>Ga0209963_1000163_pt1 | contig 219068 bp, 208 predicted proteins | sample ThiBio_1000_biof_2_FD_183957 | JGI IMG/M metagenome (GOLD analysis project Ga0209963, IMG submission 183957) | Wastewater bioreactor microbial communities from Cape Town, South Africa - Thiocy_cont_1000_biof (SPAdes) | ecosystem: Engineered > Bioreactor > Thiocyanate-remediating >... | reverse complement strand
CGATGAATCTTTGTTGAATCGGCCCAAAATCAGGCCCTTTTAATCATCCCCGTCCGGGGAAGGACTGTCTCGACCCCGATGGAATCGGGGGTCATGTGGCGGCTTCACATCAACATGCGGAAGGTCTCGCGCGAGGCGCACGGATGCTGCGTACCGCGCTCGGCCCAGCGATCGCGCGCTATCTCGACGACGCCAGCATCGTTGAAGTGATGCTCAACCCCGATGGGCGGCTGTGGATCGACCGCCTGTCCGAAGGGCTCTCCGATACGGGCGAGCGGCTGTCGGCTGCAGACGGCGAGCGCATCGTTCGCCTGGTCGCCCATCACGTCGGCGCCGAGGTTCATGCGGGCGCGCCGCGCGTGTCGGCGGAGCTGCCTGAAACAGGAGAGCGGTTCGAAGGCCTGCTGCCGCCGGTCGTCGCGGCGCCGGCCTTCGCGATCCGCAAGCCTGCCGTCGCGGTGTTCACGCTCGACGATTACGTCCGCGCCGGGATCATGTCGGCGGCGCAAGCCGAGATGCTGCGCCAGGGCGTCGCCTCTCGCGCCAACATTCTCATCGCCGGCGGCACATCCACCGGCAAGACCACACTCACCAACGCCCTCCTCGCCGAGGTCGCAAAGACCGCCGATCGCGTCGTCATCATCGAAGATACGCGCGAGCTGCAATGCGCTGCGCCGAACCTTGTGGCGATGCGCACCAAAGACGGCGTCGCCTCGCTCTCCGATCTCGTCCGCTCGTCGCTGCGCCTGCGCCCTGATCGCATTCCGGTCGGCGAGGTGCGCGGAGCCGAGGCGCTGGAGCTGCTCAAGGCATGGGGCACCGGCCATCCCGGCGGGGTCGGCACGATCCACGCCGGCAGCGCGATCGGTGCGCTGCGCCGGATGGAACAGCTCATCCAGGAAGCTGTCGTCACGGTCCCGCGCGCACTTATCGCCGAGACGATCGACCTCATTGCCGTCCTCTCCGGCCGCGGCGCCGCGCGCCGGCTCTGCGAACTCGCACGCGTCGAGGGCCTCGGTCCCGACGGCGACTATCGCGTCACGCCCGCCGTCATCGAGGGCGACGGCGGTCCGACCTTACTCACCCAAAGCCCTGAAGGAGAAAGCCAGTGATCCAACGCCTGCGCCTCGCGCGCCGCCGTCTAGCCATGACCGTTTCCGTCGCCACCCTGTCGGTGGTGATGGCCGCGCCCGCCCACGCCTCCGGCTCGTCGATGCCGTGGGAACAACCTCTCCAACAAATCCTCCAGTCGATCGAAGGGCCGGTCTCAAAAATCATCGCGGTGATCATCATCATCGTCACCGGCCTGACGCTCGCCTTCGGCGACACGTCCGGCGGCTTCCGGCGGCTGATCCAGATCGTGTTCGGTCTCTCGATCGCCTTCGCTGCATCGAGCTTCTTCCTGTCGTTCTTCTCCTTCGGCGGCGGGGCGCTGGTCTGATGACGGGCGTTGTCGAACAGGGCGGCGAAGTCCCGGGTTACACGGTCCTCGTTCACCGGGCGCTGACCGAGCCGATCCTGCTCGGCGGCGCGCCGCGCGCCATCGCCATCATGAACGGGACGCTCGCTGGCGCGGTCGGACTGGGGCTGCGCCTCTGGCTGGTCGGCATCGCCATCTGGGCGATCGGCCATGTCGCGGCGGTTTGGGCGGCGAAGCGCGATCCGCTCTTCGTCGACGTGGTGCGCCGCCATCTGCGCGTCCCCGCGCACCTCACGGTCTGACAGGGAGCGCGCCGATGATGAATCTCGCCGAATATCGCAACCGCAACAGCCGACTCGCCGACTTCCTTCCCTGGGTCGCGCTAGTGGGCGCCGGCATCGTCCTCAACAAGGACGGCAGCTTCCAGCGCACCGCCCGGTTTCGCGGCCCCGATCTCGACAGCGCCGTCCCGGCCGAGCTGGTCGCCGTCGCCGGCCGCCTCAACAACGCCTTCCGTCGCCTCGGCTCCGGCTGGGCGATTTTCGTCGAGGCACAGCGCCATGCCTCGAACCTCTATCCCGACAGTCGCTTTCCTGATGCCGCCTCGGCGCTGGTCGATGCCGAGCGCAAGGCTGACTTCGAGGAGGCCGGCGCGCATTTCGAGTCGAGCTACTTCCTGACCTTCACCTATCTGCCGCCGGCCGAAGACGCCGCGCGGGCGGAAAGCTGGCTCTACGAGGGCCGCGAGAAGAATGGCCTCGACCCCAACGAGGTGATGACCGGCTTCGCCGATCGCACCGATCGCATCCTGCGCCTGGTCGAAGCCTTCATGCCCGAATGTCACTGGCTCGATGACGCCGAGACCCTGACCTATCTCCACGGCTGCGTCTCGACCAAACGGCATCGGGTCCGCGTTCCCGAAACGCCGATCTATCTCGACGCGCTGCTTGCCGACCAGCCGCTGACCGGCGGGCTCGAACCGCGCCTTGGCGCATCGCATCTGCGCATCCTCACCGTTACGGGCTTTCCGACGGCGACGACACCGGGCCTGCTTGACGAACTGAACCGTCTCGCGTTTCCCTATCGTTGGTCGACGCGCGCGATCCTGCTCGACAAGACCGACGCGACCAAGCTGCTGACCAAGATCCGCCGCCAATGGTTCGCCAAGCGCAAGTCGATCGCCGCGATCCTGAAGGAGGTGATGACCAACGAGGCGTCAGTCCTCGTGGACACCGACGCCTCCAACAAGGCCGCCGATGCCGACATGGCGCTTCAGGAACTCGGCGCGGACTATGCCGGCATGGCCTATGTCACCGCGACGGTGACGGTGTGGGAAGACGATCCGCGCATAGCCGATGAGAAGCTGCGGCTGGTCGAGAAGGTTATCCAGGGCCGCGACTTCACCGCCATGGCCGAGACCATCAACGCGGTGGATGCCTGGCTCGGATCATTGCCCGGCCACGTTTACGCGAACGTCCGCCAGCCGCCGATCTCCACGCTCAATCTCGCCCACATGATCCCGCTGTCAGCGGTGTGGGCGGGGCCGGCACGGGACGAGCATTTTGCAGCGCCCCCACTGCTCTTCGGCAAGACCGAAGGCTCGACCCCGTTCCGGCTTTCGCTTCATGTCGGCGACGTCGGCCACACGCTGATCGTCGGCCCGACCGGCGCGGGCAAGTCCGTGCTGCTGGCGTTGATGGCGCTGCAGTTCCGACGCTATGCCCGCGCCCAGGTCTTCGCCTTCGACTTCGGCGGCTCGATTCGGGCGGCGGCGCTCGGCATGGGTGGCGACTGGCATGATCTTGGCGGCGATCTCAGCGACGGGGAGATCGACAGCGTCAGCCTTCAACCGCTCGCCCGGATTCACGACGTGCCCGAGCGCGCCTGGGCGGGTGACTGGATCGTGTCGATCCTGACCCGCGAGGGTGTGGCGATCACGCCCGAGGTGAAGGAGCATATCTGGACGGCGCTGACCTCGCTGGCGTCCGCGCCGATCGAGGAGCGCACGATCACCGGCCTGGTCGTGCTGCTCCAGTCGAACGACCTGAAGCAAGCGCTTCGGCCCTATTGCGTGGGCGGACCTTACGGCCGGTTGCTCGACGCCGAGCGCGAGCATCTCGGATCGGCCTTCGTTCAGGCGTTCGAGACCGAAGGACTGATTGGGACAGGCGCGGCGCCCGCGGTTCTCTCCTACCTGTTCCATCGCATCGAAGACCGGCTCGACGGTTCGCCGACCCTCCTCATCATCGACGAGGGTTGGCTGGCGCTGGATGACGACGGCTTCGCCGGCCAGCTCCGCGAATGGCTGAAGACGCTGCGCAAAAAGAACGCCAGCGTCATCTTTGCCACGCAGAGCCTATCGGACATCGACGGCTCGGCGATCGCGCCCGCCATCATCGAGAGCTGCCAGACCCGGCTTCTCCTGCCGAACGAGCGCGCGATCGAGCCGCAGATCACCGCCATCTATCGCCGCTTCGGCCTCAACGACCGCCAGATCGAGATCGTCGCCCGGGCCATGCCCAAGCGCGACTACTACTGTCAGTCCCGTCGCGGCAATCGGCTGTTCGAGCTGGGCCTGTCCGACGTCGCGCTCGCGCTCTGCGCCGCCTCGTCAAAAACCGACCAGGCCGTAATCGCCCGCATCGTCGCGGAGCATGGCCGCGACGGATTCCTCGCCGCCTGGCTCCACCACCGTGAAGTCGGTTGGGCGGCTGACCTCATTCCCACGCTCACCAACAAGGAGAAGTCCTCATGAAACTGCGCCAATCCCGCGCAGCGCGGTTCGCTGCCGCGCTGCTGATCGCTCCCGTGGCGCTCGCGCCCATGCTGGCGACGCCGGCCCACGCCATCATCGTGTTCGATCCCTCCAACTATGCGCAGAACGTCCTGACGGCGGCGCGATCGCTCCAGCAGATCACCAACCAGATCACCTCGCTTCAGAACGAAGCGCAGATGCTGATCAATCAGGCCCGCAATCTGGCGAGCCTGCCGTACTCGTCGCTGCAACAGCTTCAGCAATCGGTTCAGCGAACGCAGCAACTCCTCCAGCAAGCCCAGAACATTGCCTATGACGTCCGGCAGATCGATCAGGCGTTCCAGACCAAATACGGGAACGTCTCGATGTCGGCGTCCGATCAGCAGCTCGTGGCCGATGCGCGCTCGCGCTGGCAGAACACGGTCGGCGGCCTGCAGGACGCCATGCGCGTGCAGGCCGGCGTCGTCGGCAACATCGACACTAACCGCGCTCAGATGTCAGCGCTCGTCGGCCAGAGCCAGGGCGCGACCGGCGCGCTGCAAGCGACGCAGGCCGGCAACCAGCTCCTCGCGCTCCAGGCTCAGCAGCTCGCCGACCTCACCGCCGTCGTCGCGGCGAATGGCCGAGCGCAGGCGCTCCAATCGGCCGAACAGTCCACCGCCGCCGAACAGGGCCGCGAGCAGCGCCGTCGCTTTCTGACGCCAGGTTCGGGCTACCAGCCCGGCAACGCGCAGATGTTCTACGGCAATCACTGAGGGCGGCGCGATGGACGGCAAGACCCTCGCTCGCATCGGCGCCATCGTCTTCGTCGCGGTCGCCATCACGGCGACCGCGATCGAGATGCACCGCAAGGATGATCGGCCAATCGACTTCGCGACACGGGTGCGTCCCGTCGCATCGCAAGATCCTCTCGCGGCCGAATTGCTGCGCTGTTCGGAGATCGGCGAGGCTGGTCCGCGAGATCCCGCTTGCCTGAGAGCGTGGGCCGAGAACCGGCGCCGTTTCCTCGGTCAACCGGCTCCTGCGGTGACGTCGGCCCCGTCTGCGCCGACCATGTTGTTTCCAAGCGCGCCCGCGTCGGCCGATCCCATCCACAAAGACAGTGCGCCGACGAATTTAGCAGCGCCTGCGACGCAGGCCGATCCTGCCCAGCCGGAGATCCGCTGAGATGGGCGGCACCGGCGTCATCGACCATTTCCTCGAGGTCTTCACGCGCTACATCGACGGCGGCTTTGGCCTGCTCGGTGGCGAGGTCGGCTTTATCGCCACCACCTTGATCGTCATCGACGTGACGCTTGCCGCGCTCTTCTGGTCGTGGGGCGCCGACGACGACATCATGGCGCGCCTCGTCAAGAAGACGCTGTTCGTCGGCGTCTTCGCCTACCTCATCTCCAACTGGAACAATCTCGCTCGCATCATCTTCGAGAGCTTCGCGGGTCTCGGCCTGAAAGCCTCGGGCACGAGCTTTGCCGTCAGTGACCTTTTGCGCCCCGGCAAGGTGGCACAGACCGGACTCGATGCGGGACACCCGCTGCTCGACTCCATCTCCGGCCTGATGGGCTACTGGTCGTTCTTCGAAAACTTCATCCAGATCGCCTGCATGTTTTTCGCCTGGGCGCTGGTGCTGCTCGCCTTCTTCATTCTCGCGATCCAGCTTTTCGTCACCCTGATCGAGTTCAAGCTGACGACGCTCGCGGGGTTCGTCCTCATTCCTTTCGGCCTGTTCGGCAAATCCGCCTTCATGGCCGAGCGCGTCCTTGGCAACGTCATCTCCTCCGGCATCAAGGTGTTGGTGCTCGCCGTCATCATCGGCATCGGCTCCACCTTGTTCTCCGAGTTCACGTCCGGCTTTGGCGGCAACACGCCGTCGATCGATGATGCCATGGCGATCGTGCTCGCCGCGCTGTCGCTGCTTGGTCTCGGCATCTTCGGTCCCGGCATCGCCAACGGTCTTGTCTCCGGCGGCCCGCAGCTCGGCGCGGGCGCGGCGGTCGGAACGGGGCTCGCCGCAGGCGGCATGGTTGCAGCGGGCGCAGCTACTGTGGGCGCGGTCGCCTCCGGCGGTGCTGCCCTTGCCGGCGGTGCAGCCGCTGCCGCTCGCGGTGGCGCCGCCCTCGCTGGCGGCGCATCCACCGCCTACAGCCTGGGTGCGGCCGGACAGTCTGGCGCGTCGGGTGTCGCATCCGGTCTCGGCAATGTAGCCAGCACGGGCGCGAAGGCGGCCGTCTCACCGTTGAAGCGCGCAGCCGGGCGTGCAGCCGACAGCCTGAAGCAGAGCTATCAGGCCGGTGGACAGGCCGCAACGGAGATCGCCACAGGCTCATCGGGCGCAGCGGCGGGCGAAGCCACCGCCGAGGCTACATCCTCTTCCGCCGCCGAAAACCCGCCGGCCTGGGCGAAGCGCATGAAGCGCTCGCAGCAGCTCACCCATGGCGTTCAGGCCGCGGCTCACGCCGTTCGTAGCGGCGACAGCCATGGCGGCGGCTCCTCCGTCAACCTTTCCGAAAGCGACTGACCATGTTCAAACGACCATCCACCCACTACGGCAAATCCCCGCAACCAGAGACGCCCTACCAGCGCGCGGCGCAGATCTGGGACGATCGGATCGGATCAGCCCGCGTGCAGGCCCGCAACTGGCGCTACATGGCGTTCGGCTCATTGGGGCTTGCCGCTGGCCTCTCCGCCGCACTTGTCTGGCAGTCCGCCAACGGCTCGATCGTGCCCTGGGTGGTGCAGGTCGACCGGCTCGGCCAGGCGCAGGCCGTGGCGCCGGCGACCGCCGACTACCAGCCAAACGATCCGCAGATCGCCTTCTACCTGGCGCGCTTCATCGAGCAGGTTCGCTCGATCCCGGCCGACGCCATCATCGTGCGGCAGAACTGGCTGCGCGCCTATGACTTCACCACACAAGGCGGCGCGCTCGCGCTGAACGACTACGCCCGCGCCAACGACCCCTTCACGAAGGTCGGCAAGCAGCAAATCGCAATCGAGGTGTCGTCGGTCATCCGGGCCTCGCCATCCAGCTTCCGCATCGCCTGGATCGAGCGCCGCTATCAGGACGGCTCGCTGGCCTCCACCGAACGCTGGTCAGCCATCCTCACCGTCATTGTACAGCCGCCGCGCGACGCCGACACGCTGCGGAAGAACCCGCTCGGCATCTACATCAACGCCATCAACTGGTCGAAGGAGCTTGGACAATGACGCCCGCACTCCGCAAAGCCGCCCCCTGGAGTGCAGGGCGTCCGGCTTTCCTCATCAACGCAATGCCGGCTTTGCGTAAATCCGCATTGCCAGCGATCCTGCTCGCCGGCTCGGCGTTGGCAGGGTGCGCCACCCACACGCCGCCCCCGGAGATCTCCTACGACAATGCGGCCCCGGCCGTGCAGACGTCCGATCCGCCAGCGCCGGTCCGGGTGGTAGAACTGCCGAAGCCGCTGCCGCTTCCCGGTCAGTTGAAGCCGCTCAGCAAGGACGGCAAGCCGGAGCCGGAAGCGGCCGACCCCGCTGTGCGCGTCAACCAGGCCAACGCCGCCGCGCGCGTCCAGCCCGTTCGCAACGGCTTCATCAACTCGATGCAGGTCTATCCCTTCGTCGATGGTGCCCTCTATCAGGTCTATGCCTCGCCGGGGCAGATTACTGACATCGCACTCCAGCCCGGTGAGCAACTCGTTGGTTCAGGTCCCGTCGCCGCCGGCGACACCGTGCGCTGGATCATCGGCGATACGGAAAGCGGCGTTGGCGGGGCCAAGCAGATCCACATCCTCGTCAAGCCGACCCGCGCCGAGCTGATGACCAATCTCGTCATCAACACCGACCGGCGCACCTATCACATGGAGCTGCGCGCGACGCCCTCGACCTACATGGCGTCGGTGTCCTGGCAATATCCGCAGGACCAGCTCATTGCGCTGCGCCGCCAGAACCAGCAAGCCGAGACCGCGCAGCCGGTGTCGGGCGGCATCGATCTCGCCCGTGTCAATTTCCGCTACGAGGTGACGGGCGACCGTGCGCCTTGGCGGCCGCTGCGGGCGTTCGACGACGGGAAGCAGGTGTTCATCGAATTCCCGCGCGGCATCGGTCAGGGCGAGATGCCGCCGCTGTTCGTGGTCGGGCCGGAGGGCGACACATCCGAGCTGGTGAACTATCGCGTGCGCGGCAACTACATGATTGTCGATCGGCTGTTCGCCGCCGCCGAGTTGCGATTTGGTGCGGGCAAGAACCAGAAGCGCGTCCGCATCTCCCGCACCGACGGGAGGCCGGCATCGTGAGCGATGAACGCGATCCCGAAAAGGAGGAAGGCCGGGCGCAAGGTTCGACGCCCCAGCCTCAGCCGATCGACGATGACGCTCGGCCGCTGACCGGCGAGCCGGCCGCGACGATGCGGCTGCGCGCCGAGCCGCCGCGCGTGACCCGCCTGTCCCGCAAGGTGCTGGCCGGTCTGGGTCTCGCCGCAAGCCTCGGTGTCGGCGGGGCGCTGATCTATGCGCTTCAGACCCGTCACGGTGGCCAGGGCCAGGAACTGTACTCGACAGACAACCGCTCGACACCGGACGGACTGGCTGGATTGCCGAAGGATTATTCCGGCGTCCCGAAGCTCGGCCCGCCGCTCCCGGGCGATCTCGGTCGCCCGATCCTGAACGCGCAGAACGGTGGCACGGTGCCGCCGATCGGCGCGCCGGCATCAGGCCCCGTGGGGCCGAGCCCGGAGGAACAGCGTCGGGCGCAGGAGCTGGAGTCGGCACGGACCGCGCGGCTGTTCGCCTCGACCGAGACTCGGCCCGTCAGTGCTGGGGCCTCGACGCAACCCAGCGCGATCGCCACGCCGCCGGCCGACCTCGCCAGCCTCGGCCTCGCGCCGCAGCCGGCGACGCCCTCGGCGCAGGATCGCCAGCTCGCATTCCTCAACCAGGCGCCGGACAAGCGCACCGTCTCGCCGGATCGCGTTGCGGCGCCGGCGTCGAAGAACGTTCTGCAGGCCGGCGCTGTCATCGCTGCCGCGCTCATCACCGGCATCCGCTCCGACCTGCCGGGCCAGATCACCGCGCAGGTGACGGAGAACATCTATGACAGCCCGACCGGCAAGATCCTCCTCGTGCCTCAGGGCACGCGCGTCATCGGGCAGTATGACAGCGGCGTCGGCTTCGGTCAGCGGCGCATACTCCTCGTCTGGAATCGGCTGATCTTTCCCAATGGCCGCTCCATCGTTCTGGAGCGCCAGCCTGGTGCGGACGCCGAGGGCTATGCCGGCCTCGAGGATGGTGTCGACTATCACTGGGGCGAACTGTTCAAGGCCGCTGCGCTCTCCACGATCCTGAGCATCGGCGCGGAGGCCGGCTCGTCTGGCCAGGAAAGCGACATCGTGCGGGCGCTACGACAGGGTGCGTCCAACAGCGTCAGCCAAACCGGCCAGCAAATCGTCCAGCGTCAGCTCAACATCGCCCCGACGCTCACCATCCGGCCGGGCTTTCCCGTCCGCGTCATCGTCACGCGCGATCTCGTGCTCGAACCCTACGGAGGCTGATATGGTGAAATTGAAGCTTCGCTCGATTACCGATGACAAGCCGGTCAAGGTCTCGTTCGAACTGCCGGCCACGGTTCACCGCGATCTCGTGGCCTATGCCCAAATACTAGCCCGCGAGACAGGAAGATCCGTGGGCGATCCGGTGAAGCTGATTCCGCCGATGATCGAGCGATTCATGGCGACCGACCGAGGATTCTTGAAGGCGCGACGCGACGGCGAACACGGGCACCCACCTGCTAGCTCGGGCTCGTCGTCGCAGAATTAGCGATCAGTCCCGGCACTGTGACGGCGTTCGATCGTCGCGACATTGTTCTGGCCAGGCTCAGCAACCGCCGTAAAGCCGGATTGTCATTGTGCGGCGACCAAATCGCGCAGAACGGCAGAATCTCCTGGCTGAGTGGGCGGTAGACGACGCCGGGAAAGCGCGCCGCGATAGTCGCTTCGCTGGTCAGCGTGAGGCCCTGAGCCATGGCGACGAGATTCATTAAATTGTCTCGACCGACACGGCAACGTTCGACGTTGGGGTGGTGCCCAAGGTCAGCGAGGTGCTTCACCAGGTAGTCGTGGATCTCCGGACCCGGGTCGGTCTCACTGACGATAAAGCGTCGGTCTCGCAGGTCCGTCCAAGAAATCTCGCGATTTCGAGACAGGTCGTCGTCGTCTGGCAATGCTACGAAGACACGCTCATTCCAAAGATGCACCAGATCGCATCCGTCGGCGATCGGCTCACCGGTCAGGAAGGCGACATCCAGGTGATATCGTTGAATCGCGGCGATGTGGCCGGAGGGCCCGCCTTCAATCAGATCGGGTCGGATGGCTGGGTTTGCCGCAGCATAGGCGCGGAGGAGATCGGCGAGAAAGCCAGATGCAAGCGAGGAAAATATCCCGATGCGCACGGTGCCCGCTTCACCACGCCCAACTGAACCAACGTCCATGGCGGCATGGCCGATCTGGGTGATGGCCTTACGAGCGCGGACAAGAAATCTCTCGCCGGCTTGAGTGAGATCGACACCACCATGGTGGCGAATGAATAGAGCCGCTCCTAGTTCATCTTCCAGATCCCGAATCCGCCGGCTGATGGCGGACTCCTGAATCTTAAGCGCCTTTGCTGCGCGTCGAAAGCTACCGCGCTCTGCCGCTGCGATAAAGTAGCGAAGATGGCGCAGCTCGATTGTCAGCGAAGCGCCTTCCTCGACTTGGAAGATGCTAGCGACTCTTCCTCCGAAACTGCGCCAGGCACTGTCAGAACTGGACCAAAGATTGCGCGGCCGACTTCCAGGGCCTCTTCCATCACCAACATGACGCCGTGCCGGGATGGCGTCTGCTGATCAAGCCAACGCCGCAATTGCTCTTCCGAACAAAAGAAGGCGATCGACGGGCAACAAGAGTTTGCCGCCGCACCTCCTTCATAGGCAAAATCGTACCAGACTACGGCGCCAGCCGGCGACACGTTACACAAGGTACGACCCTCATCGCCTATCGTCACCCGGACGCTTCTACCAGTTAGCCGACAGCGGGACTCGACCGTGACGTCGCTGCGATACATTCTACCAACCCCGAGTGCGTCGATGGCGCAGAGGCTGTTCAAGGTGTGGCTCTTCAGTGCGACGTGGTGACCTGTCTGTGTCTCCGTGAAAGGGTAGGCATAGAGGATCGCGTCCGTGCCGGGTTCAAGGCCCACAAGATCGCGCAGTTGCAGCTTGTGCAGAATGACGCGCATGCGCTTCTCTGGGATGTCCGAGCAGGCGGCAATCTCGCTAGCGCGAGGTGGCCGACCGGTTTCGGCGTAGAGGTCGAGGACCATCCGCCACACCAGATCCTCATTCGGTTCGAGCGCCTGCGACCACTTGTCCAGAAGTCCCGCCCGCGCCGCCATGCGCCCGCTAAGCGCATGCCGCGCGGCCGGCGTGGTAACGGCCGACCAGTCCGGGCGGCATACGCCCGGCCTGATCTCGACACTGAACTCTTCCGATGTTGTCGCGTCGATCGCCATTACTACTTCCTCGACTGATCGTTTGGCCAATCGTCAGCCCGCGCAGCAGGACAGCTTCTTGACATCCCGGTCGAATGTCTGCGCCGCAAGCTTGAGCCCTTCGACTGTGGTCAAATACGGGAAGATCGTCTCCGCGAGGTCATCGATTGTCAGACCGCCACGAATCGCCATCGTCGCCGTCTGGATACTGTCCGCGCCTTCAGGCGCAAGGATGTGTGCCCCAAGCAGCTTGCGGGTGTCGCCGTCCGCCACAAGCTTGATCAGTCCGCGTGTATCCCGGGCCGCGAGCGCGCGGGGCACGTTGTCGAGCGAAAGCACGGAAGTGCGGACGTTGTGCCCGGCGGCACGCGCCTGCGCTTCCGTGAGACCGACGCTTCCCACCTGCGGATCGGTGAAGACCACTGCGGGCATCGCCGAGTTGTCGTAGCGAAGGCTGTCGCCGTTAAGCGCGTTCTTCGCGGCAAGCTTCGCGCCATAGGCCGCCATGTAGACAAACTGGTCCTTGCCCGTCACATCGCCGGCCGCGTAGACGCCGACTTTGGAGGTACGCATCCGATCGTCGACCATGATGGCGCCAGCGGGCGTCCGGGCGATCCCGGCTTCTGCAAGGCCAAGGCTTTCGGTGTTCGGGGCACGACCGGTCGCGACGAGAATTCGCTCGGCCGCAAGCGTGTCCGGACGCCCATCCCGAACCACCGTGAGTGCGACGCCATCCTCCGTCCGACGGATCGACTCATAGGTCAGACCGCCGACGACCTTGATACCCTCGTCGACTAGATAACCGGCGAGCGCCGCCCCGATCTCGGGCTCTGCTTCCGGCAGGAGGCGGCTGCGGAAGACAAGCGTCACCTCGACTCCCACTCGAGCGAAGGTTTGCGCGAGCTCAGCGCCGATGTAACCGCCGCCAAGCACGATCATCGAGCGTGGAAGCTCGGTCAGCTCCAGCGCCGTGGTGCTATCGAGGAGAGAGATGTCCGTGATGCCAGGGATCGCCGGCAACGCCGGCCGGGTCCCGGTGGCGATGATGATGCGATCCGCCGAGAAACGCTTGCCGGCGGCTTCGACGCCGCCATCGACGAGGCGAGCGCGGCCTTCATGATATGCCACGCTGTTGTAGGATGGCAGGAGATCGCCGTACTTTGCCTGGCGCAGACCCGCGACCAGCTCATCCTTTTGAGCGACCTGCGCACCCCAGTCTGCCACCCGCGCCTGCGCGGCGATCCCGGCAAACCTGGGTGCGGCGTTGGCGTGGTGCACCGCTTCTGCGGCCCGGATAAGGGCCTTCGACGGGACGCAGCCGACGTTGACGCACGTCCCTCCGATCGTGCCGTGGCCGATCAACGCAACTTGCGCCCCTTGTTCGGCCGCCGTAATCGCGGCCGAGAACCCGGCCGAGCCGGCGCCGACGACGATGAGATCGTAGCGGCCGTTCCCGTTCTTTGCGCTCGGAGCGCAGCAATCACTCATGACTTGAACTTTCCTGTCTTCTTATCCGTCTCGCAGCAGTCAGTGCCAGCTGAGGCAGATGTGTTGCGTCGATAGAGCCCGATCCCCACCAGCCCGAGCGAGACGACAAGAACCGGAATCAGGACATAGTCGGCCTTGCCCGCGAGCGCCGAGAGCCCGATCGCTCCCAGCACAACCCCAAGGATTGGAGTCGCGCAGCAGAGCGCCGCCACGACCGCCCCAATGCTGCCGGTTCGAAAAAGGGTGCGACTATTCACGTCATCAGCCTTTTGTCGCGCGCGCCGGATATCCGGCATTGGTCGACGCCGCAATGAGGGTCGCGACATTGGTGACCGCATCGTCGAAAGTGACCGTTGCCACTGCGGCCGACGTTCCGTTCGCCTCCTGGACCACTACTGCCTTTACGCCCGAGACGCGGGAGAGCGTTTTCTTGACAATCGGGGCGCAGAGTTCGCACGTCGCGTTATCGACGTTTAGGACAACGGTTCTTTCGGCGGCTTGGGCCGCAAAAGGCGAAAGCATGGCAATAAGCGCAGTCGCTGCGAGGATACGTCGGAACATAGATTTTCTCCTTCAGATTAAGCGGCCGATCAGAGGAACAAGGGCGCCAGTTTCGGGAAGCCGAGTGCGACGATAACGAGCACAGTAGCCGTCCAAAGCCCGATCTTTGCGATGCGACCCGAGCTGGGTTTGGCGCAGTAGGAGCCTTCGGCGCACGCTACTTTGGGCTTCCGGTAAACGAGATAGAATCCGTAGCCTAGGAAACCAATCGTCACGGCGGCAAAGATGGGCTGATAGGGCTCGAGGGCCGTCAAATTACTAATCCAGGCGCCGCTGATTCCCAACGTGAACAAGGCGAAAGGTACAACGCAGCAACTAGACGCAAGGATCGCGCCGATGATCCCACCAGCTGCAAGCCACCCCTGCGTCTTAACCTTTCCCGCATCCGGCGAGTCGACCAGTTTGGTACTGATATCGCTCATGAAAAAAAGCCCTTCAATTCGAGTCGGGCACACGATAATGTCTGTAGTGACTACAGGCTCAAGAGGTTTTTTGGCCATGACGGATCGCGCTATCGGACGGGGTTTCAAACGTAGTGAGTTGGCGCGTCAGACGGGCTCTAATTTAGAGACAGTCCGCTACTACGAAAAAATTGGGCTTCTTCCCGAGCCGCCGCGCAGCGCTAACGACTACCGCGTTTATAGCGAAGCCCATGTCCGGCGCCTCCGCTTCGTCATGCGTGGACGCGAACTCGGTTTCAGCATCGAGGAAATCCGCGGCCTTTTAGAGTTGGTCGACGGCGGCAAACAGACGTGCGCGGAGGTCAAAGAGCGTACTGAGCATCACCTCAGCGATGTTCGCGCAAAGATCGCAGACCTCAGGCGGATCGAAAAAATTCTAGCCCAAACCGCTGCACAGTGTTCGGGTGACGCCATTCCGGAATGCCCGATCCTCGATGCGCTTTCGTCATATCCAGACGTTGGCGATGCGGGGCACCGTTGAGGCCGCGGAAATTGTCGGCCGTTTCGCCGTTGAAGCTTGGTTGCGGCTGCGAAAGTCAACTCGGTAATGCGCCCACGACGAATAATTAGGAGAGAGACGAATGGCGAACCAATTCGACCTTGTAGTCATAGGAACCGGCACGGCAGCCATGGCCGCCGCGATGCGCGTGCGCGCAGCGGGCTGGAGCGTGGCCGTCATCGACCACCGGCCTTTCGGAGGCACCTGCGCCCTGCGGGGCTGCGACCCGAAAAAGATGCTTGTCGGCGGCGCCTCGGCTGTCGACCATGTCCGGCGCATGAGCGGCAATGGCGTTGCCGGCGACGTCCATATCGCCTGGTCCGAATTGATCGCCTTCAAGCGCACCTTCACCGACCCGGTCCCCGAAAAGCACGAACACCGTTACGAAGAAAAGGGCATCCATAGCTATCACGGTCATGCGCGCTTCGTAGGCCAGAACAGTCTGACAGTGGGTGGCGAGAGCCTTGAAGCCCGTCACGTTTTGATTGCTGCGGGCGCCGAGCCGATAAAGCTGCACATTCCCGGTGAAGAGTATTTCGTCACCAATGAGGACTTTCTGGCAATGGAGCGGCTGCCCCAACGCATCGTGTTGGTCGGCGGCGGCTATATAGCGTCGGAATTCTCCCACATCGCCGCTCGTGCAGGCGCGCAAGTGACCATTCTTCAACGTGGCGAGCGGATGCTCACGCACTTTGATCCTGACCTTGTCGGCTGGCTCATGGACAAATTCGCCGAGATCGGGGTCGATGTGCGCCTGCGGACCACTGTAGAGGCGATTGAGAAAAAGGGAGCGGGCTTTGTCGTCCACACCTCATCAGAAGGTGGAGGCGCAATCTTTGAGGCCGACCTCGTTGTTCATGCGGCCGGCCGGGCCCCCTCGCTAGACGGGCTTGATCTTGAGGTCGGCGGCATCGCCACGGAGAACGGCCGGCTCAAGCTGAATGAGCAGCTGCAGAGCGTCTCCAACCCAGCCGTGTACGCCGCCGGCGATGCGGCACAGAAGGGGCCGCCGCTCACTCCTGTCTCTAGCCACGACGCCAAGGTGGTCGCCGCTAACCTTCTGGAGGGCAATCGGCATACACCCGACTATCGCGGTGTGCCGAGCGTGGCCTTCACGATCCCGCCGATCGCTGCTGTCGGACTGAGCGAGGACGAAGCACGTCAGCAGGGCCTGAAATTCCAAACCAAGTCCCAGAAGGCGTCCGAGTGGTTTACTGCCCGCCAGGCCGCAGAGAAGACCTATGGCTTCAAGGTGATGGTGGAGGACGACACCGGGCGTATCCTAGGCGCACATCTTGTCGGACCGCACGCCGATGAAGTGATCAATCTGTTTGCCCTTGCGATCCGCCACGACCTAACGGCCGACAATCTGAAGACGACGATGTTCGCGTATCCCACCGGCGCCTCGGATATCGGCTACATGCTCTGAATGCCTTTGGGTCTTCTGGAATCACCGAGGCCGGATTCATCTGGCTCTATTACGCGTTACAGGACGCCGAACTGGCACGCGCGGAGCTTCGACGTAGCTACGCGCTTCGTCGGCGATGCACCAACCCAGGAGCGCGGGCGCAGACATGGTGAAGCCGGGGGCCAGCCAATCGGATCAAACTTCCGTATTGACCCTGTATTTAGTACAGGGTGTAGCAGTCCTAACGTGATGATCGTCAGTGTGAACGAACGAGCAGCGCCGCGCAGATGGCTTGGCGGCGCCACCAGCGCGGAAAGTGAGGTTTCGTGAACGAAAAGCCAGCAGCCGGGCTTATGACCGCGATTGTCGTCGCGCCATTGGTCGCGCTTTGCTGCCTTGGGCCGATTTTTATCGGCTCGGCAGTAGGTGGTGTCGTGGGCTGGCTTAGCGGACAGGGTCTTGCATTGACCGCCGTGCTGGCATTCTTGGCCGCGGCCATCGGCTACGCCGTGATGCGTTGGCGCAGGGCTTCATCCAATCGAGTGGAGGCGGGCCCGACTTGCGCATGCGATGTATCTGAGGCACGGCAGGACGTCGAGCTTGATGTCGTCAAGCCTGCGAGCGAACGGCGGACCCGTTAATCGCAACGATTCGGGCGGTTCGCAGCGCACGGTGGCGATCGCTCAGGCCGGACGATCATCCATAGAACTGGTACGTCCCAATCAAGAAATGCCACATGCCACTGGAAGATCAGCGACCTGACCCATTAAGAGCGGACCCTGCGGAGATGATCGAAGAATGCTCGGCCCTGTTGCCAAGGTTCAATGAGGACGGGCTCATTCCTGCTGTCGCGACAGACGCTGCGAGTGGAGTGGTGCTGATGCTGGCGTGGATGAATGCGGAGGCGTTGAACAAGACGATCGAGACCGGCCAGGCTTGGTACTGGAGCCGGTCCCGCCAGCGTCTCTGGCATAAGGGCGCGACCAGCGGGCAGATCCAGCAGGTCGAGGAACTGCGCATCGACTGTGATCAGGACGCGGTCTGGCTCAAGGCGCGCGTCGCGGGCGACGGCGGTTGTTGTCACACCGGCCGAACCAGTTGTTTCTATCGCCGAATCGTGACCGGGTCGGAGGGCCCGACGCTCCGCCGTCCCACGCTCGGCCATTGTCGCGCTGAGAGGCCGCCTCGGAAATGAGATAATAAGCTGTACATGCCCGTTGAGGAACATGTTTGTGCAGTCCAACTAACGGCGGAGCGTTTTCGTAGTTCGGCATCGATTGACGCAGCTCCGTCATAATCTCGTTCGCGTACACGCGGTTCATTTCCGACCGAAAGTGAAACGAGCTTACAAGATCGACGGTGTCGGCCAATATCGTGGCCGCTCTGATCTGGGAGTTGCGAGTAGGATTGTATCAAACAGCCTCATATTCAGACCCCCATCGTACCTGCGAGCCTGTAGCAACGGGAACACGAATGGCCCTGAGATCGCGCGTGCCCAAGCGACACCTCTCGCTACACGCTCAACCTGGATCGGCGGCCATGACACAGAGCCATACGATCAAAAGACGCAGCACCCCCCGGCTTCGGCCGCATGGCCTCGCCGCAGCCGTTGCACGGGTCGACGAAGTGGCCAGCGTTGGTCGGCATAATCTCCGCCTTCACGCCTCCGCAGTTCCAGTAAGTAATCGCTGATTGATCGATCACTGACATTCCGGCGATCCACGCTTCACATCGCCAATGCCGGAACCCAAAAGAAATACGCGTTCAGCATGTAGAGGCCGGACGCAATCAGCGTCACGCCACCTGCCATCTCGAAAATGCGGCGATATGGGGCCAAGCCGTGTAAATTCTCGAGCCAGCCAATGCTAACGGCGCCAAAAGCAACTGGCAGGGCCCGCCCTATTCCGAATGCGAGCAGCAGAACGGCCCCAATCCACGGGGAGCCGAGCCCTGCCGTCGCCCCAAGCAGCACGATAAGTGCCGGCGTGCAAAACGGGCAAACTGCGATCGAGAATATGGCACCAAGAACGAACGCACCCCAGGAGGCTGTAGGCCGTTCCGCTCTTAACGCGAAAGCCGGCAGCGGCAGCCGAATCCATCCGGCCCATACCAGTCCGAGAACAATCAGGAGAGGGCCGACCACGAGTCCCCACTCTCGTCCGATGAGAGACGCCACCCAGTGGCCACCCAGTCCAGCAGTGAAGCCCAGCGCGGCATGCGTGATAAGCATGCCGAGGATGAACATCGCGCCGAAGAGGATCGCTTGTTTCCTCTCGCGGGCTCTTGTGACGTAGGCGAGCGAAACGGGAATAGAGGCGAGCGCCACGGGATTAAAACTGAAGACCAAGCCTGTGAGGAAGCCGATGCCAACGGCGGCTATACCCGCATGCTCAACCGCCTGTCGGAGTGCATCGGCTTCCATCTCAATTCCTCGTCGTGCTGCGGCGGATAAGAGCGTCGCGAAGTTGATGGGGTGTGGGTAACGACGAGAATAGGAGTTCGCCGTCAACGGCGATCGCAGGCAGACTCAGCACGCCCAGTTCGACCGCGTAGTCTAGATCTTCAAGGACACTTAGTTCGCGCCATTCGATGCCTGCGACGGTTCGTTCGGCGGTCGCCTTCAGATCCTCTCGCACAACGGCGCATTGACTGCAGCCTGGCGAATAAAACAGTTCAACTTTCATGACCGGGTGCCGGCATCAAGACTGTGGCTCGTTCCAATGCCGCGATGATGGTGCACTCCTTCACCGGTTGCGCCTCGTCCGCGCACTCGACGATCAATTGATCAAGCGCCTTTGACATCGCCCTCATCACTCGAATCTTGTGCTCGATTTGCAACTTCTTCTCGATCGCTCGCGAGCGAACGTCGCCGCAGCAAGCCTTTTCGCGACCACGCAAAACAAGGAGTTCGCGTATCTCCGCGAGCGTGAAGCCGCAGTGCTGGGCCTGCTTGATGAAGTGAATGCGCCGTGCGGACTCCTTGTCGTAGACTCGGTAGCCGCTTTCGCTCCTGTCAACCGGTTCGATCAAACCTTCTCGTTCGTAATAACGCAGAGTATCAATGCTGACGTCCACCAGCGCGGCGAGCTTCCCAATTTTCAACATTCTTAACCTCTCAAACCTGACCCTCGACCCTTGAGTATACTCCAGAGTCAAGGATTTTATGAGGGATGTCAGGCCACTCGCCGCGTTTAGGGCTTGGATCCGGCGTCCAGTGTTGCGCCAGAGGCGGATCGAACGGGCCGGAACGTGGTCTCGGAACGGAACAAAGCGAAGGACAACAAGGCGACAGCCAGCTCAACGGCCGCGAACAGTCCAAACGCCATCCCAAACCCGAAGCGCAGCAGCTCGCCAAAGATGAGGCTTCCCAAACCGAAGCCGACAAAGAGCGTGAAAACGTTCAAGCCCATCGCTTGCCCGGCACGCTTCCCGCCGAGCGAGGTGACGATTCCGCCGAAGAGTGGCTGGGTCATGTCATAGCCCAAGGACAGGACCATCGCGATGATGGGGGCAAGGATCACTGGGAAACCAAGCATCAGAGCTGCCGCCGCGACCGCGCTCAGAATGAGGCCAATGGGTATCAATCTGGCGCGGCCCCAGCGATCCGCCGCTCGGCCTATCAGCGGCCCGAGCAGGAAGCCCGGCACGCCATAACCGAGGAGTGCCAAGCCGATACCAACGGGCCCGATGCCATAGCGCTGCTCGAAATACACGCCGAGCCAGGTGAAGACGCCGGAATGGAACATCGAATTGACGAGGACATAGCCGTAGGTGCGCTGCCCGCGCGGCGCCCCAAGCAAGTCCTTGAAGCCCCGAAAGAGATCCCGGATCGTGCCTGTCACCGGCTGAACCGTGGCGGCAATGACGGTTCGATAGGGCAGAAGGACGAGGAGGAGCGCCGCGCCGGCAGCACCGACGACGACGAACAATCCTTGCCAGCCGACGAAGGGCACGATCAATGCGCCCAACGGTGAACCAAACGCCATGCCGCCGGCCATCGCGCCGAACAGCCAGCCAAGCGGTCGTCCCCGCTGCTCATAGGGATACAGCCGGCCCACCAGCGCCAATGCGAGCGGAACGACGCCGCTTGCGCCGATGCCAGTCACCATCCGCCACAGCGCAAGCTGTTCAATGGACTGCGCCATTGTGGTCAGCGTAGTGAGCGCCACGAAGGCCGCCAGGGACGTGAACATGACACGGTGGATGCCAAGCCGATCGGCCAGAAGGCCATATGCGAGGGTCGCGATTCCATACGGGATCAAATATGCCGGGACGATGAGTCCTACCGTCTCCACCGGCGTTCCGAAGGCGTTCGACAGTGCTGGTATGATCGGCGCCACCATGTAGGCTTGAAAGAAGATGATGAAGGTCGCCGCCGCTAGCATCTTGAGGAGCCGTTCGCGCTGGAGCTCGCCGATCGCCCCCGACATCGTTTGCTGAATTCCAGTCATGTCATTCCTTACTCAGACCGCCTGCACCGACGCGGGCACGATCGGGCGCCCGACGCTGCGGATCGCGTCGAAAAAGAGCCGCGGGCTACCCCACAGCGAGTTTAGGAAGATCGCAGTGACGCTCACCGCCATTGCCACCATCGCCCATACCGGGTGAATCATCCCGCTCGCCGCGAGCGGGATGCCTAGGCCATTGAAGAGGAAAGCCAGCGCGACATTCTGGACCATTTTCCCGTAGCTCCGGCGGCTGATATCGCGAGCCTCGGGTAGCGCAGCCAAGCGGTTCGACAGGATGATGATGTCCGCCGCCTCGATCGCGATATCGGTGCCGCCGCCCATGGCGATGCCGATATCGGCTTGCATCAGAGCGGGCGCATCGTTGATGCCGTCGCCGACCATCGCCACGCGGGCGTTGGCCTGCAGCTCCCGCACGATCCCGGCTTTGTCCTGCGGCAGCACGCCGGCATGCACTTGGTCGATACCGACCTCGCGCCCGACCCGCTGTGCCGCGCGCTCGTTATCGCCTGTGACCAGAATCGTTTTGAGACCGGCACTGCGCAACGCCGCAACGGTCGAAATGGCGTCAGGTCGAAGCGCATCGCCCAACGCGATGACCCCCAGCGCGCGCGCGTCCCGCGCGACGGTGATCACCGTGCGCCCTGCGGCTTCGGAAGCTTCGATGCTCTTGTGAAAACCCGTTAGGTCAATGGTCCGGTTCGTGAGAAACTGCGGGCTTCCGACGAGGACATCATCGGCCCCGATGCGCGCGATGACACCCCTTCCAGGGAACGCCTCGAATGATTCAACATCCGGAGGCGTTGCGCCGCGCTCGAATGCTGCCTTCACCACGGCCTGCGCGAGCGGGTGCTCCGAAGATGCTTCGGCGGCGGCAGCTATGGCGAGAAGCTCCGCCTCACTCACATCGACGGCTTCGATCTCGCGCACGACAGGGCGGCCCTCGGTGAGTGTCCCCGTTTTGTCGAGCACGATCTGCTTCACCAGCCGGAAGCCCTGGAAGGCTTCGCCTGTCCGCATGAGGATGCCACGCTCGGCGGCTTGACCGGCGCCGCGCACGATGGAAAGGGGCGCCGAGATCCCGACGGCACAGGGATAGCCCATTACGAGGACGCTTAAGCCAGCGAAGACGGCGCGTTCCACATCGACCTGCCCGGTGGTGAGCCAGGACCCGACGAGCCAGCCGACAACCGCGAATGCGGCGATCAGAAGGACGGCCGGCGTGTAGACCCGCAACACTCGATCGACGAGATGCAGGAGACCGGGCTTCAGCGCCCGTGCATCCTCGACATGACGGATCACCTGGTTCAGGAAGCTGCCCTCCCCGACCGCTGTGATCTTAACCAGGAGCGTGCCCGTACCGTTGATCGAGCCGCCGATGACTGAATCGCCCTCGAACTTTTCGACCGGGACGGACTCCCCGGTCACCAGCGATTGATCGACGCCCGAATGGCCGCCGACTACAGTACCATCGGCGGGGATGCGATCGCCGGGACGGATCCGCACGAGATCGTCAGCTCTGACGTCCTCGATCGGTACCTCGACCTCCTGGGCCCCACGCACGACACGCGCGGTCTCGGGTTGCAGGTCCAAGAGACGCTTGACCGCCTGGGAACTTCGCGTCTTGACGATGAGCGAAAGCCATTCCGAAAAGATGTGGTAGGTGCCGACCATCACCGAGACGGCGAAGAATGCCGCGGTCGGATAGCCAGGCCGATCGAGCACGAGCCCGATGACACCGCCGGCCATGCCCGCGAACGCGCCGATTTCGAGAAGCACATGCTGATTGAGGATGCCGCGCCGCAGCGCCTGGAAGGCCATGTAGAGAATATGCCTGCCGACTCCGAAGACCAGAGCCAAAGCCAGCGCGCCGGCGAGCCATGGCGCGACATTAGTCAGATATCCTTGCAGGTTGAGATAGAGCAGGCTCAGCGCCATGACGGTGAGCCCGCCAGCGGCACCGATGGCGGTCCATAGCCCGCTTGACCGCAGGACCAAGAACACAAATCCGCCGAGGCTCAAGCAAACCAGAGCCGGCAGAAAGCCGATCCAGCCGACCGTCGGATCCGCGATGATAGGGATGGAGGCAACGCTGAGGACCACAGCGACGACGAAGCGTCGCGCCTCGCGGACAAGATCAAGCTCTTCCTCTTCGAAGGCCCGGAGCTTGCGAGGATCGGAGATGGTATAGCCGATATCGCGCAAGGTCTGCAGCAATTGCTCAGGGCGCGCGACCGCCGGATCATACTCGACCAGCGCCTGCTCGTGTGTGAGACTCACGGCTACCTTGTCGACACCAGGCATTCGGCCGAGCGCCTTCTCGATCGTGCCGGTGCAGAGCGAGCAATGGAGACCGCCAATCCGGGCACGGATCTTCCGGCGATCGGATCGGGTCGAGGGCTCCTCGCTCCATGGCTGGAAGGACGACGGGGCTGTTGCCGCAAGGCTCATCGCGATCTCCTCTTCATCGTGCCCATCGATCACTGACGTTCTACCACCCGGAAGCCGGGCTTCTGGACGGCGGAGACGAGGCGATCTTCTGTGACTATGTTCGGGTCGTAGAGAATGCGTGCTTGACCGTCATCGAACGAGACGCTCGCTAACTGTACGCCGGGTTCACCTTCGACCAGGGTCTTGATAGTGTTGGCGCAACCCGAACAGTTCATGCCTTCGATTTTGAAAATGACGGTCTTCATCTGCGCTCCATTCGTGACGACCAAGATTAAGCGATCAACGCTTCGGCTCGCGGCCGCGTCATGCCGGGATCGCTTGACGCTAACCTCTGGAGTTAACTCTAGAGTCAAGTAGTTTTTTAGCGGCCTCGCGCGCCTGACTGTCTGTGTGTGTTGAGCGCCGCTCTGGGCGGCGAGGCTACCTTACAGACCGCAAATTTCAGCTTGGCGCGCGAGCAAGCATCTCGCTGCCCACGAAAGTCGGAACCGGGCCTCGAAATCGGTGTCGAGCTAAGCTCGGCCCGCGTTTACCCAGCGCAACAGGACAGCGTGGCAACGTCTTTGCCGAACGACAGCGCCGCGAGATTTAGGCCCTCGACCGTGGTAAGATACGGAAAAATCGTATCGGTAAGATCGTGTACAGTGAGGCCTTACCAGATGGCGAGCGTCGCGGTTTGGATGCTGTCGGCTCCTTCTGGTGCAAGGATATGTGCGCCGAGCAACCGACTGTTGCCGGCGTCGGCAATGAGCTTGATGAGCCCCGGGTGTCGCGGGCGGCAAGTGCGCGCGGTACCTGGTCGAGGCTAATCGTCGAGACGCGCACGACATGCCCTGCGGCGCGGGCTGCCGCTTCGGTCAACCCGACGCTTGCGACTTGCGGGTCGGCGAACACGATGGGGCAAGGCGCTGTTGTCGTAGCGCAAGGTATCGCCATTGAGGGCGTTCTTCGCGGCGAGCTTCGCACTATAGGCGGCCATGTTCACGAACTGGTCGCGGCTGGTGACATCGCCGGCGGCATAGATGCCAACCTTGGTCGTTCGCATCCGGTCGTCGACGACGATCGCACCTTTCGGCAAAACAGAGACGCCGTGCTCGGGGAGCCCAAGGCCTTCGATGTTGGGTGCGCGCCCGGTGGTGATCAGCACTTGATCGGCGTCGATCGCACGCCGTCTCGCGTGACCGTCTCCACCTCGGCAGTCGTGCCGGAGTGGACCAAGCTTTGTCGCGCCTTCCGGAGCGCGGCCAGCTGATCCGGGCTGGGCGCGGTCTCTATCTACGTCCGGTCACCAGCCGGTTCGGCACGCATGCGCCATCCGTCGAACAGGCGGTCGAGGCGCTTGCGATCCAACGCGGTGAGGTGATCGTGCCCAATGGGGCGGCGGCGGCTAATGCACTCGGCCTGACCACCCAAGTGCCGGTCCGGTCGATTTACTTGACAGCCGCATGATGAATTTTGGCAAGCAACTTGTCGAGCTGCGCCATGCGCCTCGCTGGCAATTGGCCTTGGCTGGCGCCCAATGCTTTTGCTGCATCCCTCACGGACAGGCCGTAGGCATCGATAATCTCGGTTTTTACGAACCCGCCGGGATGGGCGGGCTCGTTGAGTCGAGCTCCTGTTCGCACGCGACAACCCTTCTCCTTCGAACATGGGGATGGTTCGTGCGCTGGATCGTCAAGCGGCAAGCAGCACCCGAAGGGCAACGACGCCCCTGCTGCCACTAGCCGCAACCTTGGCAGCCGTGTGTTTACACGCGTGAAGTGGGAGCGAAGCGAGCGATTGGTTCTATGGCCATCAAGAGAGATGGCGCACCCATCAGGATTCGAACCTGAGGCCTCTACCTTCGGAGGGATGTAGTCAGTGACATGGGAAGGCGCTGTCGCGCCAACCCATATAAAACGCTGATACTAAACACGAATTCCGCCAAAGAATCAGATCAGGGAGCGATTTTTCGTTTTCTCCTTGCCCCGGTGCTTCCTTGGCGCGTTCGCCAAGGAAAAGCCGCTCACAACACATGCCGAAACTTACAAAACTTACCGCGGATTCCACCAAAGCGCGGGAGAAGGATCGCATCTCCTCCATCTGTCCGTTGGCGACGGACCGTCACCGAACCGTTCGACGGGAGAGGCGGAATGGTTACGCCACACTTCGCGCGCGACGACAGGTAACCTTTCGCTGGATGCGGCGAACCGATCTGCAAGTATCGCACAGAAAGTCGAAGCATGTCGCGTCATGTCCGGATCACGCATCGAGCGAGTGGCGAACTCATCGCGGAGGGACCGGTCGGCCTCTTCGGAATCACACCCTTCGAAGGCAACTACTACATCGCGAGGAGGTATCTGAAGACTTCGCGGCTGAAGCCGAACTGGATTCCGGGGCTCTGCGTCTACAAGTTCCTATACGTGTGGCTCGACCTACGTCTTCCGGATGGGACCCGCGAACGGTCAATTGGATGGTTGTACTGGCTGCCCAATCCGCTGTTCTTTTTCACCGCGTTTCGACCGGCCGTCCCTCAGTCGTCGCCGGCGTTGTTGGTGCAGGAGTCAAATTGAAAAAAGAAGCGATCGTCGCCGATCCTGGCGCAGCGCGGATGCCCTCGCGACGCGCAATCCTGATGCGCTGCCTGGCCGGCTTGGCGGCCGGAATCGCAGCCGACCAAGCGACTGCGGTAGAAGACGACGTTCCCAACTTCGAATCCGGACGATACCAGTTCACCGTCCTCCGCCCGCGAGAGCAGTTGCCTTCGGTCAGGCTATTCCGTCTCGATGGCGGCACGACCGACCTATCGTCGCTGCTCGGCAAGCCGATCCTCGTGAACTTCTGGGCATCGTGGTGCGCGGCTTGCCGGATGGAGTTGCCTGCTCTCGACAGGCTGTATCGGGACGCCTGGCGCGGCAGAGTACATGTCGCCGCCATTTCGGAAGATCGCGGGCCGCGCGAGGCCGTCGCGCGCTTCGTGAAGTCGCTCGATCTGAAGGCGCTTCCAATCTTTCTCGATCCCAACGGATATGTAGCGCACTCGAACGCCGACAACGCCAAGAAGGCACCGTTCGCACTCTACGGCATGCCGATCACCTACGCCGTCTCGAGCTCGGGCGCGGTCGTCGGCTACATGCCGGGCGACGCGGATTGGTCGTCCGCGGCGGCGGACGACCTCATCACCTATCTGAGCAGAACGTAGGGACGGCGACCTGCTACACTGCCTTCCGGAGGTCCACCACTTCGCCGCGAGCGGGATACCTATTCTCCACGACGAAATTGATCGCGGCAAGGATGTCGGAGAAATGCGGACGCGCGAACGGCATCGTCTGTACGCTGCCGAAGTAGAGGGTGCCGTCCGGTCTCACCAGGTAGATGGCAGGCTCCGAAAAGAGCGCCGGCTCATCGACGCCAGCCGACGTCTTTCCGTGCCCCGACGATACGTACAGTCCCCAGCGACGAGCGGCCGCGAGGGCGAGACCGTAACCGACTCGCAGCCGCGAAAGTCCCCACGTTTCCCGTGTTCGTTCTGCACGTTCCTTAGGATCCGTTGATATGGCCACGACGGCGACACCACGTTTTTCGAAATCTTCGAGCTTGGATTCAAGGTCCTTGAGCTGCGTCTTGCAGATAGGACAATGAAGCCCGCGATAGAACACGACGAGCGTGAAGTTGGTCGGCTTCTCAGATGCGAGATCGAATGAGCCGCCACCGGCGAGTTCGATTCCGAGCGGCGGGACCGTTTGGTTCGGAAAGAGGGGAGCAATATCCGTCATTGTGCGGGTCCTTTTTTGCGGAAAGCGCATGCGGTCATGTAGAGCGCGCTGCGCCCGAAGGCACGTCCAATATTTTTCGTGGGCCCGCGTAACCTTTCTTAGTTATCGCCGAACCGTGACCTCGAGACGTCTCAGCATCCCACGGAGAGCCACCGTCATGTCCTCGAGCTTCCTTCTTAAGGCCATCGTTGTCGCTGCAGTCATCGCGATGCCTTCGCTGGCGAACGCCGGGCAGCCTTTCGACGCCAGGGCCTTCCAGGCCTCGCAGGCCGCCGGCAAGTCGATCCTCGTCGACGTCACCGCGCCGTGGTGCCCGACCTGCAAGCAGCAGCGCCCGATCGTGCAGCAGATCGAAAAGGAGCGTCCCGATCTGGTCGTATTCGAAGTCGATTTCGACAGCGCCAAGGACGTCCTGAAACAGTTTCGCGTCCAGTACCAGAGCACGTTGATCGTGTTTAAGGGATCGAAGGAAGTCGCGCGCTCCACCGGCGAGACCAATCCGGCGCCGCTGCGCGCGCTGGTGGCGAAGGCGTTCTGAAGTGTCCGCGAATCTCGCGCTGGGCTACGCCGCCGGCGCCCTATCGACGCTCTCGCCGTGCGTGCTCCCGATCCTACCGATCGTGCTGTTCGGTGCGCTCGAGCGGCATCTCTGGGGACCGGTCGCGCTCGCTGCGGGACTGGCGGCGTCCTTCGCCGGCGTCGGCATCACGCTGGCATCGGTGGGTTTCAGCGTCGGCATAGACCCTGAAACGTTGCGGCTTGCCGTGGCCGCGCTGATGGGCGCCGCTGGGGTGATCCTTCTTGTGCCGGCGCTTCAGGGCGGGGTGGCCGCGATGGTGTCTCCCGTAGCCGGCAAAGGCCAGATCCTGCTCGACCGCCTTCAGCCGACCGGTATCTGGGGCCAGTTCGCGCTCGGAGCCGCGCTTGGCGTGATCTGGTCGCCATGTTCGGGGCCGACGCTCGGCGCGGCTATCGGTCTTGCGGCCCAGGGCGACGATCTCGGCAGGGCAGCAGCGACGATGTCCGCCTTCGCGCTCGGAGCGGCGACGCCCATTCTTCTGCTCGCCTACGGTTCGCGGCAGGCGATCATGGCACGGCGGGATTGGATGGCGCGAGCGTCGCGCATCGGAAAACCTCTGATGGGTGCCGCCTTCTTCGGCATCGGACTCTTCGTACTCACCGGTCTCGACAAGATCGTCGAGACCTCGCTGACGAACGCCATGCCGGAATGGCTGGCGAACGTGACGACGCGTCTGTGACGCGCGTCGATTGTCTTAACAACCCAAGGAGCTGTTGAAATGCCTACGCTGAAGAAGAGCCTGCAAACCCTCGGCGCGATCGCCGCCGTCGCCGGCATGGTTGCGGCGACCCCGGTCCCGGCGGCTGCCGGCTCGAACCCGTGCGCGCCCAAGCACAAGTCGGCCAAGAAGGCCGCCAATCCGTGCAAGGCGAACCCCTGCGCGGCCAAGGCGAATCCCTGCGCCGCCAAAAAGTAACGAATCTGATTCGTGGACGCATCTCCTTCAGCGATGTTGCGAGATCAAATGGAGGATACGGCGGGCATCCAGATGACGCCGTCTCCGGCCATTCCCTGTTCAAGGTTAACGGACAATATGATCGCTCAGATTGCGATTGTATCTCTTGCTGACGACGCGCCGGCGCTTTCGCCGGAGATGCTGTCGCGCATGGCGACCGCCGCGGAGACTGTCGTCGACTGCATGCGCGAGCTTCACGAATGTGGCAGCAACCTGATCGTTGAGGCGCTGCGCGGCAGCCAGGAGTTTGTCGAGTGGGAGCACTATCCTCCCGACGACGTGCGCGACCCAAATACCCACGCGCAGTTTTTTTTCCACGCCCACGCTCCGGCCGGCCGGGATCATTCCGACTACGCGCACTTCCACACGTTCATGGGTGCGGCGGGAATGCCGCCTGGCGTCGTTCCAGTGGGGTCCGACAACTCTCGATCCGCAAAGGATGGTGCTGCGATGTCCCATCTCGTCGCGATCTCGATGACGCCGACGGGCATGCCGGAGCGGCTGTTCACGACGAACCGATGGGTGACGGCGGAAACGTGGTACCGCGCGCCGGACGTGATCTCGATGGTCGACGGATTCGCGCTTGGCGGAGCGGGGCCCCTCGACCGCTGGATCACTTCGATGCTGGTCCTGTTCAGACCGCAGATCGAGCGGCTTCTCCACGAACGCGACGCTGCGGTCGATCGTTGGCATGCGGCGCATACCGACTGCGACGTATTCGAGGATCGGCGTCTCGAGATCACTTCGTCGACGGATATCTCGCTCGAGGCGCACATCGCGTGGCTCGACGCGCGATTGGAAGGCTGTACGTGACGCCCACGTGTGTTCGCGGGGGTAACCTTTCGCGCGCTGCGACGAACATCGGTACAGACGGGAAGAACGGCCCGTCGGACTTGCGACCATGCACTCCGCCAGGTCGCCCCAAACACCGGAGGAACTCGAATGTCCAATCGCACGCTCAACGCAATGGTCGCCGGCGCGTTCGCCGTCGCCGTCGGGGCGCTCGCCGCCACGTCCGCCACCGCGCAAAGCAAGGCCGACATGGAAAAGATGATGAAGGAGAAGCAGGCCCAGACCATGAAGGCGATGGAGGGCGGCAAGATGGAGAAGTGCTTCGGCGTGGCTCTCAAGGGCCAGAACGACTGCTACGCCGGAGCTGGCACGACCTGCGCTGGCACCAGCACCGTCGATTACCAGGGTAACGCGTTCAAGCTCGAGCCCAGGGGTACCTGCACGACCATGAACACGCCGAAGGGTGCAGGAAGCCTCACGCCGAAGGCCTGACGAAACCCGGGCGGGCTGCAACGGCCCGCCCTCCAGCCTCGAGATTGCCAATGTGCATTCCGTCATCGTCAGAAGATCGCATCCCGGCGCGCGCCGGCGTCGGTCTGAAGGCCGAGCACTACCGCATGATCATCGAGACGGCGCCCGACATCGGTTTCTTCGAGGTGCATGCGGAGAACTACATGGGGGCGGGAGGTCCGTCGCATCGCTATCTGTCGGCCATTCGGGAGCGGTACCCGTTGTCCCTTCACGGCGTCGGACTGTCGATCGGGGCGGACAGGCCGCTGGACGACGATCATATCGCGCGGCTAAGACTGTTACGGCAGCGCTACAGACCTGGTCTGTTTTCCGAACATCTGGCGTGGTCGACGCATGATGCCGGTTTCCTGAACGACCTGCTTCCCGTGCCGTACACGTCCGAGACCCTCCAGCGCGTCGTCGAGCACATCGACCGGGTCCAGACGGCCCTCGGCTGTCAGATGCTTCTGGAGAATCCGTCCACCTACGTCGCGTTCGCCGAGAGCACCTACGCGGAGACCGATTTCATCGCCGAAGTCGCCAGGCGCAGCGGTTGTGGCCTGCTGCTCGACGTCAATAACGTCTTCGTCGCGTCGACCAATCAGCAGTGGGATCCGGTCGCCTATATCGAAGGCTATCCGCTCGCGAGCGTGAAGGAGATCCACCTCGCCGGGAACGACCGGCAGGCCGACGAGACCGGCAGGCCGCTTCTCATCGATACTCACGATCGTCCGGTCGAGGATGCCGTCTGGTATCTCTACGAACTCGCGGTCCGGCTCATCGGACCGATTCCTACTCTGATCGAGTGGGACTCCGAAGTGCCGGCCTGGTCCGTGCTCGCGCAGGAAGCCGAGCGGGCCGAGATGGTCATGTCCGCCAACCAACCCGAGGTGCGTCGTCATGCCGTCGCTCGCTGAAGGACAACGCAGCTTCGCAGCCGCGCTGCTCGATCCGGCGCTTCCGGTGCCGACGGGTCTTGTCGGCCCCGACGGGAAACCGAGCTGGCGGCGCTTCGCCGTCTATCGCAATAACGTGATGGTTGGCCTTACCCAGACATTGAAGGACGCCTATCCCGCTGTGCACCGCATCGTCGGATCGGAATTCTTCCACGCCTTGGCCCGCGCCTACGTCGTTGGTGATTTGCCCCGGTCGCCGATGCTGTTCGACTACGGCGCGGGCCTCCCCGATTTCATCGACCGGTTCGAACCCGCTTCCGTGTTGCCGTATCTGGCCGACGTGGCGCGCATCGAGCGCGCATGGACGGAGGCCTATCATGCGGCCGAGGCCTCGCCGATCGGTCTTTCGGCGTTTGCGGAGATCGCATCGGACCGGTTTCCGGCCATCACCCTGGTGCTGCATCCGTCGGTCCGGATCGTACGTTCGCGGTTTCCGGCGCTGACGATCTGGCAGATGAACGTCGACGGCGGCGTTCCCGGTCCGGTCGATTTGGCGGCCGGCGGCGAAAACGCGCTCGTCGTCCGGCCTGAGGCCGCGGTGGAGGTTCGATCGATTCCAAATGGCAGTCCGGAGTTCATCCACGCGCTCAAATCCGGAAGGCCGGTGCTGGCTGCCTTCGAGGAAGCCATTGCTACTGATCCGAGTTTCGATCTTTCGGCGAATTTGTCGGATCTTATCCGGGCGGGCGCGGTGATCGGTTTTGGGTTCGCACAGGAGCCGTTAAAGGCATGAGTTCCTTCTCGGCCATATCGACCATCGAAGGTGTCGTGCGGGGCCTCGTGGAGCGCCTCGCGCGGCTCGCTGGCGTCGTGGCGCCGCCGTTGCTGCGTGTCGCTCTGGCCGTGCCGTTCTTCAAATCGGGATTGACGAAGTGGGACAGCTTCCTGTCCCTGTCGCCGGCGGCGTCATTTCTCTTTGAAGATGAGTTTAAGCTGCACATCTCCGGACACGCGTACGATTTTCCCTTTCCCGTCATGTTCGCCTACGTCGACGGCCTCGCGGAGATCGTACTGCCGGTATTGCTGGTCTTGGGTTTCGCGACGCGCTTGAGCGCGCTTGCGCTCCTGGTCATAACGGGCGTGATCCAATTGGTCGTGCCGGAGGGTTGGGCAAACTTCCATCTGCCGTGGGCGGCGCTCGCGGTTGCGCTCATGGCGCTCGGTCCTGGCAAGCTTTCGCTCGACCATCTCGCCGTCTCGCTCTGTCGGCTTCGAGTCTCTGGCGGAGGCCCTCCATGACCGAGCGAAACGGTCGCCCGCCGCTGCTTAGGCTCGTCGGCAGCGACGGTGACGCCGCACCTGCCGTTCCCGAGCCCACCGCCCGTGACACCGACTGGGCGATCCTGATGGCCCATGCCCAGGACGGCGACAGGTCGGCCTACCAGCGCTTGCTGCAGGAGATCACGCCGTATCTGCGCTCGCTGGCGGCACGCCGGCATCGCGATCCGAGCGACATCGAGGACGCGGTGCAGGACATCCTGCTGACCGTCCACGCGATCCGGCATACGTTCGATCCGACCAGGCCATTCGGTCCGTGGCTCGTGACGATCGCGAACCGGCGGTTCATCGACCGGCTCCGACGGCAGGGGCGCAGGCGCAACCGGGAAACCCCGCTGACGCCCGAGCATGAAACCTTCGCCGAACCTCAGGCGAACCTTGAAGAGACACCCGACAGACGCGAACTCGAAAAGGCGATCGACGAGCTTTCCCCCATGCAGCGCAAGGCAATACAACTACTCAAGCTCAAGGAGATGTCGTTGAGGGAGGCCTCGACGGCGAGCGGAATGTCCATCGCAGCGCTCAAGGTCAACGTGCATCGGGCGGTAAAGAGCCTGCGGAAGATCCTGGGCGATCGGAGCGAGCCATGATTGCGACGCCTGATCTCATCGAATCCCTCTCCCGGAACATGAAGCCGGTACGCCGGCTGCATCCTCCTGTGACGCGCGCGGCGTGCTGGCTTCTGCTCGCGGCGGTGGTCGTGGGACTTCTGGCCGTTAGCCAGGGGATCCGCCCGGATATCATGTCGCGGATCCACGATCCGTCTTTCGCCGCCGGCATCGTCGGTGCGGTCCTGACGGGCGTGCTCGCGGCCGTCGCTGCCTTCCTGGTGAGCCTGCCGGACCGCTCGCGCTTGTGGCTCCTTCTGCCGGCGCCGGCCGTCGTCCTCTGGTTGTCGAACATCGGCTACCAGTGCCTCGGCGATTGGGTGTCGATCGGGCCCGACGGCGTCTCGATCGGAGAGGCGACACGTTGCCTGGCCACGTTGGTGCTCACCAGCCTGCCGCTATCGCTCGCGATGCTCGTCATGCTGCGCTACGCGGCGCCGTTGCGTCCGACCGCGGTGACGTGCATGGGCAGCCTGGCGGTCGCGGCGATCACGGCGACGGCCCTGTCGCTCTTCCACTCGGCAGACGCGACGCTGATGATCATCATGTTCAACATCGGAACAGCGATGATGTTCGTCGGCTTTGGGGCCCTGTTCGGACGCCGCATGTTGCAATGGATCACACCGCGCCCGTCAATCCGCGACTAGGCCGGAAGGATCTCCATGACTCATCTTCCGTCGCTGCCCGCCAAGGCCACGCTGATCGGCCTCTTCAAAACGTTACCGGAGACGAAGCGCTGCTGTGCGGGCCATCGCCGTTCACCGAGGCCGAACGCGAGATGATCGCGGCCTACGTATCGAGCCTGAACGGTTGCCGGTATTGAGGGCATGCACGCCGCGCCCGCCGAGCGTTTGGGCGGTTCCGCAAGGGGCAAATTGCTGCGTTACATGTAGGCGATCCCAAGGCCGACATACCTGCGAAGATGCGGCCGGTGCTGGAACTCGCCGCGAAGCTGACGGAGCGCACCAACGGCCTGCCGAGTCCGACGTCGATGCGGACTTAGCTGCGGGATAGGACGGCGAGGCCTACTATCACCTCGTCACGACCGTGGCGCTCTTCAACTCAACTACATGAACCGGCACGTCGAAGGCCTCGGTATTGAGCTCGATCAAGCCTACGTGGACGTCGCCTCGCAGCGCGTGGTAATCGCCCGCTGATCGAGATGCTCGGAGAAGTCGGGGCGGGCCTGCCTCGGGGCAAATCGACGTAACCAACCGCCACGACTAGCGAACAGTCTAGGAAAGCACAGCGGCCCCTGCGGATTGAAATGCCGGCATTGCGCGGGCGCTTGGAGGTAAGGAGAGATTCGTGCCGAAAGCTATCTGGAACGACAAAGTGATCGCTGAAGCGGAGCAAACCGAAGTCGTGGAGGGAAATCACTACTTCCCCCCGGATTCGCTGTCCGAGCAATATTTCAAGAATAGCGACACTGTCACTACGTGCGCTTGGAAGGGCATCGCGCGCTACTATACGATCGACGTGGACGGCAGCGTGAACCCTGATGCCGCTTGGTACTATCCGAATCCCAAGCCGGCGGCCACAAACATCGCTGGCAAGGTCGCTTTCTGGAAGGGCGTCAAGGTCGTTCTTTGAGGTCCCCGGCGCGAGGGTCGGCATCCTTTGTGGCCGTCACGATCGAGTAGCCGAGGACGCCGGACTTGGTCGCGGCGAGCGCGTGCCGGACGATGTCCTTGGCGGCGGCGAGGTCAATGCCGGCCAGGTCAATCTTCTTCAGCCCGACCATGATCTCGGTCGTGAAAAGCCGCAACCTGATCGCCTCCACGAAGTCGATCAGAGCGCTGTCATGCGCTTCCGTCACGCCGACAGCCAGGCCGGCGCCGGCGAGCAACGCCCGGTACTCGTCGAGCGGTCGCGCGTCCGCGACACACGCGATCCAGGCGGCGACCCCTTCGAGTTCGCAGGGCAGGGGGCCGCTGCGCGTGAGGTCGCTGATGCCGACCGTTCCACCGGATTTCAGCACGCGCACGAACTCGGCCGCCGCCGTCGGCTTGTCCGGAAACGTGCATAGCGCACATTCGCAGACGACAGCGTCGAACGTCCCGTCGGCGAAGGGCAATCTCTCGGCGTCGCCGCAGTAGAACGCGACCCTGTCGGCGAGCTTCAGGTTTCTTGCCTCCTTTGCCGCCGTCTCCACGTTCCGCCGTCCGAAGTCGAGACCGACGACTTCGCAGCCCAAACGCGCGGCGAGCACCAGCGCGCCGTCTCCGCGTCCGGACGCGACGTCGAGCACGCGGGAGGTCTGCGTCAAATTCAGGAGCCGACCCAGCCGCTCGGTGAGCTGCGCCCCGCCGGGGTGAAGGGCGTCGCCGACCAGGATCCGGACGGCGGCGTGATCGTAGGCCGCCGCGCAGCAGCGCTTGATCGTCTCTGGCGAGACTTGGAGGCCGGTCATCGCGCGCGCTTGTCGCCGAAGTCGAAGACGATGGGCTTCGGTTCGTAGGGCCGACCCTCCTTCCGGGCTCGGCGGCGCTCCGGCTCCATTGCGTTCAGTTGTGCGCGCACCTGCTCGCGGTAACCGACAGTGTTGAATGTGCAGAATGGGATCTGCTTGCCGCCCGGCAGCAGGAATTCCTTGCAGCACTTCATCGCGTTCTTCTGGTTGAACGTCCAAGGGTCCATGAAGTCCTGCAGCATGATCATGATCATGTTCTTGGCGATGCTGTTGATCGCCAGGCCGTCCGGAAGGTCGCAGGTCTGACACGAAATCGCGACCCGCCGTTCCGACGCATCGGAGCCGGCGACGGAGGACGAGGACCAGAGTCCCTCAAGCGCCGTCCTGATTTCTCGGCTGAAGTCCGGCACGATGCGGTTCGTAATGTAGTCGAGATAGCCGCCGACGTCGACGATGCGCGGGAGCGGTGTCACCTTGCCATCCTCGACGAACGCGTAGGTCACCGAATTGCAGGTGGGGAAGCAGCACGGCACCGGCACGAAGTCGGAGGCGACGAATTTGCCGGCGGTCTGCGTCTCGATCAGCCGGACGATCTCGGGAATCGTCATGCGCTGCATTGGGTCGTGGGCGGAGTGCCGCCCGGCGTGAAACGCCGGTTGGAAGGTGATGCCGCGGACCGCCGGATGCGCGATCGCGAATTCGACGATTCGTCCGATCTCATGTTCATTGACGCCGCGTTCGATAGCGGGGACGATGGTCACGTCCAGTCCGATTGCCGCGAGGCGGTCTAGGGCACGGAGCTTCTCCTCAAAGATATCGGGTTCACCTCGGATCGCGCGATAGGTCTCGCGCTCGAAACCGTCGAACTGAAAGTAGAACGACGGGCGGACCTTCTCGAGTTCGGTCAGAAACCTGTCGTCCCGGGCGATGCGCTTGCCATTGGTGTTTAGCATGACGAAGCGGATGTCGCGGGCGTAGGCGGCGCGGACGAAGTCGATGATCCGCGGATGCATCGTTGGTTCGCCACCGGAGAACTGGACGACCTCCGGCTGGCCTTCCGTGCGGACGTAGTCGTCGAGCATCTGCTCGACTTCCTCTATCGTGAGGCTGAAGCCGGGGGCGGCGTCCGCGAAGCAGAGCGGACAGTCCATGTCGCACGCGCTGTTCACCTCGATGATTCCGAGGCAGGTGTGCTGCTCGTGGTCGGGACAGAGCCCGCAATCGTGCGGGCAGCCCTCGTCGTGCCGCGTGCCGTACGCCAGCGGGATCGTGCCGGGCTTGTTGAAGCGGGCAAACGACACGTAAGCCCGCGCGTCGTCGTAGACGAGCGCCATGAACGGCCCGCAATTCGAACACCGCTTGCTCATGTAGACCTTGTTGTCGCGGAGCAGGATCTTGGCATCGATCACCATCTTGCAGGATGGGCAGATGCTGCGGGTGAGTTCGTGAAAGACGTAGTCCGAATCCACGCGCCGACCGGAAGAGCCTCCGCCCGAAGCCTGACCACGGGCGAATGCAGCAAGGCTCTTGGCATCCATGGCCGACTTCTCCGACATCACCCGAGCTTCCAGATCGAGTAGAGTAGCACTGGGGACAATACCGCGGTCGTAAGACAGTAGAAGCAGTAGCCGCCGAAGTTTATCATGTCGCGGAGGCCGAGTACGTTGGCCGCCGTCGCCACGGCGGCGAGGATGAGCAGCGCGATCCAGACCCAGCGGGCTGGCGGAGCGAGCAACAGGCCTAGGATCACGACGTACAGAGCCGCCCCGATGTAACCGTCCGGAATCCCGAAGGGCCGCGCGAAGGGGGCGTCGGCGACGCCTTCGCATTGCTGACCGAGGAACGGACAGATGAGGCGCCCGACCAGACGGCTCTGGTACAGCCCGACGTAGAACATCGCGGCTGTGCTGGCCACTGAGACAGCGAAGGCGATGTGGCGGAAGTAACTCATCGTCGCACGGTACCTTCGATCGCCGCAGTGGCCCGAAGGATCATGCGGCATCTATAGGGACAGTTCGATCGAGCTTCGGAAAGGTTACTGTGGTCGCACCGACTTTATGAGACCTCGCATGGGCGTTTTGGGGTCAAGTGTTAAATTCGGCGGTGCATGGTCCTTTCATTCAGTCGTATTTCGCATCCAGGATCCGAGCCCGATTGCATGACGCGTCCGACGCGCGGGCGCGCTCAGCCTCACTGCCGGTCATGCTTTCTGTCGTCTGGATCGTGAACCGCTCGAAGGGCTGGTACGAGGGTGGACGCACTTCTGCGCGCTTCGCCGAGAGAGGCAGACCGAGCCGTTAATTACGCCGAGGACAAGAAATAGTCATTGACCGCCAGTACTCGCGGGCGGTGGAGCCTGCGGAGCAGAAGCTTGAGGGCGAAGTGCCCGTGCAAGAGGCTCTCGGCGACGAGGCGGCCGAACGGACGTGGACTTGAAACACGCTATGACAGATGGCACCGAATTTAACGGATACAGCTATTCGAAATTAAATCGCAGCCCAACAGGAGCGAGATGGTGCGGGCGGTCGGACTCGAACCGACATATTGTCACCAACGGTGGATTTTGAATCTGCAGCGTCTTCCAATTTTTCCAAACAGAAGATGACGGCTCGCGTGGCCATGAGCGAACCGATCGCATCCTTGAAGAGCAAATATCCAAAAGCAAGGAGATCGCAGAAAGCGCTAATCTCTCTGGGCGAGAGATGGCGCGCCCGACACGATTCGAACGTGTGGCCTCCACCTTCGGAGGGTGGCGCTCTATCCAGCTGAGCTAGGGGCGCATCGATATTCAGATAGTGTTCGAGATCGAGTTGGGTCAATCGCGAATTTAAGAATCGAAATGGCTCAAACGACGCGGGCTGAAGCCTTGCCGCTCGTCGCCATTCGTACTCCAGAACCTCCTTTCGGTTTGCTTCCGTGGTGCTTCCGCGACCTCGAATGCGATTTTCATGCTTCCTTCGAGTTTCGCCAATCGCTTGGTTTCACTCGTTTTTTACGACACCCTCGACCAGCAGAAAGAGCTTGCGTTTGCCTTCGGAGGGCAGCGCTCATGAAGGGACGCATTCGCGCCGGTTCGAAAAGCTGTTCGGGATGCTTGGACTCGCGGGTTAAACTGCGAGCGCGCCAACGCCCCTCAATTGACGCGCCTCACGCGTGTCACACCCCGCCGATTTTTAGCCGAGACTTGCCGCCTCCCCTACGCCCGCAGGACAGGCCTTCCCTCCTCGCGTGCTCTTGTGCATCCATTTCCGTGCAACAGCGTGAGCCGCCGGAAACCGGCAAGCCTGGTAGTGATGCTGAGTGACGGTCTCACTCAGAGGCACAACCTCGCGTCCGACCACCACCCCATGGTCGGCAACAAAGCGCCGAAGCGTACCGATCGCAGGAGGCAGTATGTCAGAAACCAAATTCCTCACTCCGGAAGAAGTGACCGAGCGCTATCGTGGAGGCGTCTCGGTAGGAACTCTCCGAAACTGGCGCGCTATGAAAATTGGACCGTCGTTTGTGAAGATCGGTAAGGCCGTCCTCTATCCGATCGACGAGCTTGAAGCGTGGGACGAAGGGAATAGAGTGAAGTGCCGCGCTTCAAAGCGACTCGATGAGCACGTCGGTGATCAAGCGTGACAATCACGGTTGAGCATTGTGGACATATCCCAATGCCCGGCACCAGTCGCCGATGAAATCGCAAAAAATGGCGCAATTTCATGATATTATAAATCTGCCTTGGCTGATGCACAATCATCCGTCGGGCGATCCGACACCGTCGACGGCCGACATCCAGATGACCAAGACGATCATCGGCATCGCCGGGCCGCTCGGCATCTCGGTGCACGATCACATCATCGTCGGCAAAAACGGGCATGCCAGCCTGAAGGGCCTGCGCCTAATCTGATCCGGCTTGTCCAAAAGCAGCCGCGGCGTCGACGACGTGTTACTGCCGCACCAAAATCAGCGGATCGGCGCTGTCCGGCACACGACGCCATTGCGAGTTGTCGTCCGCTTCGAAATGCCAGGTCTCGCCGCGCGCCGACATCAACAAGACTTCGCCGCGCTCGAGCCGCCAGACGGTCGGCGCGAAGCTCGCGATCATCGGATCGCACCGGGGCTTGAGGAATACCGCGAAATTGTCCTGCGATGCCTCGGTGTTGGTGAGCGTCAAGCCGCACAAGATATTGCCATTGCCGCGAACGATCGCCCAGTCGCCGATCATCTGATCCATCGATCGCGTCAGCGCGCGAGCTGCGGCCAGGTTCTGCAGCAGATAGATGCCCTCGCCCGGACGGCGGCCTTCGAAGATGCCGCTTTCGACTTCGGTGAAATCAATGACCGGCGCGCCGGCCGCATCCTGCAAGCGCACGATATCCAGACCCTTGACGTTCCAGCTCGTGATGCCTTGCGTAAACGGCAACGCCTTGCTGCATCCGGGTTCGAGCTCGAGTTTCTGGCCCTGCGGCGTGGCATCGCCCTTCAATGTGACCACGCAGGTCTTGCTGCGCTCCGTCGTCGATAGTTCCCATTGCCCGATCATGTCTTTTTTCAAGGTCGACGCCGTCTGCGCTTGCGCCGGCGACAGCCATGCTGCCGCCATGAGCAATAACGTAATCGCCTGAATCGAGCCGGATCGGGCACGCATGACTAGCGATCTTTCACCGGGGTCTCCGCGATCGGCGTCAATGGCGCCTTGCCGGAGAACCATGCCTTGAGATTATCGACCACCAATTGGTCCATCGCATTTCGCGTCACCAGCGAGGCCGAGCCTATATGCGGCAGCAGGATGACATTCTGCAAAGTCTTCAACTCGTCGGGAACGTGCGGCTCCTTGGCGAACACGTCCAACCCGGCAGCGAGGATCGTCCCGGATTTCAACGCCGCGATCAGCGCCGGCTCGTCGATCACCGTGCCGCGCGCGAGATTGATAATGACGCCGCGCGGACCGAGCGCCTTCATGACGTCGGCATTAATGAGATTAAGGGTCGCAGCGCCGCCCGGCGTGATAACGACCAGCGTGTCCACCGCCGTCGCCATCTCGATCAGGTTGGGATAGTGCTGATGCGACACGCCGGGTGCCGGATTTCGCGAATGATAAACCACCGGCACGCGCGCCGCATCGAGGCGGCGTGCGATCGCCTGTCCGATGCGGCCCATGCCGACCATGCCGACCTTGCGATCCCGCAACGAGCCGACGCTGAGCGGATAGTCCTGCGTCGTCCACAATCCGGAGCGCAGATAACGGTCCGCCTTGATGAATTCGCGCAACACGGCGATCAGCAGGCCCATCGCGGTGTCGGCGACTTCCTCGGTCAGCACGTCGGGCGTGTTGGTGACAATGACACCATGTTCGCGCGCATAGGCCGAGTCGACGTGATCGTAGCCGACGCCAAAGCTGGACACGATTTCCAGCTTGGGGAAGCGCGACAACACAGTCTTATCCGCCGGGCGCAGCCCCGTCACGGCAATGCCACGAATTTTCTCCGTGACCGCCGGTGTCAACCGGTCGAGGTCACCCTTGGTTTCGAAATTGTGTCGAATGAATCGTTCGGAAAAGCCGTTATCCACCACCGGCTTGCGGGGCCCATAAATGAGCAGGTCAATCTTCTCGGCAGAACCGGTGGTCATCAGCTTTCCTTTCCAAGCGCACTCTCATGCCAACGCCGGAGAACGAGATGCGACACCAGCGCAAGCAGCATATAAATGACAATCCCCGCCATCGAGAGCAACAACAACGCGGCGAACATTCGCGGAATGTTGAGCCGATAGCTCGACTCCGCGATGCGGTAGGCCAGGCCAGACCCCGCCCCGGCGGAGCCCGCTGCGATCTCGGCCACGACGGCGCCGATCAATGACAGGCCGCCAGCGATCCGCAACCCGCCGAGAATATGCGGGAGGGCTGCCGGCAATTTCAACAACAGCAGCGACTGTATCGGAGTGGCGCGATAGAGCTTGAAGAGACCGGCGAGATTGCGATCAACCGACTTGAGACCGAGCGTGGTGTTGGCGAGCACGGGAAAAAACGCGACGATCCAGGCACAGACCACCACCGCTGTCTGTTGCGGCAGATAGATCAGCAGCAAGGGCGCGATGGCGATCACCGGCGTCACCTGCAAAATGACGGCATAAGGCAGCAGCGAGAATTCCAGCCACTTCGAGCGGCTGAACAGCAGCGCCATGGCGATGCCGCCGATCGCCGCCGCGACGAAACCCTCGAACGTCGTCAGCAATGTCGTCAGCAGCGACTGCCACAAGATATCCCAATCCGCGATCAGGGTGCCGATGACAGCGCCGGGGCTTGGCAGCACATAAGGCGGAATTTGATTGATGCGAACGACCAAGTCCCACACCGCGACACTGATGACGAGCACAACAACCGGCAGCAGGAATTGCAGCATGCCAAAGCCGCGACCCGCCTGCGGTGCAGCCACATCCGACGTCATTTGCGGCGGCGAGAGCGAACTCATGACGCGCCTTTCCGCTCGCTGGCACGCGCCAGAGCCGTCGACGCTTCCCGGCAGAATGCCGCATACGCGGCCGACGTTCGAAAGCTTTCGTCGCGCGGATCGGCATCGACGTGAATCTCGCTCTCGATACGCCCCGGCCGCGCGGTCATCACGATTACACGCTGCGACAGGAAAACCGATTCAAAAACCGAATGGGTGACGAAGACGATGGTCTTGTGCAACTCCCGCCACAGCACCAGCAGATCGTTGTTCAGCCTGAAGCGCGTGATTTCATCCAGCGCGGCAAACGGTTCGTCCATCAACAGCACATCGGGATCAGTGACCAGCGCCCGCGCCAGCGACACCCGCATCTTCATGCCGCCGGACAATTCGCGCGGATAGGTCTCGGCAAATTCGGCGAGCCCGACTCGTGCCAGCGCATCGCTCACGCGCCGGTCCGCATCCTCGCGCGCAACATGGGCGAGCCGCAGCGGCAGGCGAACATTATCGCGCACCGTCGCCCATGGCATCAATGTCGGCTCCTGGAAGACAAAGCCGATTGAACGGCTCGCGCGGCCTGCGACTTGCACCTGCCCCGACGTCGGCGCGATCAAACCAGCGATGATGCGCAATGCCGTTGACTTACCGCATCCCGACGGGCCGAGCAGCGAGACGAACTCACCCTTGAGTACATCGAGATCGAGCGGCGCCAGCGCGACGAGGCCATTGTCGTAGGTCTTGCTGACGCCAGCCAGCTTGATCGCAAACCCGCGTGGCGTCGCGCTGTCGGACAAACGTGCTGCGGGCTCAGCCATCATGCGGTGCGTCTAGTTCTTTGGCCGAAGATCGACGCCAACGCCCTTGTTGACGAAACGCAAGGTGTAGGCTTTGCGATAATCGATATCGCGCCGAACCACACCGGCGCGCACCATCTTGTCGAAAAAACTGGCGACACGCGCATCGGTCATCGCGCCGATGCCATCGCGCGTGGCATCGCCGGAATCGACGATGCCGTACTCTTTCATCTTGGCGACAGAATAGGCAAGCAACGCATCGGTCATTTCCGGATTGAGTTTCTTGATCATGTCGTTGCCGGGTTTGTTGTCGCCGTACAGATAGTGGTTCCAGCCGATGATCGATGCATCGACGAAGCGCTGCACGAGATCCGGCTTGCTGTCGATGAGATTGCGGCGCGTTTCGATCAGCGTCGAATAGGCATTGAAGCCATAATCCGCAATCAGGATGACGCTCGGCTTGAAGCCGGCCTGCTTTTCGACCGCGTAGGGCTCGGACGTCACATAGCCCTGCATCGCGCTCTTCTTGTCAGCCAGAAACGGTTGCGCATTGAAGGTGTACGGCTTCACTCGATCTTCGCTGAACCCGTATTCGGATTTCAACCACTGGAAATAGCTCGCGATACCTTCCTTCGAAACGAACAAGGTCAGTGGTTTGAGGTCCTCCAGCTTGGTGACCTTGGATTCCGGGTGCGCCAGGAAAACCTGGGGGTCCTTCTGGAACATCGCCGCGACGGCAACCACCGGCACGTTGTTGGCCACCGCATCGAACGACTGCAGCGTGTTGGCGCTCATGAAGAAGTCGAGCTTGCCGGCTATCAGCAGGATACGATTGTTGACGTTTGGCCCGCCCGGCACGATCGTGACATCGAGCCCGTATTGCTTGTAGGTTCCGTCGGCCAGCGCCTGGAAAAACCCGCCGTGCTCGGCTTCCGCCACCCAGTTGGTCCCGAACGACACCTTGTCGAGGGTCGCGGGAGGGGTCTGCGCCACGGCATCCGTCGCCGGCACAGCCGCAAACGCGCCAAGCAAGCCCGCGATTAACAATGGCAGCAGATGGACCAGCTTCATGGTTGGACTCCGGCGTTTATTCTGGCCCATGATGGCAAGGTGGAACAAGCAGTGCGGACGTTGTACTGGTTTGGCCGCCCGCCGTCAGGAACGATGGTGAATTTTTCTGCAATTCTTGCGAAGTAGTTTGTGACCATGACCGGCACCGTTCCCTCCCGCGACTGGACCGACCTCCATTGGCCCGACGTCAGATCGACCGCCGGATGGATCGCGGTGCTGCCGTTGGCCGCGACCGAGCAGCACGGCCCGCACTTGCCGCTCGGGACCGATGCCATGATTGCGCAGGCCTATCTCACACGAGTCCGTGAATTGCTTCCTTCCGACATTCCGGCGGTGTTTCTTCCGGTTCAAGCCGTTGGCATCTCCACTGAGCACATCGCGTACCCGGGTACATTGACGCTGTCTGCCGAGGCGGCGATCAAGAGTTGGACAGCGGTTGGCGAAAGCGTGGCGCGTGCCGGCATCCGCAAGCTCGTGATGGTGAGCAGCCATGGCGGGAACAGCGCCGCGATGAGCCTTGTAGCGCAGGATCTCCGTGCCTTGCACGGCATGCTGGCGGTAACGACGGCCTGGAGTCGTTTCACTATACCGGAAGGTTTGTTCACCGCATCGGAACGGCGCCACGGCATCCATGGGGGCGCGATCGAAACCTCGATCATGCTGGCGGCCTATCCCGATCTCGTGCGCACTGACAAGATCGGCCATTTTCAACCGTCCAGCATCGCAATGGATCGCGATTATCGCTGGCTGAATGTCAGTCGTCCGGCGCCGCTCGCGTGGCAGGCGCAAGACCTCCATCGTGGCGGCGCGATCGGCGATGCCTGTGCCGCCGACGCCGAGAAGGGCCATCAATTGCTTACGCACGGCGCGCAGGCATTTTGCGAGCTGCTTGCCGACGTGCACCGGTTCGACCCCGCGACCTTCACCGACACGATCTGAACTGGCGTTACGCAACTGTCATCGGAACATGGCACTGACACGCTCGGGATAGCTTCGCCTATTGCTATTGCGAATTAGTTGCAATAATAAACTTTGGCAGAATGCTGGACGTCAGTTGACGGGGCGGGGCCGTGCGTCGGAAAAGCAAGTCGGAACAGATTGCTGGCGGGATACCGGCTGCGGCAGACGTTGCGTGGCGGGACAGCATGGGCAACTTCATGAAACCCGTCTGGATGGCAATGAGCGCTGGCTTCTGCGCGCTGGGCGGGGTTGCCACGGCCGCCGATCTGCCTGCTGCGCTCCCCGTCAAAGCTCCCGTGCCATACACCAGCTGGTCCGGCGCGTATCTCGGCGCGCATGTCGGATTTGCCCGTGGCATGTCCAGCGCATCGCTGCTCGATCCGACCTTCAGCGCTGCTGACAACCGCTTCGGTGGCATGATCGGCGGCTTGCAGGCCGGATACAATGTCGCGCTGCCTTCAGGATTGCTGTTAGGCATCGAGGCGGACCTGTCGTTCCCGAACTACATCGACTCCAATGCCGTTGTCGCAACGCTCGCCACGCGCCGATCAGACATCCTGCAAAAGCTCGATTATTCCGGCACCGCGCGCGCTCGGATCGGCTACGCCAGCGGTCCCTGGTTGGCTTACGCGACTGGCGGGCTCGCATGGGCAAGCGGACGTTTCATCGACACGCAGCCGGACGGCAGCGCGGACAAGCATCTCGACACACGTCTTGGCTGGGCTGCCGGTGCAGGCATCGAATACGCGTTCGCACCGCATTGGAGCGCGCGCCTGGAGTATCTCTACAGCAAATTCGACACGGATCACGTGCAGTTTGCATCGGGCGCGCAATATGCGTCGACGATGGACCTGCAATCGATACGCATCGGGCTTAATCGAAAGATCGACTGGTCCGGATCACAACAGCCTGCTGCAACGAGCCTCGATTCGGAATCCGACCGCTGGGAAATTCACGGTCAAACCACTTACATCCAACAGGGCTATCCGGCCTTTCGGGCGCGCTACTCCGGCCCGAACAGTCTGACGCCGGCCGCACAGAGCCAGCAGACCTGGAGCAACAGCCTGTTCCTGAACGCGCGCCTGTGGGACGGCGGCGAGGTCTATTACAATCCGGAACTGCTGCAGGGATTCGGTCTCAACGACACCGTCGGCGCCGGCGGCTTTCCTAGCGGCGAAGCGCAGAAATCCAACTTTCCCTACCCGCACTACAACACCTCGCGATTGTTCCTGCGCCAGACCTTCGGCTTCGGCGGCGAGCAGGAAGAGCTTGCAAGCGCCCCTAACCAACTCGCCGGCAAGGCGGACGTCTCGCGCCTGACGTTGCAGCTGGGCAAGTTCGCGGCGACCGACGTGTTCGACGGCAATGCCTATGCCAAGGATACCCGCAAGGATTTCATGAACTGGGCGCTGTGGGCACCCGGTGCATTCGACTATGCCGCGGATCGGCTCGGCCTGACCTATGGTGCAACAGCGGAGTTGAACCAGAAGCAATGGGCGCTTCGCGGCGGTTACTTCATGATGGGTGCAGAGTCGAACTCCAACAGCTTCGACACGCACATCCCGCAACGCGGCCAGTACGTGATCGAGTTGGAAACCCGTTACAGCCTGTTCTCGCAGCCTGGCAAAATTCGCACCATCGGCTGGCTGAGCAGCGCCTTTTCCGGCAGCTATCGCGATACGCTCGCCAATCCGGCACTCAATCTCGATATCGCACAAACGCGCCAGGGCCGCCTGAAGTATGGCTATGTCGTCAATCTCGAGCAGGCGCTGGCCGATGACATCGGCTTGTTCGGACGCTGGAGCTGGAACGACGGCAAGACCGAAATTATGTCGTTCACCGACATCGACGCGAGCCTGTCATTCGGAACGTCAATCAAAGGCGCGCGTTGGGGCCGCCCCGATGACGTGATCGGCCTCGGCGGCGCTATCAACGCGCTGTCGAGGGATCATCGCGATTTTATCGCAGCCGGCGGGCTCGGCGTGTTGATTGGCGACGGCCAACTCAATTACCGCAAGGAGCGCATCCTCGAGGCCTACTACGCCTATGCGATCAACAAGCAAGTGACGCTGACGGCCGACTATCAGCTCATCACCAACCCGGCCTACAACGCCGACCGCGGACCGGTCTCGATATTTTCCGGACGTCTGCACGGCGAATTCTAGCCTTATCCCGCCGGATCGAACGTATCGGCGCGCGCCAACGCCCACGCCTCACGAAACCGCTCGTCATCGGTGCCGGTAAGCAACTCACCAGGACGCAATTCCGGATAGAGTTGCGAGAACGATGTGACCTGAGTGCTGGAGATGCGGTGCGAGAAATGCACCGGGCGGATCTGCTGCGGATGCTCGAGGCCGGCAGCCGCGATCAATTCCGCCAGCGCATGCAACGTCGCATGGTGATAGTTGTAGACACGCTCCAGCTTGTGCGGCACGACCAGCGCACGATTGCGCGTCGGGTCCTGCGTCGTGACGCCGGTCGGACAACGATCGGTATGACAGCTCAAGGACTGGATGCAGCCGAGCGAAAACATGAAGCCGCGCGCCGAATTGCACCAGTCCGCGCCCAGCGCCATGGCCCGGGCCAGATCGAACGCCGTGGCGATTTTGCCTGCGGCACCGATGCGGATGCGATCGCGCGCATTGATGCCTATCAACGCATTGTGCGCGAAGTTGACGCCTTCGCGCATCGGCATGCCGAGGTGATCCATGAACTCGAGCGGCGCCGCACCGGTGCCGCCCTCGTTGCCGTCGATGACGATGAAATCCGGATAGATGCCAGTCTCAAGCATCGCCTTGCAGATCGCGAGAAACTCCCAGCGGTGCCCAATGCACAGTTTGAATCCGGCCGGTTTGCCACCGGACAGCCGCCTCATCTCGCCAATGAACTGCATCATTTGCAAAGGTGTCGTGAAGGCCGTGTGACGTGCCGGCGAGATGCAATCCTCGCCCATGCCGACGCCCCTGATCTTGGAGATTTCCTCCGATACTTTCGCGGCGGGCAGGACGCCGCCATGACCGGGCTTGGCACCTTGACTGACCTTCAATTCGACCATCTTGATCTGATCGTCGGAAGCAATCCGCGCAAATTCCTCCGGATTGAACGATCCGTCCCGATTGCGACAGCCGAAGTACCCGGACCCGATTTCCCAGATCAAATCGCCGCCCTTCTCGCGGTGATAGGGGCTGACACCTCCCTCGCCGGTATCGTGCGCAAAGCTGCCCTTCTTCGCGCCAGCGTTCAGCGCCCTGACCGCGTTGGGACTGAGCGCGCCGAAACTCATGGCTGAAATATTGAAGACCGAAGCCGAATACGGCTTGGTGCAGTCAGGTCCGCCTATCGTTACGCGAAACTTCTCGGTCGCATGCGGCTTCGGCGCGACCGAATGATGCATCCACTCATAGCCGTCGGTGTAGACGTTCTCCTGGGTGCCGAACGGCCGTTTGTCGAGCACCATCTTGGCGCGCTGATAGACCACCGCGCGGGTATCGCGGCTGAACGGCATGCCATCCTTTTCGCTTTCGAAGAAGTACTGCCGCATCTCGGGCCGTATTTCCTCGAGCAGAAAGCGCAAATGTGCCGAGATCGGATAGTTGCGCAGCACCGCATGATCTTTCTGCACCAGATCGCGGATGCCCAGCAGTGTCAGCCCGCCGAAGATCAGAATCGGGATGACGACAACCTTCAGGACTTTGTGATCGAAGATGCCGAGGATCAGCAGCAGCGCAGTAACGACACCGCAAATCGTCAGGACGATAAAGCGCGGTGAAAACGGGAGCATCAAGGTTTCCATGGATCCCTCGGACAACACCGTAAGTGATGGCGACCCGCGCACAGTCGACAGCGTGATGCCGAGCATGTGCCAGCGCCGGATCGCTACTGCAATTCAACGAGGCTAACACCTGCTTGACAGCAGGCGACCGTTGCCTGTCCGCAGCCTACCGATATTCGGGCAGAGAAATCAATCGCATGGCCGTTTACGGCCGACCACCGGCAAATAAAAGACCGTGCCGATGGGGCGCGGTCCTCATCATCCAGTCCTGGAGTTCTTTCGATCGGGCAATCGAAGCCGGCGGCAAGCCTCAACGTTCGACGAACGCTTTCTCGATCACGAAATGGCCTGGCTCGCTATGGTTGCCCTCGGCAAAACCCCGGGCACCAAGCATGTCGCGCAATTCCTCGAGCATCGCCGGGCTGCCGCACATCATGATCCGGTCGCTGTCGATATCCAACGGCGCCAGTCCGATGTCATCGAAAAGCTGGTTCGAGGCGATCAGATCGGTGATGCGGCCTCGGTTGCGGAATGGTTCGCGCGTCACCGTGGGATAGTAGATCAGTTTGTCCTGCAGCAGTTCACCGAACAATTCGTCTTCGCGCAACCGGGCGACCAGTTGCTCGCCGTAAGCCAGTTCGGACACTTGCCGGCAGCCATGCACCAGCACAATCGTCTCGAACCGTTCGTAGACCTCGGGGTCCTTGATGAGACTGGCGAACGGCGCAAGCCCGGTACCGGTCGACAGCAACAGCAGCCTTTTGCCGGAAATCAGGTTATCGGTAATCAGGGTGCCGGTGGCCTTGCGGCCGACCAGAATGGTGTCACCCTCCTTGATGCGCTGCAGCCGCGAGGTCAGCGGCCCATCGGCGACTTTGATGCTGAAGAATTCCAGCGACTCTTCATGATTGGCGCTCGCCATGCTGTAGGCCCGCAGCAACGGACGGCCATCGATTTCGAGACCGATCATGGCGAACTGTCCGTTGAGAAAACGAAAGCCGGAATTGCGGGTGGCGGTGAAGCTGAACAGCGTGTCGGTCCAATGGCGAACGGAAAGAACCTTCTCCCGATGAAAAGCGCTCATAATGTCTCGTATCCGTATCTGTATTCTGAGGTAAACTTTTTGTGATCAATGCTTCCGCCGGCAACGCGGTCGCAGCTGAACCGGACGGTCGCTTGGGGGCGCGACGGCAAATGCCGGCAGCGGCGGTCTGACCCCCAAATAAGGATACAAGGTGGCGACGCAACAAATATTCGGCGGGGCCTAACTATTTATATTCTAGAGAGAATATTATTGCGGAGTAAGCTCCGGCAACGCCACTGAATTGCTTCGTCAGGCCTCCGGCGCGAGCCCTAGATGATCCACCCAGACGATTTCGTCCACGGCCGGTTTCACCACCCGCGGTGCGGCATCGCCCTCCGGATCGACGACGACCGCCCAGTGCAGCGGGACTTTGGACAGACCGCGCAGCAATCCCTGAATGGCAAAGCGCCCCTCAGTGCTCCATGCATGCAAGACCGCAAGCATGACATCCGTCTCACCGCTCCCCTTGCTATAAGGCAAAAAGAGCTGCTCGATGGTCACCGGGCATCCGCTCTGGTCCGCCAGCGGCAGGATCGAATAGACGGGCAACTTGCGGTTAACACAAGCGTCCCAGATCGGCCTTGCCGCTTTCGCCATTCCGGCGTCGAGGCAATCCTCCAGACGACGGGAGATCATCTCGAGACCGAAAATCTGAGCGACGCGTTCGCCTGCCGACCTGCAGAGGTAGGAGAATTTTCCATCCTGGCGTGTAACTTCGTTCATCAGGATGTCGGCGGCATCCCCTGCACGTTCGTTCGGAGTAAAGTCTGCCAAATTCGGCAAGGCCTTTTGCCCTCGGGAGCGTTGCCAGTCCCGAACCAAGCTGACCTGTCGGATCGATCGCACAATGCTGATGTCGGCGGTCTGAAATTGCATTGGGCCGGCATATCCTGATCGTCATGCAGCGGAATAGGCAATGAGCTGCAGCGGACACGGCAACAATCACAGCCGTTCCTGATTCGCAATCATTGACACACTAACATGAATGCCCTCTTCAGAGCTTAACGGCCGGACACCAATCCACCGGCTCCACGTCCCAGGGCTCCGCGCCAAAATCATGTGCCGGACGTTGGTATGTTAGATCGGCCTGCCGGCAGCCTTCCGATCCATCCGCGCCTGCGGTATAGCCACCGCAGCATCAAGAGTGCTGGAGCTTTATGCGCAATCTTCAGTCTTTTCGGGACGGCAAGCCAGGCTACTATCCCGATCAAACGATCTACGCGGAATACGCCTGCGCCGAGTTTGGCCTGACGTTCGAAGAACTGGACGGCGGCACCGGCCTGATTTTCAAGATTGCATCGGCAACCGCCAGCCATTGCTTCGGTGGCGGTCGCTGCTCGCTCTTCCCGCAAAACACCGCAACTTCCGCAACGCTGGCATCCGATAAGTTCTTTACCAATCGCATTCTCGATCACGCCGGCATCCCAACGCTAGGCGGCACGTATTTCTTTCTGCACGATCGTCATCGCGCGCATCGTGCCCCGGGACATGAGCGCAGCGATGCCTTGACCTTTCTGGCAACACTGAATGGCCCCGCTTTCGTCAAGCCGCTCAACGGCTCTCGCGGCGACTTCGCCCAGCCCGTCCATGATGCCGAAACCCTCACATGCTACATGGATGACGTCGCGCAATTCTATGATGCAATACTGATCCAGCCGTACATCCACGGCAGCGAGCATCGGATTTTCTTGCTCGACGATGACGTCATCTACACCGTTCACAAGCAACATCCGTTTGTCGAAGGTGACGGCATTCATTCAATCCGCGATCTGCTTGCCCGTAATGCTACGCAGCTGACGTCGCGTGGTATTTCGCCGGACTCGCCGATGGACGTCGAGGTCGACAGGCTAGATACCGTTCTCGCCGCAGGCGAACGACGCAAGATCATCGGCCGCACCAACCGCAGCGCCGGCGGCATCATGACATTCGATGTCCCTAGCGCCATGCAAGCCGCGCACGCACTTGCACGGCGCGCGATGCAGGCACTCGGCTTGCGTGCCGCCGCCGTGGATATGTTCACCGAATTGAATGGTGCCCCCGACACGATGCGGATCATCGAGATCAACGCCAATCCATCGATCCGTTTCCTCGAAGACAGCAACCGCTCCGACCTGATCCTGACCATCTGGCGGCATACACTAACCGCGATAGGATTGTTGCGTGTTTGATCTGCCCAAATACGGCCAAGGCATCTGTCTGGCGCGACTGAGCAAGCTGCTCGAAGCGCTGGGAATCGATCGCACGCGTCTCGAGCGAATATCCGTGGTCGTCACCGGCTCGAATGGCAAAGGCAGCACCGCTGCGTTTTGTTCAAGCATCGGTCGGGCGGCGGGCTTGCGCACCGGGCTCTTCACATCACCGCATCTGTATCGCTTCAACGAACGTTTTCAGATCGACGGCGAGCCCATCGACGATGCGTATCTTGCTGCGATGGTCGCGCGGATCAATTCGGCCATTCATGACATCTCGCCGCAACTGACCGACGAAAGCTTCGGCGCATTCGAGGCGCAGTTTGCCCTCGCCTGTCTGTATTTTCAGGAAATGAACTGCCAGTTCGCAGTGTTCGAGGCCGGTATCGGCGGGCGTTACGATCCGGTCCGGCTGGTCAATGCGACAATCACCTCGGTCACATCGGTCGACTACGAGCACGTCGCGCTGCTGGGCAATTCGCTCGCCCTGATCGCGTCAGATAAAAGCGATGCCTGCGCTGCCGGCGGGACGATCATCTACGGCGAGAATTGCCGGCCGCTCCGCCCACATCTCATCGCGTATAACCGATCGCGTCAGGTCGCCAGCGCATTCGTTCGCGATGAGGTCGCGATCGAACGGGAAGCCATCGTTGCGGCTGCTCTATCGTTCGACTACCGATTTGGCGCGCATCATTTTTGCAATCTCGGGATTTCGCTCTCCGGCAGCTTCCAGCTCAACAACGCCGCTATTGCTGTCACTCTGTTCCTGCTCTGGGCAAGACAGGCATCGCTTGATGCGCCTCGAACACTGGAGGCAGCGGCTCGAACCGGGCTACGCGACACGCACTGGCCCGGCCGCCTCGAACCCATCCGCAACGATCCGCTGACCGTTATCGACGTCGGCCACACACCGGATGGCATCGCGCAAGCCTTGAACGGTCTCCACGCCGCATACGGTGCTGACGGCTGGATTCTGGTGACCGGCGTTTCGCACGACAAGAAGGCCACCGAGATCGTCAACCAACTCGCGCCGGTCTTCGACACCATCATCTGCACCGCAGCCTACCACAAGGGATCCGACCCGCAGGCCATTGCGCAAGCGGCGCGCGCGGCCAATCCAGCCGCGACGGTCCATACGTGCGCAACCATCGAAGATGCCGTCGCGCGCAGCACAGCGCTTGCGGCGACGACAGGCCGCAGGATATTTGTCGCGGGCGGACTATTCCTCGCCGTTGAATTTGCCACGGCCTTGCACGGCGACCGTCCGGATCGGCTGAATTTCTTCTGAGACGGAATATCGCGCGAACCGCACAGCGGCCTTCCGCTTCGCCGCGATTGGCATTAGCGTCAGCAACCGAAGCGGCATCAGGGAGGCATCTCATGGCAGACGGTATCAACCGCCAGATTCTGTTGGTCGAGAAACCCACGGGCAAGCTCGCGCCAAGTCATTTCAAGATGTCGGAAGCGGCCATCCCTGAGCCGAAGGACGGTGAGGTGCTGCTGCGCGTTCGCTACATTTCGCTCGATGCGGCCAACCGCGCCTGGATGCACGGCGCAACCTACCGCTCGGCCGTGGAAGCCAACACGGTGATGGCCGGTGGCGGCATCGCTGAAGTCGTCACCTCCAAGGCTCCCGGTTTCGCCGCTGGCGATATCGTCTTCGGCGATACCGGCTGGCAGGATTATGCGGCCGTCCCCGCCAAGCATCTGAGCAAGACGCCACGCATCGAGCCGATGACCCACCTTCTCAGCGTTTACGGCATTGCCGGGCTCACGGCCTATTTCGGCCTGCTTCATGTCGGCCGGCCCAAGGCCGGTGAAACCGTCGTGGTGTCTGCAGCGGCAGGGTCTGTCGGATCGATCGTCGGGCAAATCGCCAAGATCAAGGGATGCCGCGTGATTGGCATCGCCGGCGGCAAGGAGAAATGCCAATGGCTGACGTCCGAACTCGGCTTCGATGCTGCCGTCGATTACAAAGACGGCGCGGTGTTCAAGGCGCTGAGGGCGGCCGCACCGGGCGGCATCGATGTCTATTTCGACAATGTCGGCGGTGACATCCTCGAAGCCTGCCTACCACTGATGAACCTGCACGGCCGCATCGCGTGCTGCGGCGCCATTTCACAATATGATGGCGTGCCGTCGGCAACCGGTCCGCGCGGCATACCGGGTCTGATCGTCGTCAAACGGCTGACCATGCAGGGGTTCATTGTGATGGACTACATGGATCAACGCGATCAGGCGCTGGCTGATCTGCAAGCGTGGGTCGCCGCCGGCAAACTGAAGGTGCAGGAAGACGTCATCGACGGATTGCAGAACACACCGCAGGCGTTGATCGGCCTGCTTGCAGGTGAAAATCGCGGCAAACGCATGATCAAAGTCTAAGAGTCAGCTGCCGCCATCCGAGACACTGCTCTGTTGCCGCCAGCAATCCGACGATCGCGACTCGCCGGATCGCGACGGCACCTCTGCGAAGCATGATTGACGGCATACTGACCGAATGCATACTGTCAATATCATCGCCTGAATCTGGTTTGCTGAAAGGAGCGGCCATTGAAGCTGCACGGCTACTATCGCAGCAGCGCCTCTTGGCGCGTTCGCATCGCGCTCAACCTCAAGGAACTGCCTGCCGAGCATGTGGCGCATCATCTGCGTAAAGGCGAGCAGCGCGACCCGACCTACCTCGCGCTCAATCCGCAGGGGCTGGTGCCGACGTTATCGCTCGACGATGGAACGAGCGTGACTCAGTCGCTGGCGATCATCGAATGGCTCGACGAGACGCACACGCGACCGCCGCTATTGCCGGGCGATCCGCTTAACCGGGCGCGCATCCGATCTTTCGCGCAAGTCATCGCCTGCGATACGCACCCCGTGCAGAACCTCAAGGTTCTGGCGCGGCTACGGCAGCTTGGCCTTGCCGACGAGGCGGTCACGGCGTGGGCCGCATGGGCGATTAACGAAGGGCTCGGCGCCTGCGAAACATTGATCGCTCGGGAAACCGGGCCATTCTGCTTCGGCAACGCGCCGACGCTCGCCGACATCTGCCTCGTTCCGCAATTGTTCAACGCGCGGCGCTTCGGCGTGGACCTCAGCGCTTATCCGCGCCTGCTCCAGGCCGAGACCGCCACTCAAGCAGTCAAGGCGTTCCAGGATGCGGCACCGGAGCGTCAGCACGATGCCGAATAAGCCGGCACCCAAATTGATGGACGATGTCTACAGCAAACCGGGGCACCTGTTCCGGCGCATGCAACAGATCGCCGTCGCCATCTTCATGGAGGAGTGCAAGGGATTCGATCTCACCCCGGTACAATATGCCTCGCTGGTGGCGGTGCGGGATTATCCCGGCATCGACGCAACGCGCCTGTCGGCGCTGATTGCATTCGATCGGTCGACGCTCGGCAGCGTCATCGAGCGGCTCGAATCGAAAGAACTGATCGTGCGCAAGCCGGCTCCCGAGGATCGGCGCTTGAAACTGCTGCATCTCACCGCCAAGGGACGGCAACTGCTGGGCAAAGCCATTCCGGCGGTCGATCGCGCTCAACAGCGCATGCTCGCGCCGTTGCAAGCCCGCGATCGCAAGGCTCTGATGTCCCTGATGGCGCAGCTCGTCGATCTTAACAATAATGTGTCACGCGCACCGATGAACGCCGCGAAGCTGCGACATCGGAATGGCGGCCCGCAGGCATCCGAATAACGGACGCACTGTACGTATCACGACCGCCTTGTCAGTCGCCTATTCCGCCGCGTCGCGAACGACACCCGGCTCGATATCAAGCTGCAGGATATCGTTGAGCCGGTTGAACGCGCCGCACAGCGCGATGCGCCAGGTCAGTTCGACAATTTGCGCCTCGGTGAAATGCTCCTTGAGCCGCCGGAACACGTCGTCCCGCGTGGTGTTCCAGTTATTGGTCACCGCAATCGAATATTCGACGACGAGCTTATCGATGTCATCGAGTTCCGGATGATCCTTGTAGTCGAGCAAGCGCTCGGCACCGTCTTCCGACACGCCCTGGATGGCGAGCTTCGGCGTATGATGCGAGACGCAATAGATACATCGATTCAGCAGAGAGACCGCGACCAGCGCCAGCTCGAGATGGCGCTTCGACAAGGTCCCGGACGATGACAGTTCAACGAGCATAGACCAGGTGTGTTTGAAGATCACCGGTTGATGCACCATCACGCCGGCCTGATTTTCAAACGCGCCATAGGTCGTCATCTGGTCCCACAATGGCCTGAGTGCTTCCGGCAAATCATCGCGACCCTTGATCGACACGCGCGACATGGCTTTCTCCCTCACCGCCACGCATCTTGAAGCAGCGGCCTGTTCCCAAGCAGGGCCTTGTTACAATCGGCTCGTTCGATTGCGGCCATGCCGAATTGCGATTGGCGATCCCGGGAAGACTCGAACTTCCGACCTACGGTTTAGGAAACCGTCGCTCTATCCGGCTGAGCTACGGGACCGAAAACCCGCAGAATAGCGGGCATCGGCGGAACTCTTATCAGAACGTCGCCCAAATCGCCAGCCACGTGAGGCCCCAGATAGACGCTCGGGACGCGACATTTGGACGGGTCGCCGTAAAGGTGGGGAGAAAGTAAAAACTCCGGGTGGACAACGCCGCGTTGCGAGGCGAGATTCGTGCAATAGCCTCCAGCGATAACCGATGAGCAACCTTTGAACAAACGGCGCACATCAGCGATTCCCAAGCACATGGCTTTGCCGTGCGCCATTGCGCTCTGCTGCATCGTTCTTACAGCCGCGTCGGCGTCCGCGCAGCAGCGAACGATTACAAGTTCGCGCGACTATGAGGATTGCGTCGATACTGTCAAAGCTTTCGCACTCACACCGGAAGCGTTGGCCACGACCATCGCCGAATGCGATAGCCGGTTCCCTGGCCGCCGCAAGGCCGGCGGCGGCTACACGTATTACGACTTCATGCAGAACCGGCATTTCGATATTGCCGGACCGATCCCGACGGCGAAGGAACTCAAGCAGATCGATCAGGAATTCATCCGTTATCTCGCCGCCCGCAATCCGTCTGCGGGCTCCGGCGAGGGCCAACGCGCTAAAGCGATCCGGCCGGAAACAGCCAGATCAGCGGGCAAGCCGGAAAACAAACCCCGTGTCGCGACGCAGACAACGGGCCTGGCTCATGCCAGACCGGCGACCTCCCAGAACAAATCCAAGCCGCTGGATTGTCGGGAGACCCCGGTCGCATGCGGCTGGACGAGTCTCACTACGCAGGTCAAATCGGTCGCTCATGGTTTGTTCGGTCCACCTGCGAAAGAGGTGAAAGTGTCCCGGTTGCAACGGCGGGATCGGCCAGCACCGAAACAAACTCCCTGACAAAATCACGCGCATATCGTTTCGCGCCAAACCGAAGCCCTCACGAGCGCCGATCTGAGATCACCCCGGATCGATCCGCCAGTCAATCAGTGATGATCATCGCCCAGAAGACGCCATAAGGCGATTTTCGGTTGACCGCCGATGCGACACCAACTTTTCGCGCCCCTTTCATCAGCAAGTTCTGGCGATGGCCGGCGCTGTTTTCCCATTGTTTCAGCGTTTCGGAGAAGCTCGCGAAACCAGCGGCGACGTTCTCTGCCGCCAGCGTCTTGCGCAAGCTGGCGACGCGCGTTCCAAAACTTCCGCCCACCGTATGGCTGACGACGCCATTCGCGGCCATTGCGCGCGCCTGATGCAGCGCGACCGCATTCAACTTCGCATCCATCCGAACCGGCGAGAGTCCATGCGCGTGGCGATAGGCACTGATCTGGCTCGCATAGTCGGCGGCAACAGCCGGCATCGCCAAGCCCCAAGCGAGGACAATCGACAACAACCACGGGCGCATACAACCTCACGCATCATTGTGCAGAGGAAATGCGAAATGCCATCGCATTCCTGTGTCAAATATTCTAGGAAGCCTGTGTTCCGTCAAGCTTGCCCCTCCGTGCGTCGCGCACTCCCATTCGCCCTTATGAAGCAAGAGTCCTGACCTCATGAAGCCTGTTTTTGTGCTGCTTGTGACCATGGCATCCATCATCGCAGACTCAGCTAGTGCATCCGACGCGCGATTTATCGCCAGCCTAAGCAAGCTCGATCCGAAAACGCGGCTCGAACAGATCTGCGATCTTCATGCGATGAAGCGTATCGATCAGGATCCCAATCCGTATCATCCCGATCGCGCCAAAGCTGATGTCATTTCGCATCCCCGTCACGTCAAGGATACGATCATCGGCAACGGGGGTGCATTCCGCAGCCAGGGCCGCTGGTACCAGTTCTCGTTCGAATGCAAGGGCTCGCCGGACCGCATGCATGTGGTTTCATTCAACTACAAGATCGGCAAAGTCATTCCGGAATCGAAATGGGCCGAGTATGGCCTGTGGCGCTAGACCCAGGCGATTTCACCCGCGAATTTGTGCCGGCGTTAGTCCCGGCGAACCTTCGCCGCGGCGTTCAGCATTCTTGATCAAATCCACGATACGCCGCGTCAAAGGGACCTGCAGACCATGCTTGGCGGCAATGCCGATAATGACGCCTTGCAGATAGTCGATTTCCGTCAGCCGGTGACGCTGCAAATCCTCCCACATCGACGATCGCGCCTGCGGATCGATCTTGATGGTCCGGCCGGCCAGCAGCCGGAACAACGCATCAGGCAGCCGCAACAGATATGGCGCAAGACTGGCGGGAATCGGTGTCGACGAAACCGGCACAATGCCATCGGCTCGCATCGCCACCAGCGCTTCGCCCATCTGATCCGCCAACAAACATCGCCACTGCCTTTGCGAAAGCTGCTCGCGTAACGGCAGGCCCGACAGGGCATTCAGCGCATTGTTGAGGTTGAGTAGCAACTTGCCCCACTGTACGCCCAGCATATTTGCGGTCGGGCGCATCATCAACTCGGGGATCGACAACTGCTCTGCCGTCCCCGCGGCATCCTGTTCGATGGCGATATCTCCGGATGTCGCCCGATGAAAGCGGCCTTCGCCCAACGAGATGACGTTGAACGGCACCATGCCGCTGAGAACCCGCCGCCCATCTAAGGCGTCGCGGAGAATCGCGGCATTGCTCACGCCGTTTTGCAGGCTAACGACCGTTGCATCGGCGGGAGCATGCCGCGCAATCTCTTGCGCCATGGCGGCCGTATCCGCACTCTTCACGGTAACGAGGACGATATCGGCGCCGGAGAAAATGGAACTTGCATCGGACATCAGCAATCGATCCGCCGTCACGTGGCGATCGAGTCCTTCGAAACTGGTGAGACGCAATCCGTTCTTGCTGATCTCGGAGATGATGCGAGGGCGTGCCAGCAAGGCGACTTTATGGCCGACGCTGGCAAGCATGCCGCCCACGAAGCAGCCGATACTACCGGCGCCTGCAACAACGATGGATTTGCGCGACGTCATCCCGCCACTCCACGACGCGATTGGATGCATCTTGAATAGCAGAGGCGGTATCAGATGCCTACAAATCCTGCCGCGACGTGCGCCGGCCGCGCCGCCTTGTAACCGCCCAGTCGCAACGTTATGTTTGCCGGCGGGTGGGCATCCGATTGCGCTTTCATAGGAGGCGAACCATGGGTTTGCTTGACGTCCTCAACGGTATGCAGAACGGACCACGCGGCCCCAGCGACCCCGAAGCCAAAGGCGGCGGCATGTCGCCCATGACGATGGCGATCCTTGCATTGCTGGCATACAAAGCGGTCAAACATCTTGGCGGCAGTCAGCCGAGTACCAGTCCGGCGGACACCGCACCGGGAACACCGGCACCCGGCGGCACCACCAATGCCAGCCTGCCCGGCGGTGGCGGCCTCGGCGATCTCCTGAAAGGCGGGCTTGGCGGATTGCTCGCGGGAGGCGCGGCAGGCAGCATTCTCAGTGGCGGTCTTGGCGACCTGCTCAAGCAATTCCAGCAGAACGGACATAGCGACGCAGCCAATTCGTGGGTTGGCTCCGGACCCAACAAGCAGATTTCCGCGAACGACCTGGCGAGCGCGCTCGGCGCGGACCAGATCCGCTCGCTAACGTCGCAGACCGGGCTGTCGCAGGAAGATCTATTGTCGGGGTTGGCGCAACATCTGCCCGAAGTGATCAATCACCTGACGCCTGACGGACGCCTGCCGACCGAAAGCGAACTCATGGGTCGCCTGTAACGCCGACTTCGATGCGTGCCGGTCACGTCGCGATCGGCACGCCGCGCCTCCATCCTCTGCAGGATCGTTGCTTCTTACAAAGGACAGCACAGCATGAGCGGGCTTCTCTGGATCATCATCGTCGGGTTCATTGCCGGAATCATCGCGCGGTTGCTTTCGCCTGGACCGAACAACCCAAGTGGCTTCATCCTGACGACAGTGCTCGGCATCGCCGGAGCTTTCCTGGCAACGTTCATCGGGCAAGCTATCGGCCACTATAGTCCCAATCAGGGTGCGGGATTCATCACCGCAACCATTGGCGCGCTGGTCGTTCTTTTCATCTGGAACCGGCTGGTCGCCCGCCGTGTCATTTCCGACCCCGGGGCCAAATAGCCTGCGTATTGTCCCGGGATCGACGCGCCGCTGCTGATTGACGCTCGGCATCGCTCAGGTGATGAGATGCAATCCCGCATCCATGCGAACGATCTCGCCGGACATATTCCGCGACTGCGCCGTGGCGAGGAAACACACCAGCGCCGCGACATCCTCCGCAGTCGATGCGATCTTGAGCGGCACCTTTGATTTGACCGTCTCACGAACCTGTTTGGCCGCGTCCGCGCCCCGGCCCTTCTCAAACCATGGCGTATCGATATAGCCGGGGCAGACCGCGTTGACTCGGATCAGCGGCGCAAGCGCCCGCGCCAGCGACAGCGTGATCGAATTCAACGCACCCTTACTCGCCGCGTATGCAACCGACGAACCGATGCCGCTGATGCCGGCCACCGACGATATGTTGACCACCGATGAAGCCTGCCCCGACGCCTGAGCGCCGGCCTCGAGCAGCGCACGCGCCGCCCGCACCATCTGGAACGGTCCGATAGTGTTCACCGCATAAAGTCGCTGGAAATCTTCCGCAGACAATCCATCCAGATTGCCGTGGGCCATATGCTTGGTGGTCCCCGCGTTGTTGATTAATGCATCGAGCCGCCCCCAGGGCACCGCCGCCGCAACGATGCGCTTGCAGTCATCGTCGCGCGAGACGTCCCCCTGCACGACGACAGCCTCTCCCCCGGCAGAGCGGCAAAGTTCGGCGGTCTGCTCCGCCTCGTTCTTGCTCGAAGAGTAGTTGATGACGACCCGTGCGCCATCCTTCGCAAGCTTGACGGCCGTCGCCGCGCCTAGCCCGGATGCCGAACCGGTGATGATGACGCATAGACTCGACTTCGACATCCCCAAATCCCTTCAATGCTTCAGTTGCCGCCACGTTTGCTGGCAAGATTACCATATCGTCCTGCAACTGGGAGGCAAGTTCGGGAACCGCTCACGAAACTCGGCGAGTTAACTCCGCTGCACGGAATAAATTTCGTTGCAGCGACGTGCCATTCTCATGACGTGCCATTCGCATGAGGCACGTGCAGGCCTGCCTGCGGACATCGATGCTTGTCACCGGCGAACGTTTTCCGCATCATGGTTGGAGAAATCGAACAATGTCCCCCGGTGCCACCATCGTCCGGCACATGCGAGGAGAACCGGGAGGCCGAGACACGCCGTGACGGAGAGTGACAATATCGTTGCCGAGACCGCCGAACGAATTTTCGCCGATCTTGCCGATGCGCAAACCATCAACCACAGCAAGGATACAAGCTGGAAAGCGCCGCTATGGCGCGCGCTGAGTGAAGCCGGCCTGCCACTGTCATGGGTGTCCGAGGAAAACGATGGCTCAGGCGCCAGCATGGCCGACGGTTTCAGCGTGCTGAATATCGCCGGCCGCTGCGGCATTGCCGTGCCTCTTGCCGAAACCATGCTGGCCGGCTGGCTGTTATCCCAGGCTGGCATCGCCTCGCCCGCGGACGCCATGACCGTTGCGCCCGCACATCCAAGAGATCACATCAAACTCAACGCGGACGGCACTCTGTCCGGGCGCGCCCGCAGTGTCCCATTCGCGCGGGACGCCAAGCATATTGCCGTGCTTGCCGCCAGCGCGAACGGCTTTTCCATCGCGCTGGTGGATACGACGCAGGGCCGGATCGCACCCGGATTCAATCTCGCGAACGACGCCAGCGATACCGTAAGCTTCGACAATGTCCGACCGATTGCCGTCAAGCCAGCCCCGCAAGGCTTCGACGAAACGTCGCTGATGCTCATGGGCGGTGTCGCCCGCAGCCTGCAAATCGCCGGAAGTTTGGAGTCCATGCTCGACATCAGCGTGCGCTATGCCAACGAACGCGTCGCATTCGAAAAGAAGATCGCCAAATTTCAGGCCATACAGCACAATCTCGCCAAGCTCGCCGGAGAGGCTGCGGCAGCCTTGGCTGCTGCGAGTTCTGCCGCCGACGCGGTCGCCAACAGCAGCGCCTTCGACGATGCGATTTTCCTTGAGGCAGCGGCGGCGAAAATCCGTTGCGCCGAAGCCGCCGAGAAAGGAGCTGCCATCGCGCATCAGGTTCACGGCGCGATCGGCTTTACCAGCGAACACATCCTGCATCGCTACACCTTGCGCGCGCTGGCGTGGCGCGACGATTTCGGCAACGAAAGTCACTGGGCCGTCGAACTCGGCAAACGAGTCGCTGCCCGTGGTGCCGACGAACTCTGGCCGCTGGTGGCGTCGCGCTGACGCTCTCGCTGAACTGACGTCCCATATCAGGACTGGATGCCCATGACCGCCGCTCTTCGTTTCGATCCGATCCGTTTGCCACCTGAATGCGAGGTGTTGCGCCAGGAAGTTCGCACCTTTCTCGCAGACGAGATCGCGGCCGGCACCTTCGATCCGCACAAGCCACAGCGCGAGGATAGCGACGCACCCGAATTCAGCCGCCGCGTCGGCGAACGCGGCTGGCTCGGCATGACATGGCCGAAGAAATACGGCGGCCACGAACGCAGCTTCCTCGAACGCTACGTCGTCACCGAGGAAATGCGCGTGGTCAACGCCCCGACACGCCGCTTCTTCGTGGCCGACCGGCAAAGCGGCCCGGTGCTGCTGAAATACGCACCCGAACATATCAAGATGGATATCCTGCCGCGCATCTGCCGCGGCGAGGTCTGCTTCGCAATCGGCATGAGCGAACCGAATTCCGGCTCCGACCTGTTCGCCGCCAAGACCAAGGCCACCAAGACCGACGGCGGCTGGCTGATCAATGGCAGCAAGATCTGGACGACCTCGGCGCATATCGCCGATTACATGATCGCCATCTTCCGCACCTCGCCGCCCACCAAGGACAACCGCCGGCATGGGCTGACGCAATTTCTCGTCGATATGAAAACTCCGGGCATTACCGTCAATCCGATCAAGCAGATCACCGGGCAGATTGAATTCAACGAAGTCGTATTTCAGGACGCCTTCGTACCCGACGACCATGCCTTGGGCGAGATCGACGGCGCTTGGAAACAGGCCACCAGCGAACTGGCCTATGAGCGCAGCGGACCGGAGCGATTCCTCGAAACCTATTACGTGCTGACCGAGCTGGTGCGCGCGGTCGGATCGAACCCGGATACACGCAGCGCCGAGGGCATCGGTCGACTGGTGGCGCAACTTCACACCATGCGGCGCATGTCGGTATCGGTGGCGGGCATGTTGCAGGCGGGCAAGGAGCCGGTCGTCGAGGCTTCTATCGTCAAGGATATCGGCACCATCTGGGAGCAGCAGTTGCCGCACCGCGTGCGCGAGCTTGCCGCATTCATCGATGTCGATCCGCTCAACCACGCGACGCTCGACGAGCAACTGGCCTTCGCCACCAAGCTTGCGCCGAAACTCACCATTCAGGGCGGCACGACGGAAGTCCTGCGCGGTATCATCGCGCGCGGATTGGGGCTGCGCTGAACACGTCAAATGCAACCTGCAGCGGGAATCATCATGAGCCAATTCACCGACATCGGCGTCACCACAGCCGGCCACGTGACGACGATCGAGATCCATCGGCCGCCGTTCAACTTCTTCGATATCTCGTTGATCAACCAGATCGCAGATGCGCTGACCGATGCCGACAACGACCCGGAAATCCGCGCCGTCGTACTCGCAGCGCAAGGCAAGGCCTTCTGCGCCGGCGCCAACTTCAACGATCCCAACCGCCATGAGAGCGAAAAGGGCAGCGGCGACCCCGCCGATAGCCTCGGCCAGATCAGTCACCTCTACATTCAGGCGGTGCGCATCTTCCGCGCCAGGAAGCCGATCGTCGCCGCGGTGCAGGGTGCCGCGATCGGCGGCGGTCTTGGCTTGGCCGTATCAGCGGATTTTCGGGTCACGTGTCCGGAAGCGCGCTTCGCTGCCAACTTTACCAAGCTAGGCTTCCATCCCGGCTTCGGGCTGACCGTGACACTGCCTGAGCTGATCGGCAAGAACAACGCCGAACTGATGTTCTATACCAGCCGCCGCGTCACCGGCGAGGATGCCTTCAAGATGGGGCTTGCCAATGTGCTGGTGCCGCAAGATCAGGTCCGCGCCGCCGCGATGAAGCTCGCCAACGAGATCGCGGAGTGCGCGCCGCTCGGCCTGCTCTCGACCCGCGCCACAATGCGGGCGGGCCTCGCCGACCGCGTGATGACCGCCACAAATCATGAACTCGCCGAACAAACGCGGCTGCGCGCCACCGAAGATTTCAAGGAAGGCGTGAGAGCCACCGAAGAGCGGCGCGTCGCCAATTTCAAGGCGCGCTAGCGTAAGCCGGCTTCCACGTCACTGTTTCGCGCGCGATTGCGGCACCACCAACGCGTCTACGATGGTGACGCCCTGCCCCTGCGGATGCACCAGGACGGGATTGATCTCGATCTCGGCGATTTTGTCACGCGCGCGCGTCGCAAGCCGTGAAATTTGCGCGATCAATTTTGCCAATGCGGTGACATCCGCCTTGGCGGCACCGCGAAAACCATCGAGCAACGGCCACGCCTTCAATTCTTGTAGCATCGCGACTGCTTCCGCATCGCCGACCGGCGCGGGCCGGTAGACCACATCGCGGAACAGCTCCGTCGTCACGCCTCCGAGGCCCACCATGATCAGGCAACCGAATGTCGCGTCCTGCATCGTGCCGACGATCATCTCGACGCCCTTGCGCGCCATTGGACAAACCAGCACGCCCTGAATGGTGGCATCGGGGCGATGGTGTCGTGCATTGGCCAGCAGCCGATCGTAGGCCGATGCCGCATCCGCTCGAGTCGTGATATTGACGCAGACACCGTCAACCTCGCTCTTGTGTGGAATTTCGCGCGACTGGATTTTCATCACCAGCGGCAGTCCGACACGGGTGATCGCTTCGTCCAGTTTGGCACGCGCGGCAACCAGAACTTCCTCCGCAACGGATACGCCGGCATCGCGCAGCAAGCACTTGCTGTCGTACTCGGACAAAGCCTTGTTTCGCAGATGCACCGAGAGAAAATCCACAACAGGTGCATCATCGCTGACCGGTTCCGGAAGCTGAAATTTTGCCCGCCGCGCAACCTGGCGAATAGCCGTGGCGGCATGCGTCAACCCGGAGAGCACCACGACCCCAGCTTCGGCCAGCGCCGTTCGGGCGAATGGCGACGGCAACGTGTAGGAATAGAATACGATCGGCTTGATCTGCGCGGCCATCAACGGCCTCAATTCGGGGATCTTGAACGGCATCCGCGTCTCGCTCGACAGCGAGATCACGACCAGAATGCTATCCACCTCATCCGAGCGACTGAGCAGTTCAACGGTTTTCTGCAAGCCACCGCTGTGCACGGCCTGCGCGGTGATATCGACCGGATTGCGCGGCGAGCCATAGGACGGAATCAAGCCACGAATGGTCTCCTGCACCGGCGCAGACAATTCCGGCACATCCAATCCCTGTGCGGAAACGGCGTCGGCGCCCCAGATACCTCCGCCTCCCGAGACAGTAACGACAGCAACGCGATTGCCTTTCGGCAACGGCGACGTCGTCAACACCGCAGCAATGCTCACGGCCTCGTCGAGATCATTGGAGACGATAAATCCATACTTGGCAAACACTGCATCGTAGGCTGCGCTCCAGCCCGCCATGCTGGCGGTATGCGATGCCGCCGCGCGGCCGCCAGCACTCGACCGCCCGATCTTGGTGACGATGACAGGCTTACCTATTTCCGCCGCGCGCCTTGCGGCGTGGAGAAACTTGTCGGTATCGCGAATGCCTTCGACGAAAAGCAAGATCACATCGGTCGCGGAATCCTCCACCATGTAATCGAAAAATTCGCCGGCGCCAAGATCGGCTTCATTGCCGGTGCTGATGACATAGCTGAGCGCGATGCCGAGCGCCTTGGCGCGATTATAGATCGCAAAGCCGATGCCGCCGCTTTGGGCAACGATGCCGATCCGGCGTTGCGTCGCGATCAGATGCGGGGCATCCGGTTTGATGTCAACCGTCGGACTGAAGGTTGCCGCGACATGCGCCGCTGCATTGTAAAACCCCTCGGCATTGGGGCCGGAAATGCGCATGCCGCTGCTCTTGGCCAGGGCGGCAATCGCATCCTGCATACCGCTGCTGGCGCCGCCCTCTTCGGCAAAGCCGGATGAAATTACGATGGCATGTCTGACGCCGGCAGCGACACATTCCTGCAACGCATCGAGCACCGCGCGCGCGGGAATGATGACGATCGCTAGGTCGATCGGCCGCTGAATGGCGCCTATCGACGCGTAGCAGCGCAAGCCATCGATGTCGGGATAATTCGGATTGACTGGAAATATCTCTCCGCGAAACTCGTTCTTGCGCAGAAACGCCAGCAGCAGGCCGGGAATTTTCACCGGATCGCGAGATGCGCCGATGATGGCAATGCTCGACGGCGCAAAGAAACTGTCGAGGGGATGCTTTCGTTCGCCGGTGTTGGCACCAGTCATTGATTTATCCCTTCGCCGAATCCGGTACGTCGGCTCCGCGCGCCCAATCTGCCTCAAACAAGCAGATCGAACTTGACGCCACCGAGCATGAAGGAACGGTCGGTGACCGCATAACCTCGCGCCCGTGCCGCCTCTAGCATGGCGGCGACATCGCCAACCCGCAACGTCAGCCCGCTCATCATGTCGCTGGTGCCTTTGCTGAAACGAAAACGGCAATTGACCAGCGCAATCTCCGGGACACCCTCGCCGCTTTGGCGCGCATCGACGCCGATAATCTTGCCCCAGTGCGTGGCGAGGCGTTCCGGATCCGGACTCTGCATCTCTACTCCGATCAGTGCCTTGGTGACGTCGGTGCGGATCGCCTGCTGCCAATCCGGCCCCGCCGGTGGATAAGGCCCGAGGATGTCATCGCTGCCCTGCGTGTGATTGAACTCGATAAACGCTGCCCGGCAGTCACGCGGATGCAATTGCACGCCGTGATACGGCGCATGATCGATCACGTCGGCGACACGAACGCCGAGAGATTCGGCGTTGCGGCCCCGCGCGTCCGGGTCGTCGCAGGCAAAGATCGCCATATAACCACCGCGACCTCCGGTCTTGTCGAGAAAACGGCCAGCCGCGGTGCCATCCTGAATCGGCGCAACCACTTCGAGCAAGGTGGTACCGATCGGCAGCAGCGCGTTCTCGAGGCCGTACTTCGCGACGTTGCCATCGCGATAACACACCTTGAGACCCATGATCGCGGCGATGTCGCTCACCACCGGCTCAAGCTGGCGTGCGACCAGGCAGATTTGCCGCAACCTCACATAGCTCATGCCTCAATGGCCCTTGAAGGTCGGCGTGCGCTTCTCGACAAAAGCGCGCGCTGCTTCCTTGTGATCGGCCGTATCGCTGCAACGCGAATGATGCAGCGCCTCGGCATCGAAGCAGGCTTCCAGCGACAGATTTTCCGCATTGTTAATGTTGCGCTTGATGTAGCCCAGCGTCACCGTCGGCCCCTGCGCCAGTGACATCGCCAACTCTTTCGCTGCGGCGTCGATCTCTGCATCGGGCACGACGCGCGTCACGATCCCAAGCGCCAGCGCTTCCTGGGCGGACAAAACCGGCGACGTCAGATAAAGCTCGCGGGCCTTGGCGCTGCCGACGATCTGGGTCAGGAAATAGGTGCCACCGTAATCGCCCGAGTAGCCGACCTTTGCAAAAGCCGTCGTGATCTTGACCGACGTGCTTGCCACCCGCAGATCGCAGGCCAGTGCCATCGACAACCCGGCTCCCGCGGCCGCGCCGTCGAGTTGGGCCACCACCGGTTTCGACATCTGATGCAGGATGCGAGAAACCTCCATCCCCCGGCGCAATGTCGCGACCTTGACTTCAAGCGGCGGTGGTTCCTTGACTGCCGCCATCGCCTTGACGTCGCCACCGACGCAAAACGTGCCGCCCGCGCCTTTCAGGAGCACTGCGCGCACGTCATTATCGTCGGCAGCACGGCGCGCGGCTTCGATCAGGCCAGCCACCATCTCGGCGTTGAGCGCATTGCGTCGATCCGGCCGGTTCATGGTGATGGTCAGCAGGCCGCGATCAAGGCTTTGCATGACGATGTCGCTCATCGGGCTTTCCTCTGATTGGTTTCTGATCGAACGGCTGTTTTGCAGAGACCGTCGCATCGGCGGCACAGTGCCACCGATGCGACGATGCGGTCTGTTACTTTTTCACCAGTGGGCAGCGCGAGTCAGCCAGCGACTGGAAGGCCTGATCGCCAGGAACGGTTGCCAGCAGCTTGTAGTCATCCCAGCGTCCCTTGGATTCCGCCGGGGATTTCACCTCGAACAGATACATGTCGTGCACCATACGGCCATCTTCGCGGATCTTGCCGTTCTTGGCGAACATGTCGTTGATCGGGGTGGCCTTCATGATCTTCATCACCGCCGCAGCATCGGTGGTCCCGGCTTCCTTGACGGCCTTGAGATAATGCAGCACCGATGAATAGACGCCCGCTTGCGCCGAGGTCGGCACGCGCTTGACCCGCTCCATGAAACGCTTGGTAAACGCACGGGTGTCGTCGTTGAGATCCCAATAGAAGGCTTCCGCCAACAACAGCCCCTGCGCAGTCTGCAGGCCGACGCTGTCGATGTCGGTCACGAAGGCCAGTAGCGGCGAAAGTTTCTGGTTGCCTTTGGTGAGGCCAAACTCAGCCGCCTGCTTGATGGCGTTGATGGTGTCGCCACCGGCATTGGCGAGCCCGACGACCTTGGCCTTCGAGGCCTGCGCCTGCAGCAGATAGGACGAGAAGTCCGAGGTGTTGAGCGGATGCCGCACACTACCGACGACCTTGCCACCGGTCTTGACGACGACGTTGGTGGTGTCTTTTTCGAGATCGTGTCCGAACGCATAGTCAGCGGTCAGGAAGAACCAGGTATCGAGCCCCTGTTTCACTGCGGCGAGACCTGTCACGTTGGCCTGCGCGAAGGTATCGAATACGTAATGCACGGTATAGGGACCGCACGCCTCGTTGCTCAAGCGGATCGACCCCGGCCCGTTGAAGATGATGATCTTGTTGCGGGCTTTCGCCACCTCGCCTGCGGCGAGCGCGGTGGCGGAAGCAGCGACGTCGATGATGGCTTCGACTCCCTGATTGTCGAGCATGTCGCGCGCGATGTTAGCAGACAGATCGGCCTTGTTGAGATGATCCGCCGCGATGATCTCGATCTTGCGCCCGAGCACTTCGCCGCCGAAATCTTCGGCGGCCATTTTCGCAGCCGTTTCGCTGCCGACGCCGGTGATGTCGGCGTAGAGGCCCGACATGTCCAAGATAGCGCCGAGCTTGAGGGGAGGTTTGGTTTGCGCCGTTGCGGTCGTCGCGGCTATCGCCAGAATCGATGCCGCAATGCCTGACAGAATTGCTTTCACCTCGGCCTCCCTGATGCTAGCGCTTCGTTGCGCGGCTTTTCATTGATGTCGCAGCGATCATGCCGCAACGACCATGAGGCGGCAAGCACGCGACGAACGAACTCATGACGCAAACAATGACACCGCAAGTTCAAGTGGTGTAGATTTTCCGGCGAGCGGAATGATTCATGCGCGAATGCAATCGCATCTTCGATACTCTTCCACGGAAGGCATGACAGCGACATGAGATCGGCGACGGCAGCGTATCAGTTCGCACGTATTGTCGTTTGCTTTATCGCTGCAACAACGATGCTGGCATTTGACGATCACGCGACCGCGGCGGATTGCCAGTTCGACATGTTCGGCGAAGGCCGCGTCGGAAGCATTGCCGACGCGCGAACCGTTCGGCTGGAAGATGGCCGCGACATCCGTCTCGATGGCATTGAAGTTGCGAACGTCGACACAACTTCTGCTGCTGACGTCTCCACTCTGACGCGTCTCTTGCTTGGCCGCGTCGTCACACTACGCGGTGAGAATGATGCGCCCGATCGATACGGCCGCCAGCGCGCATGGGTGTTTCGCGACGGCGAGTCTGTTTCGGTGCAGACCTTGCTCCTCGCGGAAGGCGCGGCGCTGGCGTCCGGATCGGTTGCCGATGCCGATTGCGCTGCCGGGCTGCTTGCCGCCGAGGCGACCGCACGCAGCGCTCGGCGCGGCGTCTGGGCCGGACGCGCTGTCATAAAAAACGCCGAAAGTCCGGGCGATATTTTGGCCCGGATTGGGCGGTTCACGGTGGTGGAAGGCAAGGTTTTGTCGGCGCGGCAGGCCGGTGCGATGTTTTATGTCAATTTCGGCCGACGCTGGACACGGGACTTTGCCGTGACTATTCCAAGGCGCGCGATGGCGTCGATCGAGCGAGCGGGGATACCATTGAAATCCCTCGAGAACCGGCGGATTCGCGTTCGGGGCTGGATCCAACAGCGCGGAGGTCCCAGGATCGAGGTGTCGCGGCCGGGGCAAATCGGGCTGGCGGAGTAGCAGCGGCTGATCGGCTGCGGCGCTGCATTTAAAACGGCCCCCCGCGCCAATCTGGGGTAAACTGCGCGCAAATCACGTGTCGGGTTGCGCGACGCAGCAACGCGGTAAATTTGGATCGCCGGATGTAGTGACCTGGGATCGGATGGATATGACGGCGCTGGCCGTCGAACTAGCAGCCACGGACGGGTACGACCAGCATGACGTGCATGAAGCCACACACAACCTCGACGCGCAAGTTCGCCGCGCTCGCGGGGTTGTGCGCGGCTTTCATGCTGACCGGTTGCGGGGACATGGCCCGGTTCCAGGTTGCTGCGCCCGCAAAACCCTCGGCCAAGCCGGCGCAGGTTGCTGCGACGCCCGGCCCCTCACCAGCTGCCGAGCGCGAGCACGAACGAATCCTCTCATCGTATGGCGGCGCTTATGACGATCCCCGGCTCGAGAGCCTGATTACCAAGACGGTGAACCGGCTGGTGGCGGTCTCGGAACGCCCGGACCTGACCTACAAGGTGACGATCCTCAACTCCGGCGCCGTCAATGCCTTCGCCTTGCCGACCGGCCAGCTTTACGTGACACGCGGACTGATCGCGCTCGCTAACGATACATCGGAATTGTCCTCGGTGCTGTCGCACGAAATGGCACATGTTCTGGCCAAGCACGCATCGATCCGCGAAGACCAGGCCAAACGCGCCGCAATCGTGACGCGCGTCGTCAAGGAAATGGGCAACGACCCGGACATCACCGCGCTTGCTCTCGCCAAGACCAAATTGACGATGGCGAGCTTCTCGCGCGCCCAGGAATTCGAAGCCGATGGCATCGGCGTCGGCATTTCGGCGCGCGCGCATTTCGACCCCTACGGCGCGTCGCGCTTTCTGACGTCGATGGAACGCAATGCCGCGCTCAAGGCCGGACGCAGCTCGATCGACCCGCGCTCGCAGGACTTCCTCTCCTCGCACCCGGCAACGCCGGAGCGTGTGCAGAACGCGCAGGCCAATGCCCGGCAATACAGTTCCCCCGAAGGCGGCGAACGCGATCACGAAGCCTATCTCGCGGCGATCGACAACATCGTCTACGGCGAAGATCCCAGTGAAGGTTTCGTGCGTGGGCGGCGCTTTCTGCATCCCAAGCTTGGCTTCACGTTCCAGGCCCCCGAGGCCTACACCCTCGACAACACGGCTCAGGCTGTCATCGGCGTACGCGAGGGCGGCGAACAGGCGATGCGATTCGACGTGGTTCGCGTGCCTGCTGAACAGACGCTCGGCGAATACCTGAATTCCGGCTGGATGGAAAACGTCGACAAGGCGTCGACCGAACAGCTGACCATCAACGGGTTTCCGGCCGCGTCGATCGTTGCGCACGGCGACCAATGGCAGTTCCGCGTCTATGCGCTGCGCTTCGGCAGCGACGTCTACCGCTTCATCTTCGCCACCAAGCAGAAGACCACCGAGAGCGAGCGCAATGCGCGCGAGACCGTGCGCTCGTTCCGCCGGCTCACGCTCGAGGAAATTCAAGCGGCGCGACCTTTGCGGATCAAGGTCATCACGGTGCAACCTGGCGATACGGTGGAATCGCTGTCGCATCGCATGGCCGGCGTCGATCGTCCCGAGGAGCGCTTCCGCGTGCTCAACGGTCTCGACGAACGCGCCAAGGTCAAGGTGCGCGACCGCGTCAAGATCGTCGTCGATTGACCCTCCCGCCACGCTGACGCGCTCGATGCGCTCCGGCCTGCGTTGCCAGGGCGGGGCACGGTTATGGGCGCTGTATCAGCAATGTATCCGCAAATAAAAACCCGGCCTTGCGGACCGGGTTTTTGGATTCGAGATATCGGCAAAGCCGTCCGGTGACTGACGCGGCTTACGCCGCTTCGTCGGCAACCGTGCTGTCGTCATCCTCGGCGTCGGCATCGGCATCCGCCTCGGCATCGATTTCGGTCTCTGCCTTGGCACCGCGACGCGGGCTCTTGGCGAGCTGACCTTCGATCTCCTTCACCGCTTCAGTCTCGGTGATGTGCTGGACGACCGCGATTTCGCGCGCCAGCCGATCAAGCGCGGCTTCATAAAGCTGCCGTTCGCTGTAGGACTGCTCGGGCTGCGATTCCGAACGATAGAGATCGCGCACGACTTCAGCGATGGCAACGATGTCGCCGGAGTTGATCTTGGCTTCATACTCCTGCGCGCGGCGTGACCACATCGTCCGCTTGACGCGGGCACGGCCCTTCAGCGTCTCCAGCGCGCGCTTGACCAGCGCCGGCTCCGACAGCTTGCGCATGCCGACGTTGGCGACCTTCGCGGTCGGCACCCGCAACGTCATCTTGTCCTTCATGAAGTTGATGACGAACAGTTCGAGCTTGGCACCCGCGATTTCCTGCTCCTCGATGGCCAGGATCTGGCCGACGCCGTGGGCGGGATAGACAACGTATTCGTTGGTTTTGAAGCCCTGGCGCTGCGTCAGAGCCTTCTTCGGCTCCTCATGAGCAGGTGCGGCCTTGACCGGTTTGGCAGCCGCTGCAGGTTTACTGGCCGCGACCGGCGGCTTTGCAGCCGGCTTGGGCGGAGCCTTGGAAGCAACGGTCTTCGCAGCAGCCGCCTTCGAAGCAGCTGCCTTCTCGGCAGGTTTCGCAGTCTTTTTTAGCATTTCACTTCTTTTGTTTTTAGAGGGTTTGACCGCCGAAGCCTTGGCGGTCCCCCGTGCGGCCTTGGCCGTGGCACGGGCGCGGTTCTTAGCTACGCTGCGGCTGGCCGCAGAGGTCTTGCTGGACGTCTTGTTACCGGCGCTCTTGCTACCGGAAGTCTTGGAAGCACTCTTTTTACGCGTTTTCTGTGACACAGCCTGTGCGCGACAAAATCGCGCCCCTGTTCATAGTTTTTACGGGAACCCAATCAGGGCCAAAAAAGAGGGCGCGAACAGGGTTCGGCTTGCTGAATGTGCCCACAATAGCACATTTCCTGTAAAAATCAATGATTTATGGCCAGTCGCCAGCATCCAGGCCGCCGCCTGGATGCAATTGCCTCCAACAAGGTTAAATAAATCGCTCGGATTTTAGCCGCGGCGCAGCGCGATCAGTCCCCGGAACCTGGCTCCGGCGAGAAATACTTGTCGAACTTGCCTTCCATGCCGTCGAAGTCCTTGGCGTCCGCAGGCGATTCCTTCTTCTGCGTGATGTTCGGCCAGGTCTTAGCATATTCCGCGTTCACCCCGAGCCACTTTTCGAGATTCGGCTCGGTATCCGGCTTGATGGCATCCGCCGGGCATTCCGGCTCGCAAACGCCGCAATCGATGCATTCGTCCGGGTGGATTACCAGCATGTTGTCGCCCTCATAGAAGCAATCAACGGGGCAGACCTCGACGCAATCGGTGTATTTGCACTTGATGCAGTTTTCAGTGACGACGTAAGTCATCCAAGGCTCCGGAACGGTCTAATTTTGAGTGCTGGCGTAGCGCAGGATGTCCATAGCTGCAAGGGAAGCGCGAGACGCTCGGCCGCTTTCATTGCACGATATAGGATGAAGTCCTGACCAAAACCCTTATGACGAGAAATTCTCCGCGATCCAATCGCTCCGGGAAATCGCCGGCACCTATGCTTGCGACGCGCCCAGCTCCTCGAAAAGCCGGCTCGCGGCGTCGGAATTGCCCCGCCGCTCATCGAACCCGGTGACTTTCAACACCCGCACGCCGTGATCCAGCCCGACCGTCACCACGTCGCCCAGCTTGATGCCATGCCCCGGCGATTTCTCGCGCGTGCCGTTGACGCGAACGTGGCCGGCCTCGACCAACGCAGCCGCGCTGCTGCGAGCTTTCACCACTCGCGCATGCCAAAGCCATTTATCCAGCCGCTGACGCTCCAAATGCCCGGATCCGGATAGCGCAACTCAATCGTCGTTCGGAGAAAAGCCACACCATCGGGCAGCCGTTCGCCGTCTCCTGCGCCGCAAATCAATCCTTGCGATTGGCGGCGAGTTGTTCCTTGAGCGCCGCCAGTTTGGCGAACGGCGAATTCGGATCGATCGGGCGATCCCGCTCGCGCGATGGCGCGCTGCTGGCGTAAGGCCGCAGCGAAGGTCCGCCCTCACGTCCATCCCGCCCACCTTTATGCGGCCGCTGAAACTTGCCTTTGTCGCGCCCTTTGCCGCGGAAGTGCTCGCGCGGAGCATCCTTGCCCGGCTCTTGCGATGGCGCGCCTTCCGCGCGGACCGCCGCATCGCTGGCCTCGGGCCGCTTGAACGGCTTGAAGTCCTTGTGGCGATCGCGCCGGCCTCGTCCCGGCCGCTCGCGCTTGGCTTCGCTTTCGCCCTCAGCGGGTGCGGCTTGCACACCGTCTTGCGGCCGCCCCTGATGACGATGGCGGTTGCGATCGTGGCGCGGCCTGCGATCGTCCGAGCGTCCAGCGGGCCGCCAGACTTCCACCATCTGCGGTTCGGCAACGGCGGCTGGAGCAGCATCGGTTGTCGGCTGGGCATCGCCTTCGGTAGCAGAGGCTGCATCGGCCTGTTGCGGTGATGTTTCGCTAGCCGTCGCTTCAACTGTTTCGACGACCGGCAGCGTTGCATCGGCCTCTTCAACAACTGGTGCAGCGGCGACTTCCGATGCAGGCGCATCCGACGAAGCGGCAGACACGAGATCGCTGGTCGCGGGCGCCTCAGCAGCTTCAGCCGACGCAACATTCTCGGCGGCAACTGGCGCATGCGACTCGGGAGCCGCATCTGCATCGATCGTGGCGCTGCTTTCAGCCTGCGCGGCATCCGGCGCAGCCGCATCGGGCGTCTCGCTCGCTGACGGCGCCGCTTGCGCCGCAGCTTCAGGCGCAACCGCCGGAGCCGGCGGCGGTGCCGGTCGGCGATCCATGCGATAACCCAGCGCCTGCAGGATCGAGGCGAAATCGTCGCCCGCCGAACCGGTCAGCGACGTCATCGCTTGCGTCACGACGAAACCACGACCGTCGAAGGCACCGGCAGGCTTTTCACCGGACGTGCCTTCGCGCCAAGCCAGTGCGGGCCGGATCAAATCGGCCAGCCGCTCGAGAATATCGACGCGCACGGCGCGCTCGCCGCATTGCCGATAGCCGAGCACGCGATAGGCATCGCGATCCAGCGCCTTGTCGACCGGGAACGACGTGCGGCCGCTACCGGCCAATTGTTGCGCACCCGACAATGCCGACAGGTCGACGTTGTCGCGCTTGTATGCCCACAGCAGCGAAGCGATCGCCCGCGCTGCCGGTTTCAGCAGCGCCGGAACATAAATATGATAAGCGCCGAAGCGGACGCCGTATTTGCGCAGTGTGGCGCGCGATGCCTGATCGAGATCCTTCACCTCGTTGGCAATCTTCGAACGCTCCAGCACCCCCAGCCCTTCGATCAACTGGAACGCGATGCCGCGCGCGATGCCGGTGATGTCTTCCGCCTTGGCGAGTTCGAACAGCGGCCCGAGCAACTTCTCGATGTGCGTCTTGAGCCAGAGATCGAGTCGCGCCTGTACAGCCTCGCGCGAGGCACCCGCCAACCGGTCGTCGGCAATGATGCGCAGACGCGGATGCAGCACCTCGTCGGCAGCCACCAGTTTCGCCACCGCATCGCCGGTCCAGCGAAGCGTCCCATCGGATGCCAGCACGAACTGATCGTCCGGCGCGGCCGAAAGTTTGGTGGCGCGCGCGTCGATTTCGCCGGCGAGGGCGACCTGCGCCGCCGCCTGAAGCGCCTTGGCTTCCGAGCCGGCCTCGGCCGCATCGGGCGCAAACATGAATCCATCGAGACGGCCAATCGCGTGGCCTTCTACGATCACTTCGCCAGTTTTGCCAATTTCCGTATTCAACATCGTGTTTTCCCGCAAGCGGCGCATCAATACACTGGTCCGGCGATCAACGAAACGCTGAGTTAGCCGTTCATGCAGTGCATCGGACAATTTATTCTCGAGTTCGTGCGAAATTCCCTGCCAATACAGGGGGTCGGCCAGCCAATCGGGACGATTTGCCACAAAGGTCCAGGTGCGGATCTGTGCGATCCGGCCCGATAACGTGTCGATATCGCCGTCGGTGCGGTCGGCCTGTTCCACCTGGGTGGCGAACCAGGCGTCGGGAATACGGCCCCGGCGCATCAGGAAACCGTACAAAGTGGTGACGAGTTCGGCGTGCGCGGCGGGTGACAATTTGCGGTAATCGGGAATCTGGCAGGCTTCCCACAGCCGTTCCACCGCGGCCGCGCCGTGCGCCATGTCGCGGACATCGCCATCGCGCGCGACATGATCGAGCACGCGCTGGTCTTCGGTGATCGGCGCACGGGTCAGCGCGTCATGGGCGGGCGTCAGCGCCAGCGAGACCTGCAGGGCGCCAAGCGATGCGAAATCCAACGTCGCATTGCGCCACTGCAACGTCTTGACGCTATCGAAGGTGTGGTTCTGCAGCGCGTTGACCAGTTCGGGTTCGAACGGCGCGCAACGCCCGGTCGTTCCAAATGTGCCGTTGCGCGTGGCACGGCCGGCGCGGCCGGCGATCTGCGCGAACTCCACCGGCGTCAGACGACGGAACTGATAGCCATCGTATTTGCGGTCGGACGCGAAGGCGACGTGATCGACGTCGAGATTGAGGCCCATGCCGACGGCGTCAGTGGCGACGAGATAATCGACATCGCCGGATTCGAACAACGCGACCTGCGCGTTGCGCGTGCGCGGTGACAATGAGCCGAGCACCACTGCGGCGCCGCCGTGCTGGCGGCGGATCAACTCGGCGATGGCGTAGACTTCATCCGCAGAGAACGCGACGATCGCGGTGCGCCGTGGCTGCCGCGTGATCTTGCGATCGCCGGCGAATTCCAGTTGCGACAGTCGCGGCCGCGTCACGATGCTGACGCCCGGCAACAGACGCTCGATGATCGGCCGCATCGTTGCCGCGCCGAGCAGCAGCGTTTCATCGCGGCCACGCCGATTCAAGATGCGATCGGTGAAGACGTGACCGCGTTCCAGATCGGCGGCGATCTGGATTTCATCGACGGCGAGAAACGACACGTCGATATCGCGGGGCATGGCTTCGACCGTCGATACCCAGTAGCGCGGCTTCGGCGGCTTGATCTTCTCTTCGCCGGTGATCAGCGCCACGGCGTCGGTGCCCGCGCGCGCGGCGATCTTGTTGTAGACCTCGCGCGCCAACAGCCGCAGCGGCAGGCCGATGATGCCGGACGAATGCGCCAGCATGCGCTCGATGGCGAGATGCGTCTTGCCGGTGTTGGTGGGACCGAGCACGGCGGTGACGCCGCTGCCGGGAGCGCGTTCCGAATTCGATGAAAACGGCGAGGAAGGCGAAAAAACCATATCTACCAGTGCTTCCGAAGCAGCGAACGCGTCGCCGGCGTTCCACGATGTTTCACAATGCGACGCGGAGGATGTCGCGGCTTAAGCTTTGGAACGAGTCCGGAACGAATCGCGCCCGAATCGGTGACTCGCAGATTCGCCGCCGGTATCACCGCAACATCTCGCGTGCTGCGGACCCATCGACGACTAGATGAAGGCTTTCTCCTCGCTTCAAGAGATAGGAATGCCGCGAGACAATTAACAGCCATGCGGACGAGGATCGCGGCAAGAGTCAACAGGATTCCGCGTGCCGCCGCGACGCCCGACGGAGGGATTTTTGCCTTGCGATCCGCTTGCGGCAAACCCGTGACCGAACTGTGCCGCCCGGCGGGGGCGATTTGGCCGCCTATTGCGTCCGCGCGGTGGTCTTGGGCGGCGCCGGGGTGGCGTTGAATTCGGTGGCGAGCAGCATGCCCTGGCCGAGCGGGGTCGGGATCAGCAGCTTGAACGGCACCAGCACGCGGGTGCCGGCGATCGGCGCCAGCCAGATTTCCATGTTGCGCTGCGCGGCGAGGTATTTGATCGCGGCGCGATCCGGCACGTAACCGGAGATCGGGATGAAGTAGATGGCGCAGACCACCACCGGGCCCTGATAGCCCTTCTCGGCCCTGACCGTGTCGAGCCGCTTGAACTCCAGCCGCAGGTCGTAGCGCATGCGGCCGTCGAAAATCCCGGCGCTGGCCTTGCAGGCCTCGGCGCTGACCGGATCGCCGGTGCCGGGCACCCGCAGCAATGTCCCGGTCATCGGATCGAGCACGCCGCGCCGATGCGCGTCGGTCACCTCGATGCGGGCCGGATCTACCGGCGGCTCCGGCTCGATGGCGGATTCCTTGATATTGCCGCCGGCCAGCGCGATGCGGATGGTCTCGATCTTCTTCGAGGTCTCGGTCATCGCCGAATAGCTGGCCGGCACCAGCTGGCCGTTGACGACGCGGCCCTGCGCCGACCCGCTGCCGCGCCCGCCGGAAATCGCCTTGAGCAGGCCGGTGGTGCCGCCGGAAGCGCTGGCGGCGTAATGATCGTCGGCGATGTCGATGGTCCAGCTGCCGCGCCCCACCGGAATCCCGGCCAGCGTCACTTCATAGCGGGCGTCCAGCTTGCCCTGCGCCTGGGCGGGGAGCGGCAACAGCCCTGCCAAGGCGAACAGCAGCGCGGCGCCGCGACCGGCGAGCGGCCGCCGCCGAAGCGGGCGCGGATGACGCGGGAATGCGCGGACGCTGCTCACCAGACCACCCTGCGATTGACCCCGACCGCTTCGCGCGACCGGTCATCGTGCGGAAAATTGTTCTTCTTCAAATGCTTGCGCCTCGCTCGGGGATCTCACACCGGATCCGTCGCACCAGGCTTGCGCAAAGGCATGATGTCGGAACCGATTAAGTCGTTTATATGGTTGAGATCGAAAGCGAAATCGCCGCCGCCCATTGTCGCGCGGCGAACCGGACTTTTGCGCGGGAACAGCGCCAGCGACCTTGACCTCGCGCGGCTCTGCCCCTATACGTCCCCGGTTCCTGCAAACGGACAAGATTTTTAACCCTCGGGGCTGCCGCCAAAGGCGCTTGCCGGGGATGTGAGAGGGATTTTCGCCATGTCACGGCGCTGCGAACTGACCGCCAAGGGCCCGCAAGTCGGCCACAAGGTGAGCCACTCGAACATCAAGACCAAGCGGCGCTTCCTGCCGAACCTGGTGAACGTCACGTTCCTGTCGGATGCGCTGGGCCGCTCCGTGCGGCTGCGCGTGTCCACCAATGCGCTCAAGAGCGTCGATCATCGCGGCGGGCTCGATGCCTACCTGCTCAAGGCCCGCGACACCGAGCTGTCGCCGCGCGCCGTCGAGCTGAAGCGCCAGATCGCCAAGAAGCAGGCCGCTCCGGCCGCCGCCGCGAGCTGAGCCAAAGAGTTTTTCTCAGACGCGTTTCATCGGACGCGTTTCAAAAGTTTATCGCTGCAAGACAGAAACGGCCGGGTCGCAAGACCCGGCTGTTTTTGTTTTGGGAGACTGCGGAACGATCGGCGGCATTCCGCGCACAACGCGCCTCATGCTAGACATGCACGCTCAACCACGCACTGCGGACAGGCCGATGAACATGCGTGCTTTCGTTCTCACCGGATACGGTGGTCCTGAAACCATGGCGCACCGCGACGTTCCGCGGCCGCGCCCTGCACCGAGAGAGGTGCTGGTGCGCGTCGGCGCGGCCGGCCTCAACCCGGTCGATTTCAAGACGCGCGAGGGCAAGCTGAAAGTCGTCCAGCGCTATGCGTTGCCGGCCGTCATGGGCAACGAGCTGGCCGGTGTAGTGGAAGAATGCGGCGAAGGCGCATCGTTGTTTGCGGAGGGAGACCGGGTCTTCGCCCGGATGCCGAAGGGCGCCATGGGCGCTTTCGCCGACTATGCGGTCGTCCCTGAAAAGTTCGTGGCGAAGATGCCGGCATCGCTCGATTTCGCCACAGCCGCCGGCGTCCCGCTCGCGGGACTCACCGCGCTGCAGGCGTTGCGCGACGAACTTCATCTGCGCAAGGGCAGCCGCGTCTTCATTCCGGGCGGAGCCGGCGGCGTCGGCACGTTTGCCATCCAGTTGGCGAAGTGGCTCGGCGCGGAGGTCACGACCACGGCATCGCCACGGGGACGCGCGCTGGTCGAGCGGCTCGGCGCCGACGTGGTGATCGACTACACCACGCAGCGGTTCGAGCAGCATGTGCGCGACATGGACGGCGTCTTCGATCTGCTCGGCGGCGAGACGCTCAAGAAATCATTCGGCGTCGTCAAGCGCGGCGGCAAGGTGGTTTCGATCGCGGGCATGCCGGAGCCCGAGACCGCACGAAAGGACCTCGGCCGGGGCGCGGCGCTGGCCGCCTTGTTCTGGCTAGCCTCCTATGGCTTGCGCGCGGAGGCGAAAAAGCACGGCGTCGCGTATCGCTATCTGTTCATGCATCCGAGCGGCCCCGAACTCGCGGAGCTTGCGCAGCTCATCGAGCAGAACATCCTCGAACCGGTGATCGACCGCGTCTTTCCGTTTGCCGAGATTGGCGATGCGTTTGCCTATCTCGAATCCGGCCACGCCAAAGGCAAGGTGGTGGTGCGGATGATGGAAAACGAAAACGGCCCCGGCTGAGACCGGGGCCGCATGTCGCACGACAGCAACGCCGATCAATAACGCGCCGCAACCGGCGCGCCATAACCGCCGAAGCGGTAGTTGATGCGGACGGTGAACATATCGACATCCTGGGTGATGCGATTGTGCGCGCCGACGACGATCGGGTTGGCGACCGCGAACGAATTGGTCACGTCACCCATGAACAGATGGTTGTATTCGGCACCGATGGTCCAGTTCGGCGAGAAGCCGTATTCGAAGCCGACACCGATCGTGCCGCCCCAGCGCGTCGAATCGGCCGAGGCGAAGCTCGCGCCCGTCGCCGTGTCGAGAATGTTGAAGCTGTTGCTCGTCACCGCCGCGCCGCCCTTGATGTAAAGCAGCGACGCATTCCATGCGTAGCCGATCTGACCGGTAAACAGGCCGATGCCGTCCGTCTTCACGCGCGTCGAGAACGCCGGATTGATAAGGCTGACGCGCGTCTGGCTGAGGTCCGCCCAGTCACCCTGCGCTTCCAGACCGAAGACAAACCCGCCGGACTGCCAGCGATATCCCAGTTGCCCGCCGACCAGTCCGCCCGAACGATCGCTGCAAGCATCCGAGACGATGCCCCCGGCCGGCGTGACGAAGTCGAGGCAATTGCGGTTTTGACCCCAACCGCCGTTGGCGCCGATATAGAAACCGCTCCAGTTGTAAACCGCCATGATCGGCGCCATTGGCGGCGGCGCCTTCATGGCCATATCCGCCGCCCATGCGGGAGCGGTCATTCCCAGTGCAATCAGACCTACAGTACTCATCAAGATCTTCTTCATTGCGTGCCCCTTTTCGGTGTTTCACAAACAACGATGTCGATGTGCTTTGTCGTATCTGCATTCCAATTCCGGTTCCGACCATAAATGATCCGTCGCGTCCGGCCTGTGCCGGAACAGCAACAATGACGCGGATTCGGAACACCGAAAGGGAAGTATTACTGACGTGTCCGGACTTGCCGTTGGTGCGGTCCGATTCATCCTCGGGCGCGAAGTCTCTGCAACGTCGAAGCCATTGTCGGCAGCTCTCGCCAGCGACGCTGGCGGCGGGGCTCGTCACGCGCGAGGCCGGCGAGCACAGACAATAGCGCGCGCACGCATTACGCGATCGCGACGATCTCGAGATGCTGGCCGGACGCACCGGCTTCATCGCCGACGGCCTTGCCCAGCAGCAGCCGCGCCACCGGCGACACGTAGGAAATCGAACCGGCTTTGGGATCCGCTTCGTCCTCGCCCACGATGCGATAGGTTTGCACGCGCCCGTCGTCGCGCCGGAACGTCACCGTGCTGCCGAACGCCACCGTCTCGCTCGACGCCGGCGTGGCGACGACCTGCGCCGTGCGCACGCGCGCCGCGAAGTAGCGCGCATCGCGCAACGGGATCGCGGCTTGCCGCCGCCGCTCGTTGACGTCCTCGATCGCTTGCGCAGCCTCGTATGCCGCGCGCGCCTTCCGGAGTTGCGTCTCCAGCGCGCGCAATCCGGCTTCGGTCACGAGGTTCGGATGCGGAGATACCGGGCGATCCGGCAGCAGCGTTTCCGACGCGGTTTCGGCACTGTCTTCCTTGGTGAAGGCAACGCTCATGTCAGGCTCCCTTCAACTGTGCGGGCTGCGACGCCAGAACCGTTTCGGTCCGGCTGAATCCTAGCGCCATCCGAGCGCGGGCGCGACGTGAGTCAAAATAGCTTCGATCACATGCGCATTGTAGGCCACGCCCAACTGGTTGGGCACCGTCAGCAGCAAAGTATCGGCCTCGGCGATGGCTTCGTCCTGCTTCAACTGCTCGATCAGCACGTCGGGTTCCGCGGCATAGCTGCGGCCGAAGATCGCGCGGGTCTGCGGATCGATGAAGCCGATCTGGTCCTCGCTGCCGCTATCCGAACCGAAATAGGCCCGATCGCGATCGTCGATCAGCGCGAAGATGCTGCGGCTGACCGAGACGCGCGGCTCGCGCGAATGGCCGGCCTCCTTCCACGCGGCGCGGTAAGCCCGGATCTGCGCCGCCTGCTGCACATGGAACGCCTCGCCGGTCTCGTCGTTCTTCAGCGTCGAGCTTTGCAGGTTCATGCCGAGCTTCGCCGCCCACACCGCCGTGGCATTCGAGCCCGCGCCCCACCAGATGCGCTCGCGCAGGCCCGCGGACAAAGGCTCGAGCCGCAACAGGCCGGGCGGATTGGGAAACATCGGCTGCGGATTCGGTTGCGCGAAACCCTGGCCGCGCAGCAGATCGTAAAAGACTTCGCCGTGACGCCGCCCCATGTCGGCATCGGTCTGGCCCTCGCCGGGCTGATAACCGAAATAGCGCCAGCCATCGATCACCTGCTCGGGCGATCCGCGGCTGATGCCGAGCTGGAGCCGGCCACCGGCGATCAGATCGGCCGCGCCGGCATCCTCGACCATGTAGAGCGGGTTCTCGTAGCGCATGTCGATGACGGCGGTGCCGATCTCGATGCGGCTGGTGCGAGCGCCGACCGCCGCGAGCAACGGAAACGGCGAGGCGAGCTGGCGCGCGAAGTGATGCACCCGGAAATAGGCGCCGTCCGCGCCGAGCTGTTCGGCGGCGACGGCCAGCTCGATAGATTGCAGCAGCGTATCCGCAGCCGAGCGGGTCTGCGATTGCGGCGAAGGCGTCCAGTGCCCGAACGAGAGAAAGCCGATCTTTTTCATGCGCGCAATCTATTGATGTCGCGGCCGGATTGCGACCTCAAAACGCAACGCAATACTGCCTTGCCGAAGGTGCGCGTCGGTGGCGCGACCGCCCTCACTGAACGAGTTCGGATGCGGCCAGCAGCAGCGCGCCGGATCCGTAAAATTGCGTATCGCCGATCCCAACGGCGTCGGGCCCGTCGCCGATCTGCTGAACGCGGCCGAGCCGGCCATCGACCGTCGCCGCCGCGAGCGCTTGCCAGCCGCGTGCAATCGCCGGACCGAACCGCGCCGCATCGAGGCGCCCGATCCGCACACCTGCCGCGAGGCCATAGACCATCATGCCGGTGCAACTGGATTCCGGCGTGCCGTCGGCGGACGGCGCCAGCAGCGACGTGGACCAGAATCCGTCCGGGCGCTGCAGGCCAGCGATGCGGTCCGCCATCTCGACAAGCAGGTCGGTGTATTTCTCGCGCAGCGGATCGCCCTCGCGAAGCTCGCGCAGAATATTCACGAGACCGGCGAGCACCCAGCCATTGCCGCGACACCAGAAAATCTTTTCGCCGTGCACGCCGGTTTTGCCGATGAAGCGGCTGTCGCGATAAAACAGATGCTCGGTGCGATCGAACAGAAAATCCTTGGTGGCCCAGAACTCCCTGTCGGCATAATCGCGGAAGCGCCGGTCCTCCTGAATGCGCGCGATGCCGAACCACGTCGCCGGCGCCATGAAGAGCGCATCGGACCAGCACCATCGCTGCAGGCACTGTGCGCCGTCGAATGCGAGCGAAACTTGCGGCGGATGCCGCAGGATGTAATCCAGCCGCTTCACGGTCGGCGCAATCATGCGCCGGTCGCCGAAACGATCGTAGGCCGCGATGTAGACCTGCCCGATGGCATGATCGTCGGCGAGATAGATCGGCGGCGCCCAATCGCTGTTGCCGAGTTGCCAGCCGGTGCGTTCACCGAGCCGCCGGATCGCGTCGAAGTCCTTCTCCTGCCCCGCCGTCGCGGCCCATCTGGCAAGGCCGATGTAGAACGTGGCGCGCGTCCAATCGGTTTCCGGCGCGGCAGGCACCTCATGGAGATGCGACATCTGCCAGTCGGCGACCTGCCGGGCCACCTGACGCACGTTGTCCGGTGCCAGCGACACCGTGAGCAGGATGGCCGCCAGTATGATCGCCTTCATGCTTGTATCCTGGCCAGGATGGTCATCGATCCCGCGACCGCCGCACCCGCGGCGCGACGCTAACGTAGCAGGATCGTTCGCTTTTGGCGCAAGACGAGCGCCCGGCCCATCCGCGGCATCGACAGTGAACCATTTCACTCCCGCGGGCCGGTGCAAAGTGCTAGGCTCCCGGGCACTGCAGACGGCGCTTTCTCCCCGCGTAACGAGGAAGGAACGGCTCGATGCTTGCAAAACCCGAATCCGCCTGTTTCGTGATCGCCGATATCTCCGGCTACACCGGCTTTCTCGCCGGGGTCGAACTCGATCATGCCCACGACATCATCGCCGACGTGATGGACACCGTGGTGCGGCGGCTGCGGCCGCCATTCCGGCTCGCCAAGTTCGAAGGCGACGCGGCGTTTTTCTACGCGGTCGCCGACAAGATCGATGGCTCGGGGCTGCAGGATGCGGTGGAGGCCGCGTATTTCGCCTTTCGCAGGCGGCTGCGCAACATCAGCCAGGCCACCTCCTGCACCTGCATCGCCTGCAGCCGGATGAAGGAGCTCGACCTCAAATTCGTCTGCCACCATGGCGAGTTCATCAAGCAGAGAATGTCGGGCCGTGACGAACTCGCCGGCCGCGATGTCATCCTGGTGCACCGCCTTTTGAAGAACGGCGTCAGCGAGCGGCTCGGGGGGCGCGCCTACGCGCTGTATTCTAGCGCCTGCATCCGGGCCATGGGCATCGATCCGGCGGCGCAGGGCCTGCTCGCGCACAGCGAAACGATCGACATCATCGGCGAGGTGCCGTGCTGGGTGCGCGATCTCGAAGCCGCATGGCAACGCGACAACGAGCGGCAGATCAACCTGGTGACGCGCGACGCCGCAGCCGCCGTCATCGAATTCGACATCGCGGCCGCGCGTCCGGCGGTGTGGGAGTATTTCACCCAGCCCGGGCTGCGACCGAAATGGCGGGCGGCAGACGAGGTGCGCGAGACGCCGCAAAACGGCCGGCGCGGCGTCGGCACCGTCAACCACTGCATGCACGGTCCCGATGCCATCATCGAGGAGGTGCTGGACTGGCGGCCGTTCGACTACCTGACGCTTTCGACGCTGCTGCCGATGCCCGGCGCGCCCAAGGTGATCATGTCCTACGCGTTCATCGAGGCCGCGCCCGGTGCAACGCATATCGAGATCCGGGTGGCGAAACCGAAGCCGAAGGATCAGGCGTTTCTCGATCACGTCGGCGCGGAATTCCACAAAACCATCACCGCGGAAATCGACAAGCTCCGGCAGATGCTGGAGGGAGGGGACGGCGCGCCGGCCGGCCTCGACGAGGCGGTGCTGCCGGCGCCGGCGCCGCGCTTTCCGGCCGAGCCGTTGCATACTCGCTGACCGATCCACACACCGCGCGTCGCGTTTTCAGTGGCCGCAACATTCCGGGAGGGAATCGATGCTGGCGCGTTGCTTGTTTTTCGCGGTGGCGGCTGGCGCGATGTGCGCCGTGACGACGGGCGTCTCGCAGGCGCAGGCGGACCGCGAAGAACTCAAGCTGGTGACGCCGCCGCTCAGCATCCACCGCAACCAGATCCGGCCACCGGCGGAGACGCTGCCGGTGCCGGCCGGATTCAGCCGCGACCACATCCTGCATGGCGACCGCGTGTTCCATGGCGAAGCCGCCAACGGCCAATGCAGCGTCTGCCACGGCATCGACGGCAAGGGCACGCCGAACGGCAACGACCTCACCGCCGGCATGTTCGTCTGGAGCGATGGCAGCGTCAGAGAACTGAAGCGCACCATCCTGCACAACATGGCGGTGGCGCCCGGCATGGATGGCGACCTGAAGCCGGCGGATGTCGACGCGGTCGCCGCCTATGTCTGGGCGATCAGCCATCAGACGCCATCGCAGTGAAACCGGTCGCGCAAAAAGCGAAAGCCGGATCGCGAGATCCGGCTGCGTCATAAAGAGTATCGTTCGAAACAACGCGCGACGGCACCGATGCGGCGAGCCGTCACGCCGGGGCGTGCGGTCCGCTCAGCAGCGCACGATGGAAACAGTCTGATCCTTGCCGTCCGAGCCCGGCACCGTCACGCTCTGCGCCGGACAACCGGGCACATAAGCGCGCGCCGGCTGGGACGAGGATTGCATCGGCGCGCCAAGGAATCCCGGCGGATAGCGATGCGCCCAATCCCACGGCACATCCATCTTGTAGGTGTAGGTGAAATCGCCTGTGATCGGCTGCCTCAGTTCGGGGGCATAGGGCCGGCTGCTGTACACGTCGCCGCCATAATAGCCGCCGGCAACCGGCAACAGCGTCCGGTTGGGCCCGCGATGGACCGGGCGATGCGGAGCGGAATGCGGCGTGGCCGCCGCGCCGCTACTCGTCACGGCCGGACCGCCGAAGGCCTGGCTGGAGGCCAGGGCCAGCGCCACGCCCAAAGCTGCATACTTTGAGACGGCATACATTTTGTAGGTCATGACACGCCTGCTGGTTCGCGACATCAATGCGCATCCTAGGCCGGGCCTCCGCCGTCCGCCAACGTATAATTAATTATTGGTTAAGCCGTATGGTTAACGCGACGTGAACATCGCGCGCGCAACCTCCCGCTCCGCGCGCGCCGCCTCGCGCGGCCCTCCTTCGAACGGTGGTCAGCCGCGCTTGCCGGCCTTGCGGGCGCGCGCGGGTTTTGCCGACGTGTTCAGCGCCACGGCTGCGCGGATCAACACCGCCAGCGCGGTCTCGTCGAGCTTGTCGCCTTCGTGCACATCGATGGCGCGCCGGGTGTTGCCTTCGAGACTGGCGTTGAAGAGCCCCGACGGATCATCCAGCGCGGCATCCTTGGCAAACGTCATCTTGACGACGCTCTTGTAAGTCTCGCCGGTGCAGATGATGCCGGCGTGCGACCACACCGGGACGCCGCGCCACTTCACTTCCTCGACGACCTCGGGATCGGCTCGCTTGATGACGCGCCGGATGCGGTCGAGCATCTCGCCGCGCCAGTCGCCCAGTTCCTTGATGCGCGCATCGATCAGGTGCGCGGCGGACTCGATGCTATCGCCGCCCTTCGGAGGGCTGCTCGCTTTTGGCATCCATATTTCCGTTTGTCTTGACCGCCTCGTTCGGCGTTCGATTCCGATCGGGCACAATGCCCACGAAAGCAATGCGCGTCACGCGCGAATCCGCGCGATGGCTCCGGCGATGATCTGCATCGCGACGCCGACGACCCATCCTACCATCATCGCATAGGTCCAGAAGATGTGCAGGTCTTCGCGAAAGACGATGACGCTGACCGCGGCAAATGCCGTCAACGCAGCAAAGAAGGTCCCGACCGCGCTGAGAAATTCCGCGGTATCGATCTTTTTGAAGAGGTGACCTTCCCCCGGCAGTTCCTGCTGCGGGGTATCGATCCCGAGGTAAAAGCCGATTGCACCGGCCAGCATCATGAGAATGATGAAACCTTGCGAAGTGAACGCCGTGACGATCGAACCGACATGGGCAGCGACGAACAGTCCGCTCGCGGCACCCGCCATTGCAAGTCCCGTTCGTTCTAGAACATGGGCGAATTTTCTGACGCGGGCTTGCATGATGGCCACCTCATCAATCGCTGCGGTTAAGTTAGGACGTTTTCGCGCCTCGCGATAGATGTAACCGATGCGACCGCCCGGCCCGGCCCCCCCGGTTGGCGCGAGCCGGGCCGGCAAAGCCGTGAAGCGAGGCATGGGAGTGCCAACCGGCAGGACCGGTGCTAACTAGGCATAAAGACGAGCTACGGAGCCAGACGCGATGTCCTCAAACGATCCCTCCATGACGCTGACGTTCCGCTGCCCGCAAGAGCTGGAGGGACTGCTGCCGAAACCGATCCCGGCCGCGCTCGGCGTGCCTGACTGGCTCAAGGCCATGCCGCAGCAGGCCTTCAATACCGTCAACGCCCGCACCACCGATACCGTCAAGCGCTGCCCGCCATTCGTCGATGCCATGACCTCGGGTTTCCTGATCCCGCTGATCTGCGACCTCAGGGTGGAAAACGGCGAGTTCAGCTGGGACAACGATCTGCCGCCCGGAGGCGAGCTGAATTTCGTGCGCTCGCCGCTCGGCTTCCACGACGCCAGCCAGGTCACCGGCTCGCCGTTGTTCGCCGACGACCGCTTCATGGTGAAGTTTCACAATCTGTGGACCATCGAAGCGCCGGAAGGTTACGCACTGCTGTTCACGCATCCGGCCAACCGCTTCGACCTGCCGTTCACCACGCTGACCGGCATCGTCGATTCGGACCGTTACTACGACAACTGGATTCATTTTCCGGCGCACTGGCACGACGACAATTTCAACGGCGTGCTGCCAAAGGGCACGCCGATCGCGCAGTGCATGCCGATCAAGCGCGACAAATGGGAGATGCGCACCGCGACCTTCACGCCAGAAGATTCGCAGCGGCTGCACGATCTCACCACCGAGATGTACAACGAAACAGGCATCTACCGCCGCCGCTTCAGGGCGTGAAGGCGCAAAGCGATAACCAGTAACGCCGACCTCATTCTGAGGGCGGCCTTCACGCCGCGTAAGACTCCTCACCATGAGGAGATCAGGACTCGAAACCGATTCAAGCCTTGTCGGTGCGCAGAAACTTCGCGGCCGCGCTCGGGCGCAGGAAGAAACGGCCATGCGAGGCCGAGGCCAGCGCCGTCAACGCCTGCCCCGCCATCTGCGGCCCGCCGCGCGCCGCCGCCCGCAGGCTGGCCTCGCCGGCCTCGCGCTCTCCCATCTCAAGCAGGCAGGCGCCGAGGCTGCTGCGTGTCACCACATCGTCGGGCCGCAACGCGAGCGCGCGGCGAAACAGATCGGCCGCCTCGGCATATTCGCCATCCTGTGCCATCACCCGAGCCAGTGCGGCCAGAATGTCGTGCCGCTGCGGCGCCGCCTTCACCGCCTGCTGCAATTCGGCGCGCGCGGCGACGCGGTCGTTGCGCTTGATATGCGCGAACGCCAGCGCCATCCGCAGATCGACGGCGCCGGGTACCAACGCCAGTCCGCTTTCGAGCAACGCGACGGCTTCGTCAAGCTGGCCGCGCTGCGCGAGCTGGGTGCTGCATTCCAGGAAAGCCGGCAGGAACGGCGGCCGCCGCGCCGTGGTCCGGCGCAATTGATCGAGCGCCGCATCGTGCCGTCCGGCGGCGGCCAGTGCTCCGGCGAGGTCGGTTTCGATCGCCGGATCCTCGCTGCGCCTGGCGGCCCGCTCCAGCGGCGCTACCGCTTCGGCAGCGCGACCTTGCATCACCAGCGACCGCCCAAGGATCTGCGCGGCAAGGGCGTTACTCCGATCTGCCTTGAGCACGCCGGTGGCAATCCGCTCGGCTTCATCGGGACGCTGCATCTGCAGCGCCATGATCGCGCGTTCGAGCGCGGGATTGCGAGGATTGGACCGAGCGGCGGGTGACGTTTGTGGCGGACGTTTCGACATCGGAACCAATCATAAAAGCATCGTCGGGAATGCGCCAGTTGCCGGCATGCGCCGGACGACCTCATTTGTTGCAACAGGGACGCAATGCGCCACGGCGGTTCGGCATAGCGCGAACAGGAACCAGTGGAACCGGCGGGCGTTGTCTTTTTTTCTGCCGCACTCACAGGACCCTGCATGCATGCCCCGGCTGCCTCGACAGAGGCGATCCTCGCGCCATCCGTACGTTCCGGCGGATTGCGCGATCGGCTCCGCACCGCCACCGCCGCCGCCCACACATCGCTCGACACCACTTTCAGCAGTTTCGACCTGCAAACGCGACGCGGTTACCGGCGTTTTCTCAAAGCCTCCGCTGCCGCGCTGCTGCCGGTCGAAGCGGCACTGGCGGACGCGGGTATCGCCGCCATCCTGTCCGATTGGCGCCAGCGTGTCCGAAGCGGCGCTATCGTCGCCGATCTCGCCGCACTGGGCGGCGTGGCACGTCCCCTACCGCCGTTGCGGCGGCCGACCCCCGCGGGCGCTCTGGGCGCGCTCTACGTCCTGGAAGGATCCCGTCTTGGCGCGCGGCACCTGCTGAAACGCGTCGTCGCCTCGACCGATCCGGCGATGGCGGCCGCCACCTGCTACCTTCGTCATGGCACAGGCCTGCCGCTCTGGCCGCGTCTGCTCGCGGTGCTTGATGCTGCCGCCTTGACGCCGTCGGAAACCGACAACGCCATCGGCGACGCGTTGCATGTGTTCGCGCTGTTCGCCGAAGGGGCACACCGTTCATGAACCTGCCGATCGACCTGACAAACTGCGACCGCGAACCCATTCACATTCCCGGCTCCGTGCAGCCATTCGGCGTGCTGCTGGCGCTCGTCTCGGATTTCACCATTGCCACGGCATCCGAAAACGCCGGGGTCCATTTCGGCATCGACCATGGCGACCTGTTGCGACGCCGGCTCGACCAGGTGTTTCGTGCCGATGCCGTTCGCAAAATTCGCGAGCGCGTCGATTACTTGTCCGGCGCGGATGCCGTCGAACGCATGTTCGGCGTGGTGTTGCAGGATGACGGCGTCCCTTACGACCTCGCGATCCATTTTTCCGGCGCCTATCTCGTTGTCGAGGCAGAGCCGAGCGTCAAAGAGCCGGACGTCAATTCCGGTGAACTGGTGCGGCTCATGCTCGGCCGCGTCCGCAAGGCCAGGTCCATAACCGAGCTTTCGCAGGAAGCCGCGCGGCAAATCAAGATCCTGACCGGCTTCGACCGGGTGATGGTTTACCGCTTTCATCCGGACGGCTCGGGCGAAGTGATCGCGGAGGTGGCCGCCGCCGGCCTCGAGACCTTTCTCGGCCTGCACTATCCCGCGTCGGACATTCCCAAGCAGGCTCGCGCGCTCTACCAGAGGAACTGGTTGCGGATCATCTCCGACGTCGATGCGCAACCGGTGCGCCTCGTCGCCGATGCCGCGCACAGCGCCGAGTTACTCGACCTCTCGATGAGCGTGCTGCGGTCCGTCTCGCCAATCCACATCGAGTATCTTCACAACATGGGCGTGCGGGCGTCGATGTCGATCTCGATCCTGCGTGAAGGCCAGTTGTGGGGCTTGTTTGCCTGCCACCACTACGCGTCCGCGCACCACATTCCATTCGAACGGCGGACCGCCGCCGAACTTTTCGGCCAGATGTTCTCGTGGATCCTCGAAGGGCGCGAGCGCGAAGCCGACGTGACCTACGAAGCCCACGCGCACAAGATCCAGGAACAATTGATGGAGACGGCGGCGGCTCACGCGCACAGCGTGCGCGCCATTGCCGATTTCATTCCCGAGTACCGCAAGATGATCGACTGCGATGGTATCGCTGTCTGGTCCGACGACAAGCTGACGCTCGACGGCGAAACGCCTACCGAGCGCGAAGTGCACGAATTGATCGCCTTCATCAATCGCACGTCACCCGGCCGCATCGTGGCGACCGCCGATATCGCACGCCTCTACGCTGCGGCCGAAGCCTTCCGTGACCGTGCCGCCGGCTTTCTCGCGATTCCGATTTCGCGCACGCCACGCGACTGCCTGCTGTTCTTCCGCCGGGAAATCCTGCGCTCGGTCAACTGGGCCGGCGCGCCCGACAAGATCTACGAGGAAGGCCCGCTCGGGCCCCGCCTGACGCCGCGCAAGAGTTTCGAAACCTGGCAGGAAACGGTGCGCGGCCAATCGAAGCCGTGGTCAAAGGCCGAACTCAGCGTCGCCGGCAGCCTGCGCGTCACGCTGCTGGAGGTGATCCTGCAACTGGCCGATCTCGCTGCGCGCGAACGCCGCGCCGCGGAGGAACGCCAGGAGCTGATGATTGCCGAACTCAACCACCGCGTCCGCAATATCCTCAGCCTCGTTCGCGCGCTGGTGACGCAGAGCAAGGAAACCGCCGGCAGTCTCGAGGATTTCGCCGCGGTGCTGGGCGGCCGAATCCAGGCGCTGGCGCGCGCCCATGACCAGATCACCAATCTCAACTGGGCGCCCGTGGCGCTGCGCTCGCTCGTCGAGTCCGAAGCCGGCGCCTATCTCGGCGCCCGCGCCGAGCGCATCAGCATGACCGGCCCGGATGTCGCGCTCGACCCGAAGGCGTTCGCGACCGTGGCACTCGTCGTGCACGAGATGATGACCAACTCGGCCAAGTATGGCGCGCTCGCCGATTCCACCGGACAGGTCGAGGTGATCTGGAAGCTGGACCCTACGTCGAGCCTCGTGATCGACTGGAAGGAGCGCGGCGGCCCGCCGGTGCAGCCGCCGTCACGGCGCGGCTTCGGCACCACTCTGATCGAGCGCTCGATCCCGTTCGATCTCAAGGGCGAGACCAAGTTGCGCTTCGACCTGCTCGGCGTCCAGGCGCGATTTATCATTCCCGCGCAGTTCGTCGAACTGATACCGGGTCTTGCCGACGCACCATCGCGCGTCGAAGACCAGAATCAGGCCGGGCCACCGCTATCGGGGACGGCGCTGATCGTCGAGGACAACCTCATCATCGCCATGAACGCCGAAGTCATCCTTCTGCAACTCGGGGCTCGCCACGTGGAGACGGCGGCCTCCGTATCGGAAGCCTTGCGCGCCATCGAACGCAGCCCGCCGAGTTTCGCCATGCTCGATCTCAATCTCGGAGCAGAGAACAGCATCGCGGTGGGCGAAGCGCTGCAAAAGCTCAAAGTGCCGTTCATCTTTGCCACCGGCTACGGCGAGCGCGCGCCGATTCCCGAGGCGCTGGCCGACGCTCCGATCATCCAGAAGCCCTATACGGTCGAGGTCGTCGAGGCGGCGATGCGCGGCATCAAGACCTGAGCGCCAAAGCCTGGCGTCAGGCCGTTGCCAGCCGCGGCGTGCCGCCGCTGCGGCCGATCATCAGCGACAGCACCGCCGCGATCAGGCCGGTGATGCCGGCGATGATGAACGCCTGCAGGTAATCGCCTTGCGTCGAGCGCATCACGCCGGCGAAGAACGCCGCGCAAGCCGCACCGAGTTGATGGCCGGCAACGATCCAGCCGAAGATCACCGGCGCGTTCTTGTCGCCGAACGCCTCGTTGGCGAGGCGAACGGTCGGCGGCACCGTGGCGATCCAGTCGAGACCGTAGAACACCGCGAAGATGGTCAGGCTCCACAGCGAGAAGTTCGAATATGGCAGGTAGATCAGCGACAGGCCGCGCAGGCCGTAATAGACGAACAGCAGCTTGCGCGGGTCGAAGCGGTCGGTCAGCCAGCCGGACAGCGTGGTGCCGAACAGATCGAAGATGCCCATCATTGCCAACAGACTCGCCGCCTGCACTTCGGCAATGCCGAAATCGCCGCAGAACGAGATCAGATGCGTGCCGACCAGCCCGTTGGTGGTGAAGCCGCAGATGAAGAAGGTGGCGAACAGATACCAGAACGTCCGCGTCTTCGCGGCGCTGACGAGATGGCCGATGGCGGCGGCGAACGGGTTCTGCCCGGTCTGCGGCGCAGCCACGTCGTCGACATTGCTGCCGTAGGAGCGCAGTCCGATCGACGACGGCCGCTCCGGCACCAGGAAATACACCAGCGGCACCAGCGCCGCGCAGCACACCGCGATCGTCAGCACGACCGGCTGCCAGCCGCCCCATTGCACCAGCGCGGCAAGCCCCGGCATGAACACCAGCGTGCCGGTCGCGGTGCTCGCGGTCAGCAGGCCCATGACGAAACCGCGATTGGTTGTGAACCAGCGGTTGACGATGACGGCGCCGAGCACGTTGGCGGTGGCGCCGGAGCCGAGCCCGGTGAGCAGGCCCCAGGTCACGAACAGATGCCACGGCTGCGTCATGAAATAGCTGGCGGCGGTCGCGCCCGACATCAGCAACAGCGCGCCGATGACGGTGCGGCGGATGCCGAACCGGTTCATCACCGCGGCGGCGAACGGTCCGGCCAGACCGTAGAGCAGAATGCCGACGGCGGCGGACACCGAGATGACATCGACGCTCCAGCCGAACGACTTCTGCAGCGGCAGGATCAAGACGCCGGGCGTGGCGCGCAGCCCGGCCGCGGTCAGCAGCGTGGCGAAAATCACCGCGACGACGACAAAAGCGTAATTGCGGCCGAACGGACGCCTTGAAACGCGGACCTGTTGCATGTTACTTACCGGTACGTCTGACAAGGACCGGAACATACGTACCGGTCAGTAACATTGTCAAGAGCCGCCGGACCGCAAATGAGCAAGGCTGCCCCCCGTTCCGTCACGCCCCATTCGGCCGCCGCCCCCGTCCCGCGCGCGGCCGAGCGCATCCGCGCCTCGGCCCGGGAGCTGTTCTATCAGGAAGGCATCCGCGCGGTCGGCGTCGACGAGATCGTGCAGCGCGCCGGCGTCACCAAGCCGAGCCTCTATCGCGCCTTCCCCTCCAAGGACGATCTCGCCGCCGCTTATTTGAGCGACTACGACCGCGAGTTCTGGCCCCGCTTCGAAAAGCCCGAGGGCAAGAGCTACTCCGATGCGCGCGCGCAGGTGCTCGCCTATATCCGCGAACTGGCGAAGCGCGCGGCGCGCGACGGCTATCGCGGCTGCGGCCTGAGCAACGCCGCGGTGGAATATCCCGGTCACACCCATCCGGCGCGGCTGGTCGCCGAGACCCACAAGAAGGCGCTGCGCCAGCGCCTGCGCGAACTCGCCGCCGAGATGGGCGCGCGCGATCCGCGCGTCCTTGGCGACGGACTGATGCTGTTGATCGAAGGCATCTATGTCAGCGGCCAGCTCTCCGCCGCCGGCCCGGCGCAATCGGCCACTGCGGTGGCCGAAATGCTGATCGACGCCAGCATCAAGCCGGCGCGTCCGCGCTAGACCTCCCGCGCGTCAGCTCGCCTTGCGCATGCGCGCCGTGGAGCGCGCCGATTTCTTCGCCGCGCGCCGGGGCCGCCGCGATGGCGCCGGCGAACGGGCGGACGCTGCCTTGCCGCCCTTCAGGCTGCGGCGCAACGCATCCATCAGATCGACGACGTTGTCGCTGCGCTCGACCGGCTTGGGCTGCTCGATGGTCTTGCCCGAGGCCTTGCGCTTGACCAGCGCCTTGAGCGCGTTCTCGTACTTGTCTTTGAACTTGTCGGGATGGAAATGCGCCGCCTTGGTTTCGAGGATATGCGCGGCGAGTTCGACCATGTCCTTGGAGATCTTCGGCGTCTTGATGTCGTCGAAGAATTCGCTCTCGTCGCGGACCTCGTAAGGGTAGCGCAACGTCGTGGCGATCAAGCCCTTGCCGCTCGGCTCGATGGCGATGACATGCTCGCGGTTGGCGAGCACGATCCGCGCCAGCGCGACGCGATCCTTGTCCTTCATCGCATCGCGAATGACGGCGAAGGCATCGGCGCCGCTCTTGCCGTCCGGCACGATGTAATACGGGCGATCGAGATAGCGCTTGTCGATCTCGTCGCGCGGCACGAAGCTGTCGATATCCAGCGCGTGGTTGCTCTCGATCTGGATCGCCTCGAGGTCTTCCTTTTCGATCGGCACGTAGCTGCCCTTGGCCACTTCGTAGCCGCGGCCCTTCTGCTCCTTCTCGACCACGTCGCCGGTCTCGACATCCACCATCTGCTGCTTCAGGCGGTTGCCGGTCTCGGTGTTGATGAGATGGAAGCGGGTTTTTTCGACGCTGGTCGTGGCGGGATACAGCGCCACGGGACAGGTGACGAGGGACAGCTTGAGCGATCCCTTCCAATAGGCGCGCGGCAACATCGGCAACTCTCCACTTGATACCGGTGGAACCACAACCCGCATCGACGGTTCTGGTTCCAAGGGGCGGTTGCCCTATAATCGATGGTTGCGGCAGTTTGGCGCCGCGCGTCCGTGAGAGTGCCCGCCGTGCCGTCCCGCAAGCTCGCCACCTATCGCCGCAAACGCGATTTCTCCCAGACCCGCGAACCGAGCGGCAAGGATGCCGTGGCCGCTGCGCCGCACCGCCGCTTCGTGATCCAGAAGCACGACGCGACCCGGCTGCACTACGACCTGCGCCTCGAACTCGGCGGCGTGTTCAAGTCGTGGGCGGTGACGCGCGGCCCATCGCTCGATCCCAAGGACAAGCGGCTCGCCGTCGAGGTCGAGGATCATCCGCTCGACTACGGCGATTTCGAAGGCACCATCCCGAAGGGCCAATATGGCGGCGGCACGGTGCAGATCTGGGATCGCGGCTACTGGCTGGCGGAAAATCCCGAGAAGGAATTGAAGAATGGCGACCTCAAATTCGTTCTCGACGGCGAAAAGCTGCACGGCGGCTTCGCGCTGGTGCGAATGCGCCATGATCGCAACGGCGGCAAGCGCACCAACTGGCTGCTGATCAAGCACCGCGACGAATATGCGCGCGAGGGAAAGGCCAACGACATTCTCGACGCGGACACATCGGTCGCCTCCGGGCGGTCGATCCCGCAGATCGCGCAAGGCAAGGGCCGTAGCCCGAAACCCTTCATGCTGGCGAAGGCATCCCGCAAGTCCGCCGCCAAGGCGATGGCGCGGCCGGATGCGGTGTGGGATTCGCGCAAGGGTCTGGCCGCCGAGGCGCGCGCGGCCGGCGCGAAACCGAAGGCCGCACGCCGCAAAAAATCCGCGCGGCAGTCGAGCGACATGCCGAAGATGATCCCGCCGCAATTGTGCAAGCTGGTGGACAAGCCGCCGGCCAGCGCAGGCTGGCTGCACGAGATCAAGTTCGACGGCTATCGCATGCAGTTGCGCGTTGCCGATGGCAACGCCACGTTGCGCACCCGCAAGGGCCTCGACTGGACCGACAAGTTCGCCGCCATCGCCCACAGCGCCGCCAAATTGCCGGACGCCATCATCGACGGCGAGATCGTCGCGCTGGATCGGCACGGCAATCCGGATTTCGCCGCGCTGCAGGCGGCGCTGGCCGAACAGGACACCGCAAAGCTGACCTTCTTCGCCTTCGATCTGCTGTTCGCGGACGGCGAGGATGTGCGGCGGCTGCCGCTGACCGAACGCAAGGCGCGGCTGGCGGCGCTGCTGAAGACCGCGCATGCCGGCAAAACCAGCTTGATCCGCTACGTCGAGCATTTTGCCGGTGGCGGCGACGCCATGCTGGCATCGGCCTGCAAGCTGGGACTGGAAGGCGTGATCTCGAAACGCGCCAACGCGCCGTATCGCTCCGGCCGTGGCGAGAGCTGGGTCAAGTCGAAATGCCGAGCCGGCCACGAGGTCGTCATCGGCGGCTGGAAAAGCAATGGCGGCCGCTTTCGCTCGCTGCTCGTCGGCGTCCATCGCGGCAAGCAGCTGGTCTATACCGGCATCGTCGGCACCGGCTACGGCGCCGCGACGTTGAAGCAGCTCACACCTGCGCTGAAGGCCGCCGCGGCAGACAAGAGCCCGTTTACCGAGGGCGATCCGCCGCACGGCAAGGACGTGCACTGGCTCAAGCCGACACTGGTCGCCGAAATCGAATTCGCCGGCTGGACCGCCGACGGCAAGGTGCGGCAGGCGGCGTTCAAGGGCCTGCGCGCCGACAAGCCGGCAGACGAGGTCGAAGCCGAAGCGCCGACGCGAAAAGCCGCGCCGAAACTCGCGCGCGCATCGCGTGCCGCCGCCAGGACAGCTTCGCGGCGGACAACGGCGGCCCAATCGCGCGCGGCCGCGCAGAACAAAAACGCCTTGGTGATGGGAATTGCCATCTCCAAACCGGACAAGGCGCTGTGGCCGGATGGCGGCGACGGCGAGCCGGTCACCAAGCTCGACCTCGCGAACTACATGGCCAGCGTCGGCGACTGGATGCTGGCCCATATTCGCGGGCGGCCCTGCTCGATCCTGCGCGCGCCCGACGGCATCGGCGGCGAAACCTTCTTCCAGCGCCACGTCATGCCCGGCCTGTCCGATTTCGTCGCGCAGGTGAAAGTCTCCGGCGACCGCAAACCCTATCTGCAGATCGACAGCGTCGAGGGCCTCGTCGCCGTGGCGCAGATCGGTGGCCTCGAACTGCATCCGTGGAATTGCGCGCCGGGTGCGTACGATGTGCCGGGGCGGCTGGTGTTCGATCTCGATCCGGCGCCCGACGTCGCTTTCGATGACGTGATCGCCGCCGCCAAAGAAATCAGGCAGCGGCTCGAACGGCTGGGCCTCACGCCATTCTGCAAGACCACCGGCGGCAAGGGCCTGCATGTGGTGACGCCGCTCGACGCGACGGCGAAAGAGGCGGTGACGTGGAAGGAAGCCAAGACCTTCGCGCAGATCATCTGTCAGCAGATGGCCGCCGACAATCCCGAGCGCTATCTCCTCAACATGTCGAAGCAGCGGCGCACCGGAAAAATCTTCCTCGACTATCTGCGCAACGATACCAAATCCACCGCCGTGGCGCCGCTCTCGCCGCGCGTCCACAAGGGTGCGACGGTGTCGATGCCGCTCAATTGGCCGCGCGTCAAAGCCGGACTCGATCCGACGCAATTCACCGTTCGCACCGCGCCCGGCCTGCTGAAGCGCAGCAAGCCGTGGGCGGACTACGCTAAGGCGGCGGGCTCGCTGCGAAATGCCGTCGGCAAGCTGCGTTGAATCGCAACGGGTTTGGCACGGCTTTCTGAGCAAGACACAAGAAGCCTATCCGATAACCTCATCCTGAGGAGCGGCCGCTCGGCCACGTCGCGAAGGATGAGACATGACCAGCGCATGGTTCGAGACGCGCGGAAGAGCGCGCTCCTCATCATGAAGGCATCGTTTCCATGAGGGGTCGATTCATCCCGCTAGCCGTAACGCAAGCTCAGCCCGGTGGCGCGTTCGAGATCGGCGATGGCCTGCTCGCCGCTCACCACCTTGATGGTGGTCATGCCCATATCGCGCGCCGGTTTGAGATTGACGCCGAGATCGTCGAGATAGACGCATTGCTGCGGATCGACACCGAGCCTCTCCACCATCATGCGATAGATGCGCGGATCGGGTTTGCGCAAGCCGATCTTGGCCGATTCGATGACGTGATCGAACAGCGTCATCACCTCGGCGACATACAGGGTGCGGCCGCTGGCGCTGCCGATGGCATTATTGGGCAGATTGTTGGTGATGCAGCCGGTCTTGAACCGGGCCTTGATGCGCTGCAAGGCGGCGACCATCTCCGGCCGCAGATCGCCAGACAACAGCGGCAGCACGTCGCGGCCGCGCACCGCGGCCCCAAGCGCCAGCGATTCCGCCGCGAACTGACCGTCGAACGCATCGAGATCGATTTCGGCGCGTTCGAACTTCGCCCACGCATTCTCCAGATGGTTCTGCGCGTTGGTGCGGCGGATGATATCGGCCGGCAGCCCGCGCTCGGCCTCGTAGCGCGCGAACGCCTCGAACGGCGAGGTGGTGATGACGCCGCCGAAATCGAAAATCACTGCCTCGATCATTTCTCCCTCGTATCCCTTTGTAAACCGCGGTCATCCTTCGAGGCTCGCGACCTTCGTCGTTCGCACCTCAGGATGACGCTGCGCATATATCGATCAAGTCTTGATTTCATCAGCCCGGCACGCGGCCCTTGATGGCGTTGGCGCGCGCGCTGGAGGTGATGCGCCCGGCGGCATCGGCGGACAGGCGGGCGCGCACCCCGGCTTTCAGCGTCGCCAGATCTGACGGGCTCATCGCACTCACGGCGGCGCCGATGCTCGGCCCCTTGAGAATGACCGACCAGAAATCCTCGAAATCGGCAAAGCTCCGCTGCACCTCGATCTGCCGCGTCTCCACCTCGCGGAGCCCGGCGCCGGTCCACAGCTTTTGCATCGCCTCCAGCCGCGACGCATCGACACTCGGCGGGCGCGGCGGTGGGAAACCCAGGGCGCGCAGTTCGGCCAGCACCGGCTCGGCGGGGAAACCGCCGCCCTCCATGTCCCACGCGTAGGCCGCCACCGCGCCGCCCGGCGCGACGACGCGCGCCATTTCGGCGACACCCTTGACCGGATCGGGCACGAAGAAAATCACCAGCGCCATCACCGCCACATCGAAGCCGTGATCGGCGAACGGCAACGCCATCGCATCGCCGACGCGAAATTCCGCCTTCGCTGCCGGGACCCGCGTGCGCGCAAACGCAAGCTGCGCTTCCGACGGATCGATGCCCTGCACGACGCGCGGCGCGCAGCGTTCGATCAAAAGATCGGTGAAGGCCCCGTTGCCGCATCCGACATCGATCCAGCGCAGGTCCGATGCCGGGGCCAGCCACTTGATGAACACCTCGCCGGCCAGCCGGCTCCAGACGCCCATGAACTGCTCGTATGCGGCACCGTCGTTGAAGCGAATTTGCGGTTCAGCCATGGCCTTTCCTTCCAGCCTTGTTCTGCGGACGACGATATCGTCCTATTGATACGTCGCGACGATATCGGAGATTGCACGCTCCAATTGCTGCGCCGTGGCGCACTGGCGCACGACATTACAGAACGTCGCGTAGCGCGGCATCTCGGAATCGCCCCAGCCCCACGCCATGCGGCCTTCCGGATTGAGCCACACCAGCCGCTTCGAGCGCTCGCCGATGCGGCGCAGGATATCGGCGCGCGGATCGAGATTGTTGCTGCGCGCATCGCCGAGCACAATCACCGTGGTTTGCGGCGTCACCGCGTTGAGCCACTGTTTTTCGAAATCCGCCAGGCAGTTGCCGTAATCGGACGAGCCGAAGCCGACCTTGGCCATGATCTCGCGCATGGCTTCTTCCGGCGGCATCGACTCCAGAATGTCGCTGACCTCGATCAGATGACCGGAGAAGGCGAACGAGCGCACATCCGACACCACCTCATGCAGGCTGTGGATCAGCAGCAGGAAAAAGTCCGACACCCGCGCCACCGAGCCCGAGACGTCGCACAATGCGACGATCTTCGGGCGGTCGCGATGGCGGCGTTTCCAGGCGGTGAGAAACGGCACGCTGCCCCACGCCGCGTTGCGCCGGAGCGTGCGGCGGACATCGAGATGGCCGCGGCGCTGCCGCTTGCGCGGCTTGCTGTAGCGCTCGCGCAGCCGCCGCGCGATCCGGCGGATCAATGCGCGCATCTGCTCCATCTGACGCGGCTCGAGCCGCGCCAGCGGCGCATTGCGCAAGATCTCGTTGCGAAGGTTTTCGGACTCCTCGCGGCCGTACAGAAGCAACGCCTGCGACACCGCATCGCGCACAGTGTCGCGCAGCGCCTCGGTCGCCGCCGCCAGCCGCTCGGCCTCGGCCGGATTGCTGACCGCCAAGGTATCGAGATCGTCGCGCAGCCGCGCGATGCCGAGCTGATCCAGAATGCGCGACGAGAAAATGCCGCGCTGGGTGAAGTAGCGGATGTCCGGCAGCGACGCCGCGCTGGAGGCGTTGGCGATCGCCGTCGCCAGCGCGTTGCGATCCTGCGACAGCAGCATTTGCGCCAGCGCGCCGAGTTCGGCCGGCGCACCGCCGCCTCCGCCACCACTGGGCTGGCCTGAAAACGGTTGGCTCCCGGGAGAGGCTGTGTCTGACGGCGCAGCGTCGCTGTCCGCATCGCCCGCATCGGACGACGGCGGCGCGTCGGGCAACGCCGGCTGATCGAAGAACAGATCGAAGCAATCGCCCAGCGCCTGCTTCTCGTCTTCCGACTTGGCAAGCGTCAGCAGGAAGGTGTCGCGCAGGATGGCGCGATCGGAGAAGCCGACCTCGGCCACCGCACGCATCGCATCGATGCTCTCGGCTGGCGACACCCGCACGCCGGCACCGCGCGCGGCGCGAAAGAAGCGATGCAGGTTTTCCCTCATGGCATCAGTGCCCAATCCGTTTCGACCAGCCCGTCATCCTGAGGTGCGAGCGACGCATGTCGCGAGCCTCGAAGGATGCAAGGCTTGGGCCTCCGCCCTTCGAGGCCATTGTTGCGCAACGGCGTCTCAGGACGACGGCCAGAAGAGTCGCCCGAACCATCGGGCCCTACCCGAACACACCCTGCCGCGCCGCCTTGGCCACGAAGGCATTGACTTCCGGGAGCGTCGCCTCGATGTCCGCTTCATACTTCAGCAGTACGTTGAGCGTGTCCTTGACGACGTCGGCGTCGAGCTCGGTGGCTTGCAGCAACACCAGCACGCGCGCCCAATCGATGGTCTCGCTCACCGACGGCAGTTTCTTTAGATCGAGCGTGCGCACCTCGTTGATGAAGCCGACCAACTGCTTGCGCAGCGACTGCGCGATGCCGGGCACGCGGCTCTCGACGATACGCTCTTCAAGTTTTTGCTCCGGGAAACCGATATGCAGATGCAGGCAGCGCCGCTTCAGCGCGTCGCCGAGATCGCGCTCGCCATTCGACGTGAGGATCACCGTCGGCGGCACCACCGCCGACACCGTGCCGAGTTCCGGAATGCTGACCTGAAAGTCCGACAGGATTTCCAGCAGCAGCGATTCGAATTCGGCGTCGGACTTGTCGATCTCGTCGATCAGCAGCACGCAACCGAGTGGCTGTTCCAGCGCCTGCAGCAACGGGCGCGGCTCGACGAACTCCTTGGAGAAGAACACATCGCCGAAATCGTGCAATTGCGCGAGCGCCTGCGGCAGCGTCTCGGCGCCGCCCAGCACTTCGCCGAGTTTGTCCTTTAGGATTTGCGTGTAGAGCAGTTGCTTGGCGTATTTCCACTCGTACAGCGCCTTGGCCTCGTCGAGCCCTTCGTAACATTGTAGCCGCAGCATCTTCATGCCGCGCCACGCCGCGATGGCCTTGGCGAGCTCGGTCTTGCCGACGCCGGCCGGGCCTTCGACGAGAATGGGCTTTTCGATCTGCTTGGCGAGATAGACTGCGGTCGCGATCTGCCGGCTGGCGATATAGCCCGCCGCGGCAAGACCGCTTTCGACCTCTGCGATCATTTCCGACGACCGGGTTTCCGCCACGCCTGTAATCTCCAGATCAACCCGCGAATTCATCGCGGCATTTTCTGGCTACGCCGTTCACGGGGCGGCGTCCAGAGCGGCATGTCTGCGCCGTTTTCGGATTTGCCGCCGCGAGGAATTTCAGCTCCTCGCGGGCATCGACGTCCGCGCCGAACACGGCGACAGTCCGGATGGAACCATTTCCCAAACCGGGCGTTTTCGAACTTGGGCAGAATGGGGACCAAATTGCGGCACATTGACATTGCGCATCAGCACCCATTTCTTGCAGGTGGCGGCGAAGCATCCCAAATCATTGCGAATTTCGACTGGGCGGCGACATCGATGGGTCCGGTCGGCCAGTGGCCGGCCAACGTCAAGGCAGCCATCGCGCTCATCCTGCGATCGCCGGTCCCCATCGTCACGCTCTGGGGCGATGACGGCATCATGATCTACAACGATGCCTATTCGGAATTCGCCGGCGGGCGACATCCGCGCCTGTTCGGCTCCAAGGTACGCGAAGGCTGGCCGGAAGTCGCCGATTTCAACGACAACGTCATGAAGGTCGGCCTCGCCGGGGGAACGCTGGCCTATCGCGACCAGGAATTGACCCTGTTTCGCAATGGCGAGCCCGAACAGGTCTGGATGAACCTCGATTATTCGCCGTTGCTCGACGAAACGGGCAAGCCGGCCGGCGTCATGGCCATCGTCGTCGAGACCACCCAGAAAATTCGGCTGCAACGCGAACTGACCGGCGAGCGCGAAAGTCTTCGCCGCATGTTCGAGCAGGCACCGGGCTTCATCGCCGTCGTCAACGGGCCGCAGCACATCTTCTCGATGGCCAACCAGGCCTACATCGATCTGGTCGGACAGCGCGACGTACTCGGCAAGTCGGTGCAAGACGTGCTGCCTGAAGTCGGCGGGCAAGGTTTCGTCGCGCTGCTCGATCGCGTCTACCAGACCGGCGAACCCTTTGTCGGACGCGGCATGCTGGTCAACCTGCGGCACTCGCCGACGAGCGACACGCAGCACCGTTACCTCGATTTCGTCTATCAGCCGATCGTCGATCCGGCGGGCGCGATCCACGGCATCTTTGTCCAGGGACACGACGTCACCGAGCAGAAGCGCATCGAACTGGCGCTCCGGGAAAGCGAAGAGCGATTCCGCCTGGTGGCGGAGAATGCACCGGTGATGTTGTGGATGGGAGATGCCAACGGCCGCTGCGTCTACCTGAACAAGATCCAGCGCGAATTCTGGGGCGTCGATCAGGACACGATCAAATCTTTCGACTGGTTCACGACCATCCATCCGGATGACCACGCACTGATGCAGCCGTTCCAGACGGCCATGGCGGCACAGACCGGGTTTTCGGTCGAAGCGCGGCTAAGGCGCGCGGACGGCAAGTTTCGAATCGTCAGTACCAACGCCGAACCCCGCTTCGGCCCGAACCGCGAATTCCTCGGCATGATCGGCGTCAATGTCGACGTCACCGAGGCGCGCCAGAACGAACAGGCGATCCGCAGCGAAACCCGCAAGCTGCAGGTCCTCAACCGCTCGGGTGCGGCCGTCGCCGCTGAGCTTGACGTCGACAGGATCGTGCAGATCGTCACCGACGCCTGCACCGAGCTGGTCGGCGCGGAATTCGGGGCGTTCTTCTACAACGTGGTCGATGCCCAGGGCGAAAGCTACATGCTCTACGCTTTGTCCGGCGTGCCGCGCGAAGCGTTCGCGAAATTTCCGATGCCGCGCGCCACGGAAGTGTTCGGGCCAACGTTCCGCGGCGAAGGAATCGTCCGGTCCGACGATATCCTGCTCGATCCGCGCTACGGCAAGAACACGCCGCGCCGCGGCATGCCCGAAGGACACCTGCCGGTCCGCAGTTATCTCGCCGTGCCGGTGGCTTCGCGATCCGGCGAAGTGATCGGCGGATTGTTCTTCGGCCATTCGACGCCGGCGCAATTCCGGGCCGAACATGAAGACATTCTCCTCGGCATCGCCGGACAGGCCGCCACGGCAATCGACAACGCGCGGCTGTTCAAGGCGCGGGAACAGGAAGTCAGCGAACGCCGCCGCGCCGAAGCCGCGCTGCAGACGCTCAACGCCACACTCGAGCAACGCGTCATCGACGAGGTCAACGAGCGCGCCAAGGCCGAGCAACAACTGCGCCAGGTGCAGAAGATGGAAGCCGTGGGCCAGCTCACCGGCGGCATCGCACACGATTTCAACAACATGCTCGCGGTGATTATCGGCGGCTTGAACCTGTTGCAGCGAAGGCTGGCGAAAGGCCAGACCGACGTCGACCGCTTCGTCGAAGGCGCCCTCGACGCCGCGGAACGCGCGGCGAAGCTGACCCAGCGCCTGCTGGCCTTTTCACGACAGCAGCCGCTCGCACCCAAACCGATCGATGCCAATCGCCTGGTATCCAGCCTCAGCGAACTGTTCGTGCGCACGCTCGGCGAACGCACCCGCGTGCAAACCGTACTGGCGGCCGGACTCTGGCAAACCAGGGTGGACCCGGTCCAACTCGAGAACGCGATTCTCAATCTCGCCGTCAACGCACGCGACGCGATGCCGGGCGGCGGCAACCTGACCATCGAGACATCGAACGCTCACGTCGACGATGCGTTCGCGCGGGAGTTCGCCATCACCAGCGGCCAGTACATCCTGATCGCGGTGACTGACGCCGGAGTGGGCATGGAGCCGGATGTGATCGCGAAGGCGTTCGATCCGTTCTTCACCACCAAGGGCGTCGGCAAGGGCACCGGTCTCGGACTTAGCCAGGTTTACGGCTTCGTCCGGCAATCCGGCGGGCACGTGAAGATCTATTCCGAACCGGGCGTCGGCACTTCGGTGAAAATTTATCTGCCGCGTTATTTCGGCCCGATCGCAGACTCGCAGACCGGCGATACCGTCCGTAGCATCGACCGCGGACAGCCCACCGAAATCATCATGGTGGTCGAAGACGAGGATCGCGTGCGCGCCGTCTCGGTCGCCGCACTGATCGAGCTCGGCTACAGCGTCGTGGAAGCCGCAGGGCCACGCGACGCACTCCGCATCCTCGAATCCGGACAGACCGTCTCCCTGCTGTTCACTGACGTGGTGATGCCCGATATGTCCGGGCGCGAGCTGGCCGATCGGGCTCGTGCGATCGTGCCCGGCCTCAAGGTTCTCTACACCACCGGCTACACGCGCAACGCCATCGTGCACAACGGCATGCTCGACTACGGCACGCATCTGCTGACGAAGCCCTTCACCATTCAGGACCTGGGATTAAAGGTCCGCAGCATCCTGGACCAGGACACGTCACCGGGGGAGGGCTGAACCGCCGGACCGTCGTCGCTACGCGGCGTAAAGCGCGATAGGCGTTTCAAAGCCCTTGAGCTGATACGGCTTCGGCGTGCTGTCGGGAAAATCCGAACCGGCACGCTGATGCACGGCTTCGGTGACGAGGATCTCGCCGGGACTGGCTGCCGTCTGGGCACGCGACGCCGTATTGACGACGGTGCCGATCGCGGTCAGGTCGCGATGCGAGCGGCCGAACTCGCCGAAGCTGAGTTCGCCGGAATGAATGCCGATGCCGACGCCAAGCTCGGCGGTGCCGACACCGAATTCTTGGGCCAATGCATTGCGGCCTTCGGTCCAGCGCCGCTGGATCTCGCGCGCCGCCAACACCGCGCGGCGCGCATGATCGGGCCACTTGATCGGAAAGTTGAACACCGCCATGACGGCATCGCCGATCGTCTTGTTGAGCAAACCGTCCTGCTCCCAGATGGCGTCGGCGCAGTCGTCGTAAAACGTATCGAGCAAACGCGAGATGGCATCGGCCGGCAGCGCTTGCGACAGGCTGGTGTAACCGCGCAGGTCGGCGAACATCACCGTCGCATCGATGGTGACTTTGCGCGCCCGCATCACCGTGGTGAACATCGACTCGCAGATGGTGCAGGTGTTCGGGTTCATCTTGCTGGGGCGAATGCCGACGGCGCGAAACGGCACCGACAGCACGCCATGCAGCGGCACCGGCACATGCATCTGCTGCCAGCATCCCTTGCAAATCTTGGCTTGCTGCATCGTCATGTCTGGTCCTGGCCGCCCAGCAACAGCGGTTGACCGGCAAGGCCCAGCATTGAGGATCGTGGGGGTCTTGGCAAGCGCCGACTGGCGGGCGGCGCGCGATCGTGACGGCGTATCAGCTCAGCTTGGCGACGACGGCGAGGCGCTTGATCTGGCCGCTCTCATAGGCGCGCAGGAAGGCGTTGTAGTCGCGGAACGAGACGCATCCGTTGGAATCGCCATTCGGCCCGAGCATGAAGGTGTGGGCGAGCAGCCCGGTGCGGCCGAACACCGCCGCCTCGCCGCCAACCGGCTTGAGGCGGATGGCACGCACGCCATGGAACGGCTTTTCACGCAGGGCCAGATCGTAGACATGGGGCGGCGTGGCACCGCGCATCCGCTCATGGACGAAGCGTGGATCGTCGAGCCGGTTGCCGAGGCCGGAATGCGCCTCGAGCTTGCGGCCATCCGGCAGATAGACCGTGCGCGCCGAGATGTCGTAGACAGCCGTGTATTGGTCATACTTGCCCGGCGTCTGGCTGCTGCCGTCGCTGAAGATGCCGCCATCCGGCGCGGCATAGGCCAGCGTCGGTCCCTTCCACGGCGTTCCGAACAGCTTCTGGAAAATGGATTCTTTCTCGGAGGCATCCGGTGCCGGGGTCGCAAGCGCGACCGCCTTGTTCTGCTCGGCGACCTCCTGCTTGGTCGGCCCGGTCTTGGCATCGGCCAGCTTGGCTTCGGCGGGGCGCGCCGTCGGCAACGGCACGTTGGCGGCGGTGGTCGCCAGTTCCGGCCGCGTCGGCGGCAGCGGCAGCGATTTCGCCGGCGGCAGCGCCGCGACGGTGTCCTGCGCCGGATAGGGCCGCGGATCGGCCAGCGCCAATTCGAGTTGCGACGGAACCCGCACGCTCTGGCCAAGTGCGGCAGGTGCCGGTCCCAGCGAATAGCGCGGATCGAGCAGCGGGCTGTGCGCGGCAAGCTGGCGATAGGCCAACTGGCCCTTGCCGACCAGCGAGCTCTTGGGCGTGGCGGCCTTCTCGACCGGAGCGGAGGCGACTTGCGTCACCGAGGCGGCGGTGGCCACCGCAGGCTGATCGACGCTGGCGGTCGCAAGTTCGACGTCTGACGTGGCGGCGATGGCATAGACGAAGAAGCCGAACGCCCCGGCAACGAATGCCAGATGCGCCAAAGCCTTGCCGGCGACACGCCCACGACGGGGCGCATCCAGTACATCTGGCTTCTTGGTCGCGTGTTTCATGGACCCCAAATCCGGAAGACGTCTAGCTTGAACTTGCCCGTAGATCCCGGAAACCCTTTTCGGTAGCGATTGCATCAAAAACGAGGCTCCGGCTCACTTTTTTTTGCCCAGTGTGGCTTTCGGGCAGCGCATTTGAGCCATTAGCGCTAATTTTAGTTAAATGCCGATTAAATCCGGTCCATTGGACGGGGATTCCGGCCGCCGCTCAGGTGCCTGTTCCGCGACATCGGACCCTGCTGCGCAACATCCTCGTGCTTGGAACCGGAAATGAGGAAAGACGGCCGATCCGGCTGCCCGCGGGCGCGCCGGTAGCCGGACGTCCGGCCCCAGAGGCCGCGCGCGGACCATCCCCGGCTTGCCCCTCCCCTGATGCGGTGCGATGGATTGCGCGGCGGCGCCGACCGGTATCGGAGGGCGCGACGACTGGTCGTGACCGGGCCACGAGGGCGAAACTATGCGCAACGACGGGCCGATGGCGGCGGCATCACAGCGATGAGCGCGCAACGGGGTCGCACCGCCGAAATCTTCCTCGCGTTCCTCAAACTCGGCTGCACCTCGTTCGGCGGCCCGGTCGCGCATCTCGGCTATTTCCGCAACGAGTTCGTCGCGCAGCGCAAATGGCTCGACGAGCGCAGCTATGCCGATCTCGTCGCGCTCTGCCAGTTCCTGCCCGGCCCTGCATCGAGCCAGGTGGGCATCGCCATCGGGCTGTTGCGCGGCGGATATGCCGGCGCGTTCGCGGCGTGGACCGGCTTTACCCTGCCCTCCGCCGCCGTGCTCGTGCTGTTCGCCTACGGCATTTCAGTTACCGGCACGGCGCTGGATGCGGGCTGGCTGCACGGATTGAAAGTCGCCGCCGTCGCCGTCGTGGCGCTTGCGATCCTCGGTATGGCCCGAACCCTGACGCCGGACCGCGAGCGCGCCACGATCGCCGCGATCGCCACGATGATCGCGCTCGGCCTGCCGGCCGCGTGGGGGCAGGTCGCGGCCATCGCATTCGGCGGCGCGATCGGCGCCGCGCTGCTGCGCGGCCCCGCGGCATCGGACCACGTAAGTCTGCCGGTGCCGGTGAGCCGCGCCAGCGGTGCCGCCGCGCTGACCGGCTTTGCGATCCTGCTGTTCGGCCTGCCGATCCTCGCCGCCTTGAGCACGCGGCAAGACATCCATCTGGTCGATACCTTCTTCCGCGCGGGGTCGCTGGTGTTCGGCGGCGGGCATGTCATTCTGCCCCTGCTGCAATCGGAAGTCGTCCCCACTGGTTGGATCGGCAATGACGCATTCCTCGCCGGTTACGGCGCAGCGCAGGCAGTGCCCGGCCCGCTGACAACCTTTGCGGCCTACCTCGGCGCGGTGATCGGCGGCTGGACGACCGCCGCGCTGTGCCTCGTTGCCATCTTCCTGCCGTCGTTCCTGCTGGTGTTCGGCGCCTTGCCGTTCTGGGAAACGCTGCGCCGGCAAAGTGCCGTGCAGGCCACGCTGCGCGGCGTCAACGCGGCCGTGGTCGGCCTGCTGCTGGCCGCGTTCTACAATCCGGTTTGGCTGACCGGCATTCGCGGTGCCGGCGATTTCTGCCTGGCCGTCGCAGCCTTGGTGCTGCTGTTCCTGTGGCGGCTGCCGCCGTGGCTCGTCGTGTTGCTGAGCGCGATCGGCGGCGAAGTGCTCGCGCGCGCATCCCCATGAGGACATGCACGGGCCTATACCTTCGGTGCCGGTTGACTTCTGACCCTGCAATGCCAGACTTCGACGAAAGTCCAGGGTGGAGACCTCGCGATGGCCAACCTCGCGTCGCGCAATCACGTCGAGCGTGTGCTCGCGGCTGCGCAGGACATGACGGCGACGACAGGCGAGCCCGGCATTGCGACATCGTGGCGGCGCTGTCTGGTCGATCACAAGCTCGATCCGGCGCGGCGCGGACCGCCGCGCACGCTCACGCAATCCGAATTGAAAGACTGCGCGGCGCCGATCGACGCGTTGATGCATCTTGCGATGCCGGAACTGGAAGACCTCTACCGCGTGGTGCGCGAGGCGGGGTACTGCGTCAATCTCGCCGACACCAATGCCACCGTACTGGTCAGCCGGCTGCCCGAGGGCGAAGCCGCCACCATCCTGCGCAAATGGAAGGTCTACACCGGCTCGGTGTTCTCCGAAGCCACCGAAGGCACCAATGGGCTCGGCACCGCGCTGGCCGAGCAGCGGCCGATCCTCGTGCATCGCGACGAACATTTCCGCGAACAGTGGGCGATGTTCAGTTGTGCCGTGGCGCCGGTGTTCGATCACACCGGCCAACTGACCGGTGCGGTCAACATCACCTCCTGCCGCGGCGATCTCGACCGCACCGCGCACCAGATGGCGCTGGCGGTCACCGCGCAAACCGTGCGGCGCATCGAGGATGCCATCTTCCGCGCGCATTTCCGTAACGCCTGGATCGCGGCGCTGCCGGGCCATGACATCGCCGGCAGCCAGTTGATCGCCTTCGATGCCGACCAGCGCGTGCTCGGCGCCAGCCGCGCGGCGCGGCGTTCGCTCGGCCTGTCCGACAGTGTGATCGATGGCGGCGCGGCGCTATCACAATTCATCCGGCTCGACGCCGACGCCATGCGATCGCCCGACGCGGCACCGCTGCTACGCCATGCCGACGGCACGCGGCTCGGCCATGGCCGCCTCAGCGCGCCGCAACGCGCGCGATCGACAACATCGAACGCGGCCCGCGCGCGCCATCCCGCGGATCATCGTTACGCCGCGCTGTCGCGCCTTGCCGGCAGCGACCCGGCGCTGCAACGCAGCGTCAAACGCTTGATGCTGGTGGCCGACGAAAACATTCCAGTGCTGCTGCATGGCGAGACCGGCAGCGGAAAGGATATGTTCGCGCGCGCGATTCATGCCGCCAGCCATCGTGCCCCTCGACACTATGTGGCGCTGAATTGCGCGGCACTGCCGGAAAGCCTGATCGACGCCGAATTGTTCGGCTACGAGGCCGGCGCCTTCACCGGCGCGCGCCGCGATGGCTCCAAGGGCCTCATCGTGCAGGCCGATGGCGGCACGCTGTTCCTCGACGAAATCGGCGACATGCCGCTGGCCTTGCAAACGCGATTACTGCGCGTTCTGGAAAACCGCGAGGTGTGGCCGCTCGGTGCGCTGAAACCGGTGCCGGTCAATATTCGCCTGATCAGCGCGACGCATCGCGACCTCGACGCCATGGTCGCCGAGGGTGGATTCCGCGCCGATCTGTATTATCGCATTCGCGGCCTGCAGGTCGAACTGCCGGCGTTGCGCGCGCGCAGCGACAAGGCCGAGGTGATCGCCCACATCGCCGCCGAGGAAGCGCCGCAGGCGCGCATCGCATCCGATGCGTGGAAAGCCATGCTGACGCATCCGTTCCCAGGCAACATGCGGCAGTTGCGGCACGTGCTGCGGCTGGCGGCGTGCACTGCCGAGCATGGCGTCATCACCGAGGCCGACCTCGATCTGCCGCCCTGCGGCGAACCTGCCATGGCGTCCGATCTCGAAGCCGCCGAGCGCAACGTCATTGCCGAGGCGCTACGCGCCCATGGCGGCCGCGTCGCGGCGACGGCGCAGGCGCTCAATCTCAGCCGCGCCACGCTCTACCGCAAGATCAAGGCGCTGAAGATCGAGTCGGTCCGGCACTAGCAAGCACCGTCATCCTGAGGTGCGAGCCGTTTTCGGCGAGCCTCGAAGGATGGGCTGTCATTCCGAGCTCGCTCGCAAAAGCTCGCGCCCCGGAATTACGTAGGTGGATTACGAAAACCCGCTCCAGATCATCTTGCGCGCCTTGAGGTCGCCGAGCGACACCACCTCGCGCATCGCTTCGACATTGTGGAAGGCTGAGCGCAGATAGACCAGCGGCCGCGCTTCGCCACGGAAGCTGACGTCGCGGACGTCGCCGATGAACACCGAATGCGTCTTGGTCTCGAACTCCTGCCGCAACTGACAATCGAACGACACCAACGCATCTTCCAGCACAGGCGCCCCAGTCGCCGCCGTGGTCCAGCGCCCGAAGCCGAACCGGTCGTCGCCATCGACGCCCTTCTGGCCGCTGAAGGTCAGCGCCAGCGCCATGTGTTCCTCGCTGAGAAAACTGACGGCGAAGCAACCCTCCTCACGGATGCGCGGATGCGCACTGGCATTGCGGTTGACGCACACCAGAAGCGACGGCGGATCGTCCGACAGCGAACACACCGCGGTCACGGTCAGACCGGTGCGGCGGCCCGCCTCGCGACCGACCGTGACCAGCGCCACCGCACCGGCGCAATGCCGCATCGCCTGTTTGAAATTCTGGGCATCCATGGATGGGATCTCTCTCCTTCGATGAAGTTGACATTCATCGCCATGCTTCAAAGCAACTCGTCGCTTGACGTCACCCTGCGGAGGCCGCGCGGCAGCGCGGCCCTCGAAGGGTGCGTGCACGACCATCCTTCGAGGCTCGCGACTGACGTCGCTCGCATCTCGGGATGACGTGCACTTGTCGCCGTCAGGCCAGTTACCTCTCCCGGTATCGGGAGAGGTAAAGCATCCGCTCGTTACGCCGCCTTGCTGACGCCCGGCTTGAGATGCTTGAGGCGCGGCAGCACCTCCTGCTTCAACAGCCGCAGCGAGTTGTGCCAGGCTTCTGGCTTGTGCTTGTAATCGAAGCCGAACACCAGCAGCGTGCCGAAGCCGCCGACCTCATCGTAGATCTTCTCGATCTTCTCGGCGACGGTCGATGGCGAACCGACGATCCAGTTATGCTTCGCGCAGTATTCGACGGTGACGTCGCTGTCCGGCACATCCGGCGCATGCTTGAGATAGTCCTTGAAGCCGAAGTGACCGAGCAGCTGCAAAAAGTATTCGCTCATCATGCGGCCCATCATGTCGCCGACCGACAGGCGCCAAGCCTCCTCGTCGGTATCGGCGACGAACACCTCGCGCACCATGCGCCAGTCCTGCCGGTTCGGCTTGCGTCCAGTTTTCGCCGCGCCGATTTCCACCGAGTCCCAGTGGCTCGACACATAGGCCGGGTTGAGGTTGAGGCTCATCGGGATGAAGCCGCGCTCGCCGGCGAGCTTCAGCGTGTCCGAACCCTTGCTCAGGCCGGCGACCGCGATCGGCGGATGCGGCGCCTGCACCGGCTTGATGTGCGGCTTGAGGAAATCGAACATCACGTCGGGCTTGGTGACCGTCCAGTATTTGCCCTTGTGCGTCCACGGCGCGTCCTCGGTCCACATCCTGAGGATGATTTCCAGCGCCTCGCGCGTCATGTCGCGGTTCTGGCCGGACATGCCGTCGACATTGAACATCGCCCAGTCGCTTGGCAAACCCGACGCGGCGACGCCGAAATTCAGGCGGCCTTCGGACAGATGATCGAGCATCGCCACGCGGTTGGCGAGTTCGGCGGGGTGATGGTACGGCAGCAGGAAGCCGCCGGGGCCGAGACGAATGTTTTTGGTCTCGCGAAACGCCTGCGCCAGCAGCAGGTCCGGCGAGGGATGCGGCTCCCACGGCGCAGTGTGGTGCTCGCCGATCCAGGCTTCCTGATAGCCCAGTTCGTCGGCCCAGCGCAGCACCTGCAGATCCCAGTCGTGGCCTTCCTTCAGTCCGCACTCCGGCGGATGCGACGGCATGGTGAAGTAGCCGATCTCCATGGCAATTCCTCTCGTTTGGTTGCAACATGACAACGCGTCTTGCGCGCGTTGATCCGCAAATGAGCAAACACCGTGCCAGATCGCCGAGAACTTCGCCGCAGCGCAAACCGCAGGATTCAATGCCCTGCGTCGCGCTGTTGGCGATGCCACGTGCCGCGTGTGCGGCTGCGCTGTCTCAGGCGTGCGAAACGCCTGTCGCAAATGTGAGACGTGTGCGCCGTGAACCTTTCGGCTGCGATACCGACCAACCCATGGCGCTTGATCGCCTGATCCATCGCATTTGAATCGATTGCCGCGATACCGCACGCCATCATCAAACAGAACCGAGTGGCCGGCCCGATCGAAGCAAGCTAGTGTAACGCGCGCGCAAGCCGGATTTTCGCGGCGTATTGCAACTTTCATCAAGGAGCATTGCCATGGGCGGATTCGTTGCCGACAAACAGGTTCCTTCCATCATCGTTCAACTCGACATGCGTTTTCAGGGCGAAGCGCTCACCGAGATGGTCGGGCTTCAGAAGGAGTTCAAGATTTTCTCGGGGCGCCACACGCTGGCCAGTGCCGCTGCGCTGCTCGATCTGGCGCCGGGCGGCAAGGATCGGCGCGGCTGGTTTCTCTTCCTCAACGGACTGAAGAAGGTGCCGTCCGACGTGGCGAGATTGAACGGACACGATCGCATCATTTCCGCGCTGAAGAAAAACCTCGAAGCGAAATCACCGATGCAGGTGCATTTCACCTCGCACCCGGCAAGCGCCACTCCCGGCGTCACTGTGACCCTTGAACGGCCGTTCAGCTACAGCCGGACGGAATTTCTCACCATCTCGGCCCCGACCGGGCGCGCGAGCGGCGGCAAAAGCAAAAGCGCCTGACGGCGGCATGGACGCCATCATCGCCGGCGTCGACGCCTATTACTCCGGCACGGCGCAACGCTACGGCCCGACGCCGCGCGGCGTCGACTGGACCAGCGCGGCGACGCAGTATCTGCGCTTCGTGCAACTGCTGAAGCTCTGCGACTTCAAGGCGCCGTTCAGCCTCAACGATTTCGGCTGCGGTTATGGCGCGCTGCTGGAATTTCTGGCGATGCGCCATGCCGGCGCCGATGTCGCCTATCGCGGCATCGATGTCTCGCAGGTGATGATCGATGCCGCGCGCCAACGCTGGTCCGAGCGGCCGCAAACCACGTTCGAGCACGGCTCGCGCTGCACGGCACTGGCCGACTACAGCATCGCCAGCGGCGTCTGCAATGTCCGGCTCGGCCAGCCGCTGGCGGCGTGGGAGACCTACATCGCGGCGATGCTGGATCACCTGCGCGCCATGAGCCGCATCGGCTTCGCCGTCAATTTCATGCTGCCGCGCGACGGCGAGCCGATGGAGCACGAACTTTATCGCACCGAGCCGCAACGCTGGATCGCGCATTGCGCCGCGCTCGGCTGCAGCGTCGAAACCGTCAGCGACTATGGCATGCGCGAGTTCACGCTCTTGGCGCGGATTCCGCCGTCAGCATCTGACGCGCCGCGATGACCGGATCGAGTAGCGCGCCGTAAGCCGCCGCGCCGGTCGCCGCGATCATCGCCTCGGCATCGCGCAGCGCCTGTTGCGCTTCGCCCTCGGCGTCACCGGACAGCGATGCCGCCAGCGTCACCAGCGCACGGGTTTCCGCCAGCCGCGCCGCGCGTTCGCGCGCCATGGCCATCGCCGCGCGCGCCGCGGAAATGGCCTCGCTGAGATTGCCGCTGCGGCGATGCACTTCGGCGAGCCACGCCATGATGTCCGACTCGTAATCGACCGCCGCACGCCGCAAGCGGGCAAACTCCAGCGCCGTCTTGAGCCAGGCGACGGCGGTGGCCTGATCCCCGGCCAGCGAGCAGGCCAACCCCTCGCAAGCATCGGCATAGACCTTGAGGTACGGCAGCTCGCTCTTGCGCGCGATCTCGGTGAGGCGGCGCGCGTGGGTGGCGGCCAGTGCGGAGTCGGATGTCAGCCACGCCAGTTCGACCAGCCCGTGATGCGGGATGAACTGTACCGCCGGATCGGGGTGCTCCGACTCGCTGGCGACCAGCCGTTCGAGGTCGCGGCGGCCCGCCGCATAATCTCCGATGCGCACCAGTATGCGCGCGCGCAGACTTTGCACCCAGCGTTCGATGTTAAAGCCGAGCAGTTGTTCGTGGTAACGATCGACCTGCGCGATGCCCCCGAGCGCGGCGTTGCTGGCGGCCAGCGCCTCGCGCATCTTTCCCGCCAGCCCATAGGCCTGACAGAACAACCCTTGCAGCAAGGTCCGATGGCTGGCGTCGCCGGTGGTAGACAGGCCGTACGCCTGTTCGAGATGCGCGACGTAGGCATCCGCCGAACCGCTCGCGGCAAGGATACGGCCATAACCAGCCAGCAGCAGCATCTCCGCCGATGCATTGCGCGTCTCGCGCGCCAGCCCGAGCGCTTCCTCGGCGAACGGCGCGGCTTCATCCGCGGTCATGCCTTCGCGCCAGCCGAGGCTGACGATCTGCCCCGACGCCAGCATGCGCAACTGATCGTTGGCCGGCGACCGCGGCTGCCGGTCGAGCAGCGCGCGCACCTTGCGCCAGGATTTCAGCGCTTCGCCGATGTCGGTGGTGCCGATCCACAGCGCGCCGCGCGCGGCATATTTCGCCGCCGCCTCGACATCGCCGGCAGCCTCGAAGTGGTAGGCAATCAGCCCTGCATATTCGTCGAGGCGATTGTGATGGAAATGCTCGATGGCCTTGGCGACGGCGGCATGCAGCGAAGTGCGCCGCGCCTTCAGCTGCATGGCGTAGGCGACTTCCTGAATCAGCGGATGCCGGAACGCGTAGAACATCGAGCCGTCGGCGCCGACGGCGTGCCGCAGCAGATCGAGGTTGCAGAGCCGCGTCAGGCTGTCGGCAACCTGCTCGCGCGTGAGGTCGGAAACCTCTTCCAGCACCGCGAGGGGAAATTCGCGCCCGACGGTGGCGCCGATCTGCAGCACCGTCTTGTCGCCTTCGCGCAAGCGATCGATGCGCGCGCCGATGACGCTTTGCACCGTGGCCGGCAGCGTTTCGGAAGGATCGCCGTCGGTGACCAGATAGTGCCCGGCCTCGCCGACCAGGCTGCCTTGATCCGCCAACACCCGCACCAGTTCCTCGGCAAAGAACGGGTTGCCGCCGCTGCGTTCGACGATGCGCTGGCGCAGACTGCGCACCAGCGGATGATTGCCGACGGATTCCGCCACCAGCGCCGCGACATCCTGCTGCGACAGTTCGGCCAACCGCAATTCCTGCACATGCGCCGCCGTCTTCCACGGCGGATCGTAATTCGGCCGGTAGGTCAGCAGCACCAGCACATGGGTCTGCGCCACCGCCTCGACCAGCGTGGTGATGAAGGCCTGGCTGCCTTCATCGAGCCAATGAATATCCTCGATCATGATGAGCGCCGGCATGCGGCCGCCTTCGCGCACCAGATTGCCGATGGCTTTGACCAGCCGCGCATGCTTGGCCTTGGGATCGAGTTTCGGCGCGGCGGATTTCGCATCCGCGACACCGAGGATATCGGTCAGCGCCGCGATATCGTCCGACAAGGCCGGGCTGATCGCTTCGACACCGGCGACGATGCGCGCCCGCGCCGCCTCCTTGCTGTCCTGCGGCTGGATGCGGAAGAACGCGCGGAGGAATTCCAGCAACGGCTGCAATGGGCCGGAGTAGTCATAAGGCGAGGCGCGTGCCTCGAGCACCGGGATGTGACGCTCGCGGCACCGTTCGGCGAATTCGAAGCAGAGCCGACTCTTGCCGAGGCCGGGCGACGCGCAAATACCGACGACATTGCCGCGTCCGCTGCCGGCGTCGTGCAACGCCTGCTCCAGCCGCCGCAACTCCTCGCCGCGGCCACGATAGGCGGTCAGCATGGTATGGCCGAACTGCTCGCTGGTGCCGGCGGATTTCAGGCGCACCAGACGATAGACCGTCACCGGCTGCGCGAAACCCTTCATCTCCTGCGCGCCGAGCGACACCGCATCGCAGAACGGCCGCACCAGCCGGAAGGTGGTTTCGGTCATGCAGATCTCGCCCGGCGGCGCCATGTGCTCGAGCCGGCTGGCGAGATGGATCGCGGCGCCATAGGCGCTCTGCTCGTTGGTGAGATGCAGCGTCAGCCCGGTGACGACCTCGCCGGAGTGCAGCCCGATGCGCAGCACCAGACCGTGCTCCTGCGACGCCTGCTGCATCGCCAGTGCGGCACGGCAGGCCAGCAGCGCGTGATCCTCCTGAATGCGCGGGACCCCGAACAGAACCATGATGCCGTCGCCCATGGTGCGTAGCACCGCACCGTGAAACTGGTTGGCCGCGAGTCCCATCCGCGCCAGCGCCGGCGCGAGATGCGACAGCGCGCGCTCGGGATCCTTTTCGCCGATCAGTTCGGTGGAGCCGACGATGTCGGCGAACAGCACTGTGACGACCTTGCGCTCGGCCTGCGCGGCCGATTGGTCGAGCTTCTGGCCGCACGAACTGCAAAACCGCGAACCGCGCAGGTTGGGGGTCCCGCAGGCTGCGCAGGTCAGCGGGAAGTCGATGCCGCACACCGTGCAGCGCCCATCTTCATCGAGAAGTTCGGTGCCGCAGGACGGGCAGATCATGACGCAAGCCTTGTCACCGGAACAATTGCGAGAACGTCAAAATAATGTGGGGCTTTTGTCTTGTGTTGTCGCCAACGTGTCGTCTGCCGCCGGTTGCGAGTTGCCTCGTCCCGGAACGCGCCCCGGCGAAATCCTATCACGGTTCCTGCCGCGAGACGAAGGCGTCAGTGCCGATCGCGCGGCAGGACCGCGCGCTACAACCGGAAGCCTAGTCGATCAGGGTGAATTGCAACAACAGCGTGCGCTGGAGCATCGAGAAGTTGTCGTCCGATACCATCGTCAGCACGGTCTCGCCGTCCGCCGTCACATGGACGTCGAGACCTTCGAAGTTATCGATCTCCTGGCCGAGATCGGCATCGAAGATCGACGGACCATCGACCGTCGCACCCGGCGTGATCGCTGCCTGCGCTATGCGCCGGATGCGCACGCCGACGCCGTCGAGCAGCGAGAACTTGCGCTCCAACAGCAACAGATCGCCGTTCGGCAACAGCGCCGCGTCGCTGACGTCGAAACCCGATGTGCGGCGCACCGCGAACGACCCCGGCGACGGACCGCCGATCAGGAACGCCATGATGTTGCCGTCGGCATCGAGGCTGCGCTCGGAAACGGCGATCAGCGTGCCGGCCAGTGGCGAGCCGCGCCGCGCCACCACCATCGCCTCCAGTCCGGCATTGTTCGGCAGTTTGCGGACCGCGGGCGGCACCGGCATGTCCTCGCCCCGCGCGCGCAAGCCGTCGCGGCCGAAATCGAATCGCACGATGCGGTTGACGCGTTCGATGCCGACGTAAGCCGTGCCGCCATCCAGCGCCAGCGACTCGGTATCGTACCAGCCGCGCGCCGCCAGCGGCCGGCCATCGGCGGCGAGCATTGGCGCGGTTTCGACATCGATGAGTCCGGTCATCTCCTTGCCGCGATAGACGATGCGCCCGGTGAACCAGTGACCTTTGTCGCTGGCGGCGATGAAGCGTTCCCCGCTGTCATCGAGCCGCCAGCTCGACAAGCCGCCGAAGCGGCGATACGGCGAGGTGAGAATCAATCCGGAGCGGAATTGCAGCGCGCCGAAACGGACGTGGCTACGGTCGCGCTGATCGAACGACGCAATCGGCCGCGCATTGACGTCGATCGACACCACGCCCGGCGCGCTGGCCGGCTGGCGTTGCGATTGAGCGGCGACCGGCGCTGAAACGGCAAAGGTAGCGAACAGTAGTATAACTGCCGCAAAGATTGCATGACGCATCGAGTTCCCCTCCCCCTTGTGGGGAGGGGTTAGGAGTGGGGGTGTTGGTGCGCGCACACGTTCGCAGCTTACCCCCCTCCCTGCCCCTCCCCCACAAGGGGGGAGGGAACACCTCTTCATCTCCGCCATTGGAGGCTCGGAGAAATCCTCGCGTCGAGCACCGGGAATTTCAGTCCTGCCGGGATGAGTAGTGCGACGATGCAAGACTTGTCCCCTGGATCATCCCTGCCTTCGCAAGGACAACCATCGCTACGAATGCAACTTGCGGCGACGACCGCGGGACGGCTCGCGCGCGGGACCATCGGTTTCGCTGAACAGCTCGGCGAGCTTTTCGGTGATGGCGCCGCCGAGTTCTTCGGCATCGACGATGGTCACGGCGCGGCGGTAGTAGCGCGTGACATCGTGACCGATACCGATGGCGATCAGTTCGACCGGCGAGCGCGTCTCGATTTCCTCGATGACGTAGCGCAGATGCCGCTCGAGATAGTTGCCGGCGTTGACCGACAGCGTCGAATCGTCGACCGGCGCACCGTCCGAGATCATCATCAGGATCTTGCGCTGTTCGGAACGACCGAGCAGCCGCTTGTGCGCCCAGTCGAGCGCTTCGCCGTCGATGTTTTCCTTGAGCAGACCCTCGCGCATCATCAGCCCGAGATTCTTGCGCGCGCGCCGCCATGGCGCGTCCGCCGATTTGTAGATGATGTGGCGCAGATCGTTGAGCCGGCCCGGATTGCTCGGCTTGCCCGCAGCAAGCCAGGCCTCGCGAGACTGGCCGCCCTTCCACGCCCGCGTGGTGAAGCCGAGAATCTCGACCTTGACGCCGCAACGCTCCAGCGTCCGCGCCAGAATATCGGCGCAGGTCGCGGCCACGGTGATCGGCCGGCCGCGCATCGAGCCGGAATTGTCGAGCAGCAAGGTGACCACGGTGTCGCGGAAGGTGGCTTCCTTCTCGTGCATAAACGACAGCGGATGGAACGGATCGGTGACGACGCGCGACAGCCGCGCCGGATCGAGGATGCCTTCCTCGAGATCGAAATCCCAGGCGCGGTTCTGCTGCGCCATCAATCGGCGCTGCAAGCGATTCGCCAGCCGCGCGACGATGCCCTGCAGGTGCGCGAGCTGCTTGTCGAGATAGCTGCGCAGCCGTTCCAGTTCGTCGTGATCGCAGAGGTCTTCCGCCGCCACCACCTCGTCGAACTTCGGCGCGAAAGCGTGATACTCCGGCCCGCGCGGCTCGTTGCCGCCACGCGCGTTCGGCCGCGTCGCTTCGCCCGGCGTGTCGTCGTCACCCATCTCGCTGTCGTCGAAGGTGTCGCTGGTCGAGGCCTGCGCGCTTTCCATGGCGCTGTCGGACATTTCGTCCGACGTCGTCTCGGCCTGCTCGGCGCTCATCTCCTGCGCGGCTTCGCTGTCGGGCGAACCGTCGGCGCCCGCCTGATCGCTTTCACCTTCGCGATTGTCGTCGGGGTTCTCGTCCTCGTCCGCCTCGGCATCGCGATCGTCGCCGAGATCGAGCGCATCGAGCATGTCGTGCACTTCGTCGGCGAAACGCGCCTGATCCTCGGTCAGGCGATCGAGGCGGTCGAGCCGCGCGCCGATCTTGTCCTCGAGCAGCGGCCGCCACAGGTCGACGACCTTGCGCGCGGCGGCGGGCGGCGGCAGACCGGTAAGGCGTTCGCGCACCAGCATTGCCAGCGCATCGGCCAGCGGCGCGTCGGCGCGGTCGGTGATCTCGTCGAACTTGCCGCGATGGAAATGATCGTCGAGCATCGCCGTCAGATTCTTCGCGACACCGGCCATGCGCCGCGAGCCGATGGCTTCGACGCGCGCCTGCTCCATCGCCTCGAACACGCCGCGCGCCTGCGGATTGCCCGGCATCTGCTTGCGATGCACTTTCGGATCGTGGCAGGCGAGCTTCAGTGCGATGGAATCGGCGTGGCCGCGCACGATGGCGGCATCGCGCTTGGAGAGTTTGCGCGCCGGCTCGGGCAACCGCGCTTTGCCCGGCGCGAGGCCCGGACGTTCGGCGGCGAAGGTCACTTCAAGCTCAGGGGTCTTGGCGATGGCGCGCAGGCATGACGTCACCGCGCGCTTGAACGGCTCGGCGGGAGCTTCCTTCGGCCCGGAGCGGAATTTGTTGCCAGATGACGTGCTCATCGCGGTCTCGACCTCTTTTCCTTCTCCCCTTGTGGGAGAAGGTGGCGCGGACGAAGTCCGTGCCGGATGAGGGGTTTATGGATACGAGGGGACCACCCCTCATGCGCCTTCGCTTCGCGAAGGCACCCTCTCCCGCAAGGGGAGAGGGCAGAACGCCTCAGCTCAGCGCCACGTTGACTGCCGATTCCGGCAGGTCGACGTTGAAGCAGCGCTGATAGAACTCGGCGACCAGCGGCCGCTCCAGTTCGTCGCACTTGTTGAGGAAGGTGACGCGGAAGGCAAACCCCATGTCGCCGAAAATCTGGGTGTTCTCGGCCCAGGTGATGACGGTACGTGGGCTCATCACCGTCGACAGGTCGCCATTGGCGAAAGCGTTGCGCGTGAGATCCGCCAGCCGCACCATCTTGCTGACGGTGTCGCGACCCTCCGGCGTGCGATAGTGATGCGCCTTGGCCAGCACGATTTCGACTTCCTCGTCGTGCGTCAGGTAATTCAGCGTGGTGACGATCGACCAGCGATCCATCTGGCCCTGGTTGATCTGCTGCGTGCCGTGATAGAGGCCGGAGGTATCGCCGAGACCGACGGTGTTGGCGGTGGCGAACAACCGGAACGCCGGATGCGGCTTGATGACCTTGTTCTGGTCGAGCAGCGTCAAGCGGCCGGAGACTTCCAGCACGCGCTGGATGACGAACATCACGTCGGGGCGGCCGGCGTCGTATTCGTCGAACACCAGCGCGACGTTGTGCTGCAAGGCCCACGGCAGAATGCCGTCCCGGAATTCGGTGACCTGCTTGCCGTCCTTGACGACGATCGAGTCCTTGCCGACCAGATCGATACGGCTGATGTGGCTGTCGAGGTTGACGCGCACGCACGGCCAGTTCAGCCGCGCCGCGACCTGCTCGATGTGGGTCGACTTGCCGGTGCCGTGGAAGCCGGTGACCATGACGCGGCGGTTGTGCGCGAAGCCGGCGAGGATCGCCAGCGTCGTCGGCCGGTCGAAACGGTAATCCGGATCGACGTCGGGTACATGCGGATCGACTTCGGAATAAGCGGGCACTTCCAGGTCGCTGTCGATGCCAAACACCTGCCGCACGGACACCTTCATGTCGGGCAGGCCGGTCATCGACTCCTGGGCTTTGGTCATGGCGGCGGTCATCAGTCCTCCGTGGTCTCGGGGCACTCCCGAAACCAGATACGTTTATTGGCTGCGGTTGGGCATTGTCCGGAACCTAGCAGAGACGGCGGGTCGGCAGAAGCCCGCGGCGCAATCAAAGTTCCGTTGCATAATCATCAACATAGTCCCTTGCGGCGATTTTTGAAAGGCTGCCCTGCGATTCTCTGGGCGCTCGACGCAATTTTCACGATAGAACTGCGGCTTCGGCATGGATCGCAATTCACAATCCGGCATTGGAATAGATCGAACTCCGAGCTACCCGGCGACCGGAAAAGGCTGAAATGGAATCGTGTTGACGTCGCTGGTCGATCAACTGGTCGGGTTCGTGGCCACGCATGGCGTGCTGGCTTACGCCGTACTGTTTCTCGCCGCGCTGCTCGAAGCCGTCCCGGTGTTCGGCTCGGTGATTCCGGGCTCGACCATTATCCTGGCGTTGAGCGCGCTGGTGCCCGGCGGCGAACTGCAGCTCGTGCCGGTGCTGGCCAGCGCTATCGGCGGCGCGCTCATCGGCGACGGCACGGCGTTCTGGATCGGTCATCGCGCCCAGCGCGAGATTCTCACGGCATGGCCGCTGTCGCGCTATCCCGGCGTGGTGGCGCAGAGCGAAGCTTTCTTCCAGCGCTACGGCGCGCTGGCGGCCTTCTTTGCGCGCTTCGTCCCGCCGGTGCGAGCGCTGGTGCCGATCACCGCCGGCGCGTTGAACATGCCGCCGCCCCGGTTCTACGCCATCAACGTCGCCGCCGTGGTGTTCTGGGCGCTGGCCCATGTATTGCCTGGCGTGCTGGCGCTTTCGATCCTGCACGAATATAGCGGCCTCGCGCACCCGACCGCCTTCGCCAAGCACTACTGGATGCCGCTGGTGCTGGCCGGCGCGCTGATCTGCGGTTGCATCGTCTGGTGGTGGCGGCGCCGCCGCGGCATCAACATGCGTATGAAACAGCAAGCGTAGACGCGAACGATCACTGCAGGACCGTCCCCAGATTCGTCATGCGAGCCAGCCATGAGGAATGACCCGTCGAACGCGGCAGATGATCAGGCGCCGCGCACCACCGTCTTGAGATAATTATACGCCTTGATGATCTCGATCAGGCGATCCTCGGTGGAGCGGTCGCCGCCATTGGCGTCGGGGTGATGCTGCTTCACCAGAAGCTTGTACTTGGCCTTGACGGTTTCCAGCGTCGCATCCGGACCCAGTCCCATCACCTGCAGCGCCTTGCGCTCGGCATTGAAAATCTTGCGGGTCTCGGCTTTCGGCTCGGCATTGGCGCCCGGTCCCGGCCGCCATTTGCCGCGACCGTTCAGCTCGCTGAACATGCTGAACGGATCGGCGGCACCCTCGAGATCGACCTCGCCGGTCTTGCCTTTGCCCTTGGTGCCGTTGGCGCCCATTTTCCAGGTCGGGCGATGGCCGGTCAGCGCGTCCTTCTGGTAGCGCGCCACCGCGTCGGCGTTCATGCCCTGGAAGAAATTATACGACTGGTTGTATTCGCGGACGTGGTTGAGACAGAAGTGCCAATATTCCTTGTCGTTGGCCCTGCCCTTCGGCGCGCGATGCGGCCCCCGGTTATTGCATTCGGGCCATTCGCACATGATCGACTCTTCGCGCAGACGCGCCTGCTGCTTCGCGTTCAGCTTGTTGGGCTTGATGCGAATGCTATCGAAGAATTTGGATGAATCGATCGGCATACCGTCTTTGACACCGCAATGCGCAACGCTTCAAGTCTTGACAAGGCAATTGCGCGAAATTGTTTGACCGCCAGGATTACACAACACGCCTCATTGACGACGACACGCAATCGACGTAATTCGGCAGGGCATGAGCGTCCGCGATACTATCACCGACAAGTTGAACAAAGCTTTCGCGCCGGAAAGCCTCGAGGTGATCGACGAGTCCCGTTTGCATGTCGGCCACGCCGGCCACCGGCCGGGCGGTGAAACTCACTTCCGTGTCCATATTGTGTCGCAGGCCTTCGAAGGGAAGAGCCGGATCGACCGCCATCGCATGATCAATCAGGTACTGGCCGAGGATCTCGCCTATGGCGTGCATGCGCTGGCGCTGAAGGCGCACACACCGAACGAATAACCGTGCCGTGATCGATCCAGCCGCACCTGCCTACGGCGAACGCGTGATGCCGCCATCGACGCGGATGTTCTGACCGGTGATATAGCCGGCACCCGGCGAGGCGAGAAACCCAACCACCGCACTGACTTCGTCGACGTGGCCATAACGCGCCATCGGGATGCGGGCACGGAACTCCGGTTTCTCGGCGAGGCTGTCGATGAAGCCCGGCAGCACGTTGTTCATGCGCACATTATCCGCGGCGTATTTGTCGGCGAACAGTTTGGTATAGGCGGCGAGCCCGGCGCGGAACACGCTGGAGGTGGGGAACACCGGATCGGGTTCGACCGCCGAAAAACTCGAAATGTTGATGATAACGCCGGACTTCTGCTTCTGCATGATCGGCGCGACCAGCCGCGTCGGCCGCACCACGTTGAGGAAATACACCTCCATGCCGCGGTGCCAGTCGTCGTCGGTAAGATCGACGATCGCGCCGCGCGGACCGTGCCCGGCGCTGTTCACCAGAACGTCGACCCGGCCCCAGCGCGCCATCGTCTGATCGACCAGCCGCTGCAGATCGTCTGGCGATTGATTGGAGCCGGTCACGCCGAGACCGCCCAATTCCGCCGCCAGCGCCTCGCCCTTGCCGGACGACGACAGGATCGCAACGTCGAAGCCATCGGCCGCCAGTCGGCGCGCGGCACCCGCGCCCATGCCGCTGCCGCCGGCGGTGACAATGGCGACTTTGCCTGTGGACATGGGTTACTCCTTCATCATGGGAATCGGTTGACGACCGTTACCGTCGTTCATTCTGTTTCAGAACGCCGTACCCGCACGCGGCTTTTTCGCCGGCGCTTCGGCCTCGCGCGGCAGCGGCCCGATGCGCAACGCGGTGATGCGGTTGCGTTCGCGCCGCAATACACGGAAGCGGAAGCCGTGGAAGGTGAAGCTCTGCCCGCGCTCAGGAATCGAACGCGCCTCGTGAATGACGAGGCCGGCAACCGTGGTCGCCTCCTCGTCGGGCAGATGCCAATCCATGGCGCGATTGAGATCGCGGATCGGCACCGAGCCATCGACCACCACCGAGCCGTCCGGCTGCACGCGCACGCCGGCGACGGCATCGTCATGCTCGTCGGAAATATCGCCGACGATTTCCTCGAGAATATCTTCCAGCGTCACCATGCCTTCGACCTCGCCGTATTCATCGACGACGAGAGCGAAATGCGTCTTGCGGCGGCGGAACGCCTTGAGCTGTTCGGACACCGACCGCATCTCCGGCACGAACCACGGCGGCAACGCGATGGCGCTGGCGTCGATCTTCGAGGTATCGCCGTCGGACGCACGGATCGCACGCAGCAGATCCTTGGCGTGCAGCACCCCAATGATGTTTTCCGACTTGTCGCGCCACAGCGGAATACGGGTATATTCGCTGGCAAGCACTTCGCGCACCAATTCTTCCGGCGGCAGATCGGCGTTGATCATCACCATGGCCGTGCGATGGACCATCACATCGGCAACGGTGAGATCGCCAAAGCGGAAAACGTTCTGCAGGTATTCCGCCTCGCCGCTTTCGATCTTGCCGTACTCGGCCGATTCACCGACCAGCCCTTCGATCTCGGCGCCCGACAGCACTTCATGCTGGGCGGATTCCTGCACACCGAACGCACTCAGAATCGTCCGCGATGCATTGTTGAGCAGCCAGTTGAGCGGATAGAACACAATATAAGACACGTAGAGCGGATAGACGATCCATTGCGACACCGGCTCCGGTCTGCGGATCGCCAACGTCTTCGGCACCTGCTCGCCGATCACGATATGCAGCGAGGAGAACACCAGGAAGCCGGCCAGGAACGAGGTGAAGTGCAGCGCGGAGTCCGACAGGCCGAGCGGCAACAGCAGCGGCGCCAGCAGCGCCGCGACGGTCGGCTCGCCGACCCAGCCGAGCCCCAGCGACGCCATGGTGATGCCAAGCTGGCAGCAGGCGAGATAGGCTTCGACATTGCCCATGATGTGGTGCAGCTTGCGCGCGCCGAAGCGGTTCTGCTCCACCATGGTCTTGACGCGATAACCGCGACTTTTGACCAGCGCGAATTCCGACGCGACATAGAAGGCGTTGGCGGCGAGCAGCAGCGCGGCGATCAGGACATTCAGGATGACCGAGTTCATGGCTTCTCCGCCGCGGCCGCTGTTACGCGCGTTCGTTCTGAAGCTTCCGCGCCAGAAAATCGCGCACCGTCGCGGGTTCGACATCGGTTGAAACAACGGCCTGCCCGATGGCGCGTAGCAAAATGAACGTCAGGCGGCCGCGCTTCACCTTCTTGTCCTGAGCCATCAAGGCCATCAACGCGTCGGCGTCGGCGAGGCCTTCCTGCCTGAAGCCGGCGATGTCCTGCATGCGCGTCGGCAATCCGACATCGGCGAGATGCCGTTGCACGCGCGTGGCGTCACTTGGCGCGATCATGCCGAGTTGCGCCGAGAGGTCGGCCGCCAGCACCATGCCGACCGCGACGCCCTCGCCATGGAACAGCCGGTCGGAAAACCCGGTGGCGGCTTCCAGCGCATGGCCGAACGTGTGGCCGAGATTGAGCAGCGCTCGCTCGCCGTTCTCGCGTTCGTCGCGCGCGACGATCGCCGCCTTGGCGCGGCACGAGGTGGCGATGGCGTGTTCGCGCGCCGCGCCGCCGGAAAAGATCTCGGCGTGGTTGGCTTCGAGCCAGGCGAAGAACGCCGCGTCACCCAGCACGCCGTACTTGGCAACCTCGGCATACCCGGCGCGGAACTGACGTGGCGACAACGTGTCGAGGATCGCGGTGTCGGCGATCACCAGCACCGGCTGATGGAAAGCCCCGATCAGGTTCTTGCCCTGCGGCGAATTGATTCCAGTCTTGCCGCCGACAGAAGAGTCCACCTGCGCTAGAAGCGAGGTCGGCACCTGGACGAAATCGACGCCGCGCCGCACCGCCGCCGCGGCGAACCCAGCGAGATCGCCAACGACGCCGCCGCCGAGCGCGACGACGAGATCGTTGCGCTCGATCTTCGCGGCAATCAGCGCCTCGCAGACCTGCGCGAAGCCGGCGTAACTTTTCGAGCCCTCGCCCTCATCGACGACGACGCGCGAGCTGGCGACACCGGCCTGCGCCAATGATGCCTCGGTCTGTTCCAGCCAATGTTTCGCCACGGTGCGATCGGTGACGATGGCGGTGCGCGCGCCGGGCCGCAACGCGGCGATGCGCGCGCCGAGGCCGCCAAGCTGGTCGCGGCCGATGACAATGTCATAGGAGCGATCGCCCAGCGCCACCTCGACGGTGATCGGCCCGGAAGACTTCAATGGCGCGGTCATATTGTGCTGTCCCGAATGTCATGCGCGACGGCAACGTCGCCGCAGAGCCGGTCGTAGAGCGCGGTAACGCACTCGTCGACGATTTTCTCATGCGGCACGTCGCGCGAGTCGATGGTGATGTCGGCCAGCTCGTAGACCGGATGCCGCGCCTCGATCAGCCGCGCGATCGTTGCGGCGGGATCCTCGGTTTGCAGCAACGGCCGGTCGGCACGGCGCTTGACGCGACGCAGGATGACGTCCGCATCGGCCCGCAGCCAGATCGACACTGCCTTGTCATGAACCCGTTGCCGCGTCTCCTCGCGCATGAAGGCACCGCCGCCGGTCGCCAGAACGTTCGGTCCGCCATCGAGCAGCCGTGCGATGACACGCGCCTCGCCGTCACGAAAATACGGCTCGCCATGGGTGGCGAAGATTTCCGGAATGGTCATGCCGGCATGCGCGGCTTCGATCTCGATATCGGCGTCGAGGAACGGCAGCCGCAAGCGCGCCGCCAGCCGGCGTCCGACGGTGGACTTGCCGGCGCCCATCATGCCGACCAGCACCACGGCGCGCGACCCCAGCGCCGCGACGATGGCGGCTTCCGGGGATGGGCCCGCGCTGGCCTGCGCTGCGGTATTCGACATCAAATTTATCCGTTTCGCCGCCCCTGCGGCTGTTCCGATCACCTATACTACCCCCGGCGCGGCGGTTGCCAGAGACTCTTGCAACTCGGGAACGAACATGTTGGTAGTCATGATGAATTGCCTGATCCGTAGCCGCCCTGAGACGCCCTCATGCCGAGCCTGTTACGCTTCCTTACGGTCGTCGCGGTGATCGCCGGGCTCGGCTATGGCGCGATTTTCGCGCTGGCCAATTTCGTCAATCCGAAGCCGCGCGAAATGACCGTGACCATCCACCCGGACAAGTTTCTCAAGAACTGAGGCTGGTGCCGCCCCAGTCCTCGTCATTCCGGGATGCGCGTTCTTCACGCGCAGACCCGGAATCCATACTCCCTGTGGTGGTTATGGATTGCGGGCTCGCTCATAAGAATTCGCGCCCCGGAATGACGGCCCCTGTTTGATTAACCTCACTGAGCGGAAATAGAGTCTAACATCGCCGCATGAGCACTCGACCCACCTCCGACGCACGCCTGATCGAGTTGTTCCTCGATATGCTCGCCGCCGAACAGGGTGCCGGCGACAATACGCTGGCGGCCTATCGCAGCGATCTCGAAGACCTGTCGGCCTTCCTCACCCGCGCGAAACACAGCTTCGTCACGGCGACGACGCAGTCGCTGCGCGATTATCTCGCCGATCTCGACGCGCGCGGCTTCAAGTCGTCCAGCGTGGCGCGGCGGCTGTCGTCGACGCGGCATCTGTTCCGCTTCCTTCTCAACGAACGCATTCGTGACGACGATCCGGCGGCGATCCTGTCCGGCCCCAAACGCGGCCGCGGGCTGCCGAAGGTGCTGTCGATCGCCGACGTCGATCGTCTGCTGGCGCGGGCGCGCGAATTGACGCAGGTGGCGGGCCAAACCGATACGCAGCGGGTACGCTCCGCGCGGCTGCTGTGCCTGCTCGAAGTGCTGTACGCCACCGGGCTGCGCGTCTCGGAACTGGTGTCGCTGCCGCTATCGGCGGCGCGGCGCGACGCGCGCATGATCGTGGTGCGAGGCAAGGGCGACAAGGAACGGCTGGTGCCGCTCAACGAGTCCTCCAAACAGGCGATGGCGGATTATCTCGCGGCGGTCGAGGCGACGCGCGACACGAAAGGCGCGCCGAAATCGGCGACGAAACCCTCAAAGTGGCTGTTTCCCTCGTTCGGCGAGAGCGGCCATCTGACGCGCCAGCATTTCGCCCGCGACCTCAAGGAACTGGCAGCCGCGTCCGGTCTGCCGCCGCGTATCATCAGCCCGCACGTGCTGCGGCACGCGTTCGCCAGCCACCTGCTGCACAATGGCGCGGACCTGCGCATCGTGCAGACGCTGCTCGGCCATACCGACATCTCGACGACGCAGATTTACACCCATGTGGTCGAGGAGCGGCTCAAGAGCCTGGTGCGCGACCTGCATCCGCTGGCGGAGAAATAACCCGCATACGGATGTGCAAAAAATCAACGTATTGATTTAACACACTTATCCCAAACAGTCCGGCTTGACTGGCGGGCCATTTGACTTGAAAAGCCTGCAAGGACAATTTCGGGGCCGGTTTCGGCCCCTTGCCGGCGTTGCCTCCAACCTGACGCCACCGCCCTCCCTCAGGTGTGAATGACCCAACTCATGCGCAGTTACCTCGATTTCGAAAAACCCGTCGCCGAACTGGACGCCAAGATCGACGAACTGCGCGCGCTCGCGGCCAGCGGCAGCGACATCGCCGACGAGATCGCGCGCGTCGAGGGCAAGGCCGGGCAGGCGCTCGACGAGCTCTACAGTGCGCTGACGCCGTGGCAGAAGGCGCAGGTGGCGCGGCATCCGCAGCGGCCGCATTGCGTCGATTACATCAACGCGCTGATTACCGAATTCACGCCGCTCGCCGGCGACCGCAAGTTCGGCGAGGACGAGGCGCTGATGGGCGGGTTCGGCCGTTTTCGCGGCGAGAGCGTCTGCGTCATCGGGCAGGAGAAGGGCGCGACGACCGAAACCCGGCTCAAGCACAATTTCGGCATGGCCCGCCCCGAGGGCTATCGCAAGGCGGTGCGGCTGATGGAGATGGCCGATCGGTTTGGCCTGCCGGTGCTGTCGCTGGTCGATACCGCCGGCGCCTATCCCGGCATCGGCGCCGAGGAGCGCGGCCAGGCCGAGGCCATCGCCCGTTCCACCGACGCCTGCCTGTCGCTGACGGTGCCGAACGTCGCCGTCATCATCGGCGAAGGCGGGTCCGGCGGCGCCATCGCCATTGCCACCGCCAACCGCGTGCTCATGCTGGAACACGCGATTTACAGCGTGATCTCGCCGGAGGCCGCCTCGTCGATCCTGTGGCGGGATTCCAGCAAGGCGCAGGAAGCCGCGACCAACATGAAGATCACGGCGCAGGATCTGGCCCGCTTCGGCGTCATCGATACCGTGCTCAAGGAACCGGTCGGCGGCGCGCATCGCGACCCGCAGGCCATGATTGCGCTGACGGGCGACGCCATCGCCCAGGCCTTCAATGACCTACGCCATCTCGACGGTGAGACCATCCGCCGCCAGAGACGCCAGAAATTCCTCGATATCGGGCGCAAACTGGGCTGATTCGTCCTCGCGGGGCACGGCCACGGCCGGCCCCCCGGTCCAATCCGCCGGACTGGCCGGGTTAACCATGTTCCATGGCGGCCCGATTTGGCCCTAATTCAGCCGCGAGACGGATATTTAACTTCTATTCACCAAGGCTAAGAGCAACCCGGCGCAGCGGGGCAGCCAGCTTGCGACGGGGGGTCCTTTAAGGATAATATTTTATTCAATGGCTGCGGGGCTTGGACGGACTTTCTTCGACTGACTTTGGGGTGCGGAATTGCCAATCCGCTGCGGAGCTTCATCTTGATTAATCGTTCGCTGGTTCGCGTGCTTGCCACGTCGGTCGCGCTTGCCGCCGGTGCGCTGCTGGCCGGTTGCAATAGCGACCAGGTGTCGCTGGCGAACAATGCCAAGGCTAATAAGCCGGTTCCGGAAAAGCTCGTCGCCGAGATGCAGAAGAAGGACATGGATCCGCAATCGCCGATCCTGATCCGCTTGTTCAAGCAGGAAGCCGAGCTGGAAGTCTGGAAGCAGGATCGCTCCGGTCAGTTCGCGCTGCTGCAGACCTACCCGATCTGCCGCTGGTCCGGCGATCTCGGTCCCAAGATCAAGGAAGGCGACCGCCAGGCACCGGAAGGCTTCTATTCGATCACGCCGGCCCAGATGAACCCGCAGTCGGCCTACTATCTGTCGTTCAACATGGGTTATCCCAACGCCTTCGACAAAGCGCTGGGCCGTACCGGGTCGCAGCTGATGGTGCACGGCGATTGCTCGTCGCGCGGCTGCTACGCCATGACCGACGAACAGATTTCCGACATCTATGCGCTGGGGCGCGAGTCGTTCTTCGGCGGCCAGCGAGCGTTTCAGGTGCAGGCCTATCCGTTCCGGATGACACCGGTGAACATGGCCAAGCATCGCAACAATCCGAACATGCCGTTCTGGAAGATGATCAAGGTCGGCTATGACCACTTCGAGGTCACCCGCCGTGAACCGAAGGTCGACTTCTGCGAAAAGAAATATGTGTTCGACGCCGTCCCACTGCCCGGCACCAACCAGCCGCCGAACTTCAATGCCGCCGGTGCCTGCCCGGCCTACACCGTTCCCGCCGAAATCGCCGACGCGGTGAAGAACAAGGAACACGAGGACGACGCCAAGACCGCCGAGCTGGTGGCCAAGGGCACACCCGTCGCGCGGCTAAACACCGGCATCGACGGCGGCATGAACCGCATCTTCGCCGCCAAGATTCCGGACGGCCAGACCGGGCTCTCCGATCCGGTGACACCGAGCATCGCGCTGGCCACCGCCAAGCTGCCCGGCACCATTCCAAGCCACGTCAATCCGCCGCGCGCGCTCGACCCGGTCGATCCGGTGGTTGCGGTGAGCGACCCATCGTCCGTGGCGGTCGAAACGCCGGCCCCCGCGACGCGCATGGCGATTGCTGCGCCGAACGCACAATCGGACGGCTTCTTCTCCTCGCTGGCGCGCAAGGTCGGCCTCGGCGGCTCGTCGGACACAACGGCAACGGCGGCTGCCAAGCCGGCGGCAGTGCCGGTGCCAGCCGCCAAGCCGAAAGTGATGACGGCTGCGAAGAAGCCGGAAGCCAAGCCGAGCCATGTGACGCTGGCGCCCAAGGCCCTCGCTGCGGTGCCTGCGGGACCGAAAGTCGCCACAGCCGCTCCGGCGAAGCCCGCGAACAAGCCGGACGCATCGCAAGCCGCCCTCTCCGGCGCAGCGCCGACTGTCCCGGCCAACTCGTTCGACAATCGCTTCTCGGCGATGCGCTAAGCGCTCGCGCAAACGATCGAGTTTTCCCAGCCCGCTTTGATTTCGCGTACTCCTGACTGAGCGCGGCGTACAGCCATGCCCGGCGCTACGAAGTTGTGGTTAAGCCTCGTATCGCTCCGGTGCAATTTGCTTTCGATACTGAGCTCATACAGTCTTTCGACCTGCTCTCATTCGCTGAATTCGCGTCGCACACAAGTCGAAAGGCCGCACGGATGCGCCAACGATTTAACGCCAGATATCTGATCGCTGCGACCTTGCTCTCCGTTCTTTGCTCTCCCGCATTCGCGGCACCGCCCTCGAGCTGCGCCGCCAAGTTCATTGGCGATTGGCGACACACCGGAGGCAATAAAGGCACGCTGACGCCAGACGGACGCGCATTGTGCTCCGAACACGCCGGTTGTGTGCAGGGGAGCTGGACCTGCTCGGGCAATGTCCTGACCTATACCAACAGTATCGGAACATGGAATTACACGCTGGAGCCCGACGGCAAATCGATGTCCACCAATGGCGGGGCGGCGGTTGCGGTGCGTATGGGCGCGGTGCCGGCGAGTGCCCGCGCGCGCGACCTTGGGTCGGCAGCGAAGAACGTGACGGCGGACATTCTCGGTATCGACCGAACGCCATCCGCGGCTCCCGATCCAGCGCCCGTCGCTGCGCCAAAGCCTGCAGCAGCCAAGCCAACCGAAGCCGACAATGAGAAGCTGGCAGCGGCACGTTACGGTCGCACGCTGTTCGGCGCCGGCATGGCGGCCTTCAACGTGGCGCGGCAATCATCCTACGCCAGCCGCAAGCGAGAGCTGCAGGTCGCCGAGGACAATTTCATCAAGTCAGCCGAGCAGTTTCATAAAGCCGGCGACGCCAAGAACGAGGCAAAGGCCAAGGCGAACATCGACAAGATCCGCGCCATCGATGCGAGGACGCCTGAACGTGCACCTGCTGCCGGGACCAGTCCAAAGCCGAAAGTTGCCGGCGGCAAGCCGTCCAAGGAGCAGTGCGCGGAATTGCGCGGCCAGATCAACATCAGCATCGTCTCAGCCAAGAACGGCGATCCGTTGCGCCAAGAATTGCTGCAGCAACGCGACAAACTCGACCAGATGTGCAGGTGATCTGAACACCACGCGCAATCGCGGCGGGTCAGAATGGGTTTGAATAATCGATGCCCGCGTCCGTCGCGGGCATCAGCGTTTTAGCGCAACGTCACCACTCGCCACCGCGGCTGTCGGTCAACAACAATTAACGTCGCGCCTCAGGTGACGAGACTCGCCTCAGACGAACCGGCCGTGGCAGTGCTTGAACTTCTTGCCCGAGCCGCACGGACAATCCTCATTGCGGCCGACCTTGCCCCACGTCGCCGGATTGTTCGGGTCGCGGCTGGCCTTGTCGGCATTGGCGGCGGGCGCCAGCGAGACGTTGGCGAAGCTCATTTCGTCCTCGCCGGTGTTCGGATTGAGCTTGTGCGCTTCCATCGGCGGCAGCTCGGGCTGCTGCTCTTCCGGCGGCACGATCTCGACGCGCATCAGTTGCGCCGTCACCGCCTCGCGCAGATGCGAGATCAGCGCCTCGAACAGGCTGAAGGCTTCCGACTTGTACTCCTGCAACGGGTCACGCTGGCCGTAACCGCGCAGGCCGATGACCTGGCGCAGGTGGTCGAGCATGACGAGATGCTCGCGCCACAGATGGTCCAGCGTCTGCAACAGGATGGTCTTCTCGACGTAGCGCATGACCTCGGGGCCCCACTGCGCCACCTTGGCCGCCATGTGTTCGTCGACGCGCTGCTCGATGCGCGACAGGATTTCCTCGTCGGCAATGCCTTCTTCCTTGGCCCATTCGTCGACCGGAAGATCGAGGCCGAGCACGCGCTGCACTTCTTCCTTCAGGCCGGCGACATCCCACTGCTCGGCGTAGACATGTTCGGGGACGTGCTTGGCGACGACATCTTCAACGAAGACGTGACGCATGTCGGCGACGGTATCGGCGACGCTCTCGTTCTTCATCAGATCGATGCGCTGATCGAAGATCACCTTGCGCTGGTCGTTCTGCACGTCGTCGTATTTGAGCAGGTTCTTGCGGATGTCGAAGTTGCGTGCCTCGACCTTCTGCTGCGCCTTTTCCAGCGCCTTGTTGATCCAAGGATGGATGATGGCTTCGCCTTCCTTGAGGCCGAGCCGCGTCAGCATGCTGTCGAGCCGGTCTGATCCGAAGATGCGCATCAGATCGTCATCGAGCGCGAGGAAGAACTTGGAACGGCCAGGGTCGCCCTGACGGCCGGAACGGCCCCGCAGCTGATTGTCGATGCGCCGCGATTCGTGCCGCTCGGAGCCGATGATGTAGAGACCGCCGGGCTTCGTCACCGTCTTGGCTGGACGGCTACCCTTGGCCGGCTCGATCTCGACGACATCGACGGCGTTGAGCACCATCTCGCGGAAGCGTTCGATATCGGCCTTGATCTCGGCGATCTTGGCGGCCTTCTCGGCCTCGTCGTTGATGTCCGCGGTCTCGATCGCAGCGCGCATTTCCAGCGAGCCGCCGAGTTTGATGTCGGTGCCGCGGCCGGCCATGTTGGTGGCGATGGTGATGGCGCCGGGCACGCCTGCTTCGGCGACGATGTAGGCTTCCTGTTCGTGGAAGCGTGCGTTGAGCACCGCGAACAACTTGGCCGGCTTGCCGGCACGCGCGGCCTTGTAGAGCTTCTCCAGCGCCTTGGGATTGTTGAAATCGATCTGCTTGTAGCCGTGTTTCGCGAGATACTCGCCCAGCACTTCCGACTTCTCGATCGAGGCGGTACCGACCAGCACCGGCTGCATGCGGGCATTGGCGCGCTCAATCTCGGCGAGAATGGCGGCGTACTTCTCGTCCTGGGTGCGATAGACCTCGTCGTCTTCATCGAGACGGGCGATCGGCAGGTTGGTCGGAATCTCGACAACTTCGAGCTTGTAGATGTCGAACAGTTCGTCGGCTTCGGTGGCCGCGGTGCCGGTCATGCCGGCCAGCTTTGCGTACATCCGGAAGTAGTTCTGGAAGGTGATCGAGGCCAGCGTCTGATTTTCCGGCTGGACCTGCACGTGTTCCTTGGCTTCCAGCGCCTGATGCAGGCCTTCGGAATAGCGGCGGCCCGGCATCATGCGGCCGGTGAACTCGTCGATGATGACAACTTCGTCGTCGCGCACGATGTAGTCCTTGTCGCGCGTGAACAGCGAATGCGCCCGCAGCGCCTGATTGACGTGGTGCACGACGGAGACGTTCTCGACGTCGTAGAGCGATTCGCCCTTGAGCTGCCCGGCATCGCGCAGCAGCGTCTCGATCTTTTCCATGCCGGCTTCGGTCAGCGCCACGGTGCGCTGCTTCTCGTCGACCTCGTAGTCGGCCGTCTTTTCGAGGCTCGGCATGAAGGTGTCGATGGTGTTGTAGAAATCCGAGCGGTCGTCGAGCGGACCGGAGATGATCAGCGGCGTGCGCGCTTCATCGATCAGGATCGAGTCGACTTCGTCGACGATGGCGAAGAAGTGCTCGCGCTGGACCATGTCCTCGAGCCGATACTTCATGTTGTCGCGCAGATAGTCGAAGCCGTATTCGTTGTTGGTGCCGTAAGTGATGTCGCAGGCATAGGCTGCCTTGCGCTCGGCGTCGTCGAGACCGTGCACGATCACGCCGGTGGTGAGGCCGAGGAAACCGTAGATCTGGCCCATCCAGCCGGAGTCGCGCTTGGCCAGGTAGTCGTTCACCGTGACGACATGCACGCCCTTGCCGGCCAAGGCATTGAGGTAGACGGCGAGCGTCGCCACCAGCGTCTTGCCTTCGCCGGTCTTCATCTCGGCGATATCGCCCTCATGCAGCACCATGCCGCCGATCAACTGCACGTCGAAGTGGCGCTGACCGAGCACACGCTTGGCGGCCTCGCGCACGGTGGCGAAGGCGGGAACCAGGATATCGTCGAGGGTCTTGCCGTTGGCGAGCTGTTCGCGGAACTCGGCGGTGCGGGCCTTCAGCGCCTCGTCGGACAAGGCGGAGACTTCGGGCTCAAGAGCATTGATGGCGTTGACGCGGGATTGGTAACCCTTGACCCGGCGGTCATTGGCCGAGCCGAAAAACTTGCGGGCGAGCGCGCCGATCATACCAAATTCCTGTCCATGCGGTCCGGCGGGGAAGCGTTGTAGCGACTCTCAGCCTAGGTGCGGTCCAACGAGATGCGATTCAACAGTTGCAGTTCAAAGATGGCGTTCAATCTGTCGTTCGGCCGGTCGCCCATCAACTCGTCGTGACGTCGCAGCACCGGATGACGATCCGGCAACGTGCACGATAGCGATCAGGAAACCGGCGAATCATGGTTTAGCGGCCAACCATTTAGCAGCCAAGGCAGACGTCCGGACGTGCTGCCACAATTGGCATGCAGGGGGACAGATATGGCTCGCCCAGAGCGATGTCAACGGCAGCCAGAACTGGCGATTTGAAGCTCCCGCAGCAGTTGCTGCGAGGTCCCCACCGGGAGCTTCAGATCGACAAGCGGTTCTGGAAATGAACAATTCTGTGGGTGCCTCTTTTGTTTCAATGGGTCGTGCAAGAGCCAGCGGGAAATGGACGACGACCTGCGGAACAGCAGCACCCAACCTGTCGGGAAATTCATGATTTTGACAGAGTTTTCGCGTTGCCAAGGCGACACGTTTGAGCGAGTGTCCCGCCGCCCGAAGCGACCTCCTGCGGAGATAGGATTTTTCATGATTGCCTCATTGCGCGAAACCACATCGAGCCTGCGTCCCGGCCTTGCGCTGTCGGCAGCGGCGGGCTGTCTGGTCATGGCCCTGCTGGCCGCTACGCCGGTTCGCGCCGATGACAACCCGGTGCTCGCCAAGGTTAACGGCGCCGAGATTCGCCAGAGCGACGTGACCCTGGCCGAGGAAGAACTCGGCCCCAGCCTGGCGCAAATGGATCCGGCGACGAAGAAAGAAAACGTGCTGGCCTTCCTGATCGACATGAAGATCGTCGCCAAGGCTGCCGAAGACAAGAAGATCGCCGATCAGGCCGACTTCAAGCGCAAGCTCGATTTCGCCCGCAACCGCCTCTTGATGGACAACCTGCTGATGGCCGAGGGCAAGGCGGCGCTGACCGACGACGCCATGAAGAAGGTTTATGACGACGCCGCCAAGCAGATCACCGGCGAGCAGGAAGTCCACGCCCGCCACATCCTGGTGCCGACCGAGGACGAGGCCAAGGCGATCAAGGCCGAGCTCGACAAGGGCGCCGACTTCGCCAAGCTCGCCAAGGAAAAATCCAAGGATCCCGGCGCGTCCGATGGCGGCGACCTCGGCTTCTTCACCAAGGAGCAGATGGTGCCGGAATTCTCCGCCGTGGCTTTCAGCCTCGAGCCGGGCAAGATTTCCGATCCGGTGAAGACGCAGTTCGGCTGGCACATCATCAAGGTCGAGGAAAAGCGCAACCGCAAGGCGCCTGACTTCGCCCAGGTCAAGCCGCAAATCGAGCAGTATGTGACCCGCAAGGCGCAGTCGGAATACGTTGCGAAGCTGCGCGAGACCGCCAAGGTGGAACGCCTCGACCAACCGGCGCCCGCGGCTCCCGCCGCGCCCGCACCGGCTCCGGCAGCACCGGCGAAAAAGTAAATCGACGTTTTTGTCATGCGCGGGCTTGACCCGCGCATCCATCTTCCCCGATGGATTGCCGGATCAAGTCCGGCAATGACGAGATTTACATGTCCACCGCAGTCTCCCCACTCGCTCCCACCAACGTCCCCGAACTGGCGCCACTCGCAGGCGTTCGCCTCGCTACCGCAGCCGCCGGTATCCGCTACAAGGGCCGCACCGACGTGCTGCTGGCGCTGCTCGACAAGGGCACGACGGTGGCCGGCGTGTTCACCACGTCAAAGTGCCCTTCCGCACCGGTGGAATGGTGCCGCGCCAAGCTCAAGGGCGGAAAAGCGCGGGCGCTGGTGGTCAATTCCGGCAACGCCAACGCTTTCACCGGCAAGACCGGCCGCAGCTCGACGGCGCTGACTGCGAAAATCGCCGCCAAGGCTGCCGGCTGCAAGCTCGACGAAATTTTCCTCGCCTCGACCGGCGTGATCGGCGAACCGCTCGACGCCACCAAGTTCAACGGCGTTCTCGACATGCTGGCGCATGACGCCGCACCGGGCGGCTGGCACGACGCCGCCAAGGCGATCATGACCACCGATACCTTTCCCAAGGTCGCCACCGCGACGGTGAAACTCGGCAACGCCAAGGTGACGATCAACGGCATGGCCAAGGGCGCCGGCATGATCGCGCCCGACATGGCGACGATGCTGTCGTTCGTGTTCACCGACGCGCCGCTACCGGCCGGCGTATTGCAGGCGCTGCTCAAGAGCGGCGTCGATGACACCTTCAACGCCGTCACCATCGACGGCGACACCTCTACGTCCGATACGCTGCTGGCATTCGCCACCGGCGCGGCGAAGGGTGCACCGAAGATTTCCCGCGCCAGCGACCCGCGCCTGAAAGCGTTCACCAAAGCTTTCCGCGCCGTGCTTGCCGATCTCGCCGAGCAGGTGGCGCGCGATGGCGAAGGCGCGCGCAAGCTGGTTGAGATCATCGTCGACGGCGCGACGTCCAAAAAATCGGCACGCCGAATCGCGATGTCGATCGCCAATTCGCCATTGGTGAAAACCGCGATCGCCGGCGAAGACGCCAACTGGGGCCGCGTGGTAATGGCGGTCGGCAAGGCCGGCGAGCCCGCCAACCGCGACAAGCTCTCGATCTCGTTCAACGGCATCCGCGTCGCCAAATCCGGCGCGCGCGATCCGTCCTACGACGAGGCCGAAGTCTCGGCGGCGATGAAGCAGCCGAAGATCCAGATCAAGGTGGCGCTGGGGCTCGGCAAAGGCCGCGACCGCGTGCTGACCTGCGACCTCACCAAGGAATACGTCGCGATCAACGGCGATTACCGGTCGTGATGAAACTTACCCTCGTCGTCGCCTGCGCATTGATCGATACCGACAACCGCGTGCTGATCGCGCAGCGGCCGCAAGGCAAGCAGCTTGCCGGGCTGTGGGAATTTCCCGGCGGCAAACTCGAACCCGGCGAGCGCCCGGAAGCCGCGCTGATCCGCGAACTGCACGAAGAGCTCGGCGTCGTCACGCAGGAAACCTGCCTGGCGCCGCTGACCTTCGCCAGCCACGCCTATGATGATTTCCACCTGCTGATGCCGCTCTACATCTGCCGGCGCTGGGAGGGCGTTGTCGCCTCAAAAGAGGGACAGGCGCTTGCGTGGGTGCGCGCCAACAAATTGCGCGACTATCCGATGCCGCCCGCGGACATTCCGCTGATTCCGCATCTGATCGATTTGCTGATGTGAAATGCCGTCACGTCACCCTGAGGTGCGAGCGTAGCGAGCCTCGAAGGGCGACGGGCGGTGTCGGCAACCATCCTTCGAGGCGCGCAAGAATGCGCGCACCTCAGGATGACGAGTCAGTGCTCACGCCTCATCACTTCGGGCGCCGCTTCACTGCGGCTTCGAGGCTGAATTTGGCCGAACCGGGCCGCAGCGGCTTTTGCTGGCTGGCATGCGGCGCCCAGCCGAGCAGCCAGATGATGTCGAACGTGGCGCGGATACGGCCATCCGTATCGGCGAATCGCTCGCTGTAGATCTGCGCCATGCGCAGCATGGTCGCCCTTCGTGTCGGCAGCTTGCGCTGTTCGACCAGCACGTTCGTGGCGCCCATGCGCCGCAGATCCTGCATCAGCGCGAACGCATTGTCGTAGCGCACAGTGAGGCGATCGAGATCGGTAACGGGCAATGCGAATCCCGCGCGTTGCAGCAGGCCACCGGCATCGCGCAGATCGGCGAATGGCGAGACCCGCGGCGACGCACCGCCCTCAAGCTCGGCTTCCGCCGCGGCGAACGATTGCCGCAGTTCGGTCAACGTATCGCCGCCGACGATCGCCGCCAGCAACAGCCCATCGGGCTTGAGCGCGGCACGCAATTGCGCCAGCACGCCGGGCAGATCGTTGACGAATTGCAGCGCCAGCACCGATAGCACCAGATCGACCGAGGCCGGCGCCAGTTGCAGCGAGTCGCTGTCGGTGACCGGAACGTCCACGGCGCTCAGCGTCGCGACGCGATCCTGCACCGCGCGGCGCAGCAGAGCGCCGGGCGTCGCCAGGTCGATGCCGTCAACAAACGTGCGATTGACCGAGCCGAGCCGCTCCACCGCATCCTCGATGACTTGTTCGAGCAGGAATGTCGCCGCACCCAAATGAGCGGCGCGAGCCTGCCGGCGGCGCAACAGAGCGCGATCGAACAGGATGGGGGCGGGTTTGGCAGTCGGAGCAGGCATGGCGCAGGTGGTACGCCGATCATCCGGCACTGGCAACCGGCAAAGCCGATCCCTTGAGCGGCTCGCGCAGCAGCGCTAGCCTCGCCGATATGCAGACCGAGATTGCCCCCGTTATTTCCATCGCCGACCGCCTGCGTGGCGCATGGCAGGTCTGCCGCTGGCTCGGCACGTCGGCATCGCGGCTGGCGCTCGACATCGCGCTGCCGACATTGTGCGTGGCATGTCGCGAGCCGGTCGCGGGCGAAGGCGTCTGTGCCGCGTGCTGGAGCCAGCTGTCGTTCATCGCACCGCCCTATTGCCCGCGGCTCGGTATTCCATTCGTCTACGATCCCGGCCCCGGCCTGCTCTCGATGCAGGCCATCGCCAATCCACCGGCTTTTCATCGTGCCCGCGCCGCCGTGCGTTACGACGACGTTGCCAAGACGCTGGTGCACGCACTGAAATACCAGGACCGCACCGATCTGGCGCCGACCATGGGCCGCTGGATGGCGCGTGCCGGAGCCGAAGTGCTGCGCGACGCCGATCTGCTGGTGCCGGTTCCGCTGCATTGGCGCCGGGCCTGGAGCCGGCGTTACAACCAGTCCGGCGCACTGGCGCAGATCATCTCGAAGCAGAGCGGCGTGCGCGTGGCGCGCGATGCCTTGCGCCGGGTACGGTCCACGCAACAACAAATCGGCCTGTCCCGGCAGGAACGAGCCAGCAACGTGCAGGGCGCATTTGCTGTCTCGCAGGACAAAACGGCCGATGTGCACGGCCGTCGCATCGTTCTGATAGACGACGTGCTGACCTCCGGCGCAACCCTCGACGCCTGCGCGCGCGCGTTGCTGCGTGCCAAAGCAGCGCAGGTCGATGTGCTGGTCTTTGCCCGGGTTGTAGAGACGCTGCAAGCTCCCATATAATGCGGCGAACCGACGTCAATCCGTTGCAAGCGAGCACGTGCCAATGGCTGCTGCCATCGAAATCTACACCCGTCCCGGCTGCGGCTATTGCAGCGCCGCGGTGTCGTTGCTGTCGCGAAAGCAGGCGGCCTTCACCGAGTACAATGTCGGACGCGATCCGTCGCGGCGCGACCAGATGTACGATCGCGCAGGCGATGGCGCGACCTTCCCGCAAATCTTCATCGGCAACCTGCATGTCGGCGGCTGCGACGAGCTCTATGCGCTCGATCGTGCCGGCAAGCTGGATGCCCTGCTGTCGGGTGAAGGGGTCGATTGATGACCAGCGGTGCGCCTTTCGTTGCGGCCATGGTGCAAATGCGCACCGGTCTGTTGCCGGAACCGAGCCTCGCGCAGGCGACGGCGCTGATCCGCGAGGCGGTGGCGCAGGGTGCCGATTACGTGCAGACACCCGAAGTCAGCAACATGATGCAGCTCAACCGCGCCGCATTGTTCGAGCATCTCGCCAGCGAGGACGACGACATCTCGCTGAAGGCTTATCGCGCGCTGGCGCGCGAGCTGAAGATTCACTTGCACGTCGGCTCGCTGGCGTTGCGCGCGACCCCGGAGCGCGCGGTGAACCGCTCGTTCCTGATCGGTCCGGCTGGTGACATCCTCGCCAGCTACGACAAGATCCATATGTTCGATATCGATCTCGGCAATGGCGAGAGCTACCGCGAATCCGCCAACTACCAGCCCGGCGAGACCGCAGTGATCTCCGACCTGCCGTGGGGCCGCATCGGCCTGACGATCTGCTACGACGTCCGCTTTCCGGCGCTCTATCGCGCGCTGGCCGAGAGCGGCGCGTCGTTTCTCGCGGTGCCGTCAGCCTTCACCAGGAAGACCGGCGAAGCCCACTGGACGACACTGCTGCGCGCCCGCGCCATCGAAAACGGCTGCTTCGTCTTCGCCGCCGCGCAGGCCGGGCTTCACGAAAACAAGCGCGAGACCTTCGGCCACTCACTGATCGTCGATCCATGGGGCGTCGTGCTCGCCGAGGGCGGCACCGAGCCCGGCGTGGTGCTGGCGACCATCGATCCGGCCAAGGTGCAGAGCGCGCGCAAGAGCATTCCCTCGCTGCAGCACGGCCGCCGCTTCAGCATCCGCGATACCAACGCGTCGCCGGAGCATCTGCAACTGGTGCGGGGCTCGGTATGATCCTTTACGACCTGCGCTGCGAGCATGGCCACAAGTTCGAGAGCTGGTTCCAGAACTCGGCGGCTTACGATTCTCAACGCAAGCGCAAGCTGGTGAATTGCCCGTCGTGCGGCTCGGCCAAGATCGAGAAAGCCATCATGGCGCCGCAGCTCGCCGGCACGCGCAAGCGCGGCAAGGCGTCGCCGCCACCTGCCGCATCGGAACAGACCGCGGCGACGCCGTTGGTGATGGCGCAGGAACTCGAACTGCGCGCCAAGCTGAAAGAGCTACGCGATCACGTCGTCAAGAATGCCGACAACGTCGGCGAGCAGTTTCCGAACGAAGCTCGCAAGATGCATTACGGCGACATCGAGCATCGGCCGATCTATGGCGAGGCCTCGGCCGAGGAAGCCCGCTCCTTGATCGATGAAGGCATCGAGGTGATGCCGCTGCCGGTGCTGCCGGAAGACCGCAACTGAGCGACTACGCCGCGATCAGCAGCGCGACGCCGATGACGATCAGCACGATGCCACTGACCTCGCGCGCCGATATCGGCTGCTTGAACGAATAATACGCCACACATTGCGCGAACAGCACTTCGATCAGCGCCAGCGTGCGCACGTTGGCCGCAGCAGTCAGCGCAAACGCCAGGAACCAGAACTGCGAGGCGAAGGCGCCCATGAAGCCGGCGAACATCGACGGCTTCCACATGCGCAGGATATCGCTCAGCACCTTTGGCGCATGGGTCAGCAGATAGACCGTCAGCACCAGCGTCTGCACGAACAGGCCGAACACCAGCGTATAGGTCGCCGCGGTGACGAACGACACGCCAGGCACGACGATGATGGCGCCGCGAAAGCCGACCGCGGAGAGCGCGAAGCACGCGGCGGCGACCAGGCCCTGCACCGTCGGCTTCAGGCTGTCGAAACGTGCCGCGCCACCGGGCCGCAACGCCGTGATGACCACGCCAGCGGTAGCGATCAGGATGGCGACGACCTTCAGCGTGGTGAGATGATCGCTGAGAAAGATGAAACCGAAGATCGCGGTCTGGATCGCTTCGGTCTTGAGATAAGCGGTGGTGACGACGAACGACGCATCGTTCATCGCCGCCAGCATCAGCCCCGTCGCGGCGATCTGCGCCAGCGCGCCGAGCAGCAGCCACGGCCAGAACGCCGCGCCCGGCCACGGCAGCGCATCCCCGGTCGCGAGCAGAACCAGACCGAGGAACAGCAGCGAGAACGGAAAGCCGAACAGGAAGCGGATATTGGTCGCGCCCCACGTACCGAGCGGCCCGGTCAGCGAGCGCTGCATGGCGTTGCGCGCGACCTGCCCCAGCGCAGCGACGACGGTAAACGGAATCCAGAGCGAGGCGACGGTGAACATGGGAAGGGGTGTGCATGACCTCGACATCGCGGTCAACCGAAACGCCGTCATGACGGGAATGCGCAAGAATTGAACTCAGCGTCGTCCCTGCCTGCGCAGGGACGACCCTTTTCGCTTTGTAAATCCGTCCGCTAAACGAATTTCCAGTCAGCATCCAAGACGCGAGCGCCTTCGGTGAGCCTCGAAGGATGATTGCTTCAAATCGTCATCCTTCGGGGCTCCATGCTGCGCATGTCGCACCTCAGGATGACGAGCCAATACAACCTCACTCCAGACTTTCCGCCACGACCATGTAGTTGACGTCCATATCCGACGAGGTGCTCCAGCGGTCGGCGAACGGGCTGTAGACGACGCCGGCCTGTTCGGTGATGCCGAGCTTGTTGCGTTCAAGGTGCCGGGTCAGCTCCTCGGGCGTAACGAACTTCTCCCACTGGTGGGTGCCGCGCGGCAGCCAGCGCAGCACATACTCCGCGCCGACGATGGCCAACGCGAAGCTTTTCCAGGTGCGATTGAGCGTCGACACCACCATCAGCCCCGACGGCTTCATGATCGCTGCGCAGCGGTCGAGGAACGCGCCGACGTCGGTGACATGCTCGACCACTTCCATCGCCAGCACGATGTCGAAGCGCTCGCGCGCATCCATCTGTTCCAGCGTGGTGCAGCGATAGTCGATCGACAGGTGCGAGCGTTCGGCATGCAGTTTCGCCGCGGCGATGTTGCTTTCGGACGGATCGACGCCGATCACCTGCGCGCCGAGCCGCGCGAACGGCTCGCACAGAAGGCCCGCGCCGCAGCCGATATCGAGCATGCGCAGGCCGGACAGGCAATTCAGGCTGCGGGCGCTGCGGTCGAACTTGCGGCACACCGCGTCGCGGATGAAAGCCAGCCGCAGCGGGTTGATCTTGTGCAGCGGCGCCATCTTGCCGTGCGGATCCCACCATTCGGCCGACAGCTTGGAAAATTTCGCCACCTCGTCGGGATCGACCGACGGGCTGGCGGCATGCGAGGTCTCGGTTTGCGTGGTCATGGTCTGCGCGTCACTCCTACCGCGCGGTAATGAAATTGCGGAAGGCCAAGGGCGCGGCAATCGTCTTGATCGCTTCGCTCTTATCGCCAACGCTGGAGATGGTGACATCCCCGTAATTGAGCAATCGCCCCAGAATGCTCTGGTTGACGCTCACACTCGCCACCTTCTCCAGACTCATCTCGAAGGTCTTACGCGTGATGAAGCCTTCCTTATGGACGATCCGAAGGTTGGTGACGTCGGTTTCCGTGGTCCAGCGGTGAAACCAGGCCCGGAAGGACAGATACAATGCCGCCAGCGCCGCGATGGTTGCGGCGGCGAGGCAGAACAGCACGATGTAATCCTGAATGAACATCCGCGTCACGACGAGCAGGGCCAGCGCCGCGACCCAGCATCCGATCGCCGGAAGATAGAAAATCCAGTGCACATTGGTCGAATAGAGCAATTTCTCACCCGGTTGCAGGATATCGTCGATATAGCGCGCCATTCACCAGCCTCAATCGCCTTATTCAGGATCGTTCCGCTGCCCGAGGAAACCCGGTTGCGTGGCCGCGACCACACCGGTATGTATACGCGCCTTTTGGCTCCCGCGGCGCGGATTTGCGCCGCACCATATCGTTTTGTCCTCAAGGAATGCACCATCCGTCATGGGCCGGCTCGTCATGAAATTCGGCGGCACGTCTGTCGCCAATATCGACCGCATCCAAAATGTCGCGCGGCACGTCAAACGCGAGGTCGACGCCGGCCATGACGTTGCCGTCGTGGTCTCGGCCATGTCCGGCAAGACCAACGAACTGGTGGCATGGTGCCGCGATGCGTCGCCGATGCATGATGCCCGCGAATACGACGCCGTCGTCGCTTCCGGCGAACAGGTGACGTCCGGCCTGCTGGCCATCGCACTGCAGGCGCTCGGCGTACAGGCCCGCTCCTGGCAGGGCTGGCAGATCCCCATCAAGACCAGCGATGCCCACGCCTCGGCGCGCATCCTCGAGATCGAGGGCGGCGAGATCATCAATCGTTTCAAGGAACGCAAGGAAGTCGCGGTGATCGCCGGCTTCCAGGGCATCAATCCGCAGACCGGCCGCATCACGACGCTGGGCCGCGGCGGCTCCGATACCTCGGCAGTGGCCATTGCGGCTGCGATCCACGCCGACCGCTGCGACATCTATACCGACGTCGACGGCGTCTACACCACCGATCCGCGCGTCGTGCCGAAAGCCAAGCGGCTCGACAAGATCGCCTTCGAGGACATGCTGGAACTGGCGTCGCAGGGCGCCAAGGTGCTGCAAGTTCGCTCGGTGGAACTCGGCATGGTGCACAACATGCCGATCTTCGTCCGTTCAAGTTTCGATAAACCCGAGGATATCGACCCGCATGGGACGCCGCCGGGAACGCTGATCTGCAGCGAGGAGGAAATCATGGAAAGCCACGTTGTCACCGGCATCGCCTTCTCCAAGGACGAAGCCCAGATTTCCGTCCGCCAGATCGAGGACAAGCCCGGCGTCGCCGCGTCGATCTTCGGACCGCTGGCGGCCGCCAACATCAATGTTGACATGATCGTGCAGAACGTCTCCGAGGACGGCAAGACCACCGACCTCACCTTCACCGTTCCCGCCTCCGACTTCGGCCGTGCGCGCGACACCATCGCCGCCGCCAAGGACAAGATCGGTTATGCCCGGCTCGACAGCGCCACCGACGTCGCCAAGGTCTCGGTGATCGGCAGCGGCATGCGCAGCCACGCCGGCGTCGCCGCGCAGGCGTTCACCGCACTGGCCGGGCGCAACATCAACATTCGCGCCATCACCACGTCGGAAATCAAATTCTCGGTGCTGATCGACGCCGCCTATACCGAACTCGCGGTCCGCACCCTGCATACGCTGTACGGACTGGACCAGGCCTGAGGCGACGCAAGAGGGCGCATTGAACGACATCGCAGGTGCCGCAAACGCATTCTTGCTGGTCTATGCGGGCCTCTTTCCGATCGTCAATCCTGTCGGCAGCGCGCCGATCTTCCTGCGCCTGACCCAAGCCAGCGCAAAGGATCGTCCGACGCTGGCCGCCAACGTGGCCCTCAACAGCTTCCTGCTGCTGCTCGGATCGCTGTTCATCGGCTCGCACCTGCTGGAATTCTTCGGCATCACGCTTCCGATCGTGCGTATCGCCGGCGGTCTGGTGGTGGCGGCGTTCGGCTGGAAACTGCTGCACTCCAGCGAAGAGCTGGAAGACCATCGCGCGGCCACCGACCACACGCTGGGTACCCGCGTCGATGCGTTCTATCCGCTGACCATGCCGCTGACGGTCGGTCCCGGCTCGATTTCGGTGGCGGTCACGCTGGGCAGCCAGCGGCCCGCAATGGCCTCCGGCTTCGCAGATCTCGCCTTGCTCGGCAGCGGCGCCATCGCCGGGCTCGCGGCGATCGCGGCGACCGTCTACGTCTGTTATCGCTTCGCCGGAAATCTGGTCGACGGCCTCGGCAAACGCGGCACCGATGTGGTGATGCGGTTGTCGGCCTTCATCCTGTTCTGCATCGGCATCCAGATCATCTGGAACGGCTACGTCGCGCTGGTGCCGGCCGCGAACTAGGCGATCTCGCGCCATCGGCCAAACTGGCGAACACGGCCCTCTTACCATCCCCAGAGTTGCGGATTGGCAAGCCTTTTGCTTGGCAAAACAAGCGGCAATTCGCTATACGGCCTAGAGGGATGCAGTCGGTGCTGCAGCCCTGCCCGGATCGCCGCAAGCAGACCGCCTGGCGCGCCGTGGAATCAGATAAATAGTTAAAGTTTATTGGTTTTCTGAGGTTGAGGCGGGCGGCGCGGCCACCGTCAGCCGCCTCGCAGGGAAGGATCGGCACATGCGGAGCGCGTCGGGTGGCCCCCGCGTCTTGCTGAGACGGCTCCGTGAAGTCATGGCGGAGCAGGTCAGCGCTCAGGAACGCCTCGACAAGATCGTGGTGCTGATCGCCGCCAACATGGTCGCCGAGGTCTGCTCGACCTACGTGCTGCGCGTCGACAACACACTCGAACTCTACGCCACCGAAGGTCTCAATCGCGACGCCGTGCATCGCACCGTGCTGAATGCGCACGAAGGCCTCGTCGGCCTAGTGGCAAGCGAGGCTTCGCCGCTCAACCTCTCCGACGCGCAAAGCCATCCGGCCTTCTCGTTCCGTCCGGAAACCGGCGAAGAAATCTACAACTCGTTCCTCGGCGTGCCGATCCTGCGCGCCGGCAACACGCTCGGCGTGCTGGTCGTGCAGAACCGCGCGAAGCGCACCTATGTCGAGGAGGAAGTCGAGGCGCTGCAGACCACCGCGATGGTCCTGGCCGAGATGATCGCCTCCGGCGAACTCGCTGCGCTGGCGCAACCCGGCGCCGAACCGGCCGCGCGACACTCGCTGCGCAAGACCGGCGCCGTTCTCTCCGATGGCATCGCGCTGGGCCACGTCGTGCTGCACGAACCGCGCGTCGTCATCACCAACTACATCGCCGAGGACCTGCCCAAGGAAATCAAGCGGCTCGACGCCGCGCTGACCAAGCTGCGCTCCGATCTGGATCGCATGCTGGAGCGTGGCGACGTCGCCGAAAGCGGCGAACATCGCGACGTGCTGGAAGCTTATCGCATGTTCGCCAACGACCACGGCTGGTCGCACAAGCTGCACGAGGCCGTCGCTACCGGCCTGACTGCCGAAGCCGCGGTCGAACGCGTGCAGTCCGATACCCGCGCCCGCATGTTGCGCTCGACCGACCCGTATCTGCGCGACCGGCTGCACGATCTCGAAGATCTCGGCCACCGCCTGATGCGCCAGCTCGTCGGTCAGGATCATGCGCCGTCGCGCGAGCAACTGCCGGACAACGCCATCCTGATCGCCCGCGCGATGGGCCCGGCGGCGCTGCTCGACTACGACCGCAAACGGCTGCGCGGCCTGGTGCTGGAAGAAGGCACCGCCAATTCGCACGTCTCCATCGTCGCGCGCGCGCTCGGCATCGCCGCCATCGGCGAAGTGCCGAACGCGCCCGGCATCGCCGATCCGGGCGACGCCATCATCGTCGACGCGACGTCCGGCTCGATCTACATCCGCCCGTCCGCCGAAATCGAATCCGCCTACGCCGAACGGGTACGCTTCCGCGCCCGCCGACAGGCGCAGTATTCTGCGCTGCGCGACCGCCCGACCGTCACCAGGGACGGACAGCCGATCGAACTGATGCTCAACGCCGGCCTCGTCATCGACCTGCCGCATATCGAGGACACCGGCTGCGCCGGCATCGGCCTGTTCCGCACCGAGTTGCAGTTCATGGTCGGTCAGAGCCTGCCGCGCACCAGCGAGCAACTGGCGCTGTACCGTGCCGTGCTCGATGCCGCCAACGGCAAGCCGGTGACGTTCCGGACCCTCGACATTGGTGGGGACAAGGCGCTGCCCTATATGGAGACCGTGGTCGAAGAAAACCCGGCGCTGGGCTGGCGCGCGATCCGCCTCGGGCTGGATCGGCCGGGGCTGCTCCGCGGTCAGATTCGCGCGCTGCTCCGTGCAGGCGGCGGCCGCTCGCTGCGCATCATGTTCCCGATGATTTCGGAGATCGCCGAATTCGACGAGGCCAAGCTGATCGTCGAGCGCGAATTGACTTATCTGCGTCAGCACGGCCACACGCTGCCGGAGCGCGTCGATGTCGGTACCATGGTCGAGGTGCCAGCGCTGCTCTATCAGCTCGATGAGCTGCTGAAGAAGGTCGATTTCGTCTCGGTCGGCTCCAACGACCTGTTCCAGTTCCTGTTCGCAGTCGATCGCGGCAACTCGAAAGTATCGGAGCGCTTCGACACGCTGTCGGCGCCGATCCTGCGGGCGTTGCGCGATATCGCGCGCAAGGCCAACGCGGCGAAGCGAACCGCCTCGCTGTGCGGTGAAATGGCCTCGACGCCGATCGGCGCGCTGGCGTTGATCGCCATGGGTTATCGCGCGTTGTCGCTGTCGGCGACGGCGCACGGTCCGGTCAAGGCGATGATCCTCGATCTCGATGCCAAGAAGGCCGAGGCCATGCTGATGCCGCTGATCGATGCGCCGTCTGGTAGCGTTTCGATCCGCGATGCACTCAATGAGTTTGCCGCCGCCGAAGGACTGTCGTTGTAGCGACGCTTCCTTACCTGCCGCTGCCCCGTTCCCTCGCCTGTCATGATTTGAAGCGATGTCCGCCTTACCCGAAGCCAAACTCGATATCCTGCTGGCCCGTCACGCCGCGCTCGAAGCCGAATTGCTCGGCCAGGTCAGCGCCGACAATTACGTGCGCATGACGCGCGAGCTCGCCGACCTCAATCCGGTCGTCGAGGCGGTCAAGGCGTGGCGCGCCACCAGCCGCGAGATTGCCGATCTCGACGCGCTGATGGCCGATGCCGCAACCGACAGCGACATGCGGGCGATGGCCGAAGAGGAACGGCCGCTGCTCGAGGCGCGCAGCGCCGAACTGGCACAGCAAATTCGCGTCGCGCTGCTGCCCAAGGACGCCATGGACGAGCGCAACGTCATGCTCGAAATCCGCGCCGGCACCGGCGGCGACGAGGCTTCGCTGTTCGCGGGCGACCTGTTCCGGATGTACGAACGTTTCGCCGCACTGCAGGGCTGGACCGTCGAGGTGATGTCAGCCAGCGAAGGCACCATGGGCGGTTACAAGGAAATCGTCGCCGAAGTGCGGGGCCGTGGCGCCTACGCCAAACTCAAATTCGAATCCGGCGTGCATCGCGTGCAGCGCGTCCCCGATACCGAAGCCTCCGGTCGCATTCACACCTCAGCCGCGACCGTCGCGGTGTTGCCGGAAGTCGAGGATGTCGATATCGACATCAAGGAATCCGATCTGCGCATCGAAACGATGCGTGCGCAGGGCGCCGGCGGCCAGCACGTCAACAAGACCGAATCGGCGATTCGCATCACGCATATTCCGAGCGGCATCGTCGTCATGATGCAGGACAGCCGTTCGCAGCATAAGAACCGTGCCTCGGCGATGAACATCCTGCGCTCGCGCGTCTACGATGCCGAGCGGCAGCGCAAGGATGCCGAGCGTTCGGCGGATCGTCGCGGCCAGGTCGGTTCCGGCGACCGCTCCGAACGCATCCGCACCTACAACTTTCCGCAGGGCCGCGTCACCGATCACCGCATCAACCTGACGCTCTACAAGTTGCCGCAAGTGATCGCCGGCGAAGCTTTGGGCGAATTGATCGATGCGCTGACCACCGAACATCAGGCCGCGCAGCTTGCAGCGCAGGGCTCGGCGGCTTGACGGTGGACATCGCCCTCGCAGGTCTCACCATCGATACGGCGCGCCGGAATCTGACGGCGCATCTTCAAGGTGCTGCAATCGAAACGCCCGAACTCGATGCGCGGCTGATGATCGGCGCCGTGACGCGGCTCGATCTCACAGGAATGATCGCCAACGCCGAGCGACGATTGACTGCATTCGAAGCCGCGCGACTGAAGGATTTCGCCAACCGCCGCATCGGCGGCGAACCGGTCGCGCGCCTGCTCGGCCGCAAGGAATTCTGGGGGCTGGATTTCCAGCTTTCGCCGGCAACGCTGGTGCCGCGAGCCGACACGGAAACGGTTGTCGAGACCGCGCTCGATATCCTGCGTACCGCTGGCGATACGGCCCGATTGCTGCGCATTGCCGACGCCGGCACCGGCTCCGGTGCGATCCTGCTGGCGCTGCTGCATGAACTGCCCAACGCTTTCGGTATCGGCACCGATATCAGCTTCACAGCGTTACAGACCGCGCGCGCCAATGCGGCGCGATTGGGCCTCGCGGCGCGCGCGACCTTCGCAGCGAGCAACTATCTTGCGGCGTTGTCCGGGCCATTCGACCTGATCGTCTCCAATCCGCCTTACATCCGTTCGGCCGATATCACGACGCTCGCCGCCGAGGTCCGCGACCACGATCCGCACCGCGCGCTGGACGGCGGGGCGGACGGCCTCGAGGCCTATCGTGTCATCGCCCGGCAGGCCCACGACCGCCTGACGCCGGGCGGCGCGCTGGTTGTGGAGGTCGGCGACCGGCAAAGCGCCGATGTCGAACGGATCATGGCCGCAGCCGGCCTCGTGCGGCTCCGGCCGCCAAAAGCCGATCTGAGCGGTATCCTGAGGGTCGTCACGGCCAGTAAACTGCCTTCATAAAGTCCGATTGGGCCGCAAAAAAACCTCTTGGAATATCGCCCCGGAACGACTACGTTCCGGCCATAACATCGGTTCAGGGTTGCTGGCCCCGTCGATCGTCCGGGCTGCGCTCAGAGTTCTCGGTTAGGAGAGCTCGCCCGAGTGAAAGGTTCCATAAAAGGCAAGGTCATAGATAGCGCGATGGCTGAAAGAGCTGCGCTGCTGGTTGACCGCGAAGCGAACGAAAGCCTGATATTGCGCTTGAAAACTCATGCGAGAAAACCGGGCTTGCTTTCGCAAGCCGATTAATTGGGTTCAGCCGGCGGGGCGATGACGCTCGCTGGCGGTGGGGGAACGCGTCTTTGTTGAACGCGATACACGGCAAATTCGATTCGAGGCATTAGGCGATCCAGCGACGGCGCGCGCTCGGCTGCGGGCCTACCGGGCTGAAGGGCGGCCTGCAGCGGAGGGTTGCAGCCCGGACTGCCAGATATCTGGACTATGACGGCGACACATTGGGTTGGTGAAAAAGGCGAGACATGAGAAACGGTCAGAACAACAACAAGCGCATGCGTAACCGGAACAATAACAACAACAACAATAACAACCGGCGCGGCCAGAATCCCATGACTCGGGTTTTCGAGTCCAACGGGCCTGACATCAAGATCCGCGGTACTGCCTCACATGTTGCCGAGAAATACGTCCAGCTCGCCCGCGATGCCCGCAGTTCCGGCGACCCGGTCGCCGCGGAAAACTACTATCAGCACGCCGAACATTATTTCCGCCTGATCGCCGCCGCGCAGGAACAGTTCCGCCAGAACCAGCCGCAGCAGCAGCCGCGTCCCGAACTCGAAAGCATCGATGACGGCGACGATGCCGGCAGCGACTATTCGAATTTCGGCGCTGAGCCCGGCTTCGTTCCGGCGCAGCCGCAGCCCTTCGTGCCGCGTGACAATCAGCGTGACTCGCAGCGCGAGCAGCGCTTCCAGCCGCGCGATCAGGAACAGCCGCGCGAGCAGCATTATCGCGAACATCGTTCGCAACCGCAGCCGCAATTCCAGCCGCAACCGCAGCCAGTCGTCCCGGCAGGCGATGGCGGTGGCGTCGATCGGCTGCCGTCGTTCATCACCGGCCAGCAATCCCAGCCGAACGGCAACGGCTTCGAGTCGAACGTCCATCAGGGCGGCGGCGAACGCTTTCCGCCGCGCCGGCGCCGTCGCCCGCACGGGCCGCGCCCCGAAGCCGCGGCTGCGCCGAGCGAAGATTTCAGCCCCGGCAACGAATAAAGCGCATTTGTCCAGGCGATCTGCAACAGCGGGCGCCGCATGCGGTGTCCGCTGTTTTGTTTGCAAGCTGTATTGATGGCGCGCCTAGCGTTGCAGTGACGACGGCACCAGCACCGGATTGAGCGAGGGAATCAGCCGCGTGCGTTCGCGGTGAACCGGAATCCCGCGATAGACCTGCTTGGTCGCTTCCACGATATGGACGCCGGCAAACGGCAGCGACAGCGACGCGCCGACACGCTCCCATGCCATCGCCGAGCGCAGAAACCAGCCGCCACCGACCGGAGGCACGAACAGCGCCTCACCCCACGCCGTCGGCGTGAACCAGGTTTGCCGCAGCAGTTGCGTGATCTGCGAGCGCGAATACGGCCGCCCATGCCCGAACGGCGTGGCGTCGGTCCGGGTCCACACGCCGCGGCGGTTGGGGATGATCGCCAGCAAGCGTCCCGATGGAGCGAGCACGCGCCAGACCTCGCGCAACAGCGCTTCCGGATCGTCCGACATTTCCAGCGAATGCACCATGAGGATGCGATCCATCGCCGCATCCGGCAACGGCAGCGAAAGCTCATCGACCAGCGATGCCAGTGCCGGACGCGCCGTCGGCCATTTCAGCACGCCCTGTCCCGCCGGCATCATGGCGATGCAGCGCTCGGCGTCTTCACGGAACAGGCCGAGATATGGCGTCGGGTAGCCGAGCCCCAGCACGCGCTGACCTTCCGCATCGGGCCAGCAGGCATGGATGCCGCGATTGATCAATCGCCGCGCCACGACACCGAGACGCTTCGAATAGAAGTCACGCAGATCGATGACATCAATCGTCATGGCTGCTGTCTTATCATGGCGGCGCGCCGGATAGCATCCGGCTTCTGGACCAATTCTGCGTGGATCCGCCCGCGACGATGCCGTTATTTCGTCGCAGGCGCGGCTATGCTAGTTTTGACACGAGCAAAGCCGCAACGGAGACATCATGGCCGCCGAAATTCGCTTGTTCCCCTGTCTGTCGGACAATTTCGGCTACCTGATTCACGATCCGGCGAGCAAGGCGACGGCATCGATCGACGCGCCGGAGGCGGCCCCGGTGATCAAGGCCTTGCAGCGCGAGGGCTGGCACCTCACCGATATTCTCGTCACCCATCACCATGCCGACCACGTCGGCGGCATTGCCGAGCTGAAACAGAAATACGATTGCCGCGTCGTCGCACCGCACGACAAGGCGGCAGCGATTCCGCTCGTCGACGAGCGCGTCAAGGAAGGCGATACGGTGATGGTCGGCACGCTGTCGGCGCGCGTGCTGGAGACGCCGGGCCACACGCTCGATCATGTCAGCTACGTGTTCGATTCCGAGCGCGCGCTGTTCGCCGCCGACACGCTGTTCTCGGTCGGTTGCGGACGTGTCTTTGAGGGCACCTATCCAATGATGTGGGACTCGCTGAAGAAGCTGCGCGCCCTGCCCGACGACACGCGGCTTTATTGTGGCCATGAATACACAGCGGCCAACGTCAAGTTTGCCTTGACCATCGAACCGAACAATCCGGCACTGAAGGCTCGCGCGGCCGAAGTGGCGCGGCTGCGGGCCGAAAACAAGCCGACCATCCCGACGCTGATCGGCGACGAGAAGCGGTCCAATGTTTTTCTGCGCGCCGACGATGCCGACGTTGCTGCCGCCCTGCACATGAAGGGCATGACCGCCGCCGACGTATTCGGGGAATTGCGCGAGCGCAAGAACAAATCCTGATGGCCGCCACGACACGCCTCTCCGCCGCTGACATCATCGCACATCTCGAGCTGAGGCCGCATCCCGAGGGAGGCCACTTCCGCGAAACGTTTCGCGATTCCCGCCGCGATGCCAACGGCCGCGCCGCATCGACGGCAATCTATTTCCTGCTGGCGCGCGGCGAGCGCTCTCACTGGCATCGCATCGACGCGGTGGAGACGTGGCACTATTACGCCGGCGATGCATTGACACTGCAGATATCGGACGACGCCGGAACGCGGTCGATGCGTCTCGGACCTCACATCGCACAGGGTGAAACGCCGCAGGCCATCGTGCCCGCGCATGCATGGCAGGCGGCGACGAGCAGCGGGGATTGGACTCTCGTCGGCTGCACCGTGGCGCCCGGGTTCGAATTCGCACATTTCGAACTGGCGCCGCACGACTGGCAACCGCAACGCTAGCGGTTGGCGCGGAACAGATCCTTCGCGGCAATTAGGCCCCCGCCTGCGATCATCAGTGCCGCCAACGCAATCGTCGCGGTGGCTTGCGCAAAGCCCGCGACGATCAGGAACGCTGTCGACAGCAATGGCGTGGCATAGGACGCCGCGCCCAGCACGCGGATATCGCCGCGCTTCATGCCAATGTCCCACGCATAGAACGCAGCGCCGACCGGTCCGAGGCCAAGCGCAACGATGCCGAGCCATTGCAACGGCGTTTCCGGCCACACCGTTGTCTCAACGGCCAAATGTACCAGCGCCGCCAGCACTGCCGTCGCCAGACAGAAGCCGGCGACCGCGTCGGTCGGCACCGCTTTGAGCCTGCGCGACAGCACCGAATACGCCGCCCACACGAAGGCAGCGACGAATGCCGCGATAAAGCCGGGAATCTGCGCTGCCTCGTATTGCGCGCCCGTACTCCCCGCGAACAGCAACACGGTACCGATCAATCCCAGCAATGCGCCAATGACGTGATGCAACGCCAGCCGCTCACCCGGCAGCAGCGAGGAAAATACGACGATCAACAGCGGCCAAAGATAATTTAGCAGTCCCGCTTCCGCCGGCGGCGCCAGCCGCAACGCCAGGAAGTACAGCGCGTGATAGCCGAACAGGCCGCCGACGCCGACAGCCCATGCCGCCAGCGGCTGACGCAACGCGGCCACCGCACCGGATCGCAGCAGCCAGCTCGCGCACCCGACCAGACCGCCGATCGAAAAGGTCATGGCCGCGAGCTGAAAAGCGGGAATGCGGCCGGTCGCGACCGTCAGCACCGCAAGCAACGACCACATGACGATGGCAGTCAGTCCGATCAATGTGGCCGTACGCGAGGTCATGGTGGCGTCATTGCGCGTTGAACAAGGCAATCCGAAAGATGGGATTTATACAGGATTGCTTCGTCGCACGTGCGCCTCGCGACAATGCGGCATCACACCATGTATTGACCGCCGTTGATCGACAGCGTCGAGCCGGTGATCGCGCCGGCCTCGTCGGCAGCGAGAAACACCACCGCGCGGGCGATTTCCTCGGGCTCGCCAAGTCGATTGATTGGGATCAACGGCAGGATGCTCTTCTCCAAAACCTCTTTCGGCACCGCCTGCACCATTTCGGTGTTGATGTAGCCCGGGCAGATGACGTTGACGGTAATGCCGCCCTTGGCGTTCTCTAGCGCCAGCGCTTTGGTGAAACCGATGTCGCCGGCCTTCGCCGCCGAATAATTGACCTGACCGAACTGACCCTTCTGGCCGTTAATCGACGAGATGTTGATGATGCGGCCGAACTTGCGCTGGCGCATGCCTTCGATCACCGGACGCGTCATGTTGAACAGCGAACCGAGATTGGTGTTGATCACCGTGGACCACTGCTCCAGCGTCATCTTGTGGAAGGCGCCATCCTTGGTGATGCCCGCGTTGTTGACGAGGATTTCGACGGGACCAAGTTCGGCTTCGACTTTCTTGATGCCCTCGCTGCAAGCCTCGAACGAACTGACGTCCCATTTAAACACCGGAATACCGGTCTCGGCTTTGAACTTCTCGGCGGCCGAATCGTTGCCCGCATAGCTGGCGGCAACCTTGTAACCCGCAGCCTTCAACGCCTTGCTGATCGCAGCGCCAATACCTCTCGTCCCCCCAGTAACCAGTGCAACTCGTGCCATGTTATCCTCCACGTCATCTTTTTAAGCCACCGATAGGCCGCCGGCGGTTTCGCGATCTTCACGATAAAAAATGCCCGGCGCAAGGCCGGGCATCAATCTATTCGGTCGAAGCTGCAACGTGATGACCATTATCCCACCATCACGTCAGACCACGTGACGGCGCGCTCAGTCGCGCGCGAGGCACATCGCGATGCCCATGCCGCCGCCGATACACAGCGTGGCGAGGCCCTTCTTGGCATCGCGCTTCTGCATTTCGTGCAGCAAGGTCACCAGCACGCGCGCGCCGGATGCACCGATCGGATGACCGATGGCGATGGCGCCGCCGTTGACATTGACCTTCGACGTATCCCAGCCGAGATCCTTGTTGACGGCGCAGGCTTGCGCCGCGAAGGCTTCGTTGGCTTCGATCAAATCGAGATCGTTGATGCTCCAGCCGGCTTTCTTGAGCGCCGCACGCGAGGCCGGGATCGGCCCGGTGCCCATGATCTTCGGATCGACGCCGGCCTGACCCCACGACACGATTCGCGCCAGCGGCGTCTTGCCTTCCTTGGCAGCCTGCTTCGCCGTCATCAGCACGACGGCGGCGGCGCCGTCGTTGATGCCGGACGCACTGCCTGCGGTCACCGTGCCGTCCTTCTCGAAGGCCGGCCGCAGCTTAGCCATGGCGTCGATCGTCGCGCCGTGACGCGGATACTCGTCGGCATCCACCACGGTGTCGCCCTTGCGGCCCTTGATGGTAACCGGCACGATCTCATCCTTGAACTTGCCGGCTTTCTGCGCGGCCTCGGCCTTGTTCTGCGAGGCGACCGCGAACTCATCCTGCTGCTGCCGGGTGATTTGATACTGCCGCGCCACGTTCTCGGCGGTGTTGCCCATGTGATAGCCGTTGAAGGCATCCCACAAGCCGTCCTTGATCATGGTGTCGACGAACTCGAGCGCCCCCATCTTGACCCCGCCGCGCAGATATTGCGCGTGCGGCGCCATGCTCATGGATTCCTGACCACCGGCAACGACGATATCGGAGTCGCCATTGAGCAGCGCCTGATAGCCGAGCGCCACCGAGCGCAGGCCCGAGCCGCACAACTGGTTGACACCCCACGCCGGGCTCTCGACCGGAATGCCGGCGGAAATCGACGCCTGCCGAGCCGGATTCTGGCCCTGCGCCGCGGTCAGGATCTGGCCCATGATGACCTCGGAAACGCGACCCGGCTCGATACCCGCGCGTTCCAGCGCGGCCTTGATGGCGACTGCGCCCAGATCGTGCGCGGGCACGGTGGCGAAGGCGCCGTTGAAGCTTCCGACCGGGGTACGGGCGGCACTGACGATGACGACATCGTCTGACATGGAAATCTCCTGGGCTTGAGGTCTGGGGTGCTTAAGTTTCAGTAAATTCAGCGTTTTGGCACGGGCTTCGCCGGTGCGGCGGTGCTCTGTCGCAGAGCATCCTGTTAACCTAGACCAAACGTGTCAATTGGCCTGATGCAGAAAGTCGCTGCCGCACTGCATCGATTGCTGCAGTTTGCTGCGCTATCGACCGCAGCATTTGCGATGAGCATCAACCCCTCCCACGACTACCGATCGCTATCGGCTTGTTTGCGCAACGGGTTTTTGACAGCCCCGCCAGCGGGTGGGATGCTGGCGGGACCGCCGGCGGCCAACATTTTTGCTGCACAAAACGGTAGCGGAACGCGGCTTAACATGCTTACTTTGTTGCATCGCGCTATTCCTGCCCGCCCTTGGTGCAGTCGGCGGGCTCCTAATCCTCGGTCAATGTGAGAGCTTATGGCGAAAACAGACCAACCCACCACAATCAAGAAATACGCCAATCGGCGGCTCTATAATACCGGCACGAGCACCTATGTGACGCTCGAGGATCTCGCCGCGATGGTCAAGAATGGCGAGGATTTTCTCGTCTACGACGCCAAGACCGGCGACGACATTACTCGATCGGTCCTCGCCCAGATCATCTTCGAGCAGGAGAACAAGGCCGGTCAGAATCTGCTGCCGACCACGTTCCTGCGACAGTTGATCCGCTTCTACGGCGACAGCATGCAGATGGTCGTGCCGCGATATCTCGAGCAGTCGATCGACATGCTCACGCGCGAGCAGGAAAAATTCCGCAAGCAGATGGCGTCGACCTTCAGCGGCAGCCCGTTCGCGCCGCTCGAGGAGCACGTCCGCCGCAACATGGAATTGTTCGAGCGCACGTTCTCGATGTTCAAGCCGTTCGTGCCGACGCGCCCGAGCAGCTCCCAGTCAGAACCCGAGCCCGAGCCTGCTCCGGAGAAGTCCGACAACATCGACGATCTGCGCAAGCAGATGCGCGACATGCAGGAACGTCTCGAGCGCATGTCGTCGGACGCCAAGAAGGACGAATGATCGCGCGCCGGCCGCGTTAGCTCACGGCCGGCAATGTCATGCCGCCGGCAACCCACGGCCGGGCCGACGACGCCAGGCCGATCAGGTGGCCCTGGATGTAATCGCAGCCCCACGCCGACAACAGTCGGGCGGATTCTTCGTTCTGCACCCATTCGGCGACGGTCTTGATTTCGAGACGCCGCGCCAGATCGATCAGCGTCTGCACAAACGCACGATCGTCGCTCGACGTCGCGATGTTCTGCACGAACGCGCCATCGATCTTGACGATATCGACCCCGAGCTTGCGCAGGTTGCGGAATGAGGTGTAGCCGGCACCGAAATCGTCGATCGCGATCCGGCAGCCGAAATTCTTCAGGCGCGAAACGAAACCCCGCACATCGTCCAGATCCTGGATCGCAACCGTTTCGGTGATTTCGACAATCAGGCGTTCAGCTACACCGGGATTGGCGCGCAACAGTGAATCGATGCTCGCCCACCAATCCGGATCCATGGTCGTTTCGGGCGAAATATTCAGGCTGAGCTGGACGTTGGGTTCCGCGGCCAGTTCGGCCACGACGAGTTCGAGCACCCGATGGTCGACCAGCCGGATCAGGCCCAGCTTTTCGGCGACCGGCACGATATCCGGCGGCAGCAGAAAACGGCCGTCATCCTGCTTCATGCGCACCAGCGCTTCGTAAAACTCGGTGTGATCGCGCGCGCGTGCGGCAACCACCGGCTCGAACGCCATCACGATGCGGCGTTCGTTGAGCGCCGTGACGATCTCGTCGGTGACGCGAATATTGAGCCGGCGTTGCGCGTCGCGTTCGACATTGGGCAGCCACATCGAGAACGATCCGACGCGGCGGCTCTTGCTCAGTTCGAGCGCTTCCTGCGCGCGATTGATGGCGTCCTCGAGATTGCGCGCATAACGCGGTGCGCTGACCGCGCCGATCGACGCGGTGATCGCCACCGGTCCCGATCGGGTCGGCACCACATCGTCGCGAACGCAGGCCAGAAAACGTTCAGCGGCAACATGCATATCGTCGACGCTGCAATTTTTCAGGATCAGGCCGAACTTGTTTCCGGAGAATCGCCCGAGCACATCCCCGCCGCGCAACCGCTCGCGCAGCCTGTGGGCAATCTCGCAAATCACCTCGTCGGCGACATCGAAACCGAACGCGTCGTTGATCCGCGCCAGATGATCGATACCGATCACCATGAAAGCAAATGACGAACGGAATCGCGTCGCTTCCTCGAACGCTTCGGCCAGCGAGGCGAGCAGATGGCTTCGATTGAGTTCACCGGTCAACGGATCGTGCTGCACCAGCCGGAGCAGCTGCACTTCATGGGCGTGGCGCTCGTTGTCGATACGGACGATGCCCTGTACGCGCGCCGGCTTGCCGTTCGCATCGGCATACCAGCGTCCGTTTTCCTCGATCCAGACGATCTCGGCCGAGGTTGTCGCGCGAATGCCGTACTCGATACGATACGGAACGCCGCTACCCTCATCGGCTGCCGTCGCCGTCATCAAGGTATCGGTACGAATCGAGCGCACCGGCTCGATCAGATTGGCAAAGGCTGCGCCACTGGCCAGCGCCGAGGCCGGAATGTCGCGAAAAACCGAAACATTATGATCGGTCCAGACCATCGCATCGCTGGCGATATCCCAGACAAATGCCGCCTGATCGAGCGAGGTGAGGATCGCCGCGACTCGCGACTCGATCGAAGACGACCCGTTCACGTCCACACCGTCACTGGACCGGCGCGCTTCCGCTCCCGGGGCACGGCTGGAGCCGTCCGGGCCGGATGCCAATCTGCCGGTCGAGAGCGTGACTGGATTCAATGTCGCCTCATTCTGGGACGTGCGGAGTGATTCCCGTGGAAAGCTTAGGACTACCTCCGGTTCCAAGGCTAGACGAACTTGTTAAATAATTCGAAAAACAACAGCATCGGCCGGTCCCGGTTGCGCGGCACAGACCTTGCGAGGCAACGGTGGAAACCGTTGCCATGTCCTAAATTGGCACAGCTTGAGAGGGTCGGAAGCGCATGCGTGCCATTGGTATCGGACTCGGGCCGATCGTGCTCCCGCGCGAAGCCCGCCCCTCGGCGCAAGCGGCGGACGTAAGTGCCGCACCGCGCGAAAACACGGCGCTGGTCGCGGTGGCCCCGGTCGCGCCGCGGCAGGCAATCTCGTCGTCGCAACGTCCTGACGCGCCGTTTGTCGCGCAACTGATCGCAACGGCTGAACGCATGGCGGAGACACGGACCTTGCGCCGCGCCAGCGAGGCCGATGCGCAAGCGGCGTATCATTCGGTGACCATACGGCCCAGCCTCGCCGGTACGCGAGTCTCACGACATAGCTAGGCGATCTTCAGCGCGACGGTGTGTCGGTCGCAGGCCGCGGCTCGCTGGCCGTTTGCGCATCAGGTGCTGCATTTGACACTGCATCGTTGGCGGCGGGAGCCGGCGTGACGATGACCGCGTCGGCCGGCACCGTCGTGACCGGCGGCGATGACGGCTGCGGTGCAGCCGCGGGTGCTGGTATAGGCGCTTCGACGCGTGGCTCCTGCCGCACAGGCTCGCTGGCGAGCGGTGTGGAAATGGGCGCAGGGACAGGCGCGGGAACAGGTGCGGGCGACGCGGCAACACGCTTGGCACGCCGTGTGCGCAACGCAATTCCGGAGATGAAATCAACCAGGGCCAGCGCAGTGAGCAGGAAGTAGACCGAGTTGCCGAACTGCGGCAGCAGAACGAACTCGGCGGCGGCACCGCCGAAGATCAACAGCGACAACAGATGATCGGTGAAGTATTTGCCGCCCGGCCGCGCGCCCTTGATGACCTCGAACAACAACAACAGGATGCCGGTTGCGATCAATAAATCGCCGACCGTAACCGCCCAGGCTACACCGGACATCAACGTCAAGCTGAACACCGGCGCGGCGAATGATACGCCCGGCATCAGGAAGACCATGATGTTGAAGATCGCGAGCGGTATCAGCAGCAGCGGGAAACCGACCATGGACATCGGCGAGACCCCTTACGCAGGCGGGCATTCAATTCGATACGAACTGAATCCCGACATGCCCGCGAGAATGCACCATTCCCGCAGCGAGAGCGAATCCGGTGACGAACAGCCTATCGTCGAACCATCCGGCTTGGCGTGATCGGCGGGCGCGCAATCGCCGCCTCTGACATGTCGGCATCAAACAGCCGGGCCGCGACGGGCGGCCCGGGATGGCAGCCGATCAGGATTCTTTCTTGGCCTTGAGAATCTGGCGGCCCTTGTACATGCCGGTCTTCAGATCGACATGGTGCGGACGGCGCAGTTCGCCGGAATCCTTGTCCTCGACATAGGTCGGGGTCTTGAGCGCATCGGCGGAGCGACGCATGCCACGCCGCGAGGGCGAAGTTTTTCTTCTCGGAACGGCCATCGTAAAAGTCCTTGCAAGGTCTCGTCTTAAGGCAACGCCTGATCGGGGCGGCCCGTGGCTTCGCGGATGCGAAAATGCGATTAAGGCCGCGCTTATAGCGGAAGGCGCGACCCAAAGCTAGGGTCGGGACCGGGCAAAATCGTGCCGAAATGGCTCAAATTGGCCGCTTTTCCGCCCAGCAGCGCTGCAATTCGGCGGCCCGGGCGCGCACCACATAGGTCGCAGCCAGCCGCCGGACCCCCAGTCCGGGCTTGCGGGCGCTGCGAATATACGGATTGGGCAGGATCGCCGCCAATAATGCGGCCTCGTGGGGCGACATTTCCGCCGCCGACCGGCCAAACGCGTATCCCGCCCCGGCATTCGCGCCGAATTGGCCGGAAGGGCCCCATTCGGCAATGTTCAGGTAAAGTTCCAGCACCCGCTGCTTGGACAGCACCAGATCGATCCAGAGCGCCAAGGGGAGTTCCAGCGCCTTGCGCACCACGCTGCGGCCGGGCCACAGAAACAGGTTCTTGGCCACCTGCTGGGTGATGGTCGAGCCGCCGCGGCTGACATCGCCGTCTTCGGCGTCGGCAATAACATCCCTCACCGCATCCCAGTCGACGCCGTGATGGCTGCAAAACCGGGCGTCTTCGGAGGCCACGACGGTGCGCGGCAATGCCGGCGCGATATCCTTGAAATCGACCCATTGCCGCGTGACTGGCGCGCCGGTGAGCCAGCGCCACAGCATGAGCGTCGAGACCGGTCGCCCGTTGCTGTACAGCAGCGTCAGGACATAAGGCAGCGCCAGTACCAGCAGCGCAACCACGATCAGCGTACGGATCAGCTTCCGCATCAGCCACGGAAACCTGCAATAGCGGCCGGACGCGACTCACCGTGATGCCGTGCGGCGAGACGACCGGGGCCGGACATTCGCATCTCCTTGCAATTAACTGCCGTGACTGAGAAATCACGCGCCGCTCGCCGGCGGAATTGACGAAATCGGAGCCATGCTATCAATGTCGCCGCAAGATTATCTGGAGCCTCTCTAAATGACTACCGGAACGTCACCCCAGGATTTTGCCAAGCGGCTCGACAAGACCGCGGAAGACACCGAAGCCCTGCTCGCAAGCCTGCTGTCCGATACGTTGCTGCCTGACGAAATCGCCCGGCCGCGCCGCGTCATGGAGGCGATGCGGTATTCAAGTCTTGGTGGCGGCAAGCGGCTGCGGCCCTTTCTGGTCGTCGAGAGTTCCACCGTGTTCGGCGTCGCGCGCGAGGCCGCGCTGCTGGCTGGCGCCGCGCTCGAATGCATTCACTGCTATTCGCTGATCCACGACGACCTGCCGGCCATGGACAACAGCGAGCTGCGCCGCGGCCGCCCGACGCTGCACAAGAAATACGACGACGCCACCGCGATCCTTGCCGGCGACGGCCTGCTGACGCTGGCGTTCGACATCATCACCCGCGACGAGATCCACAGCGATCCCACGGTGCGGCTGCTGCTGACGCGGGCGCTGGCGCGCGCCTCCGGTATCGGCGGCATGGTCGGCGGCCAGATGCTCGACCTCGCAGGCGAAGGCCGTTTCGGCGACCGCGAACCGGTCGATGTCGCACGGCTGCAACAAATGAAGACCGGCGCGCTGTTGCGCTACGGCTGCATCGCCGGCGCCATTCTCGGCCAGGCCACCACGCAGGAATATCAGGCGCTCGACGACTACGGCCGCGCGCTGGGTGAAGCCTTCCAGATCGCCGACGATCTGCTCGACGTCGAAGGCGATGCGGCCGCGCTCGGCAAGCAAACGGGTCAGGACGCCGCTCTGGGCAAGACCACTTTCGTCACGCAACTTGGCATCGCCGGCGCCAAGCAACGCGTCAGCGATTTGCTCGGCAAAGCGGACGCCGCGCTTTCGATCTTCGGAGCGCGCGGCGACGTACTGCGCGCCGCGGCGCGTTTCGTCGCCGAACGCAAGAACTGACCACCGATGCCCGGCAAGGATGACCCGGATCAACGCCTTGCCCGCTTCAACCGCCTGCCGCGGGCCGCGCGCATCGTCTATGCACGCCCGCGCACGTTCCTTTCGGCCGCGATCGGTGTGGTGGCCTTCCTGCTGCTGCCAGCCTCGTTGCGGCTGGTCACGCGGCAACTGATCGGCTGGGACGTCTTCATCGGGTTCTACCTTGCGCTGGCCTATACGATGATGTTTCGCAGCGGCGTCACTCACATCCGCCGCAACGCCGCGATGCAGGATGACGGCCGCTTTCTGATCCTGCTGGTGACGGCACTGGGCGCCTTCGCCAGCATCGCGGCCATCGTCTTCGAACTTGGCGCCGCGCATCGCGGCGGCCCCGAATTGATCCTGGCGACGGTGACCATCGCTCTGTCATGGGCCATGGTGCACACCACCTTCGCGCTGCATTACGCGCACGACTATTATCGTGGCGCCCAGCCCGGCGGGCTGGCATTTCCCGGCGCGGATGCAAAAGGCGAAGAGCCGGACTATTGGGATTTCGTCTACTTCTCATTCGTGATCGGCATGACGGCGCAGGTGTCCGACGTCGGCGTGACCGACAAGACGATCCGCCGCACCGCCACCGCCCACGGCATCATCTCTTTCATCTTCAACACTGCGCTGCTGGCGCTGATGGTCAACATCGCCGCCAGCGCCATCTGATGGCCGCTTGCAGCCACGCAATCATGGCGGTAGTTGAATCCGGCAAAACCACATAAGCTTCGCGACAGTCGCTTTACGCTCAGGAGGCCGATCTTGACTTATGACCGCTCCACCGTCGATGCCGTGATCCAGCACTATTTCGATGGGCTTTACGAAGGCAACGCCGATCAGCTCGAAGCCATTTTCCACCCCACGGCGGATTTACGCTGGCTGGACAAGGGCGACCTGAAGATCCTGACCGTGCCGGACTGGATGGCGCTGGTGCGGAAGCGCCCCTCTGCCAAGGCCGAAGGCAAGCCGCGCAACGATTTCATCGTCACCATCGACCGCTCGGACGAAAACACCGCCTTCATCAAGGTGAAGTGCCAGTTGCCGCCGCGTTATTTCACCGACTATCTGATAGCAATGAAGCTCGCCGACGGTTGGCGCATCGTGTCGAAGTCCTATCGCTACGATCTGGTCGAATAACGCACCCATCATGATTGGAATGGGCGCTGCGGCTCGACGCCGCGTCCATGACATTTGAAGCCGCAATGGTTACGTCGTTCCTGACCTTCCTGCTGATCCTGACCGTGCTCGCAGCCTCGGCGACGCTGGCGCGCAAGCTGACGATTGCGCCGGCCATTGTCTTTCTGGTGGTAGGCATCGTCATCGCGTTCCTGCCCGGCTTCCCGCGTATCGAGATGAAGCCGGAAGGCGTGCTGCTGCTGGTGTTGCCGCCGTTGATCTACTCCGCCGGCGTGGCGATGAGCTGGCGCGAATTCAAACACAACCTGCGGCCCATCGCGCTGCTGGCCATCGGCTGCGTGATTTTCACCACGGTGCTGGTCGCCGCTGCGGCGCATTGGCTGCTCGGCATGCCCTGGAGTGTCGGCTTCGTGCTCGGGGCCATCGTCTCGCCGCCGGACGTCGTCGCGCCGCTGGCGATTGCGCGACGCCTGAAGCTGCCGCATCGCATTCTCGTGATTCTCGAAGGCGAAGGACTCGCCAACGACGCCACCGCACTGATCCTCTATCGCTTTGCGGTGCTGGCGGTGAGTACCGGCAGCTTTTCGCTGCCGGTTGCGACGGAAACCTTTGCCGCCATCCTGCTCGGCGAGGTGCTGTTCGGCGTCGCCGTCGGCTGGCTCAGCCTGCGGCTGCGCAAATGGGCTCACGACCCGCGCATCGAGATCTCTCTGTCGCTGCTGACGCCCTACCTCGCCTTCTGGGTGCCGGAGCACCTTGGGGGATCGGGCGTCTTGGCAACTGTCGTCACCGGACTCTATGTGAGCTGGAACGGCCCGTTGCTGATTTCCTCCGCGACACGTCTGCAAGGCATTTTCTTCTGGGACTTCGTGATCTGGCTGATCGAGGGCGTGCTGTTCCTCACCATCGGCTTTCAACTGCGGCTATTGCTGGAAAAGGCCCACGCCTGGCCGATGGATCAGATCATCATCGCCATCGCTATCACCTCGGCCATCGTCATCATCGCCCGCTTTCTTTGGGTCATTCCCGGCACCTATCTGCAACGGCTGTTGAACAGGCGGCACCTTGCGCACGATCCCGTGCTGCCATGGCACGCGGTGGTGGTGATCGGCTTCACCGGCATTCGCGGCGTCGTCTCGCTGGCGGTGGCGCTGGCGTTGCCGCTGACTCTGCCGAACGGCCAGGAATTTCCTTATCGCGACCTGATCCTGTTCGTGTCGTTCGGCGTCATCTTCGTCACGCTGGTAGGCATCGGACTCACCTTGCCGCTCGTGGTGAAGGGGCTCGGCCTGTCGCATCACGGCCAGACCGAAGCCATCGCCGAGCGTGAAGCCGAAATCGCCGCCCGGCGCGAAATCCTGCAATCGGCGCGTGGCTCGCTCAACCGAATCATCGCCGAGCGCAACCTGCCGGAAAGCCTGGCGCGATTCCTCGAAGCCCGCCACGAGACGCGGATGCGCGCGCTGCCGGACCCGCCCACCGAAGACGGACAGCCGACACCGGCAACACGCGGCGCCGGGCTGGTGCGCGAGATCATCACGATCGAACGCACGCTGCTGCACAAATTACTGCGCGACGGCAAGATCACCGACGAAACGCGTCGTCGAATCGAACGCGACCTCGACCTCGAAGAGGCCGCGGTCGACAATCGTGAGAAGAATGCGCCGCTATGAAGCGCGCGGCTTATTCGGCGGCGCTGACGTTGCCGGCGCCGTAGCGCTGATCGATATAGTCGATCACCAGCGCCTTGAAGTCGGCGGCGATGGTCGGCCCGCGCAAGGTGCGGAATTTCTTGCCATCGACGAATACCGGCGCCGACGGCGCCTCGCCGGTACCCGGCAGCGAGATGCCGATATCGGCGTGCTTGGATTCGCCGGGACCGTTGACGATGCAGCCCATCACCGCGACGTTGAGACCTTCGACGCCGGGATAGCGAGTCTTCCACGCCGGCATCTCATCGCGGATGAAATCCTGAATGCTGCGCGCCAGTTCCTGGAACGTGGTCGACGTGGTGCGGCCGCAACCCGGACAGGCCGCGACCAGCGGCACGAAGGTGCGGAAGCCCATCGTCTGCAACAGCTCTTGCGCCACCTGCACTTCGCGGGTGCGGTCGCCGCCGGGCTCCGGCGTCAGCGAAATGCGGATGGTGTCGCCGATGCCATCCTGCAGCAGGATGCCAAGCGCGGCCGAAGACGCGACGATGCCCTTCGAGCCCATGCCGGCTTCGGTCAGCCCAAGGTGGATGGCGTAGTCGGAGCGCGCGGCCAGATCGCGATAGACTGCGATCAGATCCTGCACCGCCGAGACCTTGGCCGACAGGATGATGCGGTTTTTCGGCAGGCCAATTTCTTCGGCGCGTTCGGCCGAGGTCAACGCCGACTGCACCATGGCTTCGCGCATCACCGCGCGCGCGTCGCGCGGGTTCGGCAGCTTGGCGTTCTCTTCCATCAGGTGGGTCAGCAATTCCTGATCGAGCGATCCCCAGTTGGCGCCGATACGAACCGGCTTACCGTATTTGATGGCGAATTCGACGATATCGGTGAACTGCTTGTCGCGCTTGTCCTTGAAGCCGACATTGCCCGGATTGATGCGGTACTTGTCGAGCGCCTCGGCGCAGGCCGGATGGTCGGCCAACAGCTTGTGACCGATATAATGGAAATCGCCCACCAGCGGCACCGTGACGCCGCGCTTGCGGAGGCCGTCGCGAATATGCGGAACCGCGGCTGCGGCCTCGTCGCGATCGACGGTAATGCGGACCAGTTCCGACCCGGCACGGGCCAGCGCAGCGACCTGCTCGACGGTAGCCGCTACATCGGCGGTGTCGGTATTGGTCATCGACTGCACGACGATCGGTGCGCCGCCGCCGACGGCGACGTTGCCCACCTTGACCTGGGTGGTGGTGTGGCGGGGTTTCGGCCCGGCAATGTCGATCTGGGAAGGCTTTTCGAGCTTGTTCATGAGGTCTCAAGTATCAGGTTTTGGGCCGTTTCAGCAATGGATCAGTCGTCTCTGGAGCCGGGCGGTTCACGAGGTAGAGCCCGGCGGTGACCAGAATGGCCGCGACGCCAAACGCGGCGGTCAGTGGTTCGTTGAGGATGAAATAGCCGGCGGCGACGCCAAATAAAGGGGTAAAAAAGGTAAATGCCGATAATTTGCTCGCCGAATAGGTCTTAATCATCATGAACCATAACAGGAATGTGGCGCCGACCACCCACACCACCTGGTAGACCATGAGGGAAATGGCCAAGGTTCCCGGGAACCGGGTCATGCTTTCGCCGCCCAGCAACGCTGCCAGCCCGAGAACCGGCGCGGAGACGACCAGCTGGTAGGCAAGTCCCTTTTCCGCCGGGACCGCGCGCAACCGGCTGACCTTGATGATCAGCGTCGTCGCCGCCCAGAGACTCCCGGCCCCGATCATCATGAGATCGCCCAGCAGGACCTTGGCATCGACATTTGGCTGGGGCACGCCCATCGCGAGCGCCACGCCGACGAATGACAACGCGAGGCCTACCCACTGCAGACGGCTCAACCGTTCGCCGAGAAAACGGTAGGAGCCCAGCGCGACGAAGAATGGTGAGGTGTAGAGAAACACCACCGCACGCGATGCCGTGGTCCACACCAGGCCGCAATACAGGAAAATGAACTCAATACCGAACAGCACACCGGCAAACAGCCCGGCTGCCAGGGTGCCATCGCGCATCAGCAGGGGCACGCGCCGCCATCGCGCCACCAGCAAGATGATGATCAGCCCGCCGAATGAGCGCAGCCCCGCTTGCGTGAGCGGCGGGATATCGGGCAGCACCAACTTGACGGCAACCTGATTGAAACCCCAGGTCAGGCAAAGCAGCAGCACGAGAGCGATGGCTGACGCATTGAGCGGGCGTTCGGTGGAGGACGACGGAGGGCTTTTCATTGCGTCAGTTCATTCCCGCGAAGGGTACTGCTTCTTCATTTCCGGCGTAAACGATGCCGGTTGTCATGTGCTGAAAGCGAATCCCCTGCGATTTAATCGGTCGCATGGCAATGCGCGCAAGTCCCGGTGATTTCAACCACCGAAAGCTTCGGCGTAAAGCCTGTCATTCGCACCGCATCGTTGAGGCTCTGTGTGGCCGGTGCGGCGGCAATCTCGCCGACCGAACCGCAATGCTCGCAGATCAGGAAGGCCACCATCGAAGCCGCGTCGTGATCGTGCGCGCAGGCCAGAAACGCGTTGCGACTCTCGATGCGATGCACGAGGCCGTTCTCGATCAGAAAATCCAGCGCGCGATACACCGTGATCGGTGCCGGCCGCGCCATATGCTCGGCCAGCGCATCGATCACCTCATATGCGCCCAACGGGCGATGGCTCGATAGCAAGGCCTGCAGAACCTGGCGCCGGATCGGCGTGAACTTCTGCTTGCGCTCGCGGCACACCTTCTCGGCATGCGTCATCGCATCCGTCGTGCAGCGGCCGTGATCGTGATTCGGCGCGGGAAATGCAGGCTTCGTGGCAGTCATGAACCGAGATGTACCTTGATTGGGCCGAGTATGCCGCTGTTTTCAGCACCCGGTGTGATCTTAAATCGTCATCGGCATGAAATTTTTGCAATGCAAAATGATCTATTGCAATGCAACATAAACACCCCAAATGCGTTCAACCATCCGCGGATCAAGCGTCGGTTCCCGACTGGAGGGCTCGCGCGAAAACTGATCAACGGTGCAACCAGGAGAGATGCATTTGGCAAGCACCCTCAAATCCTATCTCGACGGCATCGCCAACTGGAATGTGTCCGGTTTTGCCAAGCAACGCGCCAGCGGCACCAAGAAGATCAATCTCGCATTACAAGGCGGCGGCGCCCACGGAGCCTTTACATGGGGCGTACTGGATCATTTGCTAGCCGACGAACGCCTGGAGATCGTCGGCATCTCCGGCGCCTCGGCCGGAGCGATCAACGCGGTGATGGTCGCCGATGGTCTGGCGCGCGGCGGCCGCGATGAAGCACGCCGGCGACTCGCCGACTTCTGGCGTGCCGCCAGCGCCGGCGGCGACTTGCCGCCGGTGCAACGCGCCGTCGCCGATCGATTGTTCTCGCTGATGCCGTTCGCCGCGACGCCGCTGCAAAACTGGTTCGAGGCGATGTCGCATTATTTTTCTCCGTACGAACTCAACCCGCTCAACATCAATCCGCTGCAAGACCTCATCGCGCGGTTTGTCGATTTCGACGCGGTGCGCGCCAGCGACCTGGCGCTGTTCGTCGCGGCGACCAACGTTCACACCGGACGTCTGCGTATCTTTTCACGCGATGCGATCTCGGCGGAAGCGGTCATGGCGTCCGCGGCCCTGCCCTTCCTGTTTCGCGCTGTCGAGATCGACGGCATTCCCTATTGGGATGGCGGCTACATGGGCAATCCTGCGATCTTTCCATTCCTGCAAGGCACCGAGGCCGACGACGTGCTGGTGGTACAAATCAATCCGGTGTCGCGATCCACGACGCCGCGCACGTCGTCTGAGATCATCAATCGCCTGAACGAGATCACCTTCAACTCAGCCTTGATCTCGGAACTGCGGGCGATGGATTTCGCCAATCAGCTGATCGACGACGGCCGCCTGTCGCGCCACGCCGGCCGCAATCAGTATCGCAAGCTGCATATCCATCGCATTCATCTCGGCGGCCTCGGCACGCGGTTGACCGCCTCGAGCAAAATGAAGACCGATTTCGATTTCTTCGCGCTGCTGCATCGCGCCGGCCAGCGCGCCGCGCACCGGTTCCTCGACCGGCATTTCGACGCCATCGGCCAGCAGAGCACGCTCGACCTCGGCGCCGCATCCGGCGTCGAATGGGCCTGACTGAGGACCTCCTCTATTCCGGCTCCCTGTTCCACCGCGAGCCATGAGTTGTTCGCAGGTCTGCATTCCGGATCGGGAAATGGCAAATTCGTAAGCAAAGCTTATTATAGCGCTAGCTTATGGAGTTCAGATGCCCCGTTCCGGATCGTTCGACGCCGACTTCCTGTTCGCCTTATTCGAGGTGCAACGGTTGCTGCGGCTTTACGCCGACAAGCAAGCCTCGAAATATGGCCTGACCCGTACGCAGTGGGCCGTGCTCGCAAAGGTCGACCGCAGCGAAGGGCTCAAGCAGACCGAAGTCGCCGAGATGCTGGAGATGCAACCGATCACGCTCACCCGGCTGATCGACAAACTGTGCGACAGCGGCCTGATCGAACGCCGCAGCGATGCCAGCGACCGCCGCGTCAATCGCCTGTACCTCACCAAGGCCGCGCGCCCATTAATGGCGAAGCTCGCCACCTTGCGGTCGGAAATCACTGCGACGGCCTTCACCGGCTTCAACGTCAGTGACGCGCATCGCCTGGTCGAACAACTCGAAACCATCAAAGACAATGTCCGCGACGCGCTGCAGTCCGCGAACGGGCCAACGAAACTGAAGGAACGCCGCTATGGCTGAACCCGCCTTGAAGCTCGCACCCGAGCAAAAAGCCAAGCCGCAAGGTCCGGTTCCCACTACAGAAGCACCGGCGCCGTCCAAGCCGGCGCGCAGCGCCTGGCAACGTTATCGCCGCACGCTGCTGCTGGTGGTGCTGCCCGCTGTGGCGCTGATCGGCGGCATCGTGTTTTATCTCAGCGGCGGCCGCTATGTGACCACCGACGACGCCTATGTCGGCGCGCAAAAGGTGCTGATCACGCCGGACATCTCCGGCAAGATCGACAAGGTGGTGGTGAAGGAAGGCCAGCAGGTCAAGCAGGGCGACCTGCTGTTCGAGATCGATCCGGTGCCGTTCCGCCTCGCGGTTCAGCAGGCCACCGCCAAGCTCAACGAAGCCAAGGTCACCTACGACAATCTGCGCGCCGACCTGAAGTCATTCGCCACCTCGTCGGAGCTGTCGCAACAAAGCATCGAGCTGAAGCAGCGTGACGTCGAGCGAAAATCGACGCTGGTGAAGAGCAATTCGGGTTCGCAGCTAGACCTCGACAACAGCGTCGCCGGCCTGGTGCAGGCGCAGGGATTGAATCAGATCCTGCAACAGCGCATCTCCACCGCGCGCAACCAGTTGCTTGGCGATCCCGATCTGCCGCTCGAACAATTCCCGGCCTACATGCAGGCCAAGGCGGCGCTCGAAGACGCACAACGCAACCTCAAGCACACCGAGTTGCGCGCGCCGATCAACGGTACCGCCACGCAGGTCGATAACATTCAGCTCGGCCGCTTCGTCGCCGCCGGCACGCCGGTGTTCAGTGTGATCGACACCTCGGCGCCGTGGGTGGACGCCAATCCGAAGGAATCCGATTTCACCTATGTCGCGGTCGGACAGCCCGTCACCATCGACGTCGATGCCTTCCCCGATCACACTTTCAAAGGAACGGTTGGCTCGCTGAGTCCCGGCACAGGGGCGCAGTTCGCGATCCTGCCGCCGCAGAATGCCACCGGCAATTTCGTCAAGATCGTGCAGCGCGTGCCGGTGCGAATTTATTTCGACACCCACGATGAGAACGTCCAGAAGCTCAAAGCCGGCATGAGCTCCTACGTGTCGATCGACACCAACCATCGCCGCACGCTCGGCGGATTGCTCGGCTTGTCGTCGACCAAGAGCAAGTAGCGCCGATATGAGCACGGTGGCGACATCGCCCAGCGCGGTTCCGGGTCTTCGCCGCAACATGGTGACGATCTGCGCCATGACCGCGACCATCATGCAGGCGCTCGACACCACCATCGCCAACGTGGCGCTGCCCTACATGCAGGGCAGCCTGTCGGCCTCGCAGGACCAGATCAACTGGGTGCTGACGTCCTACATCGTCGCGGCCGCGATCATGACCGCGCCGGTCGGCTGGATCGCCAATCGTTTCGGCCGCAAGCGCATCTTCATTATCTGCTCGGCCGGCTTTACCGTCGCTTCGGTGATGTGCGGCCTGGCGCAGGACATCACCCAGATGGTGCTGTTCCGGCTGATGCAGGGCGTGTTCGGCGCCGCGCTGGTGCCGCTGTCGCAGGCCGTCATGCTCGACAGCTATCCGCTGCATCAGCGCGCCAAAGCCATGGCGATCTGGGGAATGGGCGTCATGATGGGTCCGATCATGGGACCGTCGCTGGGTGCCTGGCTGACCGAGACCTATTCCTGGCACTGGGTGTTCTTCGTCAACCTGCCATTTGGGATCGTCACTGTCGCTGGACTTCTGGTCTTCATGGACGAGACCAAGCTTGACACCAAACTACAATTCGACTGGTTCGGCTTTGCCGCTCTCGCGATTGGCATCGGCGCACTGCAACTGGCGCTCGATCGCGGCGAGCAACTTGATTGGCTCCACTCGCCGGAAATCGTCAGCGAATTTATCGTTAGCGCGGTCGGCTTCTATTATTTCTTCGCTCACTCGCTGACCACCAACCGCCCCTTCATCCAGTTTGCGATCTTCAAGGACCGCAATTTCGCGACCGCCTGCGTCTTCATGGTGGTCATCGGCGTCGTGCTGTTTTCGACCATGGCGCTGGCCTCGCCATTGTTCCAGAACGCCTTCGGCTATCCGATCCTGACCGCCGGGCTGCTGCTGGCCACCCGTGGCGGCGGCACTTTCGTGGCAATGATGCTGGTCAGCCGGCTGATGACCTATTTCGAAGCCAAGGTGCTGATCGCGACCGGGTTGTCGCTGATCGCGGTGACGCTCTACGATATGACCGGCTGGACCGCCGACACACAGGTGCAGACCATCGTCGTCAACAGCGTCATTCAGGGCTTCGGGCTTGGTCTGGTGTTCGTGCCGCTCAGCACCGCCGCTTTCCTGACCTTACCGAACCATCTGCGCACCGACGGAACCTCGATGCTGACGCTGATCCGCAACGTCGCCAGTTCGATCGGCATTTCGATCGTCATCGCGCAATTGACCAGCGGCACAGCGCGGGTACATGCCGTGCTCGCCGAGCACGTCACGCCATTCAATCAAGCACTGCAGATGCCGGACGTTTCCAGCATCGTCAATCTGACCACCGATGCCGGTCGCGCGCTGATGGAAACCATTCTGCTGGCGCAGGCGCAAATCATCGCCTTCTCGCAGGATTTCGAACTGGTGGCGATGATTACCGCCTGCGCGATCCCGCTGGCGATCATTCTGGGATCGACCAGGGCGTCAATGCGCGCCCCGGACCCCAACCACGCCGCCGTCATGGAATAAGCGACGGCGGCCTCGCATCTTCAGACGTCGAAGAACACCGTCTCCTTGTCGCCCTGCAGATGCACGTCGAAACGATAAGCGCCGCTCGCATCGCGCTTGGCGATCAGCGTCGTGCGGCGGTCCTGCGGCACCATCGCCAGCCCCGGATCGGCCGCATTCTTCTCGGCTTCGTCGTCGAAGTAGATTCGCGTGTAGAGATGCAGCAGCATGCCGCGCGCGAACACCGCGAGCACGATATGCGGCGCCTGCGGCTTGCCATCGGGATCTGGCACCACACCCGGCTTCACCGTGTCGAACGTAAACTCGCCTTGCTCGGTGGTCCCGCAGCGGCCGAAGCCCTTGAACGCCGCATTCGGCAATGCCCGCTTATCCTGCGGATCGGCGAAGCGGCCTTGCGGGTCGGCCTGCCAGATTTCCAGCAGCGCATCCCGAATCGTCGCGCCGTCGCCATCGAACACCTGTCCGACGATGCGAATGCGGTCGCCGGACACATCGGGCGTCACCAGATTGTTGCTGAAAGTGTCGACCCAGTCATATCGACCATTTGGTGTCAGCCCATAAGCATAGAACGGGCCGACGGTTTGCGATGGCGTGAGGCCAGACATTTACTTGGTCTCCATCGGGGTGGCGCTGCGTCCCCGCAATACGATGTTGAAGCGATAGCACAGCGCCCAGTCCGGCTGGGTGTTCTCCAGATCGAAATTCGACACCATGCGCATGCGGGCCTTTTCGTCCGGCACGGAATTGAAGATCGGATCGAACTCGAACAGCGGGTCGCCGGGGAAATACATCTGCGTCACCAGTCGCGAGATGAACGAATGGCCGAACACCGAGAAGTGGATATGCGCGGGCCGCCAGGCATTGTGATGATTGCCCCACGGATAAGCGCCGGGCTTGACGGTGATGAACTTGTAATAGCCGGTGCTGTCCGACACCGCGCGCCCTGCTCCGGTGAAGTTCGGATCGAGCGGCGCAGGATGTTGATCCCAGACGTGGATGTAGCGGCCGCAGGCATTGGCCTGCCAGATCTCGACCAGCACATTCGGAACGCCACGGCCGTCTTCGTCCAGCACATGACCATGGACGATGATGCGTTCGCCGAGCGGCTCGCCGGAATGCTGCGTCGTCAGGTCGAAGTCGTTCGCGCGTACCGTGTCGTGGCCATAGATCGGGCCGGTCAACTCGGAAAGCGTATGCCGCAGCAGCACCAGCGGCTTCTGCGGCGACCGCTTGACCGTGCTTTTGTAATTCGGCGAAAGGCGGTTTGGATGCGCGCTCAGACTTTCGAGCGGGTAGACCAGCGTCATGACGATTTCCTCCGACCGAGCGTCGCCCGGCAACGTTTCCGTCAGATCATTATATGATATAATTAATTCGGCAAGGCGGCGGTATCGCCTTCCGAGCTGATTAGTTGAGCTTCTCGATCGCCATCGCGACGCCTTGACCGACGCCCACGCACATCGTCGCCAGCGCCAGCTTGCCGCCGCGTTTCTCCATGCCGTGCACAGCGGTGAGTGCGAGACGCGCACCGCTCATGCCCAGCGGATGGCCGAGCGCAATCGCCCCACCATGCGGATTGACGAAGTCGGCATCGTCCTTGACGCCGAGCTGACGCAGACACGCTATACCCTGCGAGGCGAAGGCCTCGTTGAGCTCGATCAAATCGAAATCGGAAATTTTCAATCCCAGCCGTTCCATCAGCTTGCGGGTGGCCGGCACCGGGCCGATGCCCATGATGCGCGGCGGGACGCCGGCCGAGGCGAGGCCGAGGATGCGCGCGCGCGGCGTCAAGCCGTGCCTCTTCACTGCGGCTTCCGACGCCAGGATCATCGCCGCAGCCCCGTCGTTGACGCCGGACGCATTGCCCGCGGTCACCGTGCCCGGATCGCGCACGATTGGCTTGAGCTTGGCCAGCGCTTCCAGCGTGGTGTCGGGGCGCGGATGCTCATCCTTGTCGACGACCGTCGGTCCGGCCTTGCCGCCGGCGATGGTGATCGGGGTGATTTCTTCGGCAAAATAGCCTGCGGCGATGGCTTTGCCGGCACGCTCCTGCGAACGGATGGCGAAAGCGTCCTGATCGGCGCGCGACACCTGGAATTCCTCGGCGACGTTTTCGCCGGTCTCCGGCATCGCATCGACGCCGTACTGCTTCTTCAGCAGCGGATTGATGAAGCGCCAGCCGATGGTGGTGTCGAACACCTCGGCAGTACGGGCGAACGCCGTCGGCGCCTTGCCCATGACGAACGGCGCGCGGGTCATCGACTCGACACCCCCGGCAATGGCCAGATCGATCTCGCCGGCACGGATGGCCCGGCCCGCCGCGCCAACCGCGTCGAGGCCCGATGCACAGAGACGGTTCAGGGTCTGGCCCGGTACCGAATCCGGCAAGCCCGCCAGCAACAGTGCCATGCGCGCGACGTTGCGATTGTCTTCGCCGGCCTGATTGGCGCAGCCCAGGTAAACTTCATCGACTGCCGACCAGTCGAGCTTGGGGTGGCGATCCTTCAGCGCCTTGATCGGCGCCGCAGCCAGATCGTCGGCGCGGACCTTGGCGAGCGAGCCGCCGAAACGGCCAATCGGGGTTCGCACTGCATCGCATAAAAAGACATCGCGCATCGGAAACTCCCTTGCTGCCGCCATCCCCGCTGGACCGGCTCGTTTGCCGCGTTTTAGGAACCTATCCGCAACAGGTCAATTGACGCGAGCCCATTTCCGGGCTGAGCGGTCATGCAGCAGAAACAGGCCTGATTGGAACATCCAAAAGCGGGTGGGGAAAACGGGCAGGATGGCCCTGTCCGCCGTTTCGCGTTGCGAAATTTTGTTAAAGTGCCGCGACATGACCATCCAGCCCGCCATTTCCCCGCGCTCCGAAGCCACACCGCTCGAGCCCGCCGCACGCGTCACGCCGATGATGGAGCAGTACCTTGAGATCAAGGCTGCCAATCCCGGCCTGCTGCTGTTCTACCGCATGGGCGACTTCTACGAGTTGTTCTTCGAAGACGCCGAAATCGCCTCGCGCGCGCTCGGCATCATGCTGACCAAACGCGGCAAGCATCAGGGCATGGACATCCCGATGTGCGGCGTGCCGGTGGAACGCGCCGACGACTACCTGCATCGGCTGATCGAAAAGGGCCATCGCGTCGCCGTCTGCGAGCAAATGGAAGATCCCGCTGCCGCCCGCAAGCGCGGCAACAAGAGCGTAGTTCGGCGCGATGTGGTGCGGCTGGTAACGCCCGGTACGCTGACCGAAGACAATCTGCTCGATGCCCGCGCCAACAACTACTTACTGGCGCTGGCGCGTGCCCGAGCGTCGTCGTCCGGCGACGACCGCATCGGGCTGGCGTGGATCGATATTTCCACCGCGGAATTCATGGTCACCGAAGTGAGCGTCGGCGAACTCGGCGCGACGCTCGCGCGGATCAATCCCAACGAGGCCATCGTTACCGACGCGCTCTACAGCGACGCGACGCTTGGCCCATTATTGCGCGAATTGCCGGCGGTGACGCCGCTGACCCGCGACGTGTTCGATGCCGCCACCGCCGAGCGGCGGTTGTGCGATTATTTCGCCGTTGCGACGATGGATGGCTTGAGCGCCATGTCACGGCTGGAGACCACCGCTGCAGCCGCGGCTGTCACCTATATCGACCGCACCCAGGTCGGCAAACGCGTGCCGCTGTCGCCGCCATCGCGCGAAGCCAGCGGCGCCACCATGGCGATCGATCCCGCCACCCGCGCCAATCTCGAATTGACCCGCACGCTGGCCGGCGAACGGCGCGGTTCGCTGCTCGACGCCATCGACGGCACCGTCACCGCCGCAGGCTCCCGCCTGCTGGCGCAACGCCTCGCGGCACCGCTGACCGATACCGCGGCCATCGCGCGCCGTCTCGATGCCATCGCTACCTTCGTCGAGAACGCCGCCACACGCGACGACATCCGCACCACCTTGCGTGCCGCACCGGACATGTCGCGCGCTTTGGCCCGCCTGTCGGTCGGACGCGGCGGGCCGCGCGACCTCGCCGGTCTACGCGACGGCATCGTCGCCGCCGACCAGGCGCTGGCACGACTCGCGCAGCTCGCCGAGTTGCCGCCCGACCTGACCACGACGATGGCCGCGCTACGTCAGCCGTCGCGCGAACTGGCCGGCGAATTCGGGCGCGCCCTCGCCGAGCAACTCCCCTTGATGAAGCGCGATGGCGGCTTCGTGCGCGAAGGTTACGAGCCGGCGCTCGACGAGGCGCGCAAACTGCGCGACGATTCGCGGCGCGTGGTCGCCGAAATGCAGGCGCGTTACGCCGATGACACCGGCATCAAGGCGCTGAAGATTCGCCACAACAACGTGCTCGGTTATTTCGTCGAGGTGACCGCGCAGCACGGCGACAAGCTGATGGCGCCGCCGCTCAACGCCACCTTCATCCATCGCCAGACGCTGGCCGGACAGGTACGCTTCACCACCGCCGAACTCGGCGAGATCGAAGCCAAGATCGCCAATGCCGGTGACCGCGCGCTGGGACTCGAACTTGAGATCTTCGACCGGCTGTGCGCCATGGCCATCGACGCCAGTGACGACCTGCGCGCCGCTGCGCACGCCTTCGCCACGCTCGATGTCGCCACCGCGCTGGCCAAGCTCGCGGTCGATGACAACTACGTGCGGCCCGAGGTCGATACCTCGCTCGGCTTCGCCATCGAAGGCGGGCGCCATCCGGTTGTCGAACAGGCGCTCAAGCGCGACGGACAACCGTTCATCGCCAATGCCTGCGATCTGTCGCCAGGACCGGGGCAGGCATCTGGACAAATCTGGCTGATCACCGGCCCGAATATGGCCGGCAAGTCGACGTTCCTGCGGCAGAACGCGCTGATCGCTCTGTTGGCGCAGATCGGCAGCTTCGTGCCAGCCTCACGCGCGCGCATCGGCATCGTCGACCGGCTGTTTTCGCGTGTCGGTGCAGCCGACGACCTGGCGCGCGGCCGCTCCACCTTCATGGTCGAGATGGTGGAAACCGCCGTCATCCTGAATCAGGCGAGCGAGCGCGCGCTGGTGATCCTCGACGAGATCGGGCGCGGCACCGCGACGTTCGACGGCCTGTCGATTGCCTGGGCCGCGATCGAGCATCTGCACGAGAGCAACAAGTGCCGCGCGTTGTTCGCCACGCACTACCACGAACTCACCGCGCTCTCCGCCAAGCTGCCGCGGCTGTTCAATGCCACGGTGCGCGTCAAGGAGTGGCACGGCGACGTGGTATTCCTGCATGAAGTGCTGCCGGGATCCGCGGATCGCTCCTACGGCATTCAGGTCGCCAAGCTCGCCGGATTGCCCCCGGCGGTCATCACCCGCGCCAAGGCGGTGCTGGCCAAACTCGAGGCGCAGGATCGCGGCGCGACGACGCGTGCGCTGGCCGATGACCTGCCGCTGTTTGCCGTACCCTCGCGTGCCGCTGCCGAACCGCAGCCGCCGAGCGAGGCCGAGCAACTCGTCGCCGCGCTCACAGAGCTGCATCCCGACGAAATGTCGCCGCGCGAAGCGCTCGACGCGCTGTATGCGTTGAAGGCGAAGCTTCCCAAAAGCTAGTTCGCGACCGGGCGCCGCCGTTCATAACCCCACAGGCCGAGATTCCAGCCGACGCAGGTCGCGAGCGCCAGACATAGCGCCGGCGCCGATCCGAGATGTAACGCCGCGAGATGCAGCACGGCAATCGCCGTCCCGAAGCCGATCAATCCCCACAGGCCGTTGGCGATGACCGCAGCCGTCGGCGGTCCGCCGATGCGTGGATGCAGGATGAGCATCAGACTGACAAAGACGATGGGAAAGATCGCGAAGATGCCGCTGATGGTCGGCCCGACCAGATTGGATACTCCAACGACAGTGGCGACCAGCACCGCGACCATGGTCGCGCGCAGGGGTATGTCATACCAGCGCCGCGTGATCAGCGGCATCTTGACCGCGCGATACCTCTGCACGAGCGGCAGGCACACGGCAAACGCCACGGCATTGGCGATAAGTCCGGCGGTCAGCGACCAAGCGAAGAGGCGGACCGACAGCACAAGGATCGACCATACGACAATGCCAACGCCAAGGCTGAACCAAGAGCCATGGCGTTGCGCCAGCACGATATAGATCAATCCGAAGACCACCGTCGCGGCATTGACCGGCAGACTGGCCAGCGCGCTCTGCGCAATGAACAGCGCATCGTGATCGAGCGATAGGAAAATATAGGATGGCCCGGCTGAAATCGGCAGCGTCGCCACCAGCGCGCCGATGGCTGGTCCGGCACGCTCGGTGATCACCGACGCGGTCACGACGAACGCGGCGGCAATCACCATGCGTAGTGCAAAGATCAGAATGAAGGCGAGGTCGGGAGACAACGCGAATGGCACTTTCCTGCCTCCCCGGTGAGGGAGGCGCGAGCAATTACACCCGATGCAAACTCACCGAGACCTTGGGCCCGTTCTTGATGGTCTGATAGACCACGCAATAGCGCTCGGTCAGCTTCAGCAAGAGATCGAGCTTATCCTGCGGTGCGTCGGTCTCGACATCGAAACGCAGGCGGATTTCCGCAAAACCAACCGGCGTTTCCTTGTCGACGCCCAGCGTGCCGCGAAAATCCAGATCGCCCTCGGCGCTGACGTAACCGGATTTCAACGGCAGTTCGACCGCGGTCGCGACCGACTTCAACGTGACACCGGCGCAGGCGACCAGCGCCTCGAGCAGCATATCGCCGGAACAGAGTTCCAATCCCGAACCGCCGGTAGCCGGATGCAACCCGGCCACCGCCAGCGCGCGTCCGGTCTCGACCTTGCAGGCAATGCCCTCGTTCTCGATCGAGCCCTTGGCTCTCAGCGTAATCAGGGCTGTCGCCGGATCGGCCTTGTAGCGTTCCTTGATCGGGGCCTGGGTGGCGCGAAGTTGGGCGGCGTCCATTAATCTCTCTCCGAATGATGATGGCGAATGTAACCGCACTCAGCATCGATCGGCAATGTCACCACCACATACCTTCCCCGACAACGGATTTGCCCTGATGATCCGGCACACTGCGGTCCAGCGATCGATCCAGCGCCGTCAGCACGCGACGCTTGAGCGCCTCGAACAATTCGGATGCGCGGTCGCGCGGGCGCGCCAGATAGACCGGGATTTCCTCGAACAATCGGCCGGGCCGTGGGCGCATGACGAAGATGCGATCCGCCAGCACCACGGCCTCATCGACGTCGTGCGTCACCAGAATCAGCGTCGGGCGGGTGTCTGCCCATAGATCGAGCAGATGATCCTGCAGGTCGCGCCGCGTGAAAGCATCGAGGGCCGAGAACGGCTCGTCCAGCAGCAAAACTTCCGGTTGCGGCACGAGAGCGCGCGCAATCGCGACACGTTGCGCCTGTCCGCCAGAGAGTTCGCGCGGCCACACCCTGGCCTTGTCGGCAAGGCCGACACGGCTCAGCGCAGCAGCAACCCGCTGTTCGCGGTCGGGGCGCGGCAAGTCGTTGAGGCCGAAACCGACATTGTCGGCCACGTTGAGCCAGGGCAGCAGCCGCGGCTCCTGAAAGATGATGCCGATCTTCTCGTGCGGCGCGGTGATCCGGTCGCCATCGAGCGTAATTGCACCGCGTGTCGCATGATCGAGTCCGGCAATCGCGCGCAGCAAAGTCGATTTGCCGCAGCCCGAACCACCGATGACGGCAACGATCTCGCCCGGCCTGATCTTCGCCGTAAACCCTTCGAGCGCATTGACGCCGTTGGGATAGGTCTTGCTCACATTCTCCAGAACCAGCATCAGGCTTCTCTCGCCTCGCGCCCGTAGGCGTCCTGCCACCGGAGCAGCGGCGCGGCCGAAATCTCGATCAGCCAGTCCGTGACCTTGCCGATCACCGCGAAGGCGACGATGGCGGCAACGATTTGCGCCGGCTTGCCGAGTTGCTGGCCGTCGATCAGAAGAAAGCCGAGGCCTTCAGAGGCGCCCAGCAGTTCGGCGGCCACGACGAACATCCAGCCAAGGCCGAGACCCGAGCGCAGCGACACGATGTAGCTGGGCAACACGGCCGGCAGCAGGATGCGGCGGACCAGCGCCGGCCCGGACAGCCGGAAGGCACGACCGACCTCGACGATCTTGCGATCGACGGTGAGGATGGCTTCCATCACGCCAAGATAGACCGGAAAGAACACGCCCACGGCGATCAGTGCGACCTTCGACTCTTCGAAGATGCCGAACCACAGAATAAAGAGCGGCACCCAGGCGATCGAGGGAATCGATCTCAACGCCTGCAACGTGGGATCGAGGATGCGCCGCGAAAAATTCGAATAACCGGTTAGCGCACCGAACAACGTGCCGGCGGCGACGCCGAGCACGAATCCGGCAGCCACGCGCGCCACCGTCGCCTTGGTGTGCACCCACAGTTCACCGGTCCGCGCTAATTCCCACAGTGTCGTGAAGATCACCGACGGCGGCGGCACCAGCCGCCCATTCGACAAGCCGGCATGGACCGCCAGCTCCCACAGCGCGCCGAGGCCAACCGGCAGCACAAATCCCACCAACGCGAGGCGCAGGCGGCGTGCATTCCTGCGAGCCGTCCGGGGCCGGTCGATCGTTGCTGTCAGGGACATTTCGCCCGCACTCATGACACGCCCTGAGACTGAAAGAAACCGGGCATGCGCCAGGTTCGGCGCACGCCATCATTGTGGAAACGATCGCTTCTTAGTTGGTCAGCCGGCACGCTGTCATCGATCAACGCGTCCACCGTCGCCTTCACGTCGACAGTGGTGGCGATCACACCCGCCTGCTGCAAGGCAAGGCCGGCAGCGAGAATCGATTCGCGCTGCGGCGCGCCGATCTTCGAATGCGTCAGTTCGGTCCGCTCCTTGAGCTGCTTGTCGACGACATTGTCCGGCAGCTTGGTGACCGCGATGAAGGTCTTTTTCACCTCATCGTAGTTCGCAAGCGAGTACTTGCGCGCCTCTTCATAGACCTTGAGGACGCGCTGAACGATTTCGGGATGATCCTTGAGGAACTGCTCGCGGACATTGAGGATGCCCCAGGTGTTGGCATCCTTGTTGCGGTAAAACAGCCGGGCGCCATTTTCGATTTCCGCCGCGGCCATCATCGGGTCGAGACCGGCCCAGGCCTGGACGTCACCCCGTGCCAGCGCTGTCGCGCCATCGGGATGCTGCAGCAATACCGGCTTGATGTCCTTCTCGCTCAGTCCGACGCTCTGCAAGGCGCGCACGAGAAAGATATGCGGATCGGTACCGCGGGTGACTGCGACACGCTGCCCCTTCAAATCTTCGATCTTCTCGATCTTGGCATCTTTGGCGGCGACCAGCGCCGTCCATTCCGGCCGCGAGTAGACGTAGACGGACTTGATCGGATTGCCGTTGATCCGCGCAACCAGGGCCGCCGAGCCGGCGGTCGAGCCGAAATCGATCGACCCTGCGTTGAGGAATTCAAGCGCTTTGTTCGAACCGGCCGATTGCACCCAGCGAACCTTGATGCCGTCCTTCTCGAACTCCTTCTCGAGCAACCCCTTGTCCTTGAGAACCATCGACACCGGATTGTAAGTCGCCCAATCGATGCGGACTTCCTTGACGGGATCGGTAGCCAGGGCGGCGGCTGGCAACAGCGTCGCCGCGGCGACTCCCGCAGCAAAGGCGCGGCGTGACAGCTTCAGCATCGTCGAATTCTCCATGGTTGGTTGGCGGAATGAGAACCATCGGCCTCGCCGCGCTCTCGACAGGCCACGGCTCATCCGCAAAAATCACCGCTTTTTCAATTAGTTATGAAGAAACGTCAACGAGAAAAAGAGTCTCGTTTGAGGCCGAACGGAGAAATGAACGCATCGGAAATCTCTGAAAAGCAGTACAGTCGTCCTCCCTCGCAACAATGAGCCGTGACAGCGCTCACGTCGTCCGATATCCGGGTTGTCATGGAGAGTCCCGTGTTGCCACCGCCGGCCGAAGCTGAAGTACCATTCGACGCCGCGCGTATCGCAGCCGATATCGATACGCTGGCGGACAAACATGCCGGACATGAAGACACCTTCCGCTCCGCGCTGGCGCAGCTTCTGAAAATCGAACTGATGAAAGCCCGCGAGGCGGCACAAGCGACCTTGCTCAAGGACCGCCATGGGCGCCGCTGCGCCGAACGTCTCTGTTTCGTGCAGGACGAGATCATCCGCCTGCTGTTCAACACCGCCACGCAGCATCTCTACCACACGCCGATTCCAAGCGGCGCCGAACGCATGGCGGTGGTTGCCACCGGCGGCTACGGCCGCGGGCTGATGGCACCGGAATCCGACATCGATCTGCTGTTCATCCTGCCTTACAAGCAGACGGCCTGGGGCGAGCAGGTTGCCGAGGCGATCCTGTATTGCCTGTGGGACATGGGGCTGAAGGTCGGCCACGCCACGCGCTCGGTCGACGAATCGATCCGACAGGCGCGCGGCGACATGACGATCCGGACCGCCATCCTCGAAACGCGCTATCTCGCCGGCGACCGGGCGCTTTACGACGAGCTGGTTGGCCGCTTCGACAAGGATGTGGTGCAAGGCACTGCGGCCGAATTCGTCACCGCCAAACTCGCCGAGCGCGAGGAACGGCATCGTCGCGCCGGACAATCGCGCTACCTCGTCGAACCCAACGTCAAGGACGGCAAAGGCGGCCTGCGCGACCTGCACACGTTGTTCTGGATCGCGAAATACGTCTACCGCGTGCGCGAGACCGACGAGTTGCTGAAACGCGGCGTGTTCGACGCGCAGGAATATCGCACGTTCCGCCGCTGCGCCGATTTTCTCTGGTCGGTTCGGTGCAACATGCATTTCTTCACGGGCCGACCAGAGGAACGGCTGTCGTTCGACATGCAGCGCGAGATCGCGATCCGGCTGGGCTACACCTCGCATCCGGGCATGCAGGATGTCGAACGTTTCATGAAGCACTACTTCCTCGTCGCCAAGGACGTCGGCGATCTCACCGCGATCCTCTGCGCCAAGCTGGAAGACCAGCAGGCCAAGCCTGCACCGGTGCTCAGCCGCGTGATGGCGCGACTGCGCCCCGGCATCCGGCGGCGGCGCGTGCCGGACAGCGAAGACTTCATCGTCGACAACAACCGCATCAATCTGGCGGCGCCCGACGTCTTCAAGCACGATCCGGTCAACCTGATCCGGATCTTCCGCCTCGCCCAGAAGAACAACCTCGCCTTCCATCCTGACGCGATGCGCGCGGTGACGCGCTCATTGAAACTGATCGGACCGCAAGTCCGCGAGAATCCCGAAGCCAACCGGCTGTTCATGGAGATTCTGACTTCGAACGATGCCGAAGTGGTGCTGCGACGGATGAACGAGACCGGCGTGCTCGGACATTTCATCCGCGCCTTCGGCAAGATCGTCTCGATGATGCAATTCAATATGTATCATCACTACACGGTGGACGAGCATCTGCTGCGCTGCATCGGCTACCTGCAGGACATCGAACGCGGCGGCAATGACGAATTCACGCTGGCCTCCGACCTGATGCGCAAGATCCGGCCCGAGCATCGGGCCGTCATCTACATCACGACACTACTGCACGACATCGCCAAGGGCCGCCCCGAAGATCATTCCATCGCCGGCGCCAAGGTGGCGCGGCGGCTCTGCCCGCGCTTCGGCTTCAACGCCACCGACACCGCGATGGTGGCATGGCTGATCGAACAGCACCTCACCATGTCGACCGTGGCGCAGTCGCGCGACCTCTCGGATCGCAAGACCATCGAGAATTTTGCCGCCGTGGTGCAATCGGTCGAGCACATGAAGCTGCTCACCATCCTGACCACCGCCGACATCCGCGGTGTCGGCCCCGGTGTGTGGAACGGCTGGAAGGCGCAGTTGTTGCGCACGCTTTACTACGAGACCGAGCCGGTGCTCACCGGCGGCTTTTCCGAAGTCAATCGCGCCCAGCGCATCGAGGTGGCGCAGGCGGAATTCCGCGCCGCTTTCAAGGAGTGGCCGGAGCAGGAGCTCAACAGCTATATTGCCCGGCATTATCCGGCGTACTGGCTCAAGGTCGATCTGCCGCGCAAGATTCGCCACGCGCGTTTCCTGAAATCCGCCGAAGCCGGCGGCCACAAGCTGGCGATAAATGTCGGCTTCGACGAAGCCCGCAGCGTCACCGAGTTGACGATCCTGGCCAACGATCACCCGTGGCTGCTGTCGATCATTGCCGGCGCCTGCGCCTCGGCCGGCGCCAACATCGTCGATGCGCAGATCTACACGACGACCGATGGCCGTGCGCTGGATACCATCGCCATCTCGCGCGAATACGACCGCGACGAGGACGAAGGCCGCCGTGCCACGCGGATCGGCGAAATGATCGAACAGGTGCTCGAAGGCAAGCTGCGGCTACCGGAAGTGGTGGCGCGCCGCGTGGCGAGCCGAAGCAAGCTGCGTCCATTCGTGGTAGAGCCGGAAGTGATCATTAACAACCAGTGGTCGGATCGCTTCACGGTGATTGAAGTGTCGGGCCTCGACCGCCCCGGCCTCCTCTATCAGCTCACCACTGCAATATCGAAGCTCAACCTCAACATCGGTTCGGCCCACGTCGCCACCTTCGGCGAACGCGCCCGCGACGTGTTTTACGTGACCGATCTCCTGGGCGCCCAGATCACGGCGCCGACTCGGCAGGCCGCCATCAAGCGCGCGCTGGTGCATCTGCTCACCACCGAAATGGCCATCGAGCCGCCGGCCGCCTGACGCAGCGGCCCGTCGCGACCTCGATGAAGCTATTGCGCCGTCTCCACGCCTTCATGCGCGAGCAGCCAGCGCTTGCGCTCGAGACCGCCACCGTAGCCGGTCAACGCGCCATTCGCACCGATAACGCGGTGGCACGGCACCACCACGCTGATCGGATTGGCGCCGTTGGCGTGACCGACGGCACGCACCGCCGTCGGACGCCGAATGCGCGTCGCCAACGCGCCATAACTCGTCGTGGTGCCGGCGGGAATGCGGCGCAACGCCGACCACACACTGCGCTGGAAAGGCGTCCCGGCAAGGCGGCATGCAATCGCATCCACGGCGCCAAGATCGCCATCGAAGTAGGCAACCAAGGCCGCCGTGATCTCGCGCGGTGCGGCGCCCTCGCTCAGCGCGGTCTTGCCATGCTGCTGGCGCATCAGCGTAACCAGACGATCTTCGAAATCGATCCAGTCCAGTGCGCACAATTGCCCTTCGCCATCCGTGACCAGAAGGGCGATACCGATCGGCGTCTTGAAGCGATCGAGGCAGAATTTTTCAGGCGATTTGGCGGACATGGCGCTTTCGCAACGATTGCGTGTTAGGTTTGCGGTGTCATTTCACGTGTTGGCGGCGGGGGCATCACGACATGAATACGATTGCCAATATTCTGGTAGCGCTGGTGGCGGTGCTGCACATCTATTTCCTGATCCTCGAGATGTTCCTGTGGACCAAGCCGCGCGGTTTGAAGACGTTCGGCAACTCACTCGAAAAGGCCCGCGAATCCGCGGTCCTCGCTGCCAACCAGGGGCTCTATAACGGCTTTCTCGCTATCGGCCTGATCTGGGGTCTTGTCCACCCGAATCCCGCGTTCGCCTTCCAGATCAAGGTATTTTTTCTGCTGTGCGTGATTGCCGCGGGCGTTTATGGCGCGGCATCGGTCAGCATGCGGATTCTCTACGTGCAGGCGCTTCCCGCGGTGCTGGCCTTGCTGTTGCTCTGGCTGGCCTGAGCGAGACAAGCCGCCGCACCGGTCGCGCCATCGGCTTGCATTGAGTCATGCGCTCCGTCAGTATCCCTGGCAAGCGGCTCCGGGCGTTCTGGAAAAGACCGCCCAAAGCATAATGTCCACTGCGGCACAAACAGGGATGCAACGAATGAGGGATAGCCTTTTCAGCCTGACGGCTGCGTCCGCGATCACCATCGCGCTGTCGGTTTCATCTGCTTACGCGCAAAAGAAGTACGATCCCGGCGCCACCGATACCGAAATCAAGATCGGCCAGACGGTGCCGTTCAGCGGACCTGCCTCCGCCTACGCGACGATCGGTAAAGCGCAGGCCGCCTATTTCAAGATGATCAACGATGAAGGCGGCATCAACGGCCGCAAGATCAACCTGATCCAGTATGATGACGCCTACAGCCCGCCGAAAACCGTCGAACAGGTGCGCAAGCTTGTCGAAAGCGACGAGGTGCTGCTGACCTTCCAACTTGTCGGCACGCCGCCGAACGCCGCCGTGCAGAAATATCTCAACCAGAAGAAAGTCCCGCAGCTGTTTGCGGCGACTGGCGCATCGCGCTTCAGCGACCCGAAGAACTTCCCGTGGACCATCGGATTCAATCCGAACTATCAATCCGAAGGACGTATCTACGGCAAATATATTCTCACCAATTACCCCAACGCCAAGATCGGTATTCTGTTTCAGAACGACGATCTCGGCCGCGATTATGTCACCGGCCTGAAGGAGGGTCTTGGCGACAAGGCCAAGACCATGATCGTGGGTGAGACCTCCTATGAACTCACCGACCCCACCATCGATTCGCAGATCGTCAAACTGAAATCGCTGGGTGCCGACCTTCTCTATGATGCGTCGACGCCGAAGTTTGCGGCACAGGCCATCAAGAAGGTCGCTGACCTCGGCTGGAAGCCGGTCCACATCCTCGATATCAATGCCACCTCGGTCGGCGCGGTGATGAAGCCGGCGGGACTGGAAAACTCCAAGGGCATCATCAGCGTCAACTACGGCAAGGATCCGCTTGATCCGAAGTGGAAGGATGATGCCGGCATGAAGAAGTATTTTGCCTTCATGGCAAAGTACTATCCTGACGGCGACAAGGACTCGAGCTTCAATACCTATGGCTTCAGCACCGCACAGTTGCTGGTTCACGTGCTGAAGGAATGCGGTGACAATCTGACCCGCGAGAACGTCATGAAGCAGGCCACGAGCCTCAAGAACGTTCAGCTCGATCTGTCGCTGCCGGGCATCGTGGGATCCACGTCGCCGACCGACTATCGCGTCAACAAGCAGTTGCAGATGATGAAGTTCGATGGCGAGCGCTGGGAGGGCTTCGGCCCGATCATCACCGACGACGCCAGCGGCTAGCCTGCCTTAGCGTTGCCGAGAAACCGAATGGCCGGCGCGGCGGACCCGTTGCGCCGGCCAAATGACATCCGCATTTGCATCTCTCGTCCCGCCCGGCGGTAGGGTTAAGGGCACCTAAATGCCTTGTTTTACAGGCGTTTGAACTTACCTCGCGGCGGCAGCGTTAACCTTCACTTTACGCGCCTTTAAACCCCGCCCGATAGGCTTTGCGCGCTGTGGTGGGTGTGAGTGCGTATGGCGTGGGGAAAAAAGAAGAGCAGCGGTCGCAAGGAGCCCCAGTTCGGGCTCGGCGCGTCGCTGTCCGAATTACGCCTCAACCTGCAGGACCGCATCACGATCGCCAGCGACGACAAGCCGAAGAAGCCGGCCGCGAAGCGCGACTCCAGCGGTGGCAAATCCAGCGAGCGTAAATCCAGCCAAGGCAAATCGCGCAAACGCCGATCCGCCGGCGGTCTGCGCCGCGGCCTTTACCGGACATTCTATTGGGGCGCGGTGCTGGGATTATGGGCAGCCATCGCCATCACGGGCGTCGTGATCTATATCGGCGCGCATCTGCCGCCGATCCAGTCGCTGGAAATTCCCAAGCGTCCGCCGACCATCGAGATCGTCGGCCTCGATGGCAGCGTGCTGGCGACCCGCGGTGAAATGGCCGGCGCCAATGTTTCGCTCAAGGAGTTGCCGCCCTATCTGCCGAAGGCATTCATCGCCATCGAAGATCGCCGCTTCTATTCGCACTACGGCGTCGATCCGCTCGGTATCGTCCGTGCCGCGGCCGCCAACATCATGCACCGCGGCGTCTCGCAGGGCGGCTCGACCCTGACCCAGCAACTCGCCAAGAACCTTTTCCTGACGCAGGAGCGCACCCTGCAGCGCAAGCTGCAGGAAGTCGAACTGGCCTTCTGGCTGGAGCGCAAGCACAGCAAGAACCAGATTCTCGAACTGTATCTGAACCGGGTCTATTTCGGCTCCGGCGCCTATGGCGTCGAAGCGGCGGCGCAAAAATATTTCGGCAAATCCGCGCGCAAGGTCACGCTCGCGGAAGCGGCGATGCTGGCCGGGCTGGTCAAATCGCCGTCGCGGCTGGCGCCGAACCGCAATCCGGAAGGCGCGGAGAAGCGTGCGCAGACCGTGCTCGCCGCCATGGCCGACGCCAATTTCATCACCGCGCAGCAAGCACAGGCGGCGATCGCGCGCCCATCCTACGCGGTGAAGCCGACCGGCGCCGGCACCGTCAACTATGTCGCGGACTGGATCGGCGAGGTGCTCGACGACCTCGTCGGCCAGATCGATCAGAACATCGTCGTGGAGACCTCGATCGATCCCAAGCTGCAAAGCATCGCCGAGGCGGCGATCATCGACGAACTGGCGGCGAAGAGCGTCAAGTTCAACGTGACGCAGGGCGCGCTGGTGGCGATGACGCCGACAGGCGAAGTGCGCGCCATGGTCGGCGGTCGCAATTACGCCGACAGCCAGTTCAATCGCGCCGTCACCGCCAAGCGGCAGCCGGGGTCGGCTTTCAAGCCGTTCGTCTACCTCACCGCGATCGAGGCCGGTCTGACGCCGGACACCATCCGCCAGGACGCGCCGCTCGATGTCAAAGGCTGGAAGCCGGAGAATTACACCCACGAATATTTCGGCAGCGTGACTCTGACCCAGGCGCTAGCGATGTCGCTCAACACCGTCGCGGTGCGGCTCGGCCTCGAGGTCGGGCCTAAGAACGTGGTGCGGACCGCGCATCGGCTCGGCATCGCCTCCAAGCTCGAAGCCAACGCTTCGATTGCGCTCGGCACTTCGGAAGTGTCGCTGCTGGAATTGTCCGGGGCCTATGCGCCATTTGCCAATGGCGGCCGCGCGGTCTCGCCGCACGTCGTCACAAGGATCCGTACCGACAGCGGCAAGGTGCTGTATATGCGCCAGCCCGATCCGCTGGATCAGGTGATCGAACCACGCAACGTCGCGATGATGAATACGATGATGCGCGAGACATTGGTCAGCGGCACCGCGCGCAAGGCAGAAATACCCGGCTGGATCGCCGCCGGCAAGACCGGCACCAGTCAGGATTTCCGCGACGCCTGGTTCATCGGCTACACCTCAAACCTGGTGACCGGAGTCTGGCTCGGCAACGACGACAACTCACCGACGCGCAAGGCCACCGGTGGCGGTTTGCCGGTCGAAATCTGGACGCGCTTCATGCGCGCGGCGCATCAGGGAGTGCCGGTGGCCGGATTGCCGATGGGTAATCAGGGCGGGTTGTTTGCCAATGCGACGCCCTCATTCTCGCAAGCGGGCAACGTGCAACCGGAGATGCCTGTCGTCGCGGCGGGAACGTCAGCGCGCCCCGCTCCGACGCGCACCTCCGTGCGACCGGAAGCGGCAAGCGGACTCGATGGCTGGTTGATGGACCGGCTGTTCGGCGGGCGCTAGCGGCGCCTCAATCGAGTTGAAGCCGCACTAGTCCTCGATACCATAGCGATGCAGATCGTTGCCGTGCACATCGAGCCAGTTCTTGGCGCGTTCGGTATGGCGGCAGATGCGGCCGACCACCTTCCAGAACCGTGGCGAATGGTTCATCTCGACCAGATGCGCGACCTCGTGCGCGGCGAGGTAGTCCAGCACATAAGACGGCGCAAGGATCAGCCGCCATGAGAATGACAGCGATCCTGCTGAGGTGCACGAACCCCAACGGCTCGATTGATCGCGAATCGAGATTCGCTTGACCTTGACGCCAAGCTCGGAAGCGTAGGCGTCCGCCGCCTTATGCAAATCGTTGCGCGCCTCGCGCTTGAGAAAGTCGTGCACACGACGATCGATGTGCTCGAGACCACCGGCGACACACAGAATGCGCTCGCCGCTATCGCGTGTCTCGGTCCACACCGTGCCCCGCACGCCCGCACGGTGCACGATCTTGTGTGGCACGCCGCGCAGCGGAACCGTCACACCCGGTTGAAATGGCGCGGCTTTTGGCAATCGCCCGAGTCGGGCCGCGATCCAGCCGCCATGACGGTGCGCGAAATCACGCGCATCGGCGATCGTGCCGCGCGGCGGCATGGTGAGAATGGCTTCGCGATCGCTTGGATGAATGCGCAACGTATAACGCCGGGCGCGACGATGACGGCGCAGCCGAATCGCAAAAATCTGCGAGCCGAATTTGACCACAATCGTGGAAGGCTCGGTGGGGCGGCGGTACAGGAGGGCGCGAAGAGCCATGTCAGCAGATCCGGGGAGCAGAAAGTCGCCCGGACTTTGCCATATCCGCCGCCAAGGAAATCGGTCAGCGCAAAAACAAATCATTTGCCCAATATACAGGGCTGGCTGGCCGCGTCTGCCCCACATGCTGGGGCACGGAACCCAAAAATACGCGTCAAAAGCCCTGCATCAGCACCCTGAAATAATGAAGCCATAATCATTACTTCACCGGGCGATGGAACCCGATTTTATCGAGGATTTTCAGGGTATCCGCAGCCGGGCCGAGCACCGCCTTGCCGCGGTTCCGACGCGTCGAAGCGTCGAATACGCGAGCGTGCCCATTAGGTCGCGGTAGCGACGGCCTTCAGCGTGCGCACGGCACGCCCCGACGACAACATGAAGTCGGAGATGCGCGGCACGATCTCGGATTTGAATCGCGAACCGTTGAAGACGCCGTAGTGACCGACGCCCTTTTGTACGTAGTGAACGCGCCGTGCCTGCGGAATCGAGCTGCATAGATCGTGGGTGGCTTCGGTCTGACCGATGCCGGAGATGTCATCGTTTTCGCCTTCCACCGTCATCAATGCGACACGTGTCACCTTCGACGGATCGACCAACCGGCCGCGATGCATCATCTCGCCCTTGGGCAGTGCGTGCTTGACGAACACCTGATCGACGGTTTGCAGATAGTACTCGGCGGTCAGATCCATCACCGCCAGATATTCGTCATAGAAGTCGCGATGCTTCTCGACCTTGTCGCCATCGCCCTTGACCAGATTGCTGAACAGCCGCCGATGCGCATCGACATGGCGATCGAGGTTCATGCTGACAAAGCCGGTGAGCTGCAGGAAGCCCGGATAGACATCGCGCATGCAGCCCGGATGCGGGAACGGCACCTTGGTGATGACATTGTTGCGGAACCAGTCGATGCCGCGCTCCTCGGCCAGCTTATTGACCGCCGTCGGATTGCGCCTTGTATCGATCGGGCCGCCCATCAATGTCATCGACAGCGGCACCAGCGGATCGCGCGCGGCTTCCATCACCGAGACCGCGATCACCACCGGCACGGCCGGCTGGCACACCGCCATCACATGCACGTTGCCGCCCAGCACTTGCAGGATTTCAATCAGGTAGTCGACGTAATCGTCGAGATCGAAACGCCCCTCGGACAGCGGCACCATGCGCGCATCGGCCCAATCGGTGATGTAGACATCGTGCCCCGGAAGCATGGCTTCGACGGTGCCGCGCAGCAACGTGGCATAGTGGCCCGACATCGGCGCAACGATCAGCACGCGCGGTTGCGGCGACGACAACGGCCGCGCGATCTTGCGATCGAAATGCAGCAGCCGGCAGAAGGGCTTTTCCCAGACGGTGTGGATTTCGACCGGGGTGCGCACACCGTTGACTTCGGTGTCGTTCAGACCCCATTCGGGTTTGCCGTAACGGCGGGTGGTGCGCTCGAACAATTCACAACCTGCGGCAACGGATTTGCCGAACTGGGTATGGGACCAGGGGTTTATCGGATTCTGGAACAGGATGCGCGTGGCATCCGTGACGGCCCGCACCGGATTGAGCGAGGCCTGCCCCATCTCATACATCCAGTACAGTGGGGTCATGGTCGCGGAACCGCCTTCCAACGGCAGTACAGGCGCTCCGCCAAATTCACCAATCGCCATATCAATCCCCGACTGTTGTGCCACGCCCAAAAAGATGATTCCTGCTTTTGCAACGCAACATACTGACGATTGCTTTGCGGTGCGTCAATCCGTCCATCGCATCATCTGGTCGTTGCCCAGCATAAAGATCATGCGCCCGCAGGGTTAACGGAACTATTCGTCTCCGAAACGAGGGAACCATGGCACATCGGCCACGCCGGCAATTTGCGATGAAAGTGACGCGAGCTAACATCCAGCCATGACCGACGCCGCCCTGCCTGACTTTCGTCACCCGCGCCGCTACATCCGCCTCGACACCATCCTGCGCCTGCGCTGGCTGGCGGCGCTCGGACAGCTCGCCGCGATTTTCTTCGTGGTGCAGAGCCTGGATTTCGATCTCCCGGTCATTCCCTGCATCGCCATCATCGCCTTTTCCGCCATCATCACGCTTGCACTGCAGATGGCATTCAACCCGATGCGGCGTCTCGAACCGCGTCAGGCCGCGACGCTGCTCGCGCTCAACATCGCGGAATTGGCCGGACTGTTGTACCTCACCGGCGGATTGGAGAATCCGTTCTCCTTCCTGTTCCTCGGCCCCGTGCTGATCTCAGCGACCGGCCTGCCGACGCGCGTCACCATCGGACTGGGCATCTTCGCCGCGATCTGTTCCACCGCGCTCGGATTCTATCATCTGCCGTTGCCGTGGATTCGCGACGACTCGCTGGTGCTGCCGCCGGTCTACATGGCCGGCATCTGGCTTTCCATTCTGTTGGCGATCGGCGTCACCAGCCTCTACACGTTTCAAGTGACGGAGGAAGCGCGCAAGCTGTCCGATGCGCTGGCCGCGACAGAACTGGTGCTGGCCCGCGAGCAACATCTGACGCAACTCGACGGCCTTGCCGCCGCCGCCGCGCACGAACTCGGCACGCCGCTGGCGACGATCTTCCTGATCTCACGCGAACTCGAACGCACGACCCCGCCGGACAGCGCGCTGGCCGGCGAAGTCCGTACGTTACGCGAACAATCGCAACGCTGCCGCGACATCCTTGCCAAGATCGCGCAGCTGTCATCGAGCGGCGCACCGTTCGACCGCATGCCGCTGTCGACGTTGATCGAGGAAACGGTCGCGCCGCATCGCGACTTCGGCATCGTCATCAAGGTCCGCATTGCGCTCGCCGAAGCCCCCGAGCCGGTCGGCATGCGTAACCCCGCGGTGCTCTACGGTGTCGGCAACATTCTGGAGAACGCTGTCGACTTCGCGCGCGCCACGGTGGAGGTCGATGCGCGATGGAATGAGGACATCGTCGAAATCGTCATCTCCGACGATGGTCCGGGCATCGCGCCGGACATGCTCAAGCGGATCGGCGAACCTTATCTGACGCGGCGGCGGCGCAACGACCAGACCCATCGCGAACGGCAGGGCCTCGGTCTCGGCATTTTCATCGCGCGGACATTGCTTGAACGAACCGGCGCCGAAGTCACTTTCGCCAACCGGATTTTCCCCGATCACGGCGCCATCGTCCGCATCACTTGGCCCCGGCAAAGCTTCGAGACCACTGAAATCGCTGACGAAAGCGCGTCCTGACACTTTGTGGAACCGCGCGTGCGGCACTCAGCCACGTTATGCGCCCTTGGCATCGGGCGCCAACGCGCCATATGTTAAAGGCTGCAACAAGGATCCGGAAACCGTGAACGCCATAACCGAACTGTCCGCCATGACCGATCGTTCGTTGATGATCGTGGAAGATGACAAGCCGTTTCTCGAGCGGCTGTCGCGCGCCATGGAGAGCCGCGGCTTTACCGTCACCTCATGCGATAGCGTTTCCGAAGGCCTTGCGCAGATCGGCAAATCCGCGCCGGCTTTCGCCGTGGTCGACCTGCGACTCGGCGACGGCAACGGCCTCGACGTGGTGTCGGCGCTCAAGCGGCAGCGGCCGGACGCGCGCGCCATCGTGCTCACCGGCTATGGCAACATCGCCACTGCCGTGACCGCGGTGAAGATGGGCGCGGTGGATTATCTGTCGAAGCCCGCCGATGCCGACGATGTCGTCGCGGCGCTGCTCGCCAGCGGCACCGACAAATCCGAACTGCCGAGCAATCCGATGTCGGCGGACCGCGTGCGCTGGGAACACATCCAGCGCATCTATGAGCTTTGCAATCGCAACGTTTCGGAAACGGCACGGCGGCTCAACATGCATCGCCGCACCTTGCAGCGCATTCTCGCCAAACGCGCGCCGCGCTAACAGGCAGGCTTCTCAAAACTCGTCGTGGCCTTGCGGATCGACGAGGCGATTGATGCGCTGCGCTGCAGCCATGGCGAACCGCACCGTCATCAGCTTGCGCGTCGGCGCCGCCAGCCGATGCTCCGGCGCCTCGCAGTGCAGATGCGCGCCATAGGCATCGGCGACGATCAATCCGGTGTCGGCCGGGAAAATCTCGCACGGCAGATCCTGCGTGAAGGCAAAGAACAACCGATCGCAATGCGCGCGATAGTCCTGCCACTTGTGATCGGCGCGCAAATCCTCGACCGATGACTTGATCTCGACGATCCAGATATCGCCGCGTGCGTTCAGCGCCACCAGATCGGCGCGCCGCCCCGACGGCAACGGCAATTCGCTGAGGCACGAAAAGCCGAGCGAACGCAGCAGCCGCGCCGTGCCGCGCGCGATCGCCAGCGCCGTCTCCGATTGACGGCGATCCAGCGGTGGCACGGGGCTCAAAGACGCTTGCGATTCCATTGCGGCAAACCCTAGCAAATTTTGTGGCAGCCGCTGAACCCGGATTCAACGCCAACTCCGGACGCAAATTGGTTCCAGCTCCGCCGTATTTTCGACCTCACGCGAACGTGATGCCCGGGAACCATGGTTCCGCTGGGTGCACTCCCGGAGGAAAGCATGACGTTAGCTATCACCATGCGGGCATTGCTATTCGCAGCCGCCACGCTGCCGATGACCGCCACGATTTCGCAAGCCGTCGCCAAGCCGACCGTCGAAGTCGCCTTCGTGCTCGACACCACCGGCTCGATGGGCGGCCTGATCGAAGGCGCCAAGCGCAAGATCTGGTCCATCGCCACCGCCATCGTCGACAGCAATCCCGATGCCGACATCCGCATGGGTCTCGTAGCCTATCGCGACATCGGGGACGATTATGTGACCCGAACCGTGGAATTGACCGCCGACATTCAGGATCTCTACGCGCAGTTGCTGGAACTGAAGGCGCGTGGCGGCGGCGACTGGCCGGAGAGCGTCAATGAAGCGCTCGATGTCGCCGTCAACAAATTGCAGTGGACGCCGGGCGACCAAGCGCGACGCATCGTGTTTCTCGTCGGTGATGCGCCGCCGCACATGGATTACGCGCAGGACACCAGATATCCGACGACGCTCAAAGTCGCCAAGCAGAAGGACATCGTCGTCAACGCCGTGCTCGCCGGCACCGCGAGCGACACCGAGCGCGTGTGGCGCGACATCGCCCAGAACGGCAACGGCCGCTTCATTCCGATTCCGCAGGACGGCGGCCAGATCGTGGTGATCGAAACGCCTTACGATGACGACATCATCATCCTGCAAAAGGAGATCAACGGCACCGTGATCCCCTATGGCCCACGCGAGTTGCAGAAGCGGACCGACGACAAGACCCGGCAATTGTCGCAGCTCGCGGCAGCCGCGCCGGTGATGGCGTCCGACATGGCGAGCTACCTCAACAAGCGTGCGGCGAGATCCTCGGAAGCAGTGACCGGCGGCGGCGATCTCGTCAGCGACGTCAGCTCCGGCCGGCAAAAGCTCGCGGCCGTCAGGGACGACGACCTTCCGGAGCCTATGCGCAAGCTTTCGCCGGAGCAGCGCGCGGCTATGATCGAGAAGCAATTGCAAACCCGCAAGCTGCTGAACGAGAAACTCGGCGTGCTGGTTGCCAAGCGCGACAAATTCGTCGCCGAGCAGCAGGCCAAGGCGCCGCCGCGAACATCGTCGTTCGATCGCGCCGTGGCCGAGACGCTGAAAGTGCAGACGGCGCGTTAGTCACGCCCGCCAACCGGCGGCCGACGCGGACGCCATCCGCGCCGGCTGCTTTCAAGCCTGCCAGCCGGGCACGGCCACGCGCACTTTCCGCTTGGCGGCGCGGCAAAAATCGGCAATGTGCGGAGCATGACAGAGACAAACGAAACCAAGGCGAAGGCTGGCGCCACCATCATTCCGGTGACGCTGTTCCAGCAGAACTGCATGTTGCTGTGGTGTGAGGCGACGCGGCGCGCGGTGGTCATCGATCCCGGCGGCGACGTACCGAACATTCAGGCGGCGATTGCGCAAGCCAACGTCAAGGTCGAGAAGATCTGGCTCACGCACGGCCATATCGATCACGTCGGCGGCGCGGCCGACCTGCGCGACGCGCTGAACGTGCCGATCGAAGGACCGCATCAGGCCGACAAGTTCCTGCTCGATCATGTCGTCGAAAGCGGCGCCAACTTCGGCATGACCGGGGTGCGCAACTTCGCGCCGGACCGCTGGCTCGACGAGGGCGAACAGGTCAGCGTCGGCGAACTGACCTTCGATATCCTGCATTGTCCCGGCCACTCGCCTGGCAGTGTGGTGTTCTTCAGCAAGGCGATGCGCTTCGCCCATGTCGGCGATGTGCTGTTCAATGGCTCGGTCGGCCGCACCGACCTGCCCGGCGGCAATCATGCTACGCTGATCAAGTCGATCACCGACAAGTTGTTGCCGCTGGGCGATGATGTGCAATTCATCTGCGGTCACGGACCCGGCTCGACCATCGGTCATGAACGGGTCAGCAACCCGTTCCTCAACGGCGCGATGTGATACGCGCCGAAGCTTGACGGCGTCCTGTATGGACGCCGCTGCGCAATGCAAGATGGCCTCAACACGGTGGCCTGAAAATGTGCGGTGGCTCGAAATGGCCGATGGCTGCTACGGCATGAGACCGGCGTAGGCCCAGCGTTCGATCTGCGAGCCGCCGATCACCTGCTTGGGCTGATGCGGATTTAGCGTTCCCGCCGTGACCGACATGCCCTGCGCCAAAATCTGCTTGGCGAACGCCTTTGCATCGGCCTCGCTCTTGAATGTTCGCGTCGAGCGAACCGGTCCGGTGGCGCGCACGTCGGTCTTCAATGTTCTGTCGTGGCCATAAGCCACATACCAAATATCAGCCTGCGTCATATGTCTTAAACGCCCATCGGCGGCAAAAGTTTCACGTCCGCAATCTGGCCACGGGGATGCGGCCAAACGATGGTCAGGACGCGGCAGCGGGAGGCCACCTTGCGATGGCCTCCCGCACGCGAAGATTTACTCGACGACTTCGACGATGCGATGCGTCCGCGGATCGACCAGCACAGTGCGATCGTTCACCACGGTGTAGCGGTAGTTACGCACGCCGTACTCCGCCGGCACTTCGTAATAGGTCACGCCTTCCGCCGGCAGAACGGCACCGACTCTGACCTCCTGGCTGTAACGGTAGGACGGCCGATGCTGCTCGACGACGTAACGATGAAAGCGCGGACGCTCATCGACACCGAGCACGCCGGCTACGCCGCCGACCACGCCGCCGATGGTACCACCGACGATGGCGCCCACCGGGCCTGCAGCACGTTCGCCTTCGCGCGCGCCACGCTCGATGCCGCCCGGCACGCCTTGCGCCTGCACCACCGACGGCAGCGCGACAACGGCAAGGACGGCGGCAGTTCCGATAAGACGGCGGATCATGAATGTCTCCCAGGATTGTGAAAGGAGACTACACAAGCGTTCGCCGCGCCAATCGTTCCCATACCGAGATCACGTTCGCACCGACATTGCTGGCAAAATTGACCGCCACTTTGCGGAACAAAATGCACGTCACGATGCCGTCGCGTTTGGCGCCGCGTCGTGAGTTCGCATGTCCGACACATCGTGCGATGCTATCAACCCCAAGGGCCGCGCGAACGCGCTGCACCGCCCCACGGGCCGCCGCCCGGGCTGCTACGCGGCGGTGCAGGCGGCGTAAAGCCGCCGCCGAACTGCGAGGCCAGCCGCTGCAACGCCGCGATGCGATTCTCCGTCGACGGGTGCGTCGCGAACAAATTATCCATGCCCTGTCCCGACAGCGGATTGATGATGAACATGTGCGCCGTCGCGGGGGCACGTTCGGCATCCATGTTCGGCACCTGATGCGCGGCATTGTCGATCTTGGCCAGCGCCGACGCGAGCCACATCGGCTGGCCACAGATACGCGCGCCCATATCGTCGGCGGCGTATTCGCGGGTGCGGCTGATCGCCATCTGCACCAGCATGGCACCGAGCGGCGCGAGGATCATCATCGCCAGCGAGCCGATAATGCCGGGGCCGTTGCTGTTGCGGTTGCCGCCGAAGAACATGCCGAACTGCGCCAGCATCGAGATGGCGCCGGCGATGGTCGCGGTGATGGTCATCAACAGCGTGTCATGGTGCTTGATATGCGCCAACTCATGCGCGACGACGCCGGCCAGTTCCTCGCGGCTGAGCGACTGCACCAGCCCGGTGGTGACGGCGACGGCGGCGTTCTGCGGATTGCGGCCGGTGGCAAACGCGTTCGGCTGCGGATTGTCCATCAGGAACACGCGCGGCATCGGCAGTTCGGCCCGCGCGGCAAGCTCGCCGACCATGCGATACAGCTCGGGCGCGGTGCGCGCATCGACCTCATGCGCGCCATACATCGACAGCACCATGCGGTCGGAATTCCAGTAGGCAAACAGATTGGTCGCCGCGGCGATGACCAGCGCGATCATCGCGCCGCTCGCCCCGCCGATCAGATAGCCGACGCCCATGAACAGGCCGGTGAGACCGGCCAGCAGGACCGCGGTTCGCAGATAGCTCATCGGTTCCTCCAGCAGCCGCGCCATCGGGCCGCGCTGCATCATTCAAATGGGAATGCGCGACGGCCTTACGCAAGACGGGCCGATGCGACGCCGCGTCGCGTCCCGAACGCCCGGGTCTAGCTGCCGCCGCCGGCCGCCAGCCCGAACACATCGATACCGTCGACGCGGCCGCGGATCGGCACCCGGCCAAGCCCGCGTGTCATGGCGCTGGACGCCGCACCGAGCCGCGCAATCGCGGCGGCGGAAGCGAGAAAGCCGCCATCGGCTTCGCGGCTCAATTGTTCGAGCCGGGAAGCTGTGTTCATGACGTCGCCGTTGAAAACGATGGCGCGCTTGATGTCGCCGATTTCGCCGATGATGACCGAGCCAAAATTGAGACTGCCGCGAATGCGCGGAGCGGCCCCGAACTCTCGTTCGAATCGCGGCGCGGCTTTCTTCAGCGCGGCGCGCATCGCCAGAAAACAGCGCAGCGGGCGGCAATCCACCGCTCCGACCGCCTCCGACCACGTGACGATCAACTCGTCGCCGACATAATCGAGCACTTCGCCGCGATAATCGACCACCGATTCCGTCAACACCCGGAACGTCCGGTCAAGAAAGCGATGGATGCCGATGCCTCCCAGCCGCTCGGCAAGGCTCGTCGAACCGACGATATCGACGAACAATACGAAACGGTTCTCCTCGACGGGATTGTGATAGCGGCCAGTCAGGAAATTGGAGAAGGTACGCCTGCCGAGCAGGTTGCTGATCTCGACAACAAAGTTGACAGCGATCGACGCGATGGCCGAGAAGGCCGCGGCATTCCAGAACTCGGGAGGACGGTCCGGCCCGATACTGCCCGAGCGGATTTTGATGAAGGCAACCTGAACGGCCAGGATGACGGCGGCATAGATCGCGCTTCGGAGCAGGAAGCTGACGGTGAACGGCAGACGGCGGACCCAATCGCGCGCGGCGCCGGTCTGCACGAAGACCTCGAATATGCTGAGGGTCAGGCTGATGGCAACGCCATGGCCGATTGCTGTGGCGATGCTGGCAACGGTCGAGTAGCCCTGAATGAGCGCATAGGTCAGCCCGGCCACCGCGCTGGCGATCACCACCGAGGTGACCAGCCGGATATGTCGCTCGGTTCTTGGATTCATGCGCCGCCCGGGTTAGGCCATGCTGCGACTGCTGGCGGCGACTATATCAACATATCGTCAACTCCGGCGCATCGGCGGAATTTGCCGCATAAGCCGAATTTTGCGCGGGCCGGCGACCGCCGAAAACCCGCCGCCGCGCCCCTTGCCAAGGCGACTGCAACAGGACACCTTTTCATACAGGCGAACGCTGCCGGAGCCACCGTCGTTTGGCTCCGGTCCGGCCACCGCAAGCACCGTCCGGAGGACCTGAAATGTCGATGCAAGGTGTGGCTGCTCCCCCGACCGCAGCCTTCATGAAAGCACCGAAGCGTTCGGCGCTGGCGCACATTCCCGGCGACGAAGGCTGGCCGATCATCGGTCGCACGCTCTCGGTCCTGGCCGACCCGAAGGGTGAGGTCGAGCGCATGGCGGCGACCTACGGGCAGGTCTACCGCAGCCGCGTGCTGGGCGAGACCAGCATCAGCCTGCTCGGCCCCGAAGCCAACGAACTGGTGCTGTTCGACCAGACCAAGCTGTTCTCCTCGACGCACGGCTGGGAAACCATTCTCGGCCGGCTGTTCCCGCGCGGCCTGATGCTGCTCGACTTCGACGAGCACCGGCTGCATCGCCGCGCGCTGTCGGTGGCGTTCAAATCGGGCCCGATGAAATCCTACCTCGCGCAGCTCGACTCCGGCATCGCCGCGCGCACGCAACGCTGGCGCCAGCAACCGCCGGGGCCGATGCTGTTCTACCCGGCGATGAAACAACTCACGCTCGACCTCGCCGCGACATCGTTCCTCGGCACTGAGATCGGCCCCGAAGTGGACGAGGTGACGCGCGCATTCATCGACATGATCGCCGCCTCGGTGGCGCCGGTACGCCAGCCATGGCCCGGCACGCAGATGGCGCGCGGCGTCAAGGGCCGCGCCCGCATCGTCGAGTATTTCTCGCGGCAGATTCCGATCCGCCGCGAAAAGGGCGGCGACGACCTGTTCTCGCAACTGTGCCGTGCCACACACGAGGACGGCGCGCTGCTGTCGACGCAGGACATCGTCGATCACATGAGCTTCCTGATCATGGCGGCGCACGACACGCTGACCTCGTCGCTGACCTCGTTCGTCGGCGCCATCGCCGCCAACCCGGAGTGGCAGCACAGACTGCGCGCCGAGGTGATGGCGCTCGGGCTTGGCCGCGACGAGCCGATCAGCTTCGACAAGCTCGAGGCTATGCCGCTGACCGAGATGGCGTTCAAGGAAGCGATGCGGATGAAGCCGCCGGTGCCGTCGATCCCGCGCCGCGCCACGCGCGACTTCAGCTTCAAGGGCTACGCCATTCCGGCGGGCACGCTGGTCGCGGTCAATCCGCTCTATACCCACCACATGCCGGAGATCTGGCCCGAGCCGAACCGCTTCGATCCGCTGCGCTTCACCGACGAGGCGCAACGCGGCCGGCACCGCTTCGCCTGGATTCCATTCTCCGGCGGCGCGCATATGTGCCTCGGCCTGCACTTCGCCTACATGCAGGCGAAGTGCTTCGCGCGGCATTTCCTGCAGAACCTCGACGTCAAGCTGCAACCGGATTACGTGCCGAACTGGCAGATGTGGCCGATCCCGAAGCCGAAGGACGGCCTGCCGGTGCTGCTCTCCCCGGTGTGACGAACTCCCGCCGGACCAGCCGAACGCGCCAATGACCCGCGAAACCATCGCGCCTGTCCGACAATATCCGCGCGGCGTTACCGTGGTGCGGCGCTCGATGCGTGGCGCCGCTTCCGCGCCGGAAACGAATTCGCTGGCCGACATCGAGACCTGGTTGCTGCGCGGCGCGGCGCGCGAGACCGAAATGCTGCTGGTGCTGGAATCCTTCATCTGGCGGATGGTCGCCGCCGGATTGCCGCTGGATCGCGTCAGCCTGCATATCGGCACGCTGCATCCGCAACTGCTCGGCTTCGCCTGGAACTGGCATCGCGAGGACGGCATCTGCTCCGAGGTGAAGGTGCAGCAGTCGGCGACCGAGACCGACAGCTACAAACTCAATCCGCTGGCGCGCCTGTTCGTCACCGGCGAACCGATCCGCCGCAATCCGCAGACGCCGGAGGCGCAGGCCGAGTTTCCGATCATGATCGAGCTCGCTGCATCCGGCATGACCGATTACGTCGCCCTGCCGTTCAGCAGCGGCACCCCGTATCGCCATTCCTTGACGCTGGCGACCACCCATCCGCGCGGCTTCGCCGACGTTGCGGTGCCGGAGGTCGGCCGCCTGCTCGGCCTATTCGCGCTGCATGTCGAGCGCCACATCGCGCAACGCATCGCCGAGAATGCCGTCAACGCCTATCTCGGCGATGTCGCCGGCCGCAAGGTGCTGAGCGGCTCGATCAAGCGCGGCGCGGGCGAGGCCATCCGCGCGGTGATCTGGGTGTCGGACCTGCGCGGCTTCACCACCTTGTCGGACCGGCTGGCCGGGCACGACATGATCGAGCTTCTCAATGTGTATTTCGAGATGCTGGCCGGTGCGGTGCTGGCGCATGGCGGCGAGGTGCTGAAGTTCATGGGCGACGGATTGCTCGCGGTGTTTCCGATCGCGTCGGATGACGACGGCAAGGCGGCAGCCAACGCCGCGCTGCAAGCCGCGCAGCAGGCCATCGGCCATCTCGACAGCCTGAATTCCGGCGGTGCACCGCAGCTCGATGGCATCGACGGCTGGCGGCCGCTGCGTACCGGCATCGCGCTGCATGCAGGCGAAGTGTTCTTCGGCAATATCGGCGCGCCGGAACGGCTCGACTTCACGGTGATCGGGCCTGCCGTCAACGAAGCCAGCCGTGTCGAGGCGCTGCAGAAGACGCTTCAGCGCAGCATCCTGATGACGCAGCCGGTGGCGCGGCTGCTCGACGTTCCGCTCGATCATCTGGGCGAGCACGCGCTGCGCGGTATCGCGGCGCCGGTGTCGATCTACAGTCCGCGTGAGATGTGATCGGCCGTTAAAGCCAGTTCGGACCGGCTCAACTTTCGTCATGGCCGGGCTCGTCCCGGCCATCCACGTCTTTTCCATCGTCCTACTGTCAAGACGTGGATGCCCGGCACAAGGCCGGGCATGACGGGCTTTTGTTACGGGGAGATGCTAATCCAGATAGGTCGTCAGCTCGGCGCCCTCGTCGGCGACGAACACCGCGATCAATTCCGCTGGCTCGGTGTTGCTGGCATTGGCCGAGACCAGATGCGTGGTGCCGGGCGGTTCGAAGAACGATTGTCCGACCTTGAATACCTCGACCGGGCCGCCGCCAAGCTGCGAGCGGATCTCGCCCTTGGTGATGTAGGCCGTAACCGTGCCGGCATGGCGATGCGCGCGGGTGAAGCCGCCGGGACCATAAAACACCCGCACGATGGTGACGCGCTTGCCCGGTACATTCGGCAGCGCATGCGAGGCGATCAGTTCCACCTTGTCGAGTGGACTCGATGCCGCCGAACTGCCGGTCGTACACAGCGGCGCGATGACCGTGGAGACGGTATCCATCGCCACCGGCAGCGCCTTGCCGACGACGAACGCGCAAGCCAGCCCGCCGATCACGGCGGCGTAAAGCTGCCGGTTGGCAGCCCCAATCCCCGGCATCATCCCCAGGCTGAACGACATGGGCGCCCCCGATCCGATGCGGACGATGACGAAATGATATCGGCGTGGCTGCGCCCCGGCAATCCGATTCTGCCGCAGACGCGATTAGCCAACCTCCTGCCCCAGCGCCTTGCGCAGGCCGACATAACCCTGCTGTTGCTGCGACCAATTGCGGCCGCCGATGACGCCGCCATCGATCACCAGATCGGTGCCGTTGATGAACGACGACTCGTCGCTGGCGAGAAACACCGCGGCATAGGCGATATCATCGGGGATGCCGGCGCGCGGTATCGGCTGCGCCGACTTGAACACGCCGCGCAACATCTCGGCCTTGGCATCGGCAGCTTCGGCGGACAGCCCCATCGCCTTGGCGAGAATGCCGGTGGCGATGGCGCCCGGCGAAATACTGTTGACGCGAACGCCGGCCTCGCCCAACTCCATGGCGACGCATGTCGTGAGGTGAATGACGGCGGCCTTGGCGGCACCGTAGACCACCGAGGACGAGTAACCGGCGAGATGACCGGCGATGCTGCCGTTGTTGATAATGCTGCCGGAGCCCTGCCGGCGCATATGCGGCGCGGCATGCTTCATGCCGAGCATCACGCTGCGGACCAAGGTGGCCATTGCTGTGTCGAATTGCGCGACATCGAGACCTTCGATGCCGCCGGTCTGCGCCGGGCCGCCGGCATTGTTGAACAGGCAATCGATGCGGCCGAAACGATCGATCGCCGTCGCGATCAGCGCGTGCATCTGGTCTTCCTGGGTCACGTCGGTCTGCCGGAAGATGCAGTTGGCGCCGAGTCTCGCGGCAAGCGCCTCGCCTTCCGCCGCGCGACGCCCGGCGGCGACCACCTTGGCGCCCTCCGCCGCGAAGATTTCCGCCGTGCGCCAGCCGATGCCGCTGGTCGCACCGGTGATGACCGCCACCTTGCCGTCGAGCCGACCCATGTCGCTTCTCCCTGTCTTTTGTTTTGTGCAGGCACTATCGGCCGCGCGTGCAGGGTTAGGCAAGGTCTCGCGGTGAATGGCGCTATGGCGAAAAGACGCCGGTAAGGCGGAGATCAGACTCCGGCGCGCCGCGCGTCCGGATCGATCTGCGCCACCGGCTTGCGCCGCTGCAACGGCAGCCGCTTGGTCAGCACGCGATACAGCGTCAGCGGCATTTCCAGCAGTCCCGGCACCGGATCGTCGGCCGCGAACGCCGCCCACGTCATCGGCCCACGCCACGAGGCGCGATAGTCCGACCACGACAGATCGCCGCGCGCCATCAGCCGCAGCGAGGCGATGGCATCGCGAACCACATAGATCCATTTCTGGCCGTCATCGATGACGCTGGCCGGAGCCGGATTGCCGTTGGCGGCGCAGAACATCAGCCAGGCGAAATCGACGCCCGCCGCTTCGCCGAGCCCGAACCAGGTCCAGCAGCGCGGATTGACGTCGAGCACCTTGTAGAGCTTGTCGCGCGTATCGTACTTGAACTCGATCTCGACCAGTCCTTCGAAATTGATCGAAGCCAAGAGCGCCTGCGCCGCGGCGCTGACTTCGGGTTGCTGCACCACCTCGACGAAGGTGCTGGTGTAGCTGAAATCGACCGGATATTGCCGGGTGCGGCGCGCCGTCATCTGCGCCAGCGGCTTGCCGCCTTGCCACAGCGCGACATAGGAAAACTGCGTTGCGCCGCCGCCGGGCACCAGTTCCTGCACGACGACCTGATCGTGACCGACCGCCGCCGCCGCCTCGCGATAACGCGCGACGAATTCCTCGCGGGAGTCCGCTCGCCATGCCTTGGCGAGCGTGAAAACATTGGGTGCTTCGCGCTGCGCGGGCTTGAGCACCACCGGAAACTGCAACTCCAGCGTCGTCGCCGCCGCTTCGCTGGCGATCCGATAGTTGCGCGGCGATGCGATATCGACCGCTGCCGCGCGTTCGGCCAGCAGGCGCTTGTTGCACACCGCTTCGAGATCGGCCCAGCCGCAGCTCATCACCCGAAACGCCGCGCGTAACGCCTCGCGGTTCTCGGCAATCAGCCGGACTTCGGCGTCGCCGCCGGGAATCAGCAGCCAGTCCTGCAACCCATGCCGCGCGGCCAGCTCAAGCAGTGTCGTCGTGGCGTTCGGCGCAGCCGGTCCCGACCAAGAAAAGTGCTGCGAAATAAATCGCGACAGCCGCACCAGCGTGAAATCGTCGGAGACGATGGCAACCGGAATATTGCGCCGGCCTAGACTGCGCGCGGCCGCCAGCGCACCGTGCGCGCCGCCGAGGATGAGCGCGCCGACCGGCTTGCTCCCGGTGGCAGGCCCGGCATTGCCGCCCATCGTCTGTGTCGATATGCGCAAATCCGTCACGATAGCCCTCAGGCCCGGCTCAGGCCACGAATGCGCTGTTCCCAGAAGGCGCTGGCGGTGGCAAGCACGTTGTAGCCGAAATTGGTCGCGCGCTTGATGTGATCGAGCGCCGAAACATCATGGAGATGTTCGAACTTCGCCGTCACCGGGTCAAAACAAAACAGCTTGAGCGGCGTGTTGTCGAGAATGTAACGCGAGACGGTGTGATTGCGGTCGCTGCCATGCTCCTCGCAGATCATCACGCAGTCGGTTTCCAGCAAGCGTCCACCACCCTTGATGGCTTCGATCTCGACGCCTTCGACATCGAGCTTGATGACGTAACGGCCATTGGCAGCTACCAGGCCGTTGTCGAGCAGTTGATGCAGCGCCATCACGGGCACGTCCTCGCCGTCCCCATCCTGATCGCCGGCGATGCTGAACGCCTCGTGCTTGCGGCCGGACAGGCGCGCCATGCCCTCGGCCGCACCGATGGCCCGCTGCAAGGTGACGAAGCGGCCGCCATTGAGCGCCGCATTGTGCTGCAGCCGGGCGAAATTGCGCGACGATGGTTCAATGGCGATGGCGCGATGACCGCCGAACGGCTGACTGCTGACCAGCACCGACCAGTAGCCGTAATTGGCGCCGCAATCGATCAGCGTGTAGTCGGCATCGGCGATGCCACGGAAGAAACGCTCGATGTCGTGCTCGTAATTGTAGCGCACGTCGAGCAGCAGACCCCAATAGCCATCGCCGAACGGAAACGAAAACAGCGCGTCGTCGTTCAGCCGCGCAGTGATATCGCTGGCAGGCGTCAGCGGCTGCATCGCCTTGCAGCCGGCATTGAAGCCGCGATAGGACCAGATCGAACTGACCCGCGCGCCGGTCTGGAAGATCGACGCCACCACGCGCTCGGGCAACGTCGCGCCGGACAGCGTGCCGGTGGCGCGGTCGAATCCCAGTCGCGACGCCAGGTCGTAGCGCAGCGACGAGGGCGCCGCAGCGGCGCGGTCGAACGGCATCGGCGTCACGATACGTTGCGACGTTCGGGATTCGGGCGACATCAGATCGCTATCCATTGACAAGACCCAACATGCGGCCGCCAGCTTCTGGCGGACCAAGACGCCACTTGATATCCGGAAATCACTAAGGAATTCGCTCTCCAATGTAGCGCCGCCACGGGCCGAATGCTCGGATATGATTCAAACATTCGGCATCTTGATTAACGGCGCGGGCCGCCTTCATTGGAGCCAGCCGCGCCGGTGCCGGTTGTCGCCGGACAAGGCGCTGGCATTTGCCGTTGCGCAGAATGCGGCGAGGGCCGCGGCTATCGTCGCTGGCGCGCGACGCGCGGTCGCTTGGCCTGCCGCACGCTCCGCGTGCCGATTTCAGCCTGCAGTTGCAGCAGCAGGCAACGGCTGAGCCGCACCGCCATCTCCGGATGGTGAATCGACAGCGGCCCCGGATCGTTCAAGATGGCGTTAACCAAGGTGCCGAACACCGTCTGGAAACCAAAGCCGATGCTGCGAATGCGGGCCGCGCTGCGGGACGGACCCATGGCGGCCAGGAGCAACGGCGTTGCAGCGTTCGTGGTGGCGGCGGCCAATTGCTTGAAGTCCGACCAGCGCGCCGGGCCGCTGCCGCTCCGTTGCAGCGCCGCCCGCAATACGCCTTCGTGGCGGCGCATCCAGCCAATGATCTGGCCGACAAGCGTGCCGCACAGCGTCTCGAGATCGGTTCGCACCAGCCGGTCGTTCTGCGCCATCGCCGCCAGCATGGTCTGGCCATCGCGGGCGGCGAGCCCGAGCAGGACGTTGAAGTAGGCGTCCTTGCTGGCGAACCGGCCATAAAAACTGCCGACCGTCGCATCGACTTCGGCGCACAGATCCTCGATCGAGAGGTCATCCAGTGTGCGGGTGCGCAGCATCTCGGCGCCGGTGCACAACAACGCGGCCATGGTCTCGCGGCTGCGCCGCTGCCGCGACGGCGTGACGCCGGGGAAATCCAGTTCCGACAATTGACCCGCCATTCGCGTTGCGCCCTCGTTCAAACCATAATAATAATTCTGATTATATTTTTGACAACAGGTCGATCCCGGCCGCCCCCTTTTGTTTCGAGGCGGCCCGGCATTTCAAGACAAGACGCAGCCGGCAGGTTTGCACGGCACGCGCGGCATAACGCAAACGAGGGAGCGGACGCATGGGCGCAGGCAACGACACGGCGTTTGGCGGCCGCATCGGCAAGACCATCGCGCAATCCAAACCATGGTGGCCCGCCGCCGCCAAGCCGCCGCAAGGCGCGCCGAATATCCTGGTCGTGCTGTTCGACGACGTCGGTTTCTCCGACTTCGGCTGCTACGGTTCGCCGATCAAAACGCCGACCATCGACGCGCTCGCCGCGCAGGGCCTGCGCTACACCGGCTTCCACACCACCGCGATGTGTTCGACGACACGCGCGGCGCTGCTGACCGGGCGCAATCATCATTCCGTCGGCGTCGGTTGTCTCGCCAATTTCGACAGCGGCTATCCGGGCTATCGCGGCAAGATCGCGCGCGAGGCCGGCACACTGGCCGAGATGCTGCGTGCCCATGCCTATCGCAATTACATGGTCGGCAAGTGGCACGTCACGCCGCTGACCGAGAGCGGCGCCACCGGCCCGTTCGACGGCTGGCCGCTGGGCCGCGGCTTCGACCGCTTCTACGGATTCCTTGACGCCGAGACCGATCAATATGCGCCGGAGCTGGTATCCGACAACACGCACATCGCCCCGCCCGGCGACTATGCCAGCGGCTATCACCTGACGTCGGATCTGGTCGATCAATCGATCCGCTTCATCGCCGACCACATGGCGGATCGCCCCGACCTGCCGTGGCTGACCTGGCTGGCCCTCGGCGCCTGCCACGCGCCGCATCAGGCACCGGCCGACATCATCAAGGCCTACGATCCGGTGTTCGCGCACGGCTGGGAGACCGAACGCGAGCAGCGCATGGCACGGCAAAAGGCGATGGGCATCGTGCCGCCCGACACCAAGATGCCGCCGCGCAATGACGGCGTCAAAGCCTGGAGCGAGCATTCCGCCGACGAACAGCGCGTGTTCACGCGGCTGCAATCCGCGTTCGCCGGCATGCTCGAACACGCCGACCAGCATCTGGCGCGGCTGGTGGCGTTTCTCGACACCGCCGGCGTGCGCGACAACACGCTGATCCTTGTGCTGTCCGACAATGGCGCCAGTCAGGAAGGCGGTCCGCTCGGCTTCGTCAACGCCATGGGACCTTACAACTTCAAGCCCGAACCGATGCCGGAAAAACTGCAGCGCATCGACGACATCGGCGGTCCCGACACGCATTCGAATTTCCCGCACGGCTGGGCGATGGCCTCCAACACGCCGCTGCGCCGCTACAAGCAGAACACCCATGGCGGCGGCATTCGCGATCCCTTCGTCATGACATGGCCGCGCCGCATCGCTGCCAAGGGCGAGTTGCGGCATCAGTTCGTGCATGCCAGCGATCTGGTGCCGACGCTGCTCGAGACGATAGGCGTGCAACCGCCGCAGACGATCAACGGCACCGCGCAGATGCCGATCGAGGGCGAAAGCTTCGCACGCAGCATTGCCGATGCGACTGCGCCATCGCGATCGAAGCCGCAATATTTCGAAATGTTCGGCCATCGCGGCCTGTGGCACGACGGCTGGAAGGCGGTGGCCTATCATCCGCCCGGAACGCCATTCGACAACGACAAATGGGAGCTATTCCATCTCAACCGCGACTTCTCCGAGGCCGACGATCTGGCGACGCAAGAACCGGAGCGCCTCGCCGCGATGATCGATCTGTGGTGGCGCGAGGCCGAGCAGCATAACGTGCTGCCGCTCGACGACCGCTTCGGTCCGCGCTTCGCCGAGAACGCCGCGCGTTTTCACGGCCCGCGCAAGGCGTTCACGTTCCACGCCGGCATGGGTCACGTGCCGACCGACGTCGCGCCGGATGTGCGCAGCCGCAGTTACACGATCGAGGCGCATGTCGAGATCGACAATTCAAACGCCGAGGGCGTGCTGATCGCGCATGGCGACGCGACCTCCGGCTACAGCCTCTACATCAAGGATCGCCGGCTGGTGCACGACCTCAACATCGGCGGCCGGCACGAGATCGTCACCTCGCAACGCGAAGTTACGCCGGGCGTGCATCGCCTCGGCGTGCATGTCGAGCGGCTGCGGCGCACCACGCCGCCGGCCTTGGGCGCACGCACCGGGGTCAGCGAATATCGCCTGCTGATCGACGGCGACATCGCGGGTACATTGCAAACGCAACTCGGCTTCCACAACCTGATCTCGTGGTCCGGGCTCGACATCGGCCGCGATCGCGGCAGCCCGGTCTCGCATTACGCGGCACCGTTTGCGTTTACCGGCCGCCTGCTGCGCGTCGACGTCACCATGCATGACGATCAGAAGCTCGACGGCGACGGCGTCGGCAATGCCGAGATGGCGCGGCAATAATTGCGGAAAACCGGTCGCCGCCACGGCGACAGACACGCTACGCTGCGGTGGATCGAATCATGCCGGACAGGACACCGATGCTACGTTTTCGAAATGCACCACTGCTCGCGCTGTTGCTGCCCTTCGCATTGCTGCTGCCGACCGGCGAAGCGGCCGCCGACTGCATCATGCCGTTCAAGTTCAATATCACCAGCCAGGGACCGTGGCCCGCCTATATGCGCGTCAAATCCGGCGAGGGATGCGGCAGCCGGACATGGCGGATCGATACCTTCACCGCCAAGCGGCTTTATCTCGCGGCGGCACCGCAGCATGGCAAGGTGACGCTGCACGCGCCGGGCGGCTATCGCTATGTCTCGGCCAAGGGCTACACCGGCGCCGACCGCTTCACGCTCAAGATCTGCGGCCAGACCTATGGCGGCTACGAAGGTTGCGCCGATCTGCTGTTCAACGTCACGGTGTTCTGAGGCTGCCGATCGTTAGACGCAGCAGGCCGATGCGCCGGATCGCGACGGGACCGCCGGAAAGGATGCGATCCTAGGCGTCCTGCTTTTGCGCGACGCGGCTTGCAACCGTCGCGGGCCACATCACCTTGTCGAAATCCTGTGGCGCAATGGTCTGGCCTTCGTTGTCGATCACCACGACATCCCAGCCTTCGCCCGCCCAGACCTTGGCTTTGGCAAACGCGATCAGCCGGCTGTTGCGCTCGCTCTCCACGGTCTCGCCATGGCGCTGCGCGATCATCTTGTAGGTCAAGCGTTCTGCTCCCGAACAAGGTTCGAGGCTCAGAGTGATCGGGTGTGTTGACCGCAATTGGCCGACAAGATGACCTTTTGGCGGCGCGCACAGCGGCACCATCGCACCGCGCGGCTTTCATCGCGCGTCATCGCAGGCCGCTGCTGGCGAGCATCGTCCTGATCGCCGCATTGCCTTCGGCCTCGAGCGTCGCGATGCTCTCGCGCGCCCACGCATAGGTGGCCTCGAAAATCTCGCTGTGGCGTTCGAACTGCGTGACGCCGAGATCGGGGGGAAACGGCGGCCGCATCACATGATCGAGCGGCGTGGTCGGCAGCATGTCGTAACGCTGATGCGCCACCAGACTGCGCCACAGCACATTGATCGCGCTCGGCGCCGACGGAAGCCGCTTATTGCCGAACGGCCACAACATCGCGGCGGCAAGCTCCAGCCGTCCCGGCAACGCGGCGTAATCGACGTCGAATCTCTCGTTCGCGGCTTCGCCGAAATGAATGATCAGATTCGGCCCGCACTTCAGTTGCAGCATCGAAGCCAGCGGCACGTTATCGGTCAGGCAACCGTCGACCAGCATCTCACCGCCGGACGTGTAGAACGGCGGCAGCAGGCCCGGAATGGCGCTGGAGGCGCGCACCGCCTGCCACAACGGCCCGGTGCGGATCAACTCCAGACGCTGCGTCGAGAGATTGGTGGCCACCGCAGCGAACGGCCGCCAGCAATCCTCGATCTGGCACTGCGGGCCGTATTGTTCGGCCAGCGCGCGATCAAACGCCTTGTGATCCAGCAGCGAGTAGCGCGGCCAGGTCGGCCGACGGAAACTGCGGCTGGTGACGAAGATCTGGTGCGTGCCGCGCTCGAGATCCTCCGCTTCATAATTCTTGGCGAAGCCCGCCACCATGGCCGAGCCGACGCTGGTGCCGACAAAGATATCGAACATCACGCCGCGTTCGCGGAACGCCTTGTAGACGCCGACATGCGCGGAGCCGAAACTGCCGCCACCGGCGGCGACGAAGCCGATCGCACGGCCGAACAGAAAGCGCACCAGGCTCGCCACATCGACCTGATCCTCGAGCGAGACGTGATGGTGCATGAAGGCCGGCAGCCGCGCGAGCCATGCCGCCGTGCCCTGCACCTCGCTCTGCCGCCGGTCGTGAATGCGAACGAGGCGGCGCGCCGAGACCGGATGCACCTCGCAGGCGAAATCCTCGATCTCCGTCCGCGCGCCCTGTGGCGCCTCTCCACGGCATGCGAAGACCACCATGTCCGCCTGGCGAATGGCCTTGCGGGTCCATGCCAAGGCGTCGCGGTCGCCAAGATACACCACGAGCGGCGCGGCCTGTTCGAGTTCGTTGAGCCAATCGGTCACCTCGGACGCATCGAGCGCGCGGCCGGGAAATAGTGCGGCGACGCGGGCCCGATCGACGATCTCGGCCTCGGTCCCGGCCAGCGCATCGCGCAAGCGCCGTGTGAACAGCGGCGGGATCGGTTCGCGGCCGGCATCGACCAGCGCCACCGTTCGCGCTTTCGGCGACATCGGGATCGGCGCCAGTCGCGCCGTCTGCTCGGCGAAGCGTCGCGACAGCGCCGCCAGCAGCGCTTCGACCAGCGCCGGCGCGTGCTCCGCAAGCTTTTGGTAAGCCGTCCGCGTCAGTACCAGCACGCTGGTATCGCGAATGGCGATCACGCCAGCGGTGCGCGGAATGTTGGCGAAGAAGCCGATTTCACCGACGACCTCGCCGGCGCGCAGCACCGCGATCGGCGCCGGCTCGCCGATCCGTTGCACCGCCAGCGCGCCATGCAGCACCACGAACAGCGAATCCGACGGATCGCCCTGCGCGACGAGCAACTGTCCCCGTTCGAGGTCGCGGCGCACCATCGCGGCGAAAGCTTCCGCGCGCTGCCCGGCGTCGAGCATGCGGAACAGTGCGAGATTCAGGGATGGATCGTCCGGCACAAAGTCCGACATAGCTTCACCATCGGCGGCCTCGCCAAGTCAGGGCTTGCGGAATTTCAGCACGAACTCATCGACCGGCGTCGGATTGCGAAACACCACATTGGTCCGCGTATCCTCGGGGTGGCGCAGGAAATCCGCGCCCGCGACGAAGACGAAGCCGGCGGCCTCGACCTCGTCGCGCACCGTTTTCTCGGCGATGCGATGCAGGGTCTTGCCGACCGTCGCACCGTCTTCCGGCAAGGCGGAATGATCGGCAATCACCAGCAGGCCGCCGGGCTTCAATGCATCGAACATCGCCTTGTTCATGCGCGCGCGATCGACCGGCAGGAAGGTGGTGTCGTGGTAGCCGAAGAAGAACGTCACCAGATCGAGATTGCGCAGCGACGGATCGGCGAGATCGTCGAACGGCCTGACCATCTCGACGACACCCGCCATGGCCGGTGTCTTCAGCCGCGCCGCAAGCTTCTCGGATTCGCGGCTGGTCTGCGCGAACACCTTGCCGTTGGGCGCCACCGCGCGGGCCATCAGTTCGGTGCTGTAACCGCCGCCCGCCGCCATATCGAGCACGAGCCAGCCGGGTCTGGGCGCGATGAACGACAGCAAGGCGACGGGATTGCGCTTGGCGTCGGTCTGCCGATCGGCTTCGGTCCGATCCGGCGCCGCGACGAGGGCGGTGAAATCCTGCGCCCTGGCCGGGTTCGCTGCAAGGATGCCGATTGCCAGCAAAAGGCCCAACGCGGCCGATTTCAGCGAGATGGCTGCCATAACTGTCACCCTCCCTAAGACGCGACAAGACGAGGCGCGCGATGTTCCGAGCATGCCAGAACATCGGCCGCCTGACACCCTGATTGATGCGGCTTCGGGGCTTTCGGTCCCCGCGGGGGCGCATGTCGCATCCGCCACTCTGCGCCGTTCGCGCAATCGGCGTATTTTCGACCGTTGCCCGCCCCGGCCCAATCGGCTAAATGAACCCTACGCACCCGTAGCTCAGCTGGATAGAGCGTTGCCCTCCGAAGGCAAATGCAAGCTCTTTCTGATGGTCGAGGGTGTCGTAAAAAACGAGTGAAACCAAGCGATTGGCGAAACTCGAAGGAAGCACGAAAATCGCATTCGAGGTCGCGGAAGCACCACGGAAGCAAACCGAAAGGAGGTTGTGGAGTACGAATGGCGATGATCGGCGAGGCTTTAGCCCGCGTCGTTTGAGCCATGTCGATTCTAGAATTCGCGATTGACCGTGGTCGATCTCGGACACTATCTGAATATCGATGCGCCCGTAGCTCAGCTGGATAGAGCGCCACCCTCCGAAGGTGGAGGCCACACGTTCGAATCGTGTCGGGCGCGCCACACCCTAATTTCATTGAAGAATTCCGGTTTTTAGGACCGTCTCGAACGAGGCGTTAGGACCGGTTTTTAGGACCGTTTTCGAACGCTCCGAATCCGACCGGGAAGGACGG
>Ga0209963_1000162_pt1 | contig 220705 bp, 167 predicted proteins | sample ThiBio_1000_biof_2_FD_183957 | JGI IMG/M metagenome (GOLD analysis project Ga0209963, IMG submission 183957) | Wastewater bioreactor microbial communities from Cape Town, South Africa - Thiocy_cont_1000_biof (SPAdes) | ecosystem: Engineered > Bioreactor > Thiocyanate-remediating >... | reverse complement strand
CCGCCGGCGTGATCGAGGCCGCCCGCGGCAAGGGGGTGAAGGTGTACGCCGCGCGCAACGGCATCCTCGGCGCGCTGCGCGAGGAGCTGATCGACACCTCGAAGGAATCGGCCGCCGCGATCGCCGCACTGCGCCACACGCCCGGCGGCGCGTTCGGCTCGTGCCGCTACAAGCTGAAGTCGCTGCAGGACAACCGCGTCGAGTACGAGCGGCTGATCGAGGTGTTCCGCGCCCACGACATCCGCTGGTTCCTCTACAACGGCGGCAACGACTCGGCCGACACCGCGCTGAAGATCTCGCAGCTGGGCAAGGCAATGGGTTACGACATCCGCTGCATCGGCGTGCCCAAGACGGTGGACAACGACCTCGCCGTCACCGACTGCTGCCCCGGCTTCGGCTCGGTGGCGAAATACACCGCGATCTCCACGCTGGAAGCCAGCCTCGACGTGGCTTCGATGGCCGAGACCTCGACCAAGGTGTTCATCCTCGAAGTGATGGGCCGCCACGCCGGCTGGATCGCCGCCGCCGCCGGCCTGGCCGGCGAAGGCGCGGACGCGCCGCCGCACATCATCCTGTTCCCCGAGAACGCGTTCGACGAGGCCGCGTTCCTGGCCAAGGTGAAAGCCACCGTCGAGCGCGTCGGCTGGTGCACCGTGGTCGCCTCCGAAGGCGTGCGCAACGCGGCCGGCCAGTTCCTCGCCGAGGCCGGTACGCGCGACGCGTTCGGCCATTCGCAACTCGGCGGGGTGGCGCCGGTGCTGGCAGCACTGGTCAAGGAAAAGCTCGGCTACAAGTACCACTGGGCGCTACCGGACTACCTGCAACGCTCTGCGCGCCACGCCGCCTCGCAGGTCGACGCCGAGCAGGCGTACACCGTGGGCAAGGCCGCGGTCGACTACGCGTTGGCCGGAATGAACGCGGTGATGCCGGTGATCGTGCGCACGTCCGATGCGCCGTACCGCTGGAAGATCGCGCCCGCGCCGCTGGCGAAGATCGCCAACCGCGAGAAGAAGATGCCGAAGAACTTCATCAGCCGCGACGGCTTCGGCATCACCGCCGCCGCCCGCCGCTACCTCGCCCCGCTGATCCGCGGCGAGGCGCCGTTGCCCTACGGCAAGGACGGCCTGCCGCGCTACGTGCGGCTGAAGAACACGGCGGTGACAAAGAAGCTGGCGGCATTCGGGCGCTGAACTCCACGGCTTTCGTGACCGGCGTCACCGTGCTGAGCGCCACCTGAAAACAGGGGCGCCCGCATAGGCTTGCGTTCAGCCGCAGCTTCTTACGCTCCATCCTGCCCGGGTCGATCGCCGTGCTGCTGCGGCCGCGACCCTCCACGGGAGGAGACTCGAGATGAAACTCATCCACCGCCTGCTCGTTGCGCTTGCCCTGCTCGGCACCGGCAGTGTCGCGCTGGCCGCCCCCGGTCCCGGTCCCGGTCCGGACGACCACGGACGCTACGGCCACGACCGCGGCCACGACCGCCACCATGACGGCCGCCGCGGACACGACGATCGTCGCCATGGCGACTGGCGGCGCGACTATCGCCACCATGACGACCGCCGCTGGAACTATGGCTACCGGGACTATCGCTACGCCGGCCCGCGCTACTACCCGGTGCGCCATCATCGCTGGGAACGTGGCCACCGCTACTACGGTCCGACCTACGTCGTGCACGATTACGGCCATTACCGCCTGCGTCCGCCGCCGCGCGGTTACCACTGGGTGAGGGCGAACAACGACTACCTGCTGGTCGCCATCGCCACCGGCATCATCCTGGACATCGCGCTGCAGTAAGTCGATTCCGATCCTGACCACCCGAGGCCATGCACGCGTGCATGGCCTCTTCGTTTGCGCGCGGCGCTGCGGCGCACAACGGCCCGCGGCGCCACGTCTGCCTATACTCCCCGCGACCGCCCGTTCCGGACGGCCACTTACAACCCATGGGGAGGCTCCGATGCTGCAGCAGTATGGCTGGTGGATCGTCGTTGCGTGTGCGGTGGTGGCGGTTCTGTATGGCGCGCTGTCCGCGCGCTGGATCCTGGCGAAATCGCCGGGCAACGAACGGATGCAGGAGATCGCCGCGGCCATCCAGGAAGGCGCGCGCGCCTACCTCAACCGCCAGTACACCACCATCGGCCTGGTCGGCGTGGTGCTGCTGCTGCTGATCGGTTTCTTCCTGAACTGGCCGACCGCGATCGGCTTCCTGCTCGGCGCGATCCTGTCCGGCGCGGCCGGCTACATCGGCATGAACGTCTCGGTGCGCGCCAACGTGCGCACCGCCGAGGCGGCGCGCAGCGGCCTCGGCGCGGCGATGGACGTGGCGTTCCGCGGCGGCGCGATCACCGGCATGCTGGTGGTCGGCCTGGCCCTGCTCGGCGTGGCCGGCTACTGGCTGGCGCTCGGCCACTTCGGTGTCACCGGCGAGACCGCCCTGCATGCGCTGGTCGGGCTGGCCTTCGGCAGCTCGCTGATCTCGATCTTCGCGCGCCTGGGCGGCGGCATCTTCACCAAGGGCGCGGACGTCGGCGCCGACCTGGTCGGCAAGGTCGAGGCCGGCATCCCCGAGGACGACCCGCGCAACCCGGCGGTGATCGCCGACAACGTGGGCGACAACGTGGGCGACTGCGCCGGCATGGCGGCCGACCTGTTCGAGACCTACGCGGTGACGGTGATCGCCACCATGCTGCTGGCGGGCCTTAGCTTCGCCGACAACCTGGCTGCCGTGCTGTACCCGCTGCTGCTCGGCGGCGTGTCGATCATCGCCTCGATCATCGCCACCTTCTTCGTCCGGGTGAAGGCCGGCGGCTCGATCATGGGCGCGCTGTACAAGGGCGTGATCGTCTCGGCGGTGCTCTCCGCGGTCGCGTTCTGGTTCGTCACCGGCAGCCTGCTGCCGCAGGGCCTGACCGCCGGCGACGGCAGCGTCATCTCCAGCCACGCGCTGTTCCACTGCGCGCTGATCGGGCTGGTGCTGACCGGCCTGATCGTGTGGATCACCGAGTTCTACACCGGCACCCAGTACAAGCCGGTGCAGCACATCGCGGCGGCATCGACCACCGGCCACGGCACCAACATCATCGCCGGCCTCGGCGTGTCGATGAAGTCCACCGCGATGCCGGTGATCGTGATCTGCGCGGCGATCTGGGGCGCCTACAGCCAGGGCGGCCTGTACGGCATCGCGATTGCCGCCACCGCCATGCTGTCGATGGCCGGCATGATCGTGGCGCTGGACGCCTACGGCCCGATCACCGACAACGCCGGCGGCATCGCCGAGATGGCCGACCTGCCGCCGGAAGTGCGCGGCGTCACCGATCCACTCGACGCAGTCGGCAACACCACCAAGGCGGTGACCAAGGGCTACGCGATCGGCTCGGCCGCGCTGGCCGCACTGGTGCTGTTCGCCGACTACACGCACAACCTCGACGTCGCCGCCCAGGCCAAGGCATTGGCCGCGGGCACGGCGTATTCCCCGCTGACCTTCGACCTGTCCGACCACATGGTGATCATCGGCCTCTTGATCGGCGGCCTGATCCCCTACCTGTTCGGCGCGATGGCGATGGAGGCGGTGGGCCGTGCCGCCGGCGCGGTGGTGGAGGAAGTGCGCCGCCAGTTCCGCGACATCGCCGGCATCATGCAGGGCACCGGCAAGCCGCAGTACTCGCGCGCGGTGGACATGCTGACCCGCTCGGCGATCCGCGAGATGATCGTGCCGTCGCTGCTGCCGGTGGCGGTGCCGATCGTGGTCGGCCTGCTGCTCGGCCCGAAGGCGCTCGGCGGCGTGCTGATCGGCACCATCGTCACCGGCCTGTTCGTGGCCATCTCGATGACCACCGGCGGCGGCGCCTGGGACAACGCGAAGAAGTACATCGAGGACGGCCACCACGGCGGCAAGGGCTCCGAGGCGCACAAGGCCGCGGTCACCGGCGACACCGTCGGCGACCCGTACAAGGACACCGCCGGCCCGGCGGTGAACCCGCTGATCAAGATCATCAACATCGTGGCCTTGCTGATGATCCCGCTGCTGTAACCGCGACCATCCGGCTCGACGAAAATCCCGCTGCGGCGGGATTTTCGTTTGTCGCCGCCGGAACCCGGCGGCTAGCGGCCGCACGAGGTACGCTCGACCGCTGGCCATCCCACGCCCGCCCCACAGGAGAAACCTCATGAGACTGGTCTGGCTCACCCTGGCGCTCGGCGTCACACTGACGGGCATGAACCCTGCCCACGCCAGCGACACCCCAACCGCGAAAACCTCTGCCGACCAGGCCGCCGCTGACGACCCATGGCGGTGGCTCGAAGACATCCACGGCAGTCGCTCGATGGACTGGGTGAAACAGGAGAACGCGCGCACGCAGTCCCGCTTCGCCAGCGATGCCGCCTTCGACAAGACGCGCGACGAGATCCTGCAGGTGCTCGACTCGGATGCACGCATTCCCTACGTCAACCGCATGGGCGGCGAGCTGTACAACTTCTGGCGCGACAAGACCCACCCGCGCGGCGTCTGGCGCCGCACCACGCTGGCCGAATACCGCAAGGCCGAGCCGGCGTGGGAGGTGCTGCTGGACATCGACGCGCTGAACCAGGCCGAGGGCAAGCGCTGGGTTTTCAAGGGCGTGCAATGCCTCAAGCCGGCGTTCGAGCGCTGCCTGGTGTCGCTGTCGCCCGACGGCGGCGACGCGGTGGCGGTGCGCGAGTTCAGCATCCCGAAGAAGGCGTTCGTGAAGGGCGGCTTCGAGCTGCCGGTGGCCAAGAGCGACGTTGGCTGGATCGACGAGGACACCATTTACGTGGGCACCGACTTCGGCCCCGGTTCGATGACCGCGTCCAGCTATCCGCGCATCGTCAAGGAGTGGAAGCGCGGCACGCCGCTGTCGGCCGCCACGATCGTGCACGAGGGCAAGCACGACGACCTCGCGGTCAGCGCCTTCCACGACCGCACGCCGGGTTACGAGCGCGACTTCGTGTCGGTGGCCAGGGATTTCTTCCACAGCGAGTTGTTCCTGCGCCATGACGGCAAACTGACCCGCCTCGACGTGCCCACCGACGCCGACGCCAATGCCCACCGCGAATGGCTGCTGGTACAGACCCGCTCGCCGTGGACGGTCGGCGGCGCCACCTATCCCTCCGGCGCGCTGCTGGCCACCCGCTTCGACGATTTCATGGCCGGCAAGCGCGAGTTCACCGTGCTGTTCAAGCCGGACGAGCACACCGCACTGTCCAGCTACGCCTGGACCCGCAACCACCTGATCCTCGATGTGCTGGACGACGTCAAGAGCCGGCTGGAAGTGCTCACCCCGCCGCGGATGGAGGGCATCGACGACGGCTGGCATCCGGAGACCCTGCCCGGCGCTCCCGCGCTCAGCACGATCAGCGTCGTCGATACCGACCCCGACCACAGCGACGAGTACTGGCTCGACGTCGCCGGTTTCCTCACCCCCGCCTCGCTCGAACGCGGCGTGCTGGGCAGCGCGCCGGCCGAGACGATCAAGCAGGAGCCGGCGTTCTTCGACGCGTCGAAATTCACCGTCAGCCAGCATTTCGTGACCTCGAAGGACGGTACCCGCGTACCGTATTTCGAGATTGCGCCCAAGGGCATCAAGCTGGACGGCACCAACCGCACCCTGCTCTACGGCTACGGCGGCTTCGAGGTGTCGCTGCTGCCGCACTACAGCGGCAGCATCGGGCGCGCCTGGCTGGATCGCGGCGGCGTCTACGTGGTCGCCAACATCCGCGGCGGCGGCGAATACGGCCCGCAGTGGCACCAGGCCGCGCTGAAGGCGAACCGCCCACGCGCGTACGAGGACTTCGCCGCCGTCGCGCAGGACCTGATCAAGCGCGGCGTCACCTCGGCGCAGCACCTGGGCGCCGAAGGCGGCAGCAACGGCGGCCTGCTGATGGGCAACATGCTGACGATGTATCCGCAGCTGTTCGGCGCGATCGCCTGCGAGGTGCCGCTGCTGGACATGAAGCGCTACTCGCACCTCTCCGCCGGCGCCTCGTGGATGGCCGAGTACGGCAACCCGGACACCGCCGACTGGAATTTCATCAAGACCTTCTCGCCGTACCAGAACGTGCGCAAGGACGGCCGCTACCCGCCGGTGCTGTTCTACACCGCCACCAGCGACGACCGCGTGGGCCCGGTGCAGGCACGCAAGATGGCGGCGAAGATGCAGGCGCAAGGCCACCCCGACGTGTGGTTCTACGAGAACCTCGAAGGCGGCCACGGCGCCGGCGCGGACAACCAGCAGTCCGCCCACATGCACGCGATGGCCTACGACTTCCTGTGGGATCAGCTGAAGTAGCGGCGATCGCCGCACGCTCGCGCGGGCGTGCGGCGATCGCGGTCGCTGAAGTATGCTGATCCGCCGATCGCAAGCCCTCCCGTCATGCCGTCACGCACCGCCATCAGCCATGAACTGCGCGAATGGATTCTCGCCACCACGCGGGCCGGCCACGGCGTGCCTGAGGTGCTCAAGCTGATGAAGGACAACGGCTACGATCCGCGGCAGAGCCGCAGCATCGTCGCCGAGGTGTTGAAGTTGCCGCTGGCCACCTTGCACGCCAGCACGGCCGCGCCGGCGCCGTGCGGGTTGCGCACGAAGCACCCCCAGGCGCCGGCAGTTTCCATCGGCGACCACGTCATCGGCGTGTCGCTGGGTGTCGACGAACCGCCGCTGCGCGTGCTGGAAAACATCCTGGACGACGCCGAATGCGCCGAGCTGATCGAGCTGGCGCGGCCGCGGCTGGCGCGCGCGCTCACCGTCGACGACGACGGCAAACAGCAGGTGGACCAGCGCCGCACCAGCGAGGGCATGTTCTTTTCCCTCGGCGAGCTGCCGCTGGTCGCGCGCATCGAGCAGCGCCTGGCCGACCTGCTCGGCCTGCCGGTCAGCCACGGCGAAGGGCTGCAGATCCTGCATTACCGCCCGGGCCAGGAGTACGAGCCGCATTTCGACTGGTTTGACCCCGCCTTGCCCGGCTACGACGCCATCACCCGTTCCGGCGGCCAGCGCATCGCCAGTGTGGTGATGTACCTCAACACGCCCGAGCTGGGCGGGGGTACCGCTTTCCCCGAGTTGGGCCTGACCATCACTGCACGTCGCGGTTCGGCCGTCTATTTCGCCTACGAAAGCGGCGACCCTCGCTCGCTGCATGCCGGTCTGCCGGTGATCTGCGGGGAGAAATGGATCGCCACCAAGTGGCTGCGTGAGCGTCCCTACCGCCACGGCCGCGGTGGCTGACACGCGGTGCTGCGATGCAGCAGGGTTTGGCGTATCCTAGCGGACTGTTTTTTCCCGCCTGAGGATTCCCATGGGTCTGCATCTTGTCCCCGCCGGTCGCGACGTGCCAAACGAAATCAACGTCATCATCGAGATCCCCAAGGACGCCGAACCGGTCAAGTACGAGGTGGACAAGGAATCGGGCGCGATCTTCGTCGACCGCATCCTGTCCACCCCGATGCGCTACCCGTGCAACTACGGCTACGTGCCCGGCACCCTGGGCGGCGACGGCGACCCGCTGGACGCGGTGGTGATCCTGCCGTTGTCGCTGGCCGTGGGCTCGGTGATCCGCTGCCATCCGGTGGGCATGCTGCAGATGACCGACGAGGCCGGCGCCGACGAGAAGCTGGTGGTGATCCCCTCGCCCAAGGTGTTCCCCGGCTACGCCCACATCAACGACATGAAGGGCGTCTCGCCGCACTGGCTGCAGCGCATCGGCCACTTCTTCGAGCACTACAAGGACCTGGAGCAGGGCAAGTGGGTCAAGGTGGAGGGCTGGGTCGGCGCCGACGAGGCCAGGGCCGAAATCCTGGCTGGCATCGCCCGCTACCAAGCCGAGCACGGCCCCAAGGCCTGAGCCGCAACTCGATTCGATCCACGAGCCCGCGCGGAGCTCGTGGATCGGGCGGCATCAGCCGCGCTTGAGCAACTCGCGCAGGTCGATCAGCGCCGCATTGGCGCGCGACACGTAGTTCGCCATCACCAGCGAATGGTTGGCGAAGAAGCCGAACGGCGAACCGTTCAGGACCACCGGACTGTGCAGCGGCCGCTGCGCCTCCTCCAGCTCGCGGATCACCTGCTCCAGGCTCACGTCGGCATGCTTGGAGCGCAGGATGGGACCGAAATCGCGCTGAATCGCCTTGAGCTGTTCCAGCAGCGTCCAGGTGTAGCCGCGTGCTTCGTAGAAGTTGTCGTCGATCTGCGTCCACGGGGTCTTGACCAGCCGGCCGCCGCCGGGTGCGGCCACTGTGGACGCGCTGGCCGGATCGGAGGCGTCCGCGTCGCCGATGCGGATCTGGCCCACGCTGGCGGACAGCCGCTGCGACAACGAGCCCAGCCGCGCCGACACCAGCTGCAGGTAATCGGCCAGGTTGTCGGCGCGCGCGTAGAAGTGCGCGCTGCTGTCGTCGGCGTCGCCGAGCCTCGTCAGATAGCCGTCCAGATACTTGATCGCCTTGCGGTACTGGCTCTCCGAACTGGGCAGCAGCCAGCGGTCGTTGGGGCTGTTGAGCAGCGGATCGGCTCGGACCAGGTCCTTGTCTTCGGTCGACTGCGTCTGCGAGCGGCTGAAGTCGTTGCGCAGCGCGCGCACCAGGTCGCGCGAGGCGGTCAGCGAGCCGAATTCCCAGTTGGGGATGTTGTCCAGCAGCACGCCCGGCGGCAGCTTGTCGTTGCTGAGGTAGCCGCCGCGCTTGTCGAGCAGGGTGCGCACCGAAGCGATCAGGGTGACCGTGGTGGTGGCGCCGGTACTCACCGGCCGCTTCAATTCCTGCATTCGGGTCTGCGTGACCGCCACCGGATCGAACAGCGCCGGCTCGGTATCCCACCACCACATCGACGCCGCGATCAGCAGCACCAGCACGGCGACCACGGCCAGGATCGCCCGGCGCAGGCCGCGGCGCGGCGCGGGGGAAGTGTCAGGGGTCAGCATCGGACGGCTCCTGCGGAGGTGGCGAGCGGAGTCCGCAGCTTACAACGCGGCCGCCCCGGCACTGTCGAGCGGACCGCGCCCGCGGCGGCACGTTCCGCCGGGCAGGCTTGACCGCCAGAGCGTGCCACCGCCGTATGCTTGTCATCGCCTGACGGTGTATCGCGCAGCGTGTCGCTCACCGATGTCTACCCGTCGCCCCGGAGTCATTCCCATGAAAGCCGTCGCCCTCACCCGCTACCTGCCGATCGACGATCCGCAGGCATTGCTCGACGTGGAACTGCCCATGCCCGTGCCGGGCGAACACGACCTGCTGGTAAGTGTCGAGGCCGTGTCGGTGAATCCGGTCGATACCAAGCTGCGCGCACCGAAGTCACAGGTGGAGGCACAACCGAAAGTACTGGGCTACGACGCTGCCGGCACGGTGGAAGCCGTGGGCGGCGCGGTGACCGGTTTCAAGCCGGGCGACCGCGTGTATTACGCCGGCGACGTCACCCGGCCGGGCAGCAATGCGCAGTTCCAGGCGGTGGACGCGCGTCTGGCGGCGTTGATGCCGCGCCGCCTGGATGTCGCCGACGCGGCGGCGCTGCCGCTGGTGGCGATCACCGCGTGGGAGCTGCTGTTCCAGCGCATGCCGTTCGACAGCGAGCACGGCGGCGAGGGCCAGTCGTTGCTGGTCATCGCCGGCGCCGGTGGCGTGGGCTCGATCGCGATCCAGCTGGCGCGGCGCGCGGGCTTCACCGTGATCGCCACCGCCTCGCGCGCCGAGAGCGCCGACTGGTGCCAGGTGATGGGCGCGCAGCACGTGGTGAACCATCGCCAGCCGCTGGCGCCGCAACTTGCCGCGCTGGGTTTCGCGAGCGTCGACGCCGCACTCAACCTCGCCGACACGGATGCCTACTGGGACGAACTGGGCGCGCTGCTGGCGCCGCAAGGCCATGTCGGCCTGATCGTGGAGCCGCACGGCGCACTGCGCATCGGCGACCCGTACAAGGCCAAATGCATCGGCATCCACTGGGAGTTCATGTTCGCCCGCCCGCGTTTCCGGACCGCCGACATGGCCGAGCAGGGCCGCATCCTCGGCCGCGTCGCCGACCTGGTGGACGCCGGCGAGCTGCAGGGTATCCGGCGCGAGACGCTGCAACCGATCAACGCGGCGAACCTGCGCGAAGCGCATCGCCGGCTGGAATCGGGCGGCAGCATCGGCAAGCTGGTGCTGGCCGGCTGGTAGCAGGGGCTCCGGCCGATCTGCCCGCTCAACCGCGCTTGCGGGTACCGCCCGGCTGTTCGGCGGCCTGACGCATGGGCGCCGGCCGGGCCGGCTCGCCCTTCCTGCCGAGTTGTTCCAGCAGCGTGTTCATGTCCTCGGCGTGCTCCTCCTCCACCGCCAGGATGCCTTCCAGCATGCGGCGCGTGGTGGGGTCGTCGGCACCGATGTAGGCGATCATGTCGCGATAGCTGTCGATGGCGATCCGCTCGGCGACCAGATCCTCCTTGATCATGTCGACGATGTCCTCGCCCTCGACATAGTCCGAGTGACTGCGGCTGAGCAGGCCTTCCGGCGACAGGTTCGGCTTGCCCTCGAGCTGCGTGATGCGCTCGGCGATCTGGTCGGCGTGCCCCTGTTCCTCGTTGGCATGTTCCAGGAACTCGGCCCGGATCGCCTGCGAGTTGATCCCCGCGGCCATGTAGTAGTGATACTTGTAACGCAGCACGCAGACCAGCTCGGTGGCCAGGGCGTGGTTGAGCAGCTTGATGACGGTTTCGCGGTCGGCGCTGTAGCCGGCGGTCATCGCGCCGCGATCGATGTCCTGACGCGCGCGCTTGCGGATGTTCTCGATGTCGCTGACGAACGGCTTCGTCTTGGCCATGGCTTGCTCCTGCGGACGGAGGCGCCGGCGGCAAGGAGCCTTCCGGCGCAAGGGTATCGGCAGAGCATGGGCATCGGCCCGAGAAAGCCGGGTGAAGAGCTGGCCGCGGTCAGCGCGGCAGGAAGGCGCGCAGGAAGGTGTCCACGCCGGCGCGCGCGGTGCTCTCGATCTCCTGCAGGTAGCTCTCCGGGCAATTCGTGCAGCCGAACATCTGCCGCATCATCAGGTTGCCCTTGATCAGGGTGAGGAACTGCATGCTGGCCCGGCGCACGTCGTCGATGTCGAGCTTGCCGGCGTCAACCGCCTGCTGCAGCAGGCGTTCCATCAGGCCGTGGGTGCGCGTGGCGCCTTCTTCCCAGATCAGCTTGCCGTAGCGCGGATTGCCTTGGCGGCAGTCGCTGAGGATGGCGCGGAAGGTGCCCACGGTTTCGGCGTTGCAGTCCAGATGGGCGTGGGTCAGCGCCACCCGCAGCAAGGTCTCGCGGATGTCCGCCTGCGGGTCGAAGCGGTAGGTTTCCTCCGGCAGCAGGTCCTGGATGCGCGAGCGGATGACTTCACGGAACAGGTTGTCCTTGTCGCCGAAATGGCTGTAGACGGTGAGTTTGGACACGCCGGCATCGGCCGCGATCGCATCCATGCTGGTACCGGCGAAGGCATTGCTGATGAACAGCGCCTTGGCTGCTGCCAGGATGGCCGCACGCTTCTCCATGTCCTTCGGGCGACCGGGTCCCTGGGCTCTGATGGGCGCGCTGGTACTCATGTCCTCCACCTTCAAATACGGATGATCAGCCTTTAGTATACGCTTCGGTTTATTTATTTGCCATGCTGCGGCAATCTGGCCATGGCCAGCGCCCGATCCGGCGCGCACCATGGGGTGACGGACGTCACGCAGGGCCGATGACTTCCGGCACTTCGTGGGCCGCGGCGCAGCCGTCAGGCTACGTGTCAAGCGGCGCCGCCATTGTCGCGACAGGTGGCAGAGCTTATCCTTCCGGGTTCTTCCGGGACAGCGCAGGCATGCACAGATGGCGATGAATTTCGAACAGGCACGCACGAACATGGTGGAGAACCAGGTGCGTCCGTGGGAGGTGCTCGACGGCCGCGTGCTCGACGTCATCAGTCGCGTGCGCCGCGAGGATTTTGTCGCCGCCGAACACCGGCAGCTGGCCTTCGCCGACCTGTGCCTGCCGCTGGGCCATGGCGAGGTGATGATGAAGCCGGTGGTCGAAGGTCGCATGCTGCAGGCGCTGGACGTGCAGGCCACCGACCGGGTGCTGGAAATCGGCACCGGCTCGGGTTATCTCAGCGCGTGCCTCGCCACCCTGTCGGCACAACTGGTCAGCGTGGACATCCATGCCGATTTCACCGCCGCCGCCAGCGAGCGGCTGCGCCACGCCGGCATCGGCAACGCCAGCCTGGTCACCGGCGAGGCGGTGCGCGCATGGCAGCCGGACGGCTTGTTCGACGTGCTGGTGGTCACCGGCGCCGTGGCGGAAGTTCCGTCGCGCTGGCGTGCGTGGCTCAAGCCCGGCGGTCGCGCGTTCGTGGTGAGCGGACAGTCGCCGGTGCAGCGCGCCAGCCTGCTGGTTCTGGAAGCGGCCGGCGAGGTGCGCATGCAAGGCCTGTTCGAGACCGACCTGCCGTATCTGGTGCATGCCGAGCCGGCGCCGCGATTCGTTCTGTAGCTCCCTCCCCGCCGTCCCCGATCCACACGAGGCATTCCATGCAATTGAAGCTGCTCTCCCTGGCCTTGGCGCTGGCCGCCGTCTCGCTGCCCAGCCATGGCGAGGATCTGCTCGATGCCTATCGCGACGCGCGCGCCAACGACCCGGTGCTGGCCCAGGCCGACGCCACGCGGCTGGCTACCGGCGAAGGCGTGCCGCAGGCGCGTGCCGGATTGCTGCCGCAGATCGACGGTTCGCTCACCCTGCAGCAGGCCAACGGCGGCCAGGGCAACAGCGGCCTCGACTTCGGCACCGGCGCCAACAGCTTCCTGTGCAGCGGCATCGCCGCCGGCAGCGGCAACTACACCTGTACCGGCCCGCTGGCGTCCAACGGCACCGCCTCCGACGGTGGCCACCTGCGCACGCGCAGCCTGAATGCCACGCTGACCCAGACCGTGTTCGACTTCAGCAAGTACGCCAACCTCAAGGCCGCGCACTCCGCCAAGGATGCGCAGGACGCGACCTACCAGGCCGCGGCGCAGGACCTGCTGGTGCGCGTCACCGCGGCGTACTTCACCGTGCTCAACGACGAGGATCAGCTGACCTTCGCCAAGGCCAACGAGGACGCCTTCAAGCGCCAGTACGACCAGGCCGACCAGCAATACAAGGTGGGCCTGTCGGCGATCACCAATGTGTACCAGGCCAAAGCCTATTACGAGAACGCCAAGACCCAGACCATCGCGGCGCAGAACACGCTCGACAACGACCGCGAGGCCTTGCGCGTCATCACCGGCAAGCCGGTGGGCGAGCTCAAGAAGCTGCGCGACGACCTGCCGATGGACGCGCCCGCGCCCAGCGATCCGCAGGCGTGGGTGAAGCAGGCACTGGAGAACAACCCGACCTTGCAGGCGCAGCAGGACAACGTGCGGACCGCCGAACACAACATCACCGCAGCGCGCTCCGGCCACCTGCCCACGATCAGCGCCAGCGTGAACTACGGCAAGAGCAGCAGCTGGTACCAGGACCCCGCCCGCATCGGTTCGGAGCGCCCGGCCTCGACCACCATCGGGCTGACCCTGAACGTGCCGATCTTTTCCGGCGGCTACACCCAGTCGCGCGTGCGCCAGTCGATCTACCAGCGCGACGCCGCCAACGACGCGCTGGAATTGCAGCGCCGCCAGGTGATCCAGAACACGCTCAACTACTACCGCTCGGTGCTCGCCGGCATTTCGCAGGTGGAGTCGGGCAAGGCGTCGGTGGAGTCCGGCCAGAAAGCGTTGGAAGCCACCCGTGCGGGCTTCGAGGTCGGCACGCAGACTTTCACCGACGTGCTGCTGGCGATCCAGACCCTGACCCAGTCGGAAAGCGCCTATTCGCAGGCACGCCACCAGTTCATCCTGAACAAGCTGCTGCTGCAGCAAGCCGCCGGCACGGCCGACTTCAAGGACATCCAGGATATCAACGCCCTGCTGCAGTGAGGCGCTGACCGTCTACTCCTGCAGCAGTGCGTCGACCAGCTGCATGACGCGCCGCACCGCCCCGCGCTCGCGCTCGAACACCTGTCGCGCCGCCTCGCCCATCTGTGCGCGACGCGGTGCGTCGAGCAGCAACCGCAGCACGTGCGGACCGAGTTGCTCGGCGGCTGCCACGCGTTCGGCGCCGCCGTCCTCGATCAGGCTGCGGATGATCTCTTCCGAATTGAAGGTGTGCGGCCCCACCAGCACCGGCACCGAGAGCGCCGCCGGCTCCAGCACGTTGTGGCCGCCGATCGGCACCAGGCTGCCGCCGATGAAGGCGAGGTCCGAGGCCGCGAAGAACGGGATCAGTTGCCCCATGGCGTCGATCACGAAGACCTGATGTGCGCCCGCCGGCACGCCCTGGAGACTGCGCGTGGCGACCGTGAAACCGAGGCTGCGCACGGTGTGCTCCACCAGCCGGAAACGCTCGGGATGGCGCGGCGCCAGCAGCAGCAGCGCGTCAGGCAGGCGCTGCAACACTTTCAGATGCGCCTCCAGCACGGCCAGCTCCTCGCCATCGTGCGTGCTGGCCGCCATCCACACCGGCCGCCGCGGCCCCCAGTGGGCGCGCATCGTGGCGCCGGCCGCCACCGCGCCGTCAGGGATCGGCACGTCGAACTTCATGTTGCCGCTGACCAGCACCGACTGCGGATCGGCGCCCAGCAGGCGATAGCGTGCGGCATCGGTGCGCGACTGCGCGGCGATCACGCTCACGCAGCGCAGCGCCGAGGCGATCAGCGGACGCAGCGGCTTGTAGCCGCGCATCGAGCGCTCGGACAATCGCGCATTGACGATCATCAGCGGGATGCCGCGCTGGCGGCAGGCGAAGTAGAGGTTGGGCCAGATCTCGGTTTCCACGATCACCGCCAGACGCGGCCGCACGCGCTTCATGAAGCGGCGCACCGCGAACGGCAGGTCGTACGGCAGGTAGACGTGGAGCACGCTGTCGCCGAACAGCTGCTGCACGCGCGCGGCGCCGGTGGGGGTGACCGTGCTGACCACCAGCGGCGCATGAGCGTAGTTGCGCTGCAGTGCCTTGAGCAACGGCTCGGCCGCGTTGACCTCGCCCACCGACACCGCGTGAATCCACAGGCTGCCGCTGAAGCCGGGCGCGTCGAACGATCCGAAACGCTCCAGCCAGCGCCGGTGGTGGTGTGGCGACGAACGCAAGCCCCGCACCAGCAGGCGCAGCACCAGCACCGGCGTGACCAGGAACATCGCGAGGGTGTACAGGAAGCGCAACGGCAGATCCTTGCAATCAACGCGCGAGTATAACGACAGCGTCCGGAGCGGGCTCGCGCGCAGGCTCCTGGTGGCCCGTTACAATGCCGACGATGCCCGGCATGCCCCGCCCCGAGTTCACCCGATCGCTGCTTGCTCCCCGCCACTGGCCGGCATGGCTTGGCGTGGCGGCGGTGTGGCTGGTCGCCCATCTGCCGCAGACGCTGCTGCCGTGGCTGGGGCGTCGACTGGGCGCGCTGGTGGCGCGCATGCCCTCGGCGCGGCGGCGCATCGCCGCCGCCAACATCGCGTTGTGTTTCCCCGCGCTCGATCCCGCGCGGCGCGCGGCGCTGATCGACGCCAACCTGCGCGACATCGGCATGATGATGGTGGAGTTCGCGCTCGGCTGGCTGGGCAGCGACCGGCGCATGGCCGCGCTCCCGACCGTCATCGAGGGGCTGGAACACCTCGAGGCGGCGCGCGCACGCGGCAAGGGCGTGCTGCTGGTCGGCGGCCACTTCTCGCACCTGGAGTTGTGCGCGCGGCTGGTGTCGCAGCGCATCCGCATCGCCGGCATGTACCGGCGCATGGATTCGACCGTGTTCGAATGGGTGGTGCTGCGCGCACGGCTGCGTTACGCCGCGGCGATGTTCGACAAGGACGACATCCGCGGCACGGTGAAGTACCTGCGCGCCGGCGGCACGCTGTGGTACGCGCCGGACCAGGACATGCGCAGCAAGGACACCGTGTTCGTGCCGTTCTTCGGCGTGCCCGCGGCCACCATCACCGCCACCCACCACCTGGCGCGGCTGTCCGGCGCGGTGGTTGTCCCGTTTTTCCACCGCCGCCTGCCCGACGGCTCGGGTTACGTGCTGCGCCTGGGTGCGCCGCTGGAGGATTTCCCCGGCGCGGACGTGCTCGAGGACACCGCCCGCATCAACGCCTGCATCGAGCAGATGGTGCGCGAGGCGCCGGAGCAGTACCTGTGGGTGCACAAGCGCTTCAAGACCCGCCCGCCGGGGCTGCCGCCGGTGTACTGAGCTCGGACGAACGCCCCACGTACAGCGCGGCGCACCACAAGCCCAGCAGCCAGGCGAACAGCAACCCCCACCAGGCCGAATAGAACGCCAGGTGCGAGTTCAGCGGAAACAGCATCACCCCCAGCGCCAGGCTGGCGGGGAACGCGCGCGCGCGCGCCGCCGCGCCTGCCCGCCTCCATGCCCGCCACGCCAGGCCCGCCGCGGCCAGCCACAACGCCAGCCCGAGCAGGCCGGTATTGGTGAGGATCTCCAGCAGCAACTGGTGCGGATGACAGGCGCCCTCGCCGACGCCGCACGCCTCGGCCGACACCACGAAGTGATCGTTGGCCGGCGCGAACTGCGGATAGGCGTAGCGGAATCCGCGCACGCCCACGCCGTTGACCGGATGCGCCGCGGTCATCGCCACGCCGACCTGCCAGATGTCGAGCCGGCCGCTGAGCGCGGTGTCCACCGATTGGTCGGTGCCGTGCAGCACCAGCAGGCTGCGTGACATCCGGTCGTGGAAGCGTGCCGAGGTATTCCATGCCACCACGCCGGCCAGCGCCAGCAGCAGCACCGCGGCCCCGCACCACAAAGAGAACCGCCACAGCGTGCGCGCCTCATGCCAGGCGAAACCGGCCAACACCAGCACGTAGCACAGCCACGCCGAACGCGACCCGGCCAGCAGCACCGGGCCGAGCACCAGCGCCGCGGCCAGCACCAGCCCCGGCCGCCCCCAGCGCTGCCGCGCCGCCCACAACGCGAACGGCGAGAGCACTGCCAGGCTCGGGCCCAGTTTCAGGTTGTCGGCGCCGAAAATGCCCGAGACACGAAAAGCCTCGGGATGGCCGCCCAGGCTCCAGCCGGTGAACGCCTGCACCCACGCATCCGCGCACCACAGCGCCAGCACCGCGGCGACCGCCGTGTACAAAGCCTGCAGTTTGGCCTCGCGACGGATCGCGAAACACGCGTACAGGCCCAGCGGCACGTAGCGCAACGTGGCGGCCACCGTGCTCCAGCTCTTGCCGGGACGAATCGCATCCAGCGCGGAAAACAACGCCGCCGCCACATACGCGGCCAGCAGCCACAGCAGCAGCTGCGCGCCGGGGTGCTGGCGCAGTGCCGCCGGATCGCGCGCAAGCAGCATGATCACGCCGAGCAGGCACAGCAGCGTGCCCAGCTCCGCGCTGCGGCCGAACGGCAGCAACGCGATCACCAGCCAGAACGGCAGCAAGGGAGAACGCAGCGCAGCCTTGAGTGAACTGCCGAAGGTCGTCATGGGTGGGGCCAGGCAGGAAAATGCCCGCATTGTAGGCGCGCCGCGGCGCGCCCCGCGCGTCAGCCCTGCGGCTGGGTCACTTCGTCGTACAACGCCAGGGTGGATTGCTGCATGTCGCTGAGCCGATAGCTCTGCAGCGGCGAGATCGGCGGCGCCACCCGCAGCAGTTCGGCTGCACGTTCGACCAGCCGCTCGCGATCGCCCAACGGCACCCGCCCGGCGGGGTACAGCTCGGCCAGCAATTCGCCGACGCCGCCATGGGCATAGCCCAGTACCGGCCGGCACAGCGACAGCGCCTCGATCACCGTGCGCCCGAACGTCTCGGGCTTGTTCGACAGCTGCAGCACCAGGGCGGACAGCGCATAGATGTCGCGGATGTCGTCGCGCGGCGGCGACAGCACCACCTGCGAGGTCACCCCGCGCAGGCGGATCAGTTCCTGCAGTTCGGCCACGTAGGCCTCGCGGCCGGGCTCGACCACGCCCAGCAGCAGCAGCCGTGCCTCGATGCCGCGACGCTTGAGATCGGCCAGCAATTCGATCGCGTCGTGGTGGCCCTTCAATCGCGTGCCGCGTGCCGGCATGGTCAGCAGCGGCGCGCCTGCAAGGGCAGGAAACTCGGCGAAGAACGCCTTGTGCCACGCGTCGTCCGGCCGGTGCCCGTAGGGAAAGGCGTCCTGGTCGATGCCGCGCGGAATCACCCGCACCCGGCCCGGCTCCAGCCAGCGGTAATGGCTGAGCACGTAGTCACGCAGGGTCTGCGACACCACGATCACCCGTTCGCCGCGCAGCAGGATCGAACTGTAGCGACCCGGCGAGTTGAAGCCATGCACGGTGGTGACGAAATGCGGCCGCGGGGAAACGCCGCGCAGCGCCCACCAGCCCACCCACGCCGGCAGCCGCGAGCGCGCGTGCACGATGTCCGGCTTCAGCTCGCGCAGCAGGCGCCGCAATGGGCCGATGCGGCCCAGCGTGCCGAGCGACTTGCGCCCCAGATCGAGCGTGACGTGTTCGCTGCCTTCGGCCTGCAATTGCTCGACCAGCCGCCCGCCGGCGGAAACCACCACCGAGCGATGGCCGGCCTGCACCAGCGCGCGCGCAATCTCCAGCGCCGAACGCTCCGCGCCGCCGGAATGCAACGCAGGGATCAGCTGGACCACGGTCAGCAGCTTGGCGGGCACGACAATGCTGGACATGAGCTCAGGGCTGGCAGCTTTCATGGCAAAAAAGAAGCAAAAAAAATGCCACGGCCGGCCGCCGACCGGGCAACGGGTCAGTCGCGCAGCACGTAGTGCGCGCCACAGTAGGCGCAGGTTGACTCGCCGCCGTCATCGACGATCGGCAGGTAGACCTTCGGGTGGGAGTTCCACAGCACCATGCCCGGCATCGGACACGACAGCGGCAGGTCCTGCCGCGTCACTTCGTAACGATTTTCGGCATTTGCCGGCACCAGGGGCACGGTCGCGACAGCGGGGGATGACATCGGCGGACTCCGGACTGGACAGCGGGCTGCAAATGGTAGCAGGCTGGCGTTTGCTGCCGGGGCGCTGATCCCCTGCGCCGCGGCCGGAAGGGGTTTCCGCCGCACGACGGCAGCAAGCGGTGCCACGCACCAAAGGGGAAATCAACCACGTCCCGGCGCCCCGCGCCGGATTCGGGCATCTGATCGGGAGCAGACCATGGATTCCGCAAAGCTCATCGCGCGCGCAAAGAACATCCTGACCACACCCAAGACCGAGTGGCCCGTTGCCGCCGCCGAACCCGCCACGGTCAACAACCTTTATCTCGGCTACATCGCCATCATCGCCGCCTTGCCGGTGATTGCGCAGTTCATCAAGGGCAGCCTGATCGGCACCAGCTTCCTCGGCGTCACCGTGCGCGCCGGCATCGGTGCCGGCATCGGCCGGATGATCCTGGGCTACATCCTGTCTCTGGTACTGGTTTACGTGATGGCACTGATCATCAACGCGCTGGCCGGCACCTTCGGCGCCAAGCCGAACCTGATCCAGGCGCTGAAGACAGTGGCCTACGCGTGGACCGCCTGGTGGATCGCCGGCATCGGCGTGATCGTGCCGTGGCTGGGCCTGCTGATCGTGCTCGTCGGCGGCGTCTACAGCATCTACCTGCTGTACCTGGGCCTGCCGCACACCATGCAGTGCCCGCCGGAAAAGGCTGGCGGCTATACCGCGGTGAGCGTGATCATCGCGATCGTGCTGGGCTGGATCGTGAGCCTGATCCTGGGCCTGATCTTCGTCGGCGCGCTTGGCGGCGCGGCAATGAGCGGCATGCACGTCACCGGCAGCAACGGCGACACCGTCACCGTCGACGGCAACAGCGCGCTGGGCAAGCTCGCGGCGATGGGTCAGCGCGCCGAGCAGGCCGGCAAGGAACTCGAAGCGGCGCAGAAATCCGGCGACAGCGCCGCGCAGTCAGCCGCGATGGGCAAGATGATGGGTGCGATGTCCGGCAGCAACGGGCCGGTAGAGGCGCTGGCGCCGGATCAGATCAAGGCGTTCCTGCCTGCTGCCGTGGGCAACCTCAAGCGCACCGCCATCTCCGCTGAACGCAACGGCGCGATGGGCATGCAGGTGTCCGAGGCGAGTGCCGAATACAGCGGCGACGACAACCAGCACATCACCCTGGAAGTCACCGACACCGGTGGCGCCAAGGGCTTCATCGCGATGGCCAGCGCGATGGCGCCGGAGGAGGAGAAGGAAACCGAAACCGGCTACGAGAAGACCTACAGCGACAACGGCAACCTGATCCATGAGGAATGGGACCACCAGTCCAAGTCGGGCGAGTACAGCGTGATCGTCGGCAAGCGCTTCACGGTCAAGGCGAACGGCAATGCCGACAGCATCGACGAGCTGAAGGCGGCGGTGGGCAGCATCGACCTGGGCAAGCTGGAGTCGATGAAGGACAGCGGCGTGAAATCCGAATAGCCCGCGGCAGCAGGCACAAAAAAACCGCGCCGATGACGGCGCGGTTTTTTTTCGCGTGCGCCGGACGGGCGCGACGTTTACTTCGCCGTGCCTTCCTTCGGCACCGAACCCTCGGTGGTGATGCGCACGTGCACCTCGTCGCTGACGTTGGGCACGTAGGCGCCCACGCCGAACTCCGAGCGCTTCAACGTGGTGGTGGCGTCGAAACCGATCGACTGCGCCTTGCTCATCGGATGGGGGCCGATCCGGTTCAGCGTGGCGTCGAGCACCACCGGCCGGGTCACGCCATGCACGGTGAGCGCGCCGGTAACCTTGAACTTGTTGTCGCCCAGCGGTTCGACCTTGCTGCTCTTGAAGGTCACCACCGGATACCGGGCCGCGTCGAAGAAATCGGCCTTCTTCAGGTGCTCGTCCAGCGCCGCCACGTGGGTATCCAGCCGCGCCAGCGGCAGGGTCACCTCGACGCTCGACTGCGCCGGATGCTGCTCGTCGAACACGATCGTGCCCTCGCCCAGGCCGAGGTCGGCGGTGGGGTTGGAGTAGCCGAAGTGGTTCCAGCTGAACAACACCATCGTGTGATGGGGGTCGAGCTGGTAGGTCACCGGCGCCGCCTGGGCGGAAGCCGCCACACCCAGCAGGCCGGCGAGCAGGAGATATTTCAGTGAGGACATGCGAAGACTCCATGGGACAAGGACGAAAGGCTGCTTCGGGCTGTCGCACGGTATCCTTCGCGAGAGCCGCACCGGCACGCTGGCCGGAAATTCCAGTGTACTGGCCGGGTGCCGGCGGTCGACGCCCGGCGGAGAAACGCATCGTGCTGATTCGGGAAACAATCCAGCCGCGAACCCGGCCATGCTGACGCTGCACGGCGAGTGCTGGGTGATCACCGACTCGGCGGCCGGCAACCAGCGCCAGGCGCTGGCGCTAGCCGAACACCTGCAACTGCCACGCCGCCACTTGCTGCTGGAGCCGCGTGCGCCGTGGTCGTGGCTGGCACCTCGCCTGATCGCGGGCGGACGCCTCGCCCTGCCGGCCAGCCAGCGGCCGTGGTTCGCGCCGCCCTGGCCAGCGGTGGCCATCGGCTGCGGCCGCGCGGCCGCCTTGTTCACCCGTCTGCTGCGGCCGCTCAGCGAAGGCCGTTGCCACACCGTGCAAATCCTCGACCCGCGCATCGAGCCGTCGCTGTGGGACACCGTGGTGGCGCCGCGTCACGACGAACTGCACGGCGCCAACGTGCTGACCACGCTGGGTTCGCTCAACACCGTCGACGACGAGTGGCTGGCCGACGGCCGCGATGCCTGCCCGCACTTCGAGGCATTGCCGCAACCGCGCGTGGGCGTGCTGCTGGGCGGGCCGCGTCGCGGCATCGCGCTGGATGCCGACTATGTGGACGTGCTGATCCGGCAACTGCTGGCGCGCCAGCGCGATGAAGGCGGCAGCCTGCTGGTGCTCGGCTCGCGGCGCACGCCGGCGGCGCTCATCGAAACCCTGCGGCCACTGCTGGCCGAGGTGCCGGGCCTGCTCTGGGCCGGCCGCGACGACGGCCGCAACCCCTTCCCCGGCGTGCTCGGCTGGGCCGACCGACTGGTGGTCACGCCCGATTCGGTGAACATGCTTTCCGAAGCCTGCGCCGTCGGCTGCCCGGTGCTCACCTTCGTCCGCGCGCCGCTGCCGCCGAAGATCGCGCACTTCCACCAGACCCTGCGCGACGCCGGCCTGCTGCACGACCTCGACGCACCCGCCACCGCCGCGCAACGTCCGCTGCGCGAAACCGCGCGCGTGGCAGCGCTGGTGCGCGCGCGCATCGAGGCGAGTCAGGCCGGGTTGCGTGACCAGAATCACGAGGCATTTCCGCTTTCGCCGGAATGACGACGCGGGGCGGTCCAGTGCTGCTGGCAGGGCTTCGCCCGCACGCCGGCGCCACGATCGAAGATGCCGCTCAACTCGCCGGGCGCACCCACTTCAGCTGGCCGGCGGCCAGCAGCGCGTCCAGTTGCGGCGCCAGCGGATCGCGCAGGATTGCCGCCGGCAGCGGCGCGGTGGCCAGCAGGCCGACGCACTGATCGCGGCCGAGATACTTGGCGCGATAGAGCGCCAGATCGGCAAGCTCTACCGCTGCATCGAAGGTCGCCGCGTCGCTGTGCGCGGCCAGCGGATGCATGCTGAAGCCGATCGAACAGGTCAGCCGCAACACGCCGCCGCGGCCATCCGCGAACGCCTTGGCGGCGATGTCCTGGCGCAGGCGTTGGGCTATGCGCAGCACGTCGGCTGGGTCGACGTCGCGCAGCAACAGCAGAAATTCCTCGCCGCCCCAGCGCACCGTGATGTCGCTGTCGCGGCGCAGCTCGGCCAGCTTGGCGCCCAGTTCGCGCAGCACCGCATCGCCCACCGCATGGCCCCAGGCGTCGTTGATGTGCTTGAAATGGTCGATGTCGATCTGCATCACGCCGATGCGGCTGCCGCCGGCCAGCAGCGAAGGCAGCTGCGCCAGCAGATAGCGGCGGTTGTGCAGCGCGGTCAGCGTGTCGGTGTGGCTCTCCTCGGCCAGCGCGAGGTTGGTGACGCGCAGGCGTTCCAGTGCGCGCGACAATTCGCCGGTACGGCGTTCGACCTGCTCTTCCAGCCACGCATTGCGACGGCGTTGCCGGCGCATGCTCCAGCGCGTCAGCACAACCAGCAACACGATCAGCGCGACCGCGGCGCCGAGCCGTACCAGCAGGTTTTCATACCAGTAGGGGGTGACTTTGATGGCGATCTCGGCCTCGGGCCCGTAGCCGGCGGCGCCAGGCAGCGTGGCGGCCACGCGGAAACGATAGTTGCCCGCCGGCAGGTGGGTATAGAACGCCTCGCGGCGCTGGCCCGCGTGCTGCCAATCCTTGTCGTAGCCGTCCAGGCGGTAGCGGAAGTGCAAGGTCCCCACCTGCAGGTACGGCGCGGTGTAATGCATGGTGAGGTCACGGCTGCCCTGCTCGAGGGTGAACGCGCCACCCGCGTATTGCCGGTCGTCGTGCTCGACCGACACCACGACCGCACGCGGCGCCGAAGGCCGCTCGCCGAGCGCGTGCGTGTCCACGCCGAGGATGCCATCGGTGGTGGCGTACCAGATGACGTCGCCGACGATGGCACTGCGCGCACGGGCGCCGCCATTGCAGCAATGCAGGCTCGTCACCGTAGTGGGACGCTGCTCGCCGGCCAGCTGCTGCGGCGACACCGTGCGCGGCGGCGAGCCGGGCAACGGCAGTTGCGCGAGCGGCAGGCGCCAGGCGCCTTCCGTCGAACTGGCGTAAAGCTGCCCGTCGAGCAGGTCGAACGTCCACACGTTGTCGCTCGGCAGGCCCTCGCTCTGGCCGGTCATGCGCAGGCGCCCGTCCACCACCAGGCCGATGCCGGCGTCGCTGGTGGCCACCGCGAGCAGGCCCGGCTTGAGCCGCGCCAGGCGCGTCACGAAGTGGCCGCGCAAGGGCTCGGCCCACGCCGGCCGTGTCCAGTGACCATCGCGCCACTCGCGCACGCCGTCGCGGGTACCGACGTACCAGTGCTCCGGCGCCAGCGGCAGCACCGAGCGAATGATGGCCTCGGCGGCGGTGGCCTGCGGATCGAGCCGGCTCAGCGTGCCCTGCCGCCAGCGGTAAAGCCCAGCGGAGCTGCCGAGCAGGAAATCGTCGTTGCCGAGCTCGTGGATGTCGTTGATCTGCAGGTTGCGCAGGCCTTGCAGTGCGGGCGGAGTGACGTCCACGCCGCGCTCGAACACCGCGATGCCGCCTCGCGTACCCACCCACAAGCGCTGGCGGCGGTCGTAGTACAGCTCGTAGGCAGACGGGTTGGGCAGCGCGCTGCCGGGAATCAGCGTGCGCACCTGCCTGCCGTCGAAAACCTCCACGTCGGAATTGGTGCCGAACACGATGGAGCCATCGGGTGCGCGCAGCACGCTCCACACCAGCGGGTCGCGCACGCCGTCGCGCAGCGACACGCGCCGGGTCCAGCCATTCCAGATGCGGTAGAGGCCGCGGGTGTAGGTGCCCAGCCACAGGTTGCCGTCGCGGTCCTCCAGCATGCGGTGTACCCACGGACGGCGCCGGGCATCGATCTCCTCGCGCTCCAGCTCGCCGCCCGGCAGGCGGCGGTACAGCGCGTTGGCGGTGGCGATCCACAGCGAGCCGCCGCGATCGGTGAGCAGGCTCTCGATCGGCGCGGCATCGATCGCTTCGCCCAGCCCTGCCGCAACCCACTGCCCATCCACGATCCGCACCAGGCCGGCCGAGGTGCCCAGCCACAACTGGCCGTCCTGCAGTGCCAGATGATTGACCGCCACCCGCTGCCATGCCGCCGGCCCGGCCGCAATGCAGCTTTCCGTGCCCGCTGCGGCGCTGTCGGCGCGGCGGCAGACGCGGCCGGTGCCGCCGATCCACAGATGACCGCCGCCACGCAGCAGGCTGAAGACCGGCCCGGCACTGCCGCCGGTCGACACGATCCGGCCATCATGCAGCCGCTGCACGCCGTCGGCGGTGGCCAGCAGCGGCGTGCCGTCGCCGGCGTCGATGATCGCGTTGACCGCAGCTCCGCCCATCGCCTTGAAGTGCCCGTCGCGCTGCTCGATCAGGCCGCGCGCGCCACCGAACCAGACGCCGCCGCGCGGGCCGGCCCAGACCGCGTTGAGCATGCTGGTATCCACGCCGGTGTTGGCGCGGTCGTAGCGCACGAAGCGTGCGCCGTCGAAACGCGCCACGGCCGATTGCGTGTTGATCCACAGGAATCCGGCGCGGTCCTCGGCCAGGCCCAGCACGGTGATTTGCGGCAAGCCCTGTTCCACGCCCCAGTGGTCGAGCACGTAGGAATGGAACGGCTGCTGCGGGTCCATCGCCCGTGCCGGCGGCATGACCACCAGCCAGCCGGTCGACATCAGCAGGAGTGCCAGCAGCACCCGCGATCCCACTCCCCCTGTCACGCGTCCCCCTTCATCCCGCCCTGCCGCCAGCCCGTGGCCATGGTCGATCTTGCCTGCCGGGATGGGTCCAGACAAGCGCCGTACCTCGGCGCGTTCTTCACGTCCGTGAAGCGAAACGCCCGCCGCGAACGCTCCCCGGATCACGCGCAAGGGCAACGCGGGCGTCGATCTCAACCCGATGCCGGCGACTCCGCGTCGGCGGCAAAGGCGAAGCCCAGCGCGTCGGTGACCCCGCGCACGCCAGCGCGCAACTGCTCCAGCGCGGCGTCGCGCGGAGCGATGCGCGAGCGCAGGTCGAGCGTGCAGGCCAGCGCGCGCTGCAGCAGGCCAGCGTGCGCCGCCGCCAATGTCGCCGCCTGGTCGTCGTCGAGCAGGCCGGCGACGCGGCAGGCCTCGATCAGCCCGGCGTTGGCAGTGATGCCAAGCAGGGCCGGCTGTCGCGCCGCGTGCGCCAGCACCAGTCCCTGCAGCGCGAACTCGATGTCGAGCAGGCCGCCGAGGCCCTGCTTCAGGTCGAACTGGTGCTCGTCTGAACGGTCGCGTTCGGCGCGCCAGCGCTGCCGCATGCTGGCCACTTCGGTGAGCACCGCGGCGGGCTCGCGCGGCACGGCGAGGACATCGCGACGCACCGCCGCCAACTCGGCGTTGAGTGCCGCGTCGCCGGCCACCGGGCGCGCGCGCAGCAGCGCCTGGTGTTCCCACGTCCACGCGCGGCTTTGCTGGTAGGCCACGAACGCATCGAGGCTGCTCACCAGCAGACCCTTGGAGCCGTCCGGACGCAGCCGCGTGTCCACTTCGTACAGGCGGCCGGCACGGGTCAGCACGGTCAGCCAGTTCATCACCCGCTGGGCCAGCCGCTGATACCAGCGGTAGCCTTCCAGCGGACGCTCGCCATCGCTCATCGCCTGCGCGCGCTGGCCGTCGAACACGAACACCAGATCCAGGTCCGAGGCGAAACCCAGTTCTTCGCCGCCGAGGCTGCCGTAGCCGAGCACGGCAAAACCCGACCCCACGCCGGGCAGGCGGCCGTGCCGCGCCACGAGGTCGCGCTCGGCCAGCGCCAGCACCGCACCGACCACCGACTCGGCCAGCGCGGCCAACCGGCGCGCGGTGGCTTCGGCGTCGACGCGGCCGTCGCTGAAGGCCAGCCCCAGCCGGAACGCGGTGGACGAGCGGAACTCGGTGATCCGCTCCAGCTCGGTCTCGGCGTCACGCTCGTCCAGCGTGCCAAGCACGCGGGTGATCTCGGCGGCGATGTCGGCGCGACGCAGCGGCAGCTGGTCGATGCGCGGATCGAGCACGTCGTCCAGCAGCAACGGCTGGGCAATGACGCGTTCGGCGAGAAAGGCGCTGTCGGCGAACAGCCGCACCAGCCGGCGCCGCGCCGCGGGCTGCTCGTCCAGCAGCGCGAGATAGGCCGAGCGCCGCGCCACCGCCTGCATCAGCCGGCACAGCCGCAGCAGCGCGGGCACCGGTGCCGGGGTGTTGCGCGCGGCGCCGAGCAGTTGCGGCAGCAACCGGTCGAGCCGTTCGCGCGAACGCGGCGACATCGCGCGCACCGAGGCGGCTTGCGGCAGCTTCAGCAAGGCATCGGCGAGCTCCGCGGCCGGCGCGAAACCGGAAGCCTCCAGCGTGGCCGCCTCCAGCGTCTCGTCGCAGGCTTGCTCCCACAAGCGCACGTCGGCGACCGGCGCGGCGGCGACCTGGCCATGCGCGGGCATCAGCACGGCGGCGAACTCCTCGCTGACGATCGCGCGATGGGTCGCCAGCGCCGTGCTCAGCGTCTCCCAGTCGGGGTAGTCGAGGCTGAGCGCGATGCGTTCGCGGCTGAGCGCGTCGTCGGGGATGTCGTGGGTCTGCGCGTCGCGCAGCATCTGCACGCGGTTCTCGGCCCGACGCAGCAGCGCGTACGCCTCGCGCAGTCGCCGCGCGCGCTGCGCGCCGATGTGGCCACGCGCCTCGCAGGCGGCCAGTGCGCTCAGCAGCCCGTGCACGCGCAGGGAGGGTTCGCGGCCACCGCGGATCAGCTGCACCAGCTGCACGATGAACTCGATCTCGCGGATGCCGCCGGGGCCGAGCTTGAGGTTGTCGGCCAGATCCTTGCGCGCCACCTCGGCGTCGATCAGCGCCTTCATCTCGCGCAGCCCGGCGAACGCGGTGTAGTCGAGATACTTGCGGTAGACGAACGGGCGCAGCATCTCCTGCAGCTGCTTGCCGTCGGCGCGGTCGCCGGCCACCGCGCGCGCCTTGATCCACGCGTAGCGCTCCCAGTCGCGGCCCTCGCTCTGGTAGTACTGCTCCATCGCGGCGAAGGACAACGCCAGGCGGCCGGCCTTGCCGAACGGGCGCAGGCGCATGTCCACCCGCGCACAGATGCCGTCCATGGTCGGCTCGCCGAGCAGGCGCACCAGCTGGCGGCCGAGCCGCACGAAGTATTCGCTGTTGTCCAGCGGCCGCGCGCCGTCGCTCTGCCCGCCGTGCGGGTAGGCAAACAGCAGGTCGATGTCGGAGGAGAAGTTCAGCTCGCTGCCGCCAAGCTTGCCGAAGCCGACTACCAGCAGGTGCTGCAATGCGCCGTGTGCATCGCGGCTGTGGCCGTAGCGCGCCGCCATGGCCGCGGTGGCCCAGGCCAGTGCCTTGCCCAGCAGCGCTTCGTACAGCACGCTGGTGGCGGACAGGGTTTCGGGAAGTTCGTCCAGCGCGTTGACGTCGCGGAACACCAGTCGCAACGCCTCGGCATGGCGAAAGCGGCGCAACGCAGCCATGCAGCCGGCCTCGTCATCGGGCAGTTGCAGCGCGTCGATGCGGGCGCCGGCGTCGGCGCCGGAGCGCAGGCGGTCCAGCCCCTGCGGGGCGAGCAGCTGCGGCTGGCGACACCAGGTGTCGAAGGCGAAATCGCTGGCCAGCAGGGTGCGGCGGATGCGTTCGGCCACGCCGGCATCGTCGTGCAGGTGCACACCCGCGGCGCGGCAACGGCGTTCCAGTTCGCGGTAGCGATCATCGATCAGCGCGCGCAGCGCGGCGGACTCGGGCGGGTTCATCGGCCCATTGTGCCGCACTGCGGCGACGGCGCCGCGCATCGCGGTGCACCAGCGGCCGCTTCGCGCGTTGCGTCAGCCAGCGGCAGGCCCGACACTTGCCGTTTTGCGCGCCACCCGCCGTTCATCGAGGCCTGTTTACATTCTGGAGACCACCATGACGACCCCGGCAGTCGCCACATGCCCCTGATCCCCTCCGACATCCGCAGCCCCCGGTATCCGCTGGGTGCGCGCATCGCGCTGGTGCTGGCACTGGCGCTGGCGTTCGTGCTGCTGACCGGACTGGTCGACGGCGGCGTGGGGGTGACCGCGGCGCAGTTGCTCAAGCAGCCGCGGTTCCCGCTGGCCAACGCGCTGCCCGGCCTGCTGCTGGCCGGCACCTTGCTGCTGTGGAGTCGCCGCGCGTGGCTCTCGTTCGGCCTGGCGTTCACCCTGCAAGGTCTGGTCTACGGCGTCAACGCGCTGAAGGTGGCCAACCTCGGCACGCCGCTGCTGCCGGACGATTTCCGCATGGTCGGCCAGTTGCGCAAGGGCGGCATGCACCTGCTCGCCGGCTACCTGCCGCACAGTCCGTGGCCGTATCTCGCGTTGCTGGCGGCGTTGGCGCTGGTGGTGCTGGCATGGCGCTACGAGCCGCCGGTGGTGCCGCGGCATACCGGCGGCAAGCGTCTTGCCGCCTGCGGCCTGCTGGCCGCCGCGTTCGTCAGCCTGCTGGTCGGCCTGTCCGCGTGGGGCAAGCTCTACAACGCGCGGGTGCTGTGGCTGGAGCCGTGGTCGGCCCGGGTCACCACCAATCATTCGGGCCTGATCAGCTCGCTGATGCTGTTCCACCTGCAATACGGCGGCAGCCACCGCAAGCCCGACCGTGCCGCCGCCGAGCGGCTGATCGCGCAATCCGCACCGGCGCTGCAGCAGGCACTGCAGCAGCCGGCGCCAACGGGCGAGCTGCCCGACATCGTGGTGGTGCAGAGCGAATCGTTCTTCGATCCCACCATCATGCACGGCTACGAGCACAGCAACTTCGCACCCAACCTGCGCCGGCTTGCCCGGCATGGCGTCAGCGGCAAACTGCACGTGCCCACCTTCGGCGGCGGCACCATCCGCACCGAGTTCGAGTTCCTCACCGGCCTGTCGCTGCGCTACTTCGACAACCTGCAATTCCCCTACCTGCAGATGAGCCACAAGTCGCTGCCCAGCCTGGTGCGCACGCTGGCGTCGCACGGCTACAGCACGCTCGCCCTGCACGGCAACGACCCGGCGTTCTGGAACCGCACCACCGCGTTCCAGGCGATCGGTTTCGACCGCTTCGTGTCGCAGTCGTCGTTCCCGGCGCATGCGCCAAACGACGGCAAGTACATGGCCGACAGCGCGATGACCGACGAGATCATCGCCCAACTGAAGGACAACGGCCCGCCGCAGTTCGTCTTCGCCATCAGCATCGAGGCGCACGGTCCCTACGACATCGAGCCCGCGCAAGTCGCCGAGCGCGACGCCATCGAAGTGCCTGCCGGCATCACCGGCCGCGACAAACTGGAGCTGCAGACCTACCTCTATCACCTCAAGCACGCCGACGCCGAACTCGGCCGGCTGGTGAAGCTGCTCGCCAAGCGCGACCGGCCCAGCGTGGTGCTTTTCTACGGCGATCACCTGCCCGGCCTCAGCAACAGTTACCACACCACCGGCTTCGTCGACGGCGGCGACATGCTGAGCCAGGCCGGCGTGTGGCTGCTGGTCGATCCGAAACAGCCGTCCAAACCCGTGCAGGCCGACACCGCCTCCTGGCTGCTGCCGGGCAAGCTGCTCGCCCATGTCGGCATCCACGACGATCCCTATTTCGCCCTGACCGAGCTGGTCGGCCCGCAGATCGCCGCCCTCACCGCCGCCCCCGGCACACCGCCGCGCCCGGAGAGCGACGAGCAGCGGCAACTGGACAAGGCGATGGCCGGCGTCGACCAGTTGCGCATGGGCGGCAAGCTGGATTCGATGCTGGCCAAGGCACTGGACGCGGCCGCAGCGATGACGCAAGTGGTCCACGCCGGGACGACGCCTCCGGCGACCGAGGAAAGGGCCGCCACGGCGCATTGATCGACCTGCGGTGACGGCGTGGGCGCAAAGTGCCAGGGGATGCACATTCGCCGCCATGGAAGGCGCCATGCCCGCCATCACGTCGCATCCACCCGCATCATTTCCCGGTAGCGGCAACTGGAGCCACGCCCAGCTCAAGCTCGCCTTCGCCTTCTACTGCCAGACGCCGTTCGGCAAGTTGCACAGCCGGAACCCTGCGATCGTGGAACTGGCCCGGCTGATTGGGCGTACGCCGGGCGCGCTGGCGATGAAATTGGTCAACTTCGCCAGCCTCGATCCGTCGATAACGGGCACGGGCCGCAAGGGTCTGAGCGGTGCGTCGTCGCGGGACCGGGAAATCTGGGACGAGTTCCACGCCGATTGGGAAGGCCTCGCCGTCGAGTGCGAACAACTGCGTCAGCAGCTGCGACACGAACATGGCCTGAAGGCTGCGGAACCGCGCGCCGTTCGCGACGCTCCCACGCTTGCCGACTATACCGGCGAAATGCGCCAAGCCATCGTGCAACAGCGCATCAAGCAGGAGTTCTTCCGGCGCACCGTGCTCGCCAGCTATCGCGGGCGCTGCTGCATTTCCGGCGTCACGGAGCCGCGTCTGCTCGTCGCCAGCCACATCGTGCCGTGGCGGGCGGACAAGGCAAATCGCCTGAATCCCAGCAACGGACTCTGTCTTTCAGCGATCCACGACAAGGCCTTCGACAGCTACTTGTTCTCACTGACCGACGACAACCGGGGCGTGCTGTCCCAGCCACTAAAGGCCAGCAAGGATGCGTTTTTGCAGGAAGTGTTCTGGCCGATCGAGGACCGTTCCATCGAGTTACCGGAACGATTCAGACCCAACCCCGCACTTATACGCAATCACCGGGAAACCATGCTGGGGGAACGGACATGAAGAACATCACCATCGGCTCCACCGGTCCGAACTGGCAAGTCGCAGCGAGGGCGCGCTTCTACGCGGAGAGAGGCGAGGGTGAGGAGTATGCCTTTGGGACGACGCCTGCCGACGCATTGACGAAACTGGAAATGCGCGAAGCGGCAGCCCATTCCACGTTCGGCGAATCGCTTGCCGAAGAAGTCGCCTTCCTCGCCCTGGGAGCCGCCGATGTTCTCAAGGAGCATCGCGGCGAGTCTCTTGATGCGTACGACGGCTACATGGGCTTCATTGGCAAGATCATCTATCACGCGCCGCTGTTGTCCGAACGTTGGCGGCGCATGGATGTGGAGGAGTTCGGCGGCGTTTGGCTCTACGACGTCACCGAAAGGTTTGGTCGCGAATGGGCCGAGGGGCTTTTCAATGGAACAGATGTAAGTCCAGCGAGTCTGCTCGAATCCATCATCGAAGATGAGATGGGGAAATGAGGACGGGGAAATGACGATGGTTGGATGCCAATTTGAGATGACGGCTGCGCCGTATTGACAACAGCTACACAACCCCTCACGATGTATATCTGTTGTCCATGCGCCTCAGGAGATCCCCATGCGAGCCGCCGCGATCAATCTGCGAGCATTGCCCGAGCAGCGCGACCTGATCGACCAGGCCGCCATGCTGCTGGGCAAGAACCGCTCTGATTTCATGCTGGAAGCGGCCTGCGAGCGCGCGCAGGCGGTGTTGCTCGATCAGGTCCATTTCGCTCTCGACGAGGACCGGTTCAGGCAGTTTGTCGAGCTGCTCGACGCGCCTCCCGAGCCCAACCACGGTCTCGCGCGATTGCTCGCGGTGAAGGCGCCGTGGAAAAAGGCGTGAGTCTCGGGCTGACGCCGCCGCAGCCACTGACAGCGACGCACCGGCTCGACGATTTCGATTGCGGTGAAGCCGTGCTCGACGAGTGGCTCAGGCAGCGTGCGCTGGCCAATCAGGCCAGCAGGGCCAGCCGAACCTTCGTGGTCGCAGACCGCAATGGTTGTGTCCGCGGCTACTACGCGCTGGCGACCGGTGCCGTGGCCCACCAGATCGCCACCGGCAAGGTGCGGCGAAATATGCCCGATCCGATTCCGGTGATCGTGCTGGCCCGCTTGGCCGTCGACCGGCGCGCGCAAGGGCATCAGCTTGGCAGTGCCTTGTTGCGGGACGCGCTTGAGCGGACGGTGGCCGTCGCGCGGCAGGCCGGCGTTCGCGCGCTGCTGGTGCATGCGTTGCACGAACGTGCCAAAGCGTTCTACGAACATTACGGGTTTCAGGCCTCGCCGCTGGACCCATTGACTTTGATGCTGCGCATGAGCTCCGACGAGTCCTGAGCCGCAGGCGATGGCGGGGTTTTCCGCGCCGAGTGCCCTTCGACTTCGCCGCTGCGCGGCTGCGCTCAGGGGGAACGGCTTGGGACGGCTATGCGCAAAGCGAGCGGATTGGAGCGGCTGAGCTCGGCGGGAACGGGTTAGGACGGGTAACTTGCGCGCGCAAAGAAAAACCCCGCCGAGGCGGGGTTTTTCGCGTCGCTTGCTCTTCGACCTCGCCGCTGCGCGGCTACGTTCAGAGTCTGCCCCGGACTTGATCCGGGGGCGAACGGCTTGGGCCGGATCAGAAATCCATGCCGCCCATGCCGCCCATGCCGCCGCCCATGCCGCCGGCGCCGTGGTTGTGCTCTTCCTTCTTCGGCAGCTCGGCGACGATCGCCTCGGTGGTGATCGCCAGGCCGGCGACCGAAGAAGCGTGCTGCAGGGCCGAGCGGGTCACCTTGGTCGGATCCAGGATGCCCATCGCCACCATGTCGCCGAACTCGCCGGTGGCCGCGTTGTAGCCGAAGTTGCCCTTGCCTTCCTTGACCTTGTTGAGGATCACGGAGGGCTCTTCGCCGGCGTTGGCGACGATCGAGCGCAGCGGTGCTTCCAGCGCGCGACGGGTGATCGCGATGCCCAGGTCCTGGTCGGCGTTGTCGCCCTTCAGGCCTTCGACGGCCTTCAGCGCGCGGATCAGCGCCACGCCACCGCCGGGGACCACGCCTTCCTCGACCGCTGCGCGCGTGGCGTGCAGGGCGTCTTCGACGCGGGCCTTCTTTTCCTTCATCTCGATCTCGGTGCCGGCACCGACCTTGATCACGGCAACACCGCCGGCCAGCTTGGCCACGCGCTCCTGCAGCTTCTCGCGGTCGTAGTCGGAGGAGGTCTCCTCGATCTGCGCCTTGATCTGGCCGATGCGCGCCTGGATCTTCTCGGCCTCGCCCGCGCCGTCGATGATGGTGGTGTTTTCCTTGGTGATGACCACGCGCTTGGCGCGGCCCAGGTCGTTGATGGTGGTCTTCTCCAGCGACAGGCCCACTTCCTCGGACACGACCTGGCCGTTGGTCAGCACGGCGATGTCTTCGAGGATGGCCTTGCGGCGGTCACCGAAGCCCGGCGCCTTGACGGCGGCGACCTTGACGATGCCGCGGATGGTGTTGACCACCAGCGTGGCCAGCGCCTCGCCCTCGACTTCCTCGGCCACGATCACCAGCGGCTTGCCGGCCTTGGCGACGGCCTCGAGCACGGGCAGCAGCTCGCGCACGTTGGAGATCTTCTTGTCGTGGATGAGGATGTACGGGTCATCCATCTCGACCTGCTGCGAGGTCTGGTTGTTGATGAAGTACGGGCTGAGGTAGCCGCGGTCGAACTGCATGCCCTCGACCACGTCCAGCTCGTTGTCCAGGCCCGAGCCTTCCTCGACGGTGATCACGCCTTCCTTGCCCACCTTCTTCATCGCGTTCGCGATGATGTCGCCGATGTCGGTGTCGGAGTTGGCCGAGATCGTGCCGACCTGGGCGATTTCCTTGTCGTTGGCGGTGGGGTTGGAGAACTTCTTCAGCTCGCCGACGGCGGCCACGACGGCCTTGTCGATGCCGCGCTTCAGATCCATCGGGTTGATGCCGGCGGCCACGGCCTTGAGGCCTTCCTGGATGAACGCCTGCGCCAGCACGGTGGCGGTGGTGGTGCCGTCACCGGCCACGTCGGAGGTCTTGGACGCGGCTTCCTTGACGATCTGCGCGCCGAGGTTCTCGTACTTGTCGGCCAGCTCGATCTCCTTGGCGACGGACACGCCGTCCTTGGTGATCGTGGGCGCGCCGAAGCTCTTCTCGAGCACGACGTTGCGGCCCTTCGGGCCCAGCGTGACCTTGACCGCATTGGCCAGGGTGTTCACGCCCTTCAGGATGCGGGCGCGGGCGTCTTCGCCGAAACGGACTTCTTTGGCTGCCATAATTTTTTTGCCTCAAAAAAATTGAATAGGAATGGGAACATCACGAAAGAGCTGCGAGAAGGAGCCGAAGGCGACTGGCGTGCGCGCTCTTGATCCGCGCTCGACCAGCCAGGCCCCGAAGGCGTCAGCCCTCGATCACCGCCACGATGTCGTCTTCCTTCAGGAACACGAGCTCTTCGCCGTCGATCTTGATTTCCTGGCCGGCGTACTTGCCGAACAGCACGGTGTCGCCTTCCTTCAGCGACATCGGGCGCACCTTGCCATCGCTCTGGATCAGGCCGGTGCCGGCCGCGATGACCTTGCCGCGGGTGGGCTTCTCGGTGGCGCTGTCGGGGATGACGATGCCGCCGGCGGAGACGCGCTCTTCTTCGAGACGCTTGACGATGACGCGGTCATGCAACGGACGCAGTTTGCTCATGGAAGGACTCCGATGTCGTTTTGAGGAGGGACAAGGCCTGCAAGACCCGTGTCGACGGTCTTGTTAGCACTCGGGTTAGGTGAGTGCCAATTCTAGCGACACAAATCGCCGCTGCAAGACTTTCGAACCGGGAACGTGGAGCTAATTGGGTGATTGGACGCGGGTTTCAAGGGCCGGCCATGCGCGAACTTGATGACAGCCAAGCTCACACCCGCTCGGATGCCGGCATCCTGCATCGTCCACCCTGAATGTGCCGCCCCCGCCCTCCCGCCCAGCACCTACCGCGATGCCGCATCGTTCCCCCTGAGCGCAGGCCCGCAGGGCCGACGTCGAAGCACATCGCCAGGACGGCTTTTCGACCTGCCCGCCCCTCGGCACCGTGCGCTCGACGGCCGCGCCCGCTAGGCTGGCCGGCATGACCGACACCGTCTTGCTCTGCTATTGCAGCTGCCCCGACCGCGACAGCGCCGGGCGGATCGCCCGCGCGCTGGTCGACGAGCGGCTGGCCGCCTGCGTCAGCGAGGTGGCCGCGGTGCGCTCGACTTACCGCTGGCAGGAGGCGGTGCATGCCGATACCGAGGAATTGCTGCTGATCAAGACCACGGCCGCCCGCCTGAGGGCGGTGGAACGTCGCGTGCTGGAACTGCATCCCTATGAGGTGCCGGAGCTGATCGCGGTGCCGGTGGCCGATGGCCATGCCGCCTACCTCGACTGGGTGCGTCAGCACAGCCGGGACTGAACGGACGCGGCCAAATGAAGCACGCCGCAGCCCGGCTCGGCGGCTGCGCCATAATGAACCGCCGCCCGCGCGCGGGCCTGAAGTTTTCCGGAGTCGTGATGCGATCGTTGTTCGTCGGCCCGATGTTTGCTCGCCTGCTGCTGGGCGTGGGCCTGCTGTTTGCCGCGCTGTCCGCGTCCGCGCAGGAAGTCGACGGCCTGCTGCCTGTCACCGAGGCTTACCAGCTCAGTGCCGACGCCGGCACGCCCGGCGTGCTGAAGCTGCACTGGAAGATCGCGCCGGACTACTATCTCTATCGCGGCCGCATGAAGTTCAAGGCCGGCGACGGCGTCACCCTCGGCGAGGCGCAACTTCCCGACGGCAAGAAACATCACGACGAATACCTCGGCGACGTGGAGACCTACCGTCACGCCATCGACGCCAGCATTCCCTACACCGTCGCCGCGGGCACCACGCGGCTCAAGCTGAGCGTGCAGTACCAGGGCTGCCACGAGGTCGACCCCAAGATCTGCTATCCGCCGCATACCGAACAGCTGGATCTGGCACTGCCGACCGCCACCGCCACACCGGCTGCAACGGCCGGCTCGCTGGGTGCAGCGCTGGGTCAGCTCGGCCGCAGCGAACAAACCACGTCCGCCGGCATGGCACTAGCGCCGCTGCCGCCCGAGCAGGCGTTCCGCTTCGACGCGCTGGCACAGAGCCCGCGGCAACTGCTGTTGCGCTGGACGATGCCGCCGGGCTATTACCTGTATCGCGATCACACCACGCTCGCGCTGAAGGACGCCGACGGCGCCCAGCTGGGCCCACCCGCGTGGCCCGTCGGCGTGCGGCATCAGGACCCGCAGTTCGGCGAGGTCACGGTGTATTTCGACCAGGTGGAGGTGCCGGTGGCGCTCGATGGCATGCCCGCCGGCCACGGACCCTTGACGCTCGAGGCAACCTTCCAGGGCTGCCAGGACGGCGGCCTGTGCTACCCGCTGATGACGCGCGCGGTGCAGCTCGATGTGGGCAGCGGCGCGGCCGTCACCGGCACGCCGGCCAGTGACGCCAAGGAACTGCCGCCGGTCGCCGACGGCGGCCCGCTGCGCACCAGCCTGTTCGCCGCACTGGCGCTGGCGCTGGGCGGCGGGCTGATCCTCAACCTGATGCCGTGCGTGTTGCCGGTGCTGTCGATCAAGGCAGTCGGCGTGCTGGAGAGCGGCAGCAGTCCGCAGGCACGTCGCCACCATGCCTTGTTCTACACCGCCGGCGTGCTGAGCAGTTTCGCCGCGCTGGGGCTGGGCATCCTCGCCCTGCGCGGCGCCGGTCACGCCTTGGGCTGGGGCACCCAGTTGCAGCAACCGGTGGTGGTCGGCGTGCTGGCCTGCGTGATGCTGGCGGTGGGCCTGTCGATGTCCGGCGTGGTGCAGTTCGGCACGTCGCTCGGCAACACCGGTGCGGGCCTGGCGCGGCGCGCCGGTCCGGCGGGCGACTTCTTCACCGGCGTGCTGGCGGTGGTGGTGGCCAGCCCCTGCACCGCGCCGTTCATGGGCGGCGCGCTCGCCTATGCGTTCACCGCGCCGATGCTGTCGGCGCTGCTGGTGTTCCTGGCGCTCGGCGTCGGTCTTGCGCTGCCGTTCCTGGCCATCGGCTTCGTGCCCGCGGTGGCGCGGCTGCTGCCGAAGCCGGGGCGGTGGATGGAAACCCTGAAACAGGTGCTGGCCTTTCCGATGTATCTCACCGCCGCCTGGTTGGTGTGGGTGCTGGCCAACCAGCGCGGCGCCGATGCGGTTGGCCTGGTGCTGGTGGCGATGGTGCTGCTGGCGATGACCTTGTGGTGGTTCGAGCGCAGCCGTTCGCGCGGCATGATCAGCAAGCTGGCGGTGGCCGTGCTGGCGCTCGCCACGCTGGTGCCGATGAGCCTGCTCAGCCAGGTGCCCCCGCCGTCCGCCGCCGCCCGCGTCGCCCACGGCGTGGTGCCCTATTCCGCCGAGAAACTGGCTGCGCTGCGCCAGGCCGGCACGCCGGTGTTCGTGGACATGACCGCCGACTGGTGCGTCACCTGCAAGGCGAACGAGCACACGGTGCTCGACACTCCGCGCTTCCGCGACCTGCTGCAACGTACCGGCACGGTCTACATGCAGGGCGACTGGACCGACGTGGACCCGGCGATCAGCGCCTTCCTCGCCCAGTACCACTCGCCGGGCGTGCCGCTGTACGTGGTGTTCCCGAAAGATGGCGGCCCCGGCCGGCAACTGTCGACCGTGCTGACCGCCTCGATGGTCGAACGGGCGCTGACCGACGCGGCGCGCTGATGCTCGACCGTACCTCCGGTCTGATCCTGCTGCTGGCCGCGTTGGCCGCGCTGCTCGGCGGCGGCTTCGCACGCCACCGTGCACCCCCTGCACCGATCGCCACGCCAGCCATCTCCGCAATGGTCGGCCAGCCGCTGCCTCCGCTGGTGCTGGCGGATCTGGACGGGCGCATGCATTCACTGGCCGAGTACCGCGGCCGCCGCTTGCTGATCAATTTCTGGGCCAGCTGGTGCGGCCCGTGCCTGCAGGAAATGCCCGCGCTCGACGAAGCCCGACACAAATTCGCCGATGATGGGGTGATCGTGCTGGGAATTGCCATGGACCAGCCCGATCATGTTCGTGCCTTTCTGGCCAAGCAACCCGTGAGTTACCCGATCTTGCTGGGCAGTCTCGAGGCGCCGAGCACCTCCCTGCAGTTGGGCGATGAGGCCGAAATCCTGCCATTCAGCGTGTTGATCGGCGCCGATGGGCGCATTATCGCGACTCACGCCGGCATACTTTCGCCGCAGCTGCTGACCCAATGGCTGGCGCCGCAACAAGGCGCTCCTTAGAGTTCAGTCAACATACGCCGGCGCAGGGCGATCACCTCGGTTCTCCGCTGAACATCGCCGAACTGCCGCGAACTGGACAACATCGAACGAGACGCGCACACTGCGCCCGGTTCCGGGACCTCCGGGCGCAAGCTGGATGATGTCGTGGCGAAGATCCTGGTCCTGCACGGACCCAACCTCAACCTGCTGGGTGCGCGCGAGCCTGAGATCTACGGCCGCGAAACGCTGTCCGGGATCAACCAGAGCCTGGCCCAGCGCGCGCAAGCGGCCGGTCACGAGCTGCTGTGGTTCCAGTCCAACGCCGAGCATGAGCTGATCGGCCGCGTGCACCAGGCGCGCGACGACCGTACTGCCTTCATCCTGTGCAATGCCGGTGCCTTCACCCACACCAGCATCGCGCTGCGCGACGCGTTCGCGGCGGTGGCCATCCCGTTCATCGAGGTGCACCTCTCCAACGTGTTCGCCCGCGAACCGTTCCGCCACCATTCGTATCTGACCGACCTGGCGCTCGGCGTGATCTGCGGCTTCGGCAGCGCCAGCTACGCGCTGGCGCTGGAAGCGGCGATGCAGCGACTGCAAGCGACCACCGCGGCCGACGCCTGAGCGCCGGCGACACCCGTTTCCTTCCAGCCGCCCCGGTGGCGGCATGACTGACCAAAGGCTGATCCGATGGATTTGCGCAAAATCAAGAAGCTGATCGACTTGCTCGAGGAATCCAACCTCGCCGAACTGGAGATCAAGGAGGGCGAGGAAGTCGTGCGCCTGTCGCGCGTGCCCAAGGGTGCCGCACCGATGGTGGCCGCCGCGCCGGCCGTCGCTCCGCAGGCGGCAGCGCCCGCCCCGGTCGCCGCCGCTCCCGTGGCCGCCGTCGCGCCCGAAGCCGCGCCCGCCGACTCTCTGCCCGCCGGCCACGTGGTGAAGGCACCGATGGTCGGCACCTTCTACGCCTCCGCCTCGCCCGGCGCTCCGCCCTTCGTCAAGGTCGGCCAGCAGGTCAAGGCCGGCGACACCCTGGGGGTGATCGAGGCGATGAAGATGTTCAACCAGATCGAAGCCGAAGTCGCCGGCACCGTACAGGCCATCCTGATCGAGAACGGCCAGCCCGTGGAATTCGACGAACCGATGTTCGTGATTGCGTGATTCGGCGGGGGGCACGGAACGGGGAACGGAGAACGGAGGAGAGCCAGCCGCTGCGGCATCGTGCTCGTCCCCGTCCACCGCTTCCACGCTCCCGCTCCCTGCTCCTTCGGAGCTTCCCATGCTAGAAAAAGTCGTCATAGCCAATCGCGGCGAGATCGCGCTGCGCGTGCTGCGCGCGTGCCACAGCCTTGGCATCAAGACGGTGGCGGTGCATTCCACCGTGGACCGCAACCTGAAACACGTCGGCCTGGCCGACGAGGCGATCTGCATCGGCCCGGGGCCGTCGGCGGACAGCTACCTCAACATCCCGCGCATCATCGCCGCGGCGGAGATCACCGACGCCCAGGCCATCCATCCGGGCTACGGCTTCCTCTCCGAGCGCGCCGACTTCGCCGAGCAGGTGGAGCAGTCCGGCTTCATCTTCATCGGACCGACCGCCGACGTGATCCGCCTGATGGGCGACAAGGTCGAGGCGATCCGCGCGATGAAGGCGGCCGGCGTGCCCTGCGTGCCCGGCTCCGGTGGTCCGCTGACCGAGGATGTCGACGCCAGCATCAAGATCGCGCGCGAGATCGGCTACCCGGTGATCATCAAGGCCGCCGGCGGCGGCGGCGGCCGCGGCATGCGCGTGGTGCGCACCGAGGCGCACCTGGGCAACTCCATCGTGATGACCAAGCAGGAGGCCAAGGCGGCGTTCGGCAACGATCAGGTCTACATGGAGAAGTTCCTGGAGAACCCGCGCCACGTGGAAATCCAGGTGCTCGCCGACGGCCAGGGCCACGCGATCCACCTGGGCGAACGCGACTGCTCCATGCAGCGCCGCCACCAGAAGGTGGTGGAAGAGGCACCGGCACCGGGCATCACGCCCGAGCTGCGCGCGCAGATCGGCAAGGTCTGCGTCGACGCCTGCCTGCGCATCGGCTACCGCGGCGCCGGCACCTTCGAGTTCCTGTTCGAGAACGGCCGCTTCTACTTCATCGAGATGAACACGCGCATCCAGGTCGAGCACCCGGTGACCGAGTTCATCACCGGCGTGGACCTGGTGCGCGAGCAGTTGCTGATCGCTGGCGGCGAGAAGCTGTCGATCCGCCAGGAGGACATCGAGATCAACGGCCACGCGATCGAGTGCCGCATCAACGCCGAGGACCCGGACACCTTCATGCCCAGTCCCGGCACGGTGAGGCGCTTCGAGGCGCCGGGCGGCCCCGGCGTGCGCGTGGACACCCACCTCTACGACGGCTACCGCATCCCGCCCAACTACGACTCGATGATCGGCAAGCTGATCGTGCACGGCCCGGACCGCAAGACCGCCATCGCGCGCATGCAGCTGGCGCTGGCCGAAACGGTGATCGAAGGCGTCAAGTGCAACATCCCGCTGCAGCAGCGGATCATGGCCGACGTCGGCTTCCAGCACGGTAGCCAGAACATCCATTACCTCGAGAAGCGGATGGCCGAGCAGAAGGAAAAGGCCGCCGCCGGCGCGGCAGAGAAGTGAGCGACGGGAAGTGAGCAGAGGGAAGGCGCGCACGCCCGGCGCCTCTCCCCTGCGACACACTTGCCAGGCTCCCGCACTTCCCTCACTTCCCAACTCCCCACTCCTCGCCCATGCCCTTCCTCGAACTCTCCCTGATCGTCCGCACCGAGCAGCAGCCGCGCGTGGAAGAGGCGCTGGAGGATCTCGGCGCGCTGTCGATCACCCTGCGCGATGCCGACGCCGAGACGGCGGACGAGCAGGCGATCTTCGAGCCGGGCGTGGGCGAGCTGCCGCTGTGGCCGACGATCACGCTGGATGCGCTGTTCGACGAGCACGCCGACCGGCGCGGCCTGGCTGCGACACTGGGCGACCTGCTGCCGTGGCTGGAGCCGGATCAGCTGAGCTTCCGCGACGTCGCCGACCAGGATTGGGAGCGTGCGTGGATGGACCAGTTCAAGCCGATGGCATTCGGCTGCCGGCTGTGGATCTATCCGTGGAACGTCGAGCCACCAACCGGTGACGACAGCGTCGTCGTGCGGCTCGATCCGGGCCTCGCCTTCGGCAGCGGTACCCACCCGACCACCGCACTGTGCCTGGAATGGCTGGACGGGCTCGACCTGCAGGGCAAGACGATCACCGATTACGGCTGCGGCTCCGGCATCCTGGCGATCGCCGCGTTGAAGCTCGGCGCCGCCGCGGCGATCGGCATCGACAACGATCCGCAGGCACTCACCGCCTCGGCCGACAACGCTGCGCGCAACGGCGTGGTCGATCGCCTGACGCTGTTCCTGCCGGAAGATCACCCCGGCGATGCCACCGACGTGTTCGTGGCCAACATCCTCGCCGGGCCGCTCGACGCGCTGGCGCCGACCTTCGCGGCCGCGGCAAAACCCGGCGCGCCATTCGCGATCTCCGGCATCCTCGCCGGCCAGCAGGACGAGTTGCTGACGCGGTACGCGGAATGGTTCGAGGACTTGCGCGCAGATCGCCGCGACGACTGGGTACGTATCAGCGGGCGTCGTCGCCCCTGACGCCGCCGCGTCGCATGCTCCGGGCAGCCTGTTAAGCTTGCGCGATACCGGTTGAAGCGGCGACGCATGTATACCCAATGCCCCGAATGCCTGTCAGTGTTTTCGCTGGATGCACGGACGCTGGCGAAGGCACACGGACACGTGGTGTGCGGGCATTGCAACGCCAGCTTCGGCAGCCTGGCCACGCTCACCGAGCAATTGCCGCCCGAGCCGTTCGTCGAACTGGCCGTCAACGAGCCCGCGCTGGAACCGCCGCTGCTGGACCTGGTGGTCTATCGGCCGCAACCCGAGCCGGTGGTGGTGGCGATCGAACAACCAGCCAGCGCACCGCCCGGGGATTTTTCGCAACTGGTGTTCGCACCGCGCTTCGCCCGCGAGTCGCGCGGCCGCGCCGGCAAGCGCGCGCGCGGGAAGGCCCATCGCATGCGCGCTGCCTCGGGCGAGCGCAACTGGCCGTGGATGCTTGCCTGCGGCGTGCTGACGTTGCTGTTGCTGGCGCAACTGGGGTGGGCCAAGCGCGACGCGCTGATCCGCGACCCGACCGTGGGCGGCTGGTTGCGCAGCAGTTGTGCCGTGCTGCACTGCCGGCTGCCACTGGTGGCCGCGCCGGAGCGTCTGCGCCTGCTCGCCAGCAACGTGCAGGCGCACCCCAGCGTGCCGAACGCACTGATGATCAGCGCCAGCGTGCGCAACGACGCTCGCTTCGCGCAGCCCTATCCAGTGGTGACGGTGACGCTGTCCGACGCGCAAGGCAAGCGACTGGCCATGCGCCGGCTGCAGCCGACGGAGTATCTCGACGACCCTGCGACCTTGCGTCGCGGCCTGGCGCCCGGTGCCGTGGCGGTGCTGCTGCTGGAGGTCAGGGACCCCGGTGACCAGGCCGTCGCGTTCGAGTTCGGCTTCGAATGAAACGTGCCTCGCAACATGGGTGGCGACGCCTCTGCTGAACGGATCATGGTCTCGCGCGCTTGTCGAGGGGACTTAAAATCGACCGCGCACAAGGGTAGACTCAGGCGCTCGCACCGATTGCCCGCCGGCATTCGATTCATGCTGCGAATGCACCAACTGACACCAGTGAACGCAGCGGCCCTCGCAGCCGCCGCACCGCATGCGAGGGAAAGTATCCGTGAATGCCGCCAGACTGCCTGCCGCCGAGGCTGCCGTATCGACCTCGTCGCAAGCCGGGCTTGCGCACGGCTCCAGCAGCGCCCTGAGCGAATGCGTCAGCCGCACGGTGCGCCGCTACCTCGCCGACATCGGCGATACCGAATGCAGCGAAGGGCTGCACGCACTGGTGCTGCGCGAGGTCGAGGTGCCGTTGCTGCGCGAGGTGCTGGCCTTCCACGGCGGCAACCAGAGCCGCGCCGCCGCGGCACTGGGCATCAATCGCGCCACGCTGCGCAAGAAGCTGGCCGCGCACGGGTTGCTTTGACTTCAGGGAATCGGGAATAGGGAATGGGGAATCGGAAAGCAGGCTGTGCCGATGCCCCCCTTCTCGTCGCGTTCCCGCTTCTCGATTCCCTCTTCCCCATTCCCTATTCCCTCCGAGAAAAGCCATGTCCGTCCCTGCCGTCGTTCCCGTTCGCCGCGCGCTGCTCAGCGTTTCCGACAAGACGGGGTTGGTCGGGTTGGCGCGGCGGCTGGCGGCGAAGGGGGTGGAGCTGCTTTCCACCGGCGGCTCGGCGCGCACGTTGCGCGAGGCGGGCATCGCAGTGACCGAGGTCAGCGACGTCACCGGCTTCCCCGAGATCATGGACGGTCGCGTGAAGACGCTGCACCCGAAGGTGCATGGCGCGCTGCTCGGCCGCCGCGGCACCGATGACGCGGTGATGGCCGAACTCGGCATCGCGCCGATCGACCTGCTGGTGTTGAACCTCTACCCGTTCGAGGCCACGGTGGCCAGGCCCGACTGCACGTTGGAACAGGCGATCGAGAACATCGACATCGGCGGCCCGGCGATGCTGCGCTCGGCGGCGAAGAACTGGAACGACGTGGCCGTGCTGACCTCGCCGGCGCAGTACGACGCCGCGCTGGAGGAGATCGAGGCGCACGGCGGCCTCACTCGCGCCACCCGCTTCAAGCTGGCGGTGGCCGCGTTCAACGACGTGTCCAGCTACGACGGCGCGATCAGCGATTACCTGTCCGCGCTGCAACTCAACGACGCGCAGGACGCCATCGCCGGCCACGACATGTTCCCCGGCCAGGTCAACGGCCGCTTCGTCAAACTGATGGACCTGCGCTACGGCGAAAACCCGCACCAGAGCGCGGCGTTCTACCGCGACCTGTACCCGCACCCGGGCACGCTGGCCTGCTTTCGCCAGCTGCAGGGCAAGGAGCTCTCGTTCAACAACATCGCCGACGCCGACGCCGCATGGGAATGCGTGCGCAGCTTCGTCAAGCCGGCCTGCGTGATCGTCAAGCACGCCAACCCCTGCGGCGTGGCGGTGAGCCTGGACGGCATCGGCAAGGCCTACGACCTCGCCTTCCAGACCGACCCCACCTCGGCGTTCGGCGGCATCATCGCGTTCAATCGCGAGGTCGACGGCGCCACCGCCAAAGCCATCGTCGAGCGCCAGTTCGTCGAGGTGGTGCTGGCGCCCGCCTATGCGGACGACGCGCTGAAGGCGTTCCACAAGAAGGGCAACGTGCGCGTGCTGGTGATCCCGCTGCCGGCCCAAGGCGACCTGCGCGATGTCCACCCCGGCATGCACTCCAAACGTGTCGGCTCGGGCCTGCTGCTGCAGAGCGCCGACACCGGCATGATCGCCGCGGCAGACCTCAAGGTGGTCACCCGCAAGGCGCCCACCGAGGCACAGATCCACGACCTGATCTTCGCCTGGAAGGTGGCCAAGTTCGTCAAGTCCAACGCCATCGTCTACGCGAAGAACCGCCAGACCATCGGCATCGGCGCCGGCCAGATGAGCCGCGTCTACAGCGCGAAGATCGCCGGCATCAAGGCCGCCGACGAGAAGCTCGAAGTACGCGGTTCGGTGATGGCAAGCGACGCATTCTTCCCGTTTCGCGACGGTATCGACGCAGCGGCCGAAGCCGGCATCGTCGCGGTGATCCAGCCGGGCGGTTCGATGCGCGACGGCGAGGTGATCGCCGCGGCCGACGAACACGACATCGCGATGGTCTTCACCGGCATGCGCCACTTCCGCCACTGAGCGCACGCCCCGTGGGAGCCCGCTCGCGGGCGATGCTTTTCCCGGGGAATCGCAAAGGCAAGGATATCGCCCGCGAACGGGCTCCTGCACGTCGCGTAGAGGTGGCGCGCCGCAACATGGAGCGTCCGCTGCGGAGGTCGCCATGCGCTACGAACTGTATTACTGGACCGGCATCCAGGGTCGCGGGGAATTCGTGCGGCTGGCACTGGAAGACGCCGGCGCCGATTACGTCGACGTCGCGCGCGAGGAAGGCGACGATGTCATCTTGCGCTACCTCGACGGCGTGCACGAAGGGCCGCTGCCGTTCGCGCCGCCCTTCCTCAAGGCGGGCCGGCTGCTGATCGCGCAGACCGCGAACATCCTCGACTACCTGGGTCGCAAGTTGTCGCTGGTACCGGAAAGCGAAAGCGCGCGGCTCTACGCCAACCAGCTGCAGCTGACCATCGCCGATCTCGTGGCCGAAGTGCACGACGCGCACCACCCGATCGCCAGCGGCCTGTATTACGAAGACCAGCGCGGGGAAGCCCGCCGCCGGGCCGGCGACCTGCGCACGCAGCGGCTGCCGAAGTTCCTCGGCTACTTCGAACAGGTGCTGGAGCGGGGCGGGGGCCGCCACGTCCTGCGCCGGCACTCCTACGTCGATCTGTCGTTGTTCCAGCTGATGAGCGGCCTGGGCTACGCGTTTCCCCGCGCGATGCAACGCCTGCATCCCGACCTGCCCCTGCTGCACGCGCTGCACGCCAACGTGGCCAGGCGACCGCGCATCGCGGCCTACCTGGCCTCGTCGCGACGCGTGTCGTTCAACGAGAGCGGCATCTTCCGCCACTACCCGGAGCTGGACGACCCGGCCTGAGCGGCCGCGCCGCCGTCGAGGCTCAGCGACTGCTGCTGGAGGCCGGTGCGCGGGTGTCGTCGGACGACTCGGCCGGCGGGCGGCTCTTGCCCCATTCCAGCACCTTGTACAGCGCGGGCGTGGCGAGTCGCTGGCCGTGTTCGTCCACCAGCCGGCCCTGCGGATCGACCATGTAGGTCTGCTGCAGGCCGTGCCTGGGCGTGACCACCACCATGTAGACGCGACCGTTGCGGCTGTATTCCTGCACCGTGTTCTCGCCCTGCTGGCGGATCTGCACTTCGGGTTCGTCGGCGGGCCGGCCCATGCGGCTGTCGCCGCTCTTCATCGCCGGCAGGGTGAGCGGACGCAGGTCGGGTTTCGGCGCGCTGGCGGATGGCGCCACCGACGCGGCCGCCGGCGGATTTGCCTGCACGCCGGGATCGTTCATGCCGGGCGGCGGCAAGGCCGGACCCGGCGAGGCCGTCTGGGCATGCACGGCCGCGGCGAACAGCGCGGTCGACAGCAAGGTGGCGACAACAACCGGCACGGCAGGAATTTTCATGGCGGCGACCTCGATGGGGAGAGCAGCATAGCAGCGCACCGGCGGCGCTTCCGTGAAACGCGACATTTCGCCGTGCATGCGAGAATCGCGTCCATGCCCAAGCTCATCCTCATCGACGGTTCGTCCTATCTCTACCGCGCGTTCCACGCGCTGCCGCCACTCTCCAACGCGCAAGGCGAACCTACCGGCGCGCTGTTCGGAGTGGTCAACATGCTGCGCGCGACGCTGAAGGCGAAGCCTGATTACCTGGCCTTCGTCAGCGACGCGCCCGGGCCGACCTTCCGCGACGCGTTGTACGACCAGTACAAGGCGAACCGGCCGCCGATGCCGGACGACCTGCGCGCGCAGGTCGCGCCGATGCTGGCGATCGTCGGCGCGCTGGGTTTTCCGATCCTGCGCGTGGACGGCGTCGAGGCCGACGACGTGATCGGCACGCTGGCGGTGCAGGCGAGCGCGCTCGGCATCGAGGTGGAGGTGTCCACCAGCGACAAGGACATGGCGCAGCTGGTCGGCCCCCGGGTCACCCTGGTCAACACCATGACCAGCACGGTGATGGACAGCGCCGGCGTGATGGCCAAGTTCGGCGTGCGGCCGGATCAGATCATCGACTTCCTCACGCTCACCGGCGACGCCATCGACAACATCCCCGGCGTGCCCAAGTGCGGCCCCAAGACCGCGGCCAAATGGCTGGCCGAGTTCGATTCGCTGGATGGCGTGATGGCCAATGCCGACAAGGTCGGCGGCAAGATCGGCGAGAGCCTGCGCGCCGCGCTGCCGCAACTGCCGCTGTCGCGCGAACTGGTCACGATCAAGACCGACGTGGCACTGGAGTTCGGCCCTACCGATCTGGCGCAGCGCGAGCCTGATGTCGAACGGCTGCGCGAGCTGTACGCGCGTTACGAGTTCAAGGCGGCGCTGAAGGAACTGGATGCCACGACGGAGCCTGCAGGAGCACACCCTGTGCGCGATGCTCTCGCGGCACGTGGCGAAGAGCCTCGCGCACAGGGTGCGCTCCTGCAGGGGCCGGGCAACTACGAACTGGTCACCACCCAGGGACAGTTCGACGCATGGATCGGCAAGCTGCGCGATGCGCCACTGATCGCCTTCGACACCGAAACCACCAGCATCGACGCCATGCGTGCGGACATCGTCGGCATCAGCCTCGCGGTGGAACCGGGCCAGGCCTGCTACATCCCGCTCGGCCACGACTACCCCGGCGCGCCGCCGCAGCTCGACCGTGACGCGGTGCTGGCGGCGCTCAAGCCGATCTTCGAGGATGCCCGGCGACCCAAGCTCGGCCAGCACGCCAAGTACGACATCAATATCCTGTCGCACTACGGCATCGCGGTGCAGGGTCTCAAGCACGACTCGATGCTGGAATCGTATGTGTGGAACGCCACCGCCACGCGCCACGACATGGACTCGCTGGCGAAGAAGTATCTCGGCTACGACACGGTGAAGTACGAGCAAGTCGCCGGCAAGGGCGCGAGGCAGATCTCGTTCTCGCAGGTGGATCTGGACACCGCCTGCCGCTATGCCGCCGAGGACGCCGACGTCACCCTGCGCCTGCATCACGCGCTGTGGCCGAAGCTGCAGGGCGTACCGTCGCTGCGCCGCGTGTACGAGGAGATCGAGATTCCGCTGGTGCCGGTGCTGGCCGAGATGGAGCGCCGCGGCGTGCTGATCGACGGCGACGAGCTGCGCCGGCAGAGCCAGCAGTTGGGCAAGCGCATGCTGGAACTGCAGCAGCAGTCCTACGCGCTGGCCGGGCGCGAGTTCAACCTCGATTCGCCCAAGCAACTGCAGGCGGTGCTGTTCGACGAACTCGGCCTGGAAGCGAGACTGAAAACGCCGACCGGCCAGCCATCCACCAACGAGGAAGCACTGGAAGCGATCGCCGACAGCCACGAACTGCCGCGGCTGATCCTCGACTACCGCGGCCTGGCCAAGCTGCGCAGCACCTACACCGACAAACTGTCCGCCATCGTCAACCCGCGCACCGGCCGCGTACACACCAGCTACCACCAGGGCTCGGTGGCGACCGGACGGATCTCCTCCTCCGACCCGAACCTGCAGAACATCCCGGTGCGCACCGAGGAAGGCCGGCGCATCCGCCAGGCCTTCATAGCGCCGCCGGGCTGGCAGGTGATGGCGGCGGACTATTCGCAGATCGAGCTGCGCATCATGGCGCACCTGTCCGGCGACGAGGGCCTGCTGCGCGCGTTCCATTCCGGCGGCGACGTCCACCGCGCCACCGCGGCGGAAGTGTTCGGCGTGGCGCCGGAGCAGATCACGGCCAACCAGCGTCGTGCCGCCAAGGCGATCAACTTCGGCCTGATGTACGGCATGAGCGCGTTCGGCCTGGCGCGCCAGCTCGGCGTGGACCGCGCCGAGGCGGGCGACTACATGGGCCGCTATTTCTCGCGTTATCCCGGCGTGCGCGCGTTCATGGACGCCACCCGCGAACAGGCTCATCGCGACGGCTACGTGGAGACCATCTTCGGCCGCCGGCTGTATCTGGAGAACCTCACCTCGCGCAACGCCGGCCTGCGCCAGGGCGCCGAGCGCGCCGCGGTGAACGCGCCGATGCAAGGCAGCGCGGCGGACATCATCAAGCGGGCGATGATTGCCATGGCGGCGTGGCTGGCCGGCCGCGACGACGCCCACATGCTGATGCAAGTGCACGACGAGCTGGTGTTCGAGGTACGCGCCGATGCCGTCGACGAAGTTCGCGCCGCCGTAACCGAGCGGATGTCCGGTGCCGCGGAACTGTCCGTGCCACTGCTGGTCGACGTCGGCGTGGGGGCCAACTGGGACGAAGCGCATTGACCGCCTTTTGTAGAGAGTGGTCCCCGGAGGTTAATTTTTCATGAGAATGAATCCCGGTTGAATTTCTTCCGGAACCTTGCAACTTTCCCGGCCCGGCCGCATCTAATTCTCCGGATGCACGCAACGGCATCCGCGGCTCAGCCCACCTCCCTGGGCGGCCACAGTCGCGAACCTCTCCCCTGGGTTTTCGCGTCTGCCCCGGCCCCGAAGGTTCCCCCTAACCTTCGGGGCCTTTTTTTGGGCGGTACTTGTGCGTTCGTCCATGAACGCCAAGTTCAAGAAGCGGCCATCCATGGCCGCACTCTTCAAAAAGAGCCGTTCCATCCCCGAGGTTTGGCGGGGCTTCTTCACTTCATCCGTGCGGGCCGCCCGGGCATACTCGATCCACCATCACCACGGGGAATATCATGCGTGCAGCTCTGATCGTCATTGGCATCATTCTCGTCGCCGCGGGCATCTGGGTGGTTGCGGGGCATGCCTTCTACCAGGACACCGATACGCTGGTACAGATCGGTTCGGCCAAGCTCACCGCCACGCACGACAAGGGCGTGCCGCAGTGGATCGGCATCGCGGGCATCGTGGTCGGCGCCTTGCTGGCCATCGGCGGTTTCATGCAGAAGCGGTGACGCACACTGCTCGACCGGAAACCGCCGCACGTCGCGGCGGTTTTCGTTTGCGGCCACTACAATGGACGCGATGGATGTCTCGTACCTTATCGATCCGCTGAACGAAGCCCAGCGCGAAGCCGTCTGCGCCCCGCCCGGCCACTACCTCGTGCTGGCCGGCGCCGGCTCCGGCAAGACCCGCGTGCTGACCCACCGCATCGGCTGGCTGATGCAGGCCGAAGGCGTGCCGCCGTGGGCGATCCTGGCGGTAACCTTCACCAACAAGGCGGCCGGAGAAATGCGCGCGCGGCTGGCCGCGCTGATCCCCGGCAGTACCCAGGGGCTGACCGTGGGCACCTTCCACGGCATCGCCCATCGCCTGCTGCGCCGGCACTGGCGCGAGGCCGGTCTCGCCGAGACATTCCAGATCCTGGATTCCGACGACCAGCAGCGGCTGGTCAAGCGCGTGGTAGCCGGGCTGGGGCTGGACGAGGCGAAGTTCCCGCCGCGTCAGGCCTGCTGGCAGATCAACCAGTGGAAGGACGAAGGCAAGCGGCCGGACGCCATCGAACATCGCGACCACCCGGTCACGCATGCCTTCGTCAACATCTACATGGCGTATGAGGAAGCCTGCCGCCGCGCCGGCCTGGTCGACTTCGCCGAGCTGCTGCTGCGCGCCCACGAACTGTGGCTGAAAAACCCCGCCGTGCTGGAGCACTACCAGCAACGCTGGCGGCACCTGCTGATCGACGAGTTCCAGGACACCAACACGCTGCAGTACGCGTGGATCCGCGTGCTCGCCGGCGGCACCGGCAAGGTCTTCGCGGTGGGCGACGACGACCAGTCGATCTACGGCTGGCGCGGCGCGAAAGTGGAGAACATGCAGCAGTTCCTCAAGGACTTTCCCGGCGCGCGCACGATCAAGCTGGAACAGAACTACCGCTCCACCTCGACCATCCTGCAGGCGGCCAACCATGTCATCGAGCGCAACGGCAGCCGCCTCGGCAAGCAGTTGTGGACCGCCGGCGAGGATGGCGAGCGCATCGCGCTGTACGCCGCCTACAACGAGCAGGACGAGGCGCGCTTCGTGGTCGAGCGCATCCGCGAATACATCGACGAGCACGGCAGTGCGCAGGATTGCGCGATCCTCTATCGCTCCAACGCACAATCGCGCAACTTCGAGGAGCAGCTCGTCCAGCGCCGCATCGGCTATCGCGTCTACGGCGGCCAGCGCTTCTTCGATCGCGCCGAGGTGAAAGACGCGCTGGCCTACCTGCGCCTCAGCGCCAACCGCCACGACGACGCCGCGTTCGAGCGCGCGGTGAACACCCCGCCGCGCGGCGTCGGCGAGCGCACGCTCGACGTACTGCGCCGGCGCGCGCGGCGCGACAACGTCTCGATGTGGGAAGCGGCGCTGATCGAACTGGGCAGCGGCAACGAGCTGGCCGGCCGCGCGAAGAATGCGGTGAAGGGTTTCCTGACGTTGATCGACCAGATGGCGTTGGCTTTCGGCAGGGAGTCGGGAATCGGTAATGGGGAATCGGAAAAAGCAGACACTCGCGTGGGTGCCGGCGCTTCCGATTCCCCATTCCCCATTCCCCATTCCCTGCCCCTCGCCGAACAAATCGACCACGCCATCACCCACACCGGTCTGCGCGACTATTACGAGAAGGACAGCCGCGGCAACGCGGAGACGCGGGTGGAGAACCTGGACGAACTGATCAACGTGGCCAGCCGCTTCGAGCGCTCGCCGGAAGATATCGACGCTGGCCTGAGCGAGCTCAACGCGTTCCTCTCCAACGCCGCCCTGGAAGCGGGTGAGGGCCAGGGTGCAGAAGGCGAGGACTGCGTGCAGCTGATGACCCTGCACTCGGCCAAGGGGCTGGAATTTCCGGTGGTGTTCCTGGTCGGCATGGAAGAGGGCCTGTTCCCCAGCCAGCGCTCGGTCAACGACGAGGGCCGGTTGGAGGAAGAGCGCCGGCTCGCCTACGTCGGCATCACCCGTGCGCGCCAGCGGTTGATCGTCAGCCACGCCGAGTCGCGCCGCATGCACGGCGCCGAGATGCTGACCCGCCCGTCGCGTTTCCTGGCCGAGATGCCCGCCGAACTGATCGACGAGGTGCGTCCCCGCGTGCACGTGACCCGCCCGCTGTACACCGGCCGCGCACGCGTAACCTCATCCTCCCTGGAAGAGTCACTGCCGGTGAAACTCGGCCAGCGCGTGAGCCATCCCAGCTTCGGCGAAGGCGTGGTGCTCAGCGCCGAAGGCAGCGGCGCCCACACCCGTCTGCAGGTGAACTTCGAAGGCGTGGGCAGCAAATGGCTGGTGGCGGCCTACGCCAACCTCACTGCGCTGTAGCCGGCGCGCGCAACGCCACGTCGGCCCGGGTCGGAGCGAGTTCCTTCAGCACCTGCATGACCGCATCGGCTATTGCCTGGGGCTGGTCCATCTCGATGTCGTGCGAGCTGTCGGCCACCTTGCGCAGCATGCCGCGGGTCGAGCTGGCGACGATGCGTTGCTGCGTCGCCGCGCGCGCGGCCTCCAGCGGCTTGCGCATGGCAACGGGCGCGTCCGCATAAGTGCCCGAAGCCTGCAGCACCAGCAGCGGCATGTCGCCATGCGATTCGTTTGCCGGCACCGGCGCGGCGAACACCGACACGTTCTGCGCCAGCTCCGAGCGCAAGGTGTGCCAGAACGCCGGGCGCAGCTTGCGCGCGTGATCGGCGGCGGCCACCGCCGCGCTCTGCCACGGCAGCGGACCACCGACGCATGAGGCCAGCGCCGGCGGCGGCGACTCCAGCGTACCGTGCTCGGCACCCTGCTCGCAGCTGGCGATAAAGGCGTCGCGCTGCGTCGTCAGCGCGGCTTCGTCCTTCGTCCACGATGCCGGCAGGAAACGCGCCTGGTCCTGTGCCGGCGGGTCGACCAGCACCATCCCGGCGACATCGTCCGGATGCTCGCTGGCATAGCGGCGCACGATGTTGCTGCCCAGCGAGTGCCCCACCAGCAGCAGCGGCGTGTGCAGGCCGGCGGCGCGGATCAGCGCATGCAGGTCGGCGACGTCCGCGGCGAGATCGCGCGGCAACGGGCCCTCGTTGCTGAAACCGTAGCCGGCGCGATCATAGGCGCACACGCGCGCATGCGCTTCCAGCAGCGGCTGCACGCGGAACCAGCTCTGCGAATCGGCATGCGCACCGGCCTCCAGCAACACCGTCATCGGCCCGCTGCCGCTGCAGCGCAGGTTGAGGCTGCGTCCGTGATCAATGGCGATGCGCTGCCCGGGCTGGGCGTAGCTGTCGGGCGTGGTCGCGGGCGGCGGTGAACCCGCCGTCGCCACCGCGGCCATCAGCAGGCCGCTGCAGGCCAGACCAAGCAGTCCCGCGGGTCGATATTCCATGCGCTGCTCCGGTTCGAGATCGGGTCTGTGACCGGGGCGATGGATGGAAGTTCGCCGGTGGAGGTCGGAGGCTTGGCGCGGTCCGAGCGGGCCGGGTTCAGCCGCGCAACCTCGGCACGCCGTGCTGGTCGCGCTCTTCCACCGCGATGGCCGTGGTGTCGATGCCGGAGCCAGCCTTGCCCGGCGTGGCGCGTACCGTTTCGCCGCGGGTCATCGCCAGCGCGTTGCGATAGCAGCGCTGCGCTTCGGCGGCGTCGCCCTGGCCGGCGAACGTGTCGCCGAGGGCTTCCCACGCGCCGGCAGCGGGGTCCAGCGCCAGCGAGCGTTCGAGATACTGGCGGGCCTTGCCCCACAGTTTCAGGCGCACGCACATGCGACCCAGGGCGAGCAGCAGGTGGGCATCGTTCGGGTGCACGTCCAGCCAGGCTTCGGCGCGGCGCAGGCGCGGTTCGAGATCGTCGCCGGCGAGCAGGCCCCAGGTTTCGATCAGGCGCGGCGACCACTCGCGGCGCAGCGCCGACTCCAGTTCATCCATCGCCGGCAACGTCAGTCCGAAGAACGCGGCGCGGCGGGCGTAAGCATCGACCACGGCCGGCAGGCGACGCTGCGCCTTCGGCAACTGCGACCACAGCGTGTTCAGCGCGGCACCGTCCGGTGCGGCCCGCAAGGTATCGGCCAGGATCTGCGCTTCCAGCGCCGCGTACGCGCGACTGCCGAGCGCGCCGCTCTTCTGCAGCGGCTCCAGCGCGGTGCGCGCGCGGCGCAGGTCGCCGCTTTCGCGTGCCGCCTGCGCCAGCTCGCGCCAGCCGCCGGGAGTGAGGGTGCCCTTGTCCGCTTCCGGCGCCAGCAGCGCCAGCGCCTCGGCCGGCTTGCCTTCGCGCCGCAGCAGGCGGGCGCGCAGGACGCGGGCAGCCTGCGGCACGTATTGCGAGGCGCGATCGAGCGACTCCAGCGCGCGCCCGGACTCGCCGCGACGCGACGCGGCTTCGGCGGCGGCGAGCAGGGCCGGCCCGCGCAGGCTTTCCAGCCGCGCGGCGCGGTTGAGGTCGCGTTCGGCGTCGCCGTGGCGTCCTTCGATCAGTGCCACCAGACCTTCGCCCAGACGCTGCTGGCTGAGCCGGCGATGGCGCCGCGAGAGAGCGCCGAAGGGCCAACGCAGCAAGTTCCAGGCCAGGCCGAGCGCGGCCCACGCGAGCAGCAGCAAGACCACCGCGGCGACCACCGTGGTCTCGACGCGCCAGCCGCGCATGCGCAGCAGCACGTAGCCCGGATCCTCGGCCACCCAGTGCCAGCCGAACGCAGCCACGGCCGCCACGATCACCAGCAACAGCAGCCAGCGCCACAGCTTCATGGATGCGCTCCGCCTTGCCGCGCCGCGGGTCCGGCAGACTTCGGGGCCGACTGCGCCGATGCCGGCGCAAGTGCGTGCACGGCGCGCAGGTTGCGCAACTCGCGCAAGGCCGCACCCAGCTCCACGGCTTCGTTGGCGGGCCGTTGATCCTGCAGTTTCTTCAGCGCGGCGCGGGCCTGCTGCACCGAACTCGCGTTGCCGTCGAACTGGCTCGCCAGGCTGGCGTCCACCCGCTGCAGCGCCTCGGCATAGGCGACGCCGTCATGGGCGAGCAGATCCGCCTGTGCCTGTGCCAGGTCCAGTGCAGCCAGCTCGCGCGCGAAGCGCGCATCGGCCACCGCCAACGGCGCGCCGTTGTCGCGGCGCACGCTGACCACACTGCCCAGCGCGCGGCGGATACGCGACCAGGCATCGGTGGCCTGCGCGTCCGCTGGAGCGTCGAGCGGTTTCAGCGGCAGCTCACCGATCGTGCCGCGCAGCGCCTGCAGTTGCTGCAGCACGCCGGACAGGTCGACCGGCTGGCTTTTGAGCAAGGCCTCGCGCTCGGCCTGGATGTCCTGGCGCACGCCGCTGAAGGCGCCATCGTTGACCGCCGCCAGGGTCTGGTCGGCCAAGCCATAGGCGGCAGCCGCCGCTGGCGCGTCGTGGAACAGGCGGTAGCGCTCGGCGCCCATGCGCAGCAGCGAATCGGTTTCGTCCAGCAGCATGGCGTCGTGGCCGGAAAGACTCTTCTCCGCGAGCTTGGCCACGGCATCTTCGAGATTGCGGATGCGCTCGCTCTGTCCCAGCAATTCCTCGCGCAAGGACCGGTTGACCGCCGCCGCGTCGTCCATGCGCTGATCAAGGCTGGCGCGCTGGTCGGCCAGTCCGCCCAAGCGCGACTCGATGCCTTCCGCGCGCTGCTGCAGGGCCGCCACGCCCTGGCGATCGGCGGTGCTGCCGCGCTGCTGTTGCCATTGCTGCCAGCCGACCCACGCTGCGGCGGCCAGCGCCAGCAGCGACAGGATCAGGGCGAATGCCAGGGTGCCGCCGCCGCGTGGCTGGGGCGCGCGGGCGGAGGGAGACGGGCTTGGGCGCGAAGGCCCGGCGATCACCGGATCGGACGGCACGTCCCGCGACGCCGGGGCGTTGGCCGGCGCGGCAGGCGGCTGGGTAGCTTCATCTGGCTGGCTCATGGCTCGCATGCTAGCAGGCCATACGCCTGCGTTCGTAGCGCCCGCGCGTGAAAATGGCGTCAGCGCGCGGCGGCGGCCAGCATGTCTTCGGCCAGCGCCGAGTCCGCCCGCACGATGCGCCGGAAACCCGCGGCACCGGCGGCCTCCGCCAGCCGCTCGCTGCTCACCACGGCGGTGGCTGCGCACAGGCGTGCCAGCGCCGATGGTGGCAGCAGGGTGCAGAGGTTGTGCAACGCTTCCTGGCTGGACAGCAACACGCGCGCCGAACGCGGCAATGCCTGCAGTGCGGCCACGTGGCGGCGGTCGAGCCGCGGCGGCACGCGGTGATAGACCTGCACCTCGCGCAGGCGCGCGCCGCGCGCCGCCAGTTCGCGGCGCAAGGTACCGCGGCCACCGGGCGCACCGACCAGCGCCACGCGACGATGGCACAGCGCCTGCAACAGGGGGTGGGCGAGCAAACCTTCGCTGTCCTGCTGGTCCGGGCACAGCGGCGCTTTCACGCCACGCAGGCGCAGTGCACGCGCGGTGCCCTGCCCCACCGCCAGCACCGTCGCGCGCGTGCGCAGCGTGGCCAGCGCCGCCGCGTGACGCACGGCGGCGGGGCTGGTGAACACCACCAATTCATCGCCGAGTGCCGAGCGCAACTGCGCGCGCACGGCGGCCGGATCGTGCGCTGCACGCAGCGCCAGACCGGGCAGCGACACCGGCACGCCACCGAGTGCGCGCACGCGGCGGGACAGTGCCGCGCCGGTGCCCACCGGGCGGGTGATGACCAGTACCCGGGCGCGCAAGGCGCCGGCTTGCTTCGCTGGCTGCGGACGGGTTTGCGCGCGGGATGGACGGTCGGGCATGGCTGCAGTGTAGCGGCGGCCCTACACTGCGGGGTTTTCCGCCAGATCACCGAGCCACGTGGACACTCTTTCCGACAACGACGACGCGCAGCGCCTGATCCACTTCATCCGCAACGAGATACCGCTGGCCCGCGCGATGGACCTGCACTTGCAGCACCACGATGCCGACATGCTGAGCCTGGGCGCCCCGCTCGCGCCGAACGTCAACGACAAGGGCTGCGCGTTCGGCGGCAGCCTGGTCAGCCTGATGACGCTGAGCGGCTGGACCCTGGTCGAACTGGCGCTGCGCCGGCGCGGCATTGACTGCGACGTGTTCGTGGCCGAATCCGGCGTGCGCTACCTCGCGCCGCTGTGGCAGGACTTCTGCAGCGAGGCACGGCTCGCGCCCGACGCGCAGTGGGACACCTTCTTCGACACGCTGGCCGCGCGCGGGCGTGCCCGCATCGCGGTCGAATGCATCGTCCCCGGCACCGATGGCCAGCCCGCGGCCACGCTGGCGGCGCGCTTCGTGGCCAAGCGGCGCGAGCCGGCTCCGCCGGCCTGAATGAGGCAGAATGACCCGGCTACCGCCAAGGAGAACCAACCATGCGCCGCATTCCGCACCTCCTGCTGGTGTTGTCGATCCTGCTGCTGGCCGCCTGCGCCACGCAGGAGCGCAGCCGCTCGCTGACCACCACCTTGTCGGCCTACGGCGGCGTGCTGCGCTGGGGCGATTTCGCCAGCGCCGCGCAGTTCATCGATCCGAAGGTACGCGCCGAACACCCGTTGAGCGAGCTGGACCGCGCGCGCTACAAGCAGGTGCGCGTCACCGAGTACGACGACGGCAGCGGTCCGGTGCCGATCAGTCCGAGCGAGGTGCAGCAGACCGTGCGCATCAGCGTGGTCAACATCCACACCCAGGCCGAGCGCACCGTGATCGACCGCCAGACATGGCATTACGACGAACAGGCCAAACACTGGTGGCTGACCAGCGGGCTACCCGACATCACGCGCGAATGAGCGCGGCGCCGGCCGGCGCACGCAACCCGTATAATCGCCGGTTTACCCGAACCGGCGCGCTCGGCGTGCCGATGGATTGACGATGAACGATTTCCTGCACCAGCTGCCCGCCTTTGTCGGCAACCATGTCGCCCTGTCGGTGCTGTTCGTGATCCTGCTGGTGGCCTTGCTGGTCATCCAGGCGCAGATCATGTTCAGCAAGATCAAGGAGCTCAGCCCGGCCGCGCTCACCGGCCTGATCAACCGCGACAACCCGCTGCTGATCGACCTGTCCGCACTGGCGGACTTCGAACGGATGCACGTACCTGGTGCGAAGCATGTGGCGATGAGTCAGTTCGACCCGGAGAAGAAGGATCTGGCCGCCGCGAAGTCGCTGCCGGTCGTGCTGATGGACAAGGACGGTCGCGGCAACGCCGCCAAGGCCGCGCAGCGCCTGCTCAAGGCCGGCTTCGAGCGCGTGCACGTCCTCGGCGGCGGCGTGCTGGCCTGGCACGCGGCGCAGCTGCCGGTGGCGAAAGGGAACAAATAGCAGGAATGAGTGGAGAGGAGTGGGAAAAGAGAAAGAGCAGACTTGCTTTCTCTCACTTCTCACTCCTCTCCACTCACTTCTGGCTTTTAGCCCTCGTGGATGCCGGCTCGCCCGGCGATGACCTGCGCCAGCACGTCGGGCGCGTATTCGAACGAGTCGTAGTAGAGCCGATCCTCCGGCAGGCCGGCGGCGAGGAAGCGCGGGAGCGCGGCGTCGATCATCGCCGGCGGGCCGCTCATGTACAGGTCGTGGCCTGACAGGTCGGGCCAGTCGGCCAGCACCGCCTCATGCACCAGGCCCGTGCGCAGGCCGTCAGCGCGCGCGGCGTCGGACACCACCGGATGGAACTCGAGGCCCGGCACGTCGCGCGTCCACTGCTCGGCCAGCTCGCGCAGGTACAACTCGTCCGCGCTGCGTGCGCCCCAGTAGAACCGCATCGGGCGACGCGTACCCAGCGCGATGAAATGCTCGATGATCGCCTTGACCGGTGCGAAGCCGGTGCCGCCGGCCATGAAGATCATTGGCCGTTCGGAATCCTCGCGCGGCACGAAGGTACCCAGCGGTCCTTCGACGCGCAGGCGGTCGCCGACCTGCAAGGCATCGTTGACCCAGGAGGTGAACCCGCCGCCGGCGACATGGCGCACGTGCAGCTCGATGCTGCCGTCCGGCTGCGGCCGGTTGGCGATCGAGAACGGCCGATGCCGGCCATCCTCCAGCACCACGTCCAGATACTGGCCGGGCAGCCGGCGCAGGCGCCGCTCGCCGCGCTCGGGGCGCAGGCGCACGCCGATCACGTCCGGAGCCAAGCGCCATTTGTCGACCACCTCCACGCCCAGCTGGCGCCGCACGATGTCCTCCACCGACGGCACCTCACGCGCCTCCAGCAGCAGGTCGGTGAGCGGCACGGCCTGGCACAGGAGCACCGCGTGATGGGCCACCGCATCTGCGCTCAGCGCCAGCGGCGGGTTGCGCGGGTACTCGCAGCGCCCTTGCAGCAAGGTGGCCTTGCAACTGCCGCAAACGCCGGCGCGGCAGGAATACGGCAACGCCACACCCGCGCGCTGCGCCGCTTCCAGCACGGTCTCGCCGATGGCCACGGGGAACTGCCGGCCGGAGGATTTCAGGGTAACGATGGGCACCGGCAACATTGTCGTCGTGAACGCGACAGACAACAATGCGGGCTCGCCGCAAGGGAATCAACGATGAGCCTCTGGAAACAACCCACCGACCTGGCCCGCCTCAACGGCTGGAGCACCAACACGATGATGGAGGCGCTGGGCATCCGCATCACCGCGGTCGGCGAGGACTGGCTGCAAGGCACCATGCCGGTCGATGCGCGCACCCACCAGCCCTATGGCCTGCTGCACGGCGGCGCCTCGGTGGCGCTGGCCGAGACGCTGGGCAGCACCGCGGCGATGCTCACGCTGGACCCGGACCAGGAGCTGGCGGTGGGCCTGGACATCAACGCCAACCACGTCCGCGGGGTGCGCTCGGGCACCGTCACCGGCACCGCGAGGATGCTGCACGTCGGTCGCACCACCCAGGTATGGGAGGTCCGCGTCGAGAACGAGGAAGGCGCTCTGGTGTGCATCTCGCGCATCACCATGGCGGTGATCGCCGCGCGCGGCATGGGCACGCGTTGAGCACGGATTTTCTGCAAAAACCCGCCCCCTCACCTCAATCCTCTCCCCAAGGGAGAGGAACCAAACGCAAAAGGCATGGCACGTGATGACAGCCGACGCGCCCTACGCCAGCCTCACCCCCGACCTGGTGCTTGATGCGGTCAGCGCCTGCGGACTATGGCCGGACGGCCGGCTGCTGGCGCTGAACAGCTACGAGAACCGGGTGTGGCAGGTGGGCATCGAAGACGCTGCGCCAGTGATCGCGAAGTTCTACCGGCCCGGCCGCTGGAGCGACGCGGCGATCGTCGAGGAGCACGCCTTCACCCGGGAACTGGCCGAGGCCGAGCTGCCCGTGGTCGCGCCGCTGGCATTCGACGGCCGCACCCTGCTGCAGCACGGCGGCTTCCGCTACGCGCTGACCCCACGCCGCGGCGGTCGCGCGCCGGAACTGGAAGCGGTCGACCAACTGCAATGGCTGGGCCGGTTGATCGCGCGCATGCACGGGGTCGGTGCGCGCGCGCCGTTCGTCCACCGCGGCCGGCTCGATCGCGACACCATGGTGCAGCAGCCGATGCGTGCGGTGCTCGCCTCGCCGCTGCTGCCGGCCACGCTGCAGACGAATTACCGCGTCGCCGCGAGCCGGCTGGATGCGGCGATCGCCGCGCGCCTGGAGGCGGTCGGGCCGGTGCGCCAATTGCGCCTGCACGGCGACTGCCATCCCGGCAACGTGCTGTGGACCGACGCCGGGCCGCACTTCGTCGACCTCGACGACGCCCGCACCGGCCCGGCCTTGCAGGACCTGTGGATGCTGGCCAACGACGAACGGGCGATGGATGCCGTGCTCGAAGGCTACCGCCAGTTCCGCGACTTCGACGACGGCGAACTGGCGCTGGTCCCGGCATTGCGCGCGATGCGCCAGCTGCACTACGCCGGATGGATCGCCGCGCGCTGGCACGATCCGGCGTTTCCCGCCGCGTTCCCCTTCGTCGCCGAATCGCGCTGGTGGGACCAGCACGTCGCCGATCTGCACGAGCTGGCCGACGAACTCGGCGCCCCCTCGTAGGCGCCCGCTCGCGGGCGATGCTGTTCCCGGATTCGGGATGCAGCAGGAACATTGCCCGCGAGCGGGCTCCTACAATCCACCGACTTGCTTTCAGGAGTTTCTTGCATGCGCACCACCTTGTTCCGCCTGATCGGCGTCTTCGAAATCGCCGGCGGCCTGTACGGCCTGGCGGTGATGCTGCGCCGGCTGTGGCCGCTCGGCGCGCATGACAGCGTGGTCACCCTGATCGGCCTGGGGCTGTACGGCTTCGTGCTCGCTGCCGGCGTGCAACTGGTCGCCGGCACCGAGCACGGCGTGCGACTGTCACGCTGGGCGCAGCTGCTGCAACTGCCGCTGATCGCCCTGCCGGTGTTCAGTTATGGCCTGCACTGCGGCGCCTTCATCAACGTGTTCGCCACCCTGCAGGCCACGCCGCGGCTGGGCCTGGACTGGCACCTCGGCAGCCAGGGTTTCGTGCTGGCGGTGGCCGGCCCGTCGGTGTCGCGCGTGGGCGTCAACCTGCTCGCCCTGCTCTCCTGGCTGGTGCTGCGCCTGCGCTGACGCCGGGAGGCGTCCGGCCAGCGGCTATCATGCGCGGATGGATACTCCCGCCGCGCTCCCCGTCATCCGCCTGAAATCCGACCGTGCCCCCGGCCACCCGTGGGTATGGTCGGCGCAGCTGCACAAGCCCGAGGCAAAACTGCCGCCGGGCAGCGTGGTCGAGGTGTGCGACGCGAAGGGCCGCTTCGTCGGCCGCGCATTCTGGAACGGCCACGCGCGCATCGCGCTGCGCCTGCTCGACACCCGTCCCGACGCCTGCATCGACGCCGAATGGATCGCCGCGCGCATCGCCCGCGCCGTGCGGCTGCGCCGCGACTGGTTGCAGCTCGACCAGGTCAGCGATGCCTGGCGCGTGGTGCACAGTGAGGGTGATGATCTTTCCGGGCTGATCGTCGACCGCTACGCCGATGTTCTCGTGATCGAATACTTCGCCGCGGGCATGTGGCGTTTCCGCGAAGCGATCCATACCGCGCTGCTCGCGCAGTTCCCCGGCGCGCGGTTGTACTGGTTCGCCGAGTCGCACGTGCAGAAGCAGGAGTCGTTCGACTGCCGCAGCCCCGAGGTGCCCGCGCCGTTCGAGGTGCACGAGCACGGTCTGCGTTTCCACGCCGCACCGGGTCTCGGTCACAAGACCGGCTTCTTTGCCGACCAGCGCGACAACCGCAAACGCTTCGCCGAGCTGGCGAAGGGCCGCCGCGTGCTCGACCTGTGCTGCAACGCCGGCGGCTTTGCGGTGCATGCGATGGCGGCCGGCGCGCGCGAGGCGGTTGGCGTGGATCTCGATGCGGGCATCCTGGAAGTCGCTCGCACGAATGCGGCCGCCAACAGCGTCGCGGTGACGTTTGAACAGTCCGACATCTTCGACTGGGTACGCGCAGCCGTCGCGCGCGGCGAGCAGTACGACGCGGTGATCCTCGACCCGGCCAAGCTCACCCGCGACCGCAACAAGGTGATGGACGCGCTGAAGAAATATTTCGCGATGAACCGCATGGCGTTGGACATCATCCCGCCCGGCGGCCTGCTGCTGACCTGCTCGTGCACCGGCCTGGTCGGCGAAGGCGAGTTCCTGGAGATGCTGCGCCGAGTCGCGCTCAACGCCGGCCGCGCGATCCAGGTGCTTGAAGTGCGCGGCGCCGGCGCCGACCACCCGTTCCGCACCGACGTGCCGGAAGGACGCTATCTGAAGGCGGTGTTCTGCCGAGTGGATTGAGTCCGAGATCCCTTGCAGGAGCCCGCTCGCGGGCGATGCTTTTGAGCCGGGATCCGGGTTCGCAACAACAACAACAGCGCAAAAGCATCGCCCGCAAGCGGGCTCCTACGGGTGAACGTACCCGGTCATGCGCTGCGCGGCAGCCGTCCGCGCAGCGAGGCCGCGTCGAACGGACCGGGCTCGGCGATCAGCGCGCGCGCGGCATCGACCTGGTCCCAGGTGTTCCACAGCAGCACGCCGCGCACGCGGCCGCCGTCGAGGTAGTACACCACGCCTTCGCGGTTCGGTTCGCGCCAGTCCTCGACCACCTCAAGCCGCGTATCGAGCAGGCCCACGGCTTCGTAACCCAGGTCGAACAGGTCGGAATAGAAGAACGGCTGGGTGACGTATTCCTCCGCCACTCCGGCCATGGCGCGACCGGCGAGCCGGCCCATGCCGACGGCGGCATCCTCGTGCTCCACGCGCATGCGCCGGTCCAGACTCACGCTGTGGAAATTGGCCACGTCGCCGGCGGCCCAGATGTCCGGGTCGCTGCTGCGCAGTTGCGCGTCGACCAGGATGCCGTTGTCCACCGCCAACCCCGCCTGTTCGGCCAGCGCGACGTTCGGCGTCACGCCGATGCCGGCCACGGCGGCCTCCACGCGCAGCACGCTGCCGTCGGACAGGCTCAGCTCCACGCCGCCATCGGTCGGGTTGCTGCCGGTGACCTGCGCGCCGGCGCGCACATCCACGCCGTGGTCGCGGTAGTAGTCGGTGAGGTAGCGCGCCAACCCGTCGGGATACCGCCCCGCACCCAGCAGCTCGCCGGGAAACAGCAGGCTGACCTTGCAACCCAGCGACGCCAGCGAGGCAGCCAGCTCGCAGCCGATGAAGCCGCCGCCGATCACCGCAATATAGGCGCCGGGCTGCGCGACGCCATGCAGCGCCTGGTAATCCGCCAGCGTGCGGTAATGGATCAGCCGCTTGCCACCCTCGAACGGCAGTCGCCGCGGCGTGGCGCCGGTGGCCAGCAGCAGGCGGCGATAGCGGTAGGTGTCCCCGCGGTCGTCGCGGGCGACATGGGTGAGCCGGTCCAGCGACTCGATCCGCCGGCCGAGGTGCAGGCTGGCGCCGCTGGCGGCCGTAGCCAGGTCGACGTCGGCGGGCGACTTGTCGCCCTTCCATAACCCCTTGCTGAGCGGCGGGCGCTGGTACGGCGCCGAGGTCTCCTCGCCGACCAGGCCGACGTCGGCTGCCGGGTCGACCTCGCGGATCGCCTTGGCGGCCGCATCGGCGGCCATGCCCGCGCCGATGATCAGGTAATCGTGGACATGCTCCATGACCTTCTCCTTGAACCCAAGCACTCTGCCCATCATGCACCACGCCCGCCACGCCGGCGTGAACCGCGCGCGCAGCCGGTGAGACGGCTCGACGTACACTGGATGCATCGACCCCGGGAAACGTTCCATGCCGCTCGCCGAAATCCTGCAGATCATCCTCGTCATCCTGCTGGTGCTGGTGCTGCTGTTGCAGCTCGTGGCGCTGCTGCGCGGTCGCGGCGACGCCGGGGTGATCGCCAGGCTGGATGCGCTGAAGGACGACAGCGCCCGCGTCGAACGCACGCTGCGCGAGGAACAGCGCGCCGGCCGCGAGGAGCTGCAGCAGGGCTTCGACCGTTTCCGCAGCCACCTCGGCGAACAGTTCGGCGGCATGTCGCAACAGCAGGGCGAGCGCATCGACGGCTTCGGCCAGCGCCTGAACCTGCTCACCGAGCGCACCGACACCGGCCTGCAGGCGCTGGCCCAGCGGCTGGCCGAGGACGCACGCAAGAGCCGCGAGGAAACCACGCTGGCGCTCAACCATTTCGGCGAGCAGCAGCAACAGCGCCTCGCCGCACTCGGCGCCGAGCACGAAAAGCGCATGGGCGAGGTGCGCGCCACGCTGGAAGCCAAGCTCGGCGCGATCCAGCAGGACAACGCCGCCAAGCTCGAGCAGATGCGCGCCACCGTCGACGAGAAACTGCAGAACACGCTGGAAACGCGGCTGGGCCATTCGTTCCGGCTGGTGTCGGAGCGGCTCGAAGCGGTGCAGCGCGGGCTCGGCGAAATGCAGAACCTGGCCACCGGCGTCGGCGACCTCAAGCGCGTGCTGACCAACGTCAAGACCCGCGGCATCCTCGGCGAGGTGCAGTTGGGCTCGCTGCTGGAGCAGATGCTCACTGCCGAGCAGTACGAGTCGAACGCGATCACCGTGCCGGGCAGCAGCGAACGGGTCGAGTTCGCCATCCGCATGCCCGGCCAGGGCGAAGGCGAGCACATCCTGCTGCCGATCGACGCGAAGTTCCCGATGGAGGATTACCAGCGACTGCTCGAAGCCCAGGAGATCGCCGACATCGAAGCAGCGGCGATCGCCGGCCGCGCGCTGGAAGTGCGCGTGCGCGAAGAGGCGAAACGGATCAAGGGCAAGTACGTCGCGCCGCCGCACACCACCGATTTCGCCGTGCTGTTCCTGCCCACCGAGGGTCTCTTCGCCGAGGTGATCCGCCGCCCGGGCCTGTTCGAACTGCTGCAGCGCGAGCACCGCGTCACCGTGGCCGGCCCGACCACGCTGAGCGCCCTGCTCAACAGCCTGCAGATGGGTTTCCGCACGCTGGCGATCGCCAAACGCAGCAGCGAGGTGTGGGCGCTGCTCGGCGCGGTGAAGAACGAGTTCGGCAAGTTCGGCGTGGTGCTGGAGAAAACCCGCAAGCAACTGGATACGGTGCGCAACAGCATCGACAGCGCCGGCCAGCGCACGCGCGCCATCGAGCGCAAGCTGCGCGGCGTGGAAACGCTGCCCGGGGACGTCACCACCCAGCAACTGCTCGGCGACATGCCCGCGCTGGACGAAGGCGACGACGACACCGACGCGTAGGGCGGGCACCGCCCGCCACATGCTTCGCGACGGCGGACGAACGAAGTCCGATCGACCCGGGAACCCGAGGCGCGCAGACGTCATCCACTGGGAACGTTAAACTGGCGAATCAGCCATCCCGAGGCCCCCGCATGAACGAAGAGCATCATTCCCGCGAAGTCAGTCAGCAGCAGGCCGAGGACGCCGTGCGCACCCTGCTCCGCTGGGCCGGCGACGACCCCACGCGGGAGGGCCTGCTGGACACGCCCAAGCGGGTGACCAAGGCCTACCGGGACTGGTTCTCGGGCTACGAATCGGACCCCGCGGAGTTCCTGCGGCGCACCTTCGAGGAGGTGGCCGGCTACGACCAGATGGTGGTGCTGCGGGACATCCAGTTCGAGAGCCACTGCGAACACCACCTGGCGCCGATCATCGGCCGTGCCCATGTCGGCTACATGCCCACCAACCGGGTGGTCGGCATCAGCAAGCTGGCCCGCGTGGTCGACGGCTTCGCGCGCCGCCTGCAGGTGCAGGAGAAACTCACCGCGCAGATCGCCCAGTGCATCCAGGAAACCCTGCAGCCCAGCGGCGTGGCGGTGGTGATCGACGCCAGCCACCAGTGCATGACCACCCGCGGCGTGCACAAGCGCGGCGTGTCGATGGTGACCAGCCAGATGCTGGGCAGCTTCCGCGACGACGTGCGCACGCGCAACGAGTTCCTGCAGTTCATCGGCATCCACGGCAGCGCCCGCTGAACGTGCGCGCATACTGGTGGGCTGTGCCGCTGTGGCTGGCCGCCGGCGCGCACGCGCAGGATTCGCGCGCGGACTACCTGGGTTTGTTCGACCGCGACGGCGACGGCAAGGTCAGCGTCGCCGAATATGTGCAGTACATGAGCCGCGGCTTCGCGCAGATGGATGCCAACGGCGATGGCGTGCTGCAAACCGACGAGTTGCCGGGCCGTCGCGGCGAGCCGATTTCGCTCCCGGCATTCCAGGACAACCTGCGCCGCCAGTTCCATCAGCTCGACCGCAACCATGACGGCAGCCTGGATGCGCACGAGTTGACCGCCCCGCCGCGCTAGATCGATCGACCCCGTCCGGCGATATCCGCGCCGGGCAGGAAGATCGATTCGATCGGCCGCCCGAACAGGCGCGCGATCTTGAACGCCAGCGGCAGGCCGGGATCACACTTGCCGGTCTCGATCGCATTCACCGTTTGCCGCGACACGTCCAGGCGCTCGGCCAGCTCGGCCTGCGACCACGCCTGTTCACCGCGCAACTCGCGCAGGCAGTTGTTCATCGGCGGATGTCCGGCATCGATCGGCCGGTCGAGCGGCCATGTGCAAGGGCGGGCTTGTTGCCCGGTACCCTCGCAGGAAGTCGAGGTGCCCTGCCGGTGACGACGTGGGTCACCACTGCGCAACAGCCATGTGCAGGCCTGCCTTGCCGACTCTGCGGCTGCTCCGCAGTCGCGGGCGGCAGCAGGATTCCACGCGGACAAAAGAGGTTCACGACGAGCTCCGGACAGAGGGGCGGCTTCCCGTGGCGAAGGGATCCAGCCGCCCACTTGTGTCAAGTTTACTTGACGGAAGTTCACAAGTCAGACGAGGTGTGGTTGCTCAAGCCTCATATATCAGTACAATTTGTGACGCAGTTGGCACTTTATGTGACGCAATCTGTAGGGGAACGCCGACAAGGCCTGCCAAATTTTTGCCCCACGGCAAAAAAACCACGCGGCAGATCGCGGCGGCAAGGGGAACCCGGACGATCAGGACGATTGGCATGTCGGTTGCTTTAGCCACCGCAAGCCACGGTGCATCGTGGTCTGCATTTCATCCGGGGGAATGAATTTCGCCAGCGCCCGCCGGTTTACCAGATGCCTTGCCGCCAACGAGCCTTCCTCGTGCGGTGATGCGGAAATCCCGAAACCATCCATCCAACGAGGAACACCATGAACAAGACTCTGCTTTCTACCGCGCTGGTCGCCGTGATCGCCGCCACCGCCCTCCTGCCGACCGCCCAGGCGGCCAACACCGGCACCATCACCATCTCCGGCAAGGTGCTGGCCGACACCTGCACGATCGCCGTCAATGGCGGTGCCACCGTGGCCCTGCCCACCGTGATGACCGCCAGCCTCGGCACGGTGGGCGCCACCGCCGGCACCACGCCGTTCACCGTTGCGCTGACGGGTTGCGACGCCAACACCACCAGTGCCGCCATGAGCTTCAGCGGCGCGAACATCGATTCCGGCACCGGCAACCTGAAGAACACTGTCGCCGGCGGCTCCAACGTGCAGGTGCAGTTGCTCAACGGCGCCTCGGTGATCAATGCCTCCAGCGGCACCAACGCTCCGGTCATCAACGTCACCAGCGGCAGCGGCAGCGTGGGCATGAATGCCCGCTATGTCGCCGCCACCGCTGCCGCCACCGCCGGCCTGGTCGCCTCGACCGTCAGCTTCACGCTGAGCTACCAGTAAGTGCGACATCGGCGCGCCGCAGTCGCCGCGGCGGCTGCAGCGCGCCGTTTTTTTGCCAGCCGCCACCATCGATCCACCGTCCCGGGAACCCTCCGATGAAGAACCTGCTCGCCCTTGGCGCCATGCTGATCGCCCTGACGGCTATCAGTGGCGCGGCCGATGCCAGCGTCGTGATCGGCGGCACCCGTGTGGTGTTTCCCGCCGCCGGCGGCGAAGTCACCGTGCGCCTCAACAACAACGGCGAGCAACCGGCCCTGGTCGAAGCCTGGATCGACGCCGGCAATCCCGATTCCACCCCCGATACCGCGCGCGTGCCGTTCCTGATCACGCCGCCGCTGTTCCGCATGAACGCCGGCAAGGGCCAGAGCCTGCGCATCGTCTACACCGGCCAGCCGCTGCCGACGGATCGCGAGTCGCTGTTCTGGCTGAACGTGCTGGAGATTCCGCCCAAGCCCGGCACCGTCAACGGCGAAGCGCAGAACACCTTGCAGTTTGCCGTACGCTCGCGGCTCAAGTTGTTCTTCCGGCCCGCCGGCCTGACCGGCAACCCGCTGACCGCCGCCGCGCAGATCACCTGGTCGGTGGCCGGCGACGGCCGTGCGCTGGTGGCGCACAACCCGACCCCGTACCACGTCACGTTCAGCAAGGTGTCGCTGGGCGCGGGCAAGGCGGCGCTGGCGACGGAGGCGGGCATGGTCGCGCCGCTGTCGACTCTGCGCCTGCCGCTGGCCGAAGGCGCGCCGGCCCCGGCTGCCGGCACTGCCATCGCCTTTACCACGATCAACGATTTCGGCGCCGCCGACGCCAACCAGGGCACGATCGCGCCGTGAAACGCGCACGCGCCCGTGCGTCGATGCCTTGCTCGCGCGGGGTCGTCAGCCGCAAGCTGGCGTTGTCGATCCTGCTGGCGCTGGCCGCCGCCGGCAATGCCCACGCTGCCGCGGCCAACGCCGACGCCAGCGCCGGGGCGGACGCCGCCGATGCCAACTTCGACCGCAGCATGCTCGCCGGTGCGGGCCAGAACACCACCGACCTGTCGCGCTTCGAGCGCGGCAATTTCGTGCCTGCGGGAAACTACAGCGTCGACATCTACCTCAACGACGCGCCGGTCGGCCGCCGCGACGTGCGCCTGGCCGCGCCCTCGCCCGACGCCAGCGCCACGCCCTGCGTGACCCCGGCGCTGCTGGACACGCTGGGCCTGCAGCCGGCCCATCTCACCGATGCGCTGCTTGCCGAGATGGCCGATCCGGCCGCCTGCGTCGACATCACGCGCGTGATCCCCGGCGCCAGCCTCGGCTTCGACCTGGGCGACCTGCGGCTGGACGCCAGCGTGCCGCAGGCGTTCCTGGGACACGCCGCGCGCGGCTATGTCGACCCGAAATACTGGGACGCCGGCGTTACTGCCGGCCTGCTCAACTACAACTTGAACAGCTACCGCACCAGCGCCGGCAGCCTGCGCCAGACCTCGACCTACCTTGGCCTGGACGCCGGCCTCAACCTCGGCGCGTGGCGGCTGCGTCACAACTCGACGCTGAACTGGCAATCCGGCACGGCCGGCGCTGGTTCCTCGCATCACTGGCAGAACATCGCGACCTACGCGCAGCGCGACCTGACCGCGCTGCGCGCGCAGCTGACCGTGGGCGACTCCTGGACCAGCGGCGAGATCTTCGACAGCTTCGGCCTGCGCGGCGTGCAGATCGCCACCGACGACCGCATGCAGCCGCAGTCGCTGCGCGGCTACGCGCCCACCGTGCGCGGCGTGGCCGACAGCAACGCCAAGGTGGTGGTGCGCCAGAACGGCATGCTGATCTACCAGACCACGGTGGCGCCCGGCCCGTTCGTGATCGACGACCTGTACGCGACCGGCTACGGCGGCGACCTCGAGGTCAGCGTGACCGAAGCCAGCGGCCGCGTGCACACCTTTTCGGTGCCGTACGCCTCGGTGCCGCAACTGTTGCGCCCTGGCGTCAACCGCTTCAGCGTCGCGGCCGGCCAGCTGCGCGAGCAGACCATCGAGGATGAGCCGAATGTGGTGCAGGCCACCCTGCAGCACGGCTTCACCAACCTGCTGACCGGCTATGCCGGCGTGATCGGCTCGCAGGGCTACGGTGCGGTGCTGCTGGGCAGTGCGCTGAACACCCGCTACGGCGCTTTCGCGATGGACATCACCGGCGCGCGCACGCGCATTCCCGGCCTCGACACGATGTCCGGCCAGAGCGTGCGGTTGAGCTACAGCAAGATCATGGCGCCCACCGGCACCTCGCTTTCCGTGGCGGCCTATCGCTATTCCACCAGCGGTTACCTGACCCTGCGCGATGCCGCGCGCGCCCGCGACTACGCGCGGCGCGGCCTGCCCGTGTTCGCCAGCGGGCCGGCGCAGCCGATCCTGATCAACGGCGTGCCGGTGGCCGGTTTGCTCACTCCGGAGCAGCAGGCGGCGCTGGCCGGCGTCAACTACACCGGCGCGCTGGAAACGGCTGGCGTCGATCGCCAGCGCAACAACTTCAGCATCAACCTCAGCCAGCGCCTGGGCACGGCCGGCGGCTCGCTCTACGTCACCGGTTCGGCGCGCGACTACTGGAACCGCGGCGGCACCGACACGCAATTCCAGGTCGGCTACAACAATTCGATCGGCCGGCTGAACTACAACGTTTCGGCCAGCCGCGAGCGCAACCTGTTCGGGCGCAGCGAAAACCGCTTCATGCTCAACCTCACCATCCCGCTTGGCAACGGTGCGCACGCGCCCGTCCTCACCGGCGCACTGAGCCGCAGCGGCAGCGACGCCACGCAGGAGCAGGCCACCGTCAGCGGCACTGCCGGCAACAACGACCAGTTCAACTACGGCGTCACCGCCACCCACGACGGCGGTCGCGACAGCGGCGCGGTGGGTACCAGCGGCAGCGTCAACGCGGGCTATCGCGGCAGTCACGTGCAGCTCAATGCCGGCTTCGGCGCGGGCAGCGGCTATTCGCAGGCCTCGCTCAACCTGGCCGGCGGCATCGTGGCGCATCCCGGAGGCGTCACCTTCGGCCAGCCGCTGGGCGACACCGTGGGCATCGTCGAGGCGCAGGACGCCGCCGGTGCGCGGGTCATCAACGCCGCCGGCCTGAAGATCGGGCACGCCGGCTATGCGCTGATCCCGTACCTCACCCCGTACCAGCTCAACCGGATCGACATCGACCCCGCCGGCCTGTCGCTGGACGTGCAGCTGGACAGCACCAGCGCGCAGATCGCCCCGCGCGCCGGCGCGGTGGTGCTGATCAGGTTCAAGAGCGAAAGCGGCCGCTTCGTGCTGATCCAGACCCGCCTCCCGGACGGCAAGACGCTGCCGTTCGGCGCCGAGGTCGACGACGCGCAGGGCACGCCGGTAGGCGTGGTCGGCCAGGCCGGGCAGATCATGGTGCGCGTGCCCCACGCAAGCGGTCGGCTCAGCGTGCAGTGGCAGGATCAGGACGTCGCCCGCACCTGCTCGCTGCCGTATCAGTTGAAAGCGCAAGACAAGGCGAAGCGCACCGCCGGCGCGATCGAAAAGATCGACGTCACCTGCGAACCGTCACGCGACACGGCGCAGGTCGCCGGGAGTGGAACATGATGCGCGCCAATTGGCTGTGGACGATGCTGTTGCTGCTGACCGTTCCGCTGGGCGTCCACGCAAAATGCCAGTACGCCTCCGGCGGCAACACCTCGGTCACGTTCAGCCTCCCGTCGACCATCACGATCGCGGCCAACACGGCCGTCGGAACCGTGCTTGCGACTTCTGCCCAGGCAGCCCCCATGAACCCGCCGGTAATCTCCTGCAACGGATACTTCGGGGACTGGATGACCTACGGCGTAACCAACACGCGCGGCGGCTACCTTGCAGACAATGTCACGTATGAAACCGGCATACCGGGGCTGGGCTACCGCCTGACCCATCCGACCGACTACCTGACGCGCTACCCGCTCAACAACGAGTGGTTGTCGTCCTCGACCTTCAGTGTCACCTCGGGCCTGGAGCTGGTGAAGACCGGCCCGATCACCTCGGGCAGCGTATTGGCGGCCGGCGAGCTGGGCCGCTGGCGCTGGGACGATGACTCGGGCAATGCGCTGTACCCCGAAACCTTCCGGCTGGGCAACTCGATCACCTTCACCACGCCGAGCTGCACCATCGTCACCAACCCGATCTACGTGACCCTGCCCACGGTGACCACCAGCGCATTCGCCGGGATCGGCTCGACCTCGGGCAAGACGCCGTTCCAGATCCAGCTCAGCTGTCCCAGCGGCACGGCGGTGGCCAGCATCACCATGCATGCCTCCAACCCGGACAGCCACACCGGCGTGGTGGCACCCTCCGGCGCGGGCTATGCGGCGGGCATCGGCGTGCGCATCCTGGACAGCAACTCCACCCCGATGCAGTTCGAGACCCAGACCGTGGTGACGCCGCCCAATGCGACGACCTCGATCCCGTATTTCGCACAGTACTTCCAGACGGCGCCAACCGTCACCGGCGGAGCGGTCAAGGCCACGGTGACCTTCGACCTTTTCTATCAGTGAGGCGTTGACGCCCGGACCCGCTCAGTCGTAGGTGCGCACGACCAGCTTGTAGGACGTGCCGCCGGTGGATGCGGGGGAGGCGCGGCGAATCATGTAGTTGAGCAGGCGGTCGTCGGCGCCACGCGCCGCATCCAGATCGAGCACCACGCGCGAATACGGCCGCCCCGGATCGGTCGCGGTCCGGCCGCAGACGAGTCGCAGCGGTGAGCTGGGGTGGGCGGCCGGGCCGGGGAGACTGGCGGCAAGGTCATGGGTCGGCACGCTGCAAGTCGGCTCCACCACCGCCCCGGAGAACGAGATCCGCCCGCCGGAGGCTTCGGCAACCGAAAAGGCCGCCAGCAGCGCCAGCGCCATCCATGCGCTACCGACCATGCTGCTTCCCAGCGGACTCCTCATGCCCTGCACCTCTTGCGTGACCCCCGCCGATGACGGGGTAACTCAAGTGGCTTTCGGCCGTGCTCGCACGGGCTTTAGCGGCGGCGGGGGCACGCATCGCAAATTGTGATGCGCGTCACATTTCAGCCGGGCAAGTGCGCCGTACCGATTCCATGTACGCCTGCTTACCGCACCCCACGTGACGCGCACGTGCAAGAGCCGTGAACCGGGAAGGCCGGCGAGGTCAGCGCGAAGAGATGTACTTCTCGCGGCGGATCTGTTTCACCGGCAGGCCGAACTCCTGCAGGGCCGCGTAGGCGGCATCGACCATGTTGGGGTTGCCGCACAGGTAGGCGATGTCGCGTTCGGCGCTGGGGCCGAGTTCGGCCAGCACGTTCTGCACGTGGCCGGCCCGATCGCCGGGGCGCGGCACGGCGCGGGCCTCGCGGCTGAGGCAGCCGTGGAACAGGAAGCCGGGATGGCGCTGCGCGAACGCCTCGAACTCCTCGCCGTAGAGCAGTTCGGTTTCGTTGCGGGCGCCGTACAGCAGCACCACTTCGCGATTGCCGGCGGCCAGCAGCTTCTCGAACTGCGGCAGCATCGCGCGGTACGGGGTGACCCCGGTGCCGGTGGCCAACAGCAGGTAACGCGGGTGGGTGTCGGCCTCCTGCAGGCAGAAACGGCCATACGGGCCGCTGGCGTCGACGATGCCGCCGACCGGCAACTCGCCGAGCAGCTTCGTCGCGGCACCACCCTCGACGTAGCTCACCGCGATCTCGATCTGCCGCACGGGCGAGGCGCCGTCCCCGACGCTGCCCACCGAGTAGCTGCGCTTGGTCGGTGTGCCGTCGTCGTAGTGGAAATGCACCTGCAGGAACTGGCCCGGCTGGAACGCCAGCGGTTGCCCGTCGACACGCTCGAACACCAGGTGGCGCACCGTCGGCGCGAGCATGCGGGCGTCGACGAGACGGAGCTGGAAGGATTCGGCCATGGTTTTCCCGAAACAGTGTGTGCGTCGGGCAGGCCCGGACGACAGGAGTCAGCCCCGTATAATAAGCGGCTTGTCCCTCCTGGCGCAGCCCATGTCCGTTCCGCACAACGATTCGCCCCCCGCGCTGGTCGTCGACAACCTGCGCAAGGTCTACCGCAATGGCGTCGAGGCACTCAAGGGCGTCAGCCTCACCGTGCAGCAGGGCGACTTTTTCGCCTTGCTCGGGCCCAACGGCGCGGGCAAGTCGACCCTGATCGGCATCCTCTCCTCGCTGGTCAACGCCAGCAGCGGCGATGCACTGGTGTTCGGCCGCTCGGTCATGCGCGAGCGCAGCGCGGCGATGCAGCTGATCGGCCTGGTGCCGCAGGAGATCAACTTCAACCAGTTCGAGAAGCCGTTCGACATCTGCGTCAACGAGGCCGGCTTCTACGGCATCCCGCGCAAGCTCGCCGCCGAACGCGCCGAGAAATACCTGAAGGAACTGCGGCTGTGGGACAAGGCGTTCCACCAGGCGCGCGAGATGTCCGGCGGCATGAAGCGCCGCCTGATGATCGCCCGCGCGATGATGAACGAGCCCAGGCTGCTGATCCTGGACGAGCCCACCGCCGGCGTGGACATCGAGATCCGCCGTTCGATGTGGCACTTCGTCAGCGCCATCAACGCGGCCGGCACCACGGTGATCCTGACCACGCACTACCTGGAGGAAGCCGAGTCGCTGTGCCGCAACATCGCGATCATCGACCACGGCACGATCATCGAGAACACCAGCATGAAACGCCTGCTGGCGACGCTGGACGTGGAGACGTTCGTGCTTGACCTGGCCGAGCCGGCGGCAGGCGAACTGCCCAGCGTGGCCGGCATCGCCCTGCGCCGGGTCGACGAGCGCACCCTGGAAGCCGAAATGGCCCGCAAGCAGGATCTCAACACGCTGTTCGGCGCACTCACCGGCCACGGCATCACCGTTCACTCGATGCGTACCAAGACCAATCGGCTGGAGGAACTGTTCGTGCGACTGGTGGAAGGTAAACGGGAGAAGGCAGCATGAGCAGCACCTCGCCCAACCTCGTCGCACTGTACACGGTTGCCCGGCGCGAGCTGGTGCGCATCATGCGCATCTGGACGCAGACACTGATCCCGCCGGTGATCACGATGACGCTGTACTTCATCATCTTCGGCAAGCTGATCGGCAGCCGCATCGGCAAGATCGACGGCGTTCCATACATGCAGTACATCGTGCCCGGACTGGTGATGATGAGCATCATCAACAACAGTTACATGAACATCTCCAGCTCGTTCTACGGCGCCAAGTTCCAGCGCTCGGTGGAGGAGATGCTGGTGGCGCCGATGTCCAACTGGGCGATCCTCTCGGGTTACGTGATCGGCGCGGTGCTGCGCGGCCTGGTGGTCGGCCTGCTGGTGCTGCTGGTGGCGCTGTTCTTCACCTCGCTGCAGGTGGCGCACCCGCTGGTGGCGCTGGCAGCGGTGCTGCTGGGCGCGGTGATCTTCGCGCTGGCCGGTTTCATCAACGCGGTGTTCGCCAGCAAATTCGACGACATCGCCCTGGTGCCCACCTTCGTGATCACCCCGCTGACCTACCTGGGCGGCGTGTTCTACTCGATCAACATGCTGGGCGAGCCCTGGCGCGCCATTTCGCACGCCAATCCGATCCTGTACATGGTCAACGCGTTCCGCCACGGCATTCTCGGCATCAGCGACGTGTCGGTGGGCGGGGCCTTCGTGGTGATGCTGGTGTTCATTGCCGGGTTGACGATGGCGGCGCTGTACCTGCTCCGGCGCGGCGTGGGGCTGAGGAGCTGAGAATCGAGAATAGGGAATCGGGAATAGGTAAAAGCTGCAGAACGTGAGCCACGCGCGCCGCCCAATGCCCGAAAACCATACGAAATCCGATCAGCGCGACCTCACCCAACCTCACCGATTCCCGATTCCCGATTCCCGGCCTTATGCGCGTGAACAAGTACATCAGCGAAGCCGGCCTGTGTTCGCGCCGCGAAGCCGACGAGTGGCTTCTCGCCGGTCGCGTGAGCATCAACGGCGAGGTGGTGGGCACCGGCGCCAAGGCGCTGGACGGCGACGAAGTGCGCGTTGATGGCGAGATCGTCAAGGCGCGCGTGCTGGCGGCCACGCCAGCGGCGAAGAAGGCGGTCTACATCGCGCTGAACAAGCCGGTCGGCATCACCTGCACCACCGACCGGAGCGTGGCCGGCAACATCGTGGACTTCGTCGACCACCCGCAGCGGATCTTCCCGATCGGCCGGCTGGACAAGGATTCCGAAGGGCTGATCCTGCTCACCAGCAACGGCGACATCGTCAACGAGATCCTGCGCGCGGAAAACCACCACGAGAAGGAATACCTGGTCGGCGTGAACAAGGCGGTCACCGACGAATTCATCGCCGGCATGGGCAAGGGCGTGCGCATCCATGGGCAGATGACCCAGCGCTGCCGCGTGCGCCGCATCGCCAAGTTCGGTTTCTCGATCGTGCTGACCCAGGGCCTGAACCGCCAGATCCGCCTGATGGCGGCGGCCTTCGGCTACCGGGTCACCCAGCTGCGCCGCGTGCGCATCGACAACGTGAAGCTGGCCCACCTGAAACCCGGCCAGTGGCGCAACCTCACCGACGCGGAGCTGAAGGGCCTGCTGCCCGGGCGTACGCAATGGTGAACGCGTAATCGCGACGCCAGGCGGGCACCGCTCGCCCGGCAGCAGGTCAGGCGGCCGGCAGACTCTGCAGGTCCCAGCGCGGGCGCACCAGCACGGTTTCGTCCTGCTGCTGGCCGCTGGCCAGCCGGATCGCTCCGGCCAGCGCGATCATCGCGCCGTTGTCGGTGCAGAACTGCAGGCGGGGGAAGTACGTGCGGAAGCCGTCCTTCTCGCCGGCCGCCGCCAGTTCCGCACGCAGCCGGCGGTTGGCGCCCACCCCGCCGGCGATCACCAGCCGGCGGGTACCGGTGGCCTCCAGGGCGCGGCGGCACTTGATCAGCAACGTCTCCACGATCGCCTCCTCGAAGGCGCGCGCCACGTCGGCGCGAGTCTGCTCGCTCTGGTCGGATTTCTGCCACGCCAGCAGCACCTGGGTTTTCAGGCCGGAGAAGCTGAAATCCAGCCCGGGCCGGTCGGTCATCGGCCGCGAGAAGCGGAACACGCCCGGACGCCCCTGCTCGGCCAGCTTCGCCAGCGCCGGACCACCGGGATACGGCAGGCCCATCAGCTTGGCGGTCTTGTCGAAGGCCTCGCCGGCGGCGTCGTCCAGGGTGTCGCCCAGGATGGCGTATTCGCCGATCGCCTTGACCTCGACCAGCAGCGAGTGGCCGCCAGACACCAGCAGGGCCACGAACGGCGGCTCCGGCGGGTCGGCCTCCAGCAGCGGGGCCAGCAGGTGACCTTCCATGTGGTGGACGGCGAGGGCCGGCACGTCCAGCGCCCAGGCCAGCGCGCGGCCCACCGATGCGCCCACCAACAGCGCGCCGACCAGGCCGGGACCGGCCGTATAGGCCACCCCGCCGAGGTCGCGCACGCCCAGCCCGGCTTGGGCCAGCGCCTCGCGGATCAGCGGCAGCAACTTGCGCACGTGGTCGCGGCTGGCCAGCTCGGGCACCACGCCGCCGTAATCGGCGTGAAGCTTGATCTGGCTGTACAGGGTGTGGGCCAGCAGGCCCTCCCCGGGGGCATCCGGCCGCCAGCGCAGGATCGCCACCCCGGTCTCGTCACAGGAGCTCTCGATGCCCAGCACCGGCCGGTTGGCCGGCTTTGAAAATTCTCTGTTATCCACGGTATAATTCGCGGCTCACCACTTTCCACTGTCCCGCACAGGCGGGCAGATTACCACCCGGAGTTTCCATGCCCAACGTAAAAGTTCGCGAGAACGAGCCGTTCGAGATCGCACTGCGTCGTTTCAAGCGCACCTGCGAGAAGGCCGGCGTGCTGGCCGAGACGCGCAAGCGCGAGTTCTACGAAAAGCCGACCCAGGAGCGCAAGCGCAAGCGCGCTGCCGCCGTCAAGCGCCACCTGCGTCGCCTCTCGCGCGACGTCTCGCGCAAGGTTCGCCTGTACTGAGTGCCCTCCCCGCCGCATCGGCGGGTCGAGCGGCAACAGTCACGCGGCAGGCGCGGGTTCTCGCTGCCGCCGCAAGCATCCGGATAGGCCATGGCCGGCGTTGTTCCCAGGGACAACGCCGGCTTTGCCGTTTCCGACGAATCGGGATTCCACTCCAGCGAGGTATCGCCATGACGCTCAAGCAGCAGCTCACCGAGGACATGAAGACCGCCATGCGCGGCGGCGACAAGCCCCGGCTGGGCGTGATCCGGCTGATGCTGGCGGCGATCAAGCAGCGCGAGGTGGACGAGCGCATCCAGCTGGATGACGGCCAGGTGCTCGCCGTGCTGGAAAAGATGATGAAGCAGCGCAAGGACTCGGTCAGCCAGTACGTCGCCGCCCGGCGCGAAGACCTGGCCGAGGTGGAGCGCGCCGAGATGGCCGTCATCGAAACCTACCTGCCCGCCAAGCTGGGCGAAGCCGAGATCGACGCGCTGATCGCCGCCGCGATCGCCGACACCGGCGCCAGCTCGCCGCGCGACATGGGCAAGGTGGTGGCCGCGGTGAAGGACAAGGCCGCCGGCCGCGCCGACATGGGCGTGGTCTCGGCGCGCATCAAGGCGCGCCTGGCCGGTTGAATCGCTGACCGGAATCCGGGAGTCGGGAGTCGGGAGTCCCGCGCCAAGATGCGCCGCCTTCACGCCGCGGCGGCTACAACCTGCGCAAACCCGTCGCCTTCCGGAGGACCGCATGCTGAAGTGGGCCATCATCTTCGCCATCATTTCGCTGATCACCGGCTGGCTCGGCTTCGGCGGCGTTTCCGGCGTGACCGCGACCATCGCCAAGGTGCTGTTCGCGTGCTTCGTGATCCTGTTCCTGCTGGCCGTGCTGGCCTTGGTCGGCGTGATCAGCCTGTTTTAGCCGCCGGCATCGGGCCGCTCCGCGGCAGCCGAGAGGCCGGCGCCAGCGCGCCTCCCCGGCGGCGACCGACTAGACTAGGCGGTCTATGCGCGGCCTGATCCCCGACAGCTTCATCGATGAACTGCTTGCCCGTGTCGACATCGTCGACGTGATCGAGCGGCGCGTGCCGTTGAAGAAGGCCGGCCGCGAGTGGACCGCCTGCTGCCCATTCCACAACGAGCGCACGCCCTCGTTCTACGTCAGCCCGGCCAAGCAGTTCTTCCACTGCTTCGGCTGCGGCGTGCACGGCAGCGCGATCAAGTTCCTGATGGACTACGACCGACTGGAGTTCCCCGACGCGGTGGAGGAGCTGGCGCAGTCGGTGGGCCTCACCGTGCCGCGCGAAGGCGGCCGCGACGACCGTCCACGCGAGGACAAGACCGACCTCTACGCCCTGCTCGACGCCAGCGCCAGCTGGTATCAGCAGCAGCTGCCGGGCAGCGCCGAGGCGCAGGCGTACTGCAAGAAGCGCGGCCTGGACGCCGATACCATCGCGCGTTTCCGCCTCGGCTGGGCACCGGCCGGCTACGACGGCGTGATCAAGGCGCTGGGCAGCAGCCCGCGCCGCGTGGAACTGCTCGACGAGGCCGGCATGGTGTCCACCGGCGAACGCGGCAGCAAGTACGATCGCTTCCGCGAACGGCTGATGTTCCCGATCCTCGACCGGCGTGGCCGGGTGATCGCCTTCGGCGGAAGGGTTCTGAGCTCGGAGCAATCCCCCAAGTACCTCAACTCGCCCGAAACCACGCTGTTCCACAAGGGCCGCGAGCTGTTCGCGCTGTGGCAGGTGAAGCAGGCCAACACGAACCTCGCGCGCATCGTGGTGGTCGAGGGCTACATGGACGTGATCGCGCTGCACCAGGCCGGCCTGCCGATCGCGGTGGCCACGCTGGGCACGGCGACCACGCCCGAGCACACCGAGCTGCTGTTCCGCGCCGCGCCGGATGTGGTGTTCTGCTTCGACGGCGACCGCGCCGGCCGCGCCGCGGCGTGGAAGGCGCTGGAGTCCGCGCTGCCGCGGCTGCGCGACGGACGCCAGGCGTATTTCCTGTTCCTGCCCGACGGCGAGGATCCCGATTCGCTGGTGCGCAAGGAAGGCAAGGAGGGCTTCGAACAACGCATCCGCCAAGCGATGCCGCTGTCGGACTATTTCTTCGGGGAACTCTCGCGCGACGTCGACATGGCCAGCCTCGACGGGCGCGCCCGGCTGGCCGAGCGCGCCCGCCCGTTGCTGGCGAAACTGCCCGACGGCGCCTTCCGCGACCTGATGGCGCAGGAACTGGAAAAGCGCAGCGGCGCCCGTGCCGTGCTGCAGGCCGACCCCGCCGCCCATCGCGCGGTGCAGCGGCCGATGGCGGTGCAGCGCAGCCTGGTGCGCAGCGCGATCTCGCTGCTGCTGACCCAGCCGGGCATGGCCGACCGGGTGGAGAAACCCTATCGCTTCCTGCGCCTGGACAAGCCCGGCGTGGGGCTGCTGGCCGAGCTGCTCGACCTGGCGCGCGCACGGCCCGGCATCAACCCTGCGATGCTGGTGGAGCATTTCGCCGAGCGACCGGAATACCCGGCCCTGCAGAAGCTGATGGCCGCCACCGTGGTGGGCGAGGCCCAGGCGCAGGCCGCCGAGTTCTTCGACGCCCTGCGGCGGATGGAGGAACAGGCGGTCAGCCAGCGCCGCGACGCGCTCACCGCCAAGAGCCGCGAGGGCGCATTGGACAGCGCCGAGAAGGCCGAGCTGCGCGAACTGCTGGCCGCGCGCGTGACACCGCCGACGGCACCGGCATGAGCGCCGCCGCACGGCCGGAAGCCGCACGCGCCGTGCGGCATGCTGTCCCGGCGCGCCGCCAGGGCACCGCCGCTGTGGGATCATGCACGGCTGCGACCGGAGCGCGACGGCAGAAGGCACGAGAACACTGATGGATCTGCTGCAGCAGCTGGTCACGATCTTTGCCGAGAACGGCTACCTGGCGGTATTCATCGCACTGATGATCTGCGGCGCCGGCTTGCCGCTGCCGGAAGACATCACCCTGGTCGCCGGCGGCGTCATCGCGGGCCTGGGCTATGCCAACGTGCACGCCATGGTCGCGCTGGCGATGTTCGGCGTGCTGCTGGGCGACTGCGCGATCTTCCTGCTCGGTTACCGCTACGGCGCGCGCATCCTGCAATGGCGCTTCGTGGCGCGCATCCTCACCCCGGCGCGCTACGCGAAAGTGCAGGAGAAGTTTCATCGCTACGGCAACCGCGTGCTGTTCATCGCGCGCTTCCTGCCCGGCATGCGCACCACGATCTATCTCACCGCCGGCATGACCCACCGGGTCTCGTTCCTGCGCTTCCTGCTGCTTGACGGCAGCGCCGCGCTGATCAGCGTGCCGTTCTGGGTCTACCTGGGCTTCTTCGGCGCGGACAACCACCAGCGGCTGCTGATGTGGATGCACCGCGGCCAGGCCAGCCTGTGGATCGTGCTGGGCATCCTGCTGTTGGTGCTGCTGATCTCCTGGTGGCGGCACCGGCGCCGCGCCCGCTGCACGCCGGACTGATCGATCCGCATGGCACGGCCCCAGCACCTTCCGGACAGCTTCACCCTCGCCCTGCTCGCCACCGTGCTGCTGGCCTCGCTGCTGCCCGCGCGCGGCACCGCGGCGCACGTCTTCGATCTGGTCACCGACGCGGCGATCGCGCTGCTGTTCTTCCTGCACGGCGCCAAGCTGCCGCGCCGGTCGATCGTGCAGGGCATGACGCACTGGCGCTTGCACCTGACCGTGCTGGCCGGCACCTTCGTGCTGTTTCCCCTGCTCGGCCTGCTGCTGCGCCCGTTGGGCGACCTGTTGCTGACGCCGGAGCTGAGTCTGGGCTTGCTGTTCGTGTGCCTGCTGCCGTCGACCGTGCAATCGTCGATCGCCTTCACCTCGATCGCCGGCGGCAATGTGCCGGCGGCGGTGGTCAGCGCGTCGGTGTCCAACCTGCTCGGCATCGTGCTGACTCCGCTGCTGGTCGGGCTGCTGCTGGAAAGCCGTGGCGGCGGCGTGTCGTGGCAGGGCGTGCTCGACATCGTGCTGCTGCTGTTGCTGCCGTTCGCGCTCGGCCATTTCGCCCGGCGCTGGATCGGCACGTTCGTCGACCGCCACAAGCCGCTGCTCGGCGTCAGCGACCAGGCCACGATCCTGCTGGTGGTCTACACCGCCTTCAGCGCCGCGGTGGTCGAAGGCCTGTGGCGCGACACACCGCTATCCGCCCTGCTGACCACCGTGGCCGCCTGCGCGCTGCTGCTGGCGCTGGTCATGCCGACGATCACCTGGGCCGCGCGCCGCCTCGGCTTTTCGCGCGAGGACGAGATCACCATCGTGTTCTGCGGCTCCAAGAAGAGCATGGCCAGCGGCATCCCGATGGCCAAGATCCTGTTCGCCGGCCAGGCCGGCGGCCTCGGCGCGCTGGTGCTGCCGCTGATGATCTTCCACCAGTTGCAGCTGATGGTGTGCGCGGTGGTGGCGCGGCGCTATGCGGCGCGCGGGGCGCATTCTGTTGGCGAGGATGATCGCGAAGCGGATTGATTGGGGCTGTCGCCATCATCGTCTGAAAGACAAAACCCGTAGGAGCCCGCTCGCGGGCGATGCTCTTGCCGCGCGCTCAAAGCGAAGAGCTTTCGTCTGCCTTCGGCAGCCGAGTTACTTTCTCTTTGCGTGGCCAAAGAGAAAGATAACCAAAGAGAAAGGCCACCCCGCTTAGCGCTTGCCGGCCATCCCTGGCCGGCAAGTCCGTGAGCCGGGGCCGGGCTTTTCGAACGGGCCTCCTGCCCGTGCGAAAAGGCATCGACATCCTTGTCGATGCCCGCTGCGCGGCCTGTCGTCCCCGCCTCACCGCCGCACAGGGGCCCGGGTAAAGCAGTGGGCCATCCTGGCCCGCACTTTTCAGAAGAGCCAAAGCAACAGTGACACTGCAGACGACAACCGCGCGCCACCACATGAACAGAAGCGTCCGGTCACAGCGCGCTTGACAGTCCGCTATCGACCCAAAGCGGACTTCGGCCAACGCATTTCACTATGGCAAGCGGTGCCGGGGACTTGGCGGCTATGCGCCCGCGAGATCGTCGGGACCGAGATATACGATGTCGATCTTGCTGACATCCCGCGCCACCTTTGCGCGAAGCAGGCCGCTTCGATGGGAATTGAGTACTGCCTGAACTGTGCCTTGCGGAGTACCGTCTGGCGAAAGCACCCACGACCGACCTGCCCACTCGTGCACCTGGACGACGGTGCCGGGCGGCGGGGGCGCAGCCAACCACGTGATACTCGCCCAATAGTGCCGATCGGTCCATGTGCGCTTCTCGCTCGGCGTGAAGCTCTGGACGAACTCCATCCAAATCGGTCTCGTTTCTCTAGTTGGCCAGTCAGCCTGAGCACTCCAAGCTGCGACCACATCTTCATTCAGCCATTGCCGCAGCTCCCTGCCCGTGGCGAAGGTCGCGCCAGTGTCCGTGACTACTTTGATTGCACCCAGCCGCGAATTGAAGCCTGCTTGGATCAGGATCGATGCAGAGAGGTTGAGCGTGCCGGTCACGACTGCAGGCACCGCGAGGCCAAGTTCATGGTCTTCTAGGCCTAGGCCATCTTCGTCAACCTCATCGCCATTTGCGCTGGCGCGGACCCTGATCGCCTCCATTGCCCAAGGCAGCCGATAGATGAGGCCTCTTTCAACAAACTGAAGCACTTCCGATGACTGATCCCCGCCCAGCGCGGTCAGAGGCTGGCCCAGCAGCCAAGCCCGTAGGATGTCCCGCCAGTTCGCCGGCAGGGGATCGGGTATGAAGGGGTAAAATGCGAATACCCGTTCAGCGAGCCCGGTGATAGAGGTGATTGCGGCTTCCGTGTCACCCTCAAGGATCGCACCATTGGCCTGGATGAGAAGTAGGTTGACATCGGAGGCTATGGCGTCGAGGGCATGACCCGTCGTCAGACCGACGCCTGCCAGAAAATAGCCGCGGCGTTGAGCGGCGGTCGACTGATTCCAGATCAGCCGGCTGCGGGAGGAGAGACCTGCCTTCAACACCTGCCGGGATTGAGCGCCCAGACGATCCAGACGTCGCTGCCACAGAGAAGATTGAAGGATGTCGTCCAAAGCAGCCTCGATCCCTTCATCGGGAATGTCGTTCTCCCCGATGAGGCTAAGGATAGCTGTATCGAGCATCGCAACGTGCCGTTCCCAATCAGCCAGGGCCCGACTCCGGTCTTCCGGCTCTTCATCGCCGATCTCGGGAAAGGTCCAAGCTGCGGCGTTGTTGACGACATAGTCAACGAGCTGATTGGTGTCTCCGCCGATGCGCGAGTGCATCCGCGTCAGCAGCGTCGCGACCAACAGAACGAGACCGCTTTCCATCTCGCGCGTGCCAAGGTCGGTGATGAGCTCTTCCCAGTTCCACCGCTTCCTGGGGATATCGTCGAACATGGGGAAGAGGACGATGCCCTCAACGTCTACATAGGCCCGCCCGGCGCGCCCGATAACGTTCCTGAATTCGCTGTTCTCGATCCGCTTACCGGCGCGGTGGAGGGAATACATGATGACGGCGGTCGCCGACAGATTGAGGCCTTGGGCCAGGGTCGGCGAGGAGATGGTGACCTTGAGGACGTTCTCGCGCAGGAGACGCTCGACCTCCTTGCGATAGGCCGTCGGCAGGGCGCCATGGTGAAGGGCCACCCCGAGACGCAGGCATTTGAGGATGGCGCTGCCGGCGCCTAGCCATTCCTCGCCCAGTGCGATCGCGGTGTTCAGCACGTGCGGATCGGCCTCGAGCAGCGAGCCCAGGGCACCTCGCTCATGCAGATCGACGATAATGTCGGCGAACGGCTCGACGCTGCGCCGCTCGGGACAGAAGACGAGGACGGTCTGGCCGTCGTTAACCAGCCGCCAGGCGGTTGCAAGGCAGAGTTCGCGCTGGTCGTCGGGAAAGAGCCGAGTGCGGCGACGCTTGGGCGGGATCCAGTTGGGCGGGGCAGCGCCGATAAGGAATCGCTGGACCCAGGGCCGCTCGTCGCCGACGCGCAGATTGAGCCGCGCGGTTGGCGACGTCCACACTACCTCACCGAACCGCAGCCTGGTCGGCCGCCAGTCATTCTTGATCAGCCCTCCCGGATGATCGCGGCGGAGCCAAGCGGCGAAGTCATCGAGCTGGTCGCCGTCGGGCAGGATTGCCGAGAGACAGACGATCCGGCGCTCTTGAGCATCAGCACGGCGCAGAAGCCGCTGAATCTGCACCTCGTAGCGGACCTCACGTTCATTGAGGCCGATCATGTGCCCTTCGTCGAAGACTAGGAGACCGACGTCGTCTAGCAGCGAAGGATCGTTACGGAGCGCGAAGTCGAGCTTCTCCGGCGTCGCCACTACGATGTCGCGCTCGCGAATCGCGTCCTCATCAAAGCCGGTGACGCCGATGCTGCCATAGAGAGCGGAGATGGTCTTTCCGAGCGGGCTGAAGGTCCGCTGGAGTGTAGCCTCGGTTTGCGCCGAGAGCGCGCGCAGCGGCGTAACGAAAACCACCCTTTTGCCGCCGGCGAGGCAGCGGAGGATGCACAGTTCTGCAATGCGCGTCTTGCCGGCGCTTGTCGGCAGCGACACGACTAAGTCATCGGAATGATCGACGGCACGTGTGGCCGCCTCGATCTGGGATGGCCAAAGGTCGATCTCAGCCCTCGCGCGACGTTGCAACAGCGCGATGAACAATTCGCGCAATCGCGGCCAGTCCGCCGCAAGTCCTCCCGCGGACTGCAGCGGCACTCTTGTGTGGAACGTGCTCGACCAAAGGTCCGACAGAAGATGGATGGCGACACGATGCGCCCACCATTGCGGGAGCATGTTCATCTCGCCGCAGATCGCCAGGCTCACGCGCAGCCGCTCGAGCGCTTGATCGACAAGCTCTCGCTCGCCGCGTTCGAGCGCGAGCAGATAGAGGGACATGGCGGCCATGAAGGTGTCGGTGAGCGCGGTATTCAGACCGTCGAAAAGGAAATCGTCACCACCGGCATCCCGAGGTACGGCAGCGCCCTCTACTTGCTCGAGGTGGGCCTGCATGTCGGACGTGATCCGCTCGTCGCTACCTTGGCCGGAGGTCCGGTAGTCGAGAACGCTGCTGCGCAAGGCATCGAAATTCCGCCGCATCAACTGAGCCAGCGCCCGCTCGATTGGTGAGAAATTCTCATCCGCCTCGACGATCGCGAGGAGCGAGTAGGCTCGTGCTGACAGGTGGGCGAGATGATAAGCGGCCGCGGCCATCACAAAGTGGAAATCGCGATCGGTCTCCTGGCGATTACCCTTTGCCATCACCGCTTCAAGAGCCGCTGCAGCCTGTTCGAATGCCGTGCGAGCCTCATTCGGATCGCCGCCGACCTCTCGAAGGCGCAGACCCAGGCCGAGCAGGGCGTAGGCATAGCTGTGCAGGTCGTAGCTTAGCTGGGGCGCAAAGTCGGGCGCGTCGGGCGGGAGGGTGCCGTCATGCCATATGATCGCGCGAGCCTGCCCGCGAGCGATCAGTCGGCCCCGAAAACCGGCGGCCGTCGCCTCAGCGATATCTGCGGCGATACCCTCAGGAGTTGCGGGCATCTGCGATCACTCGATCGTAGACCGCTCCGATAAAGGCGGCATGGCCTTCCACGCGGAGTCCGATACCCCATTGATTGATAGGGCCGGGATACGTTTGCAAGGAGGCGGTTAACAGTGCGTTGGGGGCATTGCCTGAGAATGTGAAAAGCAGATGCCGAACACTTTGTGGCGGGACGCCATGCTTGAGCAGCGCGTCGTCGATTGCATCAGCCAGTGGCAGATTGCCGAGCTCGAGGAGACGCGCGGAGATAAAGTGCAGTGCGTGGGCCGAGGGCAATCCTCCATCTTTGTCCAGTCCGGCGCGGGCTTCCGTCAGGACCTGTGCGGACAATGTGGCGCGGCTCTTCGCCTCCGTCTTGAGGAACTGAAGACGCTTAGATTGGGGGTCTTGCAGGATGCCGATCACGTCGTCACCACGCATTGCCATGTTGCGATGATCTTTCCAGCGCAGGCGCTTGATCGGCGCACGGTAGCCGCCACTGTGAGCATCTATCCATTCCGTCGCGTAGATTTCGCCGAGGTCGCCGGACCGGATCTGCTTTGTAGTCGGCAGCTTGCTCTCGATCAGGGCAGCGGCTGCGGGCTTGCCGAGCCGCTTGAGTGCGCGCGCCACCTGCTCCTCCGAGGCGTAGTGCGAAGGCACGATTGCTGCCGTTGCCTCGATGCCGACCTCTAGGTTAGCGGCCTGTCCTGTCATCACACGCAGAAAGTGGTTCCCAACCGGCATGTCGACCGAGGTGCACCAATCATTGAACCGCGCCATCCTTGCTCCTTCCTGTTAGTCAGGAAATAGATCGCGTACACGCATGAAGGGCGCGCCGGTTTCCGCGGCGCGGCGAACTTTGCGCTCGAGAACCTGAGTGAGTGGGATTTCACGGTTGAGCATCTCGTAAAGGTCGAGACCGTCCATGCAGATGACCCGCTTTCCGCGCCCGAAAGCGGCGAGGCCGTCTTCGGTGAAGCCGCTATTGCTGACAAAGAGGCCGCGGGTCCAGGCAGCCTTTTGCTCGATCTTGCCATGGAAGGTGTGCAGCTCGGCGACGCCAATCGGCGGCCCCTGCCATTTGGCCTCAAGCAAATAGATCTCGCTCGCGAGCTGAAAGCTGCCGTCGATCTGCTCGCCGCGCTGCCGGAACGGCTCTTGGGCAGCCAGGCCGAAGGCGTCGAACAGACTTTTGAGGAAGCCCTCAAACGCATAACCGCGCGCATGCGGCGCCATCCCCGCCACCTGCAACAGGTCCGCTTTGATCTTGGCAACAAGCGCGCGGTCAACCGGAACAGACTTGGAACTTGCTGACGGCTGCGACGGTTTGAAGCCGCCCGTTAGGCGGCTGATCAGGCCTTGATAGCGGGTCTGGGCATTGGCGACGGGGTCAGCGCTGCCTGAACGGGTTAGATACTCGCTGCGATGCTCCCAGAGTGCTTCGAGTGTGCGAACGGCGGTCTCGTCATCGCAGGTCTGAAGGAAGTGGCGGAGGCGCTTGCCCTTCGATCCTCCATTGACCGCGTATTTCGGCTCATCGATGTTGACCTTGAGCTCGGAGGCGAAGAAGTCCGAGAAGCTTCTGTCGGAAAAATCCAACACGAAGCCCGGACCTCGGACGAAGTCGACGAGATCGTCAATTAAACGTAGGTCAATGGATCGAACCGAGTTGATGGATCCCCTCCCCTGCAAACAGCCTTGAGAAGCTGGCGATTGCCTCTTAAAGCATTGCGATCTTCGCAATGATGTCATCGCACGAAGGCGTTGTCTCGTCAAACATCATTGGCGCTGTCGCCGGGTATTCGACACGCAATTCCTTGACACGCGTATTGAATGTCCGCTCCTGGCCGATAGCAGACTTCGTCCAACTCGGGTAATCGTCTACCACGGCATGCCTTTCGCCCTCGCAACCGCGAAGCGGTTGCGTATTGAGTGCGGGCCAGGATGGCCCGCCGCTCTACCCGGGGCCCCTGTGCGGCGGTGAGTCGGGGTCGACAGGCCGCGCAGCGGGCGTTGCCAGGGATGGCAACGCCTTTTCGCGCGGGCAGGAGCCCGCTCGAAAAGCCCGGCCCCGGCTCACGGACTTGCCGCCCATGGATGGGCGGCAAGCGCCAAGCGGGGTGGCCTTCTCTTTTGGTTACTTTTCTCTTGGCCACGCAAGAGAAAAGTGACTCGCGCGCCGAAGGCGCACGAAAGCTCTTGCTTTGGATGGCGCAAGGGCATCGCGCACAAGTGCGCTCCTACGCGGAGCAGATGACGCAGATGGCGATCAAAGCCAGCGCCCATACCTGCGGATGTAGATCAGCTTCATCAGCTGAGTCAGCACGCAGTAACTGACCAGGGTCAGCGCCAGCCAGGCGAAGTACATCGGCGGCAGCGGCACCATGCCGATCTTCGCGCCGACCGCGCTGAACGGGATCAGCATGCCGAGCACGATGATCGCGATGGTCAGCCCCAACACCGGCGCGGAGGCCACGCTCTGCAGGAACGGGATGCGGCGGGTGCGGATCATGTGCACGATCAGGGTCTGCGAGAGCAGGCCCTCGATGAACCAGCCGGACTGGAACAGCGACTGGTGGGCGGGCGAGTTGGCTCCGAACACGTGCCACAGCAGCCAGAACGTGGTGATGTCGAAGATCGAGCTGACCGGGCCGATCCAGGCCATGAAGCGGCCGATGTCGCCCGCGTCCCACTTGCGCGGCTTGCTCAGGTATTCCTCGTCCATGCGGTCGAACGGGATCGACAGCTGCGAGATGTCGTACAGCAGGTTCTGCACCAGGATCTGCAGCGGCAGCATCGGCAGGAACGGCAGGAACGCGCTGGCCACCAGCACGCTGAACACGTTGCCGAAGTTCGAGCTGGCGGTCATCTTGATGTACTTCATGATGTTGCCGAAGGTGACGCGGCCCTCCAGCACGCCCTCCTCCAGCACCATCAGGTTCTTTTCCAGCAGGATGATGTCGGCCGACTCCTTGGCGATGTCGGTGGCGGTGTCCACCGAGATGCCGACATCGGCGTCGTGCAGTGCCGCTGCGTCGTTGATGCCGTCGCCGAGGAAACCCACGGTGTGGCCGCGCCGCTGCAGCGAACGCACCACGCGTGCCTTCTGCAGCGGCGACATCTTGGCGAACACGGTGACGCGCGCGACCAGCGCATCCAGCGCCGCGTCATCCAGCTCCTCGATCTCGCGGCCCTGCACCGAATCGGCCACGTCCAGCCCGACCTCGCGGCAGATCTTGCGCGTCACCGCCTCGTTGTCGCCGGTGATCACCTTGACCGCCACGCCGTGCTGGTGCAGCGCGCGGATCGCGGTGGCGGCGGAATCCTTCGGCGGGTCGAGGAAGGCCAGACAGCCGACCGCGACCAGGCCGTCTTCGTCGGCCACGCCATAAGCGCGCGCCTGCGCCGGAGAGCGCCGCACCGCCACCACCAGCACGCGCAGGCCATCCTCGTTGAGACCGTGCGTCATCGCCTTGATCGCGCGGCGACGCGCCTCGGTCATCGGCTCGATGGCGTCGCCGGTCTGCGCCCAGGCACAGATCGACAGCATCTCCTCGACCGCACCCTTGCAGATCAGCAGGTGCTCGCCCGCACCATCGGCCAGCACCACAGACATGCGCCGGCGCTGGAAGTCGAACGGGATCTCGTCGATCACGCGGTAGCGCGTGGCGGCCTCCTCCAGGTCGCGATGCGCCAGCACCGCCTTGTCGAGCAGGTTCTTCAGGCCAGTCTGGAAACGACTGTTGAGGTAGCCGTATTCCAGCGCCTGGTCGGACGCCTCACCGTCGAGGTCGAGATGGCGTTCCAGCACGATCCGGTCCAGCGTCAAGGTGCCGGTCTTGTCGGTGCACAGCACGTCCATCGCGCCGAAGTTCTGGATCGCGTTGAGCCGTTTGACCACCACCTTGCGCCGCGACATCGCCAGCGCGCCCTTGGACAGGTTGGCGGTGACGATCAGCGGCAGCATCTCCGGGGTGAGCCCCACCGCGATGGACAGCGCGAACAGGAAGGCCTCGGCCCAGTCGTGCTTGTCCAGCCCGTTGATCACGAACACCACCGGCACCATCACCGCCATGAAGCGGATCAGCAGCCAGCTCACCGAGCGGATGCCGCGATCGAAACTGGTCTGCACGCGTGCGCCGGCCATGCTGTGGGCCAGCGAGCCGAGATAGCTGCGCGCACCGGTGGCCAGCACCACCGCGCTGGCCGTACCGCTGACCACGTTGGTGCCCATGTAGCAGACGCTGGCCAGATCCAGCGGGTTGCCGCCCGCGTCGGACGCTGTCGCCACCGTCGCGGCCTTCTCCACCGGCACCGACTCGCCGGTGAGGATCGCCTGGCTGATGAACAGGTCCTTGGCGCCGAGCAGGCGCAGGTCGGCGGGCACCATGTCGCCGGCAGCAAGGTGCACGATGTCGCCAGCCACCAGCTCGCGCACCGGCACCTCGATCAGCTCGCTGTGGCCGTCCGAGGCGCGGCGCCGGACGGTGGCGGTGTTGCGCACCATTGCCTTGAGTTGTTCGGCGGCGCGCGAGGAGCGGTATTCCTGGGTGAAGCTCAGCGCCACGCTGATGCCGACCATCACCGCGATGATGAGCGGCCCGGTGAGGTCGTTGCCGTCGGTGGCGAGTTGCACGCCGGCCAGCACCAGCAGCACCACGATGAACGGATTGCGGAACGCGCGCAGCAACTGCAGCGACCAGTGCGGCGGCTTCTCGCGCGAGACCTCGTTCAGGCCATCCCGTTGCAGGCGTGCGCGGATCTGTTCGGCGTCGAGTCCGTCGGGGTTACTCTGCAACGCGTCCAGCAGCGCGTCGGGGCTGCAAAACGCATGCCCGAGGGTGGCCGCAAGGGCGGGCGGCGGCGCACCGGCGGCATCGCGGCCGCGCGTCGGGAATGGCTTGCTCATCGGGTGCGTCCGGGTAACGCGTGGCCGGGAAAGACGCGCGTGGCGTCAGCGAATGCGCAGGGCGCGGACGGACTGCCCGGGGCAGCGTCCGCAGCGGTGGATCATCGGTGCGCGCGGCCCAGCCGCCGGCGGCGCGGCGAACGCAGGAACGAGGCCGGCTCGCGCCGTTCGTGGTGCAGGGGTTCGACGGTTTGCGGCAAAGCGCCGGCCGATCCGACCAGCGGTGCCGGCACGGTGACGCTGAAGTCACGCGGCAAGGCCGTCGGCTGGGATGCCACGGCACGGACGCCGGCAAAGGGCCAGCGGAAGAAATCGTGAAGGAGCTTCATCGGCTCATCTCCTGGTAACGACGCCGTCGGCGTCCTCAGGAGTGGGCCGGACTTTCCCTAGTGGAAAGCACCAGCCGACCGCAAGCGGTCGCCGCAGGCGTTCAACTTGTTGTTGTGCGGCGCCGGCACCCGAAGCGAGCGGATGTCGACGTTGCGACTAGGGTAAACGTCCATATGCCTTGGTTTGTCAGGACTGGAAGCCGTGCGGCACAGCGCGCCGCAGGGCGCGCGCATTGTCGTGCCGCAGTGCAAAACTGTCAATCGCAAGACCGGCCATTGCCGCACGAAATGTTTGCGGCAATGCACCCGGCCCGGCAGCGACCTGCGGCACGACCGTCGCCCGCCCGACCGCACGGGCCCGGTTGCGCATCCGTTCCGGGCGGCGACGCGGACCGGAACGGACGACCGCCTTGCGCCGCGGTATCGACCGGCAATCACGACGCCAGCCCTTCTTCCTTCCGGGTGGCGAGGCGAAGCGCGAGGTCGGCTTTCTCCTGCAACTTGTCCTTGTCCGCCTCGATGACTTCGTCCGCCCGCGCATCCGGAAGAATGTCTTCGAGCCGCCGGATCGGGCGATACAAATAGGCCGCGACCGCCCACATGGCCAGGAACACGCCCGACAGCACGAGGATCAACCCGATGCCACGCCCGGGCCCGGTACCGATGATCCCGCCGAGCACCCCGGCCCCCGCGCCGCCCTTGGCCATCAACGGTTCGAAGACCCGGTCAGCCAGTGGTCCGGCACTCAGATAACCCAGCGGGACCATGGCCTCCATCAACATGAAGTTGGTGGCCATCACGCGCCCCTGGAGTTCCATGCCGACCTTCGTCTGTACCGTGGAAATCCAGTGGGCGTTGACCAATGCCAGGGCGAAACCGAAGCCGAACATCCCGCTCGCCTGGCTCGACACGGAGGGATAAGCCCCGGCCAGTGCAATGCAGAACCCGCACAGCAAGGTGCACGCCAGAATGCCGTCGATGCGTCGCTGGGTGCCTCCCCACAAACTCATCAAGGCACTTCCGACCAGGATCCCGGCGCCGTTCGAAGCCATGACGAAGCCGAGCGACTCCGGGTTGCCGGAGACCAGGACAAGCGGCGTGATCAGCGATTCGATGAGTCCGACAAAGTAGTTCGCAATGGTCACCATCACGATCATCGCCACCAGGCTGTGGCGTTTAACGATGTAGTGCCAGCCGCCCACCATTTCCTTGAAGAAGGGTTCCTCGCGTCGCGCAAACATCGCATCGGGAATGCGGACGTACAACAGCGTCGCCAGGGCGATGACGAAGGTCGTCAGGTCGATCAGCACGATGCCGTCGAGGCCGATCCACGCCATCAGGGCTCCGGCTAGAGCCGGGCCGATGAAGGAACCCATGCCGGCGCCAAGCTGCACGAAGCCGTTGGCCTTGCCGTAATAACGCTTCGGAACGATCTGGGTGATCATCGACGCGTAGGCGGGCAGCCGGAAGGCATTCGCCACCGCCGTCAGTCCGGCGAGGACATAGACCTGCCAGATTTGCAGGCTTTCGAACCAGATCAGCGCCGCCGCGGACATGGTGGAGAAGCCGGCCAGGCAGTTGCTCGCGATCATCAGTTTCCTGCGATCGATGCGGTCGGCAAGCGTTCCCGCCACCGGGGAGAGCGCGATCGCCGGCAGGATGATGAAGACCATCATCAAGGCATAGGTCGAGACCAGTGCCGTCTGCTGGTAGACCCACACGCCGAGCGCGAAGGACGTCAGCGTGCTGCCGATCATCGAGACGATCTCGCCGACCGCGACGGTGAAGAACGTGGCCAGGCTGGATTTCGCTGGCGGTCTTCCGGCCGGGGCCGGTGCGACCGGCTGCGGCGCCTCGGCGACAGGTCGGGATGGCACCGCGGGCATGTCCTGCCCGCTGCCGATTCCCTGCCGGATGATCTTCCCCAGATCGTCGGCCTGGTGCTTGATGAAGTAATGCCCTGCCTTCGGGATGACGGCAAAGTCGACGACGCCGCAGAAATGCTCCCACTCGTGGTAGCGCTCCTGGTAGAACTCGGTGGCGCGGTCCATTTCCCCCACCACGCAGGTCAGCGGCGCCTTGAGCTTGCGGAACGGTGCGCTGTAGAGTGCGGTGTAGAAGTCCTCGATCTCCTGATGCTCGGACACGAAATTCGTCATGACGAATTCCTGCTGCGCGACGTCGGTGACCTCGTCGAAGAACCCGAATGACTTGAGGATGTCGAACGAGGAGCGCTGGGACGCCCATTTGTGGATCGGCAGGATCTTCCGCAGGAACGCGAATGCCTTTCCGGGAAGGTGCGGCGTCGGGAAGTGTCCACCGATGAACAGTCGCGAGATGGCGATGCCCCTGTCTTCCAGCTCCCTCGCCAGGGCGATCGTCAACGCTCCGCCGGCGCAATGGCCGTAGATGGCGAGCGGCCCCGTCACGTCGCGGGCGATCTCCTCGGCGCAGCGCCGGGCGATCTCGCCGATGGGCAACGGCTTCTCCTCGCGCCGACCGTAATCGTGCCCGGGCAGTTCGAGGCCCAGCACGGTGCAGCCTCGCGGCATCTCCCTGGCCAGGGGCTGATACGAGATCGGCCCGCCCCCCGGAAACGGTATGCAGACGAGGGTGAGGGTCTTCTCGTTCGCCGGAACCGGCCGGGTCAGTTCGTGCAGCAGGCCTTGCGATCCGGCCCTGCTCCCCGAGATCCGTTCGGCAAGTTGCCGCACGGTCGGATACTTGAACAGCTCCGTCACGCCGATGCCGCCGCCGATCCGGCCGATGACGCGGAAGGCCTTGAACGATTCACCGCCCAGATCGAAGAAGTTGTCGTTGATGCCGATGCGCGGGATGCCGAGCACTTCGCTCCATATCCCGGCGATGCGCGATTCCTGCTCGTTCCGCGGCGCCACGAACTCCGACTCCGCCCGCACGGGCGCAAGGTCGGGAGCCGGCAACGCCCGCAGATCCAGCTTGCCGCTGGAAAGCAGCGGCAAGGCGTCCATCCGCACAAACGCCAGTGGCACCATGTAGCGCGGCAGCCGCTCCTCGAGGTGGATCCTCAGCGTCTCCGCAGCCAGGCTCTCCGAGCCGACGTAGTAGGCCACGAGCACCTTGTCTCCGGCATCGCCGTCACGCGCGAGCACGACTGCCTCGCGGATCTGCTGAAGCTCCATCAGGCGTGCCTCGATCTCGCCCAGCTCGACGCGGAAACCGCGCAGCTTCACCTGGTGATCGTTGCGGCCGAGAAACTCGATGTTGCCGTCCGGCATCCAGCGCGCAAGGTCGCCGGTCTTGTACATCCGGGCATCCGGCTCGCCATGGAACGGGTCGCGGACGAAGCGTTCCGCCGTCAGCTCCGGAAGGTTCGCGTAGCCCCGCGCCACGCCGGCGCCGCCGATGTGCAATTCGCCCGTCACGCCCACCGGCACCGGCTGGCGATGGCCATCCAGGATGTAGATGCGGGTATTCGCCACCGGTCGTCCGATCGGCGCATTGCGATGGATGTCCCGCATGGCCTCGTACGAACTGGAGAACACCGTGGTCTCGGTGGGGCCGTAGCCGTTGACGATCCGTATCTCGCCGTCCGCACCCGACGACTGCAGTCGGTGCAGCTGGGACTCCAGCAGCGGTTCCACGCCGACCAGCAGATGCGCAAAGGGGAGTTTGCGGCCGGCGTTCGCCATCAGCTCATCGAGCTGGCGCACGAAGAACGGCGGCAGGTAGGCCAGGGCGATGCGGTGCTGCACGAACCAGTCGAACAGCAGCGTCGGCTCGCCGCGGATGTCGTCGGGCACGATGTGTACCGTCGCCCCCACGGACAGCGGTACGAACAACTCGAACACCGACACGTCGAAGCTGAAGCTGGTCCACAGCGATGCATGCGCGGGCGGCGGGTTTCCGCACGCAGCGAATCGTCGCAGCCAGTCGGCGATCAGGTTCACTACGCCACGGTGCTCGACCATGACGCCCTTCGGCGTTCCCGTCGATCCGGAGGTGTAGATCACGTAGGCGAGATTCCCGGCATCGGCGCCGACCGCGTCGGCCGCCGGGTCGGTGTCGGGTTGCTCGGCGAACGTCTGGTCGAGATCCAGCACGGGGATCCGTCCGCGTGCTTCCTGCACTGCCTCGGGAGCGTCGCCTGACGCGAGCAAGGCCACCGGGGCACTGTCGGCGAGCATGTGTCTGAGCCTTGCCTCGGGATAGCTCGGGTCCATGGCCACGTAGGCGCCGCCGGCCTTGAGAATGCCGAGAATGCCGACCAGCATCTCGATGCCGCGCTCCAGGCAGAGCGCCACGCGATCGTCCGGCTTGACCCCGATCGACAACAACCGGTGGGCAAGCCGGTTCGCGCGGCGGTTGAGTTCGGCGTAGCTGAGGGTTTCCCCCCGGAATGCCACCGCTGCAGCCTCCGGGCTGCGCGCCACCTGCTCCTCGAAGAAGCGGTGCAGACAACGATCGGCGGGATACGGTGCGGCCGTGGCGTTCCACGTTTCGGTGACCAGCGCGCGCTCGGCATCGCCGAGGATCGGAATCGCGCCGACCACCTGTTCGGCGTTCTCGACCATGCCGCGCAGCAGCGCCTCGTAGTAGCCGGCCATCCGCTGCACGGTGTCGCGCTCGAACAACGCCGTCGAATACTCCAGCGCACCTTCGAACCTTCCCTGCGACTCGCGCAGGGACAGCGACAAGTCGAACTTCGCCACCTTGTAGCGGATGCCCTCCAGCGGTTCGGAAACCACGCCAGGCAGCTCCAGCCGCAACGCACCGTCGCTCTCCCAGGAGAACGCCGCCTGGAACAGCGGGCCGTGCGCCGTGCTCCGGACAGGATTGACCAGCTCCACCACCTGTTCGAAGGGGATGTCCTGGTGCTCCTGCGCGCCGAGCGCGCAGGACTTCACCCGTTGCAGCAGCGTGGCGACGCTGGGGTCGCCCGAGAGATCCAGCCGCAACGCCAGCGTATTGGCGAAGAAACCGATGATCCCTTCGAGCTCCGGTCGCCCCCGATTCGCCGTGGGCGTACCCACGACCAGGTCATCCTGTGCGGAGAGTCGGGACAGCAGCGCTGCCCATCCGGCCAGCAGCGTCATGAACGGCGTGGTCCCGTGGCGCAGACCCATCGCATGCAGGGCCTTCGTCAGTGCGCGGTCGAGTACCAGCGGTACCGAATCGCCCGCGTAACTCTGCTCCGGCGGCCGGGGATGGTCGAGCGGCAAGGTCAGCAGCTCCGGCGCACCGGCCAGCGACGACTTCCAGTACGCGCCCTGTTTGCCGAGCAGCTCGCCCGATACCCATTGCCGTTGCCACGTCGCGTAGTCGGCGTAATGCAGCTCCGGCGGCGGCAGCGCGCCCTCGTCGCCGCGCGCGCAGGCTTCATAGAGCTTGCCGAGCTCGCCGATGAAGATGCCCATCGACCAGCCATCGGAAACGATGTGATGCATGGTGATGAGCAGCACATGGCGATCCTCGCCCTCGCGTATCAGCAGGCCGCGAATCAGCGGGCCGCGTTCGAGGTCGAAGCGGTCCATGATCTCGGTATTGGCCAGGCGCGTGGTTTCGGCCGCGTCCGTCGCCACTTTCTCCATCAGCCGGAATCGGCACTCCTGCGCCGGCGCCAGTCGCTGGCAGGGTTCGCCGTCGACATGGAAGAACGTGGTGCGCAGCGATTCGTGGCGCGCCAGCATGCCGTCGAGCGCGCGGCGGAGCGCCTGCGCATCGAGCCGGCCGCGCAGCCTCACACCGAACGGCACGTGGTACGCCGAGGCCGCGCCGTCCATTTGCGCCAGGAACCACTGCCGACGCTGCGCGAAGGAGGCGGCAATGCGCTCCCCGCGATTCGCCCTCGTCATCGGCGGCAGCGTTGCCGGCGCCGCGTCGGCCACACAGCGGGCAAATCCGGCGAGCGTCGGCTGGGTGAAGACGGCGCCGAGCGGCACGTCCACCGCCAGCTTCGCGCGCAATCGCGAGACGAGCTTGACGGTCAGCAGCGAGTGCCCGCCCAGCGCGAAAAAGCTGTCATGCCGACCGACCCGCTCGACGCCCAGCAGCTCGGACCAGATCCGTGCAAGCACCGTTTCAGATTCGCCCTGCGGCGCCTCATACGCCTGCGAGGCAAACGCAGCATGGCCGGGCGCCGGGAGCGCCTTCCGGTCCAGCTTGCCGTTCGGGTCGAGCGGCAACGCTTCCAGCCGGATGAACGCCGCGGGGATCATGTAATGCGGCAGACGCGCGGACAGCTGCTCGCGCAAGGTCTCGACCTGCACGTCCGCGGCGCCCACGCAATAGGCCACGAGCCGCTTGTCGCCGGGCACGTCCTCGCGGGCCAGCACGAGGGCCGTCTGAACCCCCGGGCACTCCCGCAGGCGAGCCTCGATTTCGCCGAGCTCGATGCGGAACCCGCGGATCTTCACCTGGAAATCGTTGCGTCCGAGGAAGTCGATGCTGCCATCCGCCCGCCAGCGTCCCAGGTCGCCGCTGCGGTACATCCGTGCGTTCGGTTCCGTACTGAAGGGATCGTCGACGAAACGCTCGACGGTCAACTCGGGCCGATTCAGATAGCCACGCGTCACGCCCGCGCCGCCGATGTACAACTCGCCGGCAACACCCGCGGGCACCGGCTCACGATGGGCGTCGAGCAGATAGATGCGGGTGTTCGGGATCGGGCGCCCGATCGGCGGCGCGCCGGTGGCATCGGGTGAACATCGGTGCATCGACGCCACCACCGTGATCTCGGTAGGGCCATAGGCGTTGATCAATTCGCGCCCGGCTGCCCACCGTCGTGCCATGTCCTCGGTCAGCACGTCGCCGCCGGCGACGAGATGCCGGAGCGTCGGCAGACTCTCCCCCGGCGAGAGGGCCGCGAGCACGGCCGGCGGCAGCAGGGCATGCGTGACCGTCGCGGTATTGACGAGCCGGACCAGGTCGTCGCCGGCCAGCGGGCCCTTCGATGCGGGAACGACCAGCGTGGCACCGCGGCAAAGCGCCAGCAGCATCTCGAAAACACAGGCATCGAAACTGAAGGAGGCGAACTGCAGGACCCGGTCGCCCTGTGCCGGGCCGAAATGGGCGATCTGCGCCGCCAACAGGTTGCAGGCGCTGCGATGCTCGACCATCACGCCCTTGGGCTGGCCCGTGGAACCGGACGTGTAGATCACATAGGCCAGGTTTGTCGCGGCGAGCTCGACATCCACCCCCGGCAAGTCTTCCGCGACATCTTGTTCCAGCGCATCGAGATCCACGACCGGCACGGCGCCGGCGACATCGGGATGCTGCCCGTTCGCCACGAACAGGATCGGCGCACTGTCCGCCACGATGTAGCGCAGGCGCTCCTCGGGATAGGCGGGGTCCAGCGGTACATAGGCGGCGCCGGCCTTGAGGATGCCCAGCACGCCAACCCACATCGCGAACCCGCGCTCCACGCAGATCGCGACGCGGTCATCCGGTTTCGCGCCCAGCGCGCGCAAGCGATGCGCCACCTTGTCGGCGGCACGATTCAAGGCCGCATAGCTCAGCGACGCCTGCCCGCACTCCAGCGCGATGGCATGCGGCACACGGCGCGCCTGTTCCTCGAAGAGTTCATGGATGCAGCGCTCGCGCTCGAACGGAATTCCGGCTGCGCTCGACGTCTCCAGTACCCGCTCGCGCTCGTCGCGGGAAAGCAGCGGCAGTCGGGAGATGCCCAGCTCATCGCCGGCAACCATCCCTTCAAGCAGCTTGCGGTAGCAGTCGGCAAGCCGCTCCACGGTCGGGCGCTCGAACAGCGCGGTCGCGTACTCCAGCCTTGCGTCGATGCCGCGCGCGGTGTCGCTTGCCGACAAGGTCAGGTCGAACTTGGAAACCACGTAATCCGTGCGCCTGCGCGGTTCCACCTGCAGCCCGGCAAAGGCGGGGACACCACCGGCATCGTTTTCCCAGGCGAACATGACCTGGAACAGCGGATTGCAGGCAAGCGATCGCACGGGATTGACCTGCTCGACGACCTGCTCGAACGGAATGTCGCGGTTTTCCTGGGCCTGCAGCGTGCGTGTCCTGACCTGCCTCAGCAGCTCGGCCACGGTCGGTTCGTTGGCCAGATCCAGCCTCAACGCCAACGTGTTGACGAACAGGCCGATGAGCGACTCGGTCTCTGCCTGCCCCCGGTTCGCCACCGGCGTGCCGATGACGATGTCGTCCTGCCCGGAGAATCGCGACAGCAGGATCGCCCAACCGGCGAGCAGCGTCATGAACATGGTCGTGCCATGCCGCGCGCTCAGTTCACGCAGGGACCGGGTCAACGCCTCGTCCAGCGTGAAAGGCACGGTCGCACCGGCGTAACTCTGCACAGGCGGGCGTGGATGATCGGTCGGAAGCGCCAGAAGCTGCGGCGCACCGGACAGCGTGGCCTTCCACCAGGCTCCTTGCGCCTCCAGCAGCGGGCCGGCGACATGGGTTTGCTGCCAGATCGCATAGTCGACGTATTGCACCGCCAGCGGAGGCAGCGGATCGGGCGCCTGCCTGACGCCGGCGTCATACAGGGCGCCCAGTTCGCCGGCCAGCACGCCCATCGACCATCCGTCGGACACGAGATGGTGCACCGAGATCAGCAGCGTGTGCAGGTCATCGGCTTCGCGCAGCAGCCGCCCGCGGATCAGCGGCCCGCGTTCGAGGTCGAACGCGGTGACTTCTTCCGCGCGAGCCAGCCGGGCGACTTCTTCGGCGGAAGGAACGGACGACTCGGTCAGCTCGAAACGGCACGCTTCCGCGGGCGCGATCCTGAGGACGGGCTCGCCATGCAGCGGGAGAAAGGTGGTGCGCAAGGCCTCGTGGCGCGCAACGATCCGATCCAGCGCCTGGCGCAGCGCAGCCTTGTCCAGCGGCCCGCGCAAGCGCAGTTCGCAAACAATGTTGTAGGCCGCGTTGCCGCCGTGCATCTGCGCGATGAACCACAGCCGCCGCTGCGCGAACGACAACGGCAACGGCTCGCGCCGCGGCGCCTTCTCCAGCGCCGGCAGCCGCGAAGGAGCGGCTGTCGCCACGTGGCGCGCGAAATCGGCAAGCACCGGCGCGGCAAAAAGCGCGTTCAGCGCCACGTCGACCTTCAACGCCGCGCGCAGCCGGGTGACCACCTGCATGACCAGCAGCGAATGGCCGCCCAGCGCGAAAAAGCTGTCATGACGCCCGACGCGCTGCCGCTTGAGCAACGCCATCCAGATCGACGCCACCACGGCCTCGACCTCGTTGGCGGGAGCTTCGTATTCGCCCGCGGCATACGCATCGGCCAACGGTGCCGGCAGCGCGGCTGCATCCAACTTGCCGTTGGGAGTCAGCGGCAGGGCCTGCATCTGCACGTAGGCGAGCGGCACCATGTATTCGGGCAACCGGCGGCAAAGATGGCGGCGGAGCACTCCGGCGTCGATTTCCGCCGTGCCAACCACGTAGGCGATCAGTTGCCGCTCGTCCGTGCCGTTCTGCCGCGCAATGACCGCAGCCTGCCGGATGGCCGGATGCTCGAGCAAGCCCGCCTCGATTTCACCCAGCTCGATGCGGAAACCGCGGATCTTCACCTGGAAATCGTTCCGCCCCGCGAATTCGATGGAGCCATCGGCCAGCCACCGGCCGAGGTCGCCGGTCTTGTACATCCGTGCACCGGGTTCGGCGCCGAACGGATCGGCGACGAAGCGCTCACGCGTCAGCTCCGGCTGATGGAGGTAGCCCCGCGCCACGCCGGCGCCGCCGATATGTATCTGCCCGCGTACACCCACCGGCACGGGCCTTCCCTCGGCATCGAGGATGTAGATCCGCGTGCCGGCGATCGGGCGTCCGATCGGCACGCTGCCGCCCGCGAAGCTTTCCGCGCATCGATGCACCGTCGCCCAGACCGTGCCCTCGGTCGGCCCGTACTCGTTGAACAGGGTGACCTGCGGTTCTCGTGCAGCCGATTTCGCCAGCAGGGCCGGCGGACAGGTTTCGCCGGCGACGATCACCTTGCGCAGCGCCTTGTCCTCGCCACCGGAGGGCGAGAACTGCAGGTAATTTTCATAGAGCGAGGGCACGCACAGCAGCGTGTCGATCCGCTCGCGCCGAAGCACCTCGTCCAGTTGCGACGGGTCGCGGATCGCGGCCTGCGTGGCCACCACGAGGGTGCCGCCGCCGGCAAGCGTGCCGAAGATCCCGGCGACGGAACTGTCGAAATAGATGGGCGACAGCAGCAGGAAGCGGCCCGTGCTGCCATAGGAAGCGTGGCGGGCCAGCGTCGAGGCCACCAGGTTCTGATGTTCGACCATCACGCCCTTGGGTTTTCCCGTCGATCCTGACGTGTAGATCACGTAGGCCAGGTGGCGCGGGGTCAGGCCGATGCCCGCCACGCCAGGATTGTGGTCGGGGTGCTGCTCGAATGCCGCTGAAAGATCCACGCGCGGCAGATCGTCGGGAAGATCCGCCGCCAGCCCGGCGGGCCCCTCGCCCTGCATCAGCAGCGCCACCGGCCGGCTGTCGGCCAGCAGGTGGCGTCGACGCTCCGCGGGCTGCTCGGGGTCCCACGGCACATAGGCCGCACCCGCCTTCAGCACGGCCAGGGGCGCCACGATCATTTCCAGACTGCGCCCGGCACAGATCGCCACCAGGCGATCGGGGCCGGCGCCGAGTTCGCGCAGCCGGTGCGCCAGCCGGTTGGCCCGCGCATTCAGGGCGGCGTAGGTGAGCGCCTGGCCCTCGTACACCACGGCCACCGCATCCGGCGCCTTGCGCACCTGCTCCTCGAACAACTCGTGGATGCAACGCTCGTTCGATTGCGGCAATGCCGCGGCGTTCCAGTCGTGCAGCAACCGATGGCGCTCGGCCTCGGAAAGAATCGCGATGTCGGCAACGCGCGCCGCATCGTCTGCCGCCATGCCCGCCAGCATCGCGCGGTACTGGTCGATCATCCTCTGGGCGGTCTCGCGCCGGAACAACGCGGTGGCGAATTCCAGCTCCCCTTCGATGCCGGCGGGTGTTTCCCTCATGGTGAGGATCAGGTCGAACTGCGCGGTGCGCTGCTCGGCCCTGACCGGCACGGCTTCGCCCGCGCCGGGGAGTTCCAGGCGCAGGCCGTCGTCGTCCTCCCACGCGAACATCACCTGGAACAGCGGGCTGCAGGAGAGGCTTCGTACCGGATTGACCAGCTCCACCACCTGCTCGAACGGGATGTCCTGGTTGTCCTGGGCCTCCAGCGCGCGGCCCTTCACGCGCTGCAGGAGTTCGGCGACCGTGGGATGGTTCGACACGTCCAGCCGCAATGCCAACGTGTTGACGAAGAACCCGATCAGTCCTTCGATCTCCGCGCGGCCGCGGTTGGCCGTCGGCGTGCCGATGACGAGGTCTTCCTGTCCGGACAGCCTGGCCAGCAGCGCAGCCCATCCCGCCAGCAGGGTCACGAACCGGGTCGTGCCCTGGCGCAGGCACTGCTCGTTCAGGTCCCGCGCGGTCGGCTCGTCGAGTGCGAAGCGGATGCTTTGACCCGCGAAGTCCTGTTCGGGGGGCCGCGGGTGGTCGAGCGGCAGGGCGAGCAATTCCGGTGCGCCAGCCAGGGTGTTCGCCCAGTACTCGCCCTTGGCCCGCAGCCATTCCTGCGACATCCATTGGCGCTGCCATGCTGCGTAATCGGCGTACTGGATGCCGAGCGGCGGCAACGGATCGTCCTGCCCTGCCAGGAAGGCCGCATACAGCGCGTTCAACTCCTGCACGAACACGCGCATGGACCAGCCATCGGAGACGACGTGGTGCATGGTGACGAGGATCGTGTGCAGCGACGGCCCCTCGTGGATCAGTCGGGCGCGGATCAGCGGGCCGCGTTCCAGGTCGAACGGAAGTACCGCCTCCTCGTTCGCCAGGCGCGCCACGTCCCCGGGCGAGTCAACCTCCTGCTCGACGAAATGCAGAGCATGCGCGTCCGGGAAATCCGCCACGCGCTGCATCGGCTTGCCGTCGACCATCACGAAGGTGGTGCGCAGGGCCTCGTGGCGCTGGACGATGCGAGCGAGCGAGCGCCGAAGCACGGCTGCATCGAGCGCGCCGATCACCTTCCACCCGCAGGGGAGGTGGTAAGCGCTGCCCGCTCCCCTGACCTGCGCGAGGAACCAGAGGCGCTGCTGCGCGAAGGACGGCTGTTCGCATGCGCCGCGTTCATGATGGGTCATCGCGGGAAGCAGCGATGGCGCTGCGCCGGCCGCCGCCTCGGCGAATGCGGCAAGCGTGGGCCCGGCGATGAGCGCGCGAAACGGCACGTCCATGCCCATGGCGCTGCGCAGGCGCGAGATGGCCTGGATGGCCAGCAGCGAGTTTCCGCCCAGCTCGAGGAAGCCGTCGTGCCGACCCACCCGATCCACCTTGAGCAGCCGGCACCAGATGTCCGCGATCGCGACTTCGACATCGCCCCGCGGCGGCTCGAATGCGCGGCTGACGAAATCCCCGTGCCGCGGGGCAGGCAGCGCTCTGACGTCCAGTTTGCCGTTCAGCGTCAACGGCAGGCGCTCCAGCTGCACGAAGGCCGCCGGCAGCATGTACTCGGGCAGGCGTTCGGCGAGGTAGCTGCGCAGCGCGGGAACATCCAGCGGCGCGGGACCGACGCAATACGCGACCAGGCGCCGGTTGCCCGGGGAATCCTCGCGGGCGAGCACCGCTGCCTCGGCCACGCCGGGCCATGCCGCCAGTCTCGCTTCGATTTCGCCGGGTTCGATGCGAAAGCCGCGGATCTTCACCTGGAAGTCGTTGCGCCCCAGGAACTCGATGTTGCCGTCGGGCAACCACCGCCCGAGATCGCCCGTCCTGTACATGCGTGCGCCGGGCTCGGCGGCGAACGGATCGGCCATGAAGCGCGCGCCGGTCAATTCGGGGCGATGCAGATAACCTCGTGCCACGCCGGCGCCGCCGACATGAATCTCGCCCGGCACCCCCACCGGTACCGGCTGGCCATGCGCGTCGAGGATGTAGACGCGGGCATGCGCCACCGGACGACCTATCGGCGCGTGGCGATGCCGCTCGGCGATGTCCTGGTAGGCGGTGCAGAACACCGTGGCTTCGGTCGGCCCGTAGCCATTGACCACGGTCAGGCCCGGCGTGGCGGCCTGCAACCAGTGCAGGTCGGCCTCGTGCAGCGGCTCCACGCCCACCAGCACCTGCCTGAAAGGCAGCGCCCGCGGCGCGTCCTCCAGCAAACCGCGCAGACTGCGCACGAAGAACGGGGGCAGGTAGCCGAAGCTGATGTCGTTGCGCACGAACCAGTCCAGCAGCGCCGGCGGATCGGCGCGAATGGCCTCGGGAACGATGTTCAACGTGCCGCCGGCGGCAAGGGTCGCGAACATCTCGAACACGGAGACGTCGAAGCTGAAGCTGGTCCACATCGACGCCTGGAACCGCCGGTTCGAGCGGAATGCCTCGAAGCGCGAGGCCCAGTCGGCAAGCAGATTCGACAGGTTGCCGTGTTCCACCATCACGGCCTTGGGCGTGCCGGTCGAGCCGGAGGTGTAGATCACGTAAGCCAACCTGCGCGCGGCGGCACGGCTGTCCACCGGCGCCGGATTCGTCGCCGACGTGTCGTCGGCATGCGCATCCAGATCGAGCTGCGCCACGCCGGCAGCCCATGCCGGCGCAGCAGGCCCCCGTTGCAGCAGCACTTTCGATGCGCTGTCCGTCAGCATGAAGCGCAAGCGATCCTCGGGGTAGTCCGGATCGAGCGGCACGTAACCGCCGCCTGCCTTGAGCACGCCGAGGATCCCTACCAGCATCTCCGGGCCGCGCTCCACGCAGATCGCGACGCGATCATCCGGCTGCACGCCGAGGCGTCGCAGCCGGTGCGCCAGCCCGTTGGCACGGGCGTTCAACTCGCCGTAGCTCAGTCGCCGGTCGCCGAGCAGCACCGCATCGACGTGCGGGTGGCGGGCAGCGCGCTCCTCGAACAGCTCGTGGATGCCGCAATTCGCCGGCAAGGGCAGCTCCGTGGCGTTCCACGTTTCGATGACCAGCCGGCGCTCGGCGTCGGACATGATCGGCAAGCGCATGACGTCGGCGCTCTCGTCAGCCAGCATGCCGGCCAGCAGTTGGCGGTAGTGCCCGGCGATCCGCTGCGCGGTATCGCTACCGAACAGGGCAGCGGCACAGGAAAGCCGGCCGCTGATCTCCCCTTCGGCAACCCGCACCGACAGCACCAGGTCGCAGCGCGCGTCCGCCTCGCCAGCGTCCGGGTCGTTCCGGGGCGCATCCGGCAACTCCCGCACGCCGGCGCCATCGGGTTCCATCACGAACATCGCCTGGAACAACGGGTGATGCGACGCGTTTCGCGGCAGGCCGAGCAACTCGACGAGCCGACGCGGAGGGATATCGCCATGCCGCGCGGCGTCGAGCATGCGCTCGGCCACGCTGCCCAGAAGTTCGGCTACGCTCGGCTGGCCCGAGAGGTCCATCCGCAACGCAAGAACGCCCGCAGCGGCCCCGCTCGCCGGCGTCGGCTCGACTCGGCGCGCCATCGGCATGCGCGTCCCGACAACGACATCGTCCTGGCGCGAAAGACGCGCAAGCAGCGTCACCCATGCCGCCAGCAACACGGTGCCACACTCGTGCCCCGACGCATCGGGACGGTCGGCCGCCATGCTGCCCAGAGCAAAATCCACCACCCACTCTTCGGGGCCCAGCACGGCCGGCCGCGGGTAATCGGTCTGAATCGCCAGGAGCTCGGGAGCCCCCGAGAGAACCACTTTCCAGAATGCCTCCTGTCGGCGGGACAGCTCGTCCTTTCGTCCAGTGTCGATGCTCACCTGTCGCTCCTTGCTCGGAAAATGGATGGAAAACCTCATGCAACCGGCACGGGAAACGAACGCCACGAGGGCGCTCGCTGCCCGACCCCACTATGCTTGCCCCCGACTCCCGGCACCGCTTGCGGCACCAGAGATGGCCCGCAGCCTCGCTTGCGTCGGGAGCCGACCGACGCAGGGAGACATGCTTGACAGCCCAAGATCGATCCAGCCGATCCTCGTTCGAACGCGGCGGGCAGGACGCGCTGTTGCGCCGTGCCCGATGGCTGGAAGTTGGCGATGATGACCCACGACTGCCCCCGGCCTTCGTGATCGAGTTCTCTTCCGCGGCGTTCGCCCCGGCGGCCTTCGAGCAGCATGGCGTGCCGCTTCCCTCCGTTTTGCGGAAGGCCGTGCCCAAGCGACAGGCCGAGTTTCTGGCCGGCCGGATCGCGGCCCGCCAGGCGGTCGAGCGCCTCGGCGTCGCCGCAGCGATCCCGGGCATCGGATCATCGAGGGAACCACTGTGGCAGGCGGGCGTGAAGGGAAGCATCACGCATACACGCGACCTGGCCGGCGCGATCGCCGTCGACGCGTCGGCCGTGAGGGGCATCGGCATCGACTTCGAAGACGTCATCGAAGCGGCCGCCCGCGAGGCCGTGCGGGAACTCGCCTTCACCTCGCCCGAACTCGCCGTGCTGGATGAGCGCCACGCTCAGCTGTCCGGCGACATGCTCCTCACGATCGCGTTCTCCGCCAAGGAAAGCCTTTTCAAGGGTGCGCACGCGGCAGCCGGCCGCTACTTCGATTTCAGCGCCGCCTTCGTTTCCGCCGTGGATGCCGATGCCGGCCGACTGACCCTGACGCTTGCCGAAACGCTCTGTCCCGACCTGCCTGAAGGCAGCTCCCACCCCGTCTGCTTCAGGCTGCTCCGCCCGAACACGATCGCGACCAGCTTCATCTGGTGAAGGCCATGCCGCGCTCGCCTTCCCTTGCTGCCGACAACTCATCCGCAAACTCCCCCGCCGGAGCGCCCCCCCAAAGACACGCACCCGGCCCTCGTCGCCATTCAACCGATCGGGTACAGCACCGCCCCATGCTGCAACAGCGGATCGACCAGCCAATGGTCGAGCAGCAGGAAGGCAAACAAGGCCATCAGGTAGACGATGGAATACTTGAACACCTTCATCGGGTACAGCTCGTCGGGCGGGTTGAGCAGGCGGATCGCGTAGTAGAGGAAGCCTGCGTCCAGCACCGCCGCGCCGCCGAGGTAGATCAGTCCGCTCATGCCGGTGATCGCCGGCAGCAGGGTCACCAGCACCAGCAGGATCGTGTAGAACAGCACCTGCCAGCGGGTGTAGACCACACCGTGGGTGACCGGCAGCATCGGCACGCCGGCACGCGCGTAATCCTCGCGGCGGAAGATCGCCAGCGCCCAGAAGTGCGGCGGCGTCCACACGAAGATGATCAGGCACAGCTGCAGCGCGAAGGCATGCAGTTCGCCGGTGACCGCGGTCCAGCCCAGCACCGGCGGAATCGCGCCGGCGAGGCCGCCGATCACGATGTTTTGCGGCGTGGCGCGCTTCAGGTAGCGGGTGTAGACCAGCGCGTAGCCGATCAGGCCGCCGAAGGTCAGCAGCGCGGTCAGCGTGTTGACCAGCAGCGCCAGCACCAGCATCGAGGCGATGCCCAGCAGCACCGCGAACGCCAGCGCCTGATGCGCGGTGAGCTTGCCGGTGGCAAGCGGGCGGCGCGCGGTGCGCACCATCAGCTTGTCAATGCGCTCGTCGATCAGGTGGTTGAACGCCGCCGCCGAACCGGATGCCATCCAGATGCCCAGCGTGCCGAACACCAGTCCGCGCCACGGCGGCAGGCCGGGCACGGCGAGGAACATGCCGATCACGGCGCAGAACACCAGCAAGGCGACGACGCGCGGCTTGGTCAGCTGCAGATACTCGCGGATCAACTCCATCTCGCTCAGGACTCCTCTGACATCGGTGCAGCGGGCTGCGTGCGCGCCAGCGTGGCCAGCAGGGCGAACAGCAGCAAGGCCGCCACGCCATTGTGCGCGGTGGCCACCGGCAGCGGCAGGCCGAAGTACACGTTGCTGATGCCCAGCGTCACCTGGGCCAGCAGGATCAACGCGATCGCCAGCGCGTGCATGCGCAAGCCGCGACTCGCTGCCTTGAACGCCAGCCAGCCGAGATAGCAGAACACCACCAGCGCGCCGATCCGGTGCGCGATCTGGATCGCGCTGCGCGCGGCCATGTCCAGCACGCCGCCTTCGTAGTTCACGCCAATGCCGCGCCACAGGATGAAACCTTCATGGAAGTCCGTCGGCGGCGCCCACTGGCCCAGGCATTGCGGGAACGAGCCGGGGCCATAGCCGCAGGCCAGTGCCGCGTAGTTGGACGAGGTCCAGCCGCCCAGCGCGATCTGGCACGCCAGCAGCACCACGCCTGCCACCACCAGGGTGCGCAGCGCAGCCAGGTGCTGGTCCGGCGCGGCAACGCCGGCAAAGCGCAGCGCCACGTACGAGAGCAGGCCGAAGGTGAGCATGCCGCCGAGCAGGTGGCTGGTGACCACTACGGGCTTCAGCAGCAAGGTGACCGTCCACATGCCGAGCATGGCCTGGAACACGATCACCGCGAACGCCAGCACGCTGATCCGCCGCGCGCCGCTGCCCCCGAGTCGCCACGCGCCGGACAGCGGCGCGGCGATTGCCACCCCTGCCAGCACCGAGGAAAACACGTGCTCGCCGCGCATGTACATGGTCACGCCGACCGCCGCGCATGCCGCGCCGACCACCACCATCGCGCGCACGCGGCGGTCGCGCCAGGCCGCGGCCAGCGCCAGTACCAGCACCAGCACGCCCAGCGTGCCGGCAAGGAAGCGATGCACCTGCTCCCGCCACGCCTTGTGCGCCTCGTACGGGCGATCCGGGAAGGCCGCGTCGGCGTGTGCCACCGCCTGCGCGTGCTGCGGCCAGGTGACCTGGCCGTAGCAGGTGGGCCAGTCCGGGCAGGACAGCCCGGCGTTGGACAGCCGCACGAAGGCGCCGAACATCACCAGGCCGAAGGCGAACAGCGCCGCCAGCAGCGACAACCACCGCAGAAACTTCCGCTGCCGCGCCGACATCACTTGATCACCTTGCGCATGTCGCGCAGCAAGCCGGCGGCGTCGAAGCCCGGCGGGTAGAACGACAGCGCGGTGCCGTTGGATTCCACCAGCAGCGCGCCGACGCTGTCCGGCGTGGCCGGCCGGTAGCCGTCGAGCTTGCCGTCGACGTCGCGGCCAGTTTGCCAGTACGTCGCCATCGCCTCGCGCGCCGCCGCATCGGCGGGCGGCGTGCCGAGGTAGAGCAGGCGCAGGCGGTCCTGCTTGTGGTTCAGCATGACGCGCGCCTTGGCCATCGCGGTCAATGTGGCCAGGCATTGCGTGGCGCATTCCGGGCCAGACAGCGCCACCAGGGTCATCCGCGGCTCGCTGTCGCGCCAGGCGTAATCGCCGCCGTCGGCCAGCACCACACGCAGGTGCTCGTCGAGGAAATTGCGCTGCGGCACGATCGGCTGGCCATTGCCCTTGGTGCCCGGTTGCCAGCCGGCGAAGGTGAGCACGCCGGCGGCGATCATCGGCGCCAGGAACACCAGCGCGATCAGCAATAGATGGATGCGGCTCTTGCGCGTGCGGTCGGGATCAGCAGTGTTCATCGTGGACATTCATCACAGGGCATCGGTGGGATCATCATCGCCCGCGCGGCGGGCGCTTGCGATTCAGCACCAGCAGGATCACCACCGCGGCGACGGCGAAGGCGAACCACTGGAACGCGTAGGCGCGGTGTCGCGCCGGCGGCATCGAGAGGTCGAGCGTGTGCTGGCGCACGTAGATCGAGGAGGCATCGGCATCCAGCGCCAGCACGCGCGGATACAGCGGCCGGCCGAGGTCGGCGGCGACCTGGCCCATCGCCAGGTAGATGCTCTGCTTGGGCCACCGGGTCTGCCGCGCCAGCGCGTTGCCGCCCATCTCGAAGCCGGTCGGCGGCGGCGGCACGTACAGGCCCTGCAACGCGACCGGCGAGGTCGGCAGCGGCGGCAGCTGCGGCGTCTTGCCGTTGCCGCTGCCCGGCAGGAAACCCAGGTCGACCAGCAGCAGCGGCGCATGCCCGGCCAGCTCGAACGGCGCGAACACCTCCACGCCGCCGCGCTCGTCGTGCTTCGGGTTGTCCAGCAAGTAGAGCCGGTCGACGAGGTAACGGCCGCGCACCTGCACGCGCGGAAAACTGTCCGCCGGCGGCGTGGCGGCCACCCTGGCGAAGTCCTGCGGCGCGGCGGTTTCCGCTGCGGCATAGCGACGCAGCAGCGATTCCTTGAAGTCGGCGCGGTGCAGCTGCCACACGCCCAGGCGCAGGAACAGCAAGGCGCCGGCCACCGTCAGCAGCAACGCCCACCATGACGGACGACGAAAACCGTTCACGCGGTGCGGCTGCCGCGGGTGGCTATACTGCCGCTGTCGAAATCGCTCGGACCGGTCACGTGGAAACCATCTACAAAGTCGCGCTGGTGGTGGTATTGCTGGTGGTGATCTTCAACCTCGGCCAGGCGCTGTTCTTCATGATGAAGGACAAGGACGACGACCGACGCACGGTATGGGCGCTGACTCGCCGCATCGGCCTGTCGCTGGTGCTGATCGGCATGGTCATCCTGGGCATCTGGATGGGTTGGCTGCACCCGCATGGCGTCAGCCCGTAATTGTAGCCGGTGCGCCGCCCCGGCGCGCCGCGGCGTCGATCAGGCTGGCCCGCCGACCCGGTAATAGTCGCGATACCAGCGCACGAAATTCGCCACGCCTTCTTCCACGCCCACCCGCGGCCGGTAGCCGACCGAGGCGATCAGGTCGGAAATGTCGGCCTCGGTGTCCGGCACGTCGCCGGCCTGCAGCGGCAGCATCTCCATCTGCGCCCTGCGACCCAGGCACTGTTCGAGCACCTCGATGTAGCGCAGCAGCTCCACCGGCTGCTCGTTGCCAATGTTGTAGATGCGGTACGGCGCCACCCCGCTGCTGGCCGGGTCGGGTGCGTTGCCGTCCCAGCCGCGGTCTTTGCCGGGGATCCTGTCCAGCGTGCGCACGACGCCCTCGACGATGTCGTCGACGTAGGTGAAGCTGCGCTTGTGGTGGCCGTGGTTGAACACCTTGATCGGCTCGCCGGCCAGGATGGCGCGGGTGAACAGGAACAGCGCCATGTCCGGCCGGCCCCACGGCCCGTAGACAGTGAAGAAGCGCAACCCGGTGCACGGCAGCCCGTACAGGTGCGCGTAGCTGTGCGCCATCATCTCGTTGGCCTTCTTCGAGGCCGCGTACAGCGTCAGCGGATGCTCGGTCGACTGGTGCTCGGAGAACGGCATGCTGGTGTCGGCGCCGTACACCGAACTGGTCGAGGCGTAGACCAGGTGCTCGACGCCGTGGTGGCGGCAACCCTCGATGACGTGCAGGAAGCCGGTGACGTTGGTCGACACGTAGATGTGCGGATTCTGCGCGGCGTAACGCACGCCGGCCTGGGCGGCCAGGTTGATCACCCGCTGCGGCTTGTGCCGCGCAAACACCGCCTCGATGGCCGCGCGATCGGCGAGGTCGACCGGCTCGTGGCGATAACCCGGGCGGTCGGCGAAGCGCGCCAGCCGCGCCTTCTTCAGCTCCACGTCGTAGTAGTCGCTGAGGTTGTCGATGCCGATCACCTCGTCGCCGCGCTCGAGCAGGCGCATGGCGACATGGGAGCCGATGAAGCCGGCGGTACCGGTGACGAGGACTTTCATGCGGAAGCGGCCTGCGGCAGGAAAACCCGCCCATGATACGCAGTCGCAACGTGCAGCGCAGGTCTACAACCGGCCGTCGACCTCATTGCGCGGCAGCACGTACTTGACGTCGTACAGCACGCTGGACGGCTTGCCGAAGGCGCGGATGCCCGCGCTGCCCAGCGCGGCGAACTGGCGGTGGCCCACGGCCACCACGATGCCGTCGTAGCTTCCTGCGGCGGGCGCATCGTGGAGTTCCAGGCCGTATTCGTGTTTCGCCTCGGTCGCGTCGACCCACGGATCGAACACGTCCACCTCGGTGTTGTAGCCGCGCAGCGCATGCACGATGTCCACCACGCGGGTGTTGCGCAGGTCCGGACAGTTCTCCTTGAACGCCAGCCCCAGCACCAGGATGCGCGCGTGCACCGGGTTGATGCCCTTGCGCACCATCAGCCGCACCACCTGGCCGGCGATGTACTCGCCCATGCTGTCGTTGGTGCGCCGGCCGGCCAGGATCACGTCCGGGTGATGACCCACCTCCTGCGCCTTGTGGGTGAGGTAGTACGGATCGACGCTGATGCAGTGGCCGCCGACCAGGCCCGGCCGGAACGGCAGGAAGTTCCACTTGGTGCCGGCCGCCTCGAGCACTTCGAGGGTGTCGATGCCCAGCGTGTTGAACAGCTTGGCCAGGTCGTTGACCAGCGCGATGTTGAGGTCGCGCTGGGTGTTCTCGATCACCTTGGCGGCCTCGGCCACCTTGATGCAGCTGGCCTGGTGGGTGCCGGCGGTGATGATCGAGCCATACAGCCGGTTGACGAAGTCGGCCACCTCGGGGGTGGAGCCGGAGGTGACCTTGAGGATGCTGGTGACCCGGTGCTGCTTGTCGCCCGGGTTGATCCGCTCCGGGCTGTAACCGGCGAAGAAGTCGCGGTTGTAGACCAGTCCCGAGACACGCTCCAGGATCGGGATGCAGACCTCCTCGGTGCAGCCGGGGTAGACAGTGGACTCGTACACCACGATGTCGCCGCGCTTGAGCACCCGGCCCAGGCTCTCGCTGGCCTTGACCAGCGGGGTCAGGTCGGGGCGTTTGGCCGCATCGATCGGAGTGGGCACCGTGACGATGTAGACGTTGCACTCGCGGATGCCGTCCAGCTCGGCGCTGAAGCGCAGGCGGGTGGCCGCACCCAGTTCGGCGGCATCGACCTCCAGCGTATGGTCGTGGCCGGCGCGCAGCTCGTCCACCCGTGCGGCGCGGATGTCGAAACCGACCGTGTCGTAGCGCCGGCCGAACTCCACCGCCAGCGGCAGGCCGACGTAACCCAACCCCACAATGGCGACCCTGGTGTTTTCCAGCTCTTGCATGCTTGCCGTCCCGTGAATTCCGTGATCGAGCGCCCGGCACGAACCGGGCGCCACCCATCCGACGCGGCCATGTTTCGTCGTTCAGCTAGCCGGTTGCGGTTCTTGATGCCGTGATATTCTTCACATTCTGAAAGACAATCAGGGGGATTGCCATGAAATCGTTGTCCCAACTGCTCGTGCTCGGCCTGTTGCTCGTGCTTGCCGGCTGCGCCACCGGGCCCGGCTCGACGCAGGCGCCTGCAGTCAACCCCGAAGCCCAGGCAGTCGCTGTCTACCATATCGGTGTGGACGATCAATTGCAGGTGTCGGTGTGGCACAACCCCGACCTGAGCGTGAGCGTACCAGTGCGCCCGGACGGCATGATCACCGTGCCCCTGATCGGCGACGTGCAGGCCGGCGGGCGCACGCCGGAACAGGTCGCCGCGGAAATCAGGGACAAGCTCAAGGCCTACGTGCGCGACCCGCAGGTGGCGGTGATCCTCACCTCGCTGCGCAGCCATGAATATCTTTCGCGCGTGCGCGTGACCGGCGCGGTGCGCACGCCGGTGTCGATCCCCTACCGCCAGGGCATGACCGTGCTCGACGCGGTGCTCGCCGCCGGCGGCACCACCGAGTTCGCCGCCCCCGACCGCACCGAGCTGTACCGCAAATCCGGCGAAGGCACGCAGTCGTACGCGATCCGGCTGGACAGCATCCTGCAGAAGGGCAACCTGACGACCAACTATCCGGTGCAGCCGGGTGACGTCATCACCGTGCCCCAGCGGGCGTTCTGAGTCGCCGGCACCGGCACGCGAGTCGATCCGTCAATGAACGAAGAACCCAATCCCCTGCTGGCACTGCTCCCGGTGCTGTGGACCGAGGCCAGGCGGCGGCGCGTGTCGCTGGCGGTGATCTTCGCCGCCATCGCGATCCTCGCGCTGATCGTCGGCGCGAACTGGCCGCGCCGCTACGACGCCTCGGTCACCATCCTGGCGCAGAAAAGCAGCATCATCACGCCGCTGATGGAAGGCGCCGCCGCGGCTACCGGCAACGCCAACCGCGCCGGCATCGCCAAGGCGGTGATCTTCAGCCGCAAGGTGATGAACCAGGTGCTGGTGGCCGGCGGCTGGATGGCGAAGGACCCCTCGCCGGTCGACCAGGACAAGCTGATCCAGGAGATCAAGGCGCGCACCGTCGTCACCATCTCGCGCGACAACCTGATCACGATCAGCTACCACGACAGCGACGCGCGGCGCGCCTTCGACGTGACGCGCACCTTCGGCCAGCTGTTCATCAGCGAGAGCGTGGCCTCGAAGATGAAGGAGAGCCGCGATGCGTTCGACTTCATCGACAGCCAAGTCGAGGCCTACCGCAAGAAGCTGACCGACGCGGAGAACAAGCTCAAGGATTACCGCAACGCCAACGCCGATGCGCGCCCGGGCAGCGAGGCCGACACCAATGCCAGCATCAGCCAGTTGCGCAACCAGATCGAGACGGCGCAGATGGACCTGATGGAGAAGCGTTCGCAGGCGGGCTCGCTGGAGCGCCAGCTCTCCGGCGAATCGGAGGTCAGCGCGGTGCAGACCTCCAGCGGCATCTACGAAAGCCAGCTCGCCGACCTGCAGTCGAAACTGGACAAGCTGCGCCTGACCTACACCGACGAGTACCCCGACGTGGTGCGCACTCGCCACCAGATCGAAGACCTGCGTCGGCTGCTGGCCAGCGCCGACCAGCAAGCGGCGAAGGCGCCGCGTGCGATCGGCGACGCCGGCAGCAACGGCAGCGCCGTGCAGTTCAATCCGCTCTACCAGCAGATGCGCAGCCAGCTCGCCAACTTGCGCTCGGACATCGCCGCCACCACCGCACGGCTGGGCGCGGCGCAGGCGCGGCTCGACTCCGAGCTGGACCGCAGCAGGCGCATCGCCGATTCCGAGGCGGTCACCGCCGAGTTGACCCGCGACTACACGGTCAACCGCGACGTCTACCAGGACCTGCTCAAGCGCCGCGAGAGCGCGCGAGTGTCGATGAACCTCGACGCCGACCAGGACGGCCCCTCGTTCGCGGTGCAGAACCCCGCGGTGATGCCGCTGGTGCCCTCGGGGCTGCGCTTCATGCATTTCGGCATCGCCGGCATCCTCGTCGGCCTCGCCGTTCCGTTCGGCGTGCTGTTCGGCTTCGCCCGCTTCGACCCGCGCGTGCGCTCGGCGGAGCAACTGGAGCAGGCGACCAGCCTGCCGATACTGGCGACGATTCCGTTCTATCCGACGCCGGGCGACCACCAGCGCGAGCGTCGGCGCAACCTGGCGCTGGTGGCGATCGTGCTGGCCGTGGTGCTGGCCTATGCGCTGCTGTTCTGGCTGAAGCTGAAGGGACTGGCATGAACGCTCGGGACGATGACAAGTCGGTGATCAACCTGCCCTCGCGCGAGCCCGAGGCCCGCGAACGGGCCGGCCCCTCCGGTGACGAGGCCAAGGCCACGCCGGGCCATTCGATCGCGCTGATGTCGGAAACCGGCGCGCTGGTGGCGCGGCAGCTGGAGGAACGCCGGCTGATCCACCGCGACGAATCGGTGCGCACGCAATCCGATGCGTTCCGCGAGATCCGCACGCGCTTGCTGTGGCTCGGTGGCGAACGCAATTTCGTGACGATGGTGGTGCCGGTCAGCCCCAGGTCGGGCGGCAGTTTCGTGGCGCGCAACCTGGCCCTTGCATTCGCCTTCGACGAAGCCAAGACCAGCCTGCTGATCGACTGCAATCTGCGCTACCCGGCGCAGCACGAGGCGCTGGGCGTGGCGCGCGGCAGCGAAGGCCTGATCAACTTCCTCGAGCAGCCGTCGATCGGCATCAAGTCGATCATCTACCCGACGGGCATCCCGCGCCTGCGTCTGATCCCGGCCGGTTCCACCCGCGAGAACAGCGGCGAGTATTTCTCCTCGTTCCGCATGCGCGCGGTGGTGGATTCGCTGCGTTGCCGCTACCCCGACCGCTATCTGTTCCTGGACGGGCCGGCGATCAAGGGCTCGCCCGACGCGCGCATCCTCTCCGAGCTGGCCGATCAGGTGGTGGTGGTGGCCGGCTACGGCCGCGACACGCCGGCGGCGATCAGCCAGGCGGTGGCCAGTTTCGATGCGAACAAGGTGGCCGGAGTGGTGTTCAACCACGCACCGTGAGGTTGTCCGGCGGGGTGTCGCGACACTCCGCCCACCGCACGGTCCCGCGCAGATCTGCCAGACTCGCGGCGCCAGGGGCAAGCCATCGGATGCGGTTTCCGCAGGTTCAGGACTCGACGACATGGACAAGACAAGGGGGCATGCAAACATGGCGAGATATCGCACCCGCACCTGCGTACTGGGGTCGATGCTGGTCATTGCCTCGACCGGCGCATCGGCGGCGCAGTTCGACTACGGCTGGCGCGTCGGGGTGGGGCACAGCGACAACATCGGCCTGACCGAAACCGACCCGATCAGCCAGAACATGCTGATCCCCGGCTTCGACTTCAGCTACCACCAGGAAGGCTCCACCTTCCAGGCCGACGTGGTCGGCAATCTGGAGTATCGCGACTACCTGGCGCACGCCTTCGACAACCAGACGCTGGCCCAGCTCGCCGGCCAGGCGAACTGGACGGTACTGCCCGAGCGGCTGGACTTCACCGTGCGCGACGTGGCCAGCGTGCAGCCGCTGTCGACCTTCTCCAGCAACGCGCCGGACAACCAGCAGCAGACCAACGTGCTGACCGTGGGCCCGACGCTGCGTTTCCGGCTGAACCCCACCGTGCGCGGCCAGGCCGAACTGCGCTATATCGACAGCCGCGCCTCCAAGACCAACGAGTTCGATTCCTCGCGCGGCCTGCTGGCCCTGCGCCTGTTCAAGGATCTCAGCCCCACCGCATCGCTGTCGGCCAACGCGGAAACCGAGCGCGTCACCTTCGACCACGCCGACGCCGGCCCGGCCTACAACCGCACCCAGGTGTTCGTCAGCTCGATCAGCCGCCTCAGCCAGCTCGACATCAACGCCTCGCTGGGCTGGTCGCGGCTGTCGTTCGACCAGGCGCAGTCGATCAACACGCCACTGGCGCGACTGAGCGTGGCTTGGCGCATGACCCCCAACAGCACCCTGCTGCTGCGCGGCGCGCGCCAGTACGGCGACGCGGCGGAAGACCTGATCAACCAGCTCGACCAGAACCCCGGCGAATCGGCGCTGGCCCCGCCGGCGCCGTCGAACATCAATACCGGCGCCACCGTGATCAGCTCGCAGGTCTATACCGAGCGGCGCTACGAAGCGGTCTACACCTACGTCGGCACGCGCTGGAACCTGCGCGTCGCACCGCTGTACCGCAACTTCGATTACGTCAACGACCCCACCGACAGCCAGCGCGGCCGCGGCGGCACCCTCGGCCTCGACTACCGGCTGCACCCGCGCACCACGCTGTCGCTGTTCGGCAACACCGAGTCGATGGAGTACAGCACCGTGGCGCGCACCGACCGCACCACCAATTTCGGCCTGATCCTGGCCACCCAGCGCACCGAGCACTGGAGCTGGAACGCTTCCTTCACCCGTCGCCTGCGTCACAGCGACAGCGTCGGCGCCAGCTACCATGCCAACGAGATCTATCTCGGCGTGGCCTATCGGAGGTGACGGATGCGGGTCGAACCGGCACAACCGTGCCAATTCGGTAGCGGGGAGAGTCTGTTCGGTCTCTATCATCCGGTCGCCGGGCCGGCGCGTACGGCCATGCTGCTGTGCCCGCCGCTGGGCCAGGACATGATCCGCAGCCACCGCGTGTACCGCCAGCTGGCCGATGCGCTGGCGCAGCAAGGCGTCGCCGCGCTGCGCTTCGACTATTTCGGCACCGGCGACTCGGCCGGCGCCAGCGATGCCTGCGACTGGACCCGCTGCGTGGCCGACACGGCTGCCGCGGCGGCCGAACTGCGTGCACGCTCCGGCTGCAGCCGGGTGATCGGCTTCGGCGCACGGCTGGGCGGCGCCATCGCACTGGAAGCGGCTCCGGCCGCCCGCCTGGCGGAGCTGTTGCTGTGGGACCCGCTGCTGGACGGCCACGAATCCGTGACCCGGCTGGACGCGGCGCAGGAAGCCCTGCGCGCGGACCCGATGCGTTTCACCGCGCCGCGCAGCCGCGAGGATGCGGCCGATCAATGGCTGGGCTTCCCGGTCGGCGCCGACCTGCGCCGGCAACTCGACCACTGGCGCGCGACGCCGGCAGCGATTCCCGTGCGCGTGTTCGCCTCGCAGCCCGCCGCCGTGCAGACGGACTGGCCCGCGCGGCTCGGCGCCGGCAGCGCGGTCGTCGCACTGTCGTCCACGGCCGGCTGGGATGTGCTGGACCGGCTGGAGCACGCCATCCTCGCCCCCGATCTGATCCGCACCGTCGGCGATCACCTGCGGGCCGCCGCATGAGCATGGAGCGCGCCTTCCGCTTCGGCCGCGCACAGCACCTGGTCGGCGTGGCCGGGTTGCCCGATGCGGCGACGCCTGCCGCGCCGGTCGGCGTGATCGTGCTGAATGCCGGCATGGTGCACCGGGTCGGGCCGTTCCGGCTGCACGTGGAACTTGCCCGGCGGCTGAACGCCGGCGGCTATCCCACCCTGCGCTTCGACCTTTCCTCGCTCGGCGACAGCAGCGCCGCCGATGAAGCGGGCTCGCAGGCGCAGCAGGTCAAGGCGGACGTCGCCGACGCGATGAGCCTGCTCGCCAGTCACGCCGGCTGCAGCCGCTTCGTGCTGCTCGGCCTGTGTTCCGGCGCGCAGAACGCGCACGGCGTGGCGCTCGACGAGCCGCGCGTGGCCGGCGCCATCTTTCTCGACGGCTACGCCTACCGCACGCTGGGTTTCCGCCTGCGCCACTACCTGCCGCGATTGTGGAGCGGCTCGCGCTGGCAACGCTTCATCAGCCGCCGCCTGCAGGCGCGCGCCAACCAGGGTGATGACGTGTTCGCGGTGCGCTTTCCGCCGCGCGAACAGGTGCAGCGCGAACTGACCGCCATGCTCGACCGCGGCCTCAAGCTGCATTTCATCTACAGCGGCGGGGTGACCCGCTACTTCAACCATCCGCGCCAGTTCCGCGAATGCTTCGGGCGACTGGCCGACCGCCCGCAGATCAGCGCGCGCCTGTTCGCCGGCAGCGACCACACCTACGCCCTCAAGGTGGATCGCCAGCGCCTGCTGGACGACATTGCGGCATGGTTGCGGGACAATTTTCCGATTTCCGGCGGGAGCAACCCATGAGCACCATCCTGGTCACCGGCGGCGCCGGCTACATCGGCAGCCACGTGGTGCAGCAACTGAGCGAGCGCGGCGAGCGGGTGGTGGTGCTGGACAACCTGGTCAGCGGCTTCGCCGACGCCGTGCGCGGGGCCGAGCTGGTGGTGGGCAACGTCGGCGACCAGCCGCTGGTGGCGCGCGTGCTGGCCGAACACAAGGTGGATGCGGTGATGCACTTTGCCGCGCACACCGTGGTCCCCGAGTCGGTGCGCGACCCGCTGAAGTACTACGGCAACAACACCTGCAACACGCGCAACCTGCTCGCTTGCTGCGTCGAGGCCGGCGTGGACCGTTTCATCTTTTCCTCGACCGCGGCGGTGTACGGCATGCCGGCCAGCGGCGTGGCCGACGAGGACACGCCGCTGCAGCCGATCAACCCGTACGGCAGCTCCAAGCTGATGTCCGAGATGATGCTGCGCGACCTCGGCAGCGCCGGCGCGATGCGCTACGTGATCCTGCGCTATTTCAACGTCGCCGGCTGCGATCCGCTCGGCCGCATCGGGCAATCCACGCCCAACGCCACGCTGCTGCTCAAGGTCGCCTGCGAACATGCGGTGGGCAAGCGCCCGGGCCTGGCCATCTTCGGCACCGACTACGACACCCCCGACGGCACCGGCATCCGCGACTACATCCATGTCGAAGACCTGGCCGCGGCGCACCTGCGTGCGCTCGACCACCTGCACACCGATGGCGAATCGCTGACGCTCAATTGCGGCTACGGCCACGGCTACAGCGTGCGCGAAGTGATCGAGACCGTGCGCCGGGTCAGCGGCGCGACGCTGCAGGTGACCGAACAGCCGCGCCGCGCGGGCGATCCGCCGATGCTGATCGCCCGCGCCGACCGCTTGCGCCAGCGCCTGGACTGGACGCCACGCCACGACGACCTGGAGTTCATCGTGCGCACCGCGCTGGCGTGGGAGCGCCAGCTGGCGGCCCGGGACGCGGTCCGGTGACACGCGCAGCGCGCGGCATCGTCCGGTGGCCAGGCGCCCTGTTCGCCGGCCTCGGCCTGCTGCTCGCGACCGCACACGCGCAGGGCCCCGCCGCGCCGCCGCCGATTGCCCGGCTGGCGCCCGCCGGCATCGACGCGCAGTGGCAGACGATCACCCTGCACCGCCACGGCGCCGTCGGCGACCGGGTGATGGTGACCGTCGGCATCCCCTTCCCGCCCGGCATGCTGCACGACGCGCGGCGGGTACACATCGAGGACGCGCGCGGCCAGCTCGTGCCGGCGCATGTCGAGGCCACCTTGCGCTGGCATTTCGATGGCGGCGGCATCCGCGCCGTGCGCGCGCAGTTCCACGCCACGCTGGCCGGCGACAGCGCGCAGCTGCATTTTGTTCTCGCACCCGCCGGTGCCGCCGACGCAACCGCGCCAGGCTGGCCCTATGCCGAAGGCCTGGTGGACGGCCCCGACGGCGTGCGCGTGCCGGGCGTGCTGGCCGCGCTCAGCCCGCAATGGATGGCCGCCTCCCTGATCGCCGGCCCGCAGGTGCCGGCGGTGCCACCCGGTGCCTACGACCGCTACTTCGAAACCCAGTTCGCGTGGGCGCGCAAGCTGCCGCGCAGCGACGGCTCGGCGTGGCTGTTCGATCGCCCCACCACGCTGTTCCAGCAGTACGTGCGCACCGGCCGCGCCGACTACCTCGCCGCCGCAGTCCAGAGCTACCACTTCTACATGGCGCACGTCCGCCGCTTCGGCGCACCGGGCTGGCCGCTGTGCGGCGGCGGTTTCAAGCTGGGCGAGGTGAATCCCTGCGATCCGAAGTACGTCTACATCCAGCCCACCCTGCTCGCGCTCGGCCTTACCGGCGACGACAGCCAGGACGACGCGGCGCTGATCGAGCGCATGGTGGGCGCGTGGGACACCGGCGGCTGGACCATTCCGGCCGGTCCCTACACCGGACTCACCCAGAAGTTCTTCACCGAACGGCAGGCCGGTCTGGGCCTGCTGCAGATCGTCAGTGCGTGGGAACTCACCGGCAAGCGCGAATACCTGCAAGACATCGGCGACCGCGTGGGCTGGCTGTACCAGCACCAGCAGCACAATCCCGATGGCCTGGGCAACGACGGCTCCTGGCGCAGCAGCTGGGACATGCACGAAGGCAACCCGTACGACGTGGCCACGGACGTGCCGGGCAGCTCGCCGTGGATGACGCAGAACATCATCGACGGCCTGTGGCATGCATGGCTGGCCACCGGCGATGCGCGCATCCCGCCGATGATCACCGCGTTCGGGCGCTACCTCGAGCGCTACGGCTGGATCGATGCCAAGACCGTGGCCACGGTCGGCAAGGACTGGCGCGACCCGTGCAGCGGGCCGGGCGGCCAGATCAGCTGGTACTGGTCATCGGCTCACGTCGACCGGGCCAAGCTGGTCGCCATCGAAAACTCCGACGGCTGGTACAGCGATTCGCACAACGTGGAGCTCACCTTGCCGGTGGCCGCGGCCCGCTATTTCAGCACCGACCCGCAGCTGCAGCAGGCGCTGGACCGGCGCATGCAGGCGCTGGTCTCGTCATACAACCTTGCCTGCGCCCGCAACGCCAGCACCGCGCGACGTTTCAACTGGAACAACCGCGGCACCGGCGTGGTGCAGTGGCTGATGCGCCAGCGCGCGGGCAGCGGCGCCGCACCGGCACGGCCCTGAGGCGCATCGATCAGGGCGCCCGACGCGGGCGCCGGCGCTTGGCGAAGGCGTGCCGCACGTAGCGCAACATGCACAGCGAAGCGCGGATCAAGCCGAGATTCTCGACCTGGCGATAGATCGTCCATTGCCAGCGCGCCGCGCGCAGCTTGTTGGCCGACAGCGACGACTCGCGCACCAGATACCAGGCCAGCGGCTCGTCGCTGTCCGCCCGCAGCGCCGAACCCGCGCGGCGAACCTGCTCCAGCCAGAACGCGTAGTCCTCGTGGCCGATCCGGCGGAACGGCACGTCGCCCAGCTCGCGGTCGTACAGGCCGGTGAGGTTGCCGATGAAGTTGCTGGCCAGCATGTCGCGATGGCCCAGCCGTGCGGGCGGGTCGACCCGGCTGAGCACCCGGCCGTCCTCCGCCACCCGCCAGTAGGCCGCGTAGCTGATCCGCTCGCCGCTGGCGCGCAGGCTGGCCAGCTGCCGTTCCAGCTTGGCCGGGTGCCACCAGTCGTCCGCGTCGAGAAAGGCGATGTAGTCGCCGCGCGCGGCGGCCAATGCGGCATTGCGCGCGGCAGCCACACCGCCGTTCACCGGCTGGCGCTGCACGCGCACGCGCGCGTCGGCCTGCGCAAAGGCCTGCAGGATCGCCAGCGAATCGTCGTGCGAACCATCGTCCACCGCGACCAGCTCCAGGTTGCGGTGGCTCTGCGCCAGCACCGACTCCACCGCCCGCGGCAGCCACGATGCGGCGTTGTATACCGGCATCACCACGCTGACCAGGTCGCCACCCACCACGGGCGCCGGAGCGGTGGTCGTCGTCGCCGCGCCGGTCACGCGAACAACTGCGGCAAGGTCACGAGGCAGCGGAACCAGTCGGTATCCAGCTCCGTCTCCACCGCCACGCGGGGAATGTCGTAGGCGTCCCAGCGGTCGTAGCGGGCGTGCCCGCCGTAGTAGCTGAAGGCATGCTCCACGCCCGCCTCGCGCAGGCAGTCGCGAGTGATCTGGTCGAACGCGCCGCGGTTGCCGACCGGATAGCTGAAGCAGCGCATCGGCGCACCCAGCTCCTCGGCGAGCCGGCGCGCGCAGCCCTGGATTTCGTCGCGCTGGCCCTGCGCCGACATGTGCGACAACACCGGGTGATGCACCGTATGCCCGCCGATGGTCATGCCCGCCGCCTGCATCTCGCGCAGCATGTCCCAGTCCATCCACAGCGCCTCGCCGGCATGCGGATCAGCGCGCCCGGTACCGGCGGCATCCGCCACGGCATCGAGGTACGCGGCCGTGGCCTGCGCCGGCATCTCCTTGTACTTGCGCAGCAGCCGGCGCACCGCCGCCTCCCGCTCCGGCTCGTCGAAGCGGACGGGCGCATCGAACCACGCCGGCAGCTGCAGCGCCTCGTGCCGGCTGGTGCGCACCATCCAGGCGATTTCGTCCCACCAAGGCAGGCTGGGCGCATCGATGAAACCGGTGGCGACGAAAAAGGTGGCGCTCACGCCTTCGCCGCGCAGGATCGGCAGCGCCGTCTCGTAGTTGTCGCGGTAGCCGTCGTCGAAGGTGATCATCGCGTAGCGGCCGCGACCGGCGGCGAGCACCCGCGGCAGGTCGGCCGGGCCGATGATCTCCAGCTGCGCCTTGCAGAAGCGGACCTGTTCGGCAAACGCCTCCGCGCTGGCGCTCCACAGGCCGCGGTCGAACGGCGTACCCAGCGCATCGCCGATGCGGTGGTAGTTGAGTGCCAGCACGCCCGACCAGCGCATGGTCCGGTGCAGCACCCGGCGCAGGCCGCTGCGGCAGAGCAGGCGCGTCGCAACAGCCTTTTTCATGGGGAACATCATGGCAGTCGACCATGCGAAACCAGCTGCACAAACTTCCTGCCCGCCCGCCGCAGCAGATGCCGAACCTCACCGAACGCGGCGCGCATCGTCGGCCTTCGGCATGCCAGGCAGGCCAGCTCGCGCTGCTCCGTCGTGAGCGATTTCTTGAAGGCGCTGGTTCCGCGCAAAAAGTCGTATCGACTCACCTCCCGCTCGGCCAGCCGCGCCATCAACAGAAGGTTCGCCGCCATGCCGGGGCTGTGGATGATCGCGCGTTCGTCGGGCATGACCCCCAGCTGATAGAGATCGAACTTCCGACCCGTCACGAAACCGTAGAGCACCACAAAGGCGTTGGCCTGGTGCGACAGGCGGGCCAGGACGACCCGGCCGCCGGCAACCCATTCGCGCACGAGGCGGCGATGAAACTCGGTGAATCGTGGCGCGGCGAAACAGCCTGGCTGCCCGTCCGCCACCCATCGCTCCTGATGAATGCGGATCAACTCGTCGAAGTAGCGCTCGGCCTGGGCTGCGTCAGCCAGTTCGAACAGCGCACCGGAGCGTTCGACCTTGCGCATCTCCTGCCGGGCGCGCATGCGGTTCTTGGACGACAGGCTCGCCAGATACGCTTCGAAGCCGTCCCCGATGAAGGCGATGGGACAGGCGCCGCGCGACACCAGTTGCAGGCGGGTGTGGCGCGGGAAGGCACTGCGCCAGCGCAGCAGCGCCGAGTGCTCGGAGAGGTCGAGCAATTCCAGCGTGTCCCACGCCATCGCGCCGATCGCCCGCCACGCGGCCTGCGCACAGACCATCCCTTCGTCGGGAAGGTGCAGCAGGTCCAGGTAGTCGGCGCAGACCTCCTCGAACTCCGCCTCGCCGGTGGAGAGGAAGCGCAGGCAGCGCGCGCCGAGCCAGCCGCCGCGGCCGACATCCAGATACAAGGGCAGCACGCCGACCAGGCGCGCGCCGCGCCACAAGGTGATGATGCGCAGGCCGCCGCGGCCATACACCGGGCCGTAGACATCCCACCAGTGGCGCAGCCAGGTGAAATCCAGCGGCGTCGACGCGGTGGGGCTGGCCTGGTACAGCGCCTCCCAGTCGGCCCGGATCGCATCCCACGCAGCGACGTCCGCGATCACGCGCAAGGTCGGTGCCGACTCCGCCAAACCGTTTGTCCGCGAGGGCGCCCCCATGTCCGGCGACGCCTGGCTCACCGTCATGGCGAAGCCACCGTGCGCTGGCGCAGGTGCCGACGGTGGACCCTCAGCCAATGCCGCAACATGGCCGGCAGGTAGCAGCTCACGAACAGTTCCCACGCGCGCTTCTGCAGCCAGCGGTGGCGGATGCTGGCAAACAGGTGGGCGCGTGCCGCCACCATGTCGTTCGCCTCGAACTGCAGCTCGCCGATCCACTCATGGGCATCGGCCAGCGCACCGTCGATCATCCGCTGCGACAGGTGGATCTCGTCGCGCGCGCTCTCGATCAGCGGGGCGATCGTGCGCAGGAAGTTGGTGGCGGTATGGATGCGGTATTCCGCGCGGGTCAGCCGGTCGGGCATGCCGCGCTGGTACTGGATGGTGGGCAGATCGACGAAGCCCACCGGACCGTGGCGACAGGTACGCAGATGGAAGTCGAAATCCTCGCCGGAATAACGCAGGGTCTCGTCGAAGGCCACCACCTTTTCCAGCCGCTCGCGACGGATCAGCACGGTGGATGTGTGCACCAGATTGCCCATGATCATCTGCGAAAAGATCATGCCGATGCGCAGCGGCGCGGCGCCGACCACCGCCTCCATCGACGGCGCGAACGAGCGCAGCGGCACGCTGCGCTGGAACAGCCGATCATCGGAAAACAGCGCGTAGGTGCTGTACATGGTGCGGATGTACGCGCGATTGAACACGCGCCCGTTCGGGTCGATCGCCTCCATGTCGGTCCACACCATGCCCAGCTCGGGGAACTGCTGCATGCAGCGCAGCTGAAGTTCGATCTTCCAGGGTTGCCAGACATCGTCCGAATCGAGCAATGCCACGAACTCGCCGCGGGCCAGCCGCAGGCCATGGTTGCGCGCCGCCGCGACGCCGGCGTTGGGCTGGGTGATGTAGTGCAGGCGGGGCTCCTCGCCGTAGCGCTGCCGGACGAGTTCGGCCGTCTCGTCGGTGGAGCCGTCATCGACGAGCAGGATCTCCAGCTCGGCATGCGTCTGCGCCAGCACGCTGTCCAGCGTGCGCGCCAGGCAATAGGCACGATTGAAGGTGGGGATGACTACGCTGACCAGTGCCATGGGTACCCGACCACTCCTGCATCCAGTGACAACACGAAGCCCCGACTCGCCTGCCGCCACCCCTGCCGCGCCGGTCGCCCCCTGTCACGCGCACCGTCGGTCGATCCCTCCCGGCCGCCATGAGGCATGGAACCTCCGCGAGCGCGCGGGCAGCGCCGGAAACGGCGTCATTGTATGCGTTTTCCGGATCGCCGGGCATCGCTTTTCACGCGCCACCCGGGCGGCCGGCCGGCCCCCGAACCCGGTTCAGGCCGCCGGTTTGCGCGCAATGAAGTCGATCGAGGTGATGCACAGGCGCTCGGCCGGGATCGAGGCGAATTGCGGGGCGATCTTCAGCTCCGCCAGCTCGCGCAGGCGCCGGGCCGGCGGCGAGGTCACCCGGGTCACGATGGCGAAACCGGCCGCCTCGGCGAACTCGACGAAGGCGTCGGCGCGCAGCCGGTTCTGGTACAGGAAGGCGTTGTTCCACCGCCGCCATTGCGCGTCCGGATACTGCAGGTAGTTCAGCTGGGTGATGCGGGAGTCCACGTAGGCGTAGTGGTCGCCGCAGTTGACCGAGTGGAACATGACCCCGCCCGGGCGCAGGATGCGCATCGCCTCGCCGAAGATGCCGCCGATGGCCTCCGGCGCCACGTGCTCCAGCACGCTGTTGGAGAACACGCCATCGATATGGTCCGGCGGCAGGTCGGTACGGGCGGCATCGGCCGGGGCGCGGTAATCGACCACGCCGGCGGTCGCCGCGGCCAGGTCGGCGGAGCGCTCCAGCGCGGCGGCCAGCTGCTGCTGGCGCTGGCGCACCTCGGCCTCGGCCACGCCGGCGACCTCGGCGATCAGGGCGACATGACGCTCCAGCCCGCGCGCGCAAGCGCGCAGCAGATCCCGGCGCAGGTGCCGGTTGAGGTCGACGGTGACCACGCGCTGCGCGCCGGCCAGGAAGCAGCACAGCGGAAAGGTCGGATACCAGCCGCTGCCGATCTCGAACAGCCGCGCACCCGCCATCGGCACGCCCACCTCGCGCAACTGGTTGGCCATCAGCCGCCAGTCGTCGATCTTGATGTCGAACTCGCGATCGAAATCGCGCAGGCCGCCGAACCGCCGTTGCAGCTGGTAGTGGATCGCGTCGCCGCCCGGCATCACCCCGAGAACCTTCTGCAGCAATCCCTTCGTGCGCCAATCCATGTGTTTCCTCCTTCGAGGACGAAGATGATCCCGAAACGCGCAGTGGCGATCCGCGCGCGGCGCCGCTACGCCCTGCTGCGCTGGTGCGGCGGCGGCGGCAGCAGGAAATCGCGGAACGCATGCGGGTCGCCGCCGTGCCCGGCTTCGGCCGCCTTGATGATGTTGTAGGTCTCGCGCGCCGTCACATAGTGCAGCACGTAGCGCTCGCCGTCGTTGTAGGCGCGCTCCAGGTGTTCGTGCATGCGCTGCGCGGCGTCACCGAGCAGAGTGTCCATGTCGCGCTCCTGGGTGCCGTGCGTATGCACCTTGACGAACACCCATTCCGGCCGCCCCTCGACGTGGATGCCGGTGTTCACCCAGGCGTCGACGCGCTCGGGCGTGGGCGGGCAGCCGCGGCGCACGTCGGCGTTCTCGATGCGCGGCAGCACGCCGAACTTGCGCTCGCGCCAATTCAGCCCCAGCGGCCCCTGCACGATCATCAGGTCGCCGCTGGCGGTGCCGCCCACGCGCACCGGCACGCCGCTGTCGTGCGACTTGGGCCGCAGCGGGTCGTCGGTGGCGTAGTAGATCGCGTTGCTGGCTTTCGTCTGCGTATCGCTGGGCGCCGACGGCAGGGTGAAGTCGGCGTAGCAGCCGAGCTCGCGCAGCAGGATCAGCTCGTTGTTGATGCCGCACCAGCGGCCGTCGGCGCGCGAGTTGTCCAGGCTCCAGTTGCCGTGGATGAAGCCGAAGCGCAGCTGGCCGGTGACCGGGTCGCGCGGCAGCGCGCCGTGGCGCTCGTGCAGCAGCGCGTTGAAGCGCTCGATGGTCTGGCGGAAGTTCGCCTCGTTGTCGTTGTCGTGGTGCAGATGGATCTCGATCTCGCCGTAGCCCTCGGCGCAGAGCGCGGCGATCTTGTCCAGGTGTTCTTCCAGGTATTCCTCTTCGGGATAGAAGAACGTGTGCTGCGGCATGCGCCCGTCGGCATCGCGATGCGCCGCGGCCAGGGCGCGGTAGTCGCGGCACCAGCGATCGACGCGCGCGCGCTGGGTGGCCAGGTCGACCTTGCCCCAGGCCGGCTCGAAATGGTCGACGAAGCAGAACATCACGTGGATCGGCCCGTCGACCGGTGGTGGCCGCCGTCGGCGCAGATAACCGCCCAACCAGTACTGCATGTTGCGCGCGCGGATCGCCACCGTGACGGCGATCGCGCCCAGCACCAGCAAGCCCGGGATCAGCCAGACGACGATCATGCGCGCGCTCCTTCGACCGCTGCGTCCACGTCGGCTCCGGTGGGCAGCGCGCGGAATTCGAAACCCTCGGAGCGCCACTGCGGCAGCAGCGTTTCCAGCATGCCGATGCAGCAGTCGCCATCGTCATGCATCAGCATCACGTCGCCCGGTCGCGGCGGCCGCGCGCGCATCGCCGCCACCAGTTCCGCCGGCGGCCGGCGCTGGTAATCGAGACTGTCGTAGGACCAGTACAGCAGGCGCCGCCGCTGGCGCGCGAGGCGCAACGTGAGCGCCAGCGAAAACGCGCCGCTGGGCGGGCGCACGCCGTGGTGGCGCACGCCGTCGAACGCCTGCAGCACGCGGTCGGTGCGGTCGATCTCGTCCATCTTGGCGGCCAGCGACAGCCGGTTGAAATCCGGATGGCTCCAGGAATGGTTGCCCAGTCGGTGTCCCTCGTCCAGCATGCGCCGCACCAGCTGCGGATGGCGCTCGGCCTTGCTGCCGATCAGGAAGAACGTGGCGCGTACCTGGTGCTGCCGCAGCAGGTCCAGCAATGGCGGGGTGTGCTGCGGGTCGGGGCCATCGTCGAAGGTCAGGTACAGCTCGCGGCCGGCACCGGCCGGCATGGCGGTGAGCACCACGGCGTCGGGCAGGCAGCGCAACAGGCGCGTGCGCTTGAACCAGCCGATCATGGCGACCGTCCGTCGCTGCCGCGCACGCTGTGCCGGCGCCGGCAGAAACCCTTGCTTGCAGGCATAATCCACCCTTGTCGTCGATGGCGTGCGCAGGGGCTGCTGCCGCCATCCGAATCCGACGCACAGGATATCTTCATTCGGCGCCGAGCCGAGCGATTTTCGCATGTCCGCCGTATTTCGGGCGGCCGCGCGAGGAGCACGGCGCCGGCCGACACACCCACGTTTGCGATCCGCGGAGAGACGCGTGCTGCAGGGATACGGCCTGATCTATTTCGGCAACGACTGGTACGCGGAAAACCGCACCAGCAGCCACCACGTGGCCGAACGCCTGGCCCATGCCGCGCCGCTGCTGTATGTCGACTCGCCCGGCATGCGCGCGCCGCAGGCCAGCGGCCGCGACCTGCGCCGCGCCTGGCGCAAGCTGCGCGCGGCCCTGCGCGCGCCGGTGGCGGTGCGCCCCAACCTGTGGCACTGCACCGTGCCGCAACTGCCGTTTCGGCGGGTGCCGGGGGTCGACTGGCTGAACCGCGTGTTCGGCCGCTGGGCGGTGCGCCGCGCCATGCGCGTGCTGGGCGGCGTCACGCCGATCTCCTGGTTCGCGGTGCCGCACCCGGGTTTCCTGGCCCAGCAGCTGGGCGAGCGCCTGTGCGTGTACTACTGCATCGACGACTACGCGGCGCATCCGGGCGTGGACAGCGAGCTGATCGCCACGCGCGACCTGGAGCTGACCCGCCGCGCCGACCTCGTCTTCGTCGCCCCGCCGGCGCTGCTGGAGGCCAAGCGCGCGATCAACCCGGTCACCCGCTTCTCGCCCCACGGCGTCGACACGGTCCTGTTCGGCCAGGCTCGCGATCCCGCCACGCCGGTGCCGGCCGCGGCGCAGGACCTTGCCCGTCCGGTGGTGGGCTACTTCGGCTCGATCCACGAATGGATCGACCTGGAGCTGATCGAATGGCTGGCGCGCCAGCGCCCGCAGTGGAGCTTCCTGCTGGTCGGCCACGCCGCCGTGGACGTGTCGCGCCTGCGCGCGCTGGACAACGTGCGCCTGGTCGGCGCGCAGCCGTACCGCGAGCTGCCGCGCTGGGCCAAGGCGTTCGACGTGGCGATCATCCCGTACCGGCACAACCGCCAGGTCGCGAACGCCAATCCGCTGAAGGTGCGCGAGTACCTGGCCACCGGCAAGCCGGTGGTCAGCGTGAGCCAGCCGGAAATCGACAAGTTCGCGCGGTGGGTGGAGATCGCGCCCGACCGCGAGGGTTTCCTGCACGCGCTGGACCACGCGCTGCAGAACGACTCGCCGGCGGCGGCCGACGCGCGGGTGGCCGCGGTGGCCGGACAAACCTGGGACAACCGCGTGGACGAGGTCTCGCGCGAAGTATCATCGGCGCTTGCACGCAAGCAGGCATGACTCAAGTGGAAACGACAGGGGACAGGATGAACGCGGGAATCGAAGGGAAGCTGCGCATCGCCATCGTGGGTGCCGGCTACGTGGCGCGCCACCACATCGCCGCACTGCGCCGGCTCGACTTCGTCGAAATCGTGGGCATCTGCGACATCGATACCAATGCCGCGCAGGCGCTGGCCACCAGCTTCGGGATCGAGTTCGTCACCGGCGACTTCACCCGGCTCGCCGAACGCCACCCGCATGCGGTGTACGTGCTCACGCCGCCGTCCAGCCACGCGCCGCTGACCCTGCAGGCGCTGGACATGGGCTGCCACGTGTTCGTGGAGAAGCCGATGGCCGACTCCGTCGCCGAGTGCGATGCCATGATCGCCAAGGCGCGCGACAAGGGCCTGCAGCTGTCGGTCGACCATTCCGACCATTTCGATCCGGTGGTGATGCAGGCACAGGCCTGGGTGAAGGCCGGCCGCATCGGCGAGGTGCTGAGCTTCGACGTGCTGCGCAGCTCGGACTATCCGCCGTACGCGGGCGGCCCGTTGCCGGGCATGGTCAAGCAGGGTTCGTATCCGTTCCGCGACCTCGGCGTGCACGGCCTGTACGTGCTCGAATCCTTCCTCGGCCCGATCGGCGAGCTGGACGTGCACTACCGCTCCAGCGGGCGCAGCACCAACCTGAAGTTCGACGAATGGGACGCCCGCGCGCAGTGCGCCGACGGCGTCGGGCGGCTGCTGCTGTCGTGGAACGTGCGTCCAATGCAGAACCGCATCATCGTGCAGGGCACGCGCGGCATCATCGAGGCCGATCGCTTCCTGCAGATCTGCCGGATCAAGCGCGTGCTGCCCGGGCCGAAGTTCATCGGCATCGTGCTCACCGCCTTCACCAATGCGCTGCGCGACGTGGTCTGCGTGCCGTGGAACGTGCTGCGCTTCGCCACCGGTAGGCTGCGCCCCTCGCCCGGCATCCAGTACGGCGCGCAGGCGTTCGCGCGTGCGCTGCACGAGGGCAGCGCAGCGCCGATCAGCGCCGAGGAAGGCCGCCGCCATGTCGAGCTGATGGAAGCGGTGTGCGAGCGGGCGGACCGCGAGCGGCGCGACGAACTGGCCGCGCGCATCGTGCCGCTGGCGCCGGTCGACGCGCTGGTGACCGGCGCCGCCGGCTTCCTCGGCCGCGCGCTGGTTGCCGCGTTGCGCGCGCGGGGGCAATCGGTGCGCGTGCTGGTGCGTCGCGCCGACCCGGCCGCCCAGAGTGCCGGCATCCAGGTGGTGGTGGGCGATCTCGGCGATCCGGCGATCGTCGACCACGCCGTGCAGGGCGCGCGCGTGGTCTACCACGTCGGCGCGGCGATGCGCGGCGGCCCCGGCGACTTCGAGGCGGGCACCGTGTGGGGCACGCGCAACGTGGTCGATGCCTGCGTCAGGCATGCGGTCGGGAAGCTGGTCTACGTCAGTTCGCTCAGCGTGCTCGACCATGCCGGCCGCGATCCGGCGGTGAAAATCACCGAGGACTCGCGGTTCGAGCCCTGGCCCGAGCGCCGCGGCGCGTATACGCAAACCAAGCTGACCGCCGAAGGGATCGTCAGCGACGCGATCCGCGAGCGCGCGTTGCCGGCGGTGATCGTGCGCCCCGGCCAGATCGTGGGGCCCGGCGCCGAGCGCGTGACCCCGAACGGCACGCTGGCCTTGGCCGGGCGCTGGATCGCCGTCGGCCCGGCAGCGCAGACCCTGCCGCTGGTCTACGTCGACGATGTCGTGGACGCGCTGCTGCTGGCCGCGCAGGCGCCGGCCGCGACCGGCCGGATCTTCAACGTGGTCGATCCGCAGATCGTCACCCAGGGTGAATACCTGGCCAAGGTGAAGGGCAAGCTCGGCGGCGAGCTGAAGCTGCTGCGCGTGCCCACCGGCATGTTCATGGCGCTGGCCGGCGGCGTGGAGCTGCTGGGCAAACTGCTCCATCGCAACGTGCCGCTGACCCGCTACCGGGTCCGCTCGCTGCGCCCGCTGTCCAACTTCGACATCGGCGCGGCCCGCAGCGGCCTGGGCTGGGAACCGCGCACCGGCCTGCAGAAGGGTTTCGAACGGATGTTCGCGACCCATCCGCAAACCGACGAGGCGCCAGCCACAAAAGCCGCCGACGTCTGACCGGCTCCTACGGAACCGGACGGGCGACGACTTCGCGCAGGACGCGCTCCAGCCGGTCGATGTTGTCGTCCCAGCGAAAACTTCGCGCGTGCTCGACGATGCGCTCGCCCTGCCACGGTCGGCTGGTGGCTTCCAGCAAGGCGGCGGACAGCGCGGGCGGATCGCGCACCGGCACCAGCACGCCGGCGAACTCCGGAAGCACTTCGGGAATGCCGCCCACCCGGCTGGCCACCACCGGGATACCGCAGGACATCGCCTCCAGCACCACGTTCGGCACGCCCTCGTTGTGGCTGGGCAGGCACAGCAGGTCGGCCGCGCGGAACCAGTCGCCGAGCTGCGCGTGCGGCAGGGCGCCGACCAGGCGCACGCGTTCGGCACAGCCCAGTGCCGCGGCTCGCGCCAGCAGTTCGTCGCGGCAGGCGCCGGCGCCGGCATAGACCAGGGTCGCCTGCGGCCGCTGCGCCAGCACCGCGGGAAACGCCTCGAGCAGATCCAGGCAACCCTTGGTCGACTTGAGGTTGCCCACGTAGAGCAGCAGTGGCTGGTCGACGCCCAGGCCCAGGCGCTGCCGCGCCGCCTCGCGCGAACCGGGCGCGAAGCGCTGCGCATCGACACCGTTGTAGATCGTGTGCACCCGTGCCGGGTCGGCGCCCAGCGCCACTGCCTTGCCGGCCAGCGCCTGGCTCACCGCCACCACCGCGCCGGCACGGCGCAGCGCGCCCGCGATCTGCGGCCGACGCAACCTCCCTTCGGCCATCACGTTGAGGTCGCTGCCGTGCACCTTGACCACGTACGGAAGACCCAGCCTGCGCGCCAGCCAGCCCGAAGCCACCGCGTCGGGATAGGCCCAGCTGGCCAGGATCGCGTCGTACTTTTCCGCGCGCAGGCGCCGGCCGTGCTGCAGCCACAGCGAGGCGAACCAGCACGCCGCATGCAGCGAGCGCAGCCCCGGCGGAAACACGAAGGTGAAGTGGTCGCGGCGCAGGCCGGGCACCTCGACCGTGCCGCGCACGCCGGCCAATCGTTCGCGAAAATCCACCGCGGTCAGCACGTGCACCTCGTGGCGCTGGCCCAGGCGCTCGAACTGCTGTCGGTTGAACGCGCCGCGCAGCGGGTCCCACGGCGTCGGAAACAGGTTGGTGGTGATCAGCAGTTTCATGTGCCGGCTCAGTCGCGCGCGCCGCGATAAAGTGCGTCGTAGCGCCCTGCCATGCATGCCAGCGAGCCCTCCGCCTCGACCCAGGCGCGGCCTTGCGCCCCCAGGTGTCGTGCCGCTTCCGGCGCTTGCAGCACATCGATCATCGCCTCGGCCAAGGCGGCGGCATCGGCTGCCGGCACTAGCTTGCCGTTGACGCCATCGCGCACGATCTCGCCGTTGCCGCCCACCGCCGTGGCGACGATCGGCAAGGCGCTCGCGCAGGCTTCGAGCAGCGCCATCGAGTAACCCTCGCTGAGCGAGGACAGCGCGAACAGGTCGAGCCCGGGCAGCAGTTCGCGCACGTCGCTGCGGTCGCCGAGGAAACGCACGCTGCCGTCCGGCACCGTCGCAGCGGCGAGCTGCTCCAGCTCGGCGCGCAGTTCGCCGTCGCCGATCAGCAGCAGCACCGCATCGGACATGCGTTGGCGCACCGTGGCGAAGGCGCGGATCAGGCTGGCCTGGTCCTTGGTCCAGTTGAGCCGGCCCACGCTGCCGATCAGCCGCGCCTGCGGCGGCAGCGCCAGCATCTCGAGCAAGCGCGCACGATGATCGGGTGACGCGGGCGAAAACTGCTCCACGCGGATGCCGTTCGGCACCACGCAGGCCTTGCCGGGCGGCACGATGCCGCGGCGCACGGCGTCATCGCGCGCGGCCGCGCACACCAGCGCCACCGCATCGGTGCGTGCCAGCGCGCGTCGATAGAAGCCCTCGCGCCGACGCGAATTGCGGTTGGCGCCCATGCCGTGGCGCGTGTTGACGACGCGGCCGATGCCCAGCCCGGTACTGGCCCAGACGGCGTGGTAGTGCGCCACCGCATTGTGGGTGTGCAGCACGTCGGTGGCGGGGGTCGCCAGGGTGCGGCGCAGGCGCAGCAAGGCGCGCAGATCCGGCCCGCGGCGCTTGCCGCAGGCATGCACGGGAACGCCCTGCGCGGCCAGCTCGTGGGCCAGCGCACCGGCTTCGAACAGGCAGACCACGCGGCAGTGATGGCCCTGCCGCTGTTGCATGGTCACCAGGTCGATGACCATGCGTTCCAGCCCGCCGCGGTTGAGGTTCTCGACGACGTGGACGATGTTCATGCCGCAGGCGTGGCCGGCAGTTCGGAGATGCACACGCGCCACTTGCCGCTGGGCGTGAGCGGGATGTCGTCGACGAAATGGACGTTCAGCTGCAGGCTGTCGCCGACCACCTTGGCCAGCTCGCGGCGGATGTAGGCCAGCGAGGAGTCGTCGAAGCCGGGGCCGCGCACCAGCGACAGGTCGAGCTGGTCGAGCCGGCGCTGCACTACCTGGAAACGCGCCAGCCCCGGCACGTCCTTGAGCATGTGCGGGAAGAACTCGCCGGGCAGCCGGTGGCCGGCCGGCGTGCGGATCGCGTCGAGCAGGCGGCCATCCACGCGTTGCAGCAGCGGCAGGCCGCGACCGCAACTGCAGACATGATCGCTCGCGGTGGCGACATCGCCGTTGAGGTAGCGCACGAACGGCATGCCGTAGTTGAACAGGTCGGTGATCACCACTTCGCCCGGCTCGGTGACGGGCGCGTCCGGGTGCCGCTGCAACTCCACCACCAGGTGGTCGGCGTTGACGTGCAGGCCTTCGCGACGTTCGCATTCGGAGGCGATCAGCATGAACTCACGGCAGCCGTAGGTGTTGTACGCCGGACAGCCGAACGCACGCTCGATGATCTCGCGCTGGAACTCGTGCAGGGATTCCGCGGCGCCGATGATGCTCTGCGGCGCGACCACGCGGCGACCGGTGTCGAGCAGCCACTGCGCCAGCCGCACCAGCGGGCCGACGTAGCCGACGATGACCTGGGGCCGGTAGCGGTCGATCGCATCGGCGAACTCGGCCATGTTCGCGTCAGTCATGTTGAAGCTGTTGAGCACGTGGCGGGCGAACGCCGCGTTGTACACGCGATCCTTGAACTGCTGGAACCGGTGCGGCGTGCCCACCGCCCCGCCCCATACGAACAGCGTGCGCCGGCCCATCCGCGAGCCGGCCCAGCCGTAGCCGCGCCACATCACCGCGGTGCGCCGCTCGTAGCTTTCGCGGGTGTAGCCGAAACGCAGCGGGTCGCCGGTGGAGCCACCGGTGGCCTTGGTCAGCACGCGGTCGTGCCAGCCTTCGGCCTGCAACGCGTCGAAGTGCTGGCGGATGTCGGATTTGGTCAGCACGGGAAGCCGTGCGTAGTCGTCCAGGCTGCGGATGTCGGCGACGGCAATGCCCGCTTCGCGCCAGCGCTGCCGGTAGTACGGAACCGTCCGCTCGCAGTGCTCCAGCAACTGCTTCAGGCGCTGCCACTGCAGAGCGGCGATCTGCTCCGGCGCCAGCCACTGGTCGCGCTGGTAGTCGGCCAGGTAGGCCAGCGTGTGCCGACGCCGCAGGCCGCTCTCCCACAACGGGTAGAGCACGCGGGAAAACGCCTTCTCGTACCACGATGTCTTCATGGATCCCCCCAGGCGCGGGCACCGGCCCACGCCAGCAGACGGCCGAGCGGGCGCGGTTGGCCGGCAGCGTAGCGCTGGTGCAGGCTTTGCAACTGGGCGATGTCGGCGCGGCTCCAGCACTGCAGCAGCAGGGTCAGCAGCGCGTAGGACGCGGTCAGCACGAACGCGCCCAGCAGCAGGGTCGGGATCGGTCCGAGCTGTGCGGCGTGCACCAGCGAGGCGAGCCCGGCGGCCAGCGCCGCGGCAAGCACGATGCGCAGCAGCCGCAGCCACTCCAGCTGCACGCCGCTGATGCGGATGCCGATGGTCAGGTAGGAGGCGGCAATGACGAACAGCAGGATCACGATGGCGGCCACCGAACCGTACAGCCCGAACCGCGCGATCAGCACGTAGTCGAGCAGCATCTTCAGCACGCCCAGCACGATGGTGAGGATCAGCACCACGTTCTGCCGATCCGCACTGACCAGCAGGCTGGTGGCGCCCTGGGTCACCGTGCCCATCGCACAGGCAAACAGGCACCAGCCGAACACCGGCGCCGCGGCGGCATAGGTCGCGCCGTAGAGCAGGCCGATCACCGCGCCGGCGAAGGTGCCGCCGAAGGCCACCACCGGCGCCGCCAGCAGGGCGAGGTAGCTGGTCACGGCGACGAAGCGCCGGCCGCCGGCCTCACGCCCCTGGCTCTGCGCCTTGGCCATCATCGGCAGCAGCACCGCGCCAAACACGCCCGGTACCAGCAGCATGATGCCGGTCGCCAACTGGTAGGCGACCTTGAAATAGCCGGCCGAGGTGGCGCTGTCGAACAGGTTGAGGAACAGGATCTCCACGTCGCTGGCGATCAGGAAGCCCAGGATGATGGTGACCGAAACGATGCGCAGGTGCCGGCGCACCCGCTGCTGCAACACCTCGGGTACGGCCCGTGCGCCGGGGTGCTGCGCCAGCAGGCGCCGCGCCTGGTGGCGCGAAGTGAGCAGGAACACCGCGCCGGAGATCAGGTAGACCACCAGGAACCAGAAGATCGACGCTCCCAGCAGCATCGCCGCCGCCACCATCAACAGATTCAGCGGCGCGGAGATCAGGCTGACCTTGGCGGTGGCGTCGAACGCCTCGAAACCCTTGGCGACGGCGATGTTGAACATGTAAGGCGCACGCATCGCCACGGCAATGGCAAGCATGACGAACTCGGTGACGCGCAGGTCGGCGGCGAAGCGGGCGCCGAACAGCAGGTACAGCGCCAGCGCCAGCACCATCACCACGAGCAGGTGCCACATCTGCATGCGGCGCAGGTAGCGCACCACCGGCACGATCAGCTCGTGCTGGTCGGCGCCGCGCAGCTCGGCGACGAACTTGATCACGCCGGTGGTGATACCCGAGTTGGTCGCCACCACGCCGATCGCGGCGAACCAGATGAACAGGCCGTAGATACCGTAATGCTGCGGTCCCAGCTGGCGCGCGATCAGGATCGCCGCCAGCATCCCCAGCGAGTACTCGACGTAGATGCCGACGGAGGAGAACAGGGTGTTGCGCAAGGCGCGGCTGCGAATGCTCATGAGCCGATCAGCAAGATGGTGGTGAGGACGTACAACGCCACGATGCTGGCCACCGACACGGTCAACCAGCGCATCCAGTGATCGGTCAGGCGCAGCAGCGGCACGCCGGGCCAACGCTGGCGCGCGCCCATGTAATGGCCCACCACCAGCGCGATCAGCAGGTACATCACCACGGTATAGCTGCGGCTGAGGAAGAACGCCGCGGAGAACAGCCCATACAGCGACAGCAGCAGGGTGAACGCGATCGCCCGCTCGCCCTGCCACGTGCCGGCCTGCGCCGACTCGACGGCCGCTTCGGGCTGGTGGCGCATCACGGTGATCATCATCCAGAAACCGTAGGTAGTGAACGCCAGCCACAGGGTGTAGCCCAGAAACCCGGTTTCGGCCAGCACCAGCACCCAGGAGTTGTGCGCAGTGAGCTGATTGTAGTCGGTGAAGTTGCCGGGACCGACGCCGAGCAGCGGGTTGGAAAAGAACATGTGCATGCCCTCGTACCAGGCATCCACCCGGCCGAACGCGGACGATTCGTCCGGGTCCAGCTCCTGCATGCGCGAGGACAGCAGGCGCATCACCACCAGTCCCAGCACGCCCAGCACACCGGCGGTGAACATGCCGCGGCGTTTCCATACGAAGATGCCGCCGACCACCAGCACCGCCAGCATGGCACCGCGCGAATTGGTCAGGTATACGCCGTACAACAGCAGCGCCGCGGCAGCCAGCCACCACAGCCGACGCAGGAAACCGCCCCCGCTGCTGAGGAAGAACGCCATCGGCAGCGTGGCGGCAAACAGCAGGCCCACGTCGTTGGGGTCGTTGAAGATGCCCACGTAGCGCACGCGCCCGTCCTCACCCAGCGGCACGCCGGTCCAGCCCATGCCGGTGCCCGCTTGCACGATGCTGTGCTGGGCCAACACGCAGGCGCACAGCACGAACACCGCCATCGCGATGGTCACCCGACGCGGCGTGGTGCAGGCGGCGGCGAAGACGAAGAATGCGATCACGATGGGGCCGAAACTCTCCAGCAGCGCCAGCGCGCCGCCGAACCAGTGGTTGGCGACCATCGACACCATGCCCACCAGCAGAAACACCGGCAACAGCAGGAACTGCGGCGCGTCGAAACTCTTGCCGGCACGGATCATCCACGCGGCGAACGCCAGCAGCAGCACCGCCGGCAATAGCGGAATGCCCTGCAGCGCGGGCACGAAATCCTGCGGCCGGACGATGGTGAGCGCGAGGTAGAGGAGGCTTAATGTGAACATGCGGCGTGATCAGGATCGAGCGCGTGACTCGGAATGAAGAAACGACTGAGCCAGGCCATCACGATCGGTGCCGCGCCCCATGGACGGATGCCTGCGCGCATCCGCTCGCCCACCCGCCCCGCACCGCGTGCGGGGCTGCCACGATGGTAGCAGTCGCCGCATCCGCCGCGAGCGGCAGACTGGCAGGGTGCACGTTCCGCGCACGCCCCTGGTCGAGCCCGCACCTCAGCCCCCTCCGAGGCGCTTGCGCAGACGCGACCACAGGGAGCCTTCCGCCGGCGGCGGCGAACCCGCGCCGGCTTCGGGAAGCTCGACGGCCAGCGACGCCAGCGTGCCGGTGACCACGTTCAGCAGGCGCAGGCTCACGCCGGTCTCCTTGCGTACCCGGCTGGCGAACTCCACGGCCAGCATCGAGTGCCCGCCCAGGTCGAGGAAGTTGTCGTTGCGGCGAATCTCCTCCACGCCGATCAGTTCGCGCCAGAGGCCGGCGAGGTAGCGCTCGCGCGGATCGCTCATCGCCGCGGCCAAGGGCCCGGCCTGCTGACCAGGACGCTGCTGCGCCACGTTCGCCGCGGCGACCGGCTCGGGCAGCTGTCTGCGATCGATCTTGCCGTTGGGCGTCTTCGGCAACTGCGCCAGGGTCTCGATGTGCTGCGGCAGCATGTAGCCGGGCAGGCGCTGACGCAGGTGCTCGCGCAAGTCGCGGACAGCCGCCGCGTCGCCGTCCGTCACCACGTACAGCACCAGGCGCAGGTCGTTGTCGCCGAACTGGCGCACTGCCGCCACGGATTCGCGCACCGCCGGATGGCTGTCGGCGGCAGCCTCGATGTCGCCCAGCTCGATGCGGAAGCCGCGCATCTTGACCTGGTGGTCGACGCGCCCGTGGAAGTGCAGCACGCCGTGGCGCCACGCACCCAGGTCGCCGGTGCGGTACATGCGCTCGGCGCCGCCGGCGAAGGGGTCATCGACGAAGCGCTCGACGGTCAGCTCCGGCTGGAACAGGTAGCCCGCGGCCACGCCGTCGCCGGCGATCCAGATCTCGCCGGTGACCCCCGGCGGCACCGGTCGGCGCTGCGCGTCCAGCACGTAGATCCGCGTGTTGGCGATCGGCTTGCCCAGCGGCACCGTGTCGAGCTCCGGGTGGATGCGCGCCACAGTGGACCAGATCGTGGTTTCGGTGGGTCCGTACAGGTTCCACAACTCGCGGCAGCGGCCCGCCATGTGGCGCGCAAGCACCAACGGCAGGGCTTCGCCGCCAACGAACAGGCGCAGCTCATGCATCGCGCGATCCTGCCCGGCGTCCTGCAGCAGGCGCAGCACCGAGGGCGTCAGCTGCAGCACGTTGCAGCCGCGGCGCTCGATCAGGTCCCACAGCCGGTTCGGCTCGTGCTGCTCCTCGTCGGTGGCGATCACCACGCGCCCGCCCACGGTCAGCGGCAGGTACAACTCCAGCCCGGCAATGTCGAACGACAGCGTGGTCGCTGCGCACATGGTGTCGTCGCCGCTGAGGCCCGGTTCGCGCGCCATCGCCAGCATGAAGTTGACCAGGTTGCGGTGGAGCACGGCGACGCCCTTGGGCTTGCCGGTGGAGCCGGAGGTGTACAGCACGTAGGCGGTGTCCTCGCCACGCACCCCCGGCAAACGGCCCTCGCCCGCCGGCTGCGCTGCCAGCGCATCGACGTCGAGCAGTTCGCGACCCTCGGCGACCGCCGCCGGCAGCAGTGCCGCGTCGGTGACCAGTACGTGACGCAGCTGCGCATGCCCGGCCATGTACTGCAGGCGATCCGGCGGGAAGCCGGGGTCCAGCGGCACGTAGGCGGCGCCGCTGCGCAGTACGCCGAGCACCGCCACCAGCATCGACAGGCTGCGCGGCACGCAGATGCCCACGCGGTCGCCACGGCCCAGGCCGTGACGGCCCAGCGCCATCGCGAGATTGCGGCTGGCCCGGTCGAGGCCGGCATAGTCCAGTTGCTCGCCGCCGCACTCGGCGGCGATGCGCTGCGGCGCGGCGCGCATCTGCGGCTCGATCAGCGCGGGCAGGCCCAGCGTGCGGTCGTAGTCCATCGCGGTGGCGTTCCAGCCGGAGAGCACCTGCTGGCGCTCGGCCGCGTCCATCAGCTCGAAGTCGCCCAGCGCACGCCGCGGCGAGGCCATCGCCTGCGCCAGGATCTGCCGCAGGTAATCGGTCCAGCGCGCCACGCTGGAGGCGTCGAAGATGTCGGTGTTGTAGGTCAGGCCGCCGGAGAGCCCCTGCGCGTGCTCGATGAACCACAGGCCGACGTCGTCGGCCGCGCCGTGCTGGAACACCGGGATGTTCCGGTGCTCGAGGTCGCCCCAGCGGCCCGGGCGCAGGCGCACGTCCTGGAACGAGAACATGGCCTGGCTGAGCGGCGGGCGGCTGTCGTCGCGGCGCAGGTCGAGGTCGATCACCAGCTGCTCGAACGGCACGTCGGCGCAGGCAAACGCATCGAGCACCACGCCACGCACCACCTGCAGTGCCTGCAGGAACGAGGCACCGCTTTCAAGCTCAACGCGCAACGGCAGCGCGTTGACGAAGAAACCCATCACCCGCTCCAGCTCGGGCGTGTCGCGGCCGCGCACGGGCGTGTTCACGATCACCTCGGCCTGCCCGCTCAGCCGATGCAGCAGCACGCACCAGGCGGTCAGCAACACCATGAACAGCGTGCCCTGGCCCTGCTGGCCGAGTTGCCGCATCAGTGCGGCCTGCTCTGCCGGCAGGTGGATCCACTCGGTGGCGCCGGCACCGCTCATGCGCGGCGGACGCGGACGATCGAGCGGCAATTCCAGCGGCTCCAGCGTGCCGGCCAGGCGCTTGCGCCAGTGCGCCAGCTGGCGTTTCAGTTCATCGCCGCGCATCCACTGCGCATGCCACGCGGCGAAATCGGCGTACTCGATCGCCAGCGGCGGCAACGCGGGTTCCCTGCCCGCGGCACGCGCGGCATACAGCGCCGACATCTCCTCGTACAGCAGGTCGAACGACCAGCCATCCCAGATCACGTGATGCGGCATGAAGAAGAACACGTGCTCCTGCGCATCGAGCCGGAACAATCGCACCCGGAACAGCGGCGGCGTGCCGAGGTCGAACGGCTCGGCAATCAGTTCCTCCAGGCGCCGGGCCAGCACGGCCTCGCGCTCGACCGCGGCCACGCCGGACAGATCCTCCAGCGGCAACGCGACGTCGAGCTCGGCGTGGATGCGCTGCACCGCAGTCTTGTCGTCCAGCTCGATTGCCGTGCGCAAGGTGGGCTGGCGCCGCACCATGTCGCGCAGCGCCTGTTCGAAGGCCGCCACGTTCATCGGCCCGCGCAGGCGATGCGCGGACGGCGCGTGGTAGACCACCTGGCCGGGGTTGAGCTGTTCCAGGTACCAGACGCGCTGCTGCATCAGCGAAAGCGGCGCGATGGCACGATCGGCGAGCCGCGGGATCGCGGGTGGGGCGGGGCGGGCCCGGGCCGGGTCCAGCGCGCGGATCGCCGCCGCCATCGCGGCCACGCTGGGGGCGTCGAACGCGGCGCGCAACGAAAGCGCCAGGCCCAGCTCGCGATTGAGCCGGGCGATCCAGCGCGAGGCCAGCAGCGAATGGCCGCCCAGATCAAAGAAGTTGTCGTCCACGCCCGGCGCGTCGACGCCCAGGACCGCGGCCATCGCCGCCGCCACGCACTGCTCGAGTTCGTCGCGCGGCGCCTGCTGCGCGCGCGTGCCGCTGCCGGTGGCCGTATCGGGTGCCGGCAGCCGCGCGCGATCGACCTTGCCGTTGGGCGACAGCGGGATCGCCGCCAGCATCACGTAATGCGCCGGCACCATGTACTCGGGCAGGCTCGCGCGCAGGTGCGCGGAAAGTGTCGCCGGGTCGGGGTTGGTACCGGCCGCCGCGGCGATGTACGCGACCAGGCGCATGTCGCCAGGCCGATCCTCGCGCGCCAGCACCACCGTCTGCGCCACCGCCGGGTGCATGGCCAGACGGTGCTCGATCTCGCCCAGCTCGATGCGGAAACCGCGCAGCTTCACCTGGAAATCGTTGCGGCCGAGGTACTCGATGTTGCCGTCCGCGCGCCAGCGGCCGAGGTCGCCGGTCTTGTACATGCGCGCGGCGGCGTCGTGGGCGAACGGATCGGGCACGAAGCGCTCGGCGGTCAGCGCCTCGCGGTTGAGGTAGCCGCGGCCGACCTGCACGCCGCCGATGAAGATCTCCCCGGCCACGCCCACCGGCACCGGCTGGCCGTAACCGTCGAGGATGTAGATGCGCGTGTTCGCCACCGGGCGGCCGATCGGAATGCTCGATGCGCCATCGCCGGCCACGCATGCCCACGCGGTGACGTCCACCGCCGCCTCGGTCGGGCCGTACAGGTTGTGCAATCCGACGTCGGGCAACTGGCGGAAGAAGGTCGCGGCCAGTGCGGCCGGCAGCGCCTCGCCGCTGCAGATCACCTGCTTGAGGCTGGCGCACGCCGCGGTATCGCCGTGGTCAAGGAAAGCGTGCAGCATCGAGGGCACGAAGTGGATCGTGCTGACCTGTTCGCGCCGGATGGTGTCGGCGAGGTAGGCCGGATCGCGATGGCCACCGGCACGCGCCATCACCAGCCGCGCGCCGCTCATCAGCGGCAGGAAGAACTCCCACACCGAGACGTCGAAACTGCACGGCGTCTTCTGCAGCACCACGTCACGCGCATCGATGGCGAACATCGCTTGCATCCAGCGCAGGCGATTGACCACGCCGCGGTGCTCGTTCATCGCACCCTTCGGCAGGCCGGTGGAGCCGGAGGTGTAGATCACGTAGGCGAGGTGGCGGTCGTGCAGGCCCACCGCGGCTGCCTCCGGGTTGGAAGCCTCGCATGCGGCCCAGGCCGGCTCGGCCTGGTCCAGCACCAGCCGCGGCACGGTCGGCGCCAACGGAGCCAGCCGCGACACCAGTGCCTGCTGGGTCAGCAGCACCGCCGGCGCGCAGTCCTCCAGCATCCAGGCCAGACGTTCGGGCGGATATTCCGGGTCCAGCGGCACGTACGCCGCGCCGGCCTTCAAGATGGCCAGCAGGCCGACCACCAGTTCCAGCGAACGCTCGGCGCAGATCGCCACCCGCTGGTCGGGACGCACGCCGGACGCGCGCAGATGATGGGCGAGCCGATTGGCCTGCTCGTTCAACTGGGCGTAACTCAGCGTTGCGCCTTCATGGCTGAAGGCGGTCGCCTGCGGCGTGCACGCGACCTGCGCCTCGATCAACTCGTGGATGCACTGCCCGGCCGGATAGTCGACGTGGGTGGCGTTGAATTTCTCCAGCACCTTGCGCTGCTCGATGTCGGCCAGCAGCGGCAGCCGACCGAACACCGTGTCGTCCTCGTCGCCGGCCATCGCCTGCAGCAGGGTCTGGTAGTGTCCCAGCCACTGACGGATGGTGGCGCCGTCGAACAGCTCGCGGTTGTACTGGCATTCCAGGCGCAGCTCGCCGTGGCTCTGCACCGCATTGATCGCCAGCTCGAAGTTCTCGTAGCGGCGCGGGTTGCTGGCGAATTCCAGCTGCAGGCCGGGGAACGCGGAATCCTCGTGGTCCAGCGCCTGGTCGATGTTGAACATCACGCTGACCAGCGGCAGCCGCGACGGGTCGCGCCCCACGCGCAGCTTGCGCAACAAGGTACCGAAGGTGAGGCGCTGGTGTTCCAGCGCATCCAGCAAGGTGGTCTGCGCCTGCTCGATGGCCAGCGCGGCGGGCCGATCCAGATCCGGCTCGAACAGCAGCGGCAAGGTGTTGACGCAGTGGCCGACCAGGGCCTCGTGGCCGTCGACCGCCTGTCCGGCAGTGGGAATGCCGATCACCACGCGCGACTGGTGTGCCAGCCGGATCAGCAAGGCGGCAAAACTGCCGAGCAAGGTGGCGAACAGGCTGGCACCGCGACGCGCGCCCAGGGAGCGGATCGCGGCAACCAGTTCCGCATCCAGCGTCCAGTCCTCGCGAGCGGAGGCGAAGCCGCGGCGCGCCGGGCGCGGACGATCGGTGGGCAGGTCGAGCACCGGGATGTCGCCGGCGAAGCGCGCCAACCAGTACTGTTCGTCCGGCGCGTACGCGGCATCGGGCAGGCGGGCCTGGGCCAGCGCATAGTCGGCGAACGCCTCGGCCGGTGGCAGTGCCTCCACGGCTTGGCCGAGCTGCTGCGCGTACAGCGTGCCCAGCTCGCGCACCAGCACCCACCACGACCAGCCATCGCAGACGATGTGGTGGGCGGTGAGGATCAGCACGTGCTCATCGTGCGCCAGGCGCAGCAACTCGCCGCGCAGCAGGTGGTCGCGGCCCAGCGCGAACGGCGTTTCCACCGCCGCGGCACGGCGCTCCTCCAGCGCCTGCTCGCGCCGCGCCGGGTCGGCGGCGGCCAGATCCAGCAACGGCAGCTCGAAGCTCACCTGTTCGCGCACGCACAGGGCTTCGCCATCCGGGCCGAAGCTGGCGCGCAATGCATCGTGCCGATCCAGCAGCGATTGCAACGCGGCATGCAGCGCGACCTGGTCGAGCGCGCCGCGCAGGTGCAGCGACACCGACTCGTTGTAGGCCAGCGAAGCCTCGGTCCCCAACTGGTCGGCCAGCCAGATCTCGCGCTGCGGCTCGGTGCTGGGCACCACGCGCGACAGCGCGCCGTCGGCGAAAGGGTCGTAGTCGACGACGGTGACGTTCCTGGCGTGGGTTCCGATATTCATGGCGATCAACTCGCCTTGGTGAAGCTGCCCGGTTGCCCGGGAACCTGCACGAACCACGCCGGACGGCCGTCCGGCTCGCGGCCGATGCGCGCGCCGGGCAGCGGCGGCTCGCGCGCGTCCATCACGGTGCGGGCGGTAGCGGTGCGCCGCGGCAGGAAGTCGGCCTCCTGCAACTCGATCACCGAATCCTTCCAGGCCTGCGTGATCTGCTGGAAGTCCGCCTCGCTGTGCGCCGAGGTGAAGAAGCAGGGGAAGTTGTCCAGGATGTGCACGCCGCGGCTGCGCATCATGGCGAACAGCAGATCCTGCAGCGGGTGTTCCTCCAGGAACTGGGTCTTCCAGAACGACGCGAAGTGCTTGACCGCGATCGGCGCACCCACTTCGTCGCAGAATGCATTGAGTTCGGCCGCCATCGCGCTGGTGCGCGCGTTGAGCCGTTCCTGCAGGCCGCCGCCCTGCTCCTTCATGTGCTGCAGCACCGCTTGCGCCGCCGCCAGCGCCAGCGGATGGCGCACGAAGGTGCCGGCGAAATAGGTGACGCCCACGGTCGGCACCGAGTCGTCGCCGAACTGCCAGCTGCCGCCGTCGAGCGCATCCATGAACTCGCGCTTGCCGGCGATCACGCCGATCGGATAACCGCCGCCGACCACCTTGCCGTAGGTGGCGAGGTCCGCCTGGATGCCGAACAGCGCCTGGGTGCCGCCGGGATGGGCGCGGAAGCCGGTGACGATCTCGTCGAAGATGCACAGCGTGCCGGATGCGGCGGTGATCTTGCGCACCTCGCGCAGGAAATCGACCGGCTGGAAGTCCGGCCGCCGGCTCTGCACCGGCTCGATCAGCACGGCGGCCAGCTCGTGCGCCCGCGCCCGGATGATCTCCAGCGACTCGGGCGTGCCGTAGTCCAGCACGATCACGTTCTCGGCCGTGTTGCGCATGATTCCCGGCGCCGCCGGTACCGCGCGCAGCTTCTTGGTGCCGCGCACGATCACCTCGTCGATGATGCCGTGGTAGGAGCCGCTGAACAGCACCACGGCGCTGCGCCCGGTGACTGTGCGCGCCACCCGCAAGGCGCCCAGCACGGCTTCCGAACCGGTGTTGCACAGCGCCGCGCGGTCGTGCCCGGTGATTTCGCACACCAGCCGCGCCACTTCGCCGGCGAGCGGATGCTGCGGGCCGATCTCGTAGCCGAGGTCGAGCTGGCGGCGGATCGCCTCCAGCACGAAATCCGGCTGCCAGCCGAACAGGCTCATGCCGAAACCGTTCAGCGCATCCACGTATTCGTTGCCGTCCAGGTCCCACAGGCGCGAGCCCTTGGAACGCTCGACCACCAGCGGGTAGACGATCTCCTTGGTCAACGGGCGGAAGCCGTTCACCACGCGCGGATCGGCCATGTGCGGGCGCTGCGCCTCGGTGTACTGCTTGGACTTGCGCGAGCGCGCCACGTAGCGCTCGATGAAACGGTCCAGTCGCTCGCGCTGGTGGCTGGACAATTCCAGCTGGCCGTTGTCGATGCGTGCGATCGCGCCGAACGCCTTCTTGACGTCGTAGCGCGTGTGCGCCAGCGCCGCCTCCTCGTCGCGATCCGCGCTGGTCGATACGGGCGCCGCTGGCGGCGGCATGGCCACGCTGGCCGGCGGTGCCGCTTGCGGTGCGGGCGCGACGGGTGCGGCGGCGCTCGCCGTTCCCCCGAGCAAGGCCAGCTGCTGCGCCATCAGTTGCATCTGCTGGTCGATCACCTGACGCACGTAGTCGTTGCTGCCCGCCCCCGCCGCGGGCAGCACCGGCACCGCGAGCGTCGGCGCAGTCACGGGGGCGGCGACCGGCGCTGCAACTGGCGCTGCCGCCGGCGCGTCCGGCGGCATCTGCTCGTCCAGCAGCGCCGCCAGCCGGTCCAGGCTGGCATGGTCGACCATCAGCTGGCGGAACGTCACCTTGACCGGGAACACGCGTGACAGGTGCAACGCGACCTGGGTCAGCATCAGACTGTCCAGCCCGAGCTCGATGAAGTTGCTGGTGCTGTCGGCATCGTCCAGCTCGATTCCGGTGATGTCCTCGAACACCGCCTTGAGCTGGTTCACCAGCCGGGGGCGGCGATCGGCAGGGGTGGCGACTTGCGGCATGGGGGCTTCCTCGGCCGCGGGCGCGGCAGCGACGGGTATCGGCATGACGAACGACGGCGCCGGCGACGCGGCCGGTGCGGCATCCAGCCAGCAACGCTGGCGCTCGAACGGATAGGTGGGCAGGCGCACACGGCGACGGCGCGCGCGATGGTCGAGTCGAGTCGGATCCAGCGCCACGCCGCGGCACCACAGCTGGCCCGCGGCCTGCAGCAGGGCCGCGCGCTCCGCATCCGCCGCGTCGGCCAGGCTGGGCACCGCGACAACGCGCTCGCGCGCCGCGCCGAGTTGCTGGCGCGCCAGCGTGGTCAGCGTATGGCGCGGCCCCACTTCCAGCAGCACGCGCGAGGGTGCGTCGAGCACCTTCGACAGCGCAGCGGAGAAACGCACCGGGACGCGCAGATGTCGCGCCCAGTATTCGATCGAACCGGCCTGGCCGGCGTCGAGCCAGTCGCCCAGCGCGGTCGACACCAGCGGCAGCTGCGGACGGCCCAGTTCGATGGCGGCAAGCGCCGCGCGGAACGGTTCCAGCACCGGCTCCATCATCGCCGAATGGAAGGCGTGCGAGGTCTGCAACAGGCGCGCGGCGATGCCGTCGGCCTCCAGCGCCGCGCGGAAATCCTCGATCGCGTCGCCCGGACCGGCCACCACGCAGGCGCCCGGCGCGTTCTCCGCCGCCAACGCCAGATCTTCCGGCAGGCGCGCCTGCAGCGCATCCAGCGGCAATCGCACCGACAGCATCGCGCCCGCCGGCTGCGCCTGCATCAGTTCGCCACGCCGCGCGACCAGCGCGATCGCGTCGCGCAGGCTGAACACACCGGCCAGCGTGGCCGCCACGAACTCGCCCACGCTGTGGCCGATCATCGCCGCCGGCCTGAGGCCCAGGCTCATCCACCACTGCGCCAGCGCGTACTCGATGGCGAACGTCGCCGGCTGCATCACTGCCGTGGGCAGCAGCGCCGCCGGGTCATCGGCGAATACGCGCGCGGCCAGATCGAAACCGCCCTGCTCGCGCAAGGCCTCGGCGCAGGCATCAAACGCGTCGCGGAACACCGGCTCGCTCGCATGCAGCGCGCGGCCCATGCCCGCGTATTGCGCGCCTTGGCCGGGGAACAGGAACACCACGTCGCTCGCCTGCGCCAGCGCGCTGCGCGACGCTGCCGCGGCGGTTTCCGCGCTGGCCAGCTGCGTGCCGGCGCTGATGGCGGAGTCGGCGACCACGGCCAGTCGATGCGCAAACGCCTTGCGCCCGACCGTCAGCGTCCACGCCGCGTCGGCAAGCTCGAAGTCGGACGCCGCGGCCAGGTGGACGCCCAGCCGTGTGGCTGCCGTGCCCAGCGCGGCAGCCGTGCGCGCCGACAGCAAAAGCAGTTGCGGCCCGGTGGCAGGCTCGCTCGGTGCCGACGCCGGCGCTTCTTCCAGCACCACGTGTGCATTGGTGCCGCCCACGCCGAACGAGCTCACGCCCGCGCGGCGCGGTACGCCCGGTTCGCTGGTCCACTCGTGCAGGCGGTCGTTGACCACGAACGGCGAGCGGGCGAAGTCGATCGCCGGGTTGGCCGCGGTGTAATGCAGGCTCGGCGGAATGCGCCGCTCGGCCAGCGCCAGCGCGGTCTTGATCACGCCGGCTGCACCGGCGGCGATCACCAGGTGGCCGACGTTGCTCTTGACCGAGCCGAGACGGCAGAAGCCGGCATCCGGCGTGTCGCGGCGAAACGCCTTGACCAGGCCTTCGACCTCGATCGGATCGCCGATCGGCGTGGCCGTGCCGTGGGCTTCCACGTAGGAGATGCTGCGTGCGTCGACGCCGGCGTTGCGCTGGGCCATCGCGACCACCGCGGCCTGGCCCTCGCTGCTGGGCGCCATGAAGCTGGCCTTGGTGCCGCCGTCGTTGTTGATCGCGCCACCACGGATCACCGCGATGATCGGGTTGCCATCGGCCTGCGCGTCGGCCAGCCGCTTCAGCAGCACCACCGCCGCGCCATCGCTGAACACCGTGCCGCGTGCCTCGGCGTCGAAGCTGCGCGTGTGGCCGTCCGGCGACAGCATGGCGCCATCCTGGAACAGATAGCCGCTGCGCGGCGGGCAGGTGATCGAGGCGCCACCGGCCAGCGCCATCTCGCACTGGCCGTTGCGCAGGCTCTCCATTGCCTGGCAGATCGCCACCAGCGAGGTGGAACAGGCGGTGTGCACGCTCACCGTCGGGCCGGTGAGATCGAGCTTGTGCGCCACCCGCGGCGCGATGAAATCCTTCTCGTTGTCCAGCATGACCTGGAACGCCCCGAGCTTTTCGACCTGGTCGGGATGCGCGCTGACGTGATGCTGGAAATAGGTTGCGTTGTACATGCCGGCGAACACGCCGACCGGACCGTCCTGCGCGCCGGGCGCATGGCCGGCGCGTTCCAGGCACTCCCAGCACAACTCCAGGAACAGCCGCTGCTGCGGATCCATCAACTCCGCCTCGCGCGGGCTGATGCCGAAGAACGCGGCGTCGAACAGCTCCACACCGTCGATCACGCCGCGTGCGGGGACGTAGGCCGGGTCGTCGCGCAGGCTGGCCGGAATCGACGGGTCGAGCTCGCCCGGCGCGAAACGGGTGATCGACTCGCGCCCTTCGCACAGGTTCTGCCAGAAGCTCTCGATGTCCGCGGCGCCGGGGAAACGGCCGCTCATGCCGATGATCGCGATCGGTTCGGCGCCGGCGTGCGCGCCGGCGGAACGGGGGCGGGCCAGCCGCGCCGGTTCGATGCCATCGGCGCCGGCGTGATCGCGGTGACAGGCCAGCGCCAGCGGCGTGGGGTCGCGGAAGAAGGTCAGCACGTCCAGCGTGGCATCGCCGTCGCGACGCAAGCGATCGACCAACCGCACCGCCAGCAGCGAGCTGCCGCCCAGCTCGAAGAAATTGTCGCGGCGGCCCACCTTGTCCAGCGCGAGGCTGGCGGCAAACGCCGCGCACAGGCGTGTCTCCGCCTCGCCCACCGGAGTCTCGTAGGCCACGGCCAGCTCCGGCCGCGCGCTGCCCGGTGCCGGCAACGCGGCGCGGTCGAGCTTGCCGTTGGCGGTGACCGGCAGCGCGTCCAGCACCACCCAGGCGGCCGGCAGCATGAACTCCGGCAGTTCGGCGGCCAGGCCGCGGCGCAACGCCGGCAGGTCGGGACGGGCGGCGGCGGGCACCACATAGGCCACCAGGCGCTTGCCCAGCAGCGGGTCGTCGCGCAACACGACGGCGCAAGCGCGCACGCCGGGCTGGCGCAGCAGCGCCGCCTCGATCTCGCCGGTCTCGATGCGGTAGCCGCGGATCTTGACCTGGCCGTCGCGGCGCCCGACGAACTCCAGCGCGCCATCATGGCGCCAGCGCACCAGGTCGCCGGTGCGATACAGGCGATCGCCGGCATCGCCGAATGGGTCGGCCACGAAACGCTCGGCAGTCAGCTGCTCGCGCCCGAGATAGCCGCGCGCCACGCCGGCGCCGCCGACGTACAGCTCGCCGACCACGCCCATCGGCAGCAGCTCACCGGCGGCGCTCAGCACGTGCACGCGAGTGTCGGCGATCGGCCGACCGATCGGCACCGAGCGCGCGTCGGCCGGCAGGTGGCGCGGGATCGGCCAGGTGCAGGTGAAGGTGGTGCACTCGGTCGGGCCGTAGCCGTTGATGATCTCCACGCCGGGCAAGGCGACCAGTGCGCGGCGCACGTGATCGACCGACAGCGCCTCGCCGCCGATCAGCAACTGGCGCAGGCCGTCGAGCCGACGCGGCTCCTCGTCGACCACCGCATTGAACAGCGACGAGGTCAGCCACGCCGTGCTGACGCCTTCGCCGGCGATGGTCGCGGCCAGGCCGGCGGCGGTGGGGATCGTTTCGGGATGGACCACCACGCGGCCGCCGTTCAACAGCGCGCCCCAGATTTCCAGGGTCGACGCATCGAAACCGAGCGGCGCGGCGTGCAGCATGCGCGTGTCGGCATCCAGCCGCACGTAGTCGACGCCGCACACCAGTCGGATGATCGAACGATGGGCGATCGCCACGCCTTTGGGCGTGCCGGTGGAGCCGGAGGTGTACATCACGTAGGCAAGCGCATTGCCGTCGACCGCAGGCAGCGGCGCGTCGTGCGGCGCGGGTGCGGATTCGACGGCATCCAGCGCCACGCACGCCACGCCCTCGGGCAACGACGGTGACGACGACGTCGACGCCACCAGCACCATCCGCGCGCCCGCATCGGCCAGCGCGAACGCCAACCGCTCCGGCGGGTGGTTGCGGTCGAGCGGCAGATAGGCCGCGCCGGCCTTGAGCACGCCGAGGATCGCCACCAGCGCCGCCGCCGAACGCTCCAGCGCGACGCCGACGATGTCGCCGGGCACGACGCCGACATCGCGCAGATGCCGGGCCAGGGCGCTGGACCGCTCATCGAGCCGGGCATAGCTCAGGGCGCGTCCGTCCTCGACCACCGCCGGTGCATCGGCATGTGCGGCGGCGGTGCGGGAGAACAGGGCGGACACGCTGTCGCCGTGGCGTCGGGGCACCGCGGTGTCATTCCACTGCACCAGCAAGCGCTGGCGTTCGGCCGGAGCGAGCAGATCCAGTTCGGCGAGGCTGGCCTCGCCTTCGTCGAGCAAGCCTGCCCACGCACGCTGCACGCAACCGGCCAGCAGCTCCACGCTGGCGGCGGTCAGCGGACTGCGCCAGCTCAGTTCGAGGGCGGTCGCGTCGCCGCGATCGAGACGCCAGGTGGAGAGCGCCGCGGCCGCATCCGGCGCCGCCGCGTCCTGCAGCACCATCCAAGCCGCCGTGGCCGGGGCTGCCGACTCGCGCGGTGCGGACAGCACGCCCTCCAGCCATGTCTTGCATCGGGCGCCGCGAGGCACCGGCACGGTCAGCTGGCGGATGCGTCCGGCCTGGTGCAGTGTCGCCACGGCGGACTCGGCGCCGGTCAGACGCGCCTCGACCAGCGCCAGCGCGGCCAGCAGGGTCAGCGCCGCGCGCTCGGCATCTGCCGCGTGCAGCGGCGCCACCCGAGTGGTCAATGCGCCGTCCAGCGGCACGCGGCGGCTTTGCCAGGTTTCGTCCCCGGCAGGCGCGATGCCCGGCAGCACGTCCAGCAACGACATGCCGTCGTCAATTCCCACTGGCTTGGATGCCGCGCCCACGACCCCCTCCTGGTCGGGGCGGCGATGACCGCCACGACACTCGCCGATCTCCTTCGGGCAGGATGCGCAGCATCCGCGAGTCACCGCGGACCGACCGGCTTCTGCCCAGCGAAGCCGCCTGGCAGTACCCGCTCATCGCATCGTCTGCCAAACCAGCCTCTGGGCGACAAGATTAGCGCAGAACCGCGTCTAACTGTGCAACAGGACACGCCATTCAGACTGCCCGTGTGCTATGCGGGCGAACTATGGCACGACAGCTTGAAACGCGAACAGCCACAGGATCGCCCGCTGGCGCGGACTGCCGCTCCAGCTCACCCGGTAGGTGCCGGCACGGTCGACCTGACGGGACGCCACCGCGCATTGCACGCCGCTTATCGGCGGCAGCTGCAGATAGCTGTCGATCACGGTGAAACCGTTGTCCGGCACCGCAGTCATCTGGCGCACGTTGCCGTCGCCCCACCACACCGCGATCAAGGTGGCCGGCCCGGTGGTGGTGACCTCGCCGCTGGTCACGCTGAAAGTGTCGGCCGGCTCGGCGAAGATGCCTTCCACCGTGCGCTTGAGCTTGCCCGCGATGCGCTGGATCAGGTTCGGCGCGGGGTAATTCTGGGCGAAATCCTGCAACACGCCGGCGTTGCGGATTTCCACGAAGGGAATGGTGATCTCGCGCTCCGGCTGGCCCGGCTTGTCGATGCTGACCGTGTGGTGCGGACCGCCGGGGCCGGTCAGCGATACGTAGGCCTTCACGTCGAAACGGCCCTGGTAACCGTCGTAGACGGCGGTCGGGCCCACCTGGGTCCAGTGCCGCCGATAACTGTCGGTCGGCGCCGCCCCGTTGCTGGCGAAGCCGCCATTGAGCACCAGCAACGCACTGCCCACCGGCGCGGTGTCGAGCGGCGCGGTCACGGCGGGGCTGCGGCCGCGATGATCGGCCTGCGTCAACAAGGTGTGGGCACCGAGCACCGGCAGCGCGGACGCCGGAGGAGTCGGCCGGTCGACGCCTGCCGCGGTCAGCGGAATGCAGGCCAGCATGAGCACCCGCCAAGCCCGGCGACCGCCGCGTGACCGGTCGGACATCACGAATCGGCGACCTTGGCATACGGCGCGGCATCCGAATCGGCGGATGCGCCGGCCAATCGGCGCACCATCCGCTTGGTGCCGGTATAAAGCCCGCCGGCGGCCAGTGTGGCGGCGTCCAACAGCGGAAAGCGGCCCACCGCCGGCGGCACCCAGCCCAGCCGGCGCAGCATGTCGTGAGTGCGATGCAGCAGCGCTTTGCGTCGGGTCGCGCGGGTGTAATAGGTGAAGCTGATGGTGATCGACGGGCCGTCCCCGTTCTCGACCATGTGCGGACTGGTCGAGGGCATGTACGCGCCCATCCCCGGTTCCAGCTCGAACACCTGCGCGCGCTCGCGATACTCCTCGCGCCACTGCAGCAGCTCGCGCGAATGGGTGCGGTGGAAGCGATCGCGGGCATGTTCGCTGACCACCGTGGTGTCGCGATGGTCCCAGACATAGATCCGCTTGCGGCCGTGCAGCTGCAGGATGAAGTTGTGTTCCTTGTCCATGTGGAACGGCGTCACCGCCCGCGGCGAGGTGAGGAAGATCCAGCCGGCGCGGTAGCACATGCCCGGATCGACCGACTCCACCTGCGGCCGGATCGAGTCCAGCACTTCGTCGACGACGAGGCGGTACTGCGGATCGGATTGCACGTTGAGCAGCGACGTCCACGCTGCCGCGTTCTCGATGTCGGCCAGCGTGGCCTCGACGCCCTTGGCATTGGGATGCAGCTGGGGCGCATCATTGAACCCCGTGCCGGCGGTGGCATCGTGACTGTGCGAGCGAACCCGGCCGCGCGCCTCAAGGCGCTTGCCCAGTTCAATCAGCGGCGGCAACTGCAGCGCGGAATGGCTCTCCAGCCGGTGCCGGACAGGCTGGATATTCCAGGGATCGAACGCATCCCAGTCCACATCCAGCAAATTGGACGAGTGCTCGGCCATGCCCCCTCCCCTGTACCCCCACCGGTACCGTGCGCACCGGACCGGACGGCAGTGTGCCCCGCGCCGTCGCACCCCGCAAGGCGTGCTTCACGCGCGCCCGGAGGGCACGACCATCGACTGGCCCGGCAGGGACGGAAGCGACGCTACGCGGACTCAGTGCGTCATGCCGGCATAGGGCGGTTTGCCGCTGCCGCCGGCATGCCCGGCCAGCCGCTGCACCAGGTGGCGCGCGGCCAGCGCGCCATCGAGCAGGATTCCGACCGCGCCGTCCAGCGCCGGATGCGCGCCCACCGCGGGTGGCCGGATGCCGACCGACCGCACCAGGCCGTGCAACCGATGCAACCGGGCGTCACGTCGCGTGGCGTCGGTGTAGTAGGTGAAGCTCATGGTGACCGACAGGTCGTCGCCGGCCTCGACCATGTGCGGGCTGGTCGCCGGCATGTACGCACCGGTCCCCGGTTCCAGATGGAACACGTGGGCACGCTCACGGAACTCCTCGCGCCAACGGAACAGTTCGCGATCGCGCTTGAGATGGAACAGGTCGCGGGCCAGCTCGCCCATCACCTCGAGATCGTCCGCATCCCAGACGTACAGGGTCTTGTGTCCCTGCATCTGCAGGATGAAGTTGTGCTCCGAGTCGAAATGGAACGGCGTGACCATGCGCTGCGACGAGATGAAGATGAAGCCGGCGCGATGGTGCATCCCCGGGTCGCGCCGCTCGACCTGGTGCCGGATCGAATCCAGCACGGTATCGACGAGGCGACGGTACTCGGGATCGCTCTGCACGAAACGCAGATAGGCCCACCCCTTGATCTCGCCGATCCGGCGCATCGCCTCGGCACTGCTCTCATGCGCCGTGAACGGCGTACCCGCCGTGGCATCCTGGCCGATCTCAAGCAGCTGGCCGGCCGCCTCCATCCGGCTCGCCAGCTGAAGCAAGGCATCCCGTTGCAGCAGCGGCTGGGATTGCAGGTGGTGTCTGACCGCCATCACCCGCCATGGCTGGAACTGGCTCCAGTCCAGATCAATCAAGGCTTCACAGGGATCCATGCGTCCCCCCGAGATGGTGATGACTGGCGCTCCGGCGAGCACGGCTGCCGGATTCAGGGGCGTACACACTACTCCGATGTTTCCGGGACGTCGATATCCAACCCGCCGGACATGGAAAGCCCAACGCAGACATTGGCCCCGCCGGCGCCCGGCGTCAGGCGCGGCGGAAGCAGAACCCGTGGTAGCGCTCGACCGCATGATCCGGGTGGAATGGAATGCGCATGTGGCGTTCGGTCGTCGACCAGTGATCGACCACGCGATATCCGGCCTCCGCGAACTCGTCGATGAAGGCGCCCAGCGCAGATACCCGGTACGGGCAGTTGGCGATGCCGATCCGGCGCCGGGTGACGCGCTGCAGGGTCACGAAGCTGCGCTCGGGGTGCAGCGGCGTCACGTTGACCAGCACGTGGCGCGGCGGTTCGTCCAGCGATCGCAACAGCTCCGGCAGCGAGTAGTCCAGGTACTGCAGCACGCCGCTGCAGAGCAGTACGTCGCTACCGTCGGCGTCCTGCGGCGAATCGGTGAAACCCAGCTTGCCGGCGCCATCTTCGCGCTCGGCCAGCGTGCGTCCGGCCGCAACCACGGCGGGCACGTCGTGCACCAGCCAGCGCAGGTCGTCGGGATACGGCAGGTGATGGCGAAAGCCGAAATAGCTGGTGCCCACGTTGCCGCCCAGGTCGAACAGCTTCCGCGCATCGCCGGCAAACAGCCGCGAGAGCCAGAACAACACCGGATAATCCACGATCTGCACGCGCTCCAGCCGGTCGGTGTAGAGCTCGCCCGACTGCGGCTGGTCGTAGCTGGTCGGCAACGATGCCGGGGCCCCGGCACGCGCCGCCTCGACACTGGCAAACACGCCGCCGTAGGCATTGCCGGGCAGCACGTCGCGGGCGAACAGGCGCCAGTACAGCGGCCGCGCAAGCAGGCGCACGCCCGGCAATTCGGCCACGTCGAGCACCACGCCGCGCAGGCTTGCGGACAGGCCCCTGGACATCGTTGCACCTCCCAGCGCTTCGGTGCGCCACGCTAGCACGAGCACTCGCCGCGTGCTCCGCTTCTGCGCCGAACAGGTATAGTCCCGCACGGCAGCGGCGTGACCGAGGGTGCGCGGCGGGCGGCATGGGGAGAAGCACGACGTGGCGCGCGAGACCGACTTCCTGGATCTCTATCGGCTGCTTGGTCTCGAGCCGGGCTGCGGCCTGGACGAGTTCAAGCACGCGTATCGGCGCCGGGTGGCGGTGCTGCACCCCGATCGCCGCAGGGAGGATCCGCACGGCGTGGCGGCGCAACGGCTGCAGCAGCTCACCTCGATGTACGGCATGGCGATGGAGTTCCACCGCACACATGGACGCCTGCCTGGCGCCGCAAGTGTGCGCCCGTCTCCGCCACCGGCGGGCGAAACCGGGCCGGCACCTGGGATGCAACAGAGAAACGCGAAGCGGCGACGCTCCCGCCGCTGGTTGTTGCTGCCGGCTGCCGCCATCGCGGCATGGTGGCTGTGGCCGGGCGAACCGCCCGCGCCGCCCGCGGCCCCGCTCGCCGAAACGGTGCCGTCAGCGACGCGTCGCGCCGCAGCGACACCGCCGGCGGAACGGTTGGCGTGGGGCCTGGGCATGGATGCCGCCAGCGTGCGCAGCATCGAAGGCGAGCCCACGCTGATGGCCAACGACCAGCGATGGGAGTACGGCCCGTCATGGGTGCGCTTCGAGAACGGCAAGGTGGTCGACTGGTACAGCTCGCCGCTGTACCCGCTGCATGTCAATGCGCGCGACGGCGCACCGCAGGTCCGGTGAGCGCACGGCGCTGCGCTTCAAGCGCGTTTGCGGGACGTCGTCTCGGCCTGTGGCGATCACCATGCCAAAGTGAAGCCGCAACCGGCGCGAACGCCGGTCGCGACCCGGCTCAGCTACCGGGTTTGTACGGCGCCGGAAAGCCGGGGACCGGCAGCGAGCTGATCGGCACCGGGACGTAAACCGGCGTCGGCGGGGGCGGCGGGTTGCCCTGCACCGTGCCGTCGGTCGTCACGTAGAAGCTGAGCACACCCTTGTCGCTGCTCATGGTGGTACCGCCCACGCTGATATTGACGTTGCGCAATCCGGCGTTGGCCGAAGTGGTCACCGTGTAGCCGGTGTCCGGGACCAGGTCGGTGACCACATGGTAGGCCGACAACGGCTGCACGCCGTAGACGAGGTTGCCGCTGAGCGCGGTACCGGCAGCGCCGCTGCTGCTCACCACCACGGCGTTGCCGTCGCTGGCCAGCAGTTCCACCCCGACGATGCCGCCCTGGCTCACCGTCACCGGGCTGGCCGTGGCGACCTTGGCGGCGGTGCCGGACAGGTCGAACACGGTCAGCCATCGTTGGCTGGCGCTGGTGTCGGGCGGGCGCACTTGCACCTGCCACGCCTTGACCGGATTGTCGCCCGGATACATGCCCACCGTCGTGGTCTTGTTGCCGGCTGGCAGCACGGTGGTCATCGCGCCCACGTACTGGCCGTTGTAGCTGACGTCGAAGCGGTGCTGCCCCGACGGCGCGCTGCCGGCGGCCGGGTTGGCCGGAAAATGCCACGCCAGGTACTGGTCGTAGCCGGTGCTGCCTTCGGTCGTGCGGTCGTAGACGACGAAACGGTTCGGACGCAGGTAGACGACTTGCCGCGACCACGCCGACACCGCCGGCCCGGCGGAAAACGTGCGGTACATGTCCTCCAGGTTGGTGGCCAGCATGTAGACGTAGCCGCCACCGTCCTCGTAAGCCGCCACCTTGGTGCGCACGTTGTCGTCTTCGGTGGTATTGGCCTCCTGGCCGAAACGCTGCGCCACGGAGCTGCCGCTCATGCTGCGCACGTAGAAGACGTTGTACAGCTGACGGTTGCCGGAGTATGGCGTGCCGTCGAGGTCACCGTAGTTGTCGTTGAATATCTTCGTCTCGTCGGCATTGCCGCCGGGCTCGTGCACCAGCCAGCCGCCGGCATTGACCAGCAGCGGCGAACCGCCGCGCACCAGGGCGAGACTGCCCTGGTCGAAGAACTCGTGCCCGGCGGCAGGGTTGTTGGTGTAGGGGCCGGCGCGGAACGACATCCAGCTGGCGGCCGTGGTCCAGTCCGAGCGCGCCGCGACGGCATTCATTCCCGGCGCGAAATAGGACAGCGGCAAGGTGTTCAGCGCTGCCTTCGGCGCATTCGGATCGATCGCCAGGAACTGCAGCCAGGCCGGTGCATCGCTGTACCCGCCGGTGGCCTGGTCGACCGCCGCAAGGTACTGGTTGAACACTGCGACCTTGGGCGATTGCCAGTAGCTCAATGCACCGAGGATCTGCTGGAACATGCCGACCGGGGTCGTGCCCGGCGGTGGCGAGGAGGGATCGCCGTTGGAATGGTTGTCGTCGCGGTCGTCGAAGTAGACCAGCGACGGCCAGGTGAAATGCATCGAGTAGTCGGCACTGTCCAGCGGGAAGGTATACGGCGCGCTGGCACGCAGCAGATCCTGCCCGGTGGCGGTCTTCACCTCGCGCGCGGGCAGGCTCATGTTGAGGATGCTCAGCGGCGCGTAGTTGCCGTAACCCTCGGGCCAGCCGCCACCGAGCATGTGCAGGCGATAATACGGCTGCACTCGCGCGCCGAACTGGTTGCCCAGCCAGTCGGTCCACTGCGCCGGCGCGCTGGGGTTTTCGCCGTAGGTGGCCAGCGAGATCGCCGCCTTGGCGTGGAAGTAACCGGCGTAGTAGTTGCCGATGGGATTGCCTTCATAGGCAAACGCGGCACACCCGCCGGCTTTTTCCCACGCGGCGATCCACGCGTTCGCGGTGGTGTAGATCTGCGTGCGCTGCGACGTGGTCAGCAGGTCGTAGACCCAGTCATAACCCAGGCCGTAACCCACGCCGTAGAAGCGGATGCCGTAACCGCTGTCGGTACAGGGATCCCAGCCGTTGCTGCCCGGGTAGGGCATCGACATCTTCATCAGGATGTCGACCGCCTTGGCGCCATAGGGTGCGGCGGCCGCAGCGTCGCTGGACTTCAGCACCTGGTAGCACATGCCCTCGGCCAGCAGCGCTGGCAGATACGATTCGCCCTGGTAGCCCGAGCCCAGATTCGGCTTGTCGGGGTACTGGTTGCCGGTGGGATACTCCACCGTGCCGCCGAGGTAGGAATCGCAGGTGGCTTTCAGCGCCGTCCATTGCGGCGTGTTCGCCGCCGCACGCTGGCGCAGCGCAGTCAGCGTGGATGAGTCGAGCAGCAGGCGCGGATGCGCCGCCAGCGTCACGGCTTGCGGTCGTACCGGCACGGCACTGAACGCGGCTGCCCGCGGCGCGCCCTGCACTCCGGAATCGCGGCCCGTCGCCCCGGTCAGCCCGGCCGGTACGCCGACCGCATGCCTTGCGGTGCCGTGGGACGAGGCCGCGACACTGGCCACCAGCGGCCGTGCGCCGACCACGCCGGTGATCGAACGGGGCGCCTCATCGGTTGTGATCGCGAGCGCGCGCGGCGCGCTCGCCGGCGGCGCCATTGCGGTGGCATCGGCCCGGACCGCCCGTCGGCGCGACGCCGGCGCGACGGTGGCGGGGACCCGGGCGTCAGGGGTATGTCGGAACCCTTCCACGGCAAGCGGCGAAGGCCTGGAAGGAGCTGCCGGCAACCGGGCAGGCACGGGCGCAGCGATCGCCGGCGCGGCGGCCGTCGGGTGGAAAGTCGGCGCTTGCGGTTGGTCATCGCGCGCGAGCAGCAACGATACCGCGGTGAACAGCAGCATCAGCACCACGCCGCCACCGAACAGCGCCATACGCGTTCGTTGCCCGCGCACTGATGACGGGGCGGGCATCTGGCTGCCCTGGGCCGATGCCGCAGGCCTGCCGTTCGGCGCAATCTGATCGGTGCGGGACATGGGGGAATCCATAGGTAGGCCAACGCCAACGACCCATCCTCGCCAAACCGGTGGCTTGAGGTGGGTAGCCGATTATCCTGAACGCCCCATGCCCGGAAAGCGTACCACCACACAATGCGGCGTGATAGCTGACTGGATAGCCATGCCATTCCAACCACGCCGCAGGTTCCGGAGCGGGTTGGAACTTGCCGTGCCGGCGCGCCAAACGCGCCAGTCGTCCGCTGCGGCGGAAACCGCCGATCAGCGTGCGCCGCGGCGGAACAGCACCACTTCGACCGTCTGGAACAGGATCAGCAGGTCGAACAGCAGGTTGTGGTTTTTCACGTAATACAGGTCGTACTTGAGTTTTTCCTCGGCGTCCGCCTCGGAAGCGCCGTAGGGATAGCGCAATTGCGCCCAGCCGGCCAGCCCCGGCTTGAGGCAGTGACGCAGGTCGTAGTAGCGGATCTTCTGCCCCAGGTCGATCACGAACTGCGGCCGCTCCGGCCGGGGCCCGATGAAGCTCATCTCGCCCTTGAGCACGTTCCACAGCTGCGGCAGTTCGTCCAGGCGCACCTTGCGGGTGAAGCGGCCCACCCGCGTCACCCGGTCGTCGTCCTTGTTCGCCCAGCGGGCGATGCCGTCCAGCTCCGCGTCGGTGCGCATGCTGCGGAACTTGATCAGCTGGAACGTCTTGCCGCGCGCGCCGACGCGCTCCTGCCGGTAGAGGATGGGCTGGCCGGCGCCGGACTCGATCCGGATAGCCAGCGCCACCAGCAGCATCAGCGGCCAGGTCAGCAGCAGCACCAGCGCGGCGATCAGCAGATCGGAGCAGCGCTTGCTGAAGCGACGCAGCGGGGTGGCGTCGAAACCGCCGGAGAACACCAGCCAGGAAGGGTCGGTCAGCGACAGCTGCACGCGGCCGGACTCGCGCTCGAAGAACGTCGCCAGGTCGGTCACGTCGATGCCGTTCTGGCGGCACTCCAGCAGGTCGCGCATGGGCAGCCCGCCGCGCCGGTCGTCCACGCCCACCACGATCTCGTCCACCTGGCGATGCAGCGCCCAGTCCACCAGCGAACCCTCGGGGCGCACCAGGGACATCGTGCCCACCTGCACTTCCTCGCCCTCCCGCGGCACGAAACCGAGCACATTGAAGCCGATCCGGTCGGCGTGGCGGCGCATGCGCGTCTGGATCTGCGAGGCGCGCTTGCCCGCACCCAGGATCAGCACCCGGCGCTGGAACACCACTGCGTCCACCAGGCGCAAGAACACCAGCCGGAACCCCATCATCAGCGCAAAGGACAACACCAGCGCAATGATCAGCACGCCGCGGCCGACATAGGCCTGCGGCAGCAGGTAATACATGATGAAGACGCCTACGCCACCAAGCACGAAACCCACGCTCTGGCGCGCCAGCACGCCGAACCAGCTCGTGCGCATGTGCGACTGATAGTGACCGAGGGCAACCATCGCCAGCAGCATGATCACGGCGAACGCCAGCGAGCGCTCCGGCATGTGATGCGAGAACTGCGCCAGGTCGGCGGGCTGGTTGAAATAGCGCAGGTACATGGCGGCGTTGAGCGAAAAGCCCAGCAGCACCATGTCCACGGCCGCCAGCAGCAAGAGCCAGCGGTTGGCTTTACGACGCAAAAAACGAAACATCTCCATCCCCCGAACCCTTGCCACTCCAACCAGCATGGCGAACCGGCGGCGCCGCCTGGCGCGCGTCCCCCGCCTGGCGGCGGGCATGCACCTATACACGAAACCTACCTGGTTTACAAGCATCCACGTCACAGATCAGGCAACAGCGGGAGGATTCGGCGGGTCCGGCATGCAAACAGGACGGTCCGTGGCTGGCGGGGAGGCATGAGCCTCGCCCTCGCCAGCCTTACCCGCAGCATTTCGCCGCCCGGAAACGAACCGGCCCGCCAGTGGCGGGCCGGCTCAACCGAGCGCGAAACGACGCTCAGAGGATATAGACGAACATGAACAACCCCAGCCACACCACGTCGACGAAGTGCCAGTACCAAGCCACCGCCTCGAAGCCGAAGTGATGGTCCTTGCTGAAGTGGCCCTTCAGTACACGCAGCCAGATCACCGCCAGCATGATCGTGCCCAGGGTCACGTGCAGTCCGTGGAAGCCGGTCAGCATGAAGAAGGTCGAGCCGTAGACGCCGCTGCCCAGGGTCAGGTTGAGCTCGTGGTACGCCTCGATGTACTCGTGTGCCTGGAAGTACAGGAAGGTGGCGCCCAGCAGCACGGTCAGGCCCAGGAACAGCAGTATCCGGCCGCGGTGCCCGGCGCGCAGCGCATGGTGGGCGATCGTCACGGTGACGCTGGAAGTCAGCAGGATGAGGGTGTTCAGCAGGGGAAGCCCCCAGGCCGGCACGGTCTCGAACGCACCGCCGATCTTCGCCGGGCCGTTGCCGCCGTTGGCGCCCCAGGCCGCGGTGTAGTCGCTCCACAGGAACTGGTGGGTCAGCACGCCGTGGCCCTCGCCGCCCAGCCACGGCACCGAGAACATGCGGATGTAGAACAGGGCGCCGAAGAAGGCACCGAAGAACATCACCTCGGAGAAGATGAACCACATCATCCCCATGCGGAACGAGGTATCGACCTGGTGGTTGTAGTCACCGGCCAGCGATTCGCGGATGACCGAACGGAACCAGCCGAAGAACATCCCCAGCACGCCGACTACGCCGAGGACGAATACCGATTTGCCGAAACCGGTCGCGCCCGGCTCGGCGTTGAGCCAGTGCCCGGCGCCGAACATGAAGATGAACATGACGACCGCGGCGACGATCGGCCAGTAGCTCTTGGCCGGTACAAAGTAAACGTCGTGTTGCTGACCCATGCTGAGACCCCGTGGATTTCTCTTGATGACTTTGCCCCGCCATGTCGCTCGGGGACCTGCCTGCCGGTCGTGCCGACCCGGGTGATTGAAGTGGAAAGGTGCTGGCGCGGCTATTTCATCAGCAGGATCTGCAGGAACGCCAGCAGATAGAAGCCGATCACCACCGCGACCAGGATCTTCACCGTGCGGCGCACGCCGCGGCGCTGGTCCGCGGCGTGGATGTCGTCAACCGGCTGCGTCATTTCCACGGCTTCCTCGCCGATCAGGCGTGCACGTTGCCGTGCGCCAGCTCTTCGTCATGGATCACCGGCGGCACCGAGAAGGTGTGGTGCGGCGCCGGCGAAGGCACGGTCCACTCCAGCCCCTTGGCGCCTTCCCACACGCGGTCGGTGGCCTTCTTCTTCGAGAAGAACACGCAGTGGATCACCACGCCCAGGAAAATCAGCTGGGAGGCGCCGAACAGGAAGCCACCGATCGAGCTGACCATGTTGAAGTTGGCGAATGCCACGTTGTAATCCGGGATGCGCCGCGGCATGCCGGCCAAGCCCAGGAAGTGCTGCGGGAAGAACAGCACGTTCACGAACACCACGCTGCACCAGAAGTGCACCTTGCCCCAGAACTCGCTGTACATGTTGCCGGCCCACTTCGGCAGCCAGTAGTAGGTCGCCGCGATGATCGCGAACAACGCGCCGGTGACCAGCACGTAGTGGAAGTGCGCCACCACGAAATAGGTGTCCTGGTACTGGAAGTCGGCCGGCACCAGGGCCAGCATCAGGCCGGAGAAGCCGCCGATGGTGAACAGGATGATGAAGGCGATGGAGAACAGCATCGGCGTCTCGAAGGTCATCGAGCCGCCCCACATGGTGGCCACCCAGTTGAACACCTTCACGCCGGTGGGCACCGCGATCAGCATGGTCGCGTACATGAAGAACAGGTCCGCGCCCAGCGGCAGGCCCACCGCGAACATGTGGTGTGCCCACACGATGAAGGACAGGAACGCGATGCAGGCGAGCGCGAACACCATCGCCTTGTAGCCGAAGATCGGCTTGCGCGCGAAAGTGGGCACGATCTCCGAGATGATCCCGAATGCCGGCAGGATCATGATGTAGACCTCGGGATGGCCGAAGAACCAGAACACGTGCTGATACAGCACGGGATCGCCGCCGCCGCCCGGATTGAAGAAGCTGGTGCCGAAGTACTTGTCGGTCAGCAGCATGGTCACCGCACCGGCCAGCACCGGCATCACGGCGATCAGCAGGAACGCGGTGATCAGCCAGCTCCACACGAACACGGGCATCTTCAGCAGGTCCATGCCCGGCGCGCGCATGTTGAGGATGGTGGCGATGATGTTGATCGCGCCCATGATCGAGCTGATGCCCATCAGGTGGATGGCGAACACCACGTAGGCCAGCGAATCGCTCTGCAGCGACAGCGGCGGATACATGGTCCAGCCGCCGGCGGGTGCACCGCCCGGCGAGAACAGCGTGGACAGCATCAGGAGGAAGGCGAACGGCAGGATCCAGAACGACAGGTTGTTCATGCGCGGCAGCGCCATGTCCGGCGCGCCCACCATCAGCGGGATCATCCAGTTACCCAGGCCCACGAACGCCGGCATGATCGCGCCGAAGATCATGACCAGGCCGTGCATGGTGGTCAACTCGTTGAAGAAGTACGGCTGCACCAGCTGCAGGCCGGGCTTGAACAGCTCGGCGCGGATGGTCATCGCGAAGCTGCCGCCGATGAAGAACATCGTCAGCGCGAAGATCAGGTACAGCGTACCGATGTCCTTGTGATTGGTGGACATGCACCAGCGTTGAAAGAAACTCTTCGGCGCGCCGTGGTGATCATCGTGCTGATCATGGGTGGCTGCGTAGGACATGGCCATGCACCTCTAACCTGTAATGGAATGCGACTGCAACGAAAACGCGATGGGGTCGGGCTCAGCCCGGCGGAGTGGTCGCCGCGGCAGCGGTTGTCGCACCCGCGTCGATCGGCGCGGGCGGCGGCAGCGACTTGCCGGAAGCGGCTTCCTGCTCGGCCAACCACTTGGCGAAGTCCGCCTTCGACTTGGCCACCACCACGATCGGCATGAAACCGTGGTCCTGGCCGCACAGCTCGGCGCACTGGCCACGGTACGTGCCCGGCTCCTTGATGTTGGTCCAGGCCGCGTTGACGATGCCGGGGATCGCATCGAGCTTCCAGCCCAGCGCCGGCACCCACCACGAATGGATCACGTCGCCGCCGGTGATGATGAAGCGGATCTTGGTGTCGACCGGCACCACCAGCGGCTTGTCGACGTTGAGCAGGTAGGTCTGCTCGTCGCCCACCTTGACCGCGTACGGGTCCATGCCCGAATCGAGCTGGCGGGTGTCGTCGCTCTGCTTGTCCAGTTTGGACATGAAGCCGACCTTGTCGATCGGCTTGCCCATGTAGCTGACGTAGTCGTAGCGCCATTTCCACTGGTAGCCGGTGACCTTCACCGTCATCTGCGAGCCGGTGGTGTCGGCCCAGCTGGTGAGGCCGCCGGTGGCGAGGTAGGCCAAGGTGATCAGGATCAGCACCGGGATGGTGGTCCAGACCACTTCCAGCACGGTGTTGTGCGCCCACTTCTCGGCCACCGCGCCGCGCGATTTGCGGAAGCGGAACATCGCGACGAACATGGCGCCGAACACCAGCACGCCGATCACCACGCAAACCCACAGCGAGATGTTGTTCAGATCGTAGGGGACGTGCGACCAGGTGCTCGCGCCGCGCTCCATGTTCAGCTGCCATGGATGCGGATTCGCCTGCACGGCACCGCCGAACGTCGCAAGGGCAAGGCCCGCCGTCGCCATGATTGATCGCCTGATCCCGCCAGATGTCATGTCTTGCACCTTTGTCATTGCTGTTTGCGCCACGTTCCGGTCGAACCGGCCAGCAGCACCCTGAGTCGCTTCGCCAGCTCGACGCGTTCCGTTGCCGCCAGAAACGCGCCGACCTCCAGATCGCGGCCATGCGATGTCAACACCAGGCGTCCATCGCCGGTATCCAGCTGCACGCGCACCCAGCAAGGCTGGAAACGAGTGCAGCGCTGGCCCGGCAGCGACTGCACCTCCAGCGACGATTCGTCGAGAGTGATGCGCTCGCAGCGGTCGCCGGCCCGCCAGGCCACGCTCAACGCGACGGCCATGGCGGCGGATTCCACCAGGGCAAACAGCGGAGCAAACACGTTCCCCTGCCACGCCCCCAGTTCTGCCGTTGTCAGCGCCAATGCCACCAGAACCGCGATCAGTCGACGCAGGCCGCGGCGGCTGAGCGAGCGATTGGGCTTGAGCCACATCGTCACGCGGGGCAAGCCGGCGCTGGCTGGTCGAAGCACGATCATGGAGATCCGGCGTGCCTGGAACTGCCGGAATGATAGGCCGCGGCGGCGCAGTGGGCAAGAATGTCGCACCCGATTGACTTCGATCAACGCACACCGTGAGCTCGGCAGGCACTGCGAGCCGTTCGCGCCCGTGCGACAAATCACGCGGGCCGAAGCGGATTTTCACGCGTGGCGGTGCGTCCCCACGGCCGGGCACGAAGCGTACAATCGCGGGTTTATTCCCTCCCCCGCGACCGGCACCGACACGACCGTGACCTCATCCATCCTGAGCCCCGAGCTGCCCGCTCGAACCACACCCGCACGCGCGCGCATCACCGCTGCCTGGCTGCGCGACGAGACCGAGGCGGTCAACGATCTGCTCGACCAGGCCGTGCTGCCGCCGGAGGAACGCGAACAGGTGATCGACCGCGCGGCCGCGCTGGTGACGCGCGTGCGTGCGCGGGCGAAGGACCAGAGCGTGGTCGAGTCCTTCATGCGCCAGTACGACCTGTCCAGCGAGGAAGGCATCCTGCTGATGTGCGTGGCCGAGGCGCTGCTGCGCATCCCGGACAAGACCACCACCGACAAGCTGATCCGCGACAAGCTCGGCGACGCCAACTGGCGCAAGCATCTGGGCCGCAGCGAATCGCTGCTGGTCAACGCCTCCACCTGGGGCCTGCTGCTCACCGGCCGCCTGGTCAATCTGGCCGACGGCAGCGGCGACGATTTCAACGGCGCGCTGCGTCGGCTGGTCGCCCGCGTGGGCGACCCCACGATCCGCGCGGCGGTGCGCCAGGCCATGCGCATCATGGGCCACCAGTTCGTGATGGGACGGGACATCGAAGAGGCGCTCGACCGCAGCGTGAAAAAGGAGAACGCGGTATTCCGCTACTCCTTCGACATGCTGGGCGAAGCGGCGATGACCGCCGACACTGCCGAGCGCTACCAGCAGGATTACCGCAACGCGATCGCCGCGCTGGGCGCGCGCGGACCGTATGCGAACCACACCGAGGCGCCGTCGATCTCGGTGAAGCTGTCGGCGTTGTTCCCGCGCTACGAAGTCGCCCAGCGCGCCCGTGCCCACGCCGCGCTCACCGAGAAGCTGCTGGAACTGTCGCAGCTGGCCATGAAGCACGGCATCGCGCTGTCGGTCGACGCCGAGGAAGCCGACCGGCTGGAGCTGTCGCTGGACGTGATCGGCGACGTCTTCACGCATCCCTCGCTGGAAGGCTGGAACGGCCTGGGCATCGTGGTGCAGGCGTACGCCAAACGTACACCGTTCGTGATCGACTGGCTGGTGGAGACCGCGCTGGCCAGCGGCCGGCGCTGGTACGTGCGGCTGGTCAAGGGCGCCTACTGGGACGCCGAGATCAAGAAGGCGCAGGAACAGGGGCTCTCCGGCTACCCGGTGTTCACCCGCAAGCCGAACACCGACGTGTCCTACCTGGCCTGCGCGCGGCGCCTGTTCAACGCCGGCGGCAACCTGATCTATCCCCAGTTCGCCACCCACAACGCGCACACCATCGCCGCCGTGCACCACATCGCGCAGGGCCGGCCGTTCGAGTTCCAGCGCCTGCACGGCATGGGCAGCGACCTGTACGCCGAAGTGATCGGCAGGAACAGCTTCAACGTGCCCTGCCGCGTCTACGCGCCGGTCGGCACGCACGAGGACCTGCTCCCCTACCTGGTGCGCCGCCTGCTCGAGAACGGCGCCAACACCAGCTTCGTCAACCGTGTGGTGGACGAAGACGTGCCCGCGCGCGAGCTGGTGGCCGACCCCTGCGAGACGGTGCGCGCGTTCGATCACATCCCGCACCCGCGCATCCCGCTGCCGGCCAATCTCTACGGTGAACTTCGGAAGAATTCCATGGGCGTCAACTTTGCCAACGACAACGAACTGAACGACCTCGCCGCCGCGGTCAACGCGCAGACCGGTCCGTGGACTGCCGGCCCGCTGGTGCCCGGCGCCAGCAGCCATGGCCCCACGGTGCAGGTCACCGATCCGTCCGATCGCCGCCGCACCATCGGCAGCTACCTCAGCGCCGACCAGGCCACGGTCGATCAGGCAATGGCCAACGCCACCGCCGCGCAGGACCGCTGGAACAACCTGCCGGTGGCCAATCGCGCCGCCATGCTCGAATTCGCGGCCGATCAGCTGGAGGCGCGGCGGGCCGAGTTCATCGCGCTGTGCGTGCGCGAGGCGGGCAAGAGTCTGCCCGACGCGATCGCCGAGGTGCGCGAGGCAGCCGACTTCCTGCGCTATTACGCCACCATGGCACGCCGCCTGTTCGCCGAGCCGGAGCAGCTGCCCGGCCCCACCGGCGAGACCAACCAGCTGTACCTGGGCGGCCGCGGCGTGTTCGTCGGCATCAGCCCGTGGAACTTCCCGCTGGCGATCTTCATCGGCCAGGTCAGCGCCGCGCTGGCCGCCGGCAACACGGTGATCGCCAAGCCGGCCGAACAGACCAGCCTGATCGGCCACCTCGCCACGCAGCTGCTGCACGAGGCCGGCGTGCCGAAGGAAGTGCTGCAGTTCGTCCCCGGCGACGGCCCCACCGTAGGCGCCGCGCTCACCCGCGACCCGCGCGTGGCCGGCGTGGTGTTCACCGGCGCCACCGAGACCGCGTGGGCGATCAACCGCGCGCTGGCCGCGCGCGACGCGCAGATCGCCGTGCTGGTGGCCGAGACCGGCGGCCAGAACGCGATGATCGCCGACTCCTCCGCCCTGCCCGAACAGATCGTCAAGGACGTGATCGCCTCGGCCTTCCAGTCCGCCGGCCAACGCTGCTCGGCGGCGCGCGTGCTGTACATCCAGGAGGACATCGCCGACAAGGTGATCGACATGCTGGCCGGCGCGATGGCCGAGCTGAAGGTGGGCGATCCGGGCCTGCTGTCGACCGACGTCGGCCCGGTCATTGACGAGGACGCCAAGGCCATCCTGGTGGCCCACGCCGAACGCATGGACAAGGAGGCATCGATGATCGCCGAAGCGCCGATGGACCCGGCCGCCACCGCGCACGGCACCTTCTTCGCGCCGCGCGCCTACGAGATTCCCTCGCTGTCGGTGCTCAAGCGCGAGGTGTTCGGCCCGGTGCTGCACCTGATCCGCTTCAAGGCCAGCGAGCTGAAGAACGTCGTCGACGAGATCAACAGCACCGGCTACGGCCTCACCCTGGGCGTGCACAGCCGCATCGACGCCACCGTGCACTACATCAGCCAGCACGCGCGCGTCGGCAACTGCTACGTCAACCGCAACCAGATCGGCGCGGTGGTCGGCGTGCAGCCGTTCGGCGGCGAAGGCCTGTCCGGCACCGGCCCCAAGGCCGGCGGTCCGCACTACCTGCTGCGCTTCGCCGGCGAACGCACGCTGACCATCAACACCACGGCATCGGGCGGCAATGCGTCGCTGCTGACGATCGGGGAGTAAGGGCCGGGATTGGTGGCAGCTTGAGCCACGAGGGAGCCTCGAACGACGATGGCATAATTGCCCTCGAAAGTGCGAGTCCATTTCGATTCCGGTCGGCGTGAAGCCGAGAATGGTGTATGAGGTAGACCATGCCTTCTTCGACGCCTTCCGCCGTGAACCCTGAGCAGGACGTTGCGCATGACGTGACGGACACCGACCTCGTCGGCACGCTGCGGCGGCTGCGCGAGGCGCAGGCGCGCGAACCGCTGCCCGACTGGCCAACCCGCGCGCGACGCCTGCGCACGCTGGAGAAGATGCTGCTCGAACAGGGCGCGACGTTCGCCGCGGCGATCGACGCCGACTTCGGCCAGCGCCCGCGGGAGGAAACCGATCTGCTGGAGACTTTCCCCAGCCTGTCGGCGATCCGCCACGCGCTGGCCCACGGCCGGCGCTGGATGAAGCCGCGGCGGCGCCTCGCCGACTGGTTGTTCCTGCCCGCGCGCACCGAGTTGCGGCCGCAGCCGCGCGGCGTGGTCGGCATCATCGTGCCGTGGAACTACCCGCTGTACCTGGCGGTCGGCCCCTTGGTCGACGCGCTGGCCGCCGGCAACCGCGCGATGCTGAAGATGAGCGAGTTCACGCCGCGCTTCTCGGTGCTGTTCGCCGAACAGGTGGCGACGTACTTCCAGCCCGACGAAGTGCGCGTGGTAACCGGCGACGCGGACGTGGCGCAGGCTTTCTCGGCGCTGCCATTCGACCATCTGCTGTTCACCGGCTCCACTGCGGTCGGCCATCACGTCATGCGTGCGGCTGCCGCCAACCTCACTCCGGTGACCCTGGAGCTGGGCGGCAAGTCGCCGGCGATCATCGGCCCCGGCGCGCGACTGGAGCACGCCGTGGAACGCATCATGGTCGGCAAGCTGCTCAACGCCGGGCAGACCTGCATCGCGCCGGATTACGTGTTGCTGCCGCGCGCGCGCATGGCGGAGTTCATCGAACTGGCCGGCAAGGCGGTGGCGCGGATGTATCCGCAGCTGCAGCAGAACGCGCAGTACGCCAGCATCGTTTCCGACCGCCAGTACCAGCGCGTCGCCGCGCTGCGCGACGACGCGCAGGCAGCCGGCGCGCGCGTGCACGCACTGGGCGACGCCACGGAAGATCCGGCGCGCCGACTGCTGCCGCCGCAGCTGCTGACCGGGGTCGACGACGGCATGGCGGTGATGCGCGAGGAGATCTTCGGCCCGCTGCTGCCGCTGCTGCCGTATGACACGCTGGACGAGGCGATCGCGCACGTCGCCGCCCGCGCGCATCCGCTGGCGCTGTACCTGTTCGAAGAGGACGCGTCGCACATCGACCGCGTGCTGGCACGCACCCATGCCGGCGGCGTCAGCGTCAACGACACGCTCTACCACATCGCCCAGCACGGCCTGCCGTTCGGCGGGGTAGGCGCCTCCGGCATGGGCGGCTACCACGGCGAGGCGGGCTTCCGCACCTTCTCGCACCTCAAGCCGGTGTTCCGCCAGGCGCGCTGGAACGGCGCCGGTCTGCTCAATCCGCCGTACGGCGCGCGCTTCCGGCGCCTGCTCGACCTGCTGCTGCGGCGCGGCTGAGCATCTCCCCGCGCAAAAAAAACTCCCCGCCGAAGCGGGGAGTTTTCTTGTGCGGCTACCGCAGGTCGGACATTAGAACTTGTACATCGCCGAGAAGCTCAGCAGGTTGCCGTAATCGTCGAAGTTGCCGGTCAGCGTGTCGCCGGTGCTGTTGGTCAGCGAGACGTGCGCGTTGTTGACGAAGATGTGCGCATACGAGGCGTTGATCTCGAAGTTTTCACTCGCCTGGTAGCCGATGCCGACGGTAGCCATCTTGCGGGTCGAGTCGGGCACGCGCGGGCTGCGGGTCTCCTCGTAGGTCGGGCTCTTGTCGACCGCGACGCCGGCGCGCAGGGTCAGCTTGTCGTTGACGTAGTAGTCGCCGCCGATCGAGGCGTACACGGTGTTGCGCCAGTTGTACGGCTCCGACGTCTGCGGCTGGGAGTTGCCGTAGTTCACCGTCAGGTTCTTGAACACGTCCCACTTGGTGTACGCCACGTCGGCGCCGAAGCCGTACTTTTCGGCCTGGTGCCAGTAGCTCACGCTGGCCACGGCCGGCGTGGTGAAGTCGGCGGTGCCGGTGGTGTGCGAGAACGGCGGAATCGAGCTGGCCAGCGCCGGGTTGGCCAGCAGCAGGTCGTAGCCCGGCGTGGTGGTGAAGTTGCCGGTGCCCTCGAGGCGGTGGCTGATCTTGGAGCGGTAGTTCAACGCCAGCTTGTCGTTCGGGGTGAGCTTCCAGAAGCCGCCCAGCTGCCAGCCGTAGCCCCAGTCGTCACCCTTGATGCGCGCATAGCCGTCCACGCCCGGCGGAGTCACCGCCGCCACGCCGGCCGCGGCGGCCTGGCCCTGCTGCACGGCGGCCTGGATCATCGCCGCACCCTGCGCCGCGGGAATCTGGCCCGCCGCGATGGCCGCCTGGATCTGCGCCACGCCGGCGGCAGTCTGCGCGCCGATGGCCTGCTGGATGCCGAGGCCGACGGCATTGAAGTTGATCGCGCTGGTCAGCTCGGCGCTGGTCTTCTGCGCGATGAAGCTGGCGCCCAGGCTGAAGTTGTCGGTGACGTCGAACGATGCCGACAGCGTGGCGTCGAGCGACTGGAACTTGGACTTGATGCCGTGGTAGCGGCCGACCCAGTCCTTGTCGTATTCGGTCTGGAAGCCGAACGGCACCGAGAAGCCGGCGCCCACATGCACGCGGTCGCTGACCTGGGTGGCGAAGAACAGCGCCGGCACCGGCAAGGTGGTGCCGGCATCGCCGCCGTTGCCGCCGCTGATCGGGCGACCCAGCACGTCATGCGCGCTGCCGTCGAACTTGGCGCTGAAATTGATCGCGGTGACGTCGGCCTGCAAGTAGGTGCCCTTCAGCTCGGACATCGCGGCCGGGTTGTTGACCACCACCGAAGCGTCGCCGCCGGCGGTGGCGGAGCCGGCAAAGGCGCGGCCCAGGCCCTTGGCGCTGTTCTCCTTGAGCTGGAACGCACTGGCATCCGCGCTCACCGGCGCAACCAGGGCGCCCACGATCGCAATGCTCAGCGCGGCGAGCGCCAGTGGACGGGCAGCGCCCGTGAGGATACGGAAAGACGTGTGCATCGCTGGCTCCTGCATGATGTTGGAACAACTCGGTGGGTCGGGCAGACGGAAAGGGAAATTCATACGTGCGTTTGAACTTCCTGCGCTGGACTTTGCCCTCTCGGACAAGGCGTTGCAAGTGCGCTCGCAACAAATTACTAACAAGTGAACTCCGCCTGGCAAACAAATCCCCTGGTCGATCCGGCGGCCGGCGCTGCTACTCTCGCCTCCCCGGCGCTCGCTCCCGCCTCACGGTGCTGCCATGCAATGCTTCGTCTACGCCAGCCTGTCCAAGGCTGACACTTACCTGTGGCTGGCCGAACGCGACGCGTTCGACGTATTGCCCGAGCCGCTGACGCTGATGTTGGGTGAATTGCGCTTCGTGATGGAGGTGCAACTGACGCTCCAGCGCAAACTGCCGGTGGAGGACACTCGCCAGGTGCTCGAGCACCTGCGCACCCAAGGCTGGCATCTGCAACTGCCGCCGCAGGAAACACTGGCCGCCGCCAACCACCCCGCCTACACACACTCGCCGCGGGATGATCGGGACGAGTGAATCGCGCATCATGGCGTTCGCGTTAACGCCTGGTTACCGCCTGCACCGTCCACGATTTCTATACTGCCGCCATGACCCAGACCAAATCCCGCCGTCGCCCTCCCTTCCTGCACGCGCTGGCCTGGTTCATTCCCGGCTTGCTGGCCGTGGCACTGGCCGGCCTGACCACCCACCCGCTGACCTTGATCCCGCTGCTGCTGGCCAACGCGCTGACCATGGCGGCCATCTGCCACGCGATCGGTTTCGATCCGGAACCGAGCTTCGCGCGTACCGTGCTGCGCCGCGGTGCCGCGCACCTGGTGATGTTTACCGGTTACACCGTGCTGGTCTTCGTGCTGGTGGCATGGCCGATGCTGCAACTGAGCCACAGCCCCAGCCTCAGCGCCGCGCTGCTGCTGGCCGCCGCGCTGGTGCTGGCGCTGGTCACGCTGTGGCGGCTGTGGCCGGCGTTCGGGCTGGTGTTCGTGTGGGACGACGCCTACCCACCGCAGCGCGACGGTTCGTGGATCTTCACCGCCACCCTGCGCAGCATGGCATTCGGTCGGCACTTGTCGCGCGAGGAGCGCTTCTTCACCCACTTCGTGCCGGCCGCGCTGTGCCTGCTTGCACTGGCATTCGGTGCGATCGCGCTGACCGGACTGGTCGGCATGCTGCCGGAGGAGATGCGTCTGGCGGCGCTGGCGATCTACGCGCTGGTGATCCTGCCGCTGGCCTGCCTGGTGATCGCCAACCGCACCCTGCGTGCGTTGCTGTGCGAACGCCATCCACCGCGCCGACGCGCCGACGCGAATCCGCTGACCGCTGAATTGCCGCGACCGGTGCTCAGCGAACCGGAGCGCGTCGCCGGCACACCCGAACAGGCCGCCGCCTTGCTCGCCGCTACCCGCGCCGGCGACATCGAACGCGCGCTGGCGCTGCTGGAAGTGGGTGCCGCCTGCGACACTGTGCCGCAGCCCGGCGACCGCGACCAGCGCCCGGTGCTGATGCTGGCGGCGCTGCTGCCCGACACGCGTCTGCTGCGAGAACTGATCGCGCGCGGCGCCGACGTCAATCAGGCCAGCGGCGGACTCACCCCGTTGCTGGCGGCCACCCGTGACAGCTGGCATGGCCGCGCCGAAGCGGTGTTGATGCTGCTCGCCAACGGCGCCAACCCGCTGGCCACCGATGCCGACGGCAACACGCCGCTGCACGGCGCCGTGCTCAGCGCCGATGCCGGCGTGGCGGCGATGCTGCTGGATGCTGCCGCGCCGATCGACGCGCTCAACCAGGCCGGCTTGAGCCCGCTGGCCACCGCCTGTCGTGCTGCCAACTGGACGCTGGCGAAATTCCTGCTCGAACGCGGCGCCAAGCCGGCCCCGGCCGGCGGCGAACCGGCGCTGGTCGCGGCCGCCAGCATCGCCGACGACGACCCCACCGGCGTCGCCCTGCTGCTCAAACACCGCGCCGCGGTCAACGCACTGGACGCACACCAACGCCACGCTCTGCTCGGTGCCGCCGCAGAGGGCCACGAACGCATCGCCCGCGCGCTGTGCGACGCCGGCGCCGACGTCAAGCTGGCCGACGAGCACGGCAGCACCGCGCTGATGGAAGCCGCGCGCGCCGGCGCCAGCGGCATCGTGCAGCGACTGGCCGAAGCGAAACCCGACGCGCTGGCGCGGGACCAGCACGGTCGCGACGCGCTGATCCTGGCCTGCCAGTCGCCGCATGCCGATGCCGCCACCGTCCGCGCCCTGCTCGAACTGGGCGCCGACGCCAAGGCGACGGGCGGCGACGGCCGCAGCGCGCTCGACCACGCCAGCGCCGCCGGGCGCTGGGATCTGGTCGCGCTGCTGGACCCGGACACCGCGCTGCCCGCCAACCTCAGCCACGATCTGCTGGACGAAGGCGCCGACACGCCGCAGCACCTGCTCGACGCGCTGCGCTTCGGCCACTGGGCCACCGTCTCCGCCTTCGGCGAGCGAGTGCAGTCCTGGCCGCAGGCCGAGCTGGCCCGGCTCTATCTGGATCTGGCCACGCCCGGGCTGGGCGCAGCGCGGCGCTGGTTGCTCGATCACGGTCTCGCCGCCGAAGCGCGGCTGGCACCGCCGCGCACCGACGACCCCGATACCGGCGAAGCGCACATCCAGACCCCGCTGGGGCGACGCCTGTTCGACGCCCTGCTGGAACGCCTGCCCGATGCCACCGAAGCGGTCGCCGACCTGCTGCAGGCCGGCGCCAGCCCCGCCGGCTGCGGCCTGCTGGCCATGGCCCTGGTGCAGCTCGAAGGCGCGGCCCAGGCCGCGGCACTGCCGCTCGGCCTGCTCGAGCGCGGTGCCGATCCATTCGGCACGGACGCGAACCAGCGTGCGCCGCTGCACCTGGCCGCCCGTCACGCGCACGGCAGCCTGCTGCAGGCGCTGCTGGCCCTCGGCTGCGATCCGAACGCCCGCGACGGCGACCAGCGCACACCGCTGTTCGCCGCACTGGAACACGGCGCCGCCGCGCTGCCGCTGGTGCGCAGCCTGATCGCCCACGGTGCCGATCCGGAAGCGGCCGACGCCCACGGCGAGACGCCGCTGGGGCTGGCGCTGGAACACCCCGCGCTGGAGCGCTGGCTGGACTGGCGCGACTGGCCGCTGCCGCAGCGCCCCCTGCGCGCCACCGACCTGCCCGCCGCCGCCGCGGCCGGTGCGCTGGGCGCGGTGCAGCGTCTGCTGGAACTGGGTTTCGCCGTCGACACCCGCGACGAGCAGGGCGCCACCGCCCTGCTGCGCGCCTGCGGCGCCGGTCATCGCGACGTTGCCGCCTGCCTGCTCGACGCCGGGGCCGACCCCAGCCTGAGCGCGCACAGCGGCGTTACCGCCCTGGTCGCCGCCGTCAGCGCGCGGCGCGAAACGCTGGTGGCCCTGCTGCTGCAGCGCGAGGTGGCCGTCGACCAGCGCCTGCCGAACGACGCCACCGCCCTGATGGTGGCCGCCGCGCTGGGTTACCCCGACATCGCCGAGCAACTGCTGGCCGCGGGGGCAGACGTAAAGGCGGTCGACAGCTCCGGCCGCAACGCACTGCATGCCGCCGCCCAGTTCGGCTTCGAACACAACGACAGCCTGCGCACCCGCCGCCTGTTCGACGGCCTGCTCAAACATGGCGCCGAGATCAACCACGCCGATCGCGAAGGCAAGACCCCGCTGCTGCTGCTGCTGGGCGCGCAACTGCCGCCCGGCAGCGACGGTGACGCCACCCACCTGGGCGCGCTGGTGCCGCCGTTGCTCGATGCCGGCGCGCACGTCGCGCATGCCGACCAGCGCGGCGTCACCGCCTTGCATGCCTGCGCCATGCACGCCCTGCTCGCCCCGGCACGCGTGCTGCTCTCGCGCGGCGCCGACCGCCAGGCCACCGACGCATTCGGCCGCACCGCCGCCGAGGTGGCCCGCCAGCTCGGCTTCATCGACATCGCCCACGAACTCGGCGCGCGCAGCAGCCAGGCGATTCCCAGCGTGCGACAGACGCTGCGGCAGCCGGCGGAGTAGCCGCGCCGACCCCGCCTATTCGGGGCTGTCCGGCACCGCCGGCCCCTTCTCGCGCCGGCGCTCGGCGGCGCGTTCCGCATCGGCCTCGAACAGTCGCTGCAGATCGACCAGGGCGTCGCGGGTGCTTTGCATGAGCTTGGTCTCGTCGTCGTAGACCAGCGCCTGCTTCTGCAGCAGATCTTCGTCGTAGCGGCGGAAGCGCTCGACGCGATCGACCGCCAGCTCGTGCGACAGGCCCAGCGCCTCCAACGTCTTGCGGGTCATCTTGAGGCTGGAATGGAAGGTCTCGCGCACCGGATCGTCGATGCCCATGTCGAGCAAGCGGAACACGTGCTGGCGGTTGCGCGCACGCGCGACGATCTTCAGATGCGGGTATTGCCGCTTGACCAGGCGCGCCGTGCGCAGGTTCGCCTCCGGATCGTCGGTGGCCAGCACGAATACCTCCGCCGTGGCCGCGTGCGCCGCGCGCAGCAGTTCCGGTCGCGCCGGGTCGCCGAAGAACAGGTTGATCGTGCCGAAACGCCGGGACAGGTCGACCTGCTCGGCCGAATGCTCCAGCGCCACGAACGGGATGCCCTGCGCGCGCAGCACGCGGGCAATGATCTGGCCGACGCGGCCGAAGCCGGCGATGATCACCCGCGGCGGCGCCGTGTCGATGGTGTCGAACTCGCGCGTCGGCTGGCGCGGGCGCAGGTCCAGCGCCTTCGCCGCCAGCACCACCAGCAGCGGCGTCAGCGCCATGCTCAGGGCGATCACCAGCATCAGCAGGTCGCGTTGCGCGACACTCAGCAGGCGCTGCTCGGTGGCCAGGCGCAGCACCACGAAGGCGAACTCGCCGCCGGCGGCAAGCAGCACCAGCAGGCGCAGCGTGTCCGAACGATTGAGCCCGCACAGCCAGCGCCCGAGCGGCCACAGCAGCGCACTTTTCAGCGCCAGCAGCAGCGCCAGCAGGGTCAGCACCAGGCCGGGGCGATGCCACAGCAGCGACAGGTCCATCGACATGCCGACGCTGATGAAGAACAGCCCCAGCAGCAAGCCCTTGAACGGCTCGATGTTCGATTCCATCTCGTGCCGGTATTCGGAATCGGCCAGCAGCACGCCGGCCAGGAACGCGCCCAGGGTGGCCGAGAGGCCTGCCAGTTCCATCAGCCACGCCACGCCCATCACCACCAGCAGCGCGGTGGCGGTGGACACCTCTACCGAGTCGGCCTTGGCCACGAAACGGAACACCGCGCGCAACACGTAGCGGCCGCCGACCACCACGCCGACGATCACCCCGATCGTGCGCAGCACGCCGAGCAGTTCCACGTGCGAAGCCGAGGACGCGGCCAGCAGCGGCAAGGCGGCGATCAGCGGAATCGCCGCCAGATCCTGGAACAGCAGCACGGCGAACACCTGCCGCCCGTAGGCCGAGCCCGCCTCCTTGCGCTCGGCCAGGATCTGCAGGCCGAACGCGGTGGACGACAGCGCCAGGCTGCTGCCCACCACGAAGGCCGCCTTGCCGTCGAGACCGGACAGGTAATACGCCACCGCGCCGATCGCCAGCGCGCTGGCCAGCACCTGCAGCAAGCCGGTGCCGAACACCGAGCGGCGCATCACCCACAGCCGCTGCGGCGACAGCTCCAGTCCGATCACGAACAGCATCAGCACCACGCCGAATTCGGCGATGTTCGCCACGCCGGAGGTGTCGTGGATCAGCCCCAGCAGCTGCGGCCCGATCGCCACGCCGGCCAGCAGATAGCCAAGCACCGCGCCAAGGCGAAAGCGCTTGGTCAACGGCACCGCGATCACCGTGGCGAGCAGGAACACCAGGGCCGTCTGCAGCAGATGATGGCTGTCCAAGCGTCGGCAACTCCGGTCGGGGAGGCTCGATTATTCCACGCTGTTCCGCCTGCGCCGAACCGGCGAGCGCGAATTCCGTCCCGGAAAACGACAGGCCCGCCGAAGCGGGCCTGTCCGGCTGCGTCGGCGTGTGCCCTTAGTTCTTCGGCGCGTCCTTCAAGCCGCGGTTTTCCAGCATCGGCTCGATGCTGGGGTCCTGACCGCGCCAGTCCTTGTACATCTTGGCCAGCTCCTCGGTGTTGCCGCGCGAGAGGATCATCTTGCGGAAGCGGTCGCCGTTGGCGCGGGTGAGGCCGCCGTTGTCCTTGAACTCAATGAAGGCGTCGTCGGCCAGCATCTGCGTCCACAGGTAGGCGTAGTAGCCGGCGGCGTAGCCGTTGCCCCAGATGTGCTGGAAGTAGCTGGAGCGATAACGCGGCGGCACGTAGCCGAGGTCCACGCCGTCCTTCTGCAGCGCGGCGGCCTCGAACTTGTCCGCGTCCTGCAGCGGGGCGTCGGCGCCGAGCATGTGCCAGTTCATGTCGAGCATCGCCGCGGCGACCAGCTCGGTCATGTTGTAGCCCATGTTGAACTTGCCGGCCTTCTTCATCTTGTCGACCAGCGCCTGCGGCATCGGCGCGCCGGTCTTGTAGTTTTTCGCGTAGTTGGCGAACACCTTGGGGTTGGTCGCCCAGTGCTCGTTGAACTGCGAGGGGAACTCGACGAAGTCGCGGGCGGTGTTGGTACCGGACAGGGTCGGGTACTGCTCGTCGGCGAAGATGCCGTGCAGGGCGTGGCCGAACTCGTGGAACATGGTGATCACGTCATCGAACGACAGCAGCGCCGGCTGGCCCGCGGCCGGCTTGGTGAAGTTGGCGACGTTGTAGATCACCGGCTTGGTGTTCATCAGCCTGGACTGGCCGACGAAGTTGTCCATCCAGGCGCCGCCGCCCTTGTTGTCGCGCTTGAAGTAGTCGCAGTAGAACAGCGCCAGCGACTTGCCGTCGGCGTCGAACACCTCGAACACGCGCACGTCCGGCTGGTACACCGGAATGTCCTTGCGCTCCTTGAAGGTGAGTCCGTAGAGCTGGTTGGCGGCGTAGAACACGCCGTTCTGGAGCACGTTGTCCAGCTCGAAGTACGGCTTGATCTGGTTCTCGTCGAGGTCGTACTTGGCCTTGCGCACCTGCTCGGCGTAATGGTTCCAGTCCCACGGCTGCAGCTTGAAGCTCGCCTGGCCGGCCGCCTTCTGGTCCTGGTCGATCTGCGCCTGGATGTCGGCGGCCTCGCGTCGGGCGCGCGCCACCGCGGCCGGCGCCAGTTTCTTCATGAAGCCCATCGCGGTGGCCGGGGTCTTGGCCATCTGGTCTTCCAGCTTCCACGCCGCGTAGTTCGGATAGCCGAGCAACGCGGCTTCCTGCGCGCGCAATTGCGCCAGCCGCTCGATCGTCTTGCGGGTGTCGTTGGCGTCGTTCTGCTCGGCGCGGTTCCACGACGCCTCGAACAGCTGCTGACGGGTGGCGCGGTCGGCCAGGTCCTGCAGCTCGGGCTGCTGGGTGGTGTTCTGCAGCGGCAGCACGTACTTGCCGTCCTGCTTGCGATCCGTCGCGGCGCGGCTGGCGGCGGCGATCTCGGCATCGCTCAGGCCGGCCAGCTTGCTCTTGTCGCCGATCACCGGCGCGGCATCCTTGGTGGCCGCCAGCAGCTTGTTGGTGAACGCGGTGCTGAGGCTGGACTCCTCCTTGTTCATCGCCTTGAGCTTCGCCTTGTCGGCATCGGAGAGCTTGGCGCCGGAATGCACGAAGTCGTCGTAGACCACCTGCACCAGGCGCGCCGATTCCGGGTCGAGCTTGAGCGTGTCGCGCTGGTCGTAGACCGCCTCGATGCGCTTGAACAGCTTGTCGTTGAGATAGATCGCGTCCTGGTGCGCGGCCAGCTTGGGCGCCTCCTCCTCCTGCACCTTCTGCAGGGTCGGGTTGGTGTTGGCGGCGGTGACGCCGTTGAACACCGCCATCACCCGATTGAGCATCACGCCGGTTTTCTCCAGCGCCACGTAGGTGTTCTCGAACGTGGCCGGCTCGGGGTTGTCGGCGATCTTCTGCACCTCGGCCAGTTGCCGCTTCATGCCCTCCTCGATCGCCGGCTGGTAGTCGGCATCGGTGATCTTGTCGAACGGCGGCGCCTGGAACGGCAGCGTGCTGGCCTGGAAGAACGGATTGCTGGTCATGGCATCGGCCGGGGCAGTGGCGGAAGCGCTCGCCGTCGACGTGGGCGCAGGTGCGGGCGTGGCATCGGCACTGCCCGGCGATTGCGAGCAGGCGGCGAGGGCGATCGTGGTGGCAATCACGAGCAGGCGGAGTCGAAGCATCAGGTTCCCCAAGGTCGGGTGTCCGCGGCGGGACGGGATGGAAATGCAGTCGCCGACTTTACCCATACGGCCACCGCTTTCCAAACCTTCGCAGGAACCTGCGGGTGGCGGAGCGGCGAAGCGGAATCACGCCACGCGCATGTCGCGCAGCTGCCAGCCGCCGCCGATCAGCAGGAACAGCCGATGGTGCAGCACGCTCATCGGCAGGTCGGTGGTCAGCTCGACGTCGGTGCGCAGGTCGGCGACTTTCGCCGTCACCTCGGCCGACGGATCGGTATTGCCGAGGCTGGCGTCCACCGCATCGGGGTCGGGCTGCGCGGCGCGCCAGCGCTGGAACAGCTCGTCGTTGCGCAAGGCCTGCTGCAGCGCGCCGGCGAAATCATTCGGACCGGCGCCGGCATAGCTGAAGCGTGGGTCCTCGCCGCGGGCATGGCCGAGGTCGGCGATCGAGAGGTAGTAGCGGTTGCGCGGCATGGCCACTCCGGAAGCGGGTCTGCGGCCATTCAAGCACGCGCGCCGGCACGCCGGACGTGAAGGTCAGCCGAGGGCCGCCACGGCGGCGTGCAATCGTCCGGCAGCCTGCGCCGGCGGCACGCCATGCGGCAGCACGCCCAGGCACGGCGCCGGCAGCAGCTCGCCCAGCGTGACCAGGTTCTCGGCTTGCGCTTCCATCGCCGGGTCGATGTGGTTGCCGATCCAGCCGAGCAGGCGGCAGCCGTCGGCCACGATCGCGCGCGCGCTGAGCTGGGCGTGGTTGAGGCAACCCAGCCGCAGGCCCACCACCAGGATCACCGGCAACTGCCATTGTTTGGCGATGTCGGAGGCGAACAGCCCCGGCGCCAGCGGCACCAGCCAGCCGCCGACGCCCTCGACCACCACGCGCGAGTGCTCGCTGCGCAGTTGCTCGAAGGCGGCGCGCATCGGTGCCAGCGTGACCTGCCGGTGCTCGCGCGCCGCGGCCAGATGCGGCGACAGCGGATCGCGCAACGCGACCGGGTTGATCCGCTCGTAGGCCAGCGCGGGATCGCTGCCTGCCGCCTGCAGGGCCAGTGCGTCGTCGTTGCGCAGGCCATCGGGTGTCGCCACGCAGCCGCTGGCCACCGGTTTCATGCCGCAGCTGCGACGACCGGCGTCGCGCAAGGCGTGCAGCAAGGTACAGGAGGCATGGGTCTTGCCGATACCGGTGTCGGTGCCGGCGATGAATACTGCCGCGTGGCCGGAGTCTGTCATCGGGATGTCCGTGGCGAGGGCGCGCATAATACGCCTTTGCCGCCGGATGACTTCGCATGTTCGAGCTCGACACCCCCACCTTCGCCAGCAAGCAGGAGCATTACCGGCACCTGGTGCAGCAGGCGCGCGGCCTGCTGCAGGGCGAGCCGGACCTGGTCGCCAACGCGGCCAATTTCAGTGCGCTGGTCTACCACGGCCTGCCGCAATTGAATTGGGCCGGGTTCTACCTCTTCGACGGCACCGAGCTGGTGGTCGGGCCATTCCAGGGCAAGCCGGCATGCATCCGCATCGCGCTCGGTCGTGGCGTCTGCGGCACCGCCGCGAGCGAACGCCGGACCCAGCTGGTGCGCGATGTCAGCAAGCACCCCAACCACATCTACTGCGACTCGGCCTCGCAATCGGAGATCGTGGTGCCGCTGGTTCGCCGCGATGGTTCGCTGCTCGGCGTGTGGGACGTCGACAGCCCGGTGACCGACCGCTTCGACGAGGAGGACCGCGCCGGGATGGAAGCGCTGTGCGCGGTGTTCATGGACGCCGTCACGCCCTGACCGGCTCGCGATGACGCGACGCGCGTGACCGCTTGCCGGGGCGCGGCCACGCGCCGTTGGTCCGCTCCAGTCCCTGCCGCCGCGCGACAAACGGGGCGGGCGCCGGCCCCGTCCCGGCGGCCCCGCCCGTCGTCACGACGCTCAAGCGCAATCGCCGCGTGCCGCTAACGACGAGGGGTTCGGCGATCTGCCGAATCCCGGCGTTGCCGCTCGGTGCGCCTTGCGAACACTCCACGAGTGTCATGAACAAGAGACTGCTCAAGCGAAGTGCCGGGTTCACGCTGGTCGAAATGATGATTGCCGTCGCCATCATGGGGCTGCTCGTCGCCATGGCGATGCCGATCTATGCGCGGTACAGCAACCGCGTCAAGGTCAATCAGGTCACGGCCTTCATGACCACCACTTCGCTGGCGCTGGAGACTTACCACGCCCAGCTCGGAACCTATCCCGCCACGCTGGCCGAGATCGGCATCAGCGCGCCGGCGCTCGATCCGTGGGGCAACCCGTACCGGTATCTGCCGATCGACACCGACCCGCCGCCCAACACGGGCCAGGTCCGCCGCGACAAGAACATGAACCCGATCAACACCGACTTCGACCTGTACAGCACCGGGCCGGACGGTCGCACGCAGACCCAGTTGATGGGGCGCTTCGCGCGCGACGACATCGTGCGCGCGGGCAACGGCAGCTACATCGGCACGGCCCAGGATTTCTAGGCGCGACGATGCGCATTTACCTGCCCGGCAAGGTCAGTCGACGCCTCATCCTGCAGTTTCTCCTGGCCGCACTGATTCCCATGAGCGGCATGGCCTGGTACGTCTATCACCAGGTCAGCACGCTGCTGCTGGACTCGGCGTACCAGCAACTTCGCGCCGACAGCAAGTCGTTCGGCATGAGCCTGATCGAGTTGCTCAACGCCCGCGTAAACGACCTGCGGCAGCTTCCCGCCAAGCACATCGGCGAGGCATCGGCGGCGGCGAAACTCGGTTTCAGCACAACCTCGCTGCAGTCTTCGCACGACTTGACGGCGCCACAGCAGGCCCGGCTGGCGCGCGGCAAGAGCATCCTGCGACTGGCCGCCGGACGTCCGGTGCAGTTGCTGGTCCCTTCCGCGTCCCCCGGCCAAACCCTGGTGGGCGAGATCGCGACCGCCCGGTTGTGGAGCAACGACTCCGCACCCGAGCGCTACTGCATTCTCGACGCCGACTACGTCGCCCTGTTCTGCACGCCCGGCCTCGCTCCGCTGAACCGCCAGGTGCTGGAGTCGACGCTCGGCAACGGCACCGGCGCCACCGTGCCGTGGCGTGCCTCGGGCGAAGACCTGCTGGTGGGGCTGTGGCGGCTCAAGTTCCTGCCGACGTTCGACAGCCCTGGCTTCCTCGTCATGGAGGTCACCTCGCGAGCCGACGCGCTGCGCCGGCTGGAGGACTTCCGCCACCTGTTTCCGATCATCGTGCTGCTGGCGCTGGCCATTGCTGCGGCGCTCGCCATCGGACAGATCCGCCGCCAGATGAAGCCGCTCGACCAGTTGACGGGACTTGCCCGCCGCCTCGCGGGCGGCGACCTGGGAGCCCGCGTCGCACTGGTCGGCAACGACGAGTTCGCCGAACTGGGGCGCACGTTCAACGACATGGCAACGAACCTGGAATCGCGGTTCCACATGCTCGCCCTGCTGAGCGACCTCGACCGCGCCATCATCAGCGCCTCGCGCATGGAGCATGTCGCCAACGAGGTACTCGGCCACATCCGCAAGGCCATTCCCTGCGATGGTGCGGGCCTGCTGGTGCGCGACGGCGAGGCGGGCTACTGCCTGCTGACGCGCGATCCCTCGCACGCCGGCGACTGCCTGCGCACGGCAACCGTCAGCTTTGAACTCGAGGCGCCGGCCCACCAGCAACCGGCATGCCTCCTGTCACCAGCGCGTCTCCCGCACGAGTTCCTGCGACGGCTCGGCCCTGCACCGCCCGAGCACCTGCTGGCATTCCCGATCCGCAATGACGACTGCCTGCAACAGGTGTTGCTGCTGGCGTACCCGCACTTGCCCGAGCCGATCGACGCCGCCGTCCAGGGCGGCCGGGCGCTCGCCGACCGCATCGGCATCGCCTTGTCCAGCCTGGCGCAGGAGGAAAGGCTCCACCACCAGGCCCATTACGACGCACTGACCGATCTGCCGAACCGGGTGCTGCTGCGCGAGCGCTGCGAACAGGCCATCGAGCGGGCGCAGCGCCGGCAGACCGCCGCCGCGCTGATCCTGATCGACCTGGACAATTTCAAGCAGGTCAACGACACGCTCGGCCACGCCAGTGGCGACCAGCTCCTGCTCCAATGCGCGCTGAGCCTGCAGCGGCAATTGCGGCAAGGCGACATGCTGGCCCGCCTGGGCGGTGACGAGTTCGTCGTGCTGGTCGAGGATCTGGCGCGCGGCGAGGAACATGCGACGCTCGACCGCCGTCTGCGTGATTTGCGCCGCGCCCTGGCCGAACCGATCACCGTGAGCGAACACCAGATCAACACTCCCGCCAGCATGGGGATCGCGTTGTATCCGGCGAACGCCAGTCACTTCGACGAGCTGCTGCAAATGGCGGACGCCGCCATGTACAAATCCAAGCGCGGACAGCCGGGCAGCTTCCAGTTCTACTCCAGCGACCTCACCCGCACCTCGAAAATCCATTTCGATCTGACCCAGGAGCTGCGCAAGGCGGTCGAGAGAAGCGAGCTGGTCCTGCACTTTCAACCGAAGATCGACGCCCGCACGCGGCGCATCGTCGGCGCCGAAGCGCTGGTCCGCTGGTTGTCGCCCAGCCGCGGCCTGGTCCTGCCGGCCGCGTTCGTGCACCTGCTCGATGAAATGGGACTGGGCGCATGGCTGGGCGAGTGGGTGCTCGATCGGGCCTGCGCGCAGATGCGGCAATGGCAGGACGGCGGTCGAGCGCCGATCCCGGTCTCGATCAACATGTCGCCAGTGCAATTCGAACGGACGTCCGTCGTGGAGCGGGTGCAGGCCGCCCTGGGGCGCTACCGGCTCGACGTCGACCGGCTGGAGATCGAGATACTGGAGGCGACCGCCGTCAACGACTCGCACAAGGTGCGGGAATCCCTCGTGGCGTTGCGCGCCGCGGGCATCGGCGTCGCGCTCGACGATTTCGGCACCGGTTACTCCTCGCTGGTCTACCTGACCCGCATCCCGGCCAACGTGCTCAAACTCGACCAGGCCTTCATCCGCGGGCTTTCCGGCGATCCGCGCCAGCAGGAAATCGTCAGGCACATCATCGCGCTGGCCAAGACGCTGGCTTACAGCGTGGTGGCGGAAGGCGTCGAGGAAGAAACTCAGCTCGCGCTGCTCGTCGCCATGGGCTGCGACTACATCCAGGGCTACCTGATCGGTCGCCCGCTGCCACCGGACGAATTCGCCGAGCGATGGCTGCGCTGACGGCGGCCCCTGCGGGAGCGCCGGCGCGCCGCAGGTCAGGTCGCCGCGCGCGGCTGTCGCAGCAGGTTCGCCACCGCCTCGCGCGCTTCGTCCACGCCGGTGCCGGCGGAGGAGGAAAACACCTGCGCGCTGGCGTGCAGCCCCTCGGCGGCAAATTGCTTGCGCAGGGCGGCCAGCGCCTGCGTGCCGGCACCGCGCGAGAGCTTGTCGGCCTTGGTCAGCAGCACGTGGCAGGGCAGGCCGGTGTCGGCGCAGAACTGCAGCATCAGGCGGTCGAACTCCTTCAGCGGATGGCGGATGTCGACGATCAGCACCAGGCCGCGCAGGCTGCGGCGACGGTGCAGGTAGGCGTCGATCTCCTGCTTCCAGTGTTCGCGCATGTCCAGCGGCACCTTGGCGTAGCCGTAGCCGGGCAGGTCGACCAGGCGCCGGTCGGCGCCGGCTTCCACCGGCGCCGCGGCGGCCTCGCGCGGCGACGGCAGGCTGAAGGCGACCATCTGCTGGGTGCGCCCGGGCGTCTTGGACGTGCGCGCCAGACCCTTGTGATTGGTCAGCGCATTGAGCGCGCTGGACTTGCCCGCGTTGGAGCGGCCGGCGAACGCCACCTCGGCGCCCTCGTCGGCGGGCAGCTGGCTGAGGCGGTGCGCGGCGAGCATGAACTGCGCGCCCTGGAGGGGATTGGGCATGGGAGCGGTTTGACCAAGGTAGGATGGCACGGGATAATTCTGCGGTTTCTGCCCATCGCTTCGCTTCGGTGCGCCGTCGGCAGTTTTCGCAAGTCTCTCGGGAGTCAAGTGTATGAGTTTTCACTCCGCTGGTTTTCGGCCCGCCGCGTTCGGGTCCGCCCTGGCTCTTGCGCTGGCGCTGTCCACGACGGCCGTGATGGCCCAGGAAGCGCCGGCTCCGGCCGCCTCCGCGAGCGCCGCGGCACCGGCTCCGGCGAGTGTGGCCGACGTGGCGGTCAAGCCCGGCGATGCCGCCGCCGGCCAGGCCAAGGCGGCCGTCTGCGGCGCCTGCCACGGCATGGACGGCAATTCCGCCGACGCGCAATACCCGAAACTGGCCGGGCAGAGCGAGCAGTACATCGTGCGCCAGCTGACCGACTTCAAATCCGGCCAGCGCCAGAACCCGATCATGCTGGGCATGGCCACCCCGCTGTCGGAGCAGGACATGCACGACCTCGGCGCCTATTTCGCCAGCCAGAGCTCGCGCCCCGGCGTGGCCGACCAGGCGCTGGTCGAGCCCGGCGAGACCCTGTTCCGCCAGGGTGACAGCACGCGCGGCATCCCTGCCTGCATGGCCTGCCACAGCATCGACGGCCGCGGCAATCCGGGCGCGATGTATCCGCAGCTGGCCGGTCAGCATGCGCAGTACGTGGAGGCCACGCTGAAGGCCTGGCACGACGGCGCCAGCTGGGGCACCGACACCCGCTCGCAGATCATGCCCGCGATCGCCGCCAAGCTGGACGCCAAGGATATCGCCGCGCTGGCCAGCTACATCGAAGGCCTGCATCCCGCCGAAAGCAAGCCTGCGACGGCCGCCACGCCCTGATCGCGCGCGGCGCGTCTCCCGTTTCACCGATTCGAGGTGGTCATGTTCAAGCGTCTTCCGATCCTGTGCGCCGCCCTGCTCGCACTGGCCGCCTGCAGCCATGACAAGGGCGAACCGGCCGTCGCGCCGACCCCCGCCAGCACCGTGGCCGCGACTCCGGTGGCGCCGGCGACCACGGCCAGCACGCCGGCCCCTGCCAGCACGGCTGCGCCCACCACGGCCACGCCTGCCGGCGGCGACGACAGCAGCGCGCCCGCGCCCGCCGAAAGCGCCGCAACCGCTGCCGCCCCGGCCGTGCCCTTCGTCGACACCGGCAAGTGGGTCGAGGGCAAGCACTACTTCCTGATCGACCCGGCGCAGCCCACCAGCCACCCCGGCAAGGTCGAGGTGACCGAGGTGTTCTCCTTCGGTTGCCCGGCCTGCAACGCGTTCCACACCACGGCCGACCAGATCCGCAAGAGCCTGCCCGCCGGCGCGGTGATGAACTACCTGCCTGCCGCGTTCCGCCCGGATGAGAACTGGGTGGTCTACCAGCGCGCGTTCTACGCCGCACAGGCGCTGGGCCTGGCCGAGAAGAGCTACGACGCGATGTTCGACGCCACCTGGAAAACCGGCGAGACGGCCACCTACAACCTCAAGGGCAGCGGCTTGAAGCCGAAGGAAGCCTGGCCCACGATCGAGGACATCGCGCAGTTCTACGCGCAGAACTTCGGGGTGGACCCGAAGGAATTCGTCGCCGTCGCCAACTCGTTCTCGGTCAACACCAGGATGAAGCGCGCCGACGACCTGATCAAGGCGTACGGCATCGACGGCACGCCCTCGATGGTCGTCAACGGCAAGTACCGCTACGGACCGAGCACGGCCGGCGGCTATGCGCAGACGATCGAGCTGACCCAGTGGCTGGTCGCCAAGGAACAGGCCGGCAAGTAGGCCGCCGGCGCCACCCGCGTGGAGAACGACCTGATGTTCAAGCGATCCGCCCGCCTGCCCTTCCTGGCCGTGCTCGCCAGCCTGCTGCTGGCCAGCGCCTGCACCGCGCAACCCAGCGACCCGGCGCCGTACACGGAAGGCACCGACTACGTCACCCTGCCCGCCCCGCACCAGCGCTACGGCAGCGAGGGCAAGGTCGAGCTGGTCGAGGTGTTCTCCTACGGCTGCATCCACTGCGCGGAGTTCGCGCCGGACGCCGAGAAGCTGCGCAAGGAGCTGCCCGCCGGGGTCGAATTCAAGCTGCTGCCGGCACCGTTCAACCAGCAGTGGGTGCCGTTCGCGCGCGCCTATTACGCGGCGAAGCAGCTGGGCGTGGTCGGACGCACCCATCTGCAGCTGTTCGTGGCCAAGTTCGGCGAGCATTACCCGATCAACTCGATGGGCGAGCTGGCCGATTTCTACGCCCGCGAAGGGGTCAACCGCGAGCAGTTCATGCGCATCGCGATGGCGCCGGAAACCACCGAGAAGATGAAGCGCGACCTCGACCTGCTGCGCACCTGGCAGGTCGACGGCACGCCGACTCTGGTGGTCGACGGCAAGTACCGCGTTGCCACGGTGCGCTCGCACGAGCACATGATGGCGGTGGCGCTGTGGTTGGCCAAACGCGAACTGGCCGGCAAGTAACCCGCGCCAGGCGGCCTGGCCAGGCGGCGGATCGAGCCGCCATCGTCGCGTTCACGCGACAGCGCGCATGCTGCAGGTCGGGCGGGTGGCCGGGCCGGCTGCCGAAGGCATCCGCTCCCCTCTTCTGCCGCGTATTGCCATGAATCGTGCCGCCCCCCCCTCCACCGCACCTGCCGAGCGCCGCCTGCGCCTGCTCAGCTGCAACATCCTGGCCGGTGCCAGCGTGGCGCATTACCGCGACTATCTGACCCGCAGCCTCAACGCGGTGCTGCCCGGGCGCAGCAAGATGGACAACCTCGACCGCCTGGCCGAGGTATTGGCCGGCTTTGACGTGATCGGGCTGCAGGAAGCCGACGCCGGCAGCCTGCGTTCGGGCTTCCTCAACCAGACCCGCTACCTCGCCGAAACCTCCGGCCTGCCGTTCTGGAGCCACCAGCCGAACCGCGCGATGGCCAGGCTGGCGCACTCGGCCAATGGCCTGATCAGCCGGCTGGAACCCACCGCCGTGATGGACTACCCGCTGCCCAGCCGCATCCCCGGCCGCGGCGCGTTGCTGGCGCAGTTCGGCGAAGGCGAGGACGCGCTGGCGGTGATGATCGCCCACCTCTCGCTGAGCGCCCCGGCGCGCGCGCGCCAGCTCGGTTTCATCGCCGAGCTGCTGCAGGATTTCCGCCACGCCGTGCTGATGGGCGATCTCAACACCGAGCCCGGCAGCGTGGAGATGCGCCAGCTGTTCGGCAAGAGCAGCCTGCAGCCGCCGGCGCAGCCCACGCCCACCTTCCCCAGCTGGAAACCGCGGCGGGCGCTGGACCACATCCTCACCTCCGAGGCGATCCAGCTGGACAAGACCTGGACGCTGCCGCAGGCGTTCTCCGACCACCTGCCGGTGGCGGCGGAAATCCGCCTGCCCGCCCACGTCGGCGGCCGCAGCGCGAAACGGAAGAAGCGCCGATGACCTCGCGGCCGTGGCGCGCGGCGGCATGGTGGCTGGCGCTGCTGGCGATGGGGCTGGGTGCCACCGCGCTGCGTTTCGGGCTGATCGAATCCAGCGCGATCGGGCAGCTCTGCGGCAGCGGCCACGGCCCTGCGTGGTGCACGCTGCGCACGTGGCTGGTGCTGGGTTTCCTGCACCACGTCTACGGCTCGCTCGCGCTCGTCGCGCTGCTGCCGGCGTGGCTGCTGCGGCGCCCGTCGCTGGCCTGGCTGGCTGCGGCGCTGGGCGTGTTCGCGATGCAGTTGTACGGCGCCGAGGCCGGCGCGCTGGCCTTGCTACTGGGCAGCCTGCGCCTGCTGCGCCTGCAGGCGGACGCCCTCGCGCCACGCTCGCCACACCGGCCAGGCCAGCAGCAGGTTCAGCACCAGCCATGACCACGCGGTCGGGTTGAGCCCGGCCTCCTGCACCACCACGACCACGCCCAGCAGCGGCAGACACGCGGCAAGGAAGCGCTGTTCCAACGCGGGCCGCGCCCGCTCGCTCGCGCGAGACAGCCACCCCGCCAGCGCATGACCCACGCACGGCAGCGCGAACAGGCCCAGCGGGAAATCGCGGTAGCGCCCGTCGAACACCAGCAGCAGGCCGTAATAGGCCAGCGCGAACAACCACAGCGTGCGCCAGCCGCGCGGACCGCCTGGCCGCGGCGTGCCGGCCAGTCGCCCGGCGATCCAGCGCGCCAGCCGCAGCGCGGTGAACACCGCCAGCCCGCAGGCGGCCAGCGCGATCGCCCATTCCCACGGATTGCGGCAGGCAAACCCCATCTGCCGGCATTGCCAGGCGATGGCACCGCCGCTGGCGATCCCCGCCAGGCCCAGCGCCAGCCGTTCGCGCCAGCCGCGCCGGCGGCGTCGCCACGCGCCGGCCAGCATGAACACGATGCCGCCCAGCGCCGCCGCCACCCAACCCAGCCACCAGCGCGTCATCTCCACCACCGGCCCGGTCATCGCGAACTTCGGCCGCGCCTGCGCATCGAAAATGCCCCAGTAGCCGCCCACGGTACCTTCCTGCGCACGCTTCCACGGCTGGTCGAACGCCTCGATCACGTTGTACGGCAAGCCGGCTTTGTCCGCGTAGCGCAGGAAGTCGCGCAGGTAGCGCGCCTCGTCCACCACGCTGGCGCTGGCCGCCTGGCGCGGGCGGCCGGCGCTGGGCCAGCCGGTCTCGCCGATCATCACGCGCCGCCCGGGAAACGCCGCGCTCACCTTCGCGTACACCGTTGCCACGTGCTGCACCGCGCGATCCGGCGGTACCGGCTGGTCTTCCCAGTACGGCAGGATGTGGATGGTGAGGTAATCCACCGAAGCGGCCAGCTCGGGATGGCGCAACCAGAACTCCCACACGTCGGCATAAGTCACCGGCTCGGGCACCGCCTCGCGCACGCGCGCCAGATCGGTCGCCAGCTGCGGCGACGACAGCTCGCCGCGCAGCAGCACCTCGTTGCCGACGATCACCGCGCGCACCACGTCCGGATAGGCGCGCGCAGTGGTGATGCCGAGGCGGATCTGTTCGTCGTTCGCCTTGGGGTCCTGCCCCAGCCAGATGCCGAGCAGCACCTTCATGCCGTAGCGCCGGGCGATCCGCGGTACCGCGCTGAGGCCCTGCCCTTGCGAGTAGGTGCGCACGCAATCGAAGCGCTGCGACAGCGCGCGCAAGTCCTGGTCGACGCGTTCGGCGCTGACGAAAGCGGAGGCGTCGAGCGGCGACTCGCCCGCCAGCCGGAACGGCGCGTACGACACGCAGGCAATGCGCGAGGTGGGCGCATCGGGCAACGCCACCGGCCGGCCGATCGCCCACCAGCCATACAGCGATGCCAGCGCAGCCAGCAGCAAGGCCAGCCACGCCAGAGGTTCCCGACGGACAACAGGCGCAGCTTCGGATGACATGCGGCAAACCATGGATGGCGACGAATCAGCATGTCAGCTTAGCAGGGCGCGTCATGCGTTCACCCGATCCAAACAAGAGGTTGCAGCCCATCCACTACACTGCCGGCAGATCGAATCGCGGAGTACGCATGCCTGCTTTCACCTCCCCCCGGCTGGCACGCGCGGGCGGCCTGCTGCTGGCCTGTGCCTGCCTGTTCATCGGCCATGCGCAGGCCACCCAGCCGACGCCGGCGCAACGCGCCACGTTCAAGCAGGCCTACGCGGCGGCCCAGCAAGGCGACGACTGGCGCGCGCTCGCCGGCACGCTGCACGGCTACCCGTTGTATCCCTACCTGCAGGCGGCGGCGCTGGAACACGACATCCGCAACGTCGACCGCGCCACCGTCGAGGCCTACCTCAAGCAGTATCCGGACTGGATTCCCGCCGCCGACCTGCGTCGGGATTTCCTGCGCGAGCTGGCGCGGCGGCAGGACTGGAGCGGTTTTCTTGCGCTGTACCAGCCGGGCCTGGGCGACACGCTGAGCTGCGACGCGCTGCAGGCGAAGCTCGCGCAAGACGCCATGCTGGAATTCGACCGCGACCTCGCCACGCTGTGGTCGCAGCCGAGCCTGCCCGACGCCTGCGACCCGGTGCTCGACGCTGCGCAGCGCCAAGGCCTGCTCACCCCCGCGCGCCTGTGGACGCGCATCGACCGCGCCGCCGACGCCGGCCAGGCCGGCACCATCGCCAGCCTGGCGAGCTGGTTGCCTGCCGATCAGCAGGGCGACGCGCAGCAGCTGGCGCTGGCCTTGCGCGATCCGACCGCGGCGCTGGCCAAGGCCGCGCACGGGAGCGATACCCCGCGCGCACGCCAGGCCGCCACGCTGGCACTGGTGCGACTGGCGCGGCGCGACGTGGACAGCGCCGACGCCGCGTGGCGGCAGTTGCAGCCGCGGCTGGCGTTCGATCCCGCGCAGCGCGACGCCATCCTGCGCGCGCTGGCGTTGTTCCACGCCACCGACTTCGACGACGACGCGCTCGCCCGTCTCATCGCGCTGCCCGCCGCCGCCCAAGACGACAGCACCCGCGAATGGCGCGCGCGGGTGGCGTTGGCGCGGATGAACTGGCCGGCCGTGCTGGCGGCGATCGCGGCGATGCCGCCCTCGCTGCAGCAGGACGAAGAGTGGCAGTACTTCCGCGCCCGTGCGCTCGCCGCCACCGGCGATGACGCGGCCGCGCAACGGCAGTACGCCGCGCTGGCCGGGCAGGCCACCTATTTCGGATTCCTCGCCGCCGACCGCCTGCGCCAGGACTACGCCATCTGCCCGCTGAGCCTGGCCGACGATCCTCGACGCGAGCAGTTGCTGCTGGCCCGACCCGGCCTGCAGCGTGCGTTCGAATTGTTTGCGGTGGATCTGCCGCGATTGGCGCGGCGCGAATGGAACCGCGCGCTGCAAGGCACCGACGCGGCCACCCAGCGCCTCGCCGCCGACCTGGCCAACCGTCGCGGCTGGTACGACCGCGCGGTGTTCACGCTCAGCAGCGGCGACGCGCTGCGCCTGTACGACCTGCGTTTCCCGCTGGCCAGCCAGGACGGCCTGGTGCCGCACGCCGAGCAGGCCGGCATCTATCCGGCATGGGCGTACGCGATCCTGCGCGCCGAGAGCGCATGGATGAGCGATGCGCGCTCCGGCGCCGACGCCCGCGGCCTGATGCAGCTGCTGCCAGCTACCGGCGCGCTGGTGGCGCGTGCCGCCGGCCTGCCGTGGAACGGCGCCGACAGCCTTTACGACCCGGTAGTGAACATCGCGCTGGGCACGCGCTACCTGGCACAGATGGCGCAGCGTTTCGACGGCTCGCCCTGGCTGGCGAGTGCGGCCTACAACGCCGGCCCGAACCGCGTCGACGTGTGGCTGGCCGACCGCGGCACGCTGGCGCCGGATCTGTTCGTCGCCACCATCCCGTACAAGGAAACGCGCGAATACGTGGCCCGCGTGATGGCCTTCAGCGTGATCTACGACTGGCGCCTCAATCAGGCGGTGGTGCCGCTGGCGCAGCGCATGGGCGCGATCGGCCAGCCGCACGCGACACCGGGACCGGGCACGCCGCGGCGCGCGGTGCAATGCCCGGTGGAGGCGCCGGCCGGCAGCACTTCGGCACCGGCGCCAAGCACCCGCTGACCGCCCGCGCCGCTCACGCGTCGGCGGCGCGCATTCCCAGCAGCGCGCGCAATCGTTTCAGCTCCCCGCCGTAGGCGGCGCAGCGCTCGCCGTCCCGGCGCATCAACTCGCCCACGCTGCCGACGACGCGTTTGCCGCCATCATGCACATCCACGCATGCCTGCTCGAAGGGCAGAGCACAGAACGCCAGCAGGCGGCGCACCTGCAATGCCGGCTCCGCACGCCACGCTTCGTAATGATGTTCAAGGAAGCGGTCGGGGAACAATTGCCGCCAATGCCGGCACAGCGCGTCGTAATCCTTCCAGTAGCCGGCCACATGGTCGAGGTCGTAGCTGAACTCGTGGCGATCGAGGAACAACTGCCGATAACAGGCGAAGCAGGTTTCCAGCGCGCGGCGACGGCTGTCCACCACGCGCGCGCCGGGCAGCATCGCGCGGATCGCCCCCACCAGCCGCCAATTGTCCGGCGTGCGATCGACCAGACAGGCCCGATCGCCGCGCCATGAGGCGGTGCGGACGAGGTAGTCCGCACCCAGCCGTTGCCAGTCCGCCGGCGTCGCCTGCGCCATCCACTGCGCAAGCGGCTGCTGCCGACGCCGGGCTTCTGCCTCGAGCACCTGCTCGACCAGCTGCAGTTCGTCGACCACGGCCACGGCCGGATGTGCGGCCAGCAACTGTGCGGTCAGCCGCGAACCGGCCTGCGGCATGCCCACCACGAACACCAGGCCTTCGCCAAGCCGCGCGTCGGCGGCGCCTGGCCGCGGCGCATCGAACACGCGGCGCATCGCCTGCACCTGCGCCGTGGCACGGGCCGGATTCCAGGCAAGCTGGCGATACATCTGCGCGTTGGCTTTGCGCAGCGCGCGGAAAGCACCGGCGTGATCGCCCTGGTCCTCCAGCGCACGCGTCAGCGCAAAACCCAGACACACCCGCGCCCGCGGACTGGCCAGCGCCGAGCCCAGCAGGCGTTCGAGCTGCGCCGCGTCCGCCGCGCTGAAACGCTCCGTTTCCAGGTCGGCCAGGCCGACCCACGCATCGGCCTGCTCCGGTTGCTGGCGCAGCACCGCGCGATAGTTCTGCCCGGCCGCCTCCAGCGCACCCAGGCTCGACTGCGCCTGTGCCAGCAGCATCCGCGCCGGCACGTGGCCAGGCTCGGCATCCAGCGCGCGATGCAACGCGGTAATCGCCCCGGCCGGGCGCCGCTGCAGCATGTACATCTTGCCGAGGTTGAACCACGCCGGCGCGAAATCCGGCGCCATTGCGCAGCAGCGCTGCAGTCCGGCGATCGCCGCGGCAGGCTCGCCCGCGGCGAACAGCGCCGTGGCCAGGTTCATGCGCACCAGGGGATCGCCAGGCTGCAGCACCCGCGCGCGCTGCAACAGCGCCACGGCGGCCCCGTAATCGCCGCGCAGGTGGCGCACCACGCCCTGCATGCGCAAGGCCTCGGCGCAGTCGGGCAGCATCGCCAGCACGCCATCCAGCGCCGCCTCCGCGGCCTGCGGGTCCTGCGCCTGCAGCGCGGCCTGCGCCCGTCCGAGCAGATCCGTCGCCGCCGCCGGCAAGCCGGCCGCGCGATCAGTCAACAGCGGATGATCCTGCAACGCCCCCATCCTCATTCGCCTCCGGTCGCTGCACCGGCCCCGCGCGCCAGCTTACGCGAGGGTGGCGACGGCATCCAGACGCGGGCCATGCCGCGACGGCATGCCCGTGCGCGCCGCTGGTCCCTGCCAGGTGCCGGGCATCACGCACCCCGGCCATCCGCGATGGCCGGCGGGCGGGAGCCGGCTCACTCGCCGCGCAACCAGCGCGCCGCGTCCACCGCGTAATAGGTGAGGATCGCATCCGCACCGGCGCGCCTGAAGGCGGTCAGCGCTTCGAGCACCACCGCTTTTTCGTCCAGCCAGCCGTTCTGCGCGGCGGCCTTGAGCATCGCGTACTCGCCGCTGACCTGGTAGACGAAGGTGGGTGCGCCGAAGGCGTCCTTGACCCGGCGCAGCACGTCGAGGTACGGCAGGCCCGGTTTCACCATTACCATGTCGGCGCCTTCGAGCAGGTCCAGCTCGACCTCGCGCAAGGCCTCATCGCTGTTGCCCACGTCCATCTGGTAGGTGTGTTTGTTGCCCTTGCCGAGGTTGGCCGAGGAACCGACCGCATCGCGGAACGGGCCGTAGAACGCGGAGGCATATTTCGCCGAGTAGGCGAGGATGCGGGTGTGGATGTGGCTGGCCGCTTCCAGCGCGTCGCGGATGGTGCCGATGCGGCCGTCCATCATGTCCGACGGCGCCACGATATCCATGCCTGCCGCGGCCTGGGCCAGCGACATCTTCACCAGCGCCTCGACGGTGGGCTCGTTCATCACGTAACCGTGCTCGTCGATCAGGCCGTCCTGGCCGTGGGTGGTATACGGGTCGAGCGCGACGTCGCCGATCAGGCCCAGCTCGGGATACTTCGCCTTCAGCGCGCGGGTGGCGCGGTGCATCAGGTTGTCGGGGTTCCACGCCTCGGCGGCGTCGAGCGATTTCACCTCGGCGCCGGGCGAGGGGAACAGGGCCAGCGCGGGAATGCCCAGGCGCACGCATTCGCCGGCCAGCTTCAGCAGTTCGTCGATCGAGAGCCGATCCACGCCGGGCATCGACGGCACCGCTTCGCGCCGACCCTCACCCTCGATCACGAAGGCGACCATGATCAGGTCGCTCGGCAGCAAGGTGTGCTCGCGCATCAGCGCGCGGGAGAAAGCGTCGCGACGCATGCGGCGCATGCGGGTGGCGGGGAAGCTCATGGCGGTACTCGCTAGTCGGCAGCGGCCCATTTTACGCCTTATGCCCGGTACGCAGCCGCGGCGCGCCGGCGACGCCATTCCAGCGCGTACGGATGCAAAACGCTGGACTACGCGGCGCAACGGCGGCACGCTTGCTGTTCCGTTTCCGCAGGAAGCTACATGAGCCCGTCCCGCAGCGTACCCACCCTGCTCGTCGATCTGGGTGGCACCAACGTCCGCTTCGGCGTGGCCGACACCTCGCGCGAGCGCCCGCTGCTGGCCGACAGCATCCGGCGCTATCGGGTCGCCGAGCACGATTCGCTGGTGGCCACCGCCCGGCAGTACCTCGACGAGACGGGGCTGCTGGTGAAGCGCGCCATCGTCGCCGCGGCCGGGCGCATCGTGGACGGCGAGACGGTGAAGGTCACCAACAATCCGTGGGCGATCTCGGCCCACCAGACCGCCGAAGCGCTGGGCCTGGAGTCTGTGCATCTGGTCAACGACTTCGCCGCGCAAAGCATGGCAGTGACCCTGCTGCACGGCGACGATCTGGTCGACGTGGGCACGGTGCCGCGACCGGTGGTCGGTGCCGAGGACGAACAGACCTTCGCCGTCGTGGGCCCCGGTACCGGGCTGGGCGTGGGCGGCCTGCTGGTGCGCGGCGGTCACTGCAGCGTGCTGCAGACCGAAGGCGGCCACGCCGGCTTCGCCGCGCACACACCGGAGGACATCGCCATCCTCGACTACCTCAACCACAAGTACGGTCGCGTTTCCAACGAGCGGCTGATCTGCGGCCAGGGCCTGGTGAACCTGTACGACGCGATCTGCCACATGGTCGGCGCCCGCCCCGACGACCTGAAACCGGAAGACATCACTGCACGCGCCAAGGCCGACAGCTGCCCGCTGTGCACGCGCACGGTGGAAACCTTCGCCGGCATCTTCGGCAGCGTGGCCGGCGATCTGGTGCTCACGCTCGGCGCGTGGGACGGCGTCTACCTCACCGGCGGACTGATCCCGGTGCTGCTGCCGTGGCTGGAACGCGGGCGCTTCCGCGAGCGCTTCGAGGCCAAGGGCCGCTTCCGCGACATCATGGAAAAGGTGCCGACCCAGGCGATCATGAACCCGGAACCGGGCCTGCTCGGCGGCGCCGCGCTGGCCGTGCTGGACTCGGGCCGGCCGCTGTTGCCGCGGCGCGAGAGCGGCCATGCCGCGGCGTGACGACGCCTTCCTGTTCGATCTGGACGGTACCCTGATCGACAGCGTCTACCAGCACGTGCTGGCGTGGAAGCAGGCGCTGGACGCCGAGGGGGTGGACATTTCGGTGTGGCGGATCCATCGCAAGATCGGCATGAGCGGCGGCCTGTTCGCCAACATGCTGTTGCGCGAGACGACTTTGCCGATCACGGCCGAGCGACTGGACCGCATGCGCCAGCATCATGCCGAGGCGTTCAATCGCATGCATGCGGAAGGCGCGGTGCGGCCGCTGCCCGGCGCGCACGAATTGCTCGACTACCTCGGCGCGCAGGACATCCCGTGGGCAATCGCCACCAGCGGGCGGATGGAAACGGCCCGGCACAACCTGGAGGCGCTCGGCGTCGATCCGTCGAAGGTGCCCGTGGTCACGCGCGACCAGGTGCGCCATGCCAAGCCCGACCCGGATCTGTTCATGGAAGCGGCCGAGCGGCTCGGCGTGGACATCCGGCAAGCGCTGGTGATCGGCGACAGCGTGTGGGACATGCTCGCCGCGCGACGCGCCCGCACGCTGGGCGTGGGCGTACTCTCCGGCGGCTACGGCCAGGCCGAACTGCAGCAGTCCGGTGCATTCCGCGTGTACGAGGACCCCGCCGACCTGCTGCGCCACATCGACGAAGTGGCGGCGCGCGATTGAGCCGGCCGCGCTTCGCTGAACCGGCGCGGCGCGCATCATGAAAAGTTAATCACCGGCAACAAGTCGGGCGCTAGGCTGAACCGGCCTCGCCCTCTTCCGGAGCCGTCCCATGCGTCGTCTCATCGCCAGCCTCCCGCTCGCCCTGCTGCTCGCCGCCTGCTCGCCCGCGCCCACGCCGCCGCCCCCCGGCGAAACGCAGACCATGCCGGGCAATGCCGCTCTCGGTTCCACCGAGTGGCTGGCCTGGGTCGACCAGTCGCTCGCCATCAGCGACAAGGGTCACGGCCCTGACCCCGGTTCACCCGAGTGGAACCAGGCCGTGCAACGCAAACTGGGCGAGGAAGCCCCGCAATCCACCCCGGGCTCGCCGCAATGGCAGCAGTCGGTCGACGCGCTACTGCGCACGCGGCTGCCGCCGGGGTCGTAGTGTGGCCCGGACGAGGCGGGTTCAGGCGGGTGCCAGCAGCGCGTCCAGGTCGCCTTCGTCGAAGCGCAGCTTCTGCCGGCTGCCGCCGCCTTCGAGCACGGCGTCGGCGAGTTCGGCCTTGCGCAGCTTCAGCTCCTCGATGCGCTCCTCCACCGTGCCGCTGGTGATCAGGCGGAACACGAACACCGGCTTGTCCTGGCCGATGCGGTGCGCGCGGTCGCTGGCCTGCGCCTCGGCGGCGGGGTTCCACCACGGGTCGTAATGGATCACGGTGTCGGCGGCGGTGAGGTTGAGTCCGACGCCGCCGGCCTTCAGCGAGAGCAGGAACAGCGGCACCTCGCCATCCTGGAAGCGCTGTACCGGCTCGGCGCGGTCGCGGGTGTCGCCGGTGAGGGTGACGTAGCGGATGCGGCGGCGGTCGAGTTCGGCGGCGATCAGTTTCAGCATGCCGGTGAACTGCGAGAACAGCAGCACCTTGCGGCCCTCGTCGAGCAGCGCGGGCAGCATGTCCATCAGCAGCTCGAACTTGGCCGATTCGCGCACGCCGCGCGCGGCTTCGAGTTTCACCAGGCGCGGATCGCAGCAGACCTGGCGCAGCTTGAGCAGCGCGTCGAGCACCACGATGCCCGAATGCGCGATGCCGCGCTGGGCAATCACCTCGCGCAGTTCCTCGGCCAGCGACAGGCGCAGGCCCTCGTACAGTTCGCGCTGGCGGCCCTCCAGCACCACGCGGCGGGTGATCTCGGTTTTCGGCGGCAACTCCTTCGCCACCTGCGCCTTGGTCCGGCGCAGGATGAACGGCGCCAGGCGCAGGTTGAGCCGTTGCTGGCATTCCTCGTCGCGCTGTTTCTCGATCGGCACGCGGTAGTGGCGGCGAAACGCGCCCTCGTCGCCGAGCAGGCCGGGCACGGCCAGGTCGATCTGCGACCACAGCTCGCCCAGATGATTTTCCAGCGGCGTGCCGGTGAGGCACAGGTAGCGCGGCGTGCGCAGGCTGAGCAGGGCGCGGCGCGCCTGCGTGCGCGGGTTCTTCACCTGCTGCGCCTCGTCCAGCACGATCAGCGCGAACGACTGCTGCCGCAACGCGGCAACGTCGCGCGGCAGCAGGGCGTAGCTGGTCAGCACGATGTCCTGCGCGCCGAGCTGGTCGAAGTCTTCCGCGCGCTGCGGGCCATGCAGGGTCAGCACGCGCAGCATCGGTGCGAAGCGCGCGATTTCCGATTGCCAGTTCGGGATCAGGCTGGTGGGCACCACGATCAGCGCGGGCTGGGACAGCGCACCGCCGTGCTTGAGCGACAACAGGTGGGTGATCAGCTGCAGGGTCTTGCCCAGGCCCATGTCGTCGGCCAGCACGCCGCCGACGCCGGCCTCGGCCAGCGCGTTCAGCCAGCGCAGGCCTTCGCGCTGGTAGGGCCGCAGCTCGGCGATGAGCCCTTCGGGCACCGCATCGCTGGCGCGCGCGGCGGCGTCGCGCAGGCGTGCGGCGAAACCCAGCAGCGGCTCGGCCGCCTGCAGCGTGCCGCCAGCGGGCATGGCGGCGACCAGCTCCTCCAGTCGTCCGGCCTGCACCCGCGGCAGGTGCAGCGCCTTGCGCGGCTTCTCCAGGTATTCGGCCAGCGGCGCCAGCAGGCCGCGCAGTTCGCGCAGGCGCACCGGCACGCGCCGGCGTGCATCGACCGGGGCGTACCACACGGCGTCCTCCGGCTCGTTCGCCGCGGGGCTCAGGCTCAACTGGTGCTCGGCCAGCGCCTGCGCCACTGCCGGCAAGAGGTTGTGGCGCTGGCCATCGAGCTCGATGCCGATCTCCAGGTCGAAGGCATGGTCGTCGACGTCCTCGGCCGCCTGGCCGTACCAACGCACCGGCCCCTCCAGCACCTCGAACGGGAAGCTGGGTGCGTATTCGACCAGGAAATTTTCTTCCTCCAGCTTCGGACGCAAGGCCAGCCAGCGCGCCGGCGTGTTGACCTCCAGCGCACCGGCATAACCGGCGCCGGGGAACAGCCAGGCGTCCTCCGGCAGGGTCTCGGCCACGTCCCACGGCAACCCCTCGGTGTCCACGCCGGGGGTGAGTCCGGCACGTTCGAGTTGCTCCATCGCGGTGAGTTCCTCGGCGCGGCGGCGGGTGATTTCGACCAGCTGGTCGTTGCGCACGCGGCGTACCAGCGGCTCGCCGCCACGGCCGGGCAAACGCTCGCCGGCGTAATCGAAGGCCAGCCGCGCATAGCCGAGCGGCGGCGTACCGGCGGCCAGCCGCGCGTGCCGGGTCAGCGCGTGCAGGGTCAACACAGGCTTGGGCGCCAACTGCGAACGCTTGAGATCGCCGAACACCTGCGGCACCGGCACGCGCGTGGCCAGCCGGCTGTTCGGCAGCTTGTTGCGCAGGCGGCGGCCGTGCTCGTGTTTCAGCGCAGGCAGCTCCAGCCACTGGGTTTCCTCGGCCGCCGCGTCGAACAGGCCCACGCTGGCGCGCTCGACGTCGAGATACCACAACGCACCCACGCGCAGCAGGCGCTGGCTGTGCGGCAGCAGCGGCAGCAGGCGCTGGCTGCCGTCGGCTTCCATCTGCCAGTGCCAATTGAGCGGATGCGACTTGCCGCGCGACAGGCGCAGGCCGGCCAGGCCGCCGAGAAAGCACGGCGCGGTATCGAGCACCTCGGCCAGCAGGCTGTCGCCGACGTGACCGCCGAGCCGGGCATAGCTGCGGCTCTTGCGCACATTCAGCGGCAAGCCGAGCACGCTGGCGGCCAGGCGCTGCTCGTGCGGCTGCAGCGGAGCCTGCACCAGATGGCGGCAGTCCAGCGGCACCGGACGACTGTAGCGGCCGTGCTCGGCCACGCTGAGCAGCACCGGCGCCACGTCGACGCGGGCGAACGCCGCGCCCTCCTCGGGCACCACTTCGACGAAAAAGCCGAGCACGCCGGCATCTGCGCTCGCCGCAGGTTTGGGCGCGGCGAGCAGTCGCCGCCAGGCCAGCGGCAAGGTGTCCTCGTCGCCCGCCGGGGGGTTGGCGACGCGCTGCTTCTCGTCCGGTTGCGACATCCGCATGCGTTCCGTGGCAACGACCAAATGCTTTGAGCTTAGCAGCGCGAGTGCCGGATGCGGCGATGGCCGCGACACCCGTTGCCAGTCCGGCGTCAGTCGTTGCCGAACAGTCCGCGCGGATACTCCGGCTTCTGCTCGCGCGCCATCAGCGCCTTCAGCCCTTCGGCCGGAGTGACCTCGCCGTGCAGCACGGCGCGCACGCCGGCGCTGATCGGCAGGTCCAGGCCGTGCTTGGCCGCCAGCCGCGCCACTTCATCGGCGGTGAGGATGCTCTCCACCACCTGGCCGATGCGGCGCACGGCTTCGTCGATCGCCACGCCCTGGCCCAGCGCCAGGCCGAGCCGGCGGTTGCGCGAGAGGTCGCCGGTGCAGGTCAGCACCAGGTCGCCGAGGCCGGACAGGCCGATCAGGGTTTCCGGCCGCGCGCCCAGCGCCACGCCGAGGCGCAGCATCTCGTTCATGCCGCGCGTGATCAGGCCGGCGCGGGCGTTGAGGCCCAGGTTCATGCCGTCGGCGATGCCGGTGGCGACGGCCAGCACGTTCTTCATCGCGCCGCCGAGCTCGGCGCCGAGAACGTCGCCGCCTGAGTACGCGCGCAGGTTGGGCGCATGCAGCAGGCCGGCGAGTCGTTGCGCGAAGGCATCGTCGTCGGAGTGCACGGTGACTGCGCTGGGCAAACCGGTCGCCACTTCCCTGGCAAAGGACGGCCCGGTGATGACCGCCGCCGATCGGCCCGGCAATTTTTCCGCCACCAGTTCATGCAGGAAACGCCCGGTGCCGGGTTCGAAGCCCTTGGTTGCCCAGGCGATCGCGGTATCCGCCTCGAGCAGCGGCGCGAGCGCGTCGAGCATCGCGGCAAACGCATGGCTGGGCACCACGATCAGCACGATGTCGGCGCCGCGCACGGCCGCACCGAGATCCGCCTCGTAATCCAACTTCTCCGGCAGGGTGACGTCGGGCAGGTAGCGTGCATTGCAGCGTTGCTGCGCCATCTGCGCCAGGGCGTCGGCATCGCGGCCCCACAGCCGCGTGGGCACGTCGTTGCGGGCACTGAGCGCAGCCAGGGCCGTACCCCAGGAACCCGCGCCGAGCACGGTCAGCTTCGGCTTGTCAGGCATGCAGGAAGCTCAGCTGTTGAGCATCACCGGGGCTTCGTCGCCACCGGCACCTCGGCGCAGCTGCTCGGCGAACAGCGCATCGAAATTGATCGGCTGCAGCAGGAACGGCGGAAAGCCGCCTTCGAGCACCATCGAGGAGATCACCTGACGCGCGTAAGGGAACAGCAGGTTCGGGCAATAGCTGCCCAGGATGCCGGCCTTGTCGGTGTCGTTGAAGCCGGCGATGCCGAACACGCCGGCCTGCTCCACTTCCGCCAGATAGGCAGTGCGCTGGCCCACGGTGCAGGTCAGGGTGAGGCTGAGCACCACTTCATACAGGTCGTTGCCCAGGTCGCTGGCCTTCTGGCCCAGGTTCAACTGCACCTGCGGCTGCGCATTCTCGTCGATATCCTGGAAGATCTGCGGCGCGTTGGGCGCCTCGAAGGAGACGTCCTTCACGTAGATCTTCTGCATCACCAGCTGCGGCTGGCTGGCCTGGCCGTTGGCCTGGTCGTTGTTGATCTCTTGTGCCATCGGGTGTTCCTCTCAAAGACGGGCGGTCAAGCAAAGAGGCTGATTGTTCCATACATCCCCGTCTGGCGCACCCATTCGCACCCTCGCCCGGGCATCCGGTGATTGCGCCCAACCGCTTGTTTCTGCGACAATGCGCGGCTCGCCTCATGTCGGCCCGGTTCTCCGGGTGGTCCGCCACGCAATGCGGACCCACGCGACCGGGCCATGCAACATCTCCGGCATTGCGTGGCGCTCCGCGTCGCTGGGCCGATGCCGCCCTGGCCAACGGGTGGCAATCACGGCTTCAACCGAAGCCATTCTTGGGAGGTCGTCATGGCCCGTGTATGTCAAGTCACCGGAAAGGGTGTGCAGAGCGGCAACAATGTCTCGCACGCCAACAACAAGACCCGCCGCCGCTGGTTGCCCAACCTGCACGAGCGTCGCTTCTGGGTTCCCAGCGAAAGCCGCTGGATCAAGCTGCGCGTTTCCAACCACGCCCTGCGCACGATCGACAAGAATGGCATCGAAGCCGTGATTGCCGACATGCGTGCCCGCGGCGAAAAGGTCTGAGGAGCACACCATGGCCAACAAATCGCAAGACAAGATCCGCCTGATTTCTTCGGCCGGCACCGGCCACTTCTACACCACGCAGAAGAACAAGAAGAACACCCCGGAAAAGTTCGAGTTCAAGAAGTACGACCCGGTGGTGCGCAAGCACGTGATCTACAAGGAAGGCAAGATCAAGTGACCAAATGGCCCACGCGCGCAGCGCGTGGCTAGCCACTTGGTCATCCCCGCGAAGGCAGGGATCCAGTGAACGACTCAAAACCCGCCCTTGTGGCGGGTTTTGTTTTGGCGCTGTTCGCGTCGAGTAGTGATATCTCAGGCTGTGAGCGCGGCTGACTGCATGGTGGTGAGGAGTCCGACGGGTTCGGACGTAGGAGCCATCAATGCGCAGCCGGGAATGGAGCCCCCGGTTGGAGCGGCAGACGAGCCTGACGCCACGCCAGCGCGAACAGGTCAAAGCCCAGCTTCAGGGCTTGGCGGGCCGTGATGCCGTATCCGAACTGCTTGAGCGGATCACCCCGACGCATTGCTCCACTTGCCGAGGGACACACCTGGTTCGCGACGGGCAGGCCGATGGTCTTCAGCGTTTCAAATGCCGGGGTTGCGCCGTCGCCTTCAATGGCCTGACGGGCAGCCGCTGCCACGTCTGCGCCATCGCCAGAAATGGCTGGAGCAGGCCAAGGTGCTGGAGGAAGGAACGAGCGTGCGCAAGGCTGCAGCTCGTTGACTGAGCACCATGGCCTGAACATCTTGCGCGGCGAGCGTCGTCGTGGCACCTGGCACATCCAGAACGCCAACGCCTGTCACAGCCGTCTCAAGGGCTCGCCGCCACAGTTTCGCGGCGTCGCCACGTCCTGCCTGCCCCACCATCTGGGGTGCCATCGCACACTCGACCGGAATAAGCGAACCGGCTCTCGGGCCGCCTCATTACTCGCCTTAGCCATCGCCGCATGAGCGTATCCACACCCAATGCGAACAGCGCCAAAACAAAACCCGCCAACAGGCGGGTCTTGCCGAAACATGCCGTATCGAAAGCGCTCAGGCCGTGGCGACCGTGTAGCCCTTGAGCCTTTGCGCAAACTCCTGCAGCGCGCGGATGCCGCTCTCCTCGGCCTCGTGGATCCACTGCTGCAGGCCCTTCAGCGCCTGGTCGGCACCACGTTGTTCCATCAGCGCCGCCAGGCGGCTGCGGAACTCGACCACGGTCTTCAGCGTGGGGCGCCTGGCCAACACGGCCTGCATGCGGTCGCGGCCTTCGTTGTCCAGCCAGCGGCCGCCGTCGGCAAGCGCCAAGCGCATGCGGCGAGGCATCGCCTTGATGCTCTCGCCCGCGTGCTGTGCTTCGTCGCGCAGGGTCGGCACGATCACGCCGCGGTAGTAGTCGGTCATCGCCTGGAAGCGGTGGGTCAGCACCGCCTTGAGCGTGTCGGCATCGGGCAGGCGCACGTTCGGACGCACGTCCAGCGAGGGCGCCACGCGCAGCACCTTGGCCAGGCCCACGGCGCGCAGGCCGCAGATCGCGGCCCAGCCGATGTCGAACTCCCACTTGCGCAGCGCGAACTTGGCCGAGCTGGGGAAGGCGTGATGGTTGTTGTGCAGTTCTTCGCCGCCGATCCAGAAGCCCCATGGGATCAGGTTGCGCGCGGTGTCGGCGCTCTCGAAGTTGCGATAGCCGGCCCAGTGGCCGATGCCGTTGACGAAGCCGGCGGCCCAGAACGGAATCCACACCATCTGCAGCGCCCACAGCGCCGCGCCGATCACGCCGAACAGCGCCACGCTGATCAGCAGCATCAGGGTCGGGCCCCAGTAGGGATGCGCGCCATAGAGCTTGTGCTCAACCCAGTCGTCCGGCGTGCCACGCCCGTACTGCACCATGTCCTGCTTGTTCTCGCAGGCGTCGCGGTACAGCGACACGCCGTCCCAGAACACCTTCTTGATGCCGTAGATCATCGGGCTGTGCGGGTCTTCCTCGGTCTCCACCTTGGCGTGGTGCTTGCGATGTACCGCCACCCATTCGCGGGTGACCATGCCGGTGGTGAGCCAGCCCCAGAAACGGAAAAAGTGCGCCAGCACGGGGTGGAAATCCACGCCGCGGTGCGTCTGGCTGCGATGCAGGTACAGCGTCACCGTGAAGATGGTGAGCTGGGTCACCACCAGCATGTAGATGGCGATCTGGCCCCAGCTCGCGTCGGCGAGGCCGTGGTTCAGGAAATCGAGTACCGCGTCAAGCATGGAAGTTACCGGATGGGGAAGGAACGGCGGGAACGAGCGGAGTCTAGTGGGGGAAATCCCATACCCGCCAGCATGGGCAATTCATGAGCATAACAGTCTGTCAAGAGGCGGGAGTGAAACCGGTGTTGGTTGGCACCGCTCGCGATCACCTGTTGTTTAACCATGGGGGCGCCGTGACAATCAGACAATGACCACGATCATCCCCGCCGACCCGCCGCCCACCCTGCAGCTGGACCACGTCGCACGCCGCCGCGCCGGTCGTGTTGCCGTGCGCGATCTCAGCCTGAGCCTGCTCCGCGGCCAGGTATTGGGCCTGCTCGGAATCAATGGCGCCGGCAAGTCGACCACCTTGTCGATGATCGCCGGGGCGCTGCGACCCGACACCGGCGCCATCAAGCTGAACGGCGAGGATTTTCTGGAGCGACCGGAGCTCGCGCGCACGGGGATCGGCTGGCTGCCCGAGCGTGCGCCGCTGTGGCCGGAGCTGAACGTGATCGAACACCTGGACGCCCACGCCCGCCTGCGCGGCCTGCGCGGCGCCGCCTTGCGCGCGGCGCGCAACGCGATCGTCGAGCGGCTGGAGCTACAACCGCTGGCGCGGCGCCTGGCCGGCGTGCTGTCGCAGGGCCAGCGCCAGCGGCTGGGACTGGCCTGCGCGCTGGTGCATCGGCCCACCCTGCTGGTGCTGGACGAGCCGGCCAATGCGCTCGATCCGGTGCAGGTGGCCGCGCTGCGCAGCCTCATCCGCGAACAGGCCGCCGCCGGCACTGCGGTGATCCTGTCCACCCACGTGCTGAGCGAAGTCACCGCGGTGTGCGATCGCGTGGCGATCCTGCATGAGGGCGCGCTGCAGCACGAAGGCACGGTCGAAGCCGGCGATCACGCCGCGCTGGAACGGCGCTTCTTCGAGATCGCGATGAACCCGCGCCCGGCGCAGGCCGCATGAGCGCGTTGGCAGTTGCCCGCCTGGAATGGCGTCGCCTGCTGGTGCGTCCGCTGGCCTGGGTACTGGCCGCGCTGACCCTGGCCTGGCTGGGCTGGAACTTCACCGTGCTGCTGGGCAGTTTCCTGGCCGGCCAGGTCCAGCGCGCCGCCCTGCCCGACGGCCCCGGCTTCACCGATCTGGTGGCGGTGCCGCTGCTGGGCCAGCTGGCGCAACTGGCGTTCCTGGTGGTGCCGCTGCTGACCATGTCGGCGATCGCCGGCGAACGCCGCAGCGGCACGCTGCCGCTGTTGTTCGCCGCCGGTGTGCCGGCATCGCGCATCGTGCTCGGCAAGTACCTCGCCCTGCTCGGCTGGCTGACGCTGTGGCTGGCGCTGACCCTGGCCATGCCGCTGACGCTGGCGCACGCCACCGACCTGGACTGGGGCAAACTCGCCGCCGCCGCCGTCGGCCTGGCCCTGATGCTGGCCGCGCTGGCCGCGTTGGGCCTGGCCTGTTCCAGCTTCGCCAGCCACCCGGCGATCGCCGCGGCCGCCGCGCTGATCCTGGGCCTGGCGCTGTGGAGCGTGAACCTGGGTGCGCAGATGGCCGGCATTGACGGCGGCGCGATCAACTGGCTGGCGATGAGCACGCACGTGCAACCGCTGCTGCGCGGCCTGGTCTCCAGCGCCGACCTGCTGTGGTTCGCGTTGCTGATCTGCCTCTCGCTGGCGCTGGCCACGCGCCACCTGTCCACCGAGCGGGAGCGCGGCTGATGCACAACATGTTCAGACGTCTGGACGGCTGGTTGTTCGCGCTGCTGCTGCTGCTTGGCTGCGCCGCCGTCGGTTACCTCGGCACGCGCCATGCCTACGTGATGGACTGGACCGCGAACGGTCGCGTCAGTCTGTCGCCGGCAAGTCGCGCGGTGCTGGCGAAGCTCGAAGGCCCGGTGGACATCGTCAGTTACGCCAGCCCGCAGGGCGACCTGCGCCAGACCATTGCCGGCTTCCTGCAGCGCTACCAGATGGTGAAGCGCGACATCAGCCTGCGCTTCGTCGACCCGCAGCTGGATCCGGCGAAGATGCGCGAGCTGGGGATCACCGTCGACGGCGCGCTGATCCTGCATTACCAGGGCCACGAGCAACGCCTGGACGAGTTGTCCGAGCGCAGCCTGACCAACGCGCTGGAGCGGCTGCAGCGCGGCAACGACCGCATCGTCGCCTTCGTCACCGGCGACGACGAACGCCGCGCCGACGGCCAGGCGAATGCCGACATGGGCACCTTCATGGCGCAGCTGGAAAGCCGCGGCATGCGCGCGGTGCCGCTCAACTTCTCGCAGGTGGGCGCGGTGCCTGCGCACACCGACCTGGTGGTGCTGGCCAGTCCCACGGTGCCGCTCGCGCCGGGCGCGGTGCACGCGCTGGTCGATTACGTGCAGGCCGGCGGCAATCTGCTGTGGCTCACCGAGCCGGCCAACGACGAACTCGGGCTCAAGCCATTGGCCGACGTGCTGGGCGTGCGCGTACTGCCGGGCGTGCTGGTGGACGGCTCCGGTTCGGCGCTGGGCCTGCACGATCCGCGCATGCTCGCGCTGGGCAGTTACCCGCCGCAGGCGATCACCCGCGGCTTCCAGCTCACCACGCTGTTTCCGCAGGTCTCGGCGCTGGCCGAGGTGGCGCGCACGGGCTGGGCGACGCACGCCTTCCTGCGCTCCAGCCCGCAGAGCTGGACCGAGTTCCAGCCGATCGACAACACCAGAAGCTCGGACATCCGCTACGACGCCGACGCCGGCGAGCTGAAAGGCCCGCTGGATTTCGGCTTCGCGCTGAGCCGGCTGTCGCCCAGCCCGGACAAGAGCGAGCAGCGCGCGGTGGTGATCGGCGACGGCGATTTCCTCTCCAACACCTACCTCGGCAACGGCGGCAACCGCGCGCTGGGCGAGCGCGTGTTCAACTGGCTGCTGGGCGACGACAAGCTGGTCGACGTGCCGCCGCGCGGCGCGCCGGACCGCCTGCTGGAAATCTCGCAGGGTGAGTTGAACGTGCTGAGCTTCGGCTTCCTGTTCGGCCTGCCGCTGCTGCTGCTGCTGATCGGCGGCGTCATCGTGTGGCGCCGACGGCGGCGCTGAATGATGAAACGTGCTGCCCGGCAACGCTGGTTGCTGCTCGCCACCGTGGCCGTGCTGCTCGGGCTGGCACTGTGGCAATGGCAGCGCGACGCCAGCCATGCGAACGGCGCGCTGACCACGCTCGATCCGGCCGCGATCAGCCACATCAGCCTCGCCCTGCCCGATGCCGCCACCCTGCATTACGAGAAGCGCAGCGACGGCCACTGGTGGCGTACCGATGGCACGGCGCACCGCGCGGCCGACGACGACCGCCTGCGCGATCTGGCCGACATCGCCGGCGCGCGCGTGCTGAGCTGGCGCCCGCTGGGCGACTTCGAGCCGGCGAAGATCGGCCTGGCGCCGCCGCAAGCGATATTGACTCTGGACGGCCAGACGCTGGCCTTCGGCGTCAATGCGGTGCCCGGGCCGCAACGCTATGTGCGCGTCGGCGAGCGCGTGGCACTGGTGTCCGCGCGCTACATGCCACGCTCGCCGGAAATCCGCACCACCGAATTGCACTGAAGCGGCGAACCGTCGTGCCCGAACTGCCCGAAGTCGAAACCACCCGTCGCGGCATCGCGCCGTACCTGATCGGCCGACGCGTCAGCGGAGTCATGCTGCGCCGCGCCGACCTGCGCTGGCCGATCCCGCCGGAGATCGGCGAGCTGCTGCCCGGCCAGCGCATCGACGCGGTGGAACGCCGCGCGAAATACCTGCTGCTGCACACCGCCGCCGGCAGCGCCCTGCTGCACCTGGGCATGACCGGCGTGCTGCGCGTGCTGCCGTCGGACGCGCCGGTGGGCAAGCACGACCACGTCGACATCGCGCTGGAGCGTCGGGCCGCGCAGCCGCCGCGCATCCTGCGCTTCACCGATCCGCGCCGCTTCGGCTGCCTGCTGTGGCAAGCGCCGGGCACCACCCACGAACTGCTGGCCAACCTCGGCCCCGAACCGTTGACCGATGCCTTCGACGGCGACCTGCTGTGGCGCCGCTCGCGCGGGCGCACGGCGGCGGTGAAGCTGTTCCTGATGGACAACGCGATCGTGGTCGGCGTGGGCAACATCTACGCCAGCGAGGCCCTGTTCCGCGCCGGCATCGACCCGCGGCGCGCTGCGGGCGGCGTGTCGCGGGCGCGCTACGGACGACTGGCCGCCGAAGTGAAGCGCCTGCTGGCGTGGGCGATCGAACGCGGCGGCACGACGTTGCGCGACTTCCTCAACCCCGACGGTGCGCCGGGCTATTTCTTCCGCGAGCTGATGGTCTACGGCCGCGCCGGGGAACCGTGCCGGGTCTGCGGAAGCACGATCCGCCAGGCCGTGCTGGGCCAGCGCTCCACCTTCTGGTGTCCGCATTGCCAGCATTGATTGTCTCTTTGAGGAAACAGACTAACCACGAATCACCAACTAGCGGGATCCGCTTTCCGGCCTAGACTGTTGGGCATGAATCGCAGAGACATGCGGGCTGCGTGCGAAGGAAAGACCATCGTACGCAACCGGAACACGCTGATGACACGACAGCCACTGTTTCCCTGAAGCGCGTTGTCCACAGGCGACTCCCATCAAGCCGGAGGAATCCCATGAACAGCACCATCATCGAATCGCTCAAGAAGCGCCGCACCCAGTACGCGCTGGGTCGCAACGTGGCGCTGGACAAGGACGCCCTCACCACCCTGGTCAAGGATGCGATCAAGCACACGCCGTCGTCGTTCAACTCGCAGAGTTCGCGCGCGGTGATCCTGTTCGGCGAGCAGAGCGAGCAGTTCTGGGAGCTGACCAAGCAGGAACTGAAGAAGATCGTGCCGGCCGAGGCGTTCGCCCCCACCGCCGCCAAGCTCGACAGCTTCGCTGCCGGTATCGGCACCGTGCTGTTCTACGAGGACCAGTCGGTGGTGAAGGGTCTGCAGGAGCAGTTCGCGCTGTACGCGGACAACTTCCCGGTGTGGTCCGAGCAGAGCAGCGGCATGGCTCAGTTCGCCGTGTGGCTGGCGCTGACCGAGGCCGGCGTGGGCGCCAGCCTGCAGCACTACAACCCGGTGACGGATGAGGCGACCCGCCAGGAATGGAACGTGCCGGCGACGTGGAAGCTGCGCGCGCAGATGCCGTTTGGCTCGCACGAAGGCGGCTTCGGCGAGAAGGCGTTCATGGACGATGCGCAGCGCTTCATCACGGTGGGTTGAGTCCGCGGGCGCGCTTCACGCACGCCCTGCCAGACGAAGCCGGCACCTGGTGCCGGCTTCGTCGTTTGTGCGCTTCACGCCATCAGCTCCAGCGAAGTTCGATCCAGGTGTTGTTGAACGGCGGTTCGTCCATGCCGCCGCCGAGTTTCGCGACCATGCCGGCGGGAATGCCCTCGCCTTCGAGCACCTGCCCGTCGGTGAAATGCGCGCCCAGCGCCTGCAATTCGGCCATCTGTTCGCACAGCGCGCCGGCGCGATCGACGGCGGCGTCGGGCACGTCGCGGATGCTGATGTCCGGGCGGCCGAACTTGCGCATGCCGCGCGTGCGCACCCAAAAGCGCCCCGGCGCCGTCTCGCCATCGCACAGGATCAGCAGGTGGTGGCGGATCGGCGCACCGTCGCGGATCAGGTAGTGGCGGCGCCAAGCGTCGGCATCGAGCAGGCTGAGGATCTGCGGATCGAGGACGGCCACGCCGCCGATGTCGAGCATGCCCGCCAGCACGCCCAGGGTGTCGCGCAGGTAGCCGGTGGCCGGGCTGTCCGCCAGCGTGCCGCGCACCACCATCACCTGCGGCGCATCGAACGCGCGCTGGAAGGCCTGCGGCGCATCGGCCTTGTACATGCGCCCCATCGCGCCCTTCAGCGGATAACCGTCCCAGCTGCGCAAATCGGCATGGCGATGATTGGTCGCGGTGAGCCCTGCCGGCAGGCCCGGGCTGCCGTAATCCTGCGAGGGCACGCGCACGGCTTCGAAATTTCCGAACACGTAGAACTGCAGCACGATCGTCTCTTCGCTGGGCTGCCAGTGCGGGCGCTGCCAGGCGGGGATGGGGAACGGGTGGCTCATGGTCGTCCTTGCAATGGAGGGATTCAGCGCTCGTCGTCCAGCGGCAACACCGTCTGCTGCAGCTCGATGCGACCGCGGCCTTCGCTGATCTTCTTGAACTCGGCGCGACTCACCGAGACATAGCGCTCGTTGCCACCGATCTCGACCTGCGGCCCCTCGGTGACGGCCCGGCCCTGCTCATCCACGCGCACCACCATGGTGGCCTTGCGTCCGGTGTGGCAGATCGTCTTGATCTCCTGCAGCTCGTCGGCCCAGGCCAGCAGGTGGCGACTGCCCTCGAACAGCTCGCCGCGAAAATCCGTGCGCAGACCGTAGGCCAGCACGGGAATATGCAGGCGGTCGACGACATCGCTGATCTGCCACACCTGCGCCTTGCCGAGAAACTGCGCCTCGTCGACGAACACGCAATGCAGCGGGCCGCGCGCGGCAATGTCGGCCTCGACCAGCGCGTACAGGTCCTCGTCACCGGCAAAGCGCCGCGCGTTCGCCTTCAGCCCGATGCGCGAAGCGACCACGCCCTCGCCGAAGCGGTTGTCCAGCGCCGGCGTGAGGATCAGCGTGCGCATGCCGCGCTCGTGATAGTTGTACGCGCTCTGCAGCAGCGTGGTGGTCTTGCCGGCGTTCATCGCCGAGTAATAGAAATAGAGCTTGGCCATTGGGCGTCGGCGCGGCGATCGGTCAGCGGAAACGCGTCATTGTAGGCTGCGCGCTCACTCGGCGCGCGCCTGCGCGAGCCGATGGCGATGGCCGCGCCACCATTGGCGCGGGCTGCGCAGCACCATGATCGCGTAGACCAGCTTGAACAGGAGCAGCCGCCGCAGCACGCGCGGCGGATCGTAGAGGTCGCCGGCAAGCATCGAGATCACGCCCTGCTCCAGCTGCCAGCTATTGCGCGGCGCGGCGAACATGCGCCGCATCACCGGCTCGTTGAATCGGTGGATGAAGAACGCGAAACGCGCCATGCCCAGGCGCAGGCGCTTCTCCAGCGCCCGCTGCAGCGCCGCCTCTCGCTTCGGCTCCCGCAACGCGCCGTCGATCACGTCGACCGCACGTTCGGCCGCATCCATCGCCAGGAACACGCCGGAGGAGAACACCGGGTCGAGGAAGGCGAATGCATCGCCGACCAGAATCCAGCCGGGCCCTGCCATTTCGCGCGAGTCGTAGGAATAGTTGCCGGCCGCGCGCACCTCGTCGATCAGCTCGGCTCCCTGCAGGCGCTGCCACAGCGCCGCGTTCTGCCGCAACGTGTCGAGCAAGAAGGCGCGCGTGTCGCCGTGCCGGCGCTTGAGATACTCCGGCCAGCACACCGCGCCCACGCTCATGCTGCCGTCGGGCAGCGGGATCATCCACATCCAGCCGTGTTCGAAGCGGTAGATGCTGACGTTGCCGGCGTCCTCGCCACCGCGACGCGCAGCATGGCGGAAACGACTGAACAGCGCTGCGCTCTGGTGCCGACGGTTCCGGCGCTTGAGCTTGTGCTTGGTCGAGAGGAATGCGTCGCGGCCGCTGGCGTCGACCAGGTAGCGCGCCTCGATCGCGTGCTGCGTGCCGTCGTCGGCATGCACCTCGATGCGGGCCTGGCGCGGGCCTCGCTGCTCGACCGCCACCACCTGCTGCCCTTCGCGCACATCGGCGCCGCATTCGCGCGCGTGTTCGCACAGCATCTGGTCGAAATCCTGCCGCCAGACCTGATAGCTGTGCGGCGGGCTGTCGCCGAGCGCGCGACCGAACGAGAACACGTTGTAGCCGCGCTCGTTGTCCGCTTCGAAATCCGCGCCGGCCTTGAACACGCCCATCGCGTGCACCTTGTCCAGCACGCCGAGTCGCTCTAACACCGGCAAGTTCATCGGCAGCAGCGATTCGCCGATGTGGAAACGCGGATGGCGCGCCTTTTCCAGCACGATCACCCGGTAGCCGCGACGCGCCAGCAGCGCCGCCGCGGTGCTGCCGCCGGGGCCGGCACCGATCACCGCCACATCGCACTGCTCGACTTGCTGGGCTGTCATGCGGCTCCCCGTCGATTGGGTTCGCTCGATTATGCCCCACGGCTGCTCTGTTACCATCGGGCGCTGTCCCACCCCTCGCAACGATCCATGCTCAACCCACAACAACTGGCCGCCGTCGAACACTGCGAGGGGCCACTGCTGGTACTGGCTGGCGCCGGCTCCGGCAAGACCAGCGTGATCACGCAGAAGATCGCGTATCTGATCCAGCGGCGAAAGCTCAACCCGTCGAAAATCGCCGCGATCACCTTCACCAACAAGGCTGCGCGCGAGATGCGCGAGCGCGTGGCGAAGCTGGTGTCCAGCGAGGATGCGGCCGCCCTCACCGTGAGCACCTTCCACGCGCTGGGGCTGAAGTTCCTGCAGATCGAGCACGCGCGCGCCGGGTTGCGCCGCGGTTTCTCGGTGCTGGACGCGGACGACAGCGAGGGCATCGTGAAGGAACTGGCGCCGAAAGGCGCCAAGCCCGACGTGCTGTTCGGCCTGCGCAACCTGCTCGGCCGCGCCAAGAACGCCGGCCTCACGCCGGAGGAAGCGCTGGCCGCCGCGCGCAGCCCGCGGGAACTCGAAGCCGCCACGATCTACGAGCTGTACCAGGCGCGCCTGGCCGCGTTCAACGCGGTGGATTTCGACGACCTGATCCGGCTGCCGCTGCGCATCCTGGAAAGCGACGACGAGTGCCGCGCCGCCTGGCGCGAGCGCCTGCGCTACCTGCTGGTGGACGAATACCAGGACACCAACGACGCGCAGTACCGCCTGCTCAAATACCTGGCCGGCGAGCGCGGCCACATCACCTGCGTGGGCGACGACGACCAGTCGATCTACGCCTGGCGCGGCGCGAACCCGGAGAACATCGACCAGCTCGGCCGCGACTGGCCTTCCTTGCGCGTGATCAAGCTGGAGCAGAACTACCGCTGCGGCAAGCGCATCCTGCGCGCGGCGAACGCGCTGATCGCGCACAACCCGCACAGCCATGAAAAGAAGCTGTGGAGCGAGCATCCGGAAGGCGCGCCGATCCGCGTGCTGGAGTGCAAGGAGGCCGAGCACGAGGCCGAGCGCGTCGCCGCCATCGCCACCACTCTGGCCGAGAAGCACAAGGCGCGCTGGGACGACATGGCGGTTCTGTATCGCGGGAACTTCCAGGCGCGTCCACTGGAAAAGGCACTGCGGCTGGCGCGCATTCCCTACCATCTCACCGGTGCACTGTCCTTCCTGGACCGCGCGGAGGTGAAGGACATCCTGTGCTACCTGCGCCTGCTGACCAACCCCAGCGACGACGCCGCGTTCCTGCGCGTGGTGAACGTGCCCAAGCGCGAGATCGGCTCCACCACGCTGGAGAAACTCGGCCAGCTCGCGCAGTCGCGCCATTGCTCGCTGCTCGATGCCACCCGCAGCGACGGCGTGCTGCGCCAGCTCACGCCGCGCCCGGCCGCGGCGCTGGCCGGCTTCTCGGACCTCCTCGACGAACTGCGCAGCGCCTCGCTGCACGAGAGCGCGGCCGACCTGGTCGAACGCATCCTCAAGCGCACCGGTTACGCCGCGCAGATTGCCGCGAGCACGCCTGACGCCAGCGTGCGCGAACGCAAGCTGGGCAACCTGAAGGAACTCGCCGACTGGTTCCGCGCCATGCAGAAGGGCGGCAACAATGCCGGCGACCTTGCCTCGCAACTGGCCCTGCTCAGCCACGCCGACCGTGACGAACCGGGCAACGCGGTGCGCATGATGACCTTGCACGCAGCGAAGGGACTGGAGTTCCGCTTCGTCTTCATCGTCGGCTGTGAAGACGGCACGCTGCCGCACGAGGGCGCGCTGGAGGAAGGCCGCGTCGACGAAGAACGCCGCCTGATGTACGTCGGCATCACCCGCGCGAAGGAATTGCTGACCCTGTCATGGTCCGCGCAGACCAAACGCTACGGCGAAATCCACCGCAACCAGCCCAGCCGCTTCCTGCACGAACTGCCGCAAGCCGACCTGCACTGGCAAGGCAAGGATCCGGAAGCAGACAGGGAAGTCACCCGCGAAACCGCCGAGTCGCACATGGCGAAGATCCAGGCGATGCTGGCGGGCGGGTAGTTCCCCGGTCGCCGCCGCTACGCACTGGCATCACAGCTAAAGAAAGAGGCGACCCGAAGGTCGCCTCTTTCTTTGTTACACCAACGCCTCGCGATCAGAACTTGTAGTTCAGACGCGCAAAGAACGTGCGGCCGTACCAGTCGTATTGCGACGCATACAGCGGTGCGTTGCCCACCGTGGTGCCGGCGCTCGGCGAGATCAGATCCGGCTCGGTATCGAACACGTTGCGGATACCGACCAGCACGCCCCAATGACCGCGCTCATAGCCGACCGACACGTTGTGGATGAGCTGCCAGCTCGCCTCGATGTCGCGCGCGGCACCCTTGTACCCCAGGTAGGTGTAGATGTTGCTGAGGTCCTTGTTGCGGGTGGTGCTGACATACTGGCCATTCCACGTATAGGTCCAGTCGCCCCGCTCCAGGCTGATGACGCTGCGGGCCACCGTCTTCGGACGGCCGATGTAACCCACCTGTTCCGACGAGCTCAGGCCGCTGGCCGCAGCAGAATCGAACAGCTGGTAGATGTCGGACATCGTGTATGTGACCTGGCCTTCCGCCGACAGCTTGCCGAACGAGAAGTCGTCGCTGTAGTTCACCTGCAGGTCGTAACCACGGGTCCGCTCGCGGTTGATGTTGACGTAGACGCTGTAGATCTCGGTGATCCGGTTCGGATCGGCCGCCGCGTTCGGCGGGTTGCGCTTGAGCTGGTTGCAGAACGTGTTCGGATAAACGGTGGAGCCATAGCAGCCGAACACGATGTCGCCGGCATCAAGCTGCGAGATCTCGCCCTGGACGTTGTAGTCGAAGTAGTCCAGCGCCACGTTCAGGTTGGCGAAGGTCGGCTGCCAGACGAAACCGGCCGACTTTGCACGCGAGGTTTCCGGCTTCAGGAAGCCCGCACCGCCGCCCGAATAAATCGTCGCGGAAGCGCCGCCGCCGGGATAGTTCGCCGGGATGCCCGCCGCTGCGCAGTTGGCGCGCAGACGATCGTTGCTGCTGTCGCCCCACAGAATGCAGGGATCGATGCCGAGCTGGCCCAGGAACCCGGTCTGGTTGCCGAGGTAGAGCTCGTAGAGGCCCGGGGCGCGATACGACGTACCCAGCGTGCCGCGCAGACGGAAGGTCGGGGTGACCTGCCAGTTCAGGCCGGTCTTCCACACGTTGTCGGTACCGGCGATGCTGCCGTACTTGAACGCGCGACCGGAGAAGTTTGCCGACAGCGATTCGACGGCCGGCAGGCCTTTCAGCAACGGCACATCGATTTCCGAAAACGCCTCGGTCACATGATCCTGTCCGCGAGTGACCTGGGCCGAGCTGGAACCCCACAGCCAGCCATTCTTGGATGCTTCCGACGGCTGGTCGTCGATCGAGTAATGGCGGTACTCGAGGCCGAACGCCGAGCCAACGTCGCCGGCCGGCAGGGTGAACAGGTTGCCGGTCACCAGCGCCTTGGCGGTGGCTTGGGTATAGAGCGTGTTGCCCTTGATGTTCATGCCGACGGCGTTGATGAGCTGGCTCATCTTGTCGCCGTTCAGGATGCCCGGATCGAAGTAGTCGACCAGCGGCGTGTCGAGCTCGTTGGCAGCGTCGCCCAGGTCACCGCTCTTGCGCGCATCGATCGCGAGCTGGCTGTAATCGCCGCTGGAGCGGCTGTAGCCGGCATCGACTTCCCACGACCAGCTGTCGGTGGAGGCGAACAGGCCTTCCAGCT